>Ga0172380_10000075_pt1 | contig 211437 bp, 347 predicted proteins | sample Leawe162metaG_FD_119747 | JGI IMG/M metagenome (GOLD analysis project Ga0172380, IMG submission 119747) | Leachate microbial communities from a municipal landfill in Southern Ontario, Canada - Leachate well 162 metaG | ecosystem: Engineered > Solid waste > Landfill > Unclassified | place... | reverse complement strand
GCCAGCCCTGGTACTGTCCGTAAGTAGCGTAGTATCCCGCAATGGCATCAGTAACGACGTATATGCCGCTAATCGCTGAAATGCATTGCCATAGTTGTATATCGTATAATACGGCTGAGCCTGGCCTAACGCCTTAATACTCAAAAATAATAAACAAATTAAAAAAAGTCTCTTCATAAAATAACTTTTAAAAAACTACGGCTCCACAAATCCAGTAAATGTCCAAAATTCCCCCTCCTGAAATTGCAATCCGGTGAGTAATGTTATCCCTGTTACGCCACTTGCGCTTGTAGTATATGAGAACTGAACAGTCGGTACAAGGTACCCATATCCATTCACAAAAACAGTCACGTTCGTCCCCACCAGGCCAGTAGGAAAAGTAAAGCTGGTCGCTCCCGGCTGCGGGACACCCACCGACTGGCTAACCGTATACTGCTGTATATCTACGATAGCAGCCGACGACCCACCAACACCCCCTCCAAAGAAACCGTAATTACCTCCGAACATTTAAGTATGTGTGTTTGGTAAATTTAATAATTTAATGTCTATTCTCAAAACTATTTCAACAATTTTGTTAACGATGTGGTCTGCGTGTCGTCAACAGGAATATTCATTGCAATAAATCCGGTCTTCACTTTTACAGTACCTACAGTGCGGATACTGATTGCCTTGTTTTTATCTGCGGCAATTATATTCAATGCACTCTGCACCAACTGCGCATTATTCAACTTTAGATTTACGTTCACGTAATTATATCCGTGAGCTGGTATTATCTGCGATTCATTATTAAATGCATTGCCTACATAACTACCATTTATATAGATATCCAGATTAGACCCCGTAATCTCTCCCTCTATGGAATTGTAGGATGTAATCATAAACGTAACTACCAGGTTCATGTTGGCAATGGTATAATCCGTCACCTTATACCCTGCAATGTCTACCTTGAATTTCTTCAACAGGTCGGTCTCCCTTTTATAATACCATAACCCGCCACCAATGGCCCCTGCAAGCAATAATAAAATAAAAACTCTTTTCAATTTACTTGGTTTAAACCATGAACCTTATCTGCTTGTTATTGACTGAATTGGCCTTGTGTATTCCTGCGTATTCATGTCGGTATTGGTGTTGATATTCGATTTGTTTGCTTTACTGGGATATATCAGGTCTGCAATAAAAAACAACACCAAAATAAACGATGAAATAAAAAGTATTTTATTCTTTTTCATGACTGCGATTTAAGTGAGAAAATTATTATTTAGGTTGCATACTTCCAATATAAAAAATACCCACCGTTGCTACTATTAAAAAACCAAAAATACCAATCATCACTACGTTGCTTTTAGCTGGCGCTTGCGGAGCGTTTATCGCGGCCATAGCCCTTATCTTTTCAATCTCTATGGCCGTCAAATCATGGTGCTCCTGTATATACCGCTCCGCGTCAAGTTGCGATTTAGCCACCTCGGTCTTACCCCGCACATCCATTGACGCTATGTCTCTGTTGGTTTTGGCCTGCTCTTTTGCTGAAAGATAACCTGCCGCTATACCTCCGACAGCAGAAACCCCCTGGGATATCCATGAACCATTGGATGACCAGAAACTTGGTTGGGTGCCTACGTCATTGAGATAGTCCATGTTTTATTACGCCCCGGTTTTTTTCTTCATTGCAAAATAAGTAATGCCGCCGACAACAACCAGGACACCAACAGTAGCCATAATATAAAACCCAGTGTTGCTGGGTGGCTCCGGCACATATGTTGACGCACCGACATTACCTACATTGCCGGTAGTATCGATGTTACTGCCATTGGCTATGGCCTTTTGCGTATCTGCCTTAATCTTGGTTTCGGCCAGCTTGAAAATATTATCCGAGTTATCCCCGAACCAGTTTCCTAGTCCGCTGATAAATTGGCCGGCACCGGTCTTTTCATCATCACCGGAAGCATTGACAAATGCCGTGTTTGAGTTATTCCAGTTTTGGTACGATATCTCTCTGTTCATAATATGTGTTTTATGCGCTTAAGAATAAATTATGTTTGCTTTTTTCGCCTGAAAACCAAAACCGCCAAAGAGAGTACTGTGATTCCAGCGCCAACCATAATAAGCAGGTCTCCCTGCTTGCTCATTGTTGCGGCCCGGGCCGCTGCCGTTATGGTCGCCTCGTTATCAAGCCTTGTTTTAATCACAGAGCTAATGACAGAACCTACGTCATGGTTAATACCTATTTCTATCTGCGTATTGTTCTGCCTGTCACTTAGTAATGCATTCTGCTGGTTCTGCGTTATAGCCATTTGCTTGCTCAGCTTCATGGCCTTACTCTTCTGCCCGGCACCAACTGCGGTACCGGTAAGACCAACAACAGCACCAACAACACCAACTATTAACAATACAGCCATTTCTATTCTCGTTTTTTAACTAAAGTTATTGTATTCTCCTGCCTGCTAAACCCATTGTTCTCCAGGAACCGTATGCCCCTTGTATTTTTACTATAAAGACTACAAGCTATGTCTCCATTTGGTATTGCCTCTTCTATAGCCTGTATAAAATAACGCTTATTCTCTTCTGTACGCTCCTCCTGCTTTAGCCCAAAGCTGAACAGCATATTAAGCGATGGGATGATGTTTATAAAACCAAGTAATCTGCCATCTTCCGCTGTCAACTCATAAAAATGAGAGCTATACAAATCACGCGCTTCTTTATTTTTCTCGAACGTATCTTTTATAGAGTCTTCGTGGGTTTTCCAGATAAAATATTGTCTTTGGTTTACGTCCCCCTCGAATGTCTCCCTTATAATTGATTTTATTCTCTCCTCGTCGGTAATTATTGTCTTTGTCATGCCGGTTTGTTTCCGACAAAGGTAATAATTTTAATATAATATTCTAGTATCCAGGCTTATATCCTTGCGCTCCTTACTATCTGATTTTTGCACCTTGCTGTACTTTGGCCATAATTTCTTGCGCTCTGTTTTAGCAGAAGAGCCGCTGGAGCTGGCAGGGAACGATGGAAGATAACTGCCGCCTGTCGCCCATCCTCCTTTACCTATAGCATTGCTATATCCAGCATCAGTGTCGCTACCAGCTACACTTGGCTTGTACCTTGTATAAACAGCCAATGCCACAGTAAGCCCGAATGCAGGCCCCATTAATTTAGCATATTTATTGTCTGCAAGTAAACTGGCGATGCCGAATCCGACCACCGAGCCTATCACCCCGCCTACTATTGTCGCACCTATTTTTTTACCGTCCATCTGCTATTGTTTAAGGATTTTTGATATTGGTATATTATGCTCTGCCGATGCCAAAATATTGTTTCATGAATTTATCGTAGCGCTCTTTAAAAGAGAGTCCAGGGTTTGCTGGTTGCCGCCGTGTTTTATTAACCGCAGCACTGGTTAATGCAGCTTTACCGGGAGCCGCTGCCATGACAACGTTACCATTACTGTCTCGTTGCGAATATTGCGCACGATTAGTTCCAGATGCATTGCTGAAACCATTACCGGCCTGAATCTTTATACCCTCACCGTAAGCATTGTATAAAACTACCGTGGCGGCCACACCTAATACCGGCCCAAAATACTTGCCGTATTTATTTCCCGGCATCATTTTAGCAATTCTACCTCCGGCCCAATATCCTACCACACCACCTACTGCCGATACTCCGATTCTTTTTGCATCCATTTTGCTTATTATTTTAAAAATGAAATAAATATTGTTTTAGCTCGCAGGCTTTAATGCAACTATCAGGACTGCGGTCATCATAACGCCACCCACTATTAATGCAATAGACAGCGGCGACAACCCCATCCCGGAACCAGATGAGGCGGACGACTTGGTGTTTACACCCAGCGCCGCTTGTGCAGCACTTAATAAACGATTCTGCTGGTTGGCCGCAGTCTCATCCTCAAGTGCTTTTTTGCAATTGTTATCAGATAGCGCTTTATCTATCTCCTGTATATACTTTATAATTTTCCCGGTATACGTATATTGCGCTGAAGCCTGTTCTAAAATGAGCCTGTTTTTTAAGTCGGTCATGTTCCGGCATGTAGGGTTAGCTGGAAGAGGGAAAAGCGTGTATGGGTTTTTTTGATTCCACGCATCCGATTCTCTTTGTGTTTTAGTTTTGAACCCTTTACTTATACCGGTTTCATCTGCCGTAAATGACATGCCTCCGGTAAGAACATGCCGCATCACACTGTCGGCATCTCCACCATTATTATGAACCGTTATAGCCCCGGTAACGCCGCCGCTCAGTACATTGAGCAGAACATCACCAAAGCTATTAGCCCACTGGTCATCGGCACCGCCAATGATTGCCCTATTAGCTACGTCACTATCTCCTATTATATGTTTGCTCATGTTGAAGTATGTTTTATGCTCCCATGCGTGGCTTATTTTTATAGTACCCTATACCTCCAGGTATTGGTGGTGGGTTCTCGGACGCTGGCGTAGGTGCATACGGGTTTATCTTCTGTATAGGCGCATTGGTATTCACTATCGTGCTAGTGTCTATCGCACCTGTGTCTATTTGCGTATCCGCATCAAATTCCGGTACGGATGACGTCACTGCGCCTGAGCCAGATTGCGCTTTGACAATAGCGTACACAACTATTGATACCAATAGCGTACTAACAACTCCGATTATGATTTTCGTTCTTTTTTCCATTGCGATGTTTATTTAAATATATAAAAAGTATTTTACAGTTTTTAAAATGCAATACAGTACTAACTAAACCCCATCATTCTTTTGTATTGCGCTACAAACCGCATTGCCAACGATACCGCATGTTGTGGGGCATACGGGTCTCTGTTAGCAGTATCAATGGCCTCCCAATCCTTACAGTTCGCATATGCCTGTAAGAAATCTATGGTAGGCTGCCCGCAGACAAGATTTCTTGTTGGGATATCCGACTCTGGTAAATTTAGTATTGCTTTTATTTGCGTACTTGTTCTATTTAAAAAATCTCCCGCATTCCTACTTCTGCTACAGGTGCGATGCTTCCACCCTTCATCAAACATCCTGTCTAGTACCTTGTAGAACAAGCCACCCATATACTTGTCTTTTTCATTCTTCACCTTATATTCGTAATCATTCATAAATGTCTTCTGCCAAGACAGCTTACTTGTAATGCCGTCAATTAACATCAATGTGGCCGCCGGAAAATCATTCTTGTCGGCCCAATCAAAACTACGTTGCTCAAAAGGGATTCCGACTTCCTTTTTAGGTGGTTTTTCTTCTACTACCTGCTGCGCATTTGCCGACATAATATTACCGAAATCAACGTATGCTACCGGTGCATTTTTATTCACTACGATAACAGCCTGGTTTTGGGGGCTGGCCTTAGTGTTCACATAAGGAGCGTCCGTGGTCGGGTCGGCAATAGGTGTAGTTTTTCCAGGCGGCTGATTAAAGCCACCTGTGCCGCCGGGCTCCGGATAGATTGTACCATCCGAAGACTGGTTTTTCTTTCTTCCAAACGCGAAGTACGCCACGCCGGCTAAAGAAAGGAAAACTACAGACCCTATTATTACTTTGGTTGATGTCTCCATTTTAATTATTTTTTTTGTTCTTGAATAAGTGAACTACTACGCCTGCAATTATTGCAACGCCAACTAATGTACAAATAATTACTGGAGTTGATATTACTTCCTTCTCTACCACAACTACTTTTGTTTCTTCTTTTTCTTCCTTCTCAGGATTTTCATTTCCGTTTGCGGCTTTTTCAATTGCCTTTGAGGCCGAATCGCTAACGGATTTCACTAAATCATTGAACCAGTTTTTAGGCAATAGAGACATCGCAATTATTTCTTTTTACGGGTAAACAAAACAACACCAACGGTAGTAAGTATTCCTAAGCCAAGTCTTATACCGCCTGCGACGCATCAGAGCCGTGGCATGTCATACTTTAAGGTAGTTGCCTACGCTTGTTTCTGACTAGACAGCTTTGGCCCCAGATTTTACATCTATAGCCGAACTGTCCACACTGGGGATGCCCTCCCCTGTCTTTAATTTAAATTCCTTTCTCATTTCTGAGTAGTATTGTTTTAGCCCCATGTCCTTAACGTTGACAGCAGCGTTTATGTCCCGGTCGTGGTTTACTCCACACACAGGGCACATCCACTCTCTGCCTTTAAGTGTAAGGGCTTGATTGACGTAACCGCAGTTTGAGCAGGTCTTGCTACTGGGCTCAAAGCGTCCGATACGGATTAAGTTCCTACCGTACCATTCTGCTTTGTATTCCAGCATGTCAAAGAACTGACCTATACCTACGTCAAGTATTGCTTTGTTCAGTCCGGACTTCGCAGCCTGGCCGTTTGGTAGATACGCGCCATTCTCGTCCTGCTTCTTTGTTTTCACCCTGCTGGTCATGCCAGCTATATTCAAGTCCTCGATTATAATCGTTTGGTTCTCACGGATTATTCTCGTGGACTGTTTATGTAAGTAGTCGGTTCGCTGATTTACGATTTTTTGGTGCTGTTTCGCAACCGCTTTTTTAGCTTTCACTCTCCGTTTACTGCTTTTGTCCGTTGTTGACGTTGGATACCGGTTCTTATCCTTACGGCTTAAACGTTCTTGCAATATTGCCAGTCTCTGTTGCGACTTGGCGTAGTACTTGGGATTCTCCATCTTTGTGCCATCGCTGAAGGTAGCAAGGGTTTTCACACCTACATCTATACCTATGGCCGTATCTGCCGCTACCGGTGATTTCTCGGGTAATGGCTTTGAATTGTCAACAAGGATACTCACGTAGTAATAGCCGGAAGCATTTTTACTGACGGTAGTGGTTTTTATCTTGCCGGTAAACTGGCGGCTGATATGTGTTCGTGTCCAGCCGAGTTTCGGGAACCACACCTTGTTGTTATCAAAATTAATTCTTACATTTTGTGGGAACTGGCAACTCTGACGAGCATACTTACTTTTGTATTTTGGAAAACCAAAACCACCATTAAAGAATTGCTTATAGGCGGTGTCGAGATTCATTACAGCGCACTGTAGTGTTTGAGCAACAACTTCCGAAAGCCAATAATACGTTTCTGTATTTTTTAGTAACGTAATTTCATTAATTAAATCGTAGGCGCTTATTGTCTGTTTGTTGTCCGCATACAGTTCCTTTCGGCGGTCAAGACAGCGGTTGTACACCACCCTTGCGCAGCCAAATGATTTATTGAAGAACGTTTTCTGTTCCTCATTTAAATCTAACCTGTATTTGAACGATTTTAACATTTTTGCTTAGCTAAATTAATGTTTTTTTACGCGTCTATGACGTTACTCACTATTTCTTTTTTGAACCAGTAAACAACACAACTCCAACGGTAGTTACTACACCTAATCCAATCACAACCGCTATTATAAGCGACGTATTTGGCTTTGTTGCTTCACCCGCAGATGCACCGGCGGTACCAGCAGTTTGCTGTTGCTTCTGCGGTGTTTGCTTTTGAGCAGACTGACCACTATTTTTTGCCGCCGCCGAAAGTGCCTGACTGGCAGCATTGCCAACTGATTTAAACAGGTCAGTTATCCATGTTTTAGGTAATGTAGCTACTTTACCCTGCGCCTTGGGCGTGGTATTCATCTTCTCTAAAGGCGCTGGCTCTAATTTATTTATTGTCTCATTTGGCGGCTTAGTCCATCCGCCTGGCTGACTATCTGGCTTAAGCAAACTGCTACTCCAGTCCATTAAATTAAAATCACCACCGCCACCTGACGTGCTATTACTGTCACTCCCACGCAATAATTCGCTACCCCAGTCCATTAAATTAAAGCCACCAGTATCGCGATGTTGGTCATAAAGTTCCGGGGTGCTATCGTAATCGAAGCGAAAAGTACCTTCGCCTCCTGGCGTCATGTCTAATGGGTGAACCTTTACTGATTCCTGATTCGGGTACATATCAAAACGGAAAGTACCATCACCATCTGCATTCAAAAAGTCAATATCACTCCTTACTCCCTTTTTGCCAGGAGAATATAACCATTGGCTATCTTTAGCCCCTGTTATATTTAATGCGTCTAAATCGGAAATGATTGATTTTTTCATCTGTTAAATTTATCTCATTAAAGCTACAGTAATAGCGATTGTGGCTATTAGTGCTACTACACCGCCTATTATTAAAGTCGTACCGCTTATTCCCATTCCTGCCCCAGACCCCGATTGAGCTCTTGCCGCCGCAAGAGCAGCATTAGTTTGATTTCTTGCAATTTCAATTGCCGCCTGTGCATTTATTTCTGCTATTTCTTTCGATGCTGCATTTCTACCACCCTCAATAGCTTTCATTGCATCCGCATTAGCTTGTGCCGAAAAGTATTGTCCGGCAACGCCGCCAAGGGCATTTAAGCCGCCGCCAATTGCCCCCCAATTAAACGATGTACCATCCTGGTTTAAAAAATCTGGCATTATTTATTTTTTTACAATAACAACAATTCCAATAATTATCACGACTACCGCCACACCCGCTACAATATACGGCGTATTATTAGGTTTTTTATTTGGAGTACTGCTATTTTTATTTTTTGACCTCGGCGCATCCATATCAACATCTGGCTTACCGAGAAGAAAGTCCTGAATTGCAATGTGCACGTCAGCCGCTTCATTATGTTGTTTATCAGCATCTACCGCAGTCCCTTCAGTAGGTAGTGGTGGTAGATACGGATTAGTATATGGCGGCTCAGTGCCTAATGGATACAAGTCCATTCTAAATCCATTGGTACTATCGCCAGATGCATTTAAAAATGGGGTTGTCATACCCGCTCCGAAAATTTCTTTTTTAATCATTACGCGTCTTTTTTATGAAACTTTTTGTAAGCATAAAATCCTCCCGCCCCAACAACCACCGCCAATATAACCCAGCCAATCCATGCATTATTTGGTTTTTTTCCACTCCCCTTACCGGAAATATTTGAAGTATAATAATCTCCGACTTCATTCGCCGGCTTACCAAAAATCATCGTGCTCACTCTGTCAACTTCATTCATTTTATTCGGTGACGGAGCAATAACTTCTTCGTCCTTATACGGATATACAGGCAATGACCACCCCTCCGGCCAACTATCCTCCGGCTCCGTTACTGTAGTCGGAGCAATAACTGGTGTAATCTTTTTAGTCGCCATAGAATCTCCGGTAGAAACAGACTCTCCAGAGTCCGCTTCAGGCTTCGACTTTTTATTTTTCTTCGCAACAAATGGAGCGCGTAGCGTATCTATAACATTATTAGCGACGCGCTCTATGCCGTTCATATTGCTATACCCCTGTTCATCCGGACGAAGATTTATTGGTTTCACCATTATAAAATATTTTTAATACTAATTAACTAACTAACCAATGATGGCCACGTGTCCGGATTTGCCAGATTAATATCCGACCGCCCGAACTTCTTTAAGTCGCCATTTTGTTTATCTACAGCATACTGGTAAGCAAGAATATAACCAACATCATTTTGTTTTTGAGCAACGGCTGGTGTTGATGTGTTTTTTTTCTTCCAGCTACGGTACACCAACCCGGCAACAATAACTCCCGTTATTACCGACGCATACAAGATGTGTTTTTTATTTATGCTCTTAAATATATTCATGTTCATTATGCCTGAAATTTAAAACTGATAATTCAAAATAAATTAATCATACGCACCGACCGCTGTTGGCATAGACTGCGCTAACTTCCATTCTTTCATTAATCCCCAAAGAGGCTGTTTTCTAAGCTTTTTTTTATCTCTCTGTATCTGCTCCGTGTCAATTGCGGTTACGTTAGTTAACCCATTTGTTACAGGAATTTCATTCCACTTTTCGGCTATCTTACTAATATAATACTCCTTACCTGCATAATATCCAACAGCCACGACCACTGCTGCGCCAAGCGCTACTACTATACTTTTTTTCATGCTTTAAGTTTTTAAGCGTTATCTGAAATTCTGCCACCTACGTTCATTACCTGCAAAACCTGCATACATGTGAGTTGTATCAGTACTAAATTTGTGCATATCGACGGCATCTTGTCCAATCACAGAGTATTGCGCGCCTCCATCTACCCACCTAAGATTTGGTGATTCTGAAGCAGCACCAGGTTGCGGCCCAGTTCCGCCGCCGGCTCTTGACCCTGGGTCTGACCCTTGGCGAAACACACCGCAAATACTTTCTCCTTTTTTGTAAGTTTTAGTCGGAGTCTCGCACTTAGGGTATTTCTGACCTTCCGATAACGAACAAGGCATATGCAAAGGGCCATCGGCACCTATAGTCATGTCTTTATGAAAAATGTATTTTTGACAATTTGGTAATGGAACGTTATTATCCCTCATACCATTACTCGATACACCCATTATTTGTCCCTTTACCACCGTCGCTACGCCTGCACCTGCCGAAATTGAGCCAGATTTAGTTTTACTATTCCCTGAGCTAGTCCGGCCATATTTATTGTATAGCAACACAAGTGCTATACCTGCACCTGCGCCTACACCAAGCAATATTTTTGTGCTGTTCTCCATAATAAATATTATCCTAATATTTTAAACTTGATACCCCTTTCCTCCATTCGATTCATAAGACCTATTACTTCCAGCGAATTTAGTTCCTCGGTTAATATACCTGATAGACCACCTACATAATCTGGGGTCGGGTTCCACTTGCCAGAGCTGATAGTCCTTACACCGTATGCCTGTATCAGCCGAACAACATCCGCATCATTTTTTAATGATTCAAAAACATCTTTATAAACATAGCATGTACCCCATCCCTGAAAACAAGCCTCAAGCTGGTCTGCCCATACTTTATACTGCGCATCAGAAAATGATGGATGAACGCCCTTTGCCGATAAGTCCGCAAGAGCGCCGCCTGTTGCCCTTAAGGTTTCGTTCGCTTTTTCAGTGGCCTTCTTGTTTTTTATTCGTCTGTCTATCCCATTATACACCATAAACCCAGTCCAGGCGATAACGCCTAAGCCACCGACAATAACAAGAGCCCTGCCGTAAGAAGGCAGTCCATCATAAATCCTCATTACATTACCGTCACTCATAATTAAACATGTTTACCTGTAATTGCACTAAAATATTTCGTCACAAAAAGAATATTATGCGTTATGCCCTTGCCTTCCCCGTAACCGCATCAAACTTCCCGCCGCCGGAATTAAAATAAGCGGCCTTGTTTTTTACTGCATCATACCATGCGTCTATATAATCGTCATGAAGCGTAATCAAAAAATTCACATCCCCGGAGCCGCCGCTATTTTTTAAAATAAAAAGCACCTTTGCCTCCTTGCCGATATTATCGTCTTTCTTTTTTTCTGACAATTTCTTCGATACAAAGTACGCACCTGTAATTAATGCGGCAAATATGGCCACAAATATCAAAGTCTTCTTGTTTTCGCTCATCATGGGTACGGAATATTAATTAATGTTTTTGTATTATCAAAGTCTTCAATAAACTCCTTCAGTATCTTATACCTATGTTCATTCTCCTCTGTGGGCGCTCCCATAAATGCCACTAACCATGCGTCATGGGCTTCTATTCGCGGATATCCAAGGCCAAGATAAATAATCAGCGCATTGATATCGGCTTCTACCTCGTCATTGATTTCGTCATTTAGATAAAAATGCGAAAACTCATGAAACAAAATAGCCATGCGCATAGGGAACGTCATGGGAATGAACTTATCCTGCGAAACCTGTATTATACCGGTCTGCTTGCTGATTCGAGCCGATGTATTCACTACTTGCCCACGTTCATTGATAATTGTGGGCAGGTACTGAATAATAAAGCGCCGGTCAGCGGATGTATAATTATCAGGCCTTAACGCCCCGGCATTATAACAAAACCTCGTCGCGAATTTAACGAACGATTTAAGCAGCGGATTAATGCTGAAGTCAATCATATCCAGCCTCTTTTCCAGTGGCTGTTTTTCTATATTCAGCACCTGGAATGTCCTATCGCTTGCACTCGGAATATTGCCTATGTCTTCATTATAAATAATCAGCTTCGCCTCTCTGCCTGACACCGGAACGCGGATAAAGAAGGTAAATTCGCCGTTCACCGTCTTATACCTGTTTGTAAATTCAGTGTTTGGGAGGTCTACATCTTTCAAAATTATCCGAATTACCTGCGGCGACGCGGTAGCCACCTTGACGGCCAGTGTAAATTCTTCGAATCTTGTAGGTATAGTGTATATCATTATTCTATCTGCTTTTAGTTATTACCCGCACATTGTTTCAATAACATCCCGGCCAAAAACTTTCTTCACAACCAGCTTTGGATAAGTAATTGGTTGACGGGTGTCGAAATCCTGAATAGACCCTTCTGCCGGCCCATAGGACTTCATACTATCCGGCTGCCCGGCAAAGCCAGAGAAAGACATACCAATAGGCTGTGACTGACTCTTATTAGTCATTGAGATATTGGCATCCAGCTTATCCTGGCGGCTTTTGATAGCAGCTATGTCCTTGCTGTTCTTATGGTTATTATAAATCACATAAGATATCCATCCAATCCCAATAAGAGTGGCGAAAAATCCGTATTTACCTTCTGTGCTTATTTCCATTTGGATGTTTATTTATTGAAAAGCGTGCTTTCGCTTAGTTTGTAAGCAGAATAAAGTACCAGGCCCATAAGACCAGCATAAAGATAATTCTTCGGTATCCCGAGAATAGAAGTCTTTTCAAGTACCGGCTTGAATGGCAGGTTAGGTTCGGTTGCCAAACTATCCGAGGCAGCCTGTCCGTCATAGTTCAGGTACTCAGATTCTACCAGCGCCTGATGCACCACGTTATTCATGTGCTGCTGTAGCCACGCCTTAAATGGCAGCAAACTGCCGCTTTCCCGGTATAGTTGATTTCTTGATTTTACAGTATTCATTGGTTATGTTTTATGGTTACTGCGCTACAATTAACTTATAGCGTCTCCTCTATTCAGCTCTGCTTCAGCAAAACTTTTAGCCGATGGGACATCTTTGATAAGTTTGAATAAATTATACTTTCTAAGTCCTTTTTTCTCAGATTTTATCTGCTCTTCTCTGGTAATCATCCTCGACCCATCGGATATCGGCCCGTTAGCAGCATACAGTTTCGCTAGCTTGTCAACATAATACTCTTTCAAGCCATAATAGACGGCAGCGGTCGCAACTAGTCCTATTCCAATTTTAAAAACGTTTTTCATACTTTGCGTTAATTTAAGATAATAAATATTATCGCTCACCCTTACATACTGACTATAGTAGGCATTGAATTATCGCCGTTCATCTCGGCATAACCAGTAAAGCTACTACTACCAGTAGCGGCCCCTGATTCTTCCGGAGCTGGCTTCATAGGGAGCAGCGGTAATTTACTTGTTGTCCGGTATCCGCACCAAACCAGTAGCGCTATACCACCAAATATCAGTAAATTTTTTTGACTATTTTCCATAGTTGTGTGCGTTTAAAAATAATAATTTTTATCTGAATGCCTGCCAATATTGTTCGTTACCCGAAAATGATGTACTTCCTGCTGCGTCTGCCATAGCCTTGGCGTCATCTCCGACAATCGCATATGCCCTCCTATCATCTTCTATCCAGGAGATAGTTGGTGGCATTAATGCGCCGGTTGTTGACTCTGAAAAGTGACCTAATATAGAATCTCCTTTTTTGTAAGATTTTATACCTTTCGTACATACACTAGCGCCTTCTCTTGTTATTTCATCAATTTTAAAATCACAATATTGACCTTCAACACTAACGTCTTTAAGAAATATATATTTACTAGGGTTGGGTACTCTTTGGAGCCCATCGACTGACAGGGCCGCTTCGGCGTTCAATGGCGCAGAATCTGTATTTGATACATAATTCACTTTTTGAGTGAGTACTTTATTCTCTAAAACCGCCTTTTTATTTGAAGAACTTTTAGGTACAGCCACCTTGTCAGCTTCCTTCTTATATAAATAGAATGAAATGCCGCTTACAGCCAGTAAACCAAAAATTATCAAATTTTTATTCTCCATAGTCGATTTTTATTCCACGCAATTAAATTACCTGATACCCATAGTCCCACGGTCTCCATTGTGGTAACCAACGTGATGATTGTTTCTTATGGACGCAGCCCTTGCATCTGTCGACACCTGGGAATCACCCCCAACAGTGCGCATAGCGCTCCCGCCTCTTGATGCACCTCCATTACCAGAAGCATTAGCATAATTAACGGACTGCGCGGGCATCTTTGCCGCTGTCTTATCCGGCCCTATAATACCTACAGCCTGGCCTATATCACGCAAAATACCGGAGATAGCATCCATGACATCTTTACCCGTATTGAATACCGCATTGCCCAGCCCTTTACCGGCGCTACCAACGTCGTTTAATATTTCATTTGTCTTGCCGCCGCAATCCTTGCAACCACAACCACATGGCGCATTATTACCGGTTGAACCCGGCGCTCCAGCTCCAGTCGGAAGTGTCTGGCCTGTAGTCGTGCTTTCCGGCATTACATCAGGGCCGGAAGTAGCGTAAACTGGCGGCATAGAGACTATGCTTGGTTTATTTTGAACATTTATCTGGCACCCCATATTCACCATCTTGCTCATAATAGTATTCATGGTGGCTTTTTCGGCAGTCCCCGGAGCCATAATATACTGAATATCAGGGTTAGCCGCAGCATGAGCCATGGCTGCGTCATAGCTGTTTCGCGCCTGTTCATGCAATTGAGACAGAGCCATGCAATCCAGGCCATCGAGACTAAGGCCGCCATCACCCTGCCCGTCCTGGTTAAAGAAATTTTCCGCTCCCGTAAGAACACGGCCAAAATTATCCAGGTTATTAATCGCTCTATACATACAGGATATTTTTTAATTGCTATTTAATGTTTGATATTTATTTATGGCGTTACCGATAAAACCACCGGCAATTCCAAACGCTATTGCGTATACACCAGTCCCTATGAAATCTTTCTTCCTTTTCATGCCGTAAAAAATACCGCACAGCACAGCAACACCGGCGAACATTTCACCGTAATTAATAGTTCTGTCTTTCGCTTTCACTTCGGTATTTTCCATTACGCCGCATTTTGTACAAAAAAAGTAATTGCCGAAATAGCCACCAATACAGCAAACCCCAGCACAACTAAAAAATGTTTTTCGTTTCTTGTATTACTAAGATAAACCAAATGTATTAGTTTGTATAAAAATTCAGTTGTTTGACTGGATTTTTATGAGTTAACAGATTTGTTTCTTCGAACTTACATTGCTGCAAGTCCCTGCGGTATCTCAATTGCGCAGTTTTGAAAGCTTTGTGTGCATCCAACCACGTAGAAATAGTTTTACCCTGAACATCCAACCCGAACAAACGGGACATGGTGTCAAGGTCTGTTCTCTCCAACGATGGGTAGAATCCACCTTCAAATTGCATCATTCCCCGCCTGCCGGTTTCTATAGCGGCATTTAATGGGTCGAAGTAAGGATGCTTGATATTACCGATGAACGTAGTGTAACATGCGTTCACCGCAATCTTTTTTATGCCCAGTACAGAGCAGTGTTTAGTAATCAGTTTTAATGTAAGCTCCCTGTGCCAGATATTCTTTGTTTTCCTATTGGCCTGCTTCGGGGCGTCATTCACGCCTTTGCTCTTAAATTCAAGGTCTTCATATGCACAGCCGCTTACATTATAGTGTTTGGCAATGTTGAATATCTGTTTCCATATTTCCTTAATCTCATGGTCGCGCCTGTTATTCTGGTAGACCTGCGTAGGGTTTGATGATGATAGCCCCATGCGGGTATTTAGGCCGGTAAGGTTATATACTATCTTATGGAGGATGCGGTAGTTGGTGCCGCTTATCTTTTCCAGTACCGCCACGCCTATATATTCCGGATTCAGGTCAAAGGATATGACCCTGCTCTCTTTCTTGCCCGATAACATGCGCTCCTCGCGCTCTTTGTGCCACTTCTTCTTACAGTCCCTGAACACCTGCTTATCGCTTCCTTTTGGTATCAGCCTCATTTCTCGGGAGCAGGCATTATCATTGAAGGCGTAGCCCGCGACACTCTCTTCGTCATAGACGATGTAAAGCTTATCGCCGGCAAGTTGAACGGTTATTGCCAGATTGCCAATAAGGCCCTGAAGTTGCTCCAGTTGCCTGGACTGGCCCTGCGAGCAGTAGAAGAGTACCGGTATCTTTATGCCCATGCATGGCTTGTATATTACGCGCTTGTTCGTGAAATCGAAGTCAAACTTTCGGTTTGAGCGCTGTGGGGCCTCGCCAATAATAGTTATAGGCTGCAATCTGGTTTGATGATACTTTTCAGTCCACGCGGTTATGTCCCGCTGCTTTTTATCTTTTTCTTTCCTTGTGCGCGTGGTTGTATTGTGCAGATAAGATATCTTACGCAGTGTCTGGCGTCCGCCAAAGGTAACTTCCCGGTCTATTGATTGCCGCAGGTGTGCAATCTTGCGCATAACGCTGAACTTGTGACGGCGGTACTTTATGCCTTTTTCTGTAGCCGCATTAAGTTCGGTTAATTCCTGCTCAAGCGATTCCAGCAGGTCTGACTTATTTTTGTTGATGGTCTTTATCTGTTGCAGCTTGGTAAGGACGTCTACCAGGCAGCTCCGGTACATCCAGCTATCCAGGCCAAAACGATTGCGGCACTCCATCTCAAACCCCTTATCTTTAAGCAACTCCGCATGTCTGTACATATGCCGGAACATGCCGGAGTAGTTCCGCTGCATATCCAGTATGCTCCGGCCTACGTCCTTGCTGTTGCTTATTTTTAATAAGATGGTCGTCATAATTGCTTCTTAAATATACAAACTATACGTTAATAATACAAACTATACTATTTTATGAAGCTGTTATTTATAATATTACTTACACTTTTTGTTACTTTCAATAACGTAACCAGCCCCACGGCCAATACCACCTCCGGCCACCATAAGCAGTATAACAAACCACCAGCGTTTCTGGTTGGCGATGCCGTAAATAAGCCCTATCCCGCTACCTATTGCAGCCAGACCATTAGACATTGATGGCTTATGAAGACGAGCAATTTCGTCTTTCAAGTCAGCATTGTCTTTGGCGATATCCTGCTCCTGCATAAAATTACTTTTTATTGATAATAATATTACTTACAAGTCCGGCTATTGTGGCCCCAACTATAGCGCCCATTATCATGCTCCATTTACGGTTGTAGGCGATGACCAGGCCAGCTCCTGCGCCTATAAGAGTAGAGGTAATCGTCCCTCTACTTTTTTCAAGGAGGAGCTGGTCTTGGTCAGCGTTTTGAAGCGCCTTTACCTTATCCATTATGGATTGTGCCTTATTTTCCGCCATTATGCAATAATTCTTGAGAACATTCGCTCATTACCGGCAAAATTTGTCGTGGCTGCATCTGGTGGCGCTGGCGCAGCACCGGCAGTTGCTTTTTCTTTTTTGCTGTGGTTCAAATACAAAACCACGCCGACTATTGCAACCCCGATTAACAAGTACTTTTGATTTTTACTCATACAATAATTTTTATGTGATAAAATGGATGAAAAAACTTAGTTTTTTTTTACTTCTTCTGACTGTACTTATAGGCCGCGAAGCCTAATGCGCCAAGTATCAGTACCCCGGCAAATATCTGGAAGCTTCTTCTTTGCTGTCTTGACTTTTCCTCGGCGGCAGCTTTTGCTTTCGCTACAGCTTCAGCATTATTCACCTCCTTGCTTACCCCCTTATTCCCCTGTGTAGCCATATACACGATGGCAAGGTCTAAACTCTTGCCCAATAAGTCCTTAAACGTAAGCGTGTCGGCCTCCTTGGTGCTGTCGGTAGTCCCGTCAGCAAATGAGCTGTATGGCGCATCTCCTTTTACCCCGCAGTCCAAATCACTGGAAATGCCGTCAAAGGAATTACTTGCACGATGCCGGGTCGTAGTGGTGCTAATGACCGTGGTGGCATGGTAGCGTGGTGACTGGCTCTTTCGTTTTGTTGCCGAAAACGGCCCCTTATTGCCTGTCGCTACGTGATACAGCAAATCCGCCATCTCATTCTTTATGTTTGTGCTTTCGGTCATTGACTTTAATGCAATGAAGTGTAGTTTTTTAGTATCTACATTCTTTTGCACCACAACTCCGTTACTGTTTAATATCGTCACGACGTCAGCGGGCCTGTTAACCACGGAATAATATATCATATCCCTGCCGTAGTTACCCAGCGCGTCCTGGCTTGCATCTGCAAACCCGCTATACCCTGTGTCGTTCATTTCGTGCCCCATAGGAGTATTAATTATTACGTAAAATAAGCGCAGCCATCAGGATTGCACCAACTACCACCACTGTCTTATTGGAAACCCCCTCAAACATATTGTTCATCCCGCTATTGCGGGAATCACGGAGGTAATCGTTGTGATTATTATTCCCTTGCATAGCGGGTGGCTGGGCTGTCGCCTGAAAATAATGAAGAATATCGTCCTTATCAGGATGGATATTCAGCATATCTTTCAGCGCAGGCTCCCCGTTTTCTGCTATCATAATATCCAGAGCGCGGGAAATTGATGTCTCCGAATTATCGGTCGGCTGCAAACCATATTTACCCAGCACATCAACAGCCGCATCAGATGCTGTATTAGCTATATATTGTGTAGTATTCATAAAATAAGTTTAAATACAAAAGAAACGGGTGAAGGTGGAATGTGTCTTCCATCCTCACCCGTTTTAAAAGGTAAATATATTTTGCTTATCCGCCGATGCGTTTCGCAACTGCACCACCGCCGTTGATTACGGCAACGTTGCTGCGGATTACATCCGGGTTTCCGTAGCCGCGAACCTGGCTGCCGTCGCCCAGCGCCCTTGCAGGGTTTACGTTTGCAGCAGGGAATAAGAACAGATAGAACACAGCAGAAGGCAGAACAGCCGCAAAGGTAATCTTTGTCAGGCCGTCGATGCGGTAAGGAGTTTTGTTCACGCTCACACCTGCCTGGAACTGGTAAGGGTCAAGGAAAGGAGAGATGGTACGTAACGCCTGGTTACCGTTTGAGTCCTTGGTGTTTATCGTGTACGGCTGGAATGGCTGCGCGTTATTCACAACTGCCTGTACGTAAGTAAGGCCGATGGTGAATGGGTTGATGTTTGACTGTGACAGGAAGTCCTGGTAAGTTACGTTGGTTATCAGCGAACTGATAGTTACGCCACTCACAGTAAGGCTGCCAGAAGACCAGGTACCGTTGCTCACATTCTGCAAATAGGTGCTCGCACCCAGAACGTCAAAGCTCGATACAGCAGAAGCCGCAGAGTTTGATATTTGCAGGATATATGGCTGCGATTCGCTCGCATCCGCCATTACCGCGCCAGCGCCGTCAGCGTTAAAATAACGCTCCTGGCCACCGGCAAAACTTTGAAAGCCCTGTGCGCCACCGAAGTTGCTATATGTTTCATTAGCCTCGCGGTGGCTACGGCTTAAATACTTTTGAATACGGTTGTTCATTTTATGATTTTTTTTGAGTTAAACAAAATGATTTCAATTAATAATGCCTTGAACTCATCAGACCAGAATTACTGGGAAACTGAAGGAGAACTTATTTTCGCTTTGTTAATCATTGGCTGAATCAGATTAGTTGTTACCAATACCGCAACAACAACTGTAATGCCTAAACCGAGGTGTTTCTTAACTTGCTCCATCATAAAAGTTAGTTTTAAGTTGTTTGATTAATGAGTTAAAAATGATTTATTGTTTTGCTATACAAATAGCGAATATTAGTACTGGTATGCTTTTTGTTTAATCAGCTATGCAAATAGCCTTTCGGAAAACAAATCTACAAACAATAGTAAACAAATCTAATTTTTACGTAATTTGCTGTTATTGAAATACTATCAATATTGTACTTTTTTTATAAATACACTTACCTTTTATTAACAATAATTATCAAAGTGGAATAGCCTGTGTGTGGCTTGTAGAGCGGATTTCAGCGACATGAAGATTGTGGGAATATTTAAAAATAAAAAAACCACGCTGGTGGCGTGGTTTTTTCTGAATGAAAGTGGTGTGTGTGCGCTAGATTACTCTTACGTTTATGGCATTTAAGCCCTTCTTACCATTTTCTACTTCGTAGGATACCCTGTCGTTCTCCCGGATTTCATCCTTTGTGCCGGATACATGAACGAAAATATCTTTGCCACCTGTGGATGGCGTAATGAATCCAAATCCTTTGGAGTCATTAAAAAACTTAACTGTGCCCTCTTGCATTGTAATTAAAATTTTAGTTGAAAAATATATAAAGCATAAATGTAAATATAGTTTCCAGAATAACAAAATTATTTGAATACTTTTTTAGTGTTTGATATTCAAGAACTCGCGAACGTCCTCGCGCTCATCGTCATCCAGAATATTGTAGAACCAAGCATCGAACGACTCGGGTGCTTCGTGGTTATGGCGCTGGAGTGCGGTCTTTTGTAGGTCGGAAAGTTTGCTGTCTTCGCGGATGTATCTTTTCAGCGTAGAGTCGGAGAGTATTTTTTGCATGGTTTCTTAGTGCTTACTATTATTCAAAGTATGTTCTCTTGAGTTGCTTAATAATATACCGGATACCTTCTGACTCTGAAGCAAACACTTTCTTGTTTGTTGTTAAATCCAGACGCTGCATGAGTGGCTTTAATAGCCTGGTGGTATTGCCTGATACATATTCATTAATGCTACGCTCAATATCCTCGTCCGTTATTTTGAAATTGCCAGCCTTTATTTTAGATTCATCTACATCAACCCAAAGAAAGAAGTACTTATACTTTTCGTCTTCCTCATACCCCTTGACGTTATAGTAGTAGTTAACTATATTCTCGGCCAACTGCAACAGCTCCGTCTTCTCCTGGAACTTCAGTTCATGACGCGCTACCGTATCATTGGTTTTATGAAAACGAATAAAGTTAGCGTTACCGAATAATTTAGGATTTCCGGCACGAGAAATCTGCTGATAGTGGCATATAACATCTAATCCTATATGTCGAGCAGTGGCGAGGTTGCCTATCAAATCTCCATTGATTGAGTCGGTAACATATTTATTTATATCCTCTACGAGTAGCACCCCGCGCCGGTAATTATCCATAATGATGGCCAGCACCTTCGACATATCCTCAGTAGACATGCGGCTTCCATCGTCAAAGTAGGGCCGTATTCGCCTTATCTCGATAATATTGCTGGAGCTAAACCTTGCGATATCCCTTATGTACAACGCTTTTATAGCTCGCTGCTGGCCCTTAAACTTAAAGTCGGAAAACTCATTGTTCACATCAAATATCAGCGCCTTCCTTGGCTTAATGCCATTGGCAATATCGCCACGGACGATATCATCAAGCATCTGAATTGTAGTGTGTGTTTTACCTACCTTTTTTTTACCAACCACTAACGTAACTAAACAATCCCTTGTACCAGGCATGATTATTTTACTTTTAATTTATTTTTACCTCTTGATTTTCCAGTTAGCACAGTTGAGTTATCCGGCAGCTTAACCGTATTCCTTTTAGCCTTACCGGGATTAATCATATTCTCAACAAACCCTTGTGCATTCAACTCCCCAGGCACTCCACGATGCTCTTCAGGGTCAGGGAGCATTACATCGTCCTGATTAAAATGAACAACAGGTTGTGAATCCTGGTAAGAACCAGGGAAATTAGGAGTAGGTGGTGGCGGTGGTGGTGGAACTGGGACTGGCTGCTCCGCCGCAGGTGGTGGTGGCGGTGGTGGCGGCGGGGTAGATTGCTGAGCATGCATCCATGCTTTATACTGTTCCGCCTGAGCCTTGAATGCTTCCGTCTGCTCCTTCATTACTTCAATCATCTCCTTACGCTGCTGAATAGCAACCCATGCAAGGGAAAGTTTGCCAGCAATGTCTTTACCAACAAGGAACATTAACTGCTGCTCAGTAGTCATGCCAATACCCTTCTTCTCAAATATCTCAATAAGAAGCGGCATCACTTCATCCTTGAACTTCTGGCTTACCTTAAACGTACCTTCGGCCTGCTGGTTGAAAACTTCTATGAATTGCTTCATAGTTATTTGCTGACCATTAAACATCATAGGCGTCTCCAAATCTATCAGCGCCTGCTTCTGAAGTTTATTTAATTTGCTCTCGGGGATAGTTATCGCCTTATTGCCGAGCTCATGAATGTATTCATACATCTGCAAAGCCATTTCAGCGGCTCTTTTTGCAGCAACATTTTTATCCTTGGGATTCAGGTCTTTAAGTGCCGGGTTAACTGGCGGAGGGGGTGGCCCTGCCGGCTCCGATACCGGTGGAGGCGGAGGGGGTGGAATAAACACAGGCTCCTCTATCGGCATATTTGCCAAATTAGGGTCTATGGGAGCGCCCTGCGTATACGTCTTTTCATCGAGCACACCAGTCATGTAAGGATTAGATGGCTCTTGTGCAATGGACTCGCTTTTCTTTTCGTCCTTTATCTCAACAGATTCCGCATTTATAACCTGTGAGCTACTTTCTCCACCTTCTGTTATTTCATTCTCAAATTCGTCCTGGTTGTTTCTTGCTCTACGCATGATGTGTGTGATTTTAAATAAAACGATTTAATTATTTAGTTTTCTTACCGTATGACTTTATCTGAACATCGAAGTATGTAAAATACTTTTGCAGTTGCGTATTCTTCTCCAGCCTTTTCGCCTTCATTTCCTGAGAATACCTATTAATCAGTGGTTGACGCCGATTCAGTTTACTACCAATTTCTTCCTGGTTAATTTTCAATCCCTTAATGCCGTGATTATAGCAATAAAAACAAATAAAGCGCAGTGCAGAAACCCGTTTGTTTTCTGCACTATGACTTTTAATCACATCGTCGGGAGAAACATTGTATTTTTCACAGACCACCTTAATAACAAAGTCCATAAAATCAATGGCCTTATTCTTTGCTCTTGCCTCAATGAGTATATCACAAGTCTCCTTTGCTCCTATCTCCTCGACCGTTCGCGTAACCTCATGCAATAGCTTATGTGTGTCAGTGCGTTGCCTATTTGCCACAATTAAATTGGTTTGCTTTGAAACTAACTTGGAAAGATTTTCAAAGATAATAAAGGAATATGAAAAATAAAAACGCAATGCCTTGATTTTAAAAATAAATTATTTTGATTATCTTTACTTCGGTTTGTTTTTTTCTTTACTATTGCCACGTAAGCGAAAGCCCCCAATTTGGGGGCTTTCGTCTTTTATAAACTATGTGTGATTAATGATTTAAACAGCAATGCCGGCCTGTATCAAAGAGGACTCGGTCTTTCCTAGCCTCAACCCAAGATTATCCAACTGGCGCTGTGTATCTGCACCAATGAGCTTATCCTCTTTCAGCTTAAACCGGTAGTAGGCAATAACATAGCTAAGCGCACCAACTGCTAAGCCGCAAATGATTGTTTCCATCCAGTTGATATCGCGCAGCCAATCAAACTTCCCACTACCCCCAATTCCCATAGCAGGCGACTGCATAGGCATTGGCGGAGTTGGGGCCAATACCGGAGCTGGTGTTGGGGTTGGTGCGGGTGGGGCCATAGGCGCGCTTAATGCCGGACTTGGCATTTCCAACGCTGGAGCCGGATTATTTCCTAGTTGTATGTTATCCATTGTTCCTGTATTTATGCCGCTGGGTTCCACCCATTAGCTACTGCAAAATTAACAATACCCTGGTCGGTTGAATCCGCCAGCGTACTTATGTCTACGCCGTTTGCGTCAAGGAATCTTTTTGCTTTATCAAGATTAGTACCACCTGGTAGAATATTTATTGCCTTCATGAGATTACCGATTAACACATCTTCGCGCTTAACCGGTGTAGTGACTGGCGGCACCACAGTATTAACTGGCACTATAGGGATATCTGGCACTGGCGGCACCACATCTTTCACCACGTCAAAGTTATCTATAGGCGTAGTGTTCTCTACCTGGCTAATTGGATTCACAACCGGCATCACAGGCGGCTGAGGCATATCCATAACCGTATTGCTGACGGCTGCCTTATTCTTCCTGTTGTTGCGATATAAAAGGTATATACCGCCAACTACAGTAAGCCCAAGAAGAATTTGTCCCGCTAATTTCTTTTGTTGTTCATTCATTGTTCTTTGCCTTTTAAGTAAAAATATATGCCGGCCAATAAACCAACTACGCCAACCCCTGCAAAAATGAACAGAGACTTATTATCCTTGCTTTCTTCTACCGAAGAACTAACATCCTTATTTGTTATAACGTCGTTGTTGTTGTATTCCGGGTCTCCCTGGTTGTTATTGCCGCCAGGATAGTTGTCGCCAGTATTGTCGCCAGTATCGATGTCATTGTCTACCGGATTATCTGACGGAGGCGGAGGGCCACCCATACCCGGAACTACAGACTCGATTGAATTGGGATTGCCAACATCCCTTGGTGCATACTTATCATACTTCGGTCTTTGGGATGGCGTAACATTTCCTATCCCGATAAATGACGGCTCCAATGGAGCTAATGTCTGAGCACCACCTCCATTGTATAACACCTTAGCACTACCTCCATTGGCATTGCTAAATTTAGCGTCTATGTCATTTATGATTTTTCGCATTTCGGTTTCTGATTTTGCTGGTGACTACGCTGCTGCCTGCTTCCTGCCTAAGTACCAATACACTCCACCAAAACAACCAACTACACCTATAATTAACGGCCAGTTGATTACTTCTTTTTTCAGAATGCTTTCCGGCAATACAGGGGCCTCTGGTTCCGGCATGCCCATACCGGCACCGCCACCCGGAGACATTGGCGCTTCACTTCCGCCACCGCCTCCACCACCTATACTTCCACCGCTAACTGGCCCACTACTGCCGTAATCCGGTATAGGCGCAGGCTGGGTTACAACTGTAGTAGTTGTCGTTGTATCCGGCGGTGGTGGTGGCGCAGGAGTATACCCGCAACTAGTGCTGTTTGTCTCCAATACAGATGTAGTTGCTCCGCCACGACCATCCGCATATGCACGCATTCTATTCGTACCGGCACAATAAGTCTCCAGTATCGTACCGGCAGCAGGATGCACTACTGGTGGTGGCGTAGGTGGTGGTGGTGGTAAAACAGTTGTTGGCGTAGCATTTATTACAGGCGGAAGGCTTTCGATTCCGGGTTTTGGTATTACCCTTGCTGCGTACTTATCGTACTTTGGCTTCGGCGCTGGCGGGGTTGGGCCTCCGGTACCAATCATACCGCCAGTAGGCGCGCCCTCAAGGCCGCCTCCCGAATTTACAAAAGCGTCTTTCCGCCCACGAAGAACCCTGGGCCTGAAATTATCCTGGAAATTTTTTTCTATATTATTTATGATTATCCGGGTCTGCATGGTTTATGAAATTAAAAATGAATAAAGCTTTGTAATGTCGTAAACTTAATTTGCAGCAGCGTTCATCCTGATGATTTGCTCCGCATCCTGCAATGTAACCACTGTTTCATTTATTTTCTTAACGCGCTGGTACTCATAAATAGTGTAAATACCAGTGCCTACACCAGCCAAAGTTACACAAAATAACAATATATGCAAATTCCTCGTTCTGTTGTCGCTCATTTGATGATAGTTTTACAAACGCAAAATATTATCCCACAAAAAGTTCGGCACTGCGGCAGCTCCGGGATTTGCCTCCTGTTGCGGGGCGAACCCTAGAGCAGCATAGGCGGATGATATGTTGCCTATTTTTCCGATTTTATATATATCCCTGGTTGCATCTATTCTGTCTTTTACTCCTTGCTTTAAATATGCGTTCGGGGTCATGGTAGAGTATCCAGCTTTAACCATAGCCTTAATCTGGTCTTCAGGGGAAGTGGCTTCAAATACTCCCCCATTTATATACCTTGGTGTTCGCAGAATACTCACGTAATGGTCTATAAACTCATCGAAGTTTGCATATTTCCTAAAATAGGCCCTTGACGCAATATGCTTATCCGTCTCAGTGGTATCCATAAGTATACCATTATCCTGGTTGCCCTTAATCCCACCGAAATTATTTGCACGCACAGAGAGACCAGATGTACCATTTGCGCTTTCCACAGATAGTTGGGCTACAACCGCAGGAAAAAACAAGTTGGTCTGTGCTATAGCCCTTGCTATAGACACACCGTACTGGTTTACAAACGTTCTTATCAGAGATTCTGTGTATTTACTAGCCATGTTTATATCATTTGCGCAATTTTACTGCTTGCTTTCGGGAATAAGTATTCGAATAGTCCCACTACCAAAACCCCGACCACACCGCCAGCTACAACATCTTCGTAATTACTGTCGCTATCATCGAGCGCCAAGGCAGCTCCTACTACAAACCCGACGGTAGCGAGTTTTTTACTCTCTTTCTGCTGCTTTTCTTTTTTATACTTCAAGTAACTCATTGCTTAATCAAATTTACGATTTAAAAAATACAATGCCCTATATCCTGCCCGTTTTTTTTGCCCAGGCCCCAAGCCCAAGTAGCGACAATACCACTATTCCTGCAAAGGCCCAGCCACTGACATTACTACTCCCATCTTTAGCTACCTCTTCTTCCTTGCCTTTATCTGCCGGAGCAGGAGAAGGAGTTGAGGCGGGTGGCGTGGTTGGTACTTGAGCAACGGGAGCCGGAGCAACCGAGGCTGGCGTTGGTTGTGGTGCTGGACTCGTTGCTGGCGGAATAGGTATTGGTTGTGGTGCTGGATTTGTTGCTGGCGGAATAGGTATTGGTGTCGCTGCCGGCGGCTTTGAGCCAGACATCCCTTTCTCTAGCCTTTTCTTCTGCAAATTAGCAGCAAGGGCATCGTACTTGTCTTTATTTTTTATACCGTCTTCAATGCCCTTTACCAGCTTCATATCGCCAGCATCAATGTCCATATCAGCCAACTCCGCTTCAATACTTTCCCTGGTCGCCTGGGTAATATTTCCTTTCAGCCTTTCCCTCATCTTATCAGCGGCGGCAACCCCCTTAAGGAATTTCTTTATCTTATCCTGCATGCCCTTACTAAGGTCTGTAACCTGCATGCCCACTTCTTGTAATTTTAGTTCGTACTTGTACATGTGGTTTGTTTTTGGTTTGTTTATAAAATTAAAAACTAAGTTTTATTTCTTATCGTTTGGTGGCTTGTTGGAAATTCTGTCCACTCGGAAATCAAAGTTATCCTCTACGAATTTATTCAGCAGCACAAGGCCTATCGCGCCAAAGAGCAGCCCAGAAACGACAAGTATTGCTTTTTTGCCTACCTTACTAAGGTCTATGTCTTTTATCTTTTCGATTAGTTCTGGTTGCATAAATTATTTTTCAGTTTTGCGTAACTAATATTTTTTATCAACTGCCTATACACGCATCTTCAGATTTCTGAATCTCACCTTCAACATGCTCCGCTAATTCACGCTCCACATCAGTAATAGCACAAGGCCTATGGCCCCGAACAATAAGCCTGAAGCAACAAGTATTGCTTTCTTGCCGTTCTGTAAAACTTACCTAAACCTACTCACGCGGGTTTTTAGTGTTTACTTCCTGCTTCGTACTAATAGCCAGGCTATGCGAAACTCTCGCAGAACTCCCGGCTCCACAGGCTTTCACGGTGGAACTCTCCGCATATCCGGTTTGGCTAACCGGCAAATATTTATATGCATGCATAGTTGGGTACTGCTCCAGTGTCTGGCATGCATTATTATCACGGTCGTGATGGGTGCCGCAACCCTCGCAGTCCCACTCCCGGTCTTTTAACTTAAGGGTCTTGTTGATTGCTTCGCAGACACTGCACATCTTACTGCTCGGGAAGAACCTGTTAGCTACGGTAATTCTACAGCCATACCAGTCGCCTTTGTATTTCAACTGGCGGCGCAGCTCACGGAAACTCCCATTGGCAATACTTCTGGCCAGATTGTGGTTGCTCAACATGCCCTTTATATTCAAATCCTCAATAACTATCTCACTGTGGTTTTTGGTGAGGTGGGTAGTGAGCTTATGCAGGCCATCTAAGCGATGGTCTACAATGCGTTTATGCAACTTTGCTATTTTGGTTTTTTGCTTCTTGTAATTTTGGCTCTGTGGACGCTGGTCGTTTTTGTGCAGCTTCCAAGATTCATACTTACGAGACAGGCTTTTCTGCTCGCGGCGCAGTCTGCGATTAAGCTCTTTGTACCTTTTGGGGGTATCAAAGGTTATACCGGTGCTCAGTGTAGCTAGTGTCTTTATGCCAAGGTCTACGCCAACAGTTCTTATGTTTCTGTGCTCCGTAGGCTCAAACTCGTACTTGTAGCTTACGTACCAGTCATCAGCACGCCTACTTATGGTGCAGCTAAGGAATGACACTTCCGGTGAAATATCCTCGGACGTTCTCACCCAACCTATCTTTGGCAGTTTAATATACCCCTTTTTTGTTTGTATTGGTTTTACGCCATCATTCTCAAGGTAAAAACTATCGCGGCTCTTGTTTTTTTTCTTTTTCTGCGGCAGACCCTCAAGGATGTATACTTTCTTTCCGTCTTCGGAGCGTTTATTTAGCAGACGCTTCTTAGTGTACCCACTGTCTTTCTGTATCCTGTGGAAGTTCTTTCTCGCTGTCTCGTAGTTGCGTATGGCCTGCTGTGTAGCGCACTTGCTGACTTCATACAGCCAGTTATGCTGCGACTTCTCCATCTTCACAAACATTTTGTTTAGGTCTATGGCTGTGATGGTTATTTTATATTCTTCGTATATCCGCTCGCTTATTGCAATGGCCCAGTTATACGCATACCGCGCACAACCTGCATGCTTACGGAGTAGCGTAAGCTGCTTGTTGTTCGGCTCTAATCGTATTTTTCTGGACTTATAAAGTGGCATTCTGTGAATCTTATCTATTTGAATTAAAAATACAATTGTTTGAGTAAAGATAAATACATTTAGTTAGGTTTTATGTAGCGATGCTGTCTGTTTTGCCAACTGTCCCGCCATTCTCTTTCACAATAGCATCCTCCGCATCCTGAATTTTTTCTTCAATATCGGCAGCAAATTCACGCTCCGCGTCAGTCAGGTTCTTTATGCGCTTTTCAAAGTGCAATGCCGCAATCAGCGTCCCTATATCTTGGTGAAGAGCCGGAAGTCCAAACTTATCCTGGTACATCTGGGCAAGCTCCTCCTTTGTTTTACTACGAAGACTGCTTACTGACAATACGCCACCTTTTTCATAAACCATAGGCTTACCATTCAGGCCACACACGCGCCCATTGTATGAAATATGTCCGATTTCAACACCAGCAACATATAGCTTAGCATTGATAAAATTGCCGCCGCCCAGGTCATTGTCCACGCAAAACGCATGAACTATGCGCACAGCGTCATCTATGCTCTTTGCAGGTACCATATGCTTAGCAATACGCACAGAACTCTCGTGAGCTTCCGGGCCAAAGTCGTGATTTGGGACAGCTTCCAATGACACTTCGTAAACCTCATCACCATCCTGTAATTGGTCGTCAGCGCCGTCAGTAATATTATCTATCAGCTTTTCGTGAAGATATTTAATATGTGCTTTTGCCGCAGGCTTCCCTCCTCTTCCCAATGCCTTTATAACCGAACCAACCAATGCTGCCTCCTTATGATAATTTACATCGGTAAAACTATTTTGCAGGAGTTTTAAATCTTCAATACTCCATGTTGCATCTGCGGATAAACCAGTGGCCATAAGCCCATCATAATCGAAGTCTTCGCTGTATTTGTCACCAAGCTTGTATGACCTTGTGCCGTCAGCGTAAGTGTTTTCCACCAACTCGATTGTGCCGCCGCTTTCGTATATTAACCTTTTTATTTTATCCAGCGCATCTATTTTATCCATAGCCTCCTGCAATGAAGGCGTCTCAGGATAAAACCCACCGGAATGAGTATAGTCGCTATTAGGCCCAGCAGATACGCAATAACTCCAGTCGGGCGCATCAAACGTATTCCCGCTAGGAATTGTTTTACCTTGCTCATCTTGAGTATATATTATAGTATTCTTGCCTTTACCCTCTTTGCCAAACAGATAAACAGGCACTGCTCTTCCGCCTGGCGTTTTGAAATTCTTCTTCCAGCTTTCATACCCTAATGAAGGATTGCCGTGCCATTCCTTTTGTTTGACCCAACCATTAACTTCACCGCCATCTTTCATCTTGGGAGACGAAGAGCTATATGCAATAGCCAGGGCCTGTCCACGGTCAGTAACCTTGTTGCCCCAGCGGTCAGTTAGTTTCCCTTCTTTAAACTCATGCATCACGCGGCCAAACTTAAGATTGCGTACTTCGCCACCCTTTGCATACGCCAGCGCCGTTTCCTCGAACGGGTGGTCAACCATCCAAAGCTCCGCCCACACCTTCATGAGTGCGGCAAACTTATCCCTGCCTTCTTCAGAACCGCTACCTATAGCCTTGCGTAATGAAGAATTAGAGTTTTTATACATTAGTTCCGCAGTGGTCACAAGATGTTCGGCCATTTCATCGGCATAAGCAGTCGCATCCCCTGGGTCGCTATCCGGGAATTTATCGTCAACAATTTCATCGGCAACTAATGACGCCAATGCGTCCGGGAAATATCCGGTCTCCTTCTCAATCATTCCGCCACGGGCCATGGATGCAGATGCCTTAACGGGAGTGAATGGGTGCTTGAGCATATACAGCTCACCCCAGCCCTCCATTATACCGTAAAAACGGTCACGGCCTATGTTTGACCCCTTGCCTATACTATGCTTTAACGTTGCATTAGAATCTTTGTACTGCTTCTGGGCCGTTTTATACAGGTAATCAGCCATTTCTTCCGCATACTCCGCAGCCTGCTGGTCTCTGCTTTCTGGAAAATGCTTATCCATCAGCGTAAAGGCAACGCCTTCTGCTATGACATACGGTGCATAGTCGGTTTCCTTTTCAATCAGGCCACCACGGGCCATCATTTCCTGTGGCGCAGGCTCCGATACCGCTACCGCCGGGATATCGGCTTCCGGGGCCTTGTAATCATCATCGATAAGAACCGCCCCCGTAACAATACCGTCATCGCCAAGCTCTTCCTGCACAATCTCCCTTGCCTCATGCGGCGTTACGGCCTCAACGATAATTTCTTTCGGCTCCTGGTCATCGGAGCCATCAAGGTCGATATACTTGACCACATGTGGTTCTTTCCCATCACCACCGATGCCGTCACCGTCAAGCTCATAGTTGAGGTAGTTAACCACATCACCCATATCTGTAGCAGCGCGGGCTATCCTTGACTGTACCCAGTCTTCCAATTGGCTATCGCCATGTATCAGGGCATCAAGGGCAACGGCATCATTGCCTATCTGTAGAATATGTTGTTTTACCACCCCACCGTCACGGTATTGTTTAGGAAGGCGACGGGCAATTTCAAGCAGATGGTCGGACATGATGGTCGTGGAAGCTACTTCATCATACCCTCCTTTTTGTAATAATTTACAGCCGAGAAGCGCAGCTTTTGTAGCCTCCTTAAAGCCCCCAGGTATAGCCTCACCGGTACGAACCACATATTTCTCCATACTCAGCACATCATCAAATTCAATGGCAGCATGCTTAATACACCACTGCTCAGTATGAGAGCTGTTGTTTATTATATCTGTAAACAGATTACAAAGCGCCTTGCTGATATCGAAATTTTGCGTCTGATACCCAAACACCTCCATATTTTTACCGGAAGCAAAGTGTCCCGGTATCTGCCCGCCCGCCTTGAAATTATTCCCTCTCTGGTTATATATTTCAAAGGTGGTGAAATCAGGATTATTTGTTTTGATATCAGCCACTGTGACGTTATAGCTATTTGCTAAACTACATATCACAGTTACATCAACATCGGTTAACTCATGACCGGTCTTAGGATTAGTGTTACTTTCCTTAAAAGCACCCGTCCTCCACAAGCCGGTATTTACCCATTTATTATTTTCAAAACGAAGATTATTAGTCTTCCACAAATGAGCCAAATCAGACCAGAAGTTCGCGTCTAACGACTCTTTTGTGCCAAGCATGTATTGATTAATTACCGCCTCATCAAACATAGCTGGCGACATATCTTTCAGCTCAACAAATAATCCAAATGGCGTTTGATTGCCCACTTCTTTCAATTCAGGAAGAGCAGAGTATATGCACTTATAGGCTTCCGGAATAGATTCAAGCCTTGTCATACTCTTTCTTGAGATAACCAGGCCCATCATTGTATTCTTTTCGTCTATTATAAACTCAGAAACAGACTCGTGCTGGTCAAGCCCGGTAGTCGGCTCGTATACCTTAAACAACAAACTATCGCCACCCTGGCAATCCCCTTTGATAAGCCAGCCATTATTGAGTATAAACAGTATATAATCGAGGCTGTCGGGCTTCATCCATTTTACTTCCTTACTTAATACCACCGCCTCGCTAATATTTATCTTGTCTTCAGCAAACTCCTTTGCTTCTTGCAGTGTTTTAAAATAAGAAATAGTAAACCTGTCGGTTGGTATCATTTCTATCCAGAACTGGCGAACTGCGTCAGCTAATGTCTTAATTTCGTCATTCTGGTAACTAAGGATATTCTGTAGTGGGCAAATATCAACCGAACAGCTATATGGAGGAAGTGAATCATCCGGTAGATTCTTACCGTAACTAACACAAAGAATATCTTTCCCGTCATTAAGCTCTTTATATGCGAACCAAAAACTCTCGCCCCTTACGAATTTACTTTCTTCGTCATATATTTCAAACGTCTCCTTTTCTGCTTTCTTAAATTCCCCGGCAGGAAGCTCTCCGCCATTCTTATACCCCGTACTCTTCATAGCCTCATAAGCAAGCGCAAGGTCTGCTATGGGGTATGCAATCTTAGTCGCATCAAATATTTTCTCCGAATACTGTTTCAATGTAAGGTGCGATGCACGGATATTATTTTTGTTGGCAATTTCAGCTATTTCTATTGCAGTTTTTATAGCGGCGGCCTTTCTTTCTAATTCACCGCCATCAGCATAAAATTTCTCATATACCCTTCCTGCTATATCGATTTTACCTTTAAGCCAGTCCTTGATATCATTATAGAAAGTCTGGTCACCATTTTGCGTCCTGAACTGACCTATATGATAACAAGTGCCTTCCATGCGCTCGTTATTAGATACAAACAGGTGCGTAACGTCTATTTTCTTAAGGTAGTAGGGATATCCTTCTATACTAACCTTAATGGCACCATCAACCTGGCCGCCATCAGCATAGAAATCCGCATACTCCCGGCCCTCTATATCAATTTTACCTTGAAGCCAATCCTTGATATCATTGTAGAAAGCCTGGTCACCCTTTGCATCTTTGAACTGGCCAACATGAGAGGCCATACCCGGAGCATTTTCCGTGTTGGTCACGTACAGATGCGTGCTGTCTATTTTTTTAAGGAAATACGGATACCCCTGCACTAAAACCTTAGCCGCACCAGTTACCTGGCCGCCGTCCGCATAGCCAGTACTCTTCATAGCCTCGTAAGCAAGCGCAAGGTCAGATACGGGGTATGCAATCTTAGTCGCATCAAATATTTTTTCTGAATACTGCTTCAATGTCAGATTAGATGCGCGGATATTGTTGCTATTAGCAATTCCTGCAATTTCTACTGCTTTTCTTACAGCGGCAGCTTTCCTTTCCAATTCTCCGCCATCAGCATACGGCTCATTGCCTCCCTCGTACACCGGTACATCATTGGCCATCTTATAGGCTACATCTAATGCGTCCTCTTCATTTGCAAACCAATCATCAAAGCATTCGCTGCCATTTACGATTTCGCCTTCAAATAAGATACCTGAGCAGGTCATAAAGCTATCTGAAATATCTACCAGCTCAGAGAAATAAATAATCGGACAGCCTTGGTATTGTTCAAAGCCCTTGGCGCTAATAGACTCAAACCCGAGCACGGTTTTCCCGAACTCAGTTTTATATTGCTTAGCCTTACTAACCAGAGACCTGTTCATTGCAGCCTGAATGTCTTTATCAGAAATAGTGCTGTTCTCTATTTTAGTTGAGAATATAGCGTGAATCATGGAAATGAATTCCTTGTCATTAAACTCCTTGTCAGGGTAATTACGGAAGATGTAATCTAAAATCTCATCGTCCATGGAAGACACAGGGCCGCCGGCAGCCATCTTCTTTTTTGCGCCCATGATAGAAACAAAATCACTGTACGATTTCTTTTTTACCGTAAAACCCCTTTGCTTTAGGTCATCAATGTACGCTGCTACTTTATCTTTATTTGATGAGGATTTATTTTCAATTTCAAACATGTCGGTAATCTCCTTGGGGAAAACGTTAACCCCAAAATATTTATCAAGGAACTCCCGCTCCGTCATATCAACAGGGCCGCCATCTTCTAATTGTTTAATAAAAACAATTTGATTAGCATATATCATCCCTCTCAATGCAGATTCAGTAATGTATTTCACCCTGTCCTTACTACCAACAAATTTATACGTGTATTTACCCATGCCAGCCTCAATGCCCCCCTCTTTCAAAGGAATTATTTGCATAAGCTTCATTTTCACATTCCTGTCGTATTCTAACTTTTTAATTACTATCTCACTGCCTATGCGGCAAATGTAGTCACTGTCGCTGATAGGGGTTGCATCTTTATTAATCAACTCAAACGCGCCCCTTCTCATGTACATAAGGAAGGATGGTGTATTTGATTTATCCATGTACTGAATCTGGTGTGGTTTCCCTACCTGGTAAGTAGTTATCCAGCCATCTTCATCAATGTCGGTAATTTCAAAATCCTTGCCACTTGAATTACTGTGGAATACCTGGCCAACCGTTGGCTTAAATGATTCTGACGAAGATGGTGCCGCTGGTGCCGATTTTTTTTCTTCATTTTCAGCCGATGTATCGTAAATTATATCAAAAGCATCACGATAAGATTGCGGCATTAATTCAAACCCGGATTTTAACTGTATATCCACACGGGTTGGCTTTACCCCATCGTATTCTTTTTCTACAAGAACAAGATATGCAAATGCCTTATTGCGACCGTACCTTTTTGCATTGGCAATAGCCTCTTTTTTCAAATGCTCCAAGTCCTGATTATGGTCATCGTCATTTACATCTATCCTGCCCCCATCCTTCAAAGAAAGGTACATACCGGTATACTTCTCAATGATGCCTTTTAACTGGTCATTGTAAATACCGCTATGTTCATACACTATCTTGTATGTATTGCCCCTGATGCGGCCAATCTCAATGGCATATAGGTCGGTGGGCTCCAATACTATTTTTATATAGTTGGCCTTCTGGTTTTTAATCCTGAAAGCAACGCCTTTTTTTACTGCATAGAAATTATATGCACCTGTCATTATATTCAGCCTGTTGCGACCACCCAATTGCTGAATAATAATAGATGCTATGCGCTGGTCTTCGGTCATCTCTGGTGCAGGCCCTACCTGACCACCTTCAGCTAACGATGCATTATCTTTTGCATCAGCTTCGACATACTCATCATAGCGAGACGTCATCCACTCTTCACCTTCTTTACCCGAATCTTTTTTTGCCTTTGCCACCTGGCGCTTATATATCGCCAGAGCGTCTTTGATAGACCTATTATGGGTATTTTTATAAAGAGGAGCATACTTATCCAAGTCCCCACCGGCACGCACACACCACTTCTCGTTCTTATCCCACGACAATTCAACATCAAAACAACCATAATGTTGTCCGCTGTTGTTGCTATGATAATCCGCTATGGTATATGTACGTATAGTTGTGGTCATGTTATAGATAATTTAAAATTTCTACCTGCTTTTTTTATACAGCCATCCTAAGCCAACAAGGCCCAAGGCACCGGCAATCAACCATCCCCACCCATCTTTACTTTCTTCTGCGCCGGCAACCGGTTCGGGGGTTACTACTGGCTCCGGGGTTGGGGTTGGTTCCGGAGTTGGGGTTGGTTCCGGAGTTGCTGCTGCGATTTTTTTCGCCTCCAGCTCTGCGGTTATTTTTTCAGCGATACTGGTTTCATTTGCCTCAATCAAATCTTCCATTGCATCAAGGCTATCGTCAGTATCGGCATCTTTCTCCCCAGAGGCCTCATAAGTATCCACGGCATTATTGTACTTCTTAATGACCTCCTGGAGCTCATTAAATTCAGCCAACAAGCCATCGGATAAGTCAGATGGCTTTGCGCTGTATTTTTTGAAAATCGCTTCAATCTTTTTCATATTTTTTTGGTTTGTTTTTATTCTTAAACTCAGAAACTACAATTATAACCCAGACTTCTTTTGTTTGTCACTATGGTCGGCACGTGCTTCCTGGTAAAGATAACGCGCCCCATCCTTAAACGTCCTGTCCTTGTACTTTGCAATATCCGCCTTCGTTGGCGCACTGCGGGCAGTAAGGTTTCTTAGCTTTGCGGCAGGTGTCTTCAGGAACTTATTTGTAAAGCGCCAGCCCACAGGCTTTGAATGCTTAACGGCATCAGCTCCTTCTGTGTAATGCTCACCCTGCGGGCTACCCTGCTTGATTTTACCGCCTTTTTTATAACCATGTTCTATATCGCCACCATCTGCTAAATGACGCTTCGCATTTTTGTCACTATGGTCAGCTCTTGCTTCCTGGTAAACGCAACGCCCGTCACCGCAAGCTTTATCCTTGTATTTATCTACCTGTTCTTCGGTGGGCTTACTGGAAGAAGTAAGATTCAGGCGTTTTCCTGCACGGCTATTGATAAACTCTTCGGTAAATCTCCAGCCAACTGGCTTGGCGTCTTTCTTTTTGTCCGCCTGTTGACTGTAGTGCTCGCCCTGGGGGTTGCCCTGCTTAAGCTTGCCGCCTTTTTTAAACCCGGCAGTAGAGTGCACCACCTCTTTATCACCATCGTGCATTATTACAACATTCACATCGTAACTTTTTTTAGCCTTAAAGTGAGTGGCAGCAGTTTTCTGAGCAGCGTACTGGGTATCTGCTTTTACATCAATCTCTTTCCCCTTATAAAATGCTTTGTACGTGCATTTCCCGTCGCCAACAACACCACCATCTGCTAAATAACGCTTCGCATTCTTATCGCTATGGTCGGCCCTCTTTTCCTGGTAAACACAACGACCATCGCCACAGGCCTTATCCTTGTATTTTTCTATCTGCTCATCAGTTGGCTTACTGGAAGAAGTAAGATTCAGGCGTTTTCCTGCACGGCTATTGATAAACTCTTCGGTAAACCTCCAACCAACGGGCTTTGCGTCTTTCTTTTTGTCCGCCATCTGGCTGTAATGCTCACCCTGCGGGTTGCCCTGCTTAAGCTTGCCGCCGGATTTGTACTGGCCTCTTTTTATATGCTCTGTAAGCTTATCAACAAAACCTTCCCCTTCAGCTAATTCCGTTGCTGATATTTTAGCAAATGACTTATTTGCTAATTTTTGTATCTCGAAGATTAAATTATGGTCATCCATGAAGTGTTTGCGCTGTTTCAGATTCCACCCGTCCCACACCTCTTCCGGAGTTGCAAATACATAGTTATTTGGAATAGTAGCAGTATGCTCCTTCAACTCCCCACCATCCTCAAAGAAAGGATATCTTTTACGCTTAGTCAGGTCAACACGGTTCCTACGACGCTCGTAGTACACATTGCCAGACTCAGATATGCGCTTGCCCGGAGGAAGAGCATGGCGCTTGGCGTCACGCTCCAGGCTATCTTTGCTATAGCCCTTATACGCAACCTTAAGCTTCGGATTATTCTTCACGAAAGCTAGTAGCTCATCGATTTCTTTTTTGTACTTTTTCTCATGCGTAGTAGCAGCTTGCGTCCTTTCCTTTTTACCGGCAGCTACTTTCTTTAGCTTTTCCCCTGCTTTTTTTATCGAGCCCTTCTTTACGGTTTTACCCTTTTTTACATCAGCTATTGCGGCATCCACTGTTTTAACTACCTCTTTTACTTCTTTGGCCGCGTCCTCCTTAGCTTTAGCCGCAGCTTCCTTTTCTTTTTCAATTTCAATTACACGAGCCTCCGCGTCTTTTAGTTTCTTACGAAGTGCGCCCTTGGCAGCTTCCGGAACCTGTTTGTTTTCCAGGCCCTTCCATATCTTCATTATTACATCTCTCAGCTTTTTTTCCTCATCATCGGATTTATCCTGTACAGCTTCCTCTTTCTTTTCAGAAGCCTCAGCAGCCGTGGTAATCTGCGATTTCAAAGCCGCAAGCTTATTGCCAAGGGCTTTTTTCATAGCCTCATTAAGAGCTGGGTTGCCTAGCGCTTTTTCTATCGTAGCAATGTCTTGATTTATTTTTGCGATATCCATAAGTGTGATTTTAATATTGGATAAAAGTTAGTTAGTTAATTGCAGTGATTACTATGGTAACAATAACTTCAGTGCATCCTGCGCTTCTCTTGCGCTCTCATCACCATCATCTACAAGAAATTGCAGCACTTCAATGGCATCCAATATTTCCTGAGCTGACGGCTCTTCTTCCGTAGTGGCCGTTGGCGCAGCAACAGGCTCAACAGGAGGTAATGCTGGTTCAGATATAGCGTCGTCAACAGGCGCTACCTGCGGTATTGAATCCGGGACTACATCATCGAGCACTTTTTCTGTACCGGTGGATACTGGCGCGGAAACATCCGGATTAACGAACTCCTGCTTCACATTATCTGGTGCACCAGGCTTTATTTTGTCTTTCCCTTTACCCCTTATGTGCCCCTCTTCGACAATAGCGGGCGTTCTTGGTATACGGCCCCTTTCGAAATCACCCTCTTCGACAATCACCTCACTATCTTCAAATGGATTTGGCTCATTGCGGCTTGTATAGTACTTCGCCATAATAGCACGTATGGCATTATCCATATCGATGTACTTCTGGTCGGAAAATTTAAATTCTTCAGTAGCCCGGCGCAGATAGTCTACTATTTCCGGAAAGCCATAGGCCGTATTATTTTGTTGCTTGGCTATCAATTGCTTTTCCGGGAATACGGAAGCAAGGTCTACAGACCCATCCTGCAAAAGTCGCTTAGTAAAGAATTTATATGCCATGTTTTTTGATAATTTATATTTATAACAAACTACGAAATCGCCACCTCTAAGGCAAATTCGGATAAAGGCACTTTCATTTTACTGTTTTGCAAATCTAACACAAATTCTATATTTTTCATAATGGTATCTTTATAACCGGAATTATCCCTTAAATTCAAGGCGGAATAATAGAAATGTCTTATTTCCGTAGCAAAATACACCCTTATACTGCCGCTGTCATCAAAAGCATCATTCTTCAGGTCACTAAGCAGTAAGTTCCTGTATGTAACTGGTGCCGGTGTCCCGCCATTCCCACTTGTGGCATCTATCGCATTTTTTATTTCCAGGAACGCAAAATCATTACGGTCTTGTGTTCTGAATAACGTATACACATTCAATGACCCGCCGGTAATCATGGTATATATCTTCTCATACGTAAGCGCTTCGTGCACTACAGATATAGAAGGGGCGTTAGTAAACGGTATCTGCCTTATCTTTAAATAACGGAACATGTAATCTATGTGCTCCTGCAAAAAGTCGCTGCCAAATAAAGCTGGTTTCAGAAACGCAGTCAAAGACATAAACCGGTAGAACTCCTCATCGCGGATAATCAGTTCATCTATGGGCTTTAACCAGTCGAATACAATACCCAAGCCGGTATCCGCCAGTTCATCGCTAAGAATTTCCTCCATTTGCTGGAAGGAAGCGCTCTCTGTATTGTAATAAAAACTACCGTCCCTAAATACCGCATTACCCTTGTAGAAACTGATGAGATTATCATAACGCCCTATCATTTGCGTATAATCAGTAGCCTGCTTAGTCGTGAATGGCGTCTTTTTACTGAACACACTTTTTGCATAGCGCTGCAACAGGGCCAAACGGCCTTTAGTGCTGAACATTTCATTACGGGTAATGTCCATGCGCTCTCCGTAAAACGCATATGCAAATGCAGGAAGCTTAAAGGTAATTGTGCGCAATTCATTCATGCGGGCAATTAAACTTTCCCTGTCAAGAACAGGCTGATTTTGCTGCGGCCCCTGGCCCTGCCCGGACTGGCCCTGCTGGCCACCCTCAGATTCACCCTGTTCGCCTTGTTCACCCTCGCCCTGACCTTCGCCTTGCTCGCCGCCCTGCCCTTTCTCCCCCGCTCCAGGCTTACCCTTACCCTGACCTTCGCCTTTACCACCACCCTTATTACCTGGCTTAGAATTCCCTTTACCGCCACCCTTAGACTCGGGGGTGATTTTTTCAAGGTCGTCTGCCGGGAAATCACCCAGCACCTCTACCCCTTCTGGAACCAACATGCCTGCGGCGGCGGTTGGGGTTGATACTTCTGGCACTGGCGACACAACAAATGTTCCGTCCTCATTCATGAAAGTAACGACACCTTCCTGGTTAGTACTTTTGATTCTTACCTTATCACCTACTTTTATTTTATTGCTATCGCCGGAATCTCCATCATTATTTTCGTTATCATCTTCACCTCCGGCATTATCGTCATTTTCATTGTCATCCCCAGAACTACCCTCACCCTCGCCTTCTTCATCTCCAGGTTCGCCACCTTCACCTTCACCAGGCAGCTTAATGCCGTCAGTATCCGGCTCATCTGCACCATTATCGCCCTCACCCTCACTATCTCCGCCCTGCTGTCCACCTTGGCCCTGCCCTTGCCCTTGTTTGCCTTTACCGGAACCTCCGCCACGCGCTGGGCCGGCCGGCTTATTCGGGTCGCGAATTTCGCCTGTAGATGACGCGGCAATGCCCTTATTATCCGTGGTGAGGTATAAATTATCTATAAGCTCATCGCCGGAATGATATAACCTGATTACCGGCAACTCCTCCAGGCCCAGTTCATTCTGGATGCTGGCAGAGATGTCTGCATTTTTTTTATTTAATGTCGCGTTTTTGGCCATTATATAATAGAAACTAACAACGTTTGTAAATACTCCAGTCGCTCATCGTAACCAGACTCCGTAAAAAAAGAATCAAACAATTCATTCATGCAGGGCTCCGAGTCAATGGAGAAATCCACTTTCATATCATTGGCAATATTATCGTCGTCAATGTTTTTGCCTATGTACCCAAGGAAGCGACTAACGAAATACTCCCCAATGTCTTCAAATGAATAATTATTCTCGTAGCACTTTTCAATATCTGGCCCAAACCCCGCCTGAATCATGCCGTCATGAACCATGTGCCCCAATTCATGCAGGAAGGGAACACAGGAGGCTGACTTAGAAAAGTGCATTACGTATTCATCGCCCTTCTTTTCTACTGCGGCCTTTATGCTCTTGGTATCTATAACAGTCTCTATACCATCAATGACTACCAATTGCTTTATAGGAGAGCGCTCCCATTCCGTCAGCCAAAAATAATTCTTATACTCACTGGTCACATACCTCGACGCCTGTACCGAGCGGCTTTCCATTTCCCCGTACAGGTTCTGATAGCTGGCAAATAGTATCGTTTGTATATCATCCTTCTTAAACCCATCGCCGGACAGCTTGGTCATTACTACCATCGCTTCATTATACCCGGACGAAATATTCCCTATCAGGTCAAAAATGATATCCCCAATTATATTATTCAGGTATATCACTATTCCATTATTGGCGAAATCTTTATTTTCCGCAATGTATATCGCCAGAAGAAAGTTTATGTTCTTGTACGAAAGGCTGTAGGTCTCAAAGTCCTGCATTAATGGCAGCAACTGATTCAATGCCGATGCCGCAGAATCATTTCTTGGTCTTTCTTTATTTAGTTTGGCTAGTAATTCTATGCGACTACTATCAGAAAGTAAGTTTTCTTTAAAAAATCTTTCCAGTCTGTTTACTGATGAGAATACTTTTCTCACTGATTTACCGCCAATAGAAGCTACAAACCGCGCAACAAACTCATTACCACCTGTAGCAAAATCTTCTATGCGCTGCACCGCATGCTGTGTCTCATGCAGCAACGTAGATAGTATAGGGCCGTACAGGTTCGAACCGTTTATCACTATGTATCCGCCACGGTCGTTAGGCGCATAATAGAATTCCTGCGGGAAATCCCTTGTAGTGTCGTCTGATACAAAATAAAGTATTGGCAGGTTTGCTAGTTGCGGGTAATATTCATACAGCGTCGGGTGCTTTAATACTTCCGACAATTTACCCTGGTAGTTGTATGCATATATCCTTTCTGGTTTGCCCACAAGGGATAAAACATCCTCGTTGGTTGAATTACCGGCAGAGGGCCTGTATAATTTCCGGCCCTGCACGTCCGAAAGATATATTTCCGATATTGCAGCCTCATCGTCGGAAATATTCGTTCTCCACTTTCCGTCTTTATCACTGAAGTACCAGCCGGTACTCTTATATATTTCCTCCGGGGACTGCATGGAGCGAAGCAGGATTTTTGCAGCATTCAGCTTTACAGCTTGATTTTTATTCAACCTGCTGTGCTCACCAATTACCATGTACCTCAGCTCACCCCCTAACTCATTTAGAACCCCGCCATCGTACTTAATGAGATTCACCACCTTCTTTATCATCCCACCGTATAAATCAGTAGACAGCCGGCGCTTAAAGGCGTCAGCTACCATGTCATATACGAACATGATGGACTGAATCCTGTTTGGCGAGAAATAAGAAAGTGACTTACGGAAGTCATCCGGAGAGTATATATCCGTTACTGCGTTAATGGAAATATTTATATCGCTGGCCGTATCCTGCTGCATTATATCCCTGTAGAAAGCTTCAACGGATTCGGCGGAATTATATGTCCTTAAGAACAGGAAGAAAATACCGTCCCTTGTCTCGTATGTATCTCCCGAAAAGTAAGCAATGTTTAATGATATCACATTGTTCTTATCTTCCTTGGCGGACAACCCCCTGTACAATGAAACATTCACCTGCTTAACTACATCATAGTCGAAGACATTAAGCTTAAGTTCTTTTTCATTGGTAGTATAGTACATAACAAAGTAATCACCACCGGACAGGGACTTGAATTCCGGCGGCAAGCTGTCGAATAGATTGTAAGATTGTAAAACATCTTTTGCTATGCGCATGTTTGTGTTCTGTTATGTTTGTTCCAGTTCCTTCAATATTTTCATACTTCTGAAAAATTCTTTCCCAAGTTCTGCAACATCTTCCTGCCTGATGAATATGCCATCCTTATTAAAGGACAACACATTGTAGGAACTGTCTTTTAGCGAACCGCTGCCGGAAAAAATCATATTCTCCGTGACCAGGAAATAAAAATCCGGGTACTTGTCATTGGTCACAATCTTTTCTTTGTATGGCACCATATCCTCGGCATTTCCTTTATAGGATAATGACGATTGCAGCCTGAACATATTTGCCTTATGCTCTATGCTGTCTAAAATTTCATTCATCTTCTTCAAACTCATGGGAACCTGCTTTTTTAAGTACTGTCATGTTAATATTTTCCGCCGTCAGCACAAGGTCGAGTATCTGAGCAATAACGTCAGCTTCTGTTTTTACCTGGTGTATGTAAAAGTGTATCAGGTTATCGTTACCGGCCTTATGGTCACGATGCTTGATATACATACCTATAGGGTTGGTCATGTCTTCCTGCGCAATTCCGTGCCACGTCATGGCTGGATTTGCGGCAGTGTCTATCGCATCCCCGTACAAGCTATAGAAATAGTTTAAATACGGTATAAATTTTATCCGGTGAAAGGATGGGTCGCACATAGTATACAGTAGGCCATCCATATCTACCGGGTCGTCAAATGTTTTAGCGGCAAATGAAAAGAACCTGCGGCCATACTTAGTTGGAAAATTAAGCCCTGGGCTACTGCCTACCCTGCAACCCTGGCATCTTCCGCCACCAAGCACCACTTCTATATGGACTGTATAACCAAGGCTCTCTAAAATTTCAAGTGCACACCCAGCGGCCACACCGGTATAAAAATCATTGTCCCAGTTGGTAAATCCTCCTGCCGTAAGGCCCACTATGATTTTTATCGCATTGTGTACCTTTGGTTTCTTTTCCTTATAGAGGTACACTTTTTTATTATTGCTGGAGACATTAATAATACCAAGGCTATTGGCTCTCAGCAAACTTTCTTCGCCATCAGCTTCCACGTATTCTATCCCACCGTCCGGCAAATCTACTTTGAATACAAAAACCACCTCGCTGCCGTCGGCCTCCAGCTTGTATTTGTCACCGACGGGAATTACCTTTTCCTCGTTGGCGTTTATCTCTCTTTTTTGAGACGGAGAGTAATAATACAGTTCGGGCACCAGTGACATTGCCGCACGCTCATAAACAAACTCACCCAGTTCACGGTCGTTAAAAACCAATCTTGGCTTCATAGCCTCGGCTACTGACGACTTTGCTAATTCTTCGCGTATTTTCTTGTCTACCGCTTCTTTTATTTTTTTATACTCCTCGTAATACACGAAATGGTCTCGCTTCATGCCATCATCAAAGCTATTGGGCGCTTTACCAAACAGACCGAAATTCGCGCGACTTAATCGGCTCGTGCCGCTCTGGCCATTAATTAGCAAATTATCTACTGCTTTTTTATAATTCTCATTCGCTTCTTTGGCAACAGAATCAGGATATACCGCATCAATCTTCTTTGCAAACGCATCCAAGGCCCGCCAGTCAGGAAAGGTCTGTATTGTATAATCCGTATATGCCCTTGGACTATCTCTAAAGCCAATTAATTCTGCGGCCATTCATCGTTGTTTAGTAATGGGTAATGAAACTACTTCTTGACTCTTTCTCCGGTAATCGGGTCAAGATGATACTTGGCTTTAAAGTGCCGGATGAATGTCTCGACATTATTATCCGTGCTGTTACGCGCGTTCTTAAAGTCGGTATCGTCGAGCAGGTCATTCATCTTTTGCTTGTCCAGCATAGACAAAAAGCTATCGATGGAATTATCAATAGTTTTTGGAGGGATTTCATTCCCGTTGTTGTCGAAAATCTCATCGGCAAACGGGCTGTTCTCCAGCTTATACAGCATCTCCTGCTCATATGTCCTGTTCATGTTGAGCATGGTACGAAGCGATATGCTTTCCACGGAATCACGTGCGTCAAGGAATTTACGTATGGCAGCACATACACCGTACACATAAGGGTAGGTGAGGCGCATCTCCGTATCACGTGAATAATCAAGCAGGTAATAAGAGCCGGCAAACCTGTCCACAAGTGAATAGTCCTGCTTTTGGTTACCGCCGTATTTATTACCCACGGTCTTCATATCCGTGTTACCGGTACCAATTACCCCAAACCTGAATTTCAATGCCGGGTCGGCCTGGTCTTGTCCCTTATAAATAACATCACCACGACCATTGGTGATAGAAGGAATAGTGCTGGGTATTACATTTCCCGCATCATCGTATTTCGGCTGAGCGGCTGTCTCTGCCAGTGCAGCATTAAGCAGACTGGCCGTATTCGGGTCAAGCTTGGGCAACTCATCAAGTATAAGTATCCCACCCTGAGCCCACGCCTTAATCAATTCCCCTTCCTGGTAGCCCTTAATGGTCTGGCCGCCAATAAGCTGCACAGGGGACGTCCATTGCGAACAATTTATCAGGAACTTCTTCTGGCCCATGATAGTTGTTGCTATGGCTTCGGCGAGGTAGGTATTATGCGTTACGATGTAGCTATCGGTAAGATATAAATGACTTTCATTCGCAACAGATATACATCTTGCTGGCAGCTTACCTATAAATTCAACACTATAAATCACCCTTGACGGGAAATACTTTGTACGCTTGGGAACTTTACTCTTTTTAGACGGCAACGAAAACAGCTCCAGCTCATTCATCACTTTTGGATAAAGCCGGAAGCTTACATGGCCATAAGCAACTTCCCCTTTACTGTTTTTGAATTTCGGTATCCTTGATTTCACCCTGCATGTACCGCCAAGGGACTGAATCAGCTCCACGTAATCCTGTGATAATTTCTCAGATGAAGTGCTAAACTCCATTGATACGCTAGCAGAACCATCCGTATCATTAAGACCCAGTAATAATTGCTGCCTGTTTTCAATAGAATCAAACAGATATTCTGCCGGTATTGATTTATCTATTGACTTCTTATACATCAGGCCCAGCCTTATTAATTCATGCCGATAAACATTTATTTTAGTCTTTTTATCTTTTAGCCGGATACCGTATGTTGGGCACTTGCCTTCTTCTTGCTTAAACAGCCTCAGCTCCAAAGTATCCGGTAGTAATGCGGATACTTTTTTTACAATAAAAGTATCCGGCGTGGTGATAGTAATATTCTCATTTGTCATGCCGCCATCACCCAATATTACGCCCAATACATATGGGTGTATTACATGCTTCTTAGCCTTGTATTGAACAGCCTGGCTTATAGGTATTCTATACTTACCACCTCCGTGCTTCTTAATAATATTATCCTTAAAAGCACTCAGCGCCATCACCTTTGTTTCTTTACCAGCCATGTAATTATAATTATACACAGCCCATAAATGCTCGTCGCAACAATCAGTATACGACCCATCAGAAAAGGTAATGCGATAAATATCCCTCACGCCCCTGTCAAATACGCCAGTCACCTTAGTTGGCTTACCGTCAGAAGAATAAACAGTATCCCCTTTTGACAAGTCACCCATGGCCTTCCAGCCATCGGGTGTGGCTATCTTCGAATACAACGGCTGAGCCTTACCGCTACCGGCCTTGCCGTATAAATACACGTTATTACCGGACAGCAAGTCCGCCACAACCTTTGATTCAAGGCTGTCCACGGAAATGGCAATTGGCTTTGCTACGGCCTTGTCGCCGTCTGCAATTTCTTTTGGCGCATTCGATTGCGGCCTTCTTGGCTGCTGATTTGAAGCAAATTGTGTCATGAGCGCGTAGATTAAATTGGGGTCAATGTTGTCTTTTGTGAGCTTAATATCCTTCAGTATACCGCGCACAAAATCCTTGTTCGCAAGAATATCGCGTCTTACCTGGTCTATTGCTTGCTGTATGATTTCGTTTTCGTTAGGCATATTGAAAAAGTTTTACGTTATTTATCGTTCTGCATTACCTAAATTCCTGCCACCTGCGCTCATCTTCGGTAAACGAAGCGTATTGCACTGTCGGAGGTGTTGTTGGTTTGTCCATTAGCCCATTTTCGATAGCATATTTTATCATGAGTATTCGCTCTGCATTTGGGTAATAGTATTGACTACCGCTAAACCCTCCAATAGACGCCAAAAATTCACCTGTTTTTTTTTCTTTGTCCAGCGCCTTACTTGCAACATCTCCCCAATAAGGCAAGTCCTTGACATTCTCAGGCGCGTCCCACTGGTAGGCATTCGTAATTGGCGGCTGGGATTCTTTTTTTATTTGAAGTTTTTCCGCTTTTACGCTATCGATGTACGCCTGGTCGGGGCCGATGCCCTGCTTTATGTTATTTACAAGATTTTTTACGCTCGGCCTAGTCTTCGTATCCTTTGTAGCAGTACCGGTACGGGGAAATAGCCAAGGGTGTATAAAGAACCCGAGCGTCCCTACGCCAACTACACCAATAAGAAATCTCGTGCTGTTCTCCATAAGACAGTGATAAAAAACTTAGTTTTAACTACTATTATTACTTACAGCAAATATATCAAAAAGTTTTCAGCATCTTCAAATGTCGGCGCTGTTTTTAATGGCTTTAGCTCCCCTCTTTGCTCAGATGACTCAAAAGCTAATGTCGAATAATCCTGGTCAAGGATATAATTACTTAGTATTTTGCCGTAATCGGAAGAGCGCAAGTCGCCAAAGAAATATACGATGGGTACCGATTTTGTGCGGATAAACCTTTCCGCATATTGCCCCGTTTCGAAATCATTACCCCTTCCAGCAATTTCCCTAAGATTCTGCCTGAACTCTGTCTTGTCCGTAATATTCAGCTCGGACAAAAACATGTTAATCATCATTTCATTAGTTAAGCCATATGGCTTAAGATTGTATGATGGCAGCATAGTAGGCGGCAATGGTTTATTTAAGATTACCCCGCCATTAAACCCGTTTGACACCGAGCGTACAAATCCGGGGATACTCCTGACAACACTTTCCGGAGTCATTTTACTGAATTTATACTCATACTCTCCCACCTCAAAACGCTCCGCTACAGCGCCCTGGTCATTAGGATTATACGTATCAGACTGCAATTCAATGAAATAATAGTCGTCGATGCTCGAACGGAAGTTAAAGGTCATTTCGTGTCGGGTATACACGTCCGTAAAGAAGTTCTTCAGGCGCTCCAGATGTCTTTCGTTCTCCAAATCAAAAACATAGGACTTCACGTACACGCCCTTATTGCCCTCCGTATTCTCAACCCATTGCAGACCCTGCCCTTCAATTGCCTCCATCTTCCCCTTGGGAAAGTAGTTTACCTTTATCTTACCCTCACTATCCACAAAATGACTGGCGTATGTGCGTTCAAGGGTAGCGTCTACATATACCGGGTTGTAATTTTTTGATGCTGAGTTCACCAGCTCATTCTTATAAATGTACCCGATAACATTGATATACAGCATGGAGGTATCGTTCTCCATTTTCTTTACAAGAACAACCCGTAAATTTTCATCCCAAACAGGAATAACCGCCATATTCTCGTAGGTTATCGGCATTAATTTTATGTAGTCGATAAACTTTTCGTTCGTACAGGCCACAGATAAAGGCGTGGCGCTTTCCGGTATACGGTCAGACTCTCTTAGGTCAACCGTATACTTGAGCTCTATAGCCGTAGAGATGCTACTGTCTATATTTGTATAACGTACAAGAGAAAAATTCTTGATTGTTTTTTTCTGCTTTCTTTTATTGGCCTCTACAATCGCACTGAGCACATTGCCGCTGAGGAAACGACGTACAGTTCGCTTGTCGGGATTCGGACGCCACCTTGTAATAGCATCCCATGTTTCTCTCGGAGCCCCCGCAGCAAATACCTGGTTGGACTGATTTTGTATTTCAGTCAACGCTTCCAGGTCGGAAGATAGTTTAAGGTGCAGTACCGGGTACTTGTTCAGGAAGCAGAATATAAACTGTATGCTGCCAGCGGAATACTTAAACTTATTGGTACCCTCTTTTATCTTATACCCCACAAACATGCCGAGGTTACCGCCATAGCTCACCTTACGCTTAGGCGTGAAGTATATCATCATGCTGAGCATGTCCGCCTTCTGGGTGTCAAGGGCTTGTATGGTCATTGCCACCCTGCGGTCTAATTTCACCACAGCCTCATCGTATTCAATCTGCGACTCGTATTCACTTCTTACCGGAGCGCCGGAGCGTATATTGGCTATCGTATCTGCTTTATATTGCTGGAAACGCGCATTATAATCCCTTAGCAGTTCCGTATGGAATTCCATAAATGGCTTTCCGCCGGCGAGCTCATTTACTTTTGTTTCCACGCGCTCCTTAGTCCACGCCCTTGTATCCTCCAGCGTATAATCATCTTCGAGAAATAAAGGCATAGAGAAGATAGTGCTGCCGCTGTTAAGGCGGATTACTACCCGCTGTTTCGGAGAGGCCTTGTAGTTTTTTGCTACTAATTCCAGTTGGTAGTCGCCGGTCTGCTTTAGCTTCTCTACGTAATCAATGTACTTTACATTCATTACGTCAAAGAATGTTTCCTGGAAGTCCGCAGGATATAACTCCAGTTCCCTGATAAACTTATTGAATGTCTCAATATTGAACTCTACTTCCTCGGCGATATAATCCTCGGCCTCTTTATCTGAACCAATAGCGCCTTCGCCTATAAGTTCGTCGAATATTACTTTATAATCCGCATACCCAGGCTCATTGATGAATTCATTCTTGAACACCTCAAACCCATACACATTAAACAAGTCCTGTATCGGGTTACCATATGCGTCAGGTATTTCTGACAGTTCGGATGATGCGGACTGGTTAGCGCTGGTATTGGCGTCAAGCTTACGCAGTTTCCTGCGGAACATCAGGTATGTCCTTAATTCTACCGGTATTTTGGAGATTACATAGGTGTAGGTAGGGTTATTTAATTGCCCCGTCCTATTAATACGACCGCGTTTCTGCACCTCCACATTGATATCCAGTTCGAACTGGACAATAAACATATCCCTTGGCCTTGTGTCAGCGCCCTCATCCGGGCTCGACTGGGCCGAACCACCGGTAGATGCGCTCACATTAATCATGAGCACGTCCGTGGTGCCGTTATTATAGGCCCTGAAGGCATCGGTAGTGCTTGCCATTTTATCATTTCGTGTATACACGAACGAATCCCCCTCCCGCTTCAGCATCGACTTGCGGCCCGTCGCCTCATTGAACCGGTAATACGGGCTGGCGTTGCCATATTTAGCGGTACCGTCATCATTGAAATACACAGAAGACCTTTCGGCAGTATTAATCCTGTCCTTAAAGTAATCAATAAACGACATGGGGAGCTGCGACGTATAGGCATTCAGGCGACTTTGAATAGCCTGTACCCTTGTGCCATTATCCGAAAAGTCGGACATCTGCACTTCATAGTCGTACTTTTCAAACAACTCCTCAATATCAATGCCGCGCTCAATCAATGCCGGCCTCGACTCGAATACGTAATTATCAACCTTTCTGAGCGTAAATGCACCTGCGAATATTTTTTTGAATATCGCACGCAGATACTCCGAAAAGTCATTATTGGTTGTTGACCCCTCTTCGAAATCAAGCATGTTGAATATGCTCTCATTCGTATTGCGGATGGCAATAATTGGCTTTTTAGGGGCTGTATAGGAACGTCCGTCCACATTGGTGTATTGTACCGGGCTATTCAGCGTCTCTATTATTTTATCTGCGGCAAATTTCGCCTTAATGGCATAAAATAAATTCTCCTTGAAGAACATTTTATACCGGGTAATAGAGTCTGTAGTGTATTTCAGAACGTATTTGCCGCGATTTTCACCAATGAAGTTCCTGCGAGCAATGTCACGCTCTTCCTGGCTACCACCAAAACAGGCCCTATATGCTTCCATGTCGGCTATCTCCCTGTCAATGCTGTCGCATTTTCTGTAAATAGCCGCCCGTATAGCGCTCTGCGCAAACTGGCTTTTCGAAAAGTCACGGAGCTCTTTAAAATAGCTTATGGCCTCATCGTAAAAAGGACGCTGGTTTGCATCATCAACGTATAAAGTAACTTTTTCGCAGTCGCCAAAACTGCGCTCACGGCGTATCATCTGCCCTTCTTTCACAAGACCACTAGCTATATACTCAGAAACATTCTCCCCGCCAACCTTCAAGGCATCAGAAACAACCGCGAGGTCTGGCACCGCAGAGCGCAGTGATGTGCGCGCAACATACAGCGGGAAAACGTCCGGGTTCTTGGCATAGGTGGCCGATGAGAATAATACGCCCTTTGCCTGTTCTATCAATGGGAGTGAGCGCAAAAGCACTTTCGAAGCGGCATTTGTGCTTGCGGCATTATGGCTTTCATCGAAAGTTATTACCGAATTAGAAATAATTGCTTCTAAGAAACGCTGCTTTGTATCTGTGCGAATATTGGACAACTGCGAATAAGTCATGAACACGCAGTTAAACCAGAAATCAAACTTACGGTTCCCTTTTTTCGGCAGTTCGAGACTTTCGCACACCTTAAGCGTCATGCCGCTACTTAGTGGCGACGCCACTATCCGCCCATCAAAGTCCTTGATGATGCATTCTTCTTTATTGCCTGAATTTAAAATAAATGGTACCGGCTCAATGATTTTGCCAGCTTTCTCAGCGCCAAAACCACCTATTTTTTTAATGTCGCGATAGATATCCGAAAACAGGAATGGCTTATGTGTAACGAATATAGGGATATGCTTGTTCTGGTATGCGTAACGAAGCATGCCCGCAACAACGCGGCCCTTACCTATACCGGCAGAATCACCAAGGATAAAGGCATTCCCTTTCTCAAACTGGCGGATAGCCAACACAATGGCGTCCACCTGCTCACTGGAGAATATACGTATCACCTCAATCCTGCTTGCGTAATTTAGTTTTTCCTTTACATGGTCTACCAGGTCAAACTGGTTGGCTAACTGGGAAAGATTATTTACCGTTTCGCTCACCATGTTGATAGGGAGCACGGTACCTACAGATTTTGCATCGCTAAAATTCGGCGTGGGTATCACTTTAAATTCATCTTCTCCGGCATCGGTGCCGTCATAGATAGTCTCCTCCTTTACAATAACATCACTTACAATGGAAAGATTTTTTTCTAATCTTTTACCATCATTTTCTACAATCTCCGTTAATTCCTTAAGGGTTGTATCCGCCATGAGAAAACTAATTATTTAGTCAGTAAAATTTAATCCTGCAAGCCCGTCAATAACCAATTGCAATGAATCTTCCTTTTCTACCAGCTCCACAGTATCGGCATCAATATCGGGATGCAATTTCCCGTGTGCCGATATTGGCGTATCCTTACCAACTACGCCCAGATGTGTATTTTTGAACTTATACCAGATATCATAACTCCAGTTCCGAAATTCCTCAGACTCCATGATTTCATCCACAATCCCCTCTTCTGTATCAGGGTATGTTTTATTACGTATGGATATTTTGGAATAAATAAACGTAACAATGTCCGAAATAGCCTTTTCTTTAGTAGCGCCATGTGACATATTCTCTTTCACAGAATGCACCACAAGCGTTAGTATGCGATTTTCCACCGCAAGTATATAGTTGTTATACGATACCTCGCTTTTAGTATTAGCAGCGCCTATCATATAATCCTTTCCACTCTTGATTATCTGGCTATTAGTAAACAGCATAAAATTAAAATATTTACAAAAATAGTTGTTTAATTCGATAAAAAAAACTATTGCCGACCTATTTTAAAGTAGATTTCATATATTTACAAATATTTCTCTTTATTAAGCAGCCAGATTACTATGTACACGATTGAGGGTGGTAAAAAAAGTGAATTGTCGCAGTGCTTATCCATTATAGCTCTTGGCGCGTTTGTTTATGCGATATCACAGGCAACCAATCCGGATGCATACAGGTGGAATACAGCCATGACTATTGGTGTATCTTTAACAGCGGCATCTATCATGCTGGATATCAAAAACGATGGTAATGAAAAACGCAAACAAAGCCCTACGACATGAAAAGAAGATGCTTAAGTACAAAAAGCGTCTTAAAAATTATGGTCTGAAGGAATCCGATACCAGTAACCTCCACGCATTCCGGTCTCATGGAAAGCCATGTTCGTGCATATTTTGCCAGCCAAATAAAGTAATTAGCCCTAAAACAGAAAGGCAAAAAGCTAAATTAGCCATTACGATGGAAATAAAAATGACCGCTTAGCCCTCAGCCTGGGCATTCTGCTCATCCAATTCCAAACAATCAATCCTAATATCAATTTCAGAACGGATGTCGCGCAAGAGACGCTTATAATCCATAGGGCCTAACTCTTTGGAAGCGCCGTTCAGGATGGATTCAATGCTTGTAGATATATCTTCTGCTGTCATGATTGTGCTATTTGTATTTTGTATTTTATTTATTCGCAAATATCGGGCCAAATTCGCAAAAGCAAAGGAGCAGACTTACGCCTGCTCCTTCTGGCCCCGTTTTCGCTGGAGCTTAATTTCGTACTACGCAGTTTTTCTCATAGAGTAAACCGGAGTAAAAGCAATTGTGTTGCCGTTCAATGTTACACATTCTCCACTTTCCATCCTCTGCAATCGATAGCCAGTCGACCCCGTGTTGATAGGGTGGCGAGTCATGTACTTACTCATGACTAATAATATCATTGCGGGCTGCCGCCGTGTATTTTTTTCGCGCTCAACCGTTTGAATTCCAGGAGCTGCAATAATGGATACACCCTTTCATATAAATTGTTGTACACCAACATATATTACTAACCGCAATTTTGAGGAGTCGCCGAGAGTCGAACTCGGGTCTTACAGATTCTCAAAAAGCCTCAACAAACGTGCAACACAAATATAGCAAAACTCGTGCCAAAAATCAAAATTTTGGACAGCTATACGTTTTTATATGCCCTTCCTGCACTAATATCTTTTATAGTTTGGTACGGTATGCCGAACTCCTTAGATAGGTCTATTAACTTGCAGCCGCCGACTTTAATTCTGCTTTTAATCGCTTTTGCAGTTTCAAGAGAAATACTTCTGTTACATAAAGTCTGAAAATCCGGAACAGGTTTTGCCACAGGCTCAAACTTTGAATAATAACCATGCACGTATCTGCCATTGGTTTTACCCTTGGCCTGCCTGCCCTTAGCCATCTTATCCCGCTGATTATCTTCGTGAGTACCCTTAGTAAGATGGCGCGGGTTAATGCATGCTGGATTATCGCAGGAGTGTAATATTACATCTGCTTGCAGTAATTCGCAGTTATTTGCTAATTCAAAAGAGACCCTATGCGCTCTGTAATGCACTTTCTTCCCTGGCACCCTATATTGAATGCTGCCATATCCTTTAGTATCCAATAAAGGATAAAATATACATGCTTCTGTAATGGTTTCAAGGTATGGGGAAATTCTTTTCTTTACTTTATCTGGTGTCATTTTGAATCTTTCCTGTAAATTTATTAAAAAAGTGGAACCGAGACAAATCGGATTATAACAATAATATATTTTGGCATGAAATTTGTTATATTTGATTTATATTTTGTAGTACTGATTTAAGAGAAAGATTAAAAGGAAAGCGACGGGAAGGTGGCCACATACCGCAGCTTTCAAGAAACGAACCGAGCATACTGGACAAGCTCGGGCGGAAATGGCAGGAAATGGCCGCAAGCGTACAAGTTCTAAATCAAAGCAAAAGCCCAACGGATTCCGGGGGGCTTTTGTGTTTTAAAAGTTTGGCAATAATATTACGGGATTGCCAAAGTTTGGCACGCCAATTGCATTACCTAAGTATCAACGTTTATTTTATGACAACGATACAATCAAATACCGATACTGTAGCAGAAACACATCAAGCTACCATACAGCGTATCCTGGAAAAGTACGGAGATGCTTATTACTTCCATTTTAGCCATGGTGATATCAACGGTGGAGTTATCCAATGTGTAATGAACAACCTGGGCGAAGATTCATTTCAGGCGGAGGGGTACCAGTTCAACGTAGACCACCACCGGCAGGAAAACATAAATGACGAAGATACAGACCCGGAAACCAATGGCGGGTTTATCGACGTACCCATACATGACATCTATACTATTAGCTACAAGCGGGTGGCCGCATAACATTAATGACGCACTTAAAGCTATTGTAAAATGAATCATGTAAAACTGAAATTACCGAAGATTTCTTCTCGCCCTGTTTGGATAGGGTCATATGGTGGACACTATAACTGCATAGTCATATTCCATAGCAAACCAACTAAGAAAGTTAATGGAGTAAATAGGGCTTCTTGGCAATCTTATTCATTTGTTGATTTACTTGACAATAAAAAAAACATTGCTGCTTGCATGTGGGAGTGTGATTTTCAGGAAATATATCCATCTGCTAAAATACCACCACCCAAAGAGATTGAAGTAACAACTTTATACAAGAGAGTAATTGAGGGTTTTTGGACAGAAGATAATAGATTATTCTTTCCGATTTTCGATGCAGATGGGTATTAACAAACCTTTGTGCGACAGGTAGAAAGTTTGGCACGCACTTTGCAATACACTATTCAAATCAAACAAGTTCTTTAAATAAATCGCGCTTTAGCTCAGTTGGTAGAGCGTCACCCTGATGCGCAAACTTAATAGTAAACGCCCTAAAGCATGGGAGCCGGATTGCAAGCTGGCCTTTGTGTAAATAATGCCGGAGCTTTTGAGTTTCAATGGTGGAGGCCCGTGGTTCGAGCCCATGAAGCGCGACGATGATGTGAGTGGCAATGTGATAGTTTAGTTTACTATTTCATTGCCACTTTTTAATTTCAAATCTTACATTCAATGAGCACAATAAGAGAAACGCCCCATAGCGTTTGCAAGGGCTTAATAAACATGGCTGCCTTGTCGGACAACATGACCTTACTTGAACCATCAGCAGGCATGGGTAAAATAATTGACACTATAGATAGGTGCTATTCTTTCACCGGCATGCAGTATCATATGGTGGAATTGAACAAAGAAAAATGTCGCTATCTTTCTTTAGGGGCAATGACCAACCCATCAAGAACTATCTACCACGCCGACTTTCTTGAATTCAAAACAGATATCAAGTTCGACAGAATTATTGCATGTCCTCCCTTTAAAGGCAATACCGATGTGCTGCATATAGAAAAAATGTACAGCCACCTGAAGAAGAAAGGATTATTGGTGACGCTCACATCACCGTATTGGCTGACAAATAACGAACCTATCCAGGTGAAATTCAGGGAGTGGTTATCTGACAAAGAATACTCCCTCCATATGCTGCCAGACAATACCTTTATGGAAAAAGACCGCACTGTACCTACTGCAATGCTTAGAATATATAAACGATGAAACCTTTCTGGAAAACAAAAAACATTCAGCTCAGGTGGAATGAGCCGTTAGGCGAAAAATCCTGCCCATATGCCTACCGCTGGGTGCTGATATTATTCGGCTTCTCCATTCGCATACATCACTTTTTAAGGAGTGACGATAAAAGGTATCTTCACGACCATGCCTGGTGGTTTGTTACATTGGTTTTAAGTGGCAGCTATACTGATGTATCCGAATCAAAAGACGGTGTAATTGTGAAGGAGCAACTTACTCGTGGCTGTATCCGGTACCGGCCCGCACTACATAAACATTATGTAGATGTAGAAAAAGGTGGATGCTGGACAATATTAATCACTGGCCGACCATTACGGAACTGGGGATTTTGGATTAAGGGCAAAATGATGCGCCCGCTCCGGTACTTTTCCCGATATGGCCACCCGCCATGCAGTGAACAATAAACCTACTTTTGCACCCGCACCTCGTCAAGCGCATTCTGCCACTTGTTCATCAACCAATCGCACATATTCATTAGTTCCGACATGAATTCCCCTTCTATATTTTGATACGTACTGAAATTAGCCTTTGCTTCAGTAAGTTTCATGCTATAAAAAGTAGCTTTCGCAAGCCTGTCCCAGTTCGATGCCTTGACTTTTTTGTAAAGAGCATTCTGGTTTTTTATGCATTCTGCTATATTATCTTCCATACTATCCTGACTAACATCAGCCATTTCTATGGACACATCTTCAATAACGTCCTTATCCAACGCTTTCTCCTGGCTACGTGCAGCATATGGATTTTCGCATAGTTGCAGTGTATTTTGCCCTATCTGCTGGTAATATGCTACAACTTCCATTTCATCACGCCCATGCTTATTTAATACACCGGTTTTTTTATTTACAACGCAATAGGGTGTAGTCTTACCCGTTGCAGCATTATCGAGCTGGAGATTGCCGATGCTATAGCCGTCACGCATTGGATATTTTGCAACCAGTTGCTCGTAAGTGCAATTTTCCCGACCCTGGAGCCTACCGCCTTGCTCATACGACAACGGCCGCCCTAACTCTTCCATGCGGTCTGCGAAATCATCCCAGAACCCCTCCCTTTCAAGGTATGCCGCTCCGGGTTTTATTTTAATGGCAATCTGATAATAGTAATCCAGCGACTTCGGCTCCGAAGATAGCAGGCCCTCGTCATTAAATACGTCAGCCCAGGCACACCCATTATTTATGCCTCCTATTCTAACTGGCAGGTAATTCCCTATGTCATATTGCTGCTGAGGAGTAAGGCTTTCTATAACGCCCCCTTCTTCCATGTGAGAGCCAGCCTGATGCTTTAAGAAATATTCCCGCGTATGATTCAGGGCCATGGCGTAATCATCGGTAGTTTCTTTTTCAACACCGTCTACTTTTATTTTGTACATAGTAACTGGCCCATGGCGGCTTGGTATATTATCGGATTCAACGACGAGCCTGCCATCACCGCTATGCCATGCGTATGTTCTCACTATGCCATTACGGTCAATGATTAAATCACCAGAGGATATTTTTTCACTGAGGAAATCAAAGTTTGACTGCCTGCCGCCTTCTGCGACACCACCATGTCTCATGAAATCAGGGGCGTGGTCTTTGAGGAATTTTTCACCGGCGCGGACAAATTCTATGTTTTCAATACTGCCAGCCTGTACTGAATTAAGAACGGGCCTAATCATGGATATATTAAACCTGAGCTTACGCAATAGTTCCTTTTTCTTTCTATCATCCGCTTTTTTATACCTGGTCAGCGCATTGTCATAAATAGACTGTGCATATTCAGATAAATCCCCTTCAGGGCCAACTATATCGTCAATTTCCTGCTGCCACTTTAATGATTGCCGCGCACACTGTATGGCATAAGGTATATCGCCGCCGAAAATAGAATATTCGGCCACCCTGCCTTTATCATCAGTAATACGAACTTTTTCTGTCACGCCACGCCCGCTATTCTCTGCGGGAATTATTTCATAGTCGGTGTCTGCTATTTCACCACCAGAATCAAAGTACCCAGGATACTTATCGCGTTTTATTTTTATCTTAAAATACTTTTCAAGTAACTTAAGTGCATTGTCCGCAGTATTACATAAACCATAATAGCCTATTTTATTATCGGCATCATCAAATACGGCTTTTTTATGCTCCCCATTAATTTCCGCCTGTAACTCTGTCTTGCCGTCAGGACGCACATACCATTGCAGCTTCTTGATGGTTGATAACTTTACAGTTGGATAATCATTCACCACACCACCATCTTCCATTTTACATCCGCATGCATATTGCTCAACTATCTCATATCCCTTCATGACCTTCCCACCAAATTCATATTCCAGGTCATTAGGCTTTACTGATACGTCTGCATTGTCATCCGCAAAGGCTATGCCGCCACTATCCACATTAATCTTAGATAGGATTTGAAAGTTCGTAAGCTGACTACCGCAGAAATTATGGGTCTCCTTAGACATAACAGCGGGTCGGGTAATTATAATTTCGCCACCGGAGTAGGAAATTTTATTCCCGTCCCTTTTGTCTTCAATTTTATTCCCATGCAGTTTTTGCTCAATCTGCTTATCGGTCATTTGCTGACCATTCAGGCTATAGGTACGCTCAACCGTACCGCCCTTTTTAAACTTAACCCCGCCGGCGTCACTATTTATTTTCGAAAGCACTTCCTTAGCGGTCATTTCTTGCCCATCAAAATTATATACTTCAGTATTGGTCACGGCCTTAGACGTAATGCTCACCTCACCCTTTTCCACCTCCAGCGGCTTATTGGTGCTCTCGTTGACAGCAGGTATGCCGCCATCGCTGTGCCGCGCACCAACGAGTACGCCCCCAAGGTCGCCATCTGTATGTATAACAGTCTTGCCGTTCTGCTTGCCAGCCAGGTACCCAGTACCCCTATTTGGTTTTGGTAAAGTTTTTACTGACATATTGTGTGATTAAGCGTGTGTTATTGAAATAAGTCCGGCACTGCACTATTTACAACTGGTGCACCAGGCGAGTCGGCAAACAAATCAACTGGTGCACTAATAATGCCGCCATTGACAAAGCTATCCAAATTATCCTTCAGCCACTGCCTGCCACCGGTAATATCATTAAATTCGCCGTTTAACTGGGCCTCGTTTGCTTTACGTAAAATCTCCCCGAATGCAGGAGACGGCTTTAGCCCTGCTTCTATAAGGTGACGCCCCAGAAGTATAAATTCATAGGGCCTGTCCGTCACGTTTATGTCTGCGGCTATGGTCGTCAGCTCCTTTGCACCGGTAGGTTCTTTGTATTCTTCCCAGCCACGCCCATTACTGTCTGCATCCATCACATGCAGCAATTGCTGGATAGTTGCCGGGTACAATCGCTTACTTAGCTTCTTTACTGCCTTTACCCTGCCACTCTCATGCGGTATCATGGTAATATTCACGCCAGCCAAATGATTAGCTACAATATTAGCTATAGGGTCTACCAAATCTTTATGGAACCCAAGCGAAGGTAAAAAATCATGACACATCTTACCGCCCAATGCCTCATGGCCATTGCTTGTAATCGTCATTCTGCCATTCTTTAGCTGCTCCTCTGTAGTTGCAGGCTTACCGACATCATGAAGCAGCGTGGACATTACCAGCACTACTTTCTCGTCAGCCGGGATATCCGGCATCCGGGACAAGATAGAGTCCATATAAGTCAGACATAAGGTAGTGTGCACCTCCACATTCCCCTCCGGGTGATACACAGCGTCCTGCGGCGTTTCTGCCAGCGCCTTTAATACCGGGTAGCAGTCGATAAGGCCGCAATCCCGCATGAACGAGAATATAAGGTCGTGGCGGACGCCCTTTGAGGCCCACTTGTACCACTCTTCGAAAACACGCTCCTTTGGCAAGGATGCAAACTCATCAGAGGTAGTAAGCATTTCCCGCATTAAGGTATTGGTATCCTCAGCGATGGTGAAATCAAATCTGGCTTGGAACTGCATGGCCCTGAGTATTCTCAGCGCGTCCTCAGTAAACTTTTCAGACGTGTGCCTTATTACTTTGAGCCGGATATCCATCAGGCCATTAAAGTAATCATACACCGTATTGGATACCGGGTCATACGCAAGGGAGTTAAACGTAAAGTCCCTGCGCATTGCGGCATCCTTTATGGTCATGGTGGTATCAAAGGTCACTTCAAATTCTTTGTGGCCTACACCTATCTTGTTTTCCCTTCTTGGAACGGAGAAGTCGTATTCCATTCCACCTGCTGCCGGATTAAACTTAATAACCCCAAAGTTCTTACCAACAAGGTTAACTCTCCCGTACTGCGATAAGTATTCGCTCAGGTCTGCGTAGGTTATGTTATAAACCTCTATGTCTATATCTTTCGGGGTGATGCCCAGAATAGCGTCACGGACAGCGCCACCAACTATCAGCGCCCTGCATCCTTTATCCGAAAGGCCATTGAGCACATCTAAAATAGATGGCTCCACGGTAATTAATTGTACCGGGTATTTGATAGCGGCTTTCTTTTCTTCGTAATCCAGTACAGCCTTATCCATGTCGTCACCTAATATTTTAGCAAGGTCAAAGATATTCTCAACATTTTTTTCAGTGCGGATAGCTGCCGCCTCATTGCCCCTTATCTTACGACGCTCATTTACTATGCGCTTTTCCTGAGTATAAAAGTCCTTCAGCTTTTTCAGATTAATATCACCAATTTCCCTGGTAGTTGCTTTTTCAAGACCAAGGACAGTCATTATCTCGTTAACCTCATCTGGTTCGCGCAGGGCAATTCTGCCCCTGAAAATGTCAAAGTTCCTGCAAGCGGAAACATCTTCTTTTAGCTGGTCTAATGTCGACTTCGGTTCATCATCTTCGGTAATGCCGCCAGATTCGTAGTACTTGCCGTTTGTGCGCTTATGGCGCTCCATGTTAGTTACCGTACTATAATCAAGCTCAACGTCAATCCATGGCAGAGCTGCCTTTATGGCCCCCAAAGAACGATGATGGCCGTTGGTTACCTTCCACGCTAACTGACCAACATGATGTTCAGACACTTCCTCACCGGTAAGAAACTGGTCTCCAATTTCGTTTTCATCAATAATAATAGGATACCCAGATATAGCAGGGAAACCATGCTCCATACCACTTTCCTTCATAATATCAGCATACCGCTCTACCTTATCCCAATCCATCTCATTTGAAAATGCAGATATAATCATCGTCGGCTTTATCTTATCCGGAACAAGTATACCTTCATTATCTTCAGCGACCGCCGCTGGCTTTATTATCCATTTTGCATACCACGTTCCTTTTATCTGAAACTGGGTATCTGTTTCATCGTCAATCCTACCGATTTCCGTATTATTACCAATATGCATTTCTAGAGTAACATTTTCTTTAAATGCCTTGCCTTCCTGGCTCAAATTGGACGAAAATACAACTCTGCGCAAATGTTTCTGCGCCTCAAGGTAAAGACTCCGGCCATACCCATGTCTGCGGTGATGCTCTAAGGTAAATGCATTGCGGATTACCCAGTCAGCACCTTCCTTTTGAATATGAAGAACGGAAACATTCTTTTTGTTTACAACATAAATAAACCGGTAGGTATCGTTGGTTTCGGAAACGAAGCAACGGATATCCGTGTCGTAAGCATCAATTTCTTTTTCTTTGCCGATATATGGACACCTGCTTTTACCCACCAGGTAACCTTCCATGCCAACACTGCGATATATATGGCCGCCCTTCTCAAATCGAATGTCTGGGTTGTTGCCGTCAAATGTGGTATTGGAGCCGTCAGCAAGCTTTATTTGCGTTGGATGGAATACCGCATAAATTTCTGGATTACGTATTTTCGTGCCAGCAAAGGTCGTATCGCTGCTTTCAATTATCAGCGCATCTTTACCTTTGGATATTAACTGGTCACGCCATGATGCAAACCACACTGCATCTTTTGCATGCGCACGTCGGATATCGTCCCATTTTTCTTTGCTTATTACATGCGGGTTTTTAATGCACAGGTATACCGGTATGGCTGTAGTGCCAAACATTTCCGAGAACTCCTTATCGTCAGAAAACCAGAAACCAAATTTATCGCGAACTAAATCAATATTGAATGTTGTAATATTTTCAGCATCGGTGCCATGATAAACAATAAGTGGCTGGCCCTTGCTATCGACAACTTTACTGCCGGCAAACCATTCGTTAAATGGGTCGGGCTTGGATACCTGGCCGCCGGCCTTCAGCTCCGCCTTCTTTTCATGCAAAACATCAGACAGCTCGATACCATACAGAACCGATGCACCCTTTTGTTTTTCAGAATAGGCCCTGTGGAAGCCATCAATCAGTTTGTTGTTGAAAAATATTACCGGCTGGTACTTGTCTTTTTTGAACTTTGCCGCATGTTGTACACCCCGGTCTTTATCCAGGGACGCCTCATTTACTTCCGGAGAAATATTTTTTATAGGATACGGCTTAACCACAAACCTTGCGCGGTATAGGTTATCGAGAATCTTATCCGGAGCCCCGCTATCCTCTAGGAACTGAAATATAAACGTTTGGATATCTTCTTTAAACTCGGAATATTTTATTGTCTTTCCCGCAGGTTCACTGGGACTTGGTTTTTTAGTGGATTCTTTTTTAGCCACAACACCACCCTTTTCCATCTTTTCAACGCCACCACCTTTTTTATATCCGGCAATATCCTTGATGTCTATTATTTTGCCTTCCTCTACATACGCCTTTTCCAACCCCGGTATGAGGTATTGGTTTTTCAGCATGCCGGTACCGTGGCCCACTTTCGCAGCAACAACCTTTGCAAATGCATTGAAGTCTTTTTTTCTGTCCTTCTCCTCGTCAGCGATATCATTGGCCACTAACTTCTGTATCAGCCAGCGGTTGGCAGAAAAGCCCCTCAAGTCCTTTGCCGTAATCTCAAAGTCAGCCAGATACCTGTTGACGCGGTCATTCTTTATCTTAAACCCGTCATCTGTACAAAAAAGATACTTCGCTTTGGATATTTCCTTCGCACGACGTATGCCATCAGCGAGTTTTTCATCCGTTACGGATTTATCCTGGTTAACCCCGGACTTACCGGTATACCGGAATGAAACCTTATTACCTTCTACCTTTACCTGGGATTTAAGCAATCCAGTAATACCCCTATGCCCATTAGCAGCGCTTTCGTCATTGCCGACACGCTCACCAGTAAGCTCCATGCACTTTACACAAAGAGCCGTCAGAAACACCTTCTGGTCATCACTCTTCATATCAGTAGTGAGATTATACCGCAGGCTTTGGATATTATTTGCCAGCTTTTCCACCTGGCTAGTTTTTTTATTCCAGCGACGGCGCAATTGAGCTGGCGTTGCCGGTACAGGCAATACAACACCGGCCTTCGCGGCAGAAGGCTTTTTACTGGTCGGTTTATTTTTAGTGGCCTTTGTTACGCCCATATATTTTAGTCGTACCGCCTCATAAGAGAGGAGATAATAAATGAGGAAAGTATCATACCTACGCCTATACCCATCACAAAGACATTCATAACCACTTTGCGTTGCAGCTTTTGCTTACGATAAGCAGCTTCCTTGCACTCGTCACAATCATCACTCATGAGTAAAGGGCCGATAAAAGGCACGGAAAAAGCACCCGCTATAGGGCCTTGGCCGTTTCCGGGATTGCCACGAGGGGGAATCCCGTGCAGCATCTCCAGTGCACCTACTCTCTTTTCGAGAGACGGCATATCCGCTTTGGCTGGTGTCGGTTTATGCGCAGCTTTATTCGCGGTAGCCTTTGACTTCTCAACACCGCTTTTGACTGCCTTTGTTTTCGGTTTGCTCGCTTGACCTGTTGCCATAAAAATTATTTGGCGTAAATATACGATTTAAAACCAATAATTTGAAAACCTGTAGACGGGAATGATTATTGGCGCAGGACGCACCAAGTATTATTTGGCTAATGAAACATCAACGGGCTGTTTTTCACCCCTATTTCTTCTGTCAGCTTCACATACCTGCTTAATATGAAGATTTTTTTTGTTTTCTTCTGTATCATAAGCCCAATGATGCGCATAGGCCATACAAAAAACGCCATTCGCCCTATTTATAGAATCAAAATCTTTTGTATTGTATATAGGTACCGTGAAATCGGATTCACTACCATATAGCAGCAACACGGTGTCATTGTCAATCATTTTACCTGATACAGCCCAAGACAGACCATTGTAAGGCGCGGATGAATATGCAACTATCACACGGTCTCCTATTGGAGGAGTTTCATCCATAAATCGTATCCAGCCGTTTTTCATGTATTACGAATTCTACTAGAATTATATTCTACTAAAGCATGAAATCTTTCTCTTTTAACTTCAAAAGGAGAATCATCCCCAATTTGCCCAGTCCCCTTGCATCTTTCGCATGGTACAGAAAAGGGGTTTATGTGCTTAAAAGTAGATGTTTTTAGTTTAGGTTCTATTTTAGAACCACTGCAATTCGGACATTCCATAGTCTTTTTTTATTATTGTCAGATTACCCAATCCACATCACGCATTATTTAAAATTCCCTATAACCGCATTACAGGCCTTGTAATTTGCGTGAATGACCAGATTTATGGCCGTATCGTAGTTCGCTATCTTGTCCAGGTCGCCTTCCGCCTCAGCCTTACCGCGAAGTTCATCGAGCATATCCAGGTAGGCCGCCGATGCCTTCTTTACCGCATCCAGGTCAGGTATGCCGGTATGCTTGTCGCAAATTATTTTTTGTCCGAAAGATTGCTTTTTCTGTGACATAAAACTTAGTTTAAACGGGCCTGGTCGATGCGCATCATTCCTAAGCCGTCTGCACTGCGCGGTTGCTCTCCCTCTATATCGGATATATGTTCCGCATCTCCCCTGTTACTTATAACAATATCCATCGCGACAAAGAACTCATCTGCGCTAGAAACATCAGATAACACAGTCGCAAGTTCATCCTTATCCAAAATGTCGTTGTTACAGCATCCGCAGGTATTGAAAATGTTAACAACCTCCTTGTCAGTAAACATATTCATTTTCTTTCTGGAGACGCGATTCTCCTCTGCAAATACATTTCTGAGTTCGTCCGCTAATTGGTGAAAGGTCATAATGTTGTTTTTCTTTTTAAGTACTTTGTGACAATAAGAAATATTATAGCCAGCGTAACCATCATTAAAGCTAAATATAATTTCCGATAAATTTATATTCCCGCCTTCTTCTTTTTTTTGAATACCTTCCTAAGCCTCTTCTTAATGTAGTTTTTAAACTTAAAGACATAGATGAAATGAATGAAATTTGCTATTATCATCCCGAGATACGCAAACAGCAATGCCCAGCGTCTGCCTACAATGTTAGAAATTGCTTTCAGGACATCTTGGGACACCCTCTTAAGCTCCGCACGCCTGTGCTGCTCGTCTATATCATCATCGGACTCAACTTCATCCGATTCAATGGAGTAAACAGTCAGTCCGGCATTTATGACCGAAAACGCCAGGTGCAGCCACAGTGCGTAATATAAGTACCTGAAAAAATCATTCATAGGCGTTAGTTTAGTTTTAGTGGTGAAACTAAATTAGCACGGTCGCTTAGTCTGCTTTTCGCCATAAAACTAAAACAACTCATCGAAATATGCAATAAATTTATCGGACACCGACTTCCAGGTAAGGGTGCCGACATACCGCTGTGCAGCATCTATAATCGGCTTGTCTATTCCGGAAAGCAAGTTTTTTGCCGCCCCCTTCATTGTATCAGCGCATTCATATATGTCCGTCTGCTCCCGGATAACATGGTCAAACTCATTGATGAAGGGAACCATATTGGTCATGCCATAAGCCCTTTGCCCATTGTTGCTGATTTCAATGAGCGAAGTATTCAGCGGGAGTATTACCGGCTTGCGACAGGCAAAAGCCTCGGTGACCGATAAGCCCCAGCCTTCGCCCGTAGTAGTGGTGATGCAGATGTCTACAGCATTGTAGATACTACGTAGTAAGCTTATTGGCGCTCCATTGCTCTTGGTAAAGAATTCCTGTGGTGCAATCATATAATCTACGTTCTCTACCAGGTCGGTCTGCGCAAATATTTTCTTTAAGTCATAACCCCACATCAGCGGGTCTTTCTCCATCATGTGCAGGTACAGGAACGGCTGGCGCTCAAGAGCCCATTCTTTTTTTGCCTCAATGAACGCAAGAATGGTTTCACCGATTGCCTTTCTCGGCTGGTTGCGGTTAATGTTGGCAAATATTATTTTGTCGGCATTGTCGCCAAAGTATGCTTTTCTGAATTCCGCAACCTCCTGCTCCGGCATGGGGAAGAAGTCCTTGCTGGAATTACCGTGCGGTATCTTTTTTACCTTCTTCAGCAGTTCCGGCCTGTTCCTGACAATTTCATTACGGGAGAATTCATTGTATGTGACAATGGTGTCGAAGAAATCAATGTTATACAGTTCCGCTTTTGTCAACTTTGCATCTACCGGCATATACACCAAAGACTTAAAGTTGCGCTTATTCTGGGCCTGTTTGTATTTCTTCATTTCCTTCATAGTAACCGCAAGGTCGCTTACGATGGACAAGTCCTGTATGATGAAGCAAAGGTCGAACCCAACCTCATCTATTGCCAGTATCCGCAGGAAGGAGTGTCGGCCAAATGGGTCGGGCTCAATTACTTTCATTGGCTGGCCCTCTCCCGCCGCTTGCGGCTCCGGGACAAAGTAATTCTTTGCCGACACCACGGTAAGATTGCCAACCGTATATTCCTCGCCAAAATAATTAATGGCAACCATTACAATAAGCAGGTCTTTGCCGTAATGAGCCTGGATATATGGAAGGATGTTGTTGGTTACGGTACCGAAACCAGTGGACGCTCCATGCCAGTCGGCAAGGATAAGCATGCGCTTTACTTTTTTTACAGTTATTGGTTTGTTCATGCTATTTCACTTCTGTTAGTTCAAGCTGAAGAATGTTGGCCTCGCAGTCCTGCTGCCAGAACGGTTTTCCGTCTTTTTCTATTATTGTCGCACGCAGGCAGCCTGTATTGCAGGAGCGCTCCTTCATAGTCACAGACATAGCGCCTACAATATTAGACGACGGGCTTTGTACCGGGTACGGCGGTGTCTTATGGCAATTGCAGAGTAAATCTACGCCGGCGTTATTTTTTACGGTCAGCACTTTATTTTCGCCGAATGGCAACGCTGAGAATTTCTTTTCTTTTTGCATAATATTTAATGGTTTGTTTAGTGTAAAAATTATGGGTTTGCTTCAGCGGGAATTACTTGCTCGTCGACACAGGTATTGCTGTCTACGCCAGTAACAGCCTTGCCGGTATCATCACCGATGTATATCTCGATAAATGAAACATCGCTATTCGCAGAAATGTATTTTTCGACAAAAGTTTTAATTTCCGGCTTACGTAACTCATATGCTACGCATTTGTGCTTGGTAACGTTTAGTAATGATTTCCTCGTTGCCTCGGAATGAGCCAGGCTGGTATTCTCCTTAAATGCAATAAGCGCCTCCAAGGTTTGATTATAAACTTTGGCCCAGTCTTCCTTAAACGCATCAACTGGTTTTTGGGATATACAGTCGTAATACTCAATTGCATATGGGTCTAAAAACATAGACCATTCGGAATAAACAAACCCTTGAGGTGTTTGCAGTTGATGGCCACCGGTATGCATACGCGCATATATCGACAGATAGTCACTGCCTTGGTAGTCACAGATTCTATGTATCGTATACTGTCCGTGGCTTGGAAATTTTGGTTTATCCCCTTCCGTGGGCTCAGCATCTGGTTTTGGCCAGGTGGTTTCGGCCAAATAATTATCGAAGTTATCATACATTAAGTATCCAGCTTCGTGTTTTTTGCGTGCGTCAGCAAAGCACTCCATGCCGTATTGCAATATATCACCGGCCATTGCCTCCCGGTCTTGCTCTATACGGGCTTTAGCACCGGGAACAAGCGTCTCGTATTCTACGATGGCATTGTCAGCTATAATATCATTTTCGTCATTTACATTGAAGTACTCATACGACTCGGCATAGTCGTATAGGCCGTCGGTTCTTTTCCTTGCCGTTTCAAAGCATTTTTGGCCATAACCGACTATTAACCCGTGAGCAGTCTCCCGTCTTTGTTCCAGCGTCTGTACGGCATAAGCCGGGGTACCGGAATAAATGTTGATGTATTTATTTACTATATCTCTTGGTTTCATGTTTTACTTAATTTTTGTGAGCTGCTATTCTTTGTTCTAAATAATCCACCACCTGTTCTATGGTCGTGTCGGCAGAAAAGGTGTCGGCAAGAATAGAGATGCTATACTCCGTTTCCAGCGCGACAACAAATTCAATTATCTCCAGGGAATCCAAGTCCAGTGTCTGGGATAACTCAGCACCGAGAGTGACTTTCTCCCTCTTGATGCCAAATGTGTCACAGAGGATATCCTGTACTTTTTCGAAAATCGGGTAGTTCATATATGGGTGTGATTTTTGTGGTTTTTATTAGGTAGTTGGTAAATCAGGCAAAGAAATTAAATTAGGGCTGTCACGCCTAAAACAGAACATGACTACAGTGGCTTCGGGATGTTCTGCAACATATTTACTAACTATCTCCTGAATTTCAGCTCTTGTAGTATCATTGTCCATTTTCAGACCACCTAGCCAGTTAGTTTTAAACAGGTTAGAAATATCGTCCTGGACTAAATCAAGGTAGAAAAGAGCGTATGGATTTATTACTACAGGTAGATGCCCTGGCTTAGTTGGGTGTACGCGCCTGTTTCCTGAATAGAAAACAGCATAAAGACCAAGCTCTTTGTCCGGGCCAGATAAGAAAACGGCATCGCCTTTAGGCATTACATCGGCAACAACTGGCTCAACATCCCATACCTCTTTTGTAAGCAGGGTGGATACCATACGCTGAAACAGTGGATAGATGCGATTGCCCCAATGCCTATCACCGTTTACAATAACGCCTTCTGTTTGGGGAATACTGTTCCCAATAAAAACAAGCGACACCTCCTGCAAATCTTCCTTACAAAAAGAAAAACATTTCTTTACCTCGTAACCCAAGTCCTTGGCTACTTTGGCGTCAATGAATACAGTAATGTTGTTCAAAAACACAGGGGGCCTGCTCTCCAGGTATACATTGGGCTGCTCTACAACTTTTTTCGTTTCCCTATCTACAAGGATTGTACGCCCTGCGGCATATGGCTCAAGTACAGGGCATATAAAACCGGTAATATCCTCAACTTCCTGCTGCGTGAATACCCTGCAATACAGGCCCAGTGTCTCAAAATAATTAATTATGTCTTTCATAGTTTCTATCATCATTTCGCCGTTGCACCCCAGCCAGCTATAAGTGCAACTATAATAACACCGGCCCCTATCATTTTTCTTTTGTCCTTCTTCTTAAATTGCAAAAAGTCCTTGCTTACCTGCGCGGTCTCGGATTCGCATAAGGTAAATTTCTTCTTCCACGTACCAATAATGTCGTCCTTTTTGTTCAACTGAAGGTCTTTCTCAATGATGATTTTATCCTTGAACCCAATCTCCTCATTAAGGATATTCAGGTTGTCGTCATTGTGTACCATTATAGCTTTCAGCTCCTCGTACTTAAGGATATCCTGCGCGGCCTTACGCAAAATACTATCTGGCAAACAAACCGGCTTACTTCCATCAATTTTATTCTTCGCCGTATCGCTTTTTGAAAAACTCGGCAAGCTCATCAGTAGACAAGCTATTAAGATGATGTATTTTTTCATGATACTCCTTTTTAATGACTAATATTTTTTCGTTATTCAATTCCACCTTCCTGTTCAATAGAACGATAGAGTCGGCATATAGTTCCACCTTCTCCCTGGATATATCAATGGAGTCTTCCTTAAGCTGTATTACAATGTCGTATGATTTCTTGACGGAGTCTGCCCATGACTTGTACAGGCTTTCTGTGGTGGCTTGCTTCTTTAAAATATTACTGTAGAAGATTACAACAAATCCAGATACACCTATCAGGGATAAGAAGAAGATAAACAATGTCCTATAGGTTTTATTATTTGTTTCAGACATAAGAAACTATTGAAGCATTAAAAAAAACCTGCGGCTGCCTGCATTTTAATCTGCCTACAGCCGCAGGGCTGGTTTGTTCTTTACTCTTTACATCACAAAAATAGTTTGTTTTTAAGCAAACCCTAATTTTTTGTAATATTTATTTTTGTTTCATTTTTTATCACCCATCAAGACACAGCCCTCAATGCATAGGTACCTTTACGAATCAACACAAACTGCCTGTTGTCTACCGGAACAACCTTAGTGGGTATTGGAATAACCTCCTTCTTTGGCAAGCGGTAGCTAACTTTTGTTTCGGCCTTACGCTTTACAGTACCGGCCTTTGCTTTACGACCGCTGGCATTTACAATCCCCTTGTGACCGGTAGGGATATCGTGTCCGCTTTTGCGTAAGTTTGTAATATCACGGCCTAACTTACTGGCGGATGTGTTTAGTTTCTTGGCCAGCTCCTCTAAAGTAAACTTACGGATATTTCCCTTGATGTACTTTATTTCTTCACCGGTAAAGACGCGGCGCTTCTTTTTCCTTGGTATTGCGTGTCCGTTACGTCTTAGGGCTGATATGGAGCGCTTCAGGGCATTTTCGGTCACCTTCATCTTTTTTGCCATGGTCGCTATATCCATGGTCAGTATATTTTGGGATATCCAAAGCACTGCGTCATCATTATACTTTCTAGGCCTCGATGCCTTTTTATATGCGCAGCCCGGAGAGCAGTATGTATGTTGTCCGCTTTTCACTTCATGAGGTACGCGCCGTACCTGGTTGTCACAGGTTGGCTCTGCGCACTTCTGGTATACCGGCTTGGTATCCCCCCACTGGTTAGCCATTGTCGTTCGGATTTTGTTCACGCAACCGCATCAATAGCACATTCTGCGTTAAGGTGAAATAATCGTACTGGTCTTTGCAATACCGTACATCGTACTCGGACAGATGGCAATTTTCTTCCTTGGGATACTCCGGCCTTTCCTTAAACAATTTCGAGTACTCATCAAATCGAGACATGGGCACTCTGTTATGACGCATTTCCATTCTCACCGTATCATTGAACATCTGCTGAATGTCATTGCAGAACATGGGGAACCCTGCCGGCAAATCCATCATGGTGCCAAAAAGAGAACAGAATAACACCCAGTCGTAGTCGGCGTAATCCGCATAAAACTGTGGACGGGCTACATAGTGGCCGTTTATGACCGCCACATCATGTTTTTCAAAGTGGTCGTAAAGATTCTCGCCTTTCCCTACTTCCGAAACAGCATGCGCAGACTCGGGATAATTCAGGCCCGGATTAACAAACGCCACTATCTCCTTTGCTATCTGGGCATTGGACTTACCGATACCGGGCTGCTTATGGAAATTGTCTGGATGAATGAATTGGCGGCCAAGGCCAGAAACTTTATTGCTGTACAGCGGCCTTATGACATTCTCTTTTACCCAGTCGCTTGCGTCCCGGAACCGGTATTCGCTGCTGATAGCATTGTATTTCCGGCCATCCTCAGCAATTAGTGAAATACTAATCAGGTCAATAAAGTGTCGGCGCTTGCCGAAAAACGGCTTATGGAAGCTTTCGATAAACTCGGAATCTATGAAGTACAACATAATATATTATTTAGATAGCTTGTTATATTCAGAAACAGTAATTTCTATCATGTCCGGTACCGGCTTATAGTTTGGCGCATGTTCGCTGACATCAATGAGCACGTAGTTCGCGCGAATATCGAATCCGGGACTATAGGATGTAATGCGCCGGCCCAGTTGCTTCTTAGCGCCGGTCTTTCTCCAATCGTACTTTATAATGCTATTAAAGTCCGAAGTACTAACAACCGGCAAATTGGCTATTTTGTCCAGCAGCTCCTTATTGGCTAAGGTCTTTTTGGGCCTATATACATCCTTTTCATGCGGGATGTAAGCATTTACCCACCCATCTGGCTTGCCGCCAGGTATTATAAAGGCGTCAACACCTCCGGCTATGGATTCATGCGGGGCATACCATTCGGTGTCAACTGGCGCAACTTCCTTTACCAGCTCTTTTGCAGCCTTCTTGGCCGTTACCATCTTTTTCTTCAGCTCAATGAACTGGTCGAACAATTTCGTTCCTTTTAAGATTTTGTATTTCATAATATTTTGGTTTGTTTTTTAAGTATCTCCTTTTTTTGATTTAACACCCAAGCGTCTTCATAAAATTGTACAGGATACCGCCGCCTTTCTTACCCTCCATATGCTCTTCCAGTAGGCCCGATAACTTATCCCATTCATCTATAATCCTGGCCCACACCTCGCCAACTACTTTCATTTCAGGAAGTCGCTCCCGCCATTCGGGTATAGCCTTTAGCAAAACATAGCAGCGGTGTAAATCTGATGGGTCTGATGGCGTTTCGTATCGTTTGTTCGGAAGCAAACCAACGGTCATGAAATCATATATAGCCATGCTACTTGAACCACGGCTGGCTTTTGTAAACCACCAAAAAATTTTCCCCTCTATCGGAAGATGCTCCGTCTCAGACCAATGTGGCTCCTCCCAGGTTTTTTTGCATTCGCTGTGCTCATCGGCAAAGGCAATCATCATATTCCCAGCCTTCCCCATCTCCATTGGGAGCACAAGCTTTTTACTACCCCCGCAATTAAAGCAGAACAAATCTCCGTTCCGGAATCCCGTATTATCTTTCTTCTTAGCCAAAATGCAGGTTATTAAAATGCTGATAAAATGCCAAATTCCTTATTGGACACCTCGCGGTAGCACCGCTCGAATATGTCTTTCGGGGCCCAGGACACATAGCCGTCCTCATAGGTGACCTTGTAACCCTCCCCGTATGTTTCGCGCTTACTGAGCTCATCCTCGGTTATTCCTTTATGCTTTTTGAGAAAGTCGCTTTCGGTCATAGCGATGCCGCGAACAACCTTGGTGCCGATGTAGGCCTTCTCACCTTCTTCCCACCGACTGGCAGGGCCACAAGTCGGCTCACAAGGAACGGAATAAATAGCCCCATCATTGCTGGCGGTTGGTATAAACTCTGAAATATCCCCTGTAGCGGGTGTGTTTTTGTTTTGAGTATCCATAATATGTTGTTTTTATTGGTTGAATTTATGAAGATAAAGTTAGTTTTTTCTGCTGCCTTTCCTTCCCAGACGGTAGCGTATACCCTTCCTTCGTAAAGGGCTCTTTGTATAGCAACTTAGGTACTGTCCTGCCGGAACCCGTCCAATATATCTGAGCATGGCCGCAAACCCATATAGTACCTTGCAGCACCTTCGTTATGTTCCATGTGTTGTTGATAATGGTTATCGGGAATGGTGTGGTATTTATTATCTTACCGGATTTCTGCGTGCCGTACTTAGCTTTTGGCTCAACCACAATTACCTCATTATCACAAAGCTCCACAAAGCACATAAGCGAAAATAGGAATGGTGCTAAGGATTTGCCGTCTGCACTATTCCAATGCGCGCACATACCATCCCCGTTTTCCCGCATGTCAATATAAAGCATGACTATGTACATACTAGCATCTGTAGTCTTGGTACGCTCTTCTGGTGGCAGAAACTTACTGGTTACGTGTATGAAGATAATTACATCCCCGTATTTAGCCACGCGCACATATCCGCTGCCGCCGTATTTTGAATAATCCTTTGGCATTTCCGGCAGGATGTACGTTTTTTTGAAGTCCGGCAAACCGGAGAATAACTTCCATCCCTCTATATCCATGCACTTCTTTGTATCAAGTAATTCCAACCTGTCTACAACGGACTTTGTAACGTAGTAGGTTTTATTACCCTTAAGGCTCATGGCGTGTACCACGTCATTGTACTTTTCTCCCTCAATATCTTCTGCGGTCACTTGGCTGCCCTTTATTGCCTCTATTACCTCAATGGTGAAATCTGTAGGATTCTCCAGCGCTTTACGTACTATGTGATTTTCAAATTTCATTTCAACCTAATTTATACGTTTTTTAATCGTAGAATCCAATGCGTCTAATATTTATTGCGGAAGTAAGACCATCAACCTTGCGTCCGTTCTCAAGTACCGGCACCTGACAATTGCAGTCTTCAAAGTACTCCACCCACACCTTAAGTAATTTTGCAAACTTCAACTGCTGTTTTGCAATTGGAACCTGACCAAACTTACCAGCCCTTTTTCCGGAAACAACTTCAACTATAACACCGCCCTTGCTCATTATTCAAAAGTTTGCTAGCCACACTAATAGAGACGCCATCCTTATGACGGAAGTTCATGTTTGCTCCAAGCCAGAAGATATCATTTGCATCTTCGGCATGGATAACCCACTCTACCGCACCGAGTTTTCTTTTTTCTAACGTACAGGAAAAGTGTTCGCAGAATGTCCGGAACTGTTGTTCTGACGCACCCCCTTCGCACCCTATGGGTATTGTAATTGTCGTCATGGTGATTTAATCTATATTTTCATTCTCAATAAAGTACACGTGCCGTTTGTTCTCAAATTCCCTAGCAGACAAATATTTCCTCCTTGTCTCCTCCACAGTACTACCGGGCTTAACCTGAACCGTCATTTTCAGCTCTGGGATATAGACAGAGGTAGTTTTACCTTTTTTTGTTCTGTTTTTTACTGTAGGCATAGTTTACAGTTTAAACTCCTCCACACCCTCTTTTTCAAGAAAACGTTTTGCATCCCACCACGCTTTACCTTGTGAAGCTCCTTCACCAAGCTTTATTGCCTGTCCAGGCTTGTCCGGCCAGGTGCGGATAACATATACTCCTTTCACCTTAACGCACCATGCGCCGGGCTTCCTGCTTTTTACAAATTTTTCTGATATTGGTCGTGACATAATGTTATGCTTCTCGCGTTATTGGTATATCATATGCTTCATCGCCCCATTCAGTTGGGTCATAGTTGCCGGCATCGTACCATTGTTCAAACGTCTGCCAATAAAGACCAACGCCAGGGTCATGGATATTGTCGTTGCCCTCTTCCCTTTCTTTGTACTGACGGCGGGCATTAGCCATATGAATAGTTTCGGTCTTGGCTTTATCTACATCAAAAAAAACGATTATTGCTCATAAAATATATTTAATATCTACAAAACCTTCCAGTGAGTAACTTTACTATTTAAAGGCACATAGCCGTATTTATATGTTCCAACTGGCTCGCCTCTGACCATCCACCCTAATAAAGCATGATAATAGGCAGTAACCTCATTCCCATCTTCCGTCAACACCTTTACCCAGCCAGATATCAATCTTGTTCCATCCTGTTTACAATACGGGATATCTGGCAATTTATGTTCGCAGCTTACCCAGTTCATGATAAAACTCATGATTTTGGAAAATGTTCCCAATGATTTCAATGTCCGTACCTACGCTCGGGTAAAAATGATTGATGTCAATTGGATACCCAGAAATAGATGGGTGAGTTGCGCAAAATCCACCTTCAATAAACTGCACCAGGTACCGGGAAGGGCTATGGGACTTTGATGTTATTACATCGCCCTCGTAAACATACTTGCCCTTTACATCAGTAGTCCCCACCAACTGCATCTGGGCCACATCATGGAAAGCAAAGCTTTCATTCATAATCATTGCGTCTCCATCGCTATGCACACCCATGTACCAGATGCGAATCTGCGTGTCGCTCTCCATGCAAAAACCGATGGCGTCTATCATCCGCTTTTTGGAATGAATGAAGAACCGGAACTTTATTTTTCTATTAATAATCATACTTTCTCATTTACAATGTCATCAAACGAAATTATTCCGCTTCTGATAGCGTACCTCATAAGTCCAATTCTCGAATGCAGTCCCAATTTGGCATATACCTCATCCCGGTACCCCTCAATAGTTCTGACTGACTTGTGGCCCATCTTTATTGCAATTTGCGCATAGGTGATATCTTCGCAGCAAAGCGCTATAAAAAATTCCTGTTGCTTGGATAGCGGCTTACCAAGAAGCACCTCTTTTTCGTTATCGAGCCTCAATTGGTTCTTTTATAGCCTTTAGCAATTTTTTGTACTCCGACTCCAATATCTCGGTCATCCCTTTTACCGGCTTGTAGTCCATACTGCCAGTATCTATAAGGATGTATTTTTTATGCCACGCTATTGCCGGCCTATGATAAATACAGTTGTCTTCTCCAAGGCCAAAAGAGAATTTTAGCGGATTATTAATCGCCTCAACCTTTATAGCCGGTAAAGCTTCTAACTGGGCAAGCGCAGCCTTATTTTTAGCCTTTGGCCAGTAATACTCCAGACCGGAGTCAAGGCACTTCCAGCCATCCGGCTTACCAAATTCTATTCGTACCGCATTGCAGTGAACTAAATAATAATCATTCATTGATGACGCATATTGCCCGGTATACCCCATGGCTTTAAGCGTGTCAGTTATTGCGGCCCTTGCCGCAATCATACCGTTGTTGACGTCAGTTAACGTATCGAACAATTTCGAGCCGGGAAGAATTTTAAATTTCATTGGTTTGTGTTTTATGTGATTTGTTTTTACTTTCAATATTCTTAACCGCCTGGCTCCATGCTGCTTTTTCACTTCTACAGCGGGAGGCTATGGTGGTACCGTCCCCTTTTTCAATGCGCCACTGTCGCGCTGAACTAAAAAGCTTTACGCCCCAAGTCGCATATGCATCGGGGAATTGCTCTTTAACTTTCTCTTTATCTGATTTTTCCATCTTCGCCCCCTTTTAAATAGCCGTAATGCCTCATGGTTTTCTCAATGATAGGGCCGCCGTCTGCCACCCACAGCCACAACTCGCCTATTGTAGCCCAGCCGCCGTGACCTGTACTTTTTGCAACATTCATGGCGTGGGTCTTGTTTTTAACCTTTACTGGGATTGTTCCCAAGCAAACTATCGGTTCCGTAGCCCACTCTGGCATTACCGGTTCGGCAAAATCGTTTAACCCTACGACTTTACCTTTACTGCGTAATGCAGACTGCAATGTCGGCCAGATTACCTTGGCGGCACTAAGCGCATCTTCTCTAACTGACAAATCACGGCCTCTTAGCTCTTTGCACATTTCCGTAATTTTACCCGCTATCATGTCGTATGGGCACTGTGAAATATCCGGCCAGGTTATTATGTTTTCTTCAGTTTGTTGCATTGGTTATTATTAAAGTTCTTCAAGCAATATCATTTCTTTGTCCCAGGCACCCAATATCTGCCAGTACGCTCCAAATGGCGACTGAACCAGAAGTATTGGGTCTTTCTTCTTGTACTGGTCTTTGAACTCCTGCTGTTCGGCAATCACATAAAACACAGGCCTCTTACCACAAAGGTTAACGGTCTGGTCGACATACTCCTTCATGATATTGATTGCCTCATCGGGCATATTGCCTATGAATAAATCAGAACCCTTAAGAACCAGTTCATATTTATTCACCAGCGTCTGCACCTTGTCTGAGGTAGTGTTGTTGAATTGCGAATAGAACTCTTTAAATTCCTCCCATTTCTTCCTGTTCTCCAAGCGGGTGACCATATCTATCACTTCCTTTTCCGCATAGCTATTATTGCGAATGAGGTCTATTTTGGCTTTCATGACAGCAATCTTGGCATCAATGCCATCAAGCATATCCGGCCCGGCAAAGGTTTCCAGTTCATTGAGCACATCTATTGGTTTTATCCGTTTTGCTTCGCCGATAACCTGTCCGCCTATCGATATTGGGCCTACCGGTGAATTTTCATCAGCAGGAACATCAATTGCCGTACCGCCAATAACAATTCCCGTACCACCCACAACATTTAAGGCATTACTTCCCCACTCTCCCAGAAAATCGTACAGGTATACGGCTTTATCCAGGCCAGCGCCATCCGGCGTGGTCGGATTGAATAATGCGTAATTTGTTGTTAGCGGCTCCGGTCTTTGCAAGGCGGCAATTTGCTTCCTCATCTCTTCTACTACGCCCTGCTTGATTTCATCAAGCCCAGACTTATCCAGGATGTACGGCTTGCGCCACTTAAATAAATTTCTTATACGCATTTTTGCTTTTTTTACTGCTTAATCAATACCCTCCTCCGGGTGCTCCTTATCGCTCATTATTATATATGAGTAGGGCCTGCCTGGTATAATTGCCTTATTGACGTTCCGGGCAATGCACTGCTCTACCAATGTCCAGTCGTGGCCGTACACCCCGTCGCTCTCCGGCAGCTCCCGCAACAAAGATGTTTTTATCAATATCTCCGCATGCCCTATTTTCCCGGATTCAAAAATCGTATCCCGGTAAAAGCCAAGCCAGTTCTTCCACGTCTCAAACGCAACAAGGTCTAAAGAACCCTCATTTTCTCCTTCTACAGCCCGCATGCGCGCAGAAACATGCTCAGGAAGCAGGAAATCATCGTTATCAAGGTACATGGTATACTTACCCTTGGCTATTTCCCTTGCTTTGTTCCGCTGCTTATATCCAAAGCCGCCCGAATGCTCCGGCAAATTAATTACCACTACGCTATTGCCCTTAAGCTGCTGCGCGGAAATAATGGCATCGAAGTAGCGAGTGTCTATGAGGCGCTGGAGATTCGGGCAGCAATCCCCAATTATCAACAGCTCCCATCCATTGGTATCCTGATTAAGGACACTTTCAATGGCCCTGATAGTTTTTTGCGGATGAGCCCATACCGGCAGCACAATAGTTACACGGTAGGATATATCCGCATCGGACACAACCTCATAACAAGGCAATATCATATACTTTTCCCCTACAGGCCGACTGCGGATATATTCACATGCGGCTACCTCATCATCACAGGTATGAGTATCATTGCTGTGTAGGTTAGTTGCTATAAACTTGCGTACAAGGATATTACTCATCGACTTCTTTCTTTCGTTTTTTCTTAATATTTACAATCACACCCTCTAGGACTACAAGCAATAAAACAACAAAAACGAATTTGCCAAATATGGCCCAGTCATGTTCCGGAAGTATTCCCATGTTGTGTGTGTGTTTAAAAAAACAACTAAATCAATATTACTTATTCGCGGCTTTCTTCACTGCCGCTTTCTTCGGCGCAGCCTTTCTGGCTACAGGGGCCTTGGCTTTACTTTCGGAAATTCCGCACATCATTTTTACCAAATGATACCCAGCCACTGCAAATAATGGCATTAGCGACCTGGCCAACTCCTCAGTAGATTGCTTATGATTTTGCTTCTTACCGGGGGCGGCCTTGGTCTTAGGCTTTTCATTTATCCACTCGGCACCTGGCTTTCCCGAAGCGGAAGCCTTACCGACCTTCTTCCCCTTTTTCGCCGCTACCGTATCCGGTGTTACCCGTATAGGAAATATATGGTCAAGCTCATCAAAAAAAGATTTCCTTGCAGTTTTTACTACTTTTTTTGATGCAAGGGCCTTACGCCTCGCTGTTACTGAATCAGTTGCCGGCTTCGTTGTAAATGGCCCAGATACTGACGGATAATTATTGCCGGAAGAGCGTGTGGTTGGGGCCGGAGCCGGGATAACTGCCTTCTTATAAGCAGTTTTCTTACCGGAAGAACCACTAAGCTTTGACTTAGCCTGTTTTTTAGCTGGTGCCGCTGAAGCTGCTTTTAGTTTTTTGCCTAATCGATTGATTATGGCCGCCTGGTTGTTTTTTGGTCGCATATTGCTTTATGGATTTGGTGAACTTAATAAAAAAGGTTCGCTATTGCCTGAAACACTGATGATAAAAGTCTCGTACAGCGTTTTTTTTCCTTGATAATAACATAAGGAAGAAAAACTGTGGCTATATCAGCCTGCTCCGCCTCAATCAGGGCCATCTGCGCCCTGCACCAGTCATATATGGTAATGTCATACTTTAAGGTAGATGCCTTTGTAATTACTGACTTCCTGCTTCCGCGCCCGAGGTAATCTTCGTGGCTCCACAGACTTTTTGGACGTACCCCGCCCTGCTTCACTCAGCCCCATTTCCTTTATATTCTTTGCCGCATTTATGTCCCTATCGTGGGTAGTATTGCAGCCTTGGCATGTCCATATCCGGTCAGCGAGGTCTACCGTCTCGTTTACCTGCTTACAGCAGAAACATGTTTTCGTGCTTTTCTCAAACCGGCCTATTTCTATCACGTTCTTACCCGCCCACTCTGATTTATACTTCAGCATGCGGATAAACTCAGACCAGCTTGCATCACTTATGCTTAGGGCCAGTTTATGGTTCTTGACCATGTTTGCAACTGCAAGGTTCTCAATACAGAATGTAGTAGCTTGGTTATCGCCAACTAATTTAGTACTGAGTTTTTGCAGATAATCATTACGCTTGTTGCCTATTTTCTCGTGTTGGGCAGCAACCAGCTTATTTGCTTTCTTCCGGTTCTTACTGCCTTTTTGTTTTCTTGACGCTTTCCTTTGCAGGTATTTCAACCTATCAAGATGCTCTCGCAGAAAGCGCGGGTTGTCGAACTTATCTCCGTTATCCAGTATGATGAAGTGCGTAAGGCCAAGGTCTATACCTACCGTTTTGTCCGGGTCTATGGTTTTCTTCTCCGGCAGCGCCTTCTTTGTATCGACCAGGATGCTGACGTAGTATTTGTCGGTTGGTGTTTTAGCAACCGTAACGGTCTTTATATCTCCCATTATAGCACGCTTATCAAGCTTTATTGCAATGCCGGGTATTTTGGGGATTGTTAGAAGACTTTTATCGAAGTCAATATGCCTTTTCCCGTCAGGGCAGGCATAGCTCTGTCGGCTGGTTTTCTTTTTGTATTTTGGATACCCCGCTCCGTTAAAAAAGTTCTTGTATGCACGCTCTACGTTGCGGATAGACGACTGTATGCTGTGACTATACGGTATATTCATCCAGTCGTAGTCCTTCTTCATTTCCGAAAACTGGTTGATAAGGTCAAAGCCAGATAAACTCACCCCATGCTCCTTGTACGCACGTATCTTAGTCTCCAGCGCCAAATTATACACTAATCGGCAACAACCCATCGTCTGGTTAATCAGGCTGCGCTGATTCCAGTCAGGGTATATGCGGTATTTGTATGCTTTCAACATAGTTTACAAACTTATAAATTTATACCGATAGTTGTGACGTTGCCTTATTTTTTCTTTTTTGTATCAGTAGGCTTTAGTGCCGTCCCTTTTTTATTTTCTTCATTCCAGAATTTTATCCACAGCATAGTAAGCCCAGTTACCTTCTTTTTAATGGCGGCGGTAATCTGAGCCCGCGTCTTGGATTTACCGGAAACCGAAAAGTAAGAATCTATACTGGGTATATAGCAAGAGTAATAATCTTCTTTTTGTATCACCTCGTATTCGATTTCAATGGGCGTCTTCCGCTTAAGTTTTTTTACTATTTCCTTTCCCTTGCTCATTTTTTAAAGTTACTTTTTTTTACATTATTGAAATCTTTTGCATCAAACATCATTGTGGCCCTGCATGGCAACCAGTCCGTTGGTTCTTTTGTGTAATTCCCAAATATCCTCATGAACTCGTATAGCTGCATGCAGACAAGTCCAGTTTTTTTATTTATTCTATTTTCATACACCTTGGGGTCGTACTTTATTTTTAAAGTTGCGGGTTGACCTGCATTATCGTGCTTATGCCAGTGCCGAAAGTCCTCATCATCCATTATTACATAGACGGACATATTCATATTGATTTGCAGCAGCTCCGATTTCTTTACCATATAATCTAACTGTTTGGGGTAATGCTCAAATCGCCTATTTGCACCTTCATATCCAGAAATTCAGACCATTTTATAATTCCCATCTCGCCATTGCCGTATAATGTGCCATCCTCGGTAATTACACCAGAAAACACCTGGCCATCTATTTTGTTGGCAGCCTCAATAAGGATAATTATTTTTTTGGTGGTAAGACTACCATATATTGTTGGCAGCACACGCTTAACAGTACCGGTGGTTATGTTTATATTTGTTTCCATTATTTTGTTTGCCGTTTAAGTTCGTCAGCCACTGACTGGGGTATAGGAATTTCTTCTTGGTATTCAGCAACCTCAACGTTTTTGAATATCTGGTTGACCAAACCGGAAAAGCTCATATTGGCCTGATATATTTTACTTCGCACCAACTTACCTTCCCGACGATTAGCCATTCTGTTGGCCTGCGATGGGAACTTGATTAGTTCCACCATCAGGGCATTACTGGTAAATTTGGATATCCGCAGCTCGTATTCATCGAAATCTTCCTTCTCCTTTGATGGATATGGCAGCGCCCCATTATTCCTTGGCATTCTGCCGGAAATGACACATATGGAGCTGACATCTTCGCACTGGTAGGCAAACTCCTGCTTACCCATCGGTATAATCTGCTCGAATTTCTCTAGTGCCATGCGACTTATTGTTTGCTTCAAAGGTAACTGTAAAATTTACTTTCTTATGGGTATTTTTGCTGTAAATACTGCTGGTAAACATGCCTATACTCGGGTTTATCATTCAACCACTTGATAAACTGTTCGTATTCCTTTAGCCGCTGGGTAGCATAATTACATTCCGCAATCAGACTCCCCTCAAATTTTTCCACGTCCTGCGGCGTCTTGCGGCTTTGGCCATCATTCACATTCATATCTACCTTAATTTTTAAAACGACGGCCCACCTCTTCTCATTTCAAAAGGCTTTATTTGCTCAAGCGACACAAATACCTGGCGTTCAAATCCCACTTGTTTAAAGTGCAGAAATTTCTTATTCTCAAGCACAAAAGCTACCGGTATCTTCCACGACTGGGTTTCATCAGAAAGGCAGATGTCGTCAAACGCTCTGGCTTTTGCCAAAAAATCATAGTTGAACCCGTAACCGTTTGCTTTTCGAAATAAGTGCTCCTCCCGCTCCCGAAATGCATGGAAACGCCTTTTTGCTACGTCAATATAGCCTAACTGCTTACGCTTCTTCGCTCCGGCCAAAAGCAGGGACATTGTTATCGTATTGCCATTTTTTTCCGCAATCAACTTATTGCCCCAGTCGTCACGCTCCTCATGAACCGACTTTCCTTTATTTGATGAAGCACCCATTTAAAGACTGATTTGTTAAATTACAGCAAATTACGTGCCAAATATTGCACTTACGCTTTAATAGTTCTGCATATAAGAGAAATAGCCTTGTCGACATATTCGTCCATCTCCTTGTGTGACCGTTTACTGGCAGGATGGGCAATCTTAATCAAGTCCCTGACTTTTATATCAGGGCAGTCATTATGCACCATGGCTCCCAGCAAAACCACTATGTCTTCAGAGGTAGGTTTTATGTCATCGAGCCAGAACCGCTTTAGCTCTTCTTTCTCGGAATCGAGCGGCATGCGGTCGAGGCAGTACAGGTTGCACTTTTTGACCTTTACCCCCATGGGGAGTTTGTCCATTATGCGGTCAACCATCTTGCCGCTCTTAGTGCTACTGTCCAGGGCCTTTAGGCCAGTTTTATAGTACATGCCCACGAATATTACTCTTCCCGTCATCTGTTGCATGAAATATTTTTACATCTCCTGGTACACCTTGTTCAAATAATACAGCCATCGCGCAAATTCGTCAATAAACTGCACTCCCGCGTAACGCGCATCCCCTGTATCCAAAAATGGCGGGCGGGCACCAAGGGCCGAACACGAGATGACGTAGTCGTAGTCGTGATACGTCAAGCGAAACCCAAAAAGAGCACCGTCGTCTTTAATTATTTCATGTATTGGCGTCCACTTCTCCTGTGTAGTATCAGTAAGGTCAACCTGCCGGTCTCCATTTGCGCACGTCGACAGAAGAAATAACCGCTCCCGGCATATTGATTCATTAAAAACGGCAGAAGCAGATGGAACTATTTGGAACTCCGCCTCGCTTCTTCCCATGGCGGCACATACGTCCGCAAAAGTCTTGCATTCTATGAATTTCATTCAGTTTGTTTTATCGTTGTAAATACCCTGGCATTAAATTACACCAGTAGTTCATTGTTTGCTTTAAAGCAAACGACCATTATTCAACTTTTTCAAAAACAGCAGGGCAATCAGTAATCTCCTGTTCGGTTAAATCAAATTGCGAGCCGGTAGTTTTCCCTAATGCTTCGCAACGAAACATAGTGTAAGGCTGCCCATCTGGATGGTAGCAGGTGATTTCAGTTAGTAATTCCCCTACCTGATATGGCATTTTGGGGTATTTGGCCTTTACAATGTAACTAGTCAGGTTCGCCATAGTGTGTTAATTGATGCTTTTAAAAATCTGGTTATATTCTACTGTCTCAACAATACTGTTCTCGTTAACGATAAACTCTACTTCTAAAGTGGTTTTATTACTGTACACATACACCACCACTCCTTTAGAACCTTTTGGCACTTCTTCTATGTCAATAGCAGCCTCTACATTATCGTGTTCGTTGATTTGCAAAAGCGGTGCAAAATATTCTTTATGCATATCAATAGTGCGCTTAGGCAGTTCCCCATGATATTCAATGAAAAAACGGGCAACACTGGCGGAATTCAATACTTCCCGAATCAGCGTTTCGTCTGATGCATGACTAGTCCCATATTGCACTTGTGGCATAAAGTGCAGTATGGCCTTTTTATTTTCTATGTACCAGGCGTCTATCACTTTTGTTTTTTGCCTTTAAATTTACCGGTAGATGTGTATTGCTTTTTAACGCGGTTACCTAGCTCAATTAATATTTCGCCTAATTTAATTACATTATCAGGCGTATAGGATTTCATCGTATCAACCTGAATAGATATTATCTCCCACGGCTCCTGGTGCTCTCCTTTTACTTTTTCACAAACATCGCCTGTTAAAATTGGGCTGTGAGCCAGTGCTGGCCAGCGGAATTGCTCTTGTACTATTGCCATTTTTGCGTGTTTAAAATTAAGAATTGAAAAATTAAAACTATTTCTTAGAACCAAATTTATAGCTGCCGTATACATGGCCTTCGTCTTTTACCGGTTCCATTTTGGGCTCAGGTACTAAAAGCGACTGCTGGTATTGTATATATTCTTCCTCGGAAGCTGGTTGGCTTCTCTTCTTGCCAAACCACCATTTTATGCTAAGGAATTGCTTCGTCTTGTCGTTATCGTCATGCTCTATGGGGTATAGCGCATTGCCGTATGGTTCTTTCTCCCACTCATCAACCCTGTAAACAACACTACTCTTTTTTGGATAATTATCCGCTATACGCATATATTTTGGCATAGGTGTATCGACAGGCCGGTCTTCGTACCAAAATAAACGCTCGAACAAATGAGGATATTCATCTAAAAACATAGTGTCAATCCATGTTTCTTTTTCTTGAAGAATATAATACTGACCCAATAACGAGCCGGAAGCAGATTCAACGGCATCCTGGAACTGAAGGACATCTCCCTTCTTAATGGAATTCACCCATGGTATATTGCCGATACATCGGTACCTGGGCCTGAGCAAACTTTTTATAATCTCCGCTTCGTTCATTGTTAAAATCTTATATTTAACCTATATTCTGCAATAAGCGTGCCAAATTTATAGTCCCTTTAAAACCACCCGTCATCGTCAAAATGATTCCTTACGCTATTCATATAACAGGGTTCGCAGTAAGGATATGGATAAGTGAGCGCCAACATGGTCGTACAGGTTTTGCATTTCTTCTTGACTGACAATTTCTTATCCAGGAGCATTTGACTCAATTGGCTTATCAGCACAACCTTTTCCTGCATAATCCATTCCCGCTCGTCATTGTCGTGATTTAGAACTCTACTAAGATTTAAATACAGCTCTATTTCCGATATCTTATCCTCATATTCCCGGATTTCGGAAAGAATCTCTGTTACCGGGGGCCTTATAATGCCATTGCGCGCATAGGCATCTACCGTAGCGGAAAAGTAGCTTTTATTATTTTCCTTCACCGGCGCTGTCAGCAAAGTCCATTTGGTGTGTAGGCAAAACTGCTTCCGGTTAACCATTTCCGCAATTTCCTTATACCTACCAACATTTTCCTTGCGCACTATATCTTTCAGTTTATCTAAAATGAAATCCACCTTTTCAAACATCAGCACGCGCTCCAGAACCGACATGCTTTCCGGAAAACCGGAAAACATTTCAAAATCAAGACCCACATAGGCTTTCTTCACCTCGTCCGGCTGGTGATATTGGTCGGTAATATATTTGAGCATCTTGCTGCTGCTGGCGGACACAAAGCAATTTTCGGCACCGGCAACACCAAACCGCCCTGTGCGGCCCGCTATCTGGCGTATTTCGGTAGGCCGGAGCCCTCGTACCAATACACCATCAAATTTGGGGCAACTATTGACGTGTTTGGCTGAAAATAATTCATAATGTGACAACATGCAGTTTATGGCTAGCAAAATGTGGGTGATTTTTACTTTTTGACCTGCTTTTCCTTTATCTTCTTATCGGCAGCCACAAGAGTTTTCTTAATTGCTTCCTCAAATGAGCAATCGAGCTTAAGCGTCATGTCGTATTTACTTACCCTTGGTTTTCTCTTTTTATTGTCAGTTGACATGTTGTAAAGTTACGTAGATTTTAAAAAACAGCAATTGCAATAAGAAATGCACAACTATTATGCCAGAAGTCCACTTGCTTGTTTAGAGAATATGCGCCTGGCAAAATGCATAGGAATATAGCCACAGGCGAAATTATCGAACAAAAGTCCCCTGAGCCAAACACGTAAATAAAAAACGAACTAATTAGGGCTATTTTTCTCCTCTTTCTTTTACAATATCTCTCGCCTTTTTTCGCTCTGTGGCATTTTGAGCATTATGTACATTACCTCCACCTCTTGTTTTGGATGCTCCTGCGCCCCGCGCTTTGTCTGGGGTTGACTTGTTATTCCCCGCGCCCAATGCACCTCTGCTCTTGTTGGCTGCTGCTGCGTCGCCACCACTTGCATGTAAAGATGATTCCATTGTCTTCTTACCGGTCTGGGCTATGCAAGGACTTGCGTTAGTGGCGAATGTAAAAAGTACTACTGCTGTAATTCTAATTGTGTTTTTCATTGTTGGTTTGTTTTATTGTGAGCAAAAAAATAGCGTAACTGAAATCTCCCGCTACTCAAGGCTCTCGAAAGCCCTTTCTCGCAAAAGACACAGCTACGCCACACGGGCGTACCGTAGTCATTTGTTGCGAGAAATTTTAAATTTTCGAGATTTAGAGTAGCAACTAAATGTTACAATACAAAATTTGTATGTAGTCGAATTATTCTCTTTTTATCTAATCATGTGCTTTGTTTTAGTAAATAATTTTGTTCGTTTTGAAGCAAACAACGACAGCAAATGTAATTACTTTCGGAATATGTTGATAACGGCTTTGCCAAATCGCAAGTAACGATATTCAAACTACATGCCAGTGGTATTGTCAGGTTGGTATCTCGCAATTTTTGCACCCAATATGTCAGAATGATTTTATTTTCACCGCCTGCCGCGTATTTGACTATAAAATAATACACTAAAAAAGCCACCTTTCGGTGGCTTTTTTATTCCCTAAATGTTTTTATCTTTGTCACGGTAGCCGGACTGCCATCCACTACTGTGAATTTAATAGAAAATAATTATATTTTTCTTATGGGTTAATATTTAATTGACTTTAGTAGCCAAAGCTAAATATTATTTTTCGCATGCCCAAAAGAAAAAAACATGAAAGACCCAGCCATTAGGGAGATTCTGAAACGCACAGAATTGCAGCAGTACACTAATAACATTGATAAGATTGTAGAGGAAATGAAATTGCCCGTTGCGGGGGCTAGGATTGATATGGCTGTTATTAATGGTGCATTTCATGGATATGAGATTAAGAGTGCAGTTGACACTCTAAATCGCCTACCAAACCAGCTATTGGCATACTCAAATGTTTTTGACTATTTGACCGTAGTTACGGAAAAGAGATACATTGAAAAAATAAAAACAATAACTCCAGACTGGGTATCTGTTGCAATTTGCTCCGATTGTCCTGATGAGGTGGAATATAAAGTTGAAAAGGAAGGAGGCATAAACCCTTCGAAAAACGGATTTTTTATAGCCAAACTTTTATGCAAAGAAGAGCTTATATCCGTGCTTCATAAGCACGGTATTCCGTTCTATAAATCCGATAGAGTTTGGAATATGTGTGAGCTATTATCCGAAAGTTTAGACATTGACGCACTCTCCGCATCTGTACGTGAAATTTTGAAAAGAAGATAGCCTTAATCTGCCTTAAAGTAAGCTGTTCATTAAAGTTAAATGGTGATTTTGACCAAATGCTATCCATTCTTTGGCGGCTCCAGATTCCGGCCTTTTGGGTTTTCCTTCCGGTTTTTTAGCTGGCGTTGGTTCTGGGCTTTTCTTTGAGTATTCCATAATATTTTCGTCCCCCCAGCAAAAGTGCTCATTAGTATAATATTCGGATGTTACTAGTTCCTTCGCATGCATAATATATTGAGCATTACCTAACTTAGTTTCACCCGATTTTTTGCCTTTATAAATGACAAAATTATTTTCGCTACTGTACTTTATGCTTGCAGTGCCTGGAAACCCTATTTCTTCATATGCGGGATGCTTAATTCCGTAGTCGCTGTATCTAACCCTTCCGCCGCATGCATTTGCTTTCTTAATGTCCTGCCATATTACCCACTCGTGTCTTTTAAGTAGATGTGGTTCCTTTCTTGCGACTAGGCTACTATCTGATAGGTCTTTAGGGAATGAACCAAAACTAACAATAATCTCCCGCCAGTCGTTAGTATTCGGCAGACTGCTTAGGGCTTCTAAGGTGTATTTTTTAAACATTTCGTAAGTGTGCCCCTCAATATATCCGCCATCCAACAAAATCATAACACGGTTTCTATTGACATTATATGATGTGACGAGATTATCAAAAATGGTTTGCTCAGATATTTTATCGAAATTATTCGAATCAAAACGTAGGCAGATAGGCCTGTCATTTTCAGTCACGAATTTTAAAATTAAATCGATGATATCTTGTGAATTTGTCGCAGATACAACCGGAACTACATTAATGTTACTTGAGTTAAGGACTGCTAGAAATTCAGATATATATCGAGGCAGTGTGAGGCCGCAATGGGTAAAATCTAACAGAATCTGGTTATCAGGAAATATCCAATGTTTTTTCAGGCTTGTAAGTAATATGTTTTCATAACCTTTCTGTTTACGTGCAGTTCTGTCAATAGGGTCTAGGTTATTCTTCATTCTTTTTTCATCGGCAGCAGCTTCAGCGTTTTTCTTCTTCTCAGTCCATCCATCCAAAAACATATCTGGGGTTAACTCGATAACGGGAGATATTTCTTCCTTCGCTGCTTGCGTCAAACATTCTAAGGCTTTTATTTCACCGAGTTTTGATACCAATATTGGAAAATACTTCTTCATAAGTGTTTAGTTTACAGGCAAAGCTATACAATAGAAGTTTAGCAAAATACCGTTAAATAACGGTATTTTGTTAAACAAATCGAATTTTAAGAAAATGCGTCTATCTTTGCTGAATACGTGTCAGGCGGATGCCTTGCCGTAGGGAAGCCTCATTAATTTGAGGTTTCACCGTTTAGGGGAAGTGCTTTATACCCCATCCAATATAGGAGCGGGTATTGCTCCCGCAATATAACTTCTCTTCAAAAATATTAAATGTTAGCTGTGGCTTTTCGGGGGAAAGAATTTTTCGGGCAATAGGGTATGCAACTAAGTCGGCAAGTTGCAACCCGTTTATGTTCTCGTCTTTGCCTCGAAAGTGCAAATGAGGGTGACACAATTGGAAGTCGTAGGTGCTGACATATTGAGTCCCATATTTTAGAAACCGAGTGTAGTATTTCTTTATTTGCGCATCCTTGCTTTTTCCTCGTTTTTCTAAGCAAAAATGCAAAACGTTTTGCCGGTTTTTGCTTCCCATCAGATGAATCCCACGTTCGCATATAAACGTTAGGGCGTCTTCATAAGCGTGGTTTTTTTCCGGATAGACCATTTTGTACTTTTCTTTATTTACAACGCAGGAAATAATATGGTAATCGCAATTTTTAAGTATATCGTCAATCTCTAAATAAAAATTATCCAGAATCCCTTTATCCAAGAAAATTTTGAATACTCCTTTCTTTGGCCTCATTTCAACTGAATGAAATACTATATCCTCTTTGCCAAATATATTGTTCTTAATATCCTTGAATCGTTGATTGAATGTATGGTAACAGTCTTCTCGAAAAATAACCCCGCACAGAACAAATATATTAAATCGCGGGTCTGGATTTGTAATGTTCGCCTCTCCGCTTTCATCAATAAACATATAGTATCTCATTGCAAAAGTTTGGGTACAATGCAAACGTAATGGTATATAGTAAAACTGCAAAACACAAGTTCCATGACAGTACCGCTCGGGTACTGTCATGGAGCTTTCCAGATACCACCATGGTAAATAATTAGTGCGACCATTAAGCATCTTGAGGTAAAAAAACGGTTAAATTTCAACTCATTTTGCAATTTTTGGCCAGTTACAACGTTTGAGCTATTGGAAATGTGGGTAGAAAGATATTATATTTGACCAGCCGCTTGATGGCATAGTTTATTTACCATACTTATTATGAAAGTTGTTCTGACACAGATATCGGGTGCATTGAGGAGTGTTATTAATTCATTTTTTAGTAACGACCTTGATGTTATGAGTGAGGAAGTAAGACAAATTTTGTCTAATAAAGATGATGCTGAAAAATATAAAGAGGCCGTGAAAAAAATAGAATCGGGAGAGCAAACGATAACAATTACGTTATCTAATAACAAGGAGTTAAGCAAAACAATCTTCTTAAAGGAATTGCATATTCCACTATCAATAAGCAGTTCAACATGATTGCTGACGAAGACCAACAGCATATCAAGCACATTCGTCATTACATAAGTAGGACGGTCGATGAGTTCAGAATGTACAAATTCAAGAACTTTATGGCATCATTAACCGACTCTTCTAGTCTGTATTTAACACTTCAGTTTGATAATGGGAATCAGTATAAATTGGAACTTTTTTATACTTTCGATAAAAATGATGAAAATGATGTTGAGGCAGTGCTGCATATTTACGAAAATGACACTAAATTACAGTCCTACTTTGGAAGTGTAAATGAAATATATACCATCATTCATAAGAATCAAGCTCGCCGTCCAGCCTATTCTTCGTATTACCCGTTTCAGAAATCGTTGCAAGAAGAGATATCCTCTATACTTAGTTCCGAAATCCTATTCCCGACTACTTAGCAGGCTAAAGGCCACTGAATATCTATGTAGGGCGGTTAAGGCCAATATTCCACTTACTCAATTCGATGGTTTGATTAGTCCGCTAGCGATAGGGTTGAAAGAACTTCCAGGCTATTCCACGAACAAAGTGCCATATAGCAAGCCGCACGATACGCAAGTGGAGTTCATTTCAAAAAGAAAACCAGAATTCATACGCAATTGGTACGGCAAAAAACGAGGTCTGCGTCCTAAAAGGGGTGACTATAAACGGGATTACGAAAAGCAACATTTTTTTATCCCTATAGGACTAATAGATGATTATACCGATTCTATAGTAGTTGCTTCGAAACCGGCTAGGACTGTCTATTTTCGTGTCAAAGTTCGCCACAGGCCAACGTATTCTAACGTAAGCCATTGCGAGCTAGTTATTCAAGATGATGCGACTGGAAATGAAATAAGATATGAGAGCAAGGGTTGGAAAAATGCCGTTATGTCTTCAGTCCGCACCAAAGTGCAAGATATTGCTAAGTCTTACATTCCGTGAGGATACTCAAAGTTTCTATAAATTTTCGAAGAAACATGAAAGCGTAAACTTTTTTTGTTACAATTGACGTACAACCGTACGTTATGCATGATTTCAATGGACTGAATAACTTTTTTGGCAGGTTTAATAAGATAAACGAGATGATGCAAACATTTTCTCGTTTTGATTCTATGTCCCGCTTGCCTGAAAGATTTCAAACGCAAATACCCTCGTTCTCGGCCTTTGCTAATTTAGCAAACAGGTTCAATGTTCCTAGAATACCCGATAGCGCAATGACCGCTGTAATATCAATGGGGCAGCATTTCGAACGCATGTCGGTAGCAAGTAAAGCAATCAGCATTAACCCCGCTCTGTATAATTCAATACGGGGTATGTCTACGCTAAATGGCATCCGAGAGAATTTCTATAGTCACCGGGTCTCCGCTGTCCAGATATCTACTCTACAAACAGCGATGGCAGGCATTTCCAGCTCCCTTGCCAGATACTATGCGAAAATCGAAGACTGGGAATCATTGGATGAATTTGCAGAGGTGACGGCTGATGTAGCGGAGATGAGTGAAAGACTTACCGGCGGAGGCTCAGGTATTACAATGGAAGATTTTGAATTCTTCAAAACACATATATTGAAAATATGCGCTGACCTGTATAAAAGTGTGTCAGGTGCTAATAAAGAGAAAAGAGAAAAGATAATATTTGTGGTCACTTTATTGAGCCTTGTTGTATCCGTTGCTCAATGTGTTCTGCCGTATGTAATCCCACCCGATTCAAATGCTGTGACGAAAAATGATATAGTTCCGATACATCAGGTATTAACGTCAGTACACCAGGAATTGGTGCCAATACATCAGGAACTTGCAGCCATACATAAACTATTAGAGGGAAAGAACGAGGTAAGAATGATAGTAAATGATTGCTCTGTGTATCTCAAGCCTAAAACTGGTTCTTTGATTATTGATTCAATTAAAGATTATCTAAACGTTGTTGTTCTAGACTCCCAGAATAAATGGTGCTATATCAGTTATACATCTCGAGAAGATGGGCTTCCGGGTAACGGGTGGGTACAAAAAAAGAACACAGAATACAATAAGGCACAGGTATCGAAAAGACAGAACAACGGAATCAGAAGGGTAATTAAAGCAGCAAAAAGATGAAGTAACCCAAACTGGGGTTACCCTTTTTATTACCTTTAAAGAAAACAAACCATTATGGACAAAGAAATAAAAGATATGCTGAGACAAGTTATAGCAAATCAGGCCATTATTTTTCAGCGAATCGAAGACCTATACCAACGGCAAATAAAAAATACTCAAAAAGCGTTTTATGATGAACCAAAGGCATTAGAGGATATGACGGAAAGGGCTCGTAAGATATTGGACAAAATACATTAATAATCCTTGCCCCAACAGTGAGTTTCAACCGGTCAGCAATTCAATTCTTGAAATTCAGTCCAGATTTTTATGGATAACTTTCTTTGAACAGGTATACGTCCGACTTGCCGTAGTTTGCAAAATGTATTTACCAAAAGGAATGTGTTATATTTGGTGTATGAAAAATGGGTAGCGCTAACTACCCAGTAATGTCTTGTTCTAAAATTCCACTCCCAGAACAAGACAAAAATAACTTATTTCTTACACTTAAACATTTTTTTATGCGCATTGCACTGGAAATAACAGGCCTGTTGGGCCTGATTACTGTTACCTACTTTATGTTGCAATATAAATCGAAGTATGACACAGCAAATGCTAACGTTGATATTTTGAGCGGTGCTATTCGTGCCTCTGGAAATGAACTACCGGCTTTGCGTGTACGGCTGTCAACAAATTTTATGTAATTCATTTGACCGATATAGAATTTCCGGTCTCTTATATTAGTTTTGAAGAAAGATTAAAATATGAGAACAGTCTTTTTCTTTATCGCTTTTTTATGTGGCAGCAATATTTATTCACAAAACTACAAAGTTGTACAAGTTGCAGCAAAACAGTCTTTTGAATTAAACTCTGGAGGGCGGCTTGGTGGTACTACGCGGACTTATCTACCTGTTAGTATCCCAGAAGGTGCTGTATCAATAGTCTATGTTGTAAAATCATCTGTAGATTATGATGCCGCCCCTGATATAAAACTCGCAGCTAAGTTAACTGCTACCCTGACTGGAAGTTTTGTTTTATCAAGAGCAATTGATTTTATTGACATTCCTCCCAGTAACGCTAAGATAGATGCATTTCTATTACCCCAAGACGGCTCGAACCTAAACATGTTCCTTAATAAACAGGATGGACAATGGAGTACATTTACTGATTATACTTGCCTCAACTCATTAGGTTGCAAAAGAAATTATCAAGTCCGAAGAGGGGATAGATTTTTATATTTAGGGCTACGAAACCCATCATTAACCACAAGGATTATTGTGACTGTAGATATTGTTGCTATAGTTGAAGGAGAAGCCGACCATAATACTTATTCAGGTGGGAGCAATTCATCTTCGCATGGCGCAAATGGCATCGCTTCATCTAAGTTATATGCTGGTAACGATATACCAAGTTCGTCAAGCGACAACGACAATTCCAACAATGACAATCATAATACCCATTACTTAAAATTGATAAATAATACCGGCAGAAAAATATCAGTAGCCCTTGCTTACTTTGATAATGGCGAAAGTGCATGGGTTAGTAGAGGTTGGTATAGCATAGACGCAAACAACTACTATAGTATAGACTTAGACGAGCTACACATTGATAACAACACAGTATATTTGCATGAGGCTGTGCAGAATTCGCTAAAAGGCAACAGCATGTTTTGCGTAGGTGAATCTCAATTCAAAATGTCTAAGCGAACAGGTTGCATAAGCAAACAATTTTCCAAAGTCGCAATAAGCAGAGGACATAATACCTACACCTTCCGTAATTAATTCCAACCGGGTAGATGTAAGATTGTGTAGAGTTAAAAGCCAAACTTATGGATAACTTTTTTTAAACCGCTTATATCTGTATTGCAGGATTGACTTAACTTAGCATCACATTATGAATTATTTTCAGCCAAACACGTCAGTAGTTGCCAGATTTTTTACGCAACGGAGACTGAGGGGCACTTATTGTAAATGGCTTTTTTGTCCCTATTAGAATTAATCGTTTTCTGCGTTGCGGCAACCAGATAGACGCATCCAGTGGGCAAAATATATTTATGTAATATCCGGGAATCTTACTCATGGCCTCCATAACGACCGGAAACTTCTTCATCCCAGGCACATTCTCCAGAACATACATCTCCGGCTGACCTATTGCTACATGCCGGAAAAAATGAAGAAACAAGTCGTCTCCAGTCCTGGTACCGTGAATATCAGCAGCCGTTGAGTATGCCGTACACGGATATGTACCAATGACAATATCTGTAAACTCCTGCTCAAGTACGGTAATATCCTTTATGTCCCCGTGAATAATAGAGTGAGAAAAATATTTCGGGTTCTTGTGCATACAATCCACCGCGTCCTTATCCAGGTCTAATGATTGCTGCATGTTTATTCCGGCATTCATCATGCCGATATCCATTCCTCCGGCTCCGGAAAAATAACTTTTAGCTGTTGGCCTATACATTTTGTGTGATTATTATTTAGTTGGTGAGAATATTTATTTTCCTGCTTCGCGCATGGCTGTTACAAGTTCACTCAGTCTTGCTGGGTTTAATTCGCTTTGTTCAAATTCAAAGTGAAGCACAACAAACAACTTATGGCCATCTTTATCTAAAGGCTGTATTTCGCAATGGTGGTATGTCAATTCAGGATGACACGTTTTATAAAAGCTTAATTTCCTTTCAAATGCCAATTCTAAATTACATTTAAACTCTGTAAAGACCTTTTGAATAAACTCCGCTTTCTCTTTTTCCTTATCCAGTTCACTTCTGACAATTTTGAAATCTTCTCTATTTTCATCACTAGCATTTATTACTCTATCAATCTTGTTTGACGAGATATCATTGCCAACATCCCTATAGTGGTCTCTTAATCTATTAACCTGATGTTTGGTGGCGGCTGTCGGATTAATAGCCAACGCACAACGGCAAAGGGCTACTATGATTGCCTGCTCCTTAGTGTCTCTCTTTTTCATACGCCTGGTAGTTACAAGTTAATGTTTAGCTCGGTACCGCAAAGCGTGTAATAGAGATTCTGTAGCTGGTGCAGGTATTGTAATGAAGCGAGCCTATGAATCATACCCACGTTATTAATCTGATAAAAAGACCATTGATTTTCATCAATAACCTCTAATGCAAAGTCCCTACCCTTACTACTTACGTGGAAGGAATTTCTATTGGAGGCATAATTAAATTTCCTTTCAAACCCGCACTTCTCCAATATTTCCGGCGTCAGCTCTACCGGCGCTACATACTCAATGAGCTGGCAAATATTGCTGACTATCTTTTCATGTATGGGCAAATCCCCTGCAACCCTTAACCAAACCACACAACCATTAGCATTGTTAGCCTGCACACCCTGCACAATACACAGCCTGCCATTAAATTCGGGGTGATACTCCAGATTATTAAGGCGTACAATATTATTTACTCTCAAATCCCCAGCCAACAGGCTTATTTTACCTTTCATCTTTTTTGGTTTCTGTTTCTATTATGGATTTTGCTTTTCTCTTTGTTTTGACGAATTACATTAGCCTTTACTTTTGCATTTTGTTCTGATTTGCGCAAAAGCCGAACTTCATTCCTTAATTTATATTCATTGTTCTTATTGTAACTGTCGTCCCGGCCTATTATATCGTACAGACAATCGCCGACAAAAAATCTATACGCACTATTGTCTTTACCAGGTTTAGTTATTTCCCTGTCCGGGGTTATACAGCAATACTCCTTTACTTCCTCGGAAAAATCAATATTACCGAGATTGTAGTAAATGTTTATAAGTTCTTTGTGTCTTTTTAGATTTATCAAATCCTGCACCCGCAAATCCCTATATGCACCAAACCCTATAATTGATTTTACGGTAAGTTTTCTCAGTAGTACGATGCCCATAATTTTCGCTTTAACCAGGTTATTTAAGTGAATTTTTAAGATGCCGAGACCCAGTACTCTTCGCTATACCACACTTTTACCTGCACACTGCCACAGGATTCCGTCACCTCCGCTTTTATGCCATTTGTAAAAACACCGGGATTATTTAGGGAATCAATTATTTCAGCCCGATTAAATCCACGGTGTATATTATTGCCCATTGCAAGATTTTTGCACGCCCTCTCAAATGCAGAGGTATTCACTAATTTACTTGTTTTATTATCCATTACATTTCTATTTTTAGCTCGGTACCGCAAAGCGCGAAGTAAAGGTTTTGAAGTTGGTGCAGGTAAAACACCTTCATTAAATCTTTATTCCACAAGCAAACAATATCATCATCTTTTGCAGCAAAAATGTTCGAACCCTCTTTTATGTATAGGTAGTCCCCGCTAAAACTCAAAACCTTATGCCCGCCCTTGTGTGGGTTAATTGATATATCCCACGCCTTAAAACCATTTTGCTCAAACCCTGCTTTCTCCAATATTTCCGGCGTCAATAAAATTGGAGAGCACCTATGCAGCCACCTGCCAACAATGTCGTGCTTTGCTGTTTCTATCTGAATAGTTCCTTTACAGTCCTGATATACATTCAGCGGGTCAATGGCTAAAACTTTGTAGTTCTTACCTTCGCTGTGTATCCAGTTGCCTATTCTCAAATCTTCGGCCAAAAGGCTTATTTCACCATTCATCTTTTTGGGTTTCTGTTTCTATTGTTAAGTTTCACCCGCTCGGACATAAGGCCAATATCATACGTGTAATACAAATTATGCTGCGCGTATCGTTGCGGCCTGCATCTTTCACCTACATTGCCTTTCTCAACCGCATTCCTTACCTGCTCTTCAGTTGCCCGCCCGAAGTCGTGGCTATCCCCATAGAACGTAAATGAATCGTCTTTATCGTTGTATAAAAAATACCCGCCACCCAATACAACATCGCCAGTATTTATTAGTTCCTTGTGATAAACAACTTTTCCCATATAAAGGTTATCGCCAACTATTACGAATTTTGGGTGCCTCTCCATATCCCCTAATTTACCTTTCTGGGTTAAACAATGTTATCAAAAATCCTCAGGCACCTTTTACATGCCGCGTTTTTATTAAGTTTCGATACCGGCACATCGGCAATAGGTAAAAAAATTTCGCCATCTTCAGATACGCCCATTTTTTTATTACACAGGGCAGAATTCCCTAAATGAGATTCGCCAGTATAAACTCCAATGCCACATACCCTTTCGTTGGAATAGTAGCCATGTAATGCCGAAGCTGTGGCGTTTAAATTTTCCTGCTCACTCCAGACAACATCTGCTTTTTTAATATTTCGCTTGCTCATGATTACCAAATTATAATGCCTTTATTTTTTCTTACTGGTAGCTTTTTTAACTGGGGCTAGCTTTTTCTTCGCGGCAACTACCTTTTTAACAGCCGTCTTGGCCTTCGCCGCACTTTTACCCGCAGCTTTCTTTTTACCAGCCTTCGCAGGCGCACTTTTTTTCTTCGCCGATTTTCTCACAGAAGAAGATGCACTCTTTTTTGATTTCACCTCAGATGCACCCACCTCAGCCAGGCTAGCTTTTTTCTTTTTCTTCTTAGACAAACTAACCACCCTTCTCCTGTTACGGATGAAGTTAGCCACACTAGCCCTGGACAACCAGTTGTATTCTCCCGTTTCGGGATTCCACTGATTTATATACGCACCACTTATATTATTAAGACACTTGGTATCAGTCCGGGATTGTTTGACCATTTCCTCCTCCAGCATCAGTAGCTCGTAATCTGTTGCTTCAGGCTCCGACAACACCTCTACATTAAAAGTGCCGTTTTTATGCTTCTTTATATAATCAAAGAAGTATTTATACAGATTATCGTCCTTCATTTGGGATTCCGCACCCTTCATATACTGGTTCATTGATTTTTCAATCATTTTCAATGACCCGTAACAATTCTTCGCCTTTACCCAAACATACACCTTATTGTAAAAAAGTTTATATACACAACTTCCGTAGGTATAAAACCGCTTTTTACACTCTATTTTTATGCCGATTGCAGGACGTCCCATAAAAGTTGATTTTTTGTTTTTTTGTGTGTTAAAGAATATACATCAATTTGCGTGCCGGATTTCAAAAACTTAGTTTTTTTACCCCACCTAGCACTTTCCTTGTTTTTAACTATATTTTAATTATTTTTAATTCATTTTAACATAGGTTGGCATGCTTTTATTAAAGTCGTGCTTTTTGCCGCATTTATGTGGCTAAATTTCCACAAACAGGGAGCCCCTAACCCAACTACACGCAATGGCATGTTTTTTGTCTATTTCCGGTAGTTTTCAGAAATTAGTTTATTTCCGGTTTTTATAAAAACATCTATTTTATTTTTATCATGAAAGTTTAAGTTCCCCAGATTCACGAAATCATCTATGGTGATTTCGCATTTTTTCAGCACCTCGTTCAGTAGCTTTTGGTTGCTGCGCAGGATGCGGTATACGCCAAGGATACTTTTTTCCGTGTCGTTAAGCCTTGCTGATTTTTTATTTTTCCCGAACTGGGCCAGGATTTCATTCACGTCTATGCCGGAATGGTTGGAAAATTGCTGCGCCCATTGCTCCTGGTGCTGCCGCATTTGCTGCATCCTGGCGTGGTCGTCGTTACGTTTCCAGTCGGTCAACATCCTAGTGACTTCGGAGAAGCGCTTCTCCGACTCCAAATCCGCTTCTGTTTTTTCGGAGTTGCCGTCCGGAGCTGGTAAAAGCAGGTTTTTACTGGCGGCTAGGTTCCTTGTCGCTAATTCCTGCTGCTCATACACTTTTTCCCCAGCCTGACGTCTAAGCCGGTAGTACTCGTCGACCATTTTGCTGATAACCGAAATATCAAGTTCGTGCATCACATCCACCAACCGCCCTCTTTTCCCAAGCGTGAACATGATGTGGTAGTCCTCAAGCCGGAAATTATCGCATTCGTCAAGCAGCATAGCCGCCGCCTCAAGCATCTGCTCGCCGTTCATGTTGTACTTGATGTTGAAGCTCCCGCAAAAATCCTTAACCATCAGAATTAGTAATTTTAGCATATTTGAATATCCTAAACTTTTCAACAAAGACTGTATGCTCGGATAATTCACGACGCCAGCTAAATCAGGCACCCCTGCCGGCATAAGCTCGGTGGTTAGAATTACTAATTCGTATTTTGCGACAGACCGTGCATTTTCATCCGTGCTTTCCATTATTCCTAAGCACTGAATCAATTTTTGCGAACGTTGAGAGTATATCAACATTTCCGCCTGTTCCGTTTGCTGCACTGCTGTGCTGTTTTTGCTTTCCATTGTGATTTTTATTTTTTTCTTCGTTAATTTTTTGAGGATTCTGATTCAGGTCTTGCTTTGCCAGCCAGAACCCGAAGTGCCTTACCCAGTCTGCGTTGGTTTTCACAGTGCGGCCATCGTCATCAAGGTCAGCGCCGCTTATCACCAGGAATTTATTGAATGCTTTGGCCCACTCCTCAAGTGTTTCCAAGTCCATGTATTTGGACGCCGCCAGGCTTTCCCTTGGCGATGCATACTTGCGGTCTCTGAAGTAAAGCTCCAGGAAATCGTTTACCTCGTAAAGTTGATTCATCATTTTGTTTTCAATTTCGTTTAAATCGTTTAATCCTTTTTTTCCCCCAGATTTTTTTTCCCCCGTACCCCCTCCCGTATTACGTAATACCCCCTTTTTATCCTTATTAACTACTACTTCTTTATTACTATAGTTATAGTTAGGATTTTGCTGTTTACTTAGCCGCTTCTTTTGCTGCGCATTTTGCTGCGGCAAAATTACACCCGGATTTGCCCCGTTTTTTCTGCTGTTTGTGACCATTGCACCTTTACGGCCAGCGTTACTCCTTGATTTACTTACACTTGCGTCATGAATCATCCTTTTTTGACATAGATAAAAGCCTTCAAAGTATAATACATTATTTAATATAAGCTCCACTAAACCAGACTCAACCTCTCTTTCTGAAAACGGCAAATGTTTAACAAGTCGTCCGGCAAAAACACAGCAAATGTTTTTTATTTGCTGTTCCGTTTGCTGATTTATTTGCTGCGCATTTTGCTGCGGCAAAATGTCTGCAAATTGCTTTATTTCGTCCGTTTTGAATAAATATCTGCCCCTTTCTTCAGAATTAAAGAGCACGCAAAGTATGTGAATGTAGACTCCATTGGCCGCTGGGCCGCACTCCTGGAGCTTTTGGTCGGTCATGAAGTCCTTTACATTGAACTTCATGTAGTATTCCTTCTTTCTGGTCGACATAAATGTGTGATTGTGGTAAAAAATGAGGTTGGTGAACTATTTGATTGCACACTTGCTGTAAATTTTGCTGCGGCAAAATGCTGAGCAAAGAATTAATCAAACAGAATTTGAGCGAAAAAAGAGCCATTCCGGGAATGTCTTTTAGTTATATTGGTAATAAAATATAGTGTATGTAGTTGATTTGTAAAAAAGTAATCAAAAAGATTACCCTGGGTGGCCCCTCGGTGTGTTGCTTTTGAAATTCATAAGGTGAAAAATGGAGAATCAAAGTGTATGACAGCAAAATGCGTGCCATATTTATTCGTGCTGTGTATTGAATTGAAACCAGTTGCGCATGTTGCTACGCACTTCGCTGCACCTTTTGCTGCGGCAAAATAAGCGACAAAGAGTTTTTGAGATAAAAAAAAGGCCATTGCGGACTGTAGTTAGGTTTCGATAAAAAAGTAATTGCGTTGTAAGTTGCTGGTAGTTAATGAGGTAGGATGTGGAGGTAAGTGGTGTTTAATTTATTGATAGTGGTTTGGGGCTGGCGTGGGATAACTAAGTTGGGGCTGGCGCGTCTTCTTTTTCTTCTGATAGGATACCCGCTACACCCAGAAGCCACATGACTTGCATCCCTTCGTGGTCTTTTGCTATTTCTATTGCTGCTTCCAGGATAGTAAGTTTGTGTGCTGCGGAGTAGTTCTTAAGCAGCGTCTCTACGGTTTTGTATGTATCCGGGCTCCGTAATCTGGCTTCTTTTACATAATCCATCATCTTGTATAGCTTCGAGGCCATATCTATATGCTTCCTTGTTATCACGGACATAAAAAACTAATTGGAGGGGGACAAAGTAAAGAAAGATTTTTTACACTTTCTAACAAATTCCAAAGAAAACCCAAACTTTCTCCAAACTTTCCACAAAGAAAACCCAAACTTTTTTTACATTTGTGAAAAGTTATTTAATGAAGACCGATACCGAAAATATTGAAAAAATGCATGGTAATGAGGTGGTTAATGAAATCACCATCGACCATATAAAGGACATGGCCGCATCGCTTAGGCGGCTGGATATTAACTGGAGCGAGAAACTGGCAGACCAGATGGGTGTGACCATTTCCAAGATATACGATATAACAAATGAGCGAGCAAATCACCAGGCCCATCGCATTTTATTCATCAAGCACGGCGACAAGCTGCGCAAGAAGATGGAAAATAGGCTTATTGGTGCTTTGAACGTGGTTTCATAGCATAATCTTACATTATATACTACAGCGCTGGTTTTTTGCCAGCGCTTTTTATTTGGCACGGGATTTGCATTACAGGGTGTATAAACGAAAATATGGAAAACCATTCTACAGTAAGTCCAACGCGGTCTAAAGATTTGCTAACGGCAAAGCAGATGTTGGAGAAGTACCCGGACAATCACGAACTTGCGGCGATTGAATACGCAAAGCAGTTTGTAAATATGTTTTGGCAAAAATCCCGGATTATAATAAGAAAAAAGGGCCATGTTTTGTGTTATGACGAACAGGCCTTAATACTGCCCACGTATGAAGATGCATGGGTTTCTGTTGACGAAGAAAGCATAAGAAACGTTGAAAAACTAATGAAATAACTTTCAATACAGCTAATATGGTGAGCATTTTTGAATACATAAAAAGCAAGTTGCATATTCATTTACATAGTGTGCCGGTAGTTGCCAGGTATGTTAGCTTTAATTGGCGGGAGGTTATTTATGAATGCAGGTGTGGTCGCAGGGTAGTAAGGCGTGTTCCTTTTTGTTTGGTTTCTATTGAATTGGCCATTATGATTACCGAAAAGGAGTTTCAACAATATTTGACAAACGGAAAATACTACAAGGATAGATATGCTTGTGGTGAATTAAATTAACTATGAAAAAGTACGAAGGTGAAAAGCCGTGCCAGGGCTGTGGGAAATCCGGCAAGGAGTGCCCCCGCATACACATTAATAAACTATGTGACGATTGCCTTAAGGTATACACCATTGGTAAGGAATTGAGGAATGATTATCGGCCAGAGGACTATACAATGGCAAGTGCGCAGTGGTATAAACTTAGATTCTATAATCACGAACACCATGGTGTAGAAATAGAAGAGGCTTTTTTCGAACTTTTGGATGCGATGGCCAGGCGGGTTGGGTTTACCAGTCGCGTAGATTTAACGGATTGTAGCGCCACCACTTCATCAAAAAGCGTAATTATCTCAAAGAAATATGCAGATGCGTTAAAGAAAATTGTAGATGCATTAGGGTTGCAACAGGCAGAATTGCGCGATGGATTTGCATCTGTAGAGACTCAAAGAAAAGAGGTGATTGCAAATGAGCGCAATAAGATTTATAACGAGGGGGTTGCGCATGGCAGGTCAATGCTGCTGCAATTAAATAGCGGTGAGATAACTCTTGCTGACTTTGAAGAAAAGATTGTTAAGTATTAAAAAAAGAAAACAAGATTTTATAAATAAATTCAACTTTAACTTAATCAAAATGACAGTATCTCAATTGATGTCGGAATTGCGCCACTTAGACCAGGACGCAGAAGTGATAATAGACATATCCTCTGTGGAAAATACAGACGGTAAAATAACCGTAGACTACGCCTCGCCCGGAGATGATGGAGAGGTATTGATAAACGCAAAGGACGCGTAACTTAACATCAACAACAACATGAAAAAACTACCAATTTTTACGATATGGTTTATGGGTAAACTGGGTACTGCGGTGCAGCCAGTTAAAGCTGCCACCGAGGAAGATGCTAAGAAAAAGTTTCTTAAACGGTACCCAAAGAAAACTGACGACGATATCTTTGATGTTGGTTTACTGGAGCCAACTGAGAAGCACTACAGGTTAATTGCGTCCGGGGCATTTTAAATACCACTATTTTATAAATTAGAAATATGCTAAACGAAAACGACAATCAAAATAATCTCCCGAAATTACACCTGCTCAATTTCATTAATTGGATTGACTTGAATACATACTGGAGATGCGAAGAGCGAAGAATGGCTAAAACAGACGGCATCGTTACCAATGAGCAACTAGTGACCCTATATGAAGAGCATTGTATAAAATCAGGTATTTTGCCGGAAACAAGCAACAAGCAATGAGCCACCACCAAGGTCATAAAAAGACAACGAGTTGTCCAATAGAAGGGTGTAATTATACATCACGGGCATTGGTGTCATTCGCGAAGTTCCCGACACCCAAACAAAACAAATGGATGAATGAAAGCAAGCATTGCCCAGTTCATCAAAAAGAACTTGTTTACAAACCACAGGGGCATTTAAACAAAAAGTAAGCGCGTGAAACGAAAGAAAACTAAAATTATAGATATGCCTTACGCCGATAGGTTGTCTCTGGCCACGCATTATCAGGAGTCGGCAATCCAACCCAACCATGATGTGCATGTAGGGTATGAGTCGGGTGGATGCTTTCAATCATTGTATATTGATATGCATAAATCAGAGGCAAAAAGAAAGAGGCTTATTTTGTCAGATAAAAGCACCGTTTATTAAAAACAATAAAACATGAAAAATATATTTTTACCCAAAGACATAAAATCGGGAATGCTTCTAATAAAAGAAACATCCCCTAAAAACAGCATCGACACATCGTTTGCGTGCACCGTTACTTACAAAATTGGTTTCGGCTATTTTGGCCCAGGGGGCACTGGCGGAGAGGAAAATCGGGCGCACAACCAACAGTATTGCCTGATTTCCGTTGCTACAGACGGCATGGTGTTTCCGATAGGCTTTACAAAAGATTGCGTTGCGGATTACCTTAACAAGGATGAAGCTGGATACAGGCCTTTAACGAGGGATGAATTTGTCAGAATAGTAGACTCAAACACCGAACAGTTATTTTACTGATTTTTTACGAAAAACACGTTAGCAATGGAAACTAAATTTATAGAATCAGGGAATGCGCATCCTAAGATAGAGGCCGGAATAAGTCAAAGCGGAAATCTTTGCTTATGGCAAGGGAATAGTTACATAGTGATAAGCGGTGCGGCTTTTGCTGAAATTGCCAGTTTGTTTTTGAAAGGCAATGCGCCACAGGGTAAAGACACCACAATGGACATTACCCGCTACCAAAAAAGGCTAAGACAACTATTCCCAACCGCAGTTATTGAGGTTGAAATGGGGGATAAATCCATTAAATGGGAGTTAAAGTTTCACCCAAGTCTTTCAGAAAAAGACCATGACGAATCATTCACCCAGATTAAAGAAATATTTGGGGATACGCTCATGGAAAGGTGCACCGAAGAAACCGGCAAGCATTTTTACATCTACCAACGATATAATTCTCCGTCAGAACGCAAATAACATTTAATACAACCAAAGATGAAAATAACGCAACTATCCGATTTTGACAATGTGCCATTAGGCGCAGATTTGCATGAGGTAACGCCCACGCACATAAAGTCATGGTACTATGGCGGCAAGATGCCAAGGAATCCGCGATACATAATGCTTATAGATAGCGGTAGCGTTGAGCACATGAAAGGTAAATACGTCGGAGAGAAAGGCCCATCATTTTGCTATTACCTCGATTATGACGATGCTTGTAAGGCGGTAGTTAATGCTGCACAGAAAAACTTAGCAGACAGAGGAGGTTTATGGCGCACCATTACTTTCTAACACGCCAGCGTAGAACCGATATGACAGGCTGTAAAAAGAAAATTTAAAATGGAAAATAAAATCAATCTCACGGAAAAGCAGAAAGCAATTCTGCGGTTAATGCGCGATGGCTGGAAGCTTTATGCCGTTGTGCACAACGACTTGGTAAACTATAAACTATACAAGGCTGGTAAAGCCAAGTCGGCAAACTTTGATGCGGTATTGCCTTTATTTCGTGAAGTTATCGCATGCGGAGAGGTGACTAAAAACAAACAAATGCTAGTGCTCACGCCTGTTGGCAGCGCAATAAATATTGATTAATAATGGAAAAGAAAACACTATACGAAGGAGCCAGTACCATAATCTTTCAGGTACTTGAAAACTCAACGAAACAAAAAACAATCTACCTGCATGAAAAGTACGTGCATAAGGTAGATGTTGAAATCAGCATGAATGAATCCACAGCCGTTGCGCTCCAGGCGGAGCTCAATGCTTTGTTCCCTGGAAAAATAGAGCCGTCAGATGCTATACATGACGCATGTCTGCATAATTACAATGAAAGCGGCATGTCATTTTCTGATATAGTGGATTATGCGTACAAGCTTGGGCGGATGGGCAAGCAACCGGTTTTTAATCAGGATACTAATATTTGGGAATAGCTTTAATTGCAAACACAACAACTACCATAGTCATTATGAACATGCAAGATATTTTAAACGCTGCCGCTGCTGGTAATTTTACAGTAGAGGTAAACCATGATATTCAGCATGCGACATCCCGTATAGGGACAGTGCAGGAGATTCGAATTTTTGGAGAGAAAAACAAAGAAGTTGGCGTATTCTTTCCTGGTACCAAATGGAATACCTGGTTTCACGAAAGTGACGAGACGGACAAACGAAAACATTACATGCGGGATTTAACAAGTAAACACCAATATGAAAAATAAAGACACCACCGAGCCACTGGCATTTACCCTACTTCAGTCGATAGGGCCGAAAATAGAAGTGAAGCAGCGTATGGATGCTGGCGGGAATATTTCATTCCGGCAAATAAAAAATGAGATTATTTTCTCTGACACCACGCTGCATGCGCTTTATCTCCAGTTGCATGCACATTTTGCGCCGCAGGAAAGTAACCAGGATGAGCAAATAAAGATGTTGAGGCTTATGCTTGAGTCGTGTGAAATGCAAATGCGTAAAGTCGTGCACGGTCTGCCATACGACATGCGCAAGTTTGAGGAGGTGGCCGCAAACGCATTAAAACTGGTGCATGAGTAGCGAGAATGCATATTTCATGAAGCAGCCGTGCAATAAATGCCCATTCCGCATGGACGTCAAGCCATTCCTGCGGCCTGCATTTGGCCACGAGCTGGCTGAGCACGCTACGAATGTATTTGGCTCGTTCCATTGCCACAAAACGACCGTATCCAGCGAAGATGGCAACAATCGGGAATGCGATGAAAATACCAAGGAGTGCGCTGGCTTTATTACGTTTCAGATAAATGAGGGCATCCCTGGGCCGGACGGTTTTACCCCATCCCCGCTGGTGTACAGCAATCATTACGACATGATAGATGCCTATCGGAACCAGTAACATAATGCCTTGATTTATTTATAATATCTACCCTGCTTTATGCAGGGTTTTTTATTTCCAAAATAATTTATTTATATTTGTGCCATCTTATACATTTTTATAACACACTAAATCTATTTTATGGAAAACATTAAACTGCGTAATGGTGCTATAGGTGCAGTCGTTGGTTTTGCGATTGGCGAAGTAGGTGGACGTTTTTTAAAGCCACAGTACGCCCATCACATAGGTTTTATATGTGCTGCGTTAGGTTTTGTAGTGGGTTATAATCAGGGCGGCAGTATGTCTGCGGCTCCGGTCGCTGCTGCGGCAGTTACGCCTGCGGCTACTGCATAAAACCGCACATTTCTTTATTTATTGCCTGCTATGGGAATAGCAGGTTTTTCTTGTTTTATGTAACTTATGGCCATTATGAGGAACGAAATACAAACTGAAAATTTAAAGGCAACGCTCAGCAAGGGATTTACCGGCGTGTTTTTCTACACTGTCGTAAATAAAAAACAGAACAAATCATTTGCCCTGCTGGGTATTGACGGCACTGTTTGCATTAACCAGGTAATAGGAGCCAGGGACGAGGCTGAATGCATTGAGCGGCAGTGTCTTTCTGAATTTGAAAATAGTTACACGGAAAAGGAAATACTGGTGATGCTGGAAGATAAGTATGGGCCAGAGTGGGTGCAGGAGCAAAAGCCAGCTTTAACCAGCATGGATAAATGGCAATTGCTCAATATAGCATTCAGGAATGTTCTTGTGGCTTAGTGCTGAAGACTGATGGCGTGTGAAATGGATTATACCGGTTAAGCAGGTCTACAATAATGACTCCTTCTATGTCCCTGAAGTAGTTATCAAACCAATCAACGCCACGGCCCATGGTTCCAAAGTATTGCCCATATTTAAAATGCAGTCGCTTTGTACCGCGACCCTCAATATTCAGCGTAAGAGCTCCAGTCGCTGATTTTTTGACCACCTCTATATTTTTCCCATGTAACTTAAAGGAGTCGCCGGCCCGGAGGCTGTAAATGAAGCTGTGTGCTAGTTCGCTTGGGTCAATGTAAGTGTCAGCGCAAGCCATAGTTAGCCGGGAAGCGTTGGGTCGAGCTTATAAAAAACACTGTAGTTATCCCGCTTGTCGGTATCTTCCTGGATTATGTTTAAGTAGATAAGGCTATTGGCTACGTTGCTCTTCACCTGGTCATAGGTGTCTATCCAGAAAAGACCGGAATCTTTTGAGCGAGTCAATGGCTCTCCCTTTTTCATGCGCCGTATAATTGCTATTTGATTATCGCTTAAGGTCATTTTTTTATTTTAATAAGCAGTCCGAGAATAAGGCCAACAGCGCCTTGTTTGCCTAATTTATATAAAAACTCCTGCAATGCGGCGGTTGAAGTGCTCAGCAATATTCCCATGTCTGCATTTGCCTGACAATCTAAAAACTCCTGAAGTTTAGTTGTCGTAATCCCTAATGCACTTGCGGTGCCGATATCGGCTTTACCAGCCAGTAGGTTATCCAGGTTGCGTGGTTCTATTCCGAAGTTTTTTGCTGCTGATATCCTATCTGTGGGTATAGAGACGGGTGCGGAGCCTTGTTGATTTAGCCAATGGCCAAAATGTTTTACCCAGTCGGCTACAGACTCCTTAGTAGAAACAGCATTCTCACACAGATGCCAGTTGAATGCAGCGCCCAGTTGCCTAAGTGTTTTTAAAGTAACGCTTCGCGATATTGCGAGCCTATCCCGTGTACTTGCATACTCATCACAATCAAAAAGCAGCTCTAGTATTTTATTTACATCAATTGGACTATCCATGATAATTATTTGTAGCGATGTATTTGTAGCGTATTATAACAATGGCAAAATGTGTGCCAAGTTTACTGCGAGTTTTCAACAGTTTGTTGGTTGTCGAGGCATTCGAAAATAGTACTGGAAATATTTGGGTGTACATCCGTTACTTCCTCCTCGAATTCATTTTTTGAGTTCACCGAGTTGTAGCCATTCTTTATGCTGTCATAGTGGTTAATCCAGTGCATTTCCCGGCTGAAGATGAAATCATTCATGGTGGATATGTTCTTAGTATCCGATGGGAGCTGCACAATCTCTATGACCTCAAATGTCCAGTCAGTGTATGCGTAGGTTTTAATGGCTTTGTGAAATTTGCTGGTGCGGCCCTGGAAGAAGTGCTGGTACCACCTGAAGGTAAAGGCCTGCATGGTCTTGCCAATGTAGCACATGCCATTAATCTTGTTGGTAACCTTATAAATAACAGGCGGGTGCTTGCCGTTGCCACTCTGGTTAAAGGCTTCCACGTAAGAAGCTACCGTATTATATTCTTTGCTGCATTTGTAGGAACAAAATTCCTGCCCACCTCCGTTATAACCTAACTGATAGCGCTCGACAAGCGTGTACTCCTTTGCGCACAACTTACACTGGTGTTTATCCCACATAGCCAAAGTATAAGTATCCTCTGGCTTAATTTCCTTGATAATAAGCAGGATGGTCTGTGTTTCAATGTCTTTGCGCATTACACGTCCAGGCATTTTTATACCAAACTGCTCCTCCACCATTAAACGGGCCTGTTTGGCATCGCTGGCCGTTACCTTATCCGTCCACAGCGGTGGCCATAGCCACGCGCGCTGTTCGTTTTTACCCTTTATTTGAAACAGGAAATCAGGCATTGTGCTCATTTTTTTTTAAGGTGACGCGCGGTAATGATGCGCCAGAATGATTTTGGGAGATGAATGTTCTCAACGCCAAAGGCTTCCTGGAAGAGCGGCGCAATATCTTTTGGCTTATATCCAGCGGCCCCGCATCCAACCTGGGTAACTAAAAAGGTCAGATGGCTGTTTTCCCTTGCCACAGCGATAAATTTATCCACATAGGGTTTAATTTCGTCAATAGGCAGCGTTTTGGTAATCGAATGGTTTTTGGTAGGAATGCCATAGCTGTTTCCCTGTAGGCCGGCAGCCTGGCCCCATACAGCGCCAAAGTTTAATGCAAGCTTGGCCGCAAACTTGCCGTGTCTGCCCGAAAGGTTGGAGCCGAAGACAAATATCTCGCCTTCTTTGAGCGATGTAATATTTTCCGATGTAATTCTGTTTTCCATATAGTATGCGTGTTTTTTAAAATATAAATTTAATACTCGGCATATCCGAGCTCCTTGCTATATTCCGGAGCGTATCCGAATTTTTTAAGCGCGATGTCCAGCGGCTTCGAAAGTGGCAAAAAATACACTTTTTTGCCAAACTTATGCGTGAAGTGCGGGATAATATCCCTGCTCATTACGCCCCTGATAAATGCCTGGTATTCGAATTGCACCAGTGCCCTTGCCGCCGGGAGATATTTTGCGTAATCACCATCGCCCATTGCCAGGGATATTCTGCGGGCCACATTTTCCTTGTGTTTTTCGTACTTTTCAGATGCGACAAGGTCAATATGCTGGATATCCAGTAGCTGTTCAGGTTTCGATATTCGCCACGCATCGGCGGTAACCTGGTTGTCCTTCCTTATTTGCTTTCTCGATTTCTTCCCGGTGTTGACTGGTTTTGGTTCGGATACCGGTATAGAGGGTTGCCCTGCCGGAAGGTAGTGGGCTCCCCTGCCGGGAGCTGGCGTTGCATGCTGCCGGGAGTCAATAGAGGCATCATCTGCGCTGCAATCCAGGAAGCAGTTTTCGAATTCGCAAGGAAGGTTGGTATGGGGGCAGTGTCGGTTCATGTTTATTAGTAATTATTTTGCAATCCAGGCGCTACTCTACGAATTTATCATTTGCGTATCCTATGTACAAATGGCCGTTGGCCCTGTCGGTGTCATATGCAAACATCAGGGACTTGCCCCCGTGCTCATAGTCCTCACATATTATTTCAATGTTGGCGTATTCTTTAGGCGATTTCATTGCTTCGGCCAATCTTCCGTTTGTAGGCTCGTGCCCTAACACCAGGAACGATTGAAATACTATCGACTTTTCTTTCTTGTCAGGCTGCTGCGGCCCGCGTGTAAATATTGTTGTCATTTGGGTTGATTTTGTGGTGGTGAAAATTGATTTAAAAATTTCGCTCCTTCAAAAACAGCCTCAAAAAGTGTTGTAGGTGGCGATTCAAATAGGCTGTTGGCATCTTCAATGTCGCATACGCACATGGTAGCCTTACCGCTATGCATTTCTCTCAACTCTTTCACAACCTTACCCGCCACAGGGTAAAGCAGTTCTATTTTCGTATGGTACTGGAATGGCAAACACATACTATCAATATGTCCGGCACCGCCTTCTGCGTTTTCCGCCATAATATTCCCATTGTCGGCAATCCACGTCTTGTAGCCCATGTATGACGCTATAGCCATTAGTTTTTCTTTCATATCGCTGGTATTATTTCAGTTTTTCTTGCTTGCCTCCTGTTTATATGCTCTTTTATTTGATTTTTTGCAGCAGCCTCTGATGTGGTATATGGCTTTCCTATATAGTACCAACCTAACCATCCTTTCTTCTGTACTCTGTATATTGTCCTATCGCCATCCCATAGTCTTAGTATCTTCTTTTTTATTCTATAGTTTAGTTCTGGTGTTTCTTCAGGTATTGGGGTGTTACGTAGTCTCTCTTTCATAATTAGTCTCTTGATTTTAATCCTTTATCGGGAAATTAAATATTGAAAATATGCGTAGCGGTGGCGGCTGGCGCAAATAGTTGCGATTGCCTTTTAAAAATTTAGGTTCGAATAAGTATCTATCCAAATCCCGCCACTCCCAGCGGTCGGTGGCTTTTTTATTTCTGGCTTTCTTGCTCATGTTGTTGAAGTTATTTTCGTCGGTTAAACTTACCGTTTACGCCTACTACGCGGATTAATGCCACTGTTTATCCAGGGTTTAGGAGCGTTTTGCGCCATGCCAGCAATCAGCGCCCCTGTGACATCCTTAAGCGCTACCGGATAAAACTTATTTAGTAGGTTGTATATGGCCCCTGCATTATCGCGTACATCTACCGATAACTTCATGCACCTGTCAATGTTCTGCTGCATGCGCTCGACTATCACTTTCTTCTTTTCCTCGTCCGTTTCGGCCAGGAGTGTCTGCAAATCCATGTTAATACACGATGCAGATGATTGCAGGTCTTCAAAAATACTCATATAAAAATGTTTGTAGTTGATGATTTGATGTGCTGGTTACGGCTTCTTGCTTTTGAACTCAAAATCAAAGTGCGGGTCAGTATATCTTTCATGAATGACCAATTGAATGCCGGCCCGGACACCGCTCCAATAATAGTACCTCAATGCTGCCGTGGAATATTGGTTATAGTCTTTCGCAAAATGGTTTTTCTGATACCTGTTCCATGCCTTATCCATAACTACATCCCACCAATTCATTTCCTTGTCCACCCAGCATCGCATATACTCAAAGTGATTCCAGGCATAAATGGTGTCGGGGTTGTTATCTGAGCCATCCCCGCCCGCCCGTTCTGTTCGCAACGTTAAACCCAGGTTGCCCGACATCTCAGGAATTGTATCAAAGTACCTGGTGTACACATGCCGAACTTTGCTCACGTCCCAAGTGAGTAGCAAAGCCTGTCCCAGCGGTAAGGTATATGCGGTATCGTGTTGTGCGTTTGCATTACACGCAAAGCACATGATTAATAATAGTAGCACTGTCTTTTTCATATCGTTTGGTTGTTTTATTGCCAAAATTATACTGCTTTTTTTGTTTTTTCTTTTCTGAAAACGCCTTCCGGAAGCGGGTAACCCTTGATGCGCGACACATTTTGGTTGAACAAGGCCCAGATATCCCTGTCTTTAAATTTCATATGGGCTGTACCCTTTTTGTAGCACTTTATTTCGAAGAAAGACCATTCAAACCATTCTCCCCAATAAATCTGCCGGTCATGTATGCTGACATTCACCCCGTTTTCTGCGAATTTTTTCTGTGCCGATTTCGCTTCCGACAACCTGTGAAAGCAGGCGCTGTAATTTTCGGTTGTTCTGCTTACAATGTGCCCATCCTTCATCAGTAGATACCTATAATCAATAAAGGACTGGAGCGATATGATTTCATCATAATTTTTTCTGGTAAGAAAACACAGGGCCTTTGCCATATCTTCTACCAATTCGTAATTTGAACTCCGATAGGATTTTATTTCTATTTGCCCCTTAAATCCAGGCGTGCAAAGCCCAGGCATGATAAATTTCTCATTTACAAGGTAATGGCTGTTCGTGGCCCATCCCTCGACATTATACCGGTTCTCCTTATAGTGAGACGTCAGCTTGTCAAAAACCTCTATTATGGCCCTGTCCATGCGGCTATCAGTGGTATTGACCACAATCTCTATCATTTTATAGATGTTGCGCATGGTAAAAGGTACATCGTTTTGTTTCTCAACAAACTTATTGATATCGTCCATCAGGCCCTTGGTCGTGTACTTCTGCATATTCATTTTACTGAATACCCAGCGCCATGCAGATTTCTGAAGGTCTTTGCGAAAATCCTTGCGCAGTATCGGTGCTTTATCAGAGGAGCAGGAAAAGGACAGCTCGCTGCTAAAAAACGTAGACGTGAGCTGGTTCATTCTTACGCCCATGTCCGTTTGCTCGTCAAATAACTTCACTGCGGCCACATACCTGTTTACGAGGTCGCGTATGATGCTGTAGGGCATTATGCCGTTTTCCTGCGCCTCTACTTCCTCCTGCATAAAAAAACCTTCAAATTCCTGGTCGTAGCCGTTGCCTGGCTTCTTTAAATGGATGCAGCCAACCTCGACATTGGTAGTCCGCTCTGCATTATCAAAGCAGTTACCGAGGTTTTCTATTTTCCCGTTTTCACGGATAAGGCTCCAGAGTTGTTCCCGAACTTTAGTATATGGGTTTTTGTATATAGAGTAGTTGCACAGCATGACCACGGTGCACCCAGGCGGAGCAATGTTGTACGCATGCAGAATGTGCTTGTCATCTGCGCTGAATGGGGGATTGCCTATGATGAGGTTTATGTGGCTTACATCATCGGACTTTAGCGTCAGGAAGTCATGAGCAATAACGCGGCTCTTGCTCTGAAGAATAATATTGAGTTCTTTATTGAGTTCGCAGGTAATTACTTCCTTTGCGCCATTGGCATGCAGGTAGTCCACTATATTCCCCTTCCCGGCACTGGGCTCCAGGATGACTTTGCCGGATACATCAATCCCGTATATCATACGGTCAATGACATCGTCAGGCGTTGGATAAAAATCTCTGTTAAACATCAGGGGTGTTATTTTAATTGTCGATAGGTATGTTTAAGGCGGCGCATTCTATATTTTCGGAAGCGTCCTCTATGCGCCAGAAGATACTGCGCTTGTACTCCAAGTGACGTGAATAGATATCATTGAAGGCATCGTTTATTTGGTAAAGCAGGTATGCGCAGGTGCCGATAAGGGAATCTGTGTTGCTCTTGGGCGATGGCATTAAGGAGGCCCACAATTTTATGACAGTAGTGGCGAAATCCGAAACGGATGTTGTTAGCAAGTCCTGCTTGTTTGTGTCATGTACGCCCATATTGGCCATTGCCTCGTCAATGTAGGTTTGAAGCGATTTTTGAGCATTAACCCTATAAGCTATAACAAGCAACAAAAAACTTATATGTCCAATTTTGGCCCCAATTTTATCCATGCTGTTGTCGCCCAAGGCCAAGGCCAGTTCTATGGTTTCTACTTGTAATTGAATCGCTCTGTCAGATAGCGGAAAGTACGGTACGCGCCTTTCTGCAACTGCTATTGCTGCTTTTTCGTATGTGTTCATGTCCTTGTTATTTGTTGGCTATTTTCTTAATATTATTTACAACATCGTTTACGCTACAGAAGCCATTGCACTCCATTAATGGCTCCGGCATTCGACCTTTCATCATTGAAAGGTCTTTCATGTGCGGATAATCTGGATTTGGCAGCAAAAAAACAAGGCCTCCGTCTTTTGATTGGTCTTTACAAATGGTTACGGGTTCTCCTTTTAGCCTGGTATAATAATGTTCCCGCATAGCCATTTTATAATACCTGTCTGGGAAATCCACCCTAAATTTCTGCCAATATCCTATCCCCCCCTTTACGCATCCTGTTTCAAGGCAATTATTGTTCGAATATCCCATTTTGTAAGAATCAGGGACTTCTATGCCGTGCTTTTGAAGCATTTTAATTGACTCTCCCTTGTCTATCAATTGGTAAATAAGCGGGAAAATGGGATTAGAATCCGGGTAATTGCGTTTCATGTTCCGCGCCCTGTTTATTTCTTTTGCATCAAACCCAAATGCCTGATAGGAATAAGCATTTTTCATTTGAAAGTTCTGTCGTACCACTCTTTTAAGCTCTGTTGAGCATATCGCGCCGGTAGCCACATTAAGCGATAAGTAATGTTCCCATACTTCTTCAATGGTTTCCCATTTATCAGTGCTGATTGTTTCTATGGGAACACCAAGCCATCGCTCGCAGTCTGCTTTAAAGCGATAGGTGTCTTTATCTTCATTTTTGGTATCAATGAAAATAACCCGCACATTCTCTTTCCCAAACCATTGCAGGCAAAACCAGCAGGTGATGGCACTATCGGCTCCGCCGCTCCACCAGGCTATAACAGGATTTATTTTTGATACGCTATTAAACATAAATTATTTGGTAGCTAACTCTATACCGGTAAGTAAAAAGAAAACATTTTGTAGTTCATGAAAGTACTGGATATATTTAAATCCATCGCGCTGTACCCCATAAGTTATATAATATCCCAGCCTGCCAGACGGAGAGCCCCGAAGTATAAAAGCATGCTCGTCATAATGGGTATACTCGTTGGCCCTCTTGTTAAAAGTAAAGCCGTAACGCTTCAGTAGGCCAGGAGTAATAGGGATGGGCTTAAAGTCTAAAATAGAAATATCACCAAGGCCCTTCACGCGGAGCGTCGTTTCGTGGATGCCAATTATAGGCACAATCTTGTTTTTATACAGAAGCTTATTTCCGTATCGTACTTCTGCCGGTGTTATAGCCCGTATAATTTTATCGCTCATTGGTTGAAATGATTAACTCTTCCCCGGTAAGGGCAAAATAAAGATTTTGCATTTGATGTACGTACTTTATTTGCAAATGCTCATTAAACCAAAAAGTCTGGTCTCGGTGCTCGTAGATATGAAAAGGATAGTAGCCCTGCTTGTTAACGTAAAAGCTTTCAAGTCTTGGGTTTCCATGATATAGTTCAAAGTTAAGCAGGTCGCAAACTAAATTATAAGTCAACGGAATGCCCTCGTAGGGAGAACATTCCGTAGTAACTAAACTGCAAAAAATACTTAAATTAACAAGAGTGTGCTTGTGCTGAAGTCCTGGTGACCAATGCGTATCATTGGTCTGTATAAGGTTGCCAAGCCGAATTTCAGTTGCTTTCATAACAGGTTATAAAGCAATTCCCGTGCCAAACTTTATTTCTTCTTAGCAGGCGGCGCTGGCGGCGTTTTTACCGGGGTTGCGTTGGCGTTGGTATTATCGGGGGTTGATTGCGGCCCCAGTTGCTCGTTAAGTATCTTCTCCAGGGCGATTACATTAACATACGGCGCGGTGGACGATGACATAATCTGGCCCAGTAAGGAGATTTGCTGTGCGGTAAGGTAGATGACGTATTTTCTCTCTGGCTGCTGCGGCTGGCCCGTAACCGAAGCAGCGTTTTTCGTAGTGTCGGATGCCGGGGTATTCGACTGGGCAAATGTAGACGTCGTGGACGCCAATGCTAATAAAGCGACTGCTAATAATGTTTTTTTCATTGGTTGTTTTTTTTATTTGGTTTTAAAATGGAAGAAAGCAAATATAGCGGTTATATCGGTAGTTTCTTCAGGCGCTCCTCGCCGTAAGCTTGCGGGTATTGCAGCATCGAAAATTCGAGAAACGACTTTAATTCACCTTGGCCGGCATCATCATTCTGTAGACTGGTAAGATATTCTGAATGCGAATACCAGTCGGTAGAAAGCAGCCATGAACAGTAGTTGAATTTTTGTAAATCATCAACAAATACACTTATCCGGAAGCCTAATGTCGGGCTGTAGGCGTCGTACATGAGGATGTCCGGCAATGCCTGTTTTAGTTCTTTTATAAAAGAACGCTGATTGCGCTCATTATTTAATCGCTCCTCAGTAGTATCCTTCCCGAAATATAAATTATCTGTCATGAATTGCTTTAAGTAAAAACAAAAATAGTTAATTAGCTAAACCGGCGGCCATTTTTCTCATTCCGGCAGCACTTGGCGATGAGACCACATTGTTATTTACAATGTCCGGGAAGTAGGGTGCGGCTTTCCTGTAATGACGCTCCGTATCGCATTTTCTTTCCCATAAGGTAGATGCGGAACTGGAATAGTAATCTTTCAATTGCTCTGTAGTGGCTTCCAGCTCCTTTACTTTCGTTGCATTGTACTTCGTCTCATAGGCGCTGATTTCATTGAGCAGGTACTGGAGATACGGGTGTGTCTCCAGGTCAATGTCAGATTCGGTATCGATAGTATCCAATTCGGAGGCCAGCACAGTCTGGCGAATACAGTCCGGCGCTTCAATAAAGGACTCATGGTGGTTAATTACGGCTGCATAAAATTTTGCGTCCGTCCTGGCTAGGGCTTGTGCTACATTTAATAATTCTGCCGCCCCTTCGCAGACAACCATATAATTTTCCTTTGATAAATCTGAAATCAACATCCTGAATATATTTTCCCATCATAGCGCAAATAGTGTGCCAAACTTTATGGGCGTTATTACTTCTTCCTGGCGGAGCGGATAAGCTTTATGCCACCAAAGACCAGCATGCTTGCGCCAATGGCCAAGGCAGTTGCTATGCCGTATGTTGCGGCTGGGTTGCTGTGATAGAAAATTGTTATGGAATTAAAAAAGGTCTTCAGCGGGCTGCTCAGGAGCTCAAAGCCGCCATTTATATCATCATCCGTAATCATGTCGGCATACTTCTTGCCTAATTCTACTTCGAACTGGCCCCGCATGATTTTGGTTACCGTATCCCGGTCTGTAGGTATAGGCCCGTTTGCGTCAATGCCTGCACGGGCCGCAACGGTATTAATATACTTGGTGGTGTCATTTTCGAATGGCGGTGCATACCGGTGTATGTAATCAGTAAGGGTGGAAATCTTATGCCTCTCTATAGAAGAGTAGTAATTCATTAAAAAAGCCCGGATACCCCATGGCATGCTCTCAAATACGGCAAATCTGCCATCGCTGCCTGACTGGCCCAGCCATCCGGATGATACCTCTACCAGATTACCAGGATTATTATTTCGAATCCCGCGCGGATAACTTGTCTGTTTTCTAAAATCAGAAGCCATGAAGGGGTGGATTAAGGGCCAAAGATATGTGATAATATCAAATAAAACATATTTCTGGGCCAAAACTTAGTTTTTTGCCCCACCTGACCTTAATTTATAGTGTTGTAGTTACTTTTTTATATTATTTCCAAAACTGTCTCCGAAAGTCATATCACGGCAGAGAATAAATTTGGCCCTGTAGCATTGATTCGGAGTGAGTCCGCAATAGGCGTCAATCTGGATGTAGTTGTTGCGTTGCCAGTACAGCATATCGCTATCATCGTCAAATATTACATATTCCTTGAAGTCGCTGCCATTTGTGCTCCCGCATAGCATCTCGCTGTTTTTCTGTATCCAGTGGTAGATTTCATTGCCTCTGAGACAGCCTTCGTGGCGTAAGTGAGGAGTGACATCGATTATCTCGCCAACAAAGCCCTTTGCCTCCAATGCCGTCTTGCAATATTCAAGGCCATCTGACCGCCAGGTGGAGCTTATCACAACCTTTGCTCCGGTTTCTGCAATCAGGCTGTTTAGGTAATTAACGCACCGCTCGTCAATGTCGGCTCCTGCGCCATCACTGGCCCTTTGGCATTGACTTCTTTCAGTGTAAAAAAGCTGGCTGTTTAAGACTCCGTCTATGTCAAGGAATATTATTCTCATTCGTTCTTATTGTTTTTGGGTGTAGCTACTTAAACTGGTTTAATGGTCGTTCACGTAACGTGAACACAGGCCCATGATGTTTTATATCACTGCTTTAGTTGTAGCTACTTTTTGAATTTGGGTCTTTTACAGCCAAATCAAAATTTAGCCCAATGAATGTACGTTGTAACTACCTTTTAAATTCGGGTCTTTCACAACAGTGAAAATGCTTCTTGTAGTAGCTTATGTGTTGTAACTACCCTTCAAATTATGGTCTTATACAACTAAAAATCAGTGAACTTGAACTATTAATCGTTGTAACTACCTTTCAAAACAAAGGCAAATACCTTAAAAAATAAAAAAGTATTCGGGAGTGGAAAAGAATCCCTCCCGCCAAGGACGTACAACCGCCCCACAAAATATTATGTCAAAGAACTTAAAAAGCCACACACGCTCTACGTGCGTTTCGCCATTTTATTTATACACCGTGTACAACTTACTGGTTTATCTGTTTTCGCCCAGCCGTTTCCCCGATACCCTGGTTCTGTTCCGCAAACGGCCTTCCCAAACCAGTCTCCATTTGGCTTTTCGGAGTCAATAGCATGTACCGTCTTTCCTCCGTCTCTTTCGGCCCCATTAAAACAGCGACCAATTTTTCGCACATTATTCATAAAACAACTTTCTGTTTAAGTAAAACCGTTACCATTCGTTGTAACTACCTTTCAAATTATGGTCATTCACAATATCGTGAAACCGTTATCCTCTGGTTGTTGTAACTACCTTTCAAATTCCGGTCTTTTACAGCCATGCAGGTCGCTCCCTTTTGTGCGACTAAGGTTGTAGCTACCTTTCAAATCCTGGTCATTTACAACTCACAGTGCCCGTAGACGACGGCTTACCGTTGTAGCTACCTTTCAAACAAAGGCAAATATCATTAAAAAATAAAAAAAGTATTCGGGAGTGGAAAAGAATCCCTCCCGCCAAGGACGTACAACCGCCCCACAAAATATTATGTCAAAGAACTTACTGAAAAACAAACTAAATTACTGGCTCGGGCTCCGGGTCTCCTTCCATCTCCACCAATATGCCCACTTTTGCAGCCTTGTATTTTATTTTATCAGCTAAATTAAAGTAACTCCATGAGCTCAGCAAAAATTTACTTTCCTCATTCTCCTGATGTGTCTTGTCAACAACCTCCTTGTAGTTGTCGAGTACAATCTTGCCGATACCGCGCTTTATGCAGTAATCAATTAGCTGTCGGCTATAAAGGTGCATGCGGCTATTAATGTAATTGCTTTCAGCGTCTTCAAAGCGCTCTATGGCATGTAGCTTTTTGTCCCGGCCCTTACCCCCTTTATTATACTTACAGGCTTTTTGAACCCTGTGTAAAGCGCCGCGTATGGCCAGCCTGCGGTGCATATATTCTTCAGCGGTGCCGATATGCCAGAACTTGTCTTTCTTTTCTGCAATAACAATCGGGTATTGTATACTAAGCCGGCAAACAGCGGCTTTATTTTCATCCACCTTAACAAGCTCCTTGTCAAAGGAGAATACTGCCAGGAAAAACATCTTCCACTTACCGTCTTTCTTTTCCAGTTGAAAGGATGAATCACAAAGCTTATACTCGCCGGTTTGCAGTGCGCGGTCGAATATTGACTGGTTGTCGCTCAGGTCTTTGCCAAACCATGTTTTGAAAGCCAGGCCGTATACGAAAAATGAATAGTTGCCATCACTTTGCTTTTCCCAGGAAGAGATATCCGCGCTCCGGATGGGCATAGGGATATTTCTGCGGTAAGAGGCAAGGGAGACTTCGCCTTTCTTTATTTTGAAGGCATCGGACTTGTATTTCTTGCACACAACCGTATTAAGGCCGGATAGCATACCCATCGGGCATTCCCCCTTAAATGCTTTGCTAAGCAACTGGTAGGTGGTATTGTCCTTGCTGGTGGTGAGTATGCCGTCCTCGTCTTTGTCGATGTTGGCCAGCTTCAGCTTTATCGCATCTGTAATGTAGAAGAAGTCCTTTACGTTTTCCTGCATGTACTGGTGCGTGATTATCCAGTTTGCGGCCTTGTGCACTATCCGGTTCCATGAGAACACGGTATTATAGCACTCCTTTAATGCGGCCTTGTCGGCAACGTCAAAGTCTATTTTTACTTTCCGGGTAATAACTATACGTTTTTCAGCCATTATTTTTATGGATTATTGATTTCGGATAAACAATCTTTCATGTTCTTTTTAATGCATGGATTGGAATTGTACTGACTGCCCATAAACTCACGTAAACTTACCGGTTGTTTTAGCAGGGAAGGAATAACCTGTGTATGTATGCCTAGATTAAACAGGCATGCATGTTTCTCGGTGTAGCCTGGTAATTTGTCCTCAGTGGTAAAAGGGATACGCTTATTTACACTGACGGTAAAAACAGGCTGAAAAGCACCATCTATGTACATCTTGCTTACTGAAAAGTCATAATCGCAGTCCGGCGTCAATATGCAGTTATCATATTCCGGTACTATCGCCACATACGGAGATACATAGTACGTCTCGCCTTCTGGTAATGCAGGTAGCGTAGCTGTAATTAATGCAGCTATTTTATCTGCATCAATAGGTCGTACAAGTAGTGTTTCTGCGGTTAGCATTATTTCTTATAATTTTTTGGCTTTACTGTTTTTAATTTATCGTAATCGTATTGCTGGTAGTCGGTCGCGGTCTTTCTATTTTCCCATTGTATGCAAACTGTAGCAGAGGTTTTGTCTGTTACTATGCCCTTTATGAACTGGTATTCGTCTTCATCATAGGTGTATACAGTTTGCCCAATAGCGAATTTATAGTCACGCTCCATTATTATGCAATGATATCTTTAATGTATGCCACTACCGTCTCATGTAAAGTAACCTTGCCGTAATTATCGGTTTTAATAAAGCCATCGGCTACTATTTTCTGCAAAGCAGACAGGCAATCATCGGCACTCTTTATTTTTTCAACAATAACACCATACTGGAACTTAAAATCATAGGATTCGGCAGACAGCGACAATGATTTCCCAAGGCTGGAAATACTCATGGTAAAAGAGTTGCCATTGCCCACCCTGGTAATTTCCGGATTGTCCGGGAGTGACAGAATGTGCGCGCTCAACTGGCCGAGAACTGATTCCTTATATGCAGCAAACATTAGGAGGTCATGCCGGTAATCCCGAACCATGATATTTGTTTTCAGGTCGCTTGTTTTTAAGTTGTTCATTTTATAGAGGCCCTTATTTCCGGGTAAAGAGTAATGATATTGTTTACAAATTCAGCCACACAATCGCTCTGAATATGTGTTGTGTTCATGGCAATAGAGCCGCCAATCACACCGGTTATTACAAGGTCGTCGCCCTCGTCTACTCGCAGGAGGATATCAGCAAGTTTGTTTTGTAACATTATTATGTCCGGATTCGGAGTGTTTGACTTTGCCATGTTTTTAGATATTATTATTATTTTTATGCAGCTATGGTATGAGTATAAACCAGTTTCATGTGCTCCCACTTTTTGGCAACCAGTTGTTTTTCGGCAATGATATCGTTTGGTGCAATGATGCTTGAATAAAAAGAGGCCCCATCCATCACCTTGTAATACCTCATACCAATGCAGGATACCGGTATGTACTGGCCGCAATGATATATGTGCTCTTCAGCGCCAATAAGCAGCTTTATTTCCTGCGGCTGGGCCTCTGAATCGGCATTGTTTTTAATGAATGTCGCTAACTTGCCCATTTTCAAAAGATTATCTGGATTGTCGGTTTCAACCTTATAGCTGCGACCGTACCAGCGGTCTTCGCCGGCATCACACTGAAAAGTTATGCAGCCAATTGTTTCAAGGGTATCAGAATTAGATTCCGGGAACCGGAGGCCAAGAATTTGCAGGGTCATCGTTTTATAAGCGCCGCTGGCGTGCTCAATAGTTCTAATCTTCTTCTTCATCTTAACGAATGGTTATATCGGGTGTAGTGCAAATCCCGTGCCAAATAAAATCACTCCCACTTCAGCTCATCATAGTTTTTGGACAAAACACGCTTTTGTATCATGCGAACAGCCAGTACATCATCCTTGTCGATGGGTCGTTTTATCATATTCTTCCATTTCCACCAATGCACACACCTTATGACCCTGGTCTTAATCTCATCCATGGAGAGCGCAGTTTGTTCTTTCATTATTCCCCCTACGAGCATTTGAATGAACGGGGCCTCTTTCGCCTGTTCTTCATGTATCAGTGCCTTAGTGCTCACCAGTACGGGCATCATATCCAGGTAGTTAGGGCGGTCAACGCGGGACTCCAGGTAAAAATCAATGTCCTCCAGTGATAGTCTGTCCCAGTGCAGCACAAAGTCATCATCCTGGTATATTTCAAAGCGCACCTTGTTTTTTCGCTCATCATACCTGTACCATGTCTCTCTGGTGGGTAAATACATAATAGTCAGGTGCGGTTCTAAATATTCACAGTAAATATCGTCGTACATTTCATTTACCCTTGGCCAATCTTGCTCATGCTTATTAGCCGGTGGGTGGTAGTTTTTGACTGTATTGCCTTTACGTGATTTTCCTCTACTGATAATAAGTCCCCTCTGCTCATAATCAAGGAACTTTGGCTCGGACAGCCATCCGTCACATTTTTCCTTGTAAAGCTCCACGTCATAGATGCCTTTATCGGGAAGGTAAGGTAGGTTTCGGCTTTGCTTTAAAATACCAAAGCTTCTACTCTGCTGCTCTTCAGCTCCATATTTACCACTGAAGGTGTTCGCGTATTCTGCTGTAATGAGTATTCTGCTGCCGTGGGTAATAGTGCTGTTAAGATTTTTGTGCCAGTCTTTAAAGGATAAACGGCCTGAAGGAAGCGTGGCCTCATCGTCATAAACGAAGTTCACCATGTCTTTAGATTCCTCAAGGTTGAAAATATTTATCTTCCCCGGAAGCGGACTAAATACTTCACTGCGGTCAATAAGTCCCTGCATAAGCATAGCACGTTTCTTATAGCGGTACATAGCAGCCAGCGACTTTTATACCATAGACATAGATGAATTAGGGATAGACAACGATGTTATATACTTACATGAGGCTATACAGAATTCAGAAAAAGGTAATAATACATTCTGTGTAGGAGACAATCACTTCAAGATTTTAAGACACGCAAGTGGCTGTAAAGAAGAAACATTTTCCAAAGTCACAATAAGCAGAGGCAATAATACCTACACATTCCGCAAATAACTCCAACCGGTTAGTTGCAAGATGCTGCCGGTTTCAAACCAAATTTTATGAATAACTTTTTTTAAACTGCATACCCCGTATTGCAGGATTGGCTTAACTTGCGTCATATTAGCAATTTCTTTCCGCCAAACAGGTCAGTAGTTGCCTTTTATGTTTTTCAAGTCAGAGTATTTTGTCTTTTCAAGTAGTCGCAGATTTTCCTGGGTAAGGTTATTTGGAATGTTTTTCATAAACCGCACGCGCATGCCTCCTTTAGCCTTGCCATTGGTTGCATTATAGTAATCATATCGCCAATGATAGTTGTTTTCATCGACTGGTGCGTTGAAGTAACTGTAGTTCAGGTAATCCCCTACTTTAAATCCCGGTGTTGATACGTTCGTATAAAATATTGCTATGAATGACATGGGTACTTATTTTGCAAGCTTTTTCATTAACGCAGGGTCTGCCTTTAACTTTTTTATGCAGTCAGCCATTGCCGCATCTACTTGTTTGCACATCGCCCTCTTGTCTATAATGGATTCAACCGGATAAAATGTTTTGAAAGGATAAGGCTTGATTACCGACCTGTAGCCTAATAGCACAGCGCCAAAAGGGAGCTTCCTTATTTCAAACCCCGTTAACCCTAAATATTTGCTTAATATCTGTTCTTTTCTATCCTGTCCCATTTGAATCCGGTTTTATACCCGGTTTACTAATGTAATGCAAACGGCGTGCCAAAAATAAAAAAGCCCGCCGGATGGGCGGGCTTTTTACTAATACAAGTGAAAAGAAACTTAGTTTTTGCCTACTTTGAAAATCTTATCGTATTTATCGATTTTGTTTATGTGACCCAGTATTGAGGACTCAACATCATACTGCATATCCGGGGTCATGTTCTGCGACTCCCTGGTCACGGCATGAATTATGCCCGAGGCGTCATGTACGCCATCTTCAAGGAAGTACTTCAGGATATTGGCCCTGTGGTTGTCCGGTATGGACAGTTCCTTGCAGATGTTCTGAGCGGCATCGTAAGGATGACTAAGTGGGATGTCTCGTGTTGCGGCATACTTATTAATCAGTTTGCCCAGGTAGTCTTTATTCAGGAAAGTGGCAACGGCGTCCTGAACCTGGGAGATTACCAGTTCCCTGTTTTTGGATTTCGTCTCTTCGCTCCACATTATTTCTCCTGCCGGTAGGCGCTGGCCCAAGTGTATCTGGCTTATGGCGTCATCCATAACCATTAAACCGTTGTTGCACACGCCAAGCCAGCCCATGGGCGCAACAATAAACTGACCGCATCCTATTTCTGAATTGCTTATGACCATGCCGGAAACAATCCCATGATTAACTTCGCCGCCTTTTTCAAGATAACCCTTAAGGAATTCTTTGGCCTGTATTTCTATTTGGGGGCATATGACTTTCAGGTACATTTTCTTGTCGGTAACCTCTGCCTTGACTACTTCTATATCCACGCGCATGCGCTTGATGGCATCCAGGGCTGCGTACAGTACATCATAATTGTCGATGCAGTTAAAAGAGTTGGAAAGGAAAGCGCGCGCCACGGCATTTTCTTCGGTTTGCAGGCAGCGAAGCATATACTTGCCGTTAGTGTTTTTTACCAGCCAGGAGTTAATGTTACTCTCCAGCAGCTCCTTGTTTTTGGCCCGCATGCGGTTATAGTACTTGGCCGGGATATCCAGCTTTTCCGCTATCTGCTCATGGCAGTACTCATTCACTTTGAATGAAGCGGGCTCCTCATCCTCTTTCAGTTTTACGAAAATGCTGCCATCGCTGTAGCTTAATAAGCTGCTCGGAGCAATGAAGTCCTTTTTCTGCGCATGCTGTAAAGAAAGCTTGTCGGCAATATTGGACAGCGTAGTTTTTGATGAATCGTTCATAATCTTTGCTTGTTGTTTTGTAGACATTGTGTAAAGCAATTTACGTGCCAAAGTTCTTAATGGTTATATTGGCCACTTCTTTTTTTACTTCACGCCAGTATGCGGTAGTGTTGAATGCCGGCTGGGTAGCGTTCAGTACGTTGCTGTGCGGGTTGGCATTAAGTATCTCCAGACATGCGTATTCAGCGCATTTTTTGGCAGTAGTTAGCTGCTCGTTTATGGAAATCTGCATTGTGAGCCGGTACTGAGGCGAGGTGATGGTCAGGAACTTCTCAACTAGCTCTTTTGCCTTTTGCTTCGGTTTCATGGGTCGCGTATTTTTTTTGGTTATTATACCATGTGATGAATTGCACCACGGCCCGGTATACGGCATCTATTTTAGAGACCTTGGATGATATTCGCACCTTGAACTTGCCGCCTACCTCATTTTTTAGCATATCGCTCATGCCTCCATCGCCGACATCTTCTCTTAGTACCTCCGTTACGTCAAAGTATGTCCACATTGCGCACTTCCGTTCGCTTATGTTTACATAGACTTTGTTAACTATGTCGTCGTTGAGGGATTCTATTTTTTCAACTACGGGCATAAGCCAGTCAAAAGATGTATTGAAATAGAGATATTTAGAGCAATGTGCAAACCTATATAAAGGGTGCATAGCGGCACTGTCCAAATTGTCCCCGCATGTCCATTCGTAGCCTATTTCGGGACTGTCTTTTGGGTGCCATATTTTCCCGTAAGTAAGCTCCATAAAGCCAGCTATCAAATTGTCCCCGTCTATTATTTGCTCTTCATTCATAGTAGTGTATTTAATTTTCATAATAATCACGACACGCCTTTTCGGCCCTGGAAAGCGCGTCAGCATATTCCTTTTTCGTAAAATCCCAATTTTTCGCCCCGTATGTTTTTAATTCGTACAGCGCAAATAGCGGGATTTGGCTACCTATTAATTCGTAAATATTTCTTACGCACCCTTGAAAATTATTGTAAATCGGTTCTACAACAGTAGCCAAGACGTCCAGGTTGCCATAGTGCTTATCATACAGTAATTGACAGACCGCATTAGCAAAAGCGGCACGCTCATCTATCTCACTTTTATCTATGAAAGTAAATGGCTCCATAATTAAATCAATTGCAGTTTATTATGTACCGACTTGTATGCCGGGGAGAACAAGATAATCGCTTCTTCCGATTCACAGTATTTAGCCAGTTCGCTAAAGCGCGATTCGTTACGGCGGCCACCCCAGGATACATATTCGTCGTATGCTATGCGCCGGAAGACGTCTCCGCTCTTGTGGAGCTGCATTACTAACCACTGCATATTGTTCTCGTCTTGGCCGCATTGCATTACGGAATCTAATGGGAAAATACCGTTAAGGTGTGAAGGCTTTAATATTTTTGCGCTCATGTTTTTGTTTGTATTTAATGAATTATTCTCGGGTATTTTAATAAGTCATTTCCTGTCACTACACGCAGAGTAACCCAGCCAATTCCTACATATTGTCTAACCTCATTACCTATAATGACAATGTTATTGCTGCCCTCCCATGTATTTCCGATATTCCTGTTTTGAAATGCATTAAAGGTCATGGTGCTGCATTTCGATGTGTCTACTTCAGTTAATTGACGGGACGTGCAGGTTATTATATACCGGTCACCAAAAATAACCTTGACGTTTTTAGCAAGCACCTTCACGATGCATCCAATACCAAGCTTGGTTTTTTTATTATGCGTAACCAGCGTATTGGTTGCGAACTTCTGAGTGGCTGTTGTTGAGTTATTCATAAGTGAATTATTATCGTTATGAAACCACATCCTCCGGTAATAATAGCAGCAGCGCGAAGCCATCAAGGATATCCGCATCACTAATCAGGTCTGCATATTCCTTGCCTCCTAATTCCGCCTCGAACTGGCCCCGCATGACTTTTATTATCGTATCGGGGTCTATAGGTAATAGGTCATCAGCGGAAAGCCCTGAGCTGGCAACTACAGTAGCGATATATTTTCTGGTATCGGCAGTGTACATTTTAAGGTAGCTGCCAATGGTAGCGCCAGGATTGCGTTGCACGTGCCTGTAGTAATACCACAAAAAGGCGCAGATACCCCATGACACGTCTTCGAATATGCAAAATCCATGGTTGCCGTCACGGTATCCGGGAAATCTAAGCGCCTCACTATTTGTTACAAGGAAGCCTGGGTTATTATTGCGTAATCCCAGTGGGCAATCGGTACGTTCTCTGAAGTCTGAGGCCATTAGTTGTTTTTATTGAAGGGCCATTTATTTGGCCGAAGAGCGGTTCTGAAAATATCAAAAGCATCGAAGAGGGAATACTTTGTATTCATGTCATCAACGGTATCATACTTTGTAAGGGTATCCATGCATTCCAATAATTGAAGCGGTGTTAGGAGCTTAACCCCTTTTATAAAAAGGTCGGAATCTCCTTTGATGTAATTTTCGCAAATAGTGCAGTAGTCTGGTGGTATATACATTGTATCTGTTTTATTAATGTTATAAAAGCAATTCCCGTGCCAAATATTTTACTGTGCTTTCAACCCCTCCATGTAATTAACCAGGTCGGTTTGTAAAATCAAACAGCCATCATCCTTGACAAAGAATTTGTCGCCGTATTTATACTCCTCGTCTTGTATCTTTTGGATATCCCTTTTTCTTATTTCGTGAGGGGCCATGATTACTTTGTACGGGCAGTCATTGATAATGGTATCCCAGTCTGTGCTCTCATCTGCTATATCTATAGCGCCGTAACAGGTGATAAACCGGTCTCCGTTATTTATTTTGCCGTTTTCTGATATAAGTACCGGGTAGGCGATGGTGTGCTCTCTGCCGATATGGTTATCACCCAAAGGAACCATTACTTTACTGATTCTTAAATAAATAAATGCATACGGGGTATTAGCATCTTCTATAGTTACAACCTTGTTTGCTTCAATAAATATCAGTTTGTGCGCTTCCATAGTACACATACATCAAACCCCGTGCCAAAAATAAAATAAACAGGAATGTAGGTAGTGTCTCAGTTTGAATGTTAATGTTTTTTAACAAAGTGCATATTGCAATTATGCAGAGCGGTACTCACAAAACCCAATCTTTGATTTTATTGAAGTAAGCCTCTTTTATTTCTTCTGTGATGTTGTCTCCAATTAAATAGAGCTTGACCTCTAGTTTATATATATCTAATTTAGGTAAAAGTTTTACGTCCGACTTCTGAATTGATTCTGAATTGATTTCTATTATTCTGCCTATAAAGTCATAGTACGTTTGGTCGGAATTATTAGATGGGTACGGATACTGCTGTAAAAGAACTTCCATATTTTTCTGTTTTGACAATTTTACCGAAAGGTATAATACTTTTACATAATGAACAAAATAAACACGTGGATTATTCGGCATAAAAAAATTTCTCTTCTTTCAGCGGTTTTAATCGGGATTGCATTAGGGATGCTAGTTAACAGGAATATAGACCGATGGATAAATAGCGAGGGTCTGGAGCATGACGATAGCGTAATCGTTGAGAAAAGGAATGTAGATACTACACACTACGTAATGCCAACAGATGAAGAAATGCAAGATTTTCAGTTGCACCATAGCCTGACTGGTAATACTGATGAAGCATACGAAGCAATTCACTATGCTTTTGAAGGGATGCCGGATATTGAAGTGGTAAAGCCATTACTTGTCGAAGTGATGAACCAGTACAAGATTGTTATAAACAATAAGAATACATTAATTTGCTCAGATGTCTTAATTGCAATGAAACATCGTAGTAAAGTAGGAGTTACTGAGATGGAAATGCTAAAGCACATGTATCAGCATGGCGACAGAAATATTGATTTTGCTACGCAATTAGCAGTATCAGCAACTTACTTAGAATCCATAAAATGAATGTAGTCCTACAATAGGATTTTATACTTTCGTTACGCCCTCCTATATCTGGCTCTGATTTTTTCTTCCTGTGCTATTTCATCAGCATAAGCCATGCATACAATATCCTCAAGCTTCATAAAGCGGTCTGTTAATCCTGCTGCCATAGCTGGTGTTACGCGCAGGGTTGTATGCCTTCTTACAAAGTTGCAGTAAACAAAGTGCAGCGCTATAGCGTGGCAATGGTTTTCCATCTTCTTTGAGAAGCCATTGGTCAAACGCGTAAAGCGACGCATTTGCATACGCATAGTGAGGTTTTGACGCTCTATGTAGCTGGTAGATATGAATGCTGGGTCTGGGTCGCCAGACACCCGCTTAGTTTCGATTCCTGTACACTTTGCCGGACTATACCTTTTCTCCGTACCATTACCTTCCGGGGCTCCGTAAATCTTGATTAGCTGGGCAAAGTCTATTTCATCATCAAATGCAGTTTCTACTGCTCTCAGGTAAGGCTTAAAGCCATCGGTAGTAAGCTGCACCCTGTTGCGCAGCCTCGCTGATACTTCCAGCATAAAATCATTTGCGGATATAGCATCCCTGCAACCTACAAGCCAGGAAACAACCAGTTTGGTATCAGCGTCCATTCCTACGAATGTCCATGCATCGCCAACTTTGGTGTCATCGTGCTTAGTGCAATACGGTACGTTTTTCTCTTTGGCGTAGACAAACGACCAAATCTCATCACATTCAACCCGCTTTGCAGGCACGTTTATAACGGTCTCGTGGTGGAACTTCAGGCAGGCGGCACCTACCTTTTCCAGTAACTTGGTTACTGTGTTTATGGATACGTCCATTATCCGGGAGCAGGAACGGAGAGAATTACCCTCAACCAACAATCTAACTATCTTAGTCCTGTCTGCAATGCTTAACCTGTTCATTTCTTAGTGCGTGTATGTGAACAATATATTTCAAATTGCGTGCCAGATTTGTGCATTTTATTGGAAATAGTAAAAATATTTCCAGTTATTTTGGAAATTATGAACAATGATTTTTATTTGGTCACATAAATACAACTTCCTACATTTGTGACATAGTACGCCCGTTGGGAATCGAACCCAAACTGCCGGCCTCCGAAGCCCGAGTTCTATCCATTAAACTACGTGCGCATAAGAAATCGGGAAAACCACTTGTTACAGCAGGTGGTTTTTTGTTTTCGGGCTATGAGGTATCTATTTTCATTTTTTAATGTTTTTTTTTGAGGGTCAAGTAAAGTATGTTGCCACTATCTCCAATCAGCCATGCAGCAAAAGTATAGCCCGGCTATTCACAAATAATCATTAAAAAGAAATCGGTTTTTATGGGTTTGACCTTAGGATGGGAAATACAAAAACTGACCTTAGGTTCACTTTTTGAAAAAGTGAACCTAAGGTCGAAAAATAGTATTTTGACTTTAGGGTCGGATTTTATAATTTTGAACTGGGGTCAAGCCACAGTATAAGAGAAAAGTCTGGGAGAAAACTCAGGCTTTTCTCTTTTTAGCTCTCAGCGCATTTTTTGTGACATTCTCCAAATCTTTGTTCCGGAAGTGGGTATGAATGCTCTTGTTTTCGTACTTGCCTTTTTTATTCATTATTGGAATAACAGTACCAGGCTCCCATAATTTCATCCCAATACTCATAGTGAGATACGCTGCAATTACTTTCATTCTGAATGGCTTGTATTGACGTAGCTGCTCTTCGGTAAAGTGTCGTTGCGTATATTCCTGAATGTCGTTAAAGAAAAACACTACAATATCATTTTTATCCATTTGTATCACCTGCCCAATTGTGAAGTAAGCATGGATGCAGGTATCAATCATTGCCTTAAATGAATACGGCACGTGTTGTATTTGCTCGGTAGTGGTTTCGGAAAGTATATCAAACAGCATGACTTTTTCTGTTGATTCGCCCTCAAATAAATACTCTTCATTTTCAGGCTTTGAAAAGTAGTCTATTACTTTCTTGGTATATACGCTTTTACCTTTCAGTAGCTTTTGAATATGCTTAGACTGTATCCAGTTCTCTTTATGGATTAATGCGATGAAGCGTTTGAGTAATGCGGCTGGTATAGGCTTATCATAAAGCAGCAGGGCATCAATTTCATTGTAATACTTCACGTATGCTCTATACAACTCCTTTTTAACATAGAATACCCCCAGTATTTCGTAGTCATTTAGTATTCGTTCTTTGTTATTCATGCAGGCTTTATTTTTTTCGCACCAATGGACTATTTATAATGAAAGTAATTACATTTGTAATAAGTTGTTTGCTTCAAAGCTAACAAAATCATTTACCAAAACTAACTGCATGGATAGATAAAAAGGAAGATTTTCAGTATTATAGAAGTAGTTGCCCGTTCAGAATTACCACAGTTTAAATCGGCAAGCTCAATACAATCTATGGATATGATGCGCCCTAAAATGGCGTAACTGTATTCGTTGTATTGAGCGGGCTGTGGTAAGCCTTGAACGAGCAACTGAATTTCGGTTACGCTATTTTTTTGCTCATCATAAACACAAACAAATGAAACATGAAAATCTATTGATAGATAGAATTCTCGAAAAGGCTACGGAGCCATATAGCGACTGGCGCATTGGGCTTACTGAGACTGGCAGGCATAATAGCGAAGGGTTTATATTTACAGCGTATTGTAACTATAGCAAAGAGGAAATCCTAAGTGCTTACGAATATTTTACGCATAAAGGCATGGTTCCTGTTTATATGATTGGCGCGCAACCAGCCTCTCTATACATTTTTAATGTGAAAGGAGAAAAGATTTCTGCCCCTGTAATAGTATATGACGAACAGGGTAGGCGCATTAAGTAATCAACTGGATTAAATCAGCTTGCCTTTTTCTTTGCTGGCTTTGGGGCTGGAATCTTTTGTTCGGTAATTTCGCCAGTAGCTATATCAGCTATGCGTTTTGCCAGTTGATTTGTATCTTTAGGACGTGCTGGACGTGCTTTCTTTGCCATGCAACAAAGTTACTACTCCTATTTGTTAAAAAACATTAACATTCAAACTGAGGCACTACCGGAATGTAATTTGGCAGGATATTTGCGGTAGATGCTGGTAATAGGCAAAACAAAACAGGCCGCACTACAAAGCGCGACCTGTTTGTAAACACCTTAAAATACCTTTATGGGAACAAATCCAACAAAGAATTACCTTGGTAATGGAAACAAAAGCAGCATAAAGGTAGGGAGTATTATTGATATTTAATATGAAAAAATGGATAATCGTTTAAGAGAAGCAGGAAATTTGTTGTTTGTGGGTTTAAATCAATTTACGCTTACAGTGCACTTGCATGACAATAAGTTAGATATAGTATATCCGCTAGGCCCGTTTTGCGAAGGCCCAAATGAATCGGAAGTGATATTATTGCCGACCGGCAGGTGGAGGTTGCTTGGCTCCTTGTCTAAAATTAGGGATAATCATGAATATTGTCAAAGTATAGCTGAGCGCATTTCGGATATTCCATATGAATTGTACCAGTCTTACGGTGAAAATAACGCAGGGTTTGCAAATCCATATGAATCGCTATGCGCGAGGGCGCGTAGTGTGGGTGTGAATCCTTATTATTACGCTATTGTTTTACTGAAATTATTTTAAAAAACCATGATAGACGGCGTATTGCATAGAATTTTTGCATCCTATATTGGGGCTCGCATACAAATGGGTGAATTGCCATCAAAAGATGATGGTTCCGACGACGCCTTTACCTTAATAGATGTCGACCATATTCTTACTTTGTATAGCGTAAATAGCTCTGCTTTCCAGGTAAAAGAAACAGGACAATGGTGCTCATTGCACGCATATAGCATTGGTCATTGCCCACACAAGCTCATCCTCAAGCGCCTATATACGATAACGGACGAGCACGGACTGGAAATAGCCAGATTGGCCGGTATACACAATCCCGTTATCACACGTACAGAGCAATGCCTTAATATTGATGGCGACAACGGAGCTATAGGTAAATCAAATAAAAAACGCAGCATTAAAATATACTTTACCCCGAGCAATATCCGCATTCACGAGGAGAGTTTTGAAATCATAGAATACTCACTACCAATATTTGATTTTCTGCGCGGAGAATACTACGACTGCGGCTGGGGGCCTGTCCGGAGTTTGATTGACGAAGGAATAGCTATTGAGGAACAATAAAAACTAAGTAACAATGAATAAAATAACACTTGCATTTATTTTTGTGATTTACCATGCGATAGCATCTGCTCAATATCATGTGAAAGTAATACCAAATCCAGTGCATAAAGACCAGGTAAGCGATGCTTGGGTTAATAATTATGTAGTACTCTATACTAATGATAACTGGTTGCATTCTGACGTTATAAAATATCAGGCAACCTATGTGGGTTATGACCATAAAAACACGCCATACTATTCCTCTTATTATGAGGTGAAATCCTTTAGGCGCTTTCCCGATGCGGTTTCATTTGCGAAACAGTTTAGAACCTACGGGTATTTACTGAGGTATGAAAAGCAAGAGTATAAAAACCATTGTGAATTGAAGGCTAAGTGGGATAAAGAAAATAAAAACCGAATTTTTAGTAGGCCGACAATACATAATGGGAAGTCGCAGAACGTTTATTAACGAATTGGATTATATCTTTACAGAATGCCACTATTTGTTTGTGCGAAATGCGATTGTGTTGAAAATACGGCCTGCGGTCATTACTGGGGACGAAGTATGGTTGCCTTTGCTCCAGGGTCACTGCCTGACGAGTTAATTGGCAAGCAACTATGCTCCGAGTGCACGCCGCTCCAATATAGCGACGGGAGCCGTGCGGGTACGGGCATGTGGCATGGGCGTTTTCCAAAGGAGCATTGGTCGGTATATTTTAAAATCAGGCCGGAAGGTACATGGTGATGAGAGATTACAACGGGGTTAAAATATATAAATTCTACTTTTCTGGCATAAATGACCCAATTCTCATTGAGGCGGTGACATTAGATGCTGCGCGAAAAGCTATGAATGATGTCTGGAACAGGCTACCCATGCAATACAGCACCAGTTTTATTATTGGAGAAACGGTAACTGTCCCCGTCGAAGGGGTTACCACAAAAACAGAGAAAGGCGTCGAATATACGTGGGTTGGTTACGAGAAAACCAAGAATGGGTGGCAGGATACGGCATCATTGTTAAAAGAAGTGGACTATTTTGACCAAATAAAAAAGACGCATAGTATATAATATTCGAAACATTGTTATCTTTGAAGCAAACAAAAATATTAATCGGATGTCTAATGGCACGGTAGCGGGAAATAAAAAACGAACACGACTTTCTATTATACTTGAGCAACAAAACATTTCCCAGGCGGAATTTATATTGAGGATAAAAGAAAAAACCGACTGTGTAATGAACAAGAGCAATATAAGCCAGCACGTTACCGGTAAGAAGAGCTTCATGACCACAGACACACTAATGATATTTGCTTTTGTGCTTGGCGTGAAGGCTGATGACCTGCTGGACTGGCCGGAAGGTTTGGAGCGTGGTTAAATCTGGCACGATTGTTGCGACTTTATTTTTTCAATGATTTCAGTTATAATTCAGACAGTTAGTGGTTACTTCGGTGTAAATCCATTCCAGAGGAACAGGGCCGCGCCATATATTAAGTGCAGGCAGTTTATCTGGTATCTGCTGCGCCATTGCAAGGAAGAATATTATTCTTTCCCGGTAATTGCCAAGCGTTTTAAAATGGATACGGCTACCATACAGCATGGCGTGAATGTTGTGACCGGATATCTGAGCTGTGATGAGGCGTATAAAAAGGACTTGGATAATTTACAGAAGTTATTACCTGAAGAGACATTATCAATAGCCGCGTAAAATATGAAAGTAATAGAACAGAAGAAGCTGCGGCAGGAAGTATACGACGCGCATGAGGCGCTGGATAAATATATCATATGCTCCATGCATCACAGCTCGCCGGATATGCGGGCATATGCGAAATATTATCTGGTAAAGGAGTATGCGCTGTTGGTCATTAACCTGGAGTATGAATACAAGGAATTAACCGGTAAACAATATAAGCACGTAGCATGATGAGCATAACAACTTCCGAAAACCGACTTTATATAATATTTGTATTTGTCGCTGTATTGACATTTGTAGTTCGATTTGGGGAGGACTTGTTCCGGTACATTAAGCGCCGCCGGCCTGCAAAGAGTAATCATAAATCTGGTTCCGACTACAGGGTAGTTCCGCTGGAGTCGGTGCAGCGTTATATACACGAGTGCATAGAGCTTGCTAAGATGGCCACCTGTAGACGTTCCCGGTGCGGTTCTGTTATTGTAAGTCCGAATGGGGTAATAGTTGGCCAAGGTTTTAATTCAATGCCATTGTGTGTTGATGAGGCCTGTTTCAAGGACAGTATACCAAAAGATTTCAAGAGCGACCGCACCTGCTGCATACATGCGGAGCAACGCGCTATAATGAATGCCGGCAAGTTCAATACCGTAGGCTGTAGGCTTTATTTTGTGCGCATAGACGAAAACGACAAGCCGGTGAGCTGCGGCGAGCCATACTGTACGATGTGCAGCAAGATGGCCCTGGATGCAGGTATCGTATCCTTTGTTCTTTACCATGATGACGGCATGCGGGCATACGAAGCAAATCACTACAACAAACTTTCATTTCAATACCAAGGCAAATAATCAACCCGGAAAGAATATAGACATGGAGCAGCACTTTATGAATTTGCAAAAAGTAGTAGTAGAAAAACACGAAGTCCAGGTTATAAACTTTGCGGATTTCGTTGATTACGCCAAGCGGAATAGCGAAGAGCCGCACTATAGCTTTAGCTTCAGGGGTGTACCTGTTTCCCTTGAGCATAACGGACTGTATATACTTGCAACCAAGTACGGTACGTTACGATTTAACCACGACGAAGTACTGTTTATCCGTTCTGATAATTCTATGTACACCCTTATTGAGCAGGATTATTACTGGAGACGGGCCGCCATGATATACGTTCCAGTTCAAAAACAGCCCACATGTGCATGCGGTGTGATATCCGAACTGCATGGTACTTGTTGCGGATGGGCTAATGCTGTATTTTTTACTGACGATAACGGGGTAGTAGTAGACCCAAGACACCCAGGGTTCGGGTTGAATTTCAATCATTGGTTTATTAAAGCATCGCAGTAAGGCTGCCGATGCAGCGTAAATAAATACATTCCCATGCAAAAAGATATAAAATATTGCGTAGTCATTCCGACATTGAACAGGGCCGATTTATTACTGCCTGCTTTGATGTACTATGTGGTCAACATGCCTACTACCAAAATCATTATTTATGAAAATGGCCCTCAGAGTATTTATCCCTTGCTGACGATGTTAAGGGATTATTGGTGGGCTGCTAAGAATGAACAAATGCTATCAGCATTGCTGAACATAAAAGTAATCAGGTCGTGGAATAGTAAAAACATTGGCGTTGCGGCAGCGTGGAACGCGTTGCTGGAGGAGGCTTTCAAAGAGCATACGCATGCCCTTGTGCTCAATGACGATATATACCTCAACAGGACGCAGGAGGAAATGTCTTTGCTGATACATGACCCGGAGTTGGGTAATAAAATTTACGTTTGCGAGAAAGCATACGACTGGTGTGCATTTCTAATCAGCGACGAGGTTTTTGCTAAGGTTGGTGAGTTTGATACGGACTTGTCTATCTACTACAACGACAACGACATGATGCGCAGGATGAAGCTTATGGGTATAGAAGTGGCACAGGTTCCGTTTTTAAATCCCAATGTATTTAACCGCAGTTCATCGTTGTTAAGAGACCCATCCCTGCAACCGCTCATTGAAGAAAACAAACAATTTTATATTAAAAAATGGGGTGGTCTTCCGGGAGCGGAAACTTATGAAGTGCCTTTTAATGCAACCAATTGATATCAGGTAAACAGTTATAAACCATAAAATATTAATGACTACCAAAGACGTTGTAATAAGTATGGCTCCCAGTGCGGAGTGCAGAGTAATAAACGGTGAATACAACATCTACTATATGCCACCTGGTAAGAAACATAAAAAGAAAGCCGGGAAGGGCCGGACGGAGCCGCAGGCGTGGGAAAGTGCAAAAGCCTTTTTAAAAACATTGTAAAAAAAAAGTATGAGTGCTAAAGATTACAAACTATTAGTGTCGCCACTTTCTGGAAGCGTGTACATTGCTAAGGATTCCAAGCGAAACAAGTGGACTATGTCTGACGACAGGGCAGAAATTACCAGGCCTGAGTTTCTGATAGCTATTATGGAATGGACAGCGGCGCAGTTGAAGGGAGACGAAAACATATTGTCGGTTACGCTGGAGGGGGAGGTCGTTGCCGAAATCCATTTGATGAAGAAACCGAAGCCAGGGCCTAATAAGAAGACTAAAGAAGTAAAGCGAGCCGAATAGCTCAATTATTCGGCTCATAAAACACACTCCAAAAAACATGGAAATATACATACATGCAATAGAGGTCAGGACGGACGCACAGGCTATTTTAAAGCAGCTTGATGCGGCAAAAAAATGCGGCGTAGGCCGGGTCGGAGTTTTCGTAAAATCAATCATTGGTTACGACTCCATGTCGTGCGATATTGAAGATGCGGCGAAAATAATAGAAAAACATATGAATTCATTGCCATAATTTATTGTAATGGGAACAAGAACCAACATACCGTGGACAGACATCACTTATAACCTTGCAAGGGGATGTACGCCCAAAAGTGAAGGGTGTAAAAATTGCTTGCACCCTGATAGTATAATATTGATGGCGGACTATACAAGGAAAAAAATGTCAGAGCTGCAAGTAGGGGACAAGGTTTTTTCCGTGCAGGAATACGCTTCGAATCAATATAGAGAATTTGAAATCGCAACCGTTGAAGCGATATCTCGCGTGGTAAAGCCAGCTTTCGAAATAAGTATAGCTAATGGCAGAACAATTGTGTGTAGCGAAGACCACCCATTCCTTTCTCTGGGAATAAGAAATCCATGGAAGACGTTAAGCCTGCTCAAAGTTTCAAAAACGAAGCTTAATGTATTGAATGTATACGAGGGGAATTCAATAACTGAGACTTTTATGAAAGGGTATATCGCTGGCGTCACTGACGGAGATGGCACATTCAAATATAGTCCGGACTGGGGTAGCGTATGGAAGAAGGAATCGCCACAGTGTTATTGGCGTATTGCTTTGTGTGATACAGTAATACTTGACAGGGTGGTACTATATTGTAAAGTATTGTTCAATATGGTGCTTGACATAAAGGAATTTAGTGCGGAGGAGGGGCAAACTAAAATAAATAAAGTTGAGAGCCGCAGCCAGCCAGTTTTGAGTAAAATATTGGAATGTTATAATAATCCAACAGACGACATAGATTGGCATAGGGGCTATATTTCCGGAATGTTTGACGCAGAGGGGAATATGAGTACGTATAAATCCAAAAAACGCGAAAAATTAAGAACTAATGCCTTAAGAATTGCTCAGGGTGTAGTCGCAAATAAGGAAGTAGTTGATAATATATCAAAAAGCCTGGATAAACTGGGGTTTAAATACAGCTATGCTAGCAATGTGTTTACTCTTCACGGTGGGTTGGTTGAAAAAGTAAATTTTTTTACAACAGTTACTCCGGCATTATTAAGAAACTGCATTGTTACTGGCCAAAGAACCGCTACCAACCACCAAATTATTTACGGCATAAAATATATTGGGGAAACTGAGTTGATTGATATACAGACCTCTTCAAAAACATTTGTAGCTAATGGATTTATAGTTCACAATTGCTATATGATGCGTGAGGGTGACAGGTTTAAGTATGATGGTCGCATTGTGAAAAGAACGGCTCCTGCGACATTCAATATGCCCCTGAAGTACAAGGGCACTAAGTCTGAGGCATGGGGTGGCAGGCCACTGGTGTTTACATCGTCACTCACCGATTTCTTTCACCCGGAAATTGATTCCTTTAGGCATGAGGCCTGGGACATTATCCGCAAGTGTCCTCATCTTATCTTTCAAATACTCACAAAGCATCCGGAGCGAATTCTAGAACACTTACCGGCGGACTGGGGTGATGGTTGGGAAAATGTATGGCTTGGCACCAGTGTGGAGAATCAGGAACGTGCAGAGGAAAGGGTGCCATTACTATGCCAGGTACCGGCGAAAGTCCGCTTCCTGAGTTGTGAGCCATTATTAAGCCCGCTTAACTTGGGCCTGCTGGGTACCGCGCCAAAAGACTGGGGTCATGGCTATGTAGGCATTTATACGCTTATTCATTGGGTTATTGTTGGCGGGGAGAGCGGCAACGAGATAGGCAAGTGGGGATATCGGCCCTGTGAGGGTCATTGGATAGGCGAGATTATCCAGCAATGTAAAAGAGCCGGCGTGCCTGTGTTTATAAAACAGATGGGCACTTACCTTGGTAAGAAAATGGGCATGAAAGTGCGGCATGGTAGTGATATCAACGAATTCCCCGAAGAATTTGCAGTACGGGAGTTTCCCGAGGTCTATTAAGCGCCTGATTTACTTTCGTTTGTTTTAAAGCAAACTAATAATTGCATTTGACAATCAATCATTATCGATGAAAACTCTAAAGGAATGGATTGAGCTTATAGCCGATGATTATACGCGCACTGCCGCGTTGGAGAAGCTTAAGAAGCTCGATGACCGAAATGCCGGTGTGGCGAAAATAGAAGTCGCCAGCTTTGACCAGTCCCTGTTGCGTGCTTTCACATGGGCTCAGGTGGAATCCAATGAGAGTGTGAATTTTTGGTCTAAAATGAAAAGCGACTATGACAAAGGCATCATAGTGTTATTCCAGCAGTTTTAGTTTGTTTTAAAGCAAACTATTTGTTTTGAAACAAACTAATAATTACATTTGACCAGAAATCATTCGATGAAAACAATAAAACAATGGATTGAGACTATAGCCGACGATTACACGCGTAATGCTGCTTTAGAAAAATTCCAGCAGCTACATAGTAGAACTTCTGCAAAGCAATTCCCCGGTTTTGCCCAAGCGGTACTGACCGCATGGGCGGACGCAGGAGACATTGAAAGCATTAGTTTTGGTCAGACTTACACAACAAGCTTATTGACGGTACCATAGAAACAATGTAGTTGATGTTATTTTTATCCGTAATCAGTATCTTTATGTAAAATTTGAATCATGGACATTAAATTATCTAAAGAGGGACGGTCGGACTTGCTGGTAGTGGTTTTATTGATAGCTATTGTAAGCGTAGCTGTCGTATCTGTTCATAAGAATAGCTCAAAGTCATATAATCCCGGAAGTATTGCCCAGGGCCACGATGCTGCCGACAATTTTTAATCCGTTTACTCATGCACAGACTGAATTCATTATTCGATGAGATATACCTGATTAACCTTGACCGGAGGACAGACCGGTGGTTGCAGGTATACGAAGAGGTATTAAAACATAAAATCATCGTCACGCGCGTTTCTGCTGTTGATGGCAATACGCTTGCCAACCAGGGGCATACGCTTTCTCTGGGTGCTGTGGGCCTTGTGAAGACAAATATCAGCATACTGGAAGACGCGAAGGCGAAAAATCATAAATATATCCTTATACTGGAGGACGATATTGTATTCAGCCATGAGCTCAGTAAAATTGCAGATTATTTTGAAGCGCTTCCTGCCAATTGGGACATGGTCTATTTCTCCGGTAATCATAATGGGCATGTTGTAGGTGTTATGCCTCCGCATGTCATTAATGACAAGGTGCTGCGGATACACAGCACCTATTCCACGCACTGCATTGGAATCAGGTCGCAAATGTATCAGCCTATTATTGATAAAATAACTCCCGCGCAAAGCCCGCTGGATGTTTATTATGAGCAGTTGCAAAAAATACACAATGTCTATTGCTTCAGCGCACCCACGCCAATAGTTACACAGCGCTCCGGGTTTAGTGATATTCTGAATGCGGAAGCGGAGTACGGCTGGCTTATAAAGTAGGTTTCATTTTTCTATTCAATAATACGCTTATGAGCAAAGCACATAAAACAGTTTCGAAAACTCCGAAGTTCCTGGCAAAGACAGCAAAGGCTAAAGGCGTCTCTGTTGCGCAGGACAAGAACGGTTTCTATTGCTACACGCACCGAGCCCGCAGCAAGAGCTACAAGACCATAGACTCAATTCCTAAAAAAGACATTGAATATATTGAATCTACTGGTTAAAATGTTAAAATCCGGCACGATTATTGCAGCATAATTATTAAATAATAAATCTTGTTGGAATCAGTAAGCGGTCGAACTCCGGTAGTAGAAAATCGTCGAATCAAGGGCGACTACTATGCTTTTGGTGACGGTAAGCTTAACCTTGCGCGAATGGAGTGTGACACCATTCAGCGTGCATTCAAGCGGCACCCGACCAAAGATGTTGCGTTTATTGCCAATGAGCTCGGTATCACAGAGCGAACGCTGTACAATAAGTTTAAGGACTACAATCTAAGTTTGAAAATATTAAGAGACCAGGATGAGGCCGCTTCGGCACATGCTAAAAACCAACTGATTTAGAATGGAATACCGCATAGACAAAAAAACGAATAAAATTTACACGGCTGAGACGTATTGGGATGCATGGGCTCAATCCATGCCAGACAGGGCTATTGTGCAGCACTCATTTGAGCAGTTAGAGAAAGTGGAGCTTGTTTATGACAGCAGGATAGATACGATGCTGCACATTAAGCGCGTGGCCCAGTTGTTGTCAGGTGCCGCCGGTGAATTACTGAAGCGTGCGGGGTGTCACGATGACTCCAAGCTAACGAGCCCGGAAAAAGAGTTGTTTGATGTCTGGACGCCAAAGCTAGCAGGGGCTACGTATGGTAGCGAGGAGTACTTAGGGTTTCTCAAAGAACTTAAAGTCGCACTAGACCATCATTACGCCAATAACAGCCACCACCCGGAGCATTATAAAAATGGCGTGAATGGGTTTGACTTGTTCGACCTTATTGAAATGTTTTTCGACTGGAAAGCTGCCAGCGAAAGACATGACAATGGCGATATTTATCTTTCTATTATCAAAAACCAAGTGCGGTTCAATTTATCTGACCAGGTTGTAGATATTTTCAATAATACGGCTAAAAAGTTAGGCTGGGAAAAATAGTATGGCAAAAAGCAGGGAGCATATAGTAACCAATGGCAAGGCTGCATTTTATGCATGCATCTTTGAGGACTTACGAAAGGCTGCCCTTGATTGTGGTTGGGCGTTGGGTCTGCACGGCAGCCTGTCAAGTGATATGGATATTATGGCTATGCCCTGGACGGAAGACGCTAGGCCGGTAGAGGAAATGGTTGCGGCATTATCTGGTTGCTTTACAGACAATCCATTTAAGGACAGTCACACTGTTCCTCATTACGACAAGCCGAACGGGAGAGTTGTATACACGATGAATATCTGGGCGGATTTTTATTTGGACATTAATGTAATCGATAATTCAAAAACCACACCAACAACTTAAACGCATGAAAACAGTAGACCTAGCGATAGTATACATTTCGAATATTAGCCTACAGACGCTAAAGTCAATTGACATTTATCGTTATGACACCGCTTATCTTGCTGGGATAGCTGAAAGGTTGAATGTTGATGTTATCAAGTCTAAAAGGGAGAAAGGAAGAACCATAACTGCTACATGCATATGGTAAAGCCTTTTGTATTTACGGACGGAAATGTATACGTTTGTCCCAGCGCAGAGCTTTCGCCAGAGAATCTATACAGGGTTAATGACCAATTCAAGCTGTGTGATATTGACGGTATACTTGATTTTTATAACAATGGAGTAACTACAAGGGTGCATGGATGTACATTTTGCAAGTACGCCATGCAGAATGAGCTGATTGACGAAATAATGACCCCGACAAAGCACAATGATTTTGCTTAAGTAAAATATATTTATTAATTTTAAATCGAAAAACAAACCAACTATGAGTGAAGTAAAAATTCCAACATGCGGCAGGGCCGTGCATTATTTTCCAATGGATTGTTCGCCATCCGAAAATAATGGCTTTGTAAAATTTCCGGCCACGGTGTCGAGTGATTCTACCGACATTTTTCTTGATTTGCACGTGCTGCTCCCGAATTATAATGACCCTGTAAATTATGTTGAAAATGTGCCGCATAAATCAAACTGGAAGCAGGGGCAGTTGGGATATTGGGATTGGCCGGAGATGAAGTAGCTTCTGGCTTGATTGCATGCAATTCTTTCTCTGTTTAAATCACACACTATGCAGCATAATATTACGCGCCCAGCGAATTTTGACGTAAATGCGGTCATCAAGCAATTGCCGCAAACCACGGATGGCATTAGCCAGGCTATTGACAGTGTATACCCAGGATACGGTATAGGCATTTTAACCGAACAGGAGCACGAGGCGATAAAGGCGGCTGTTTACCGGTGCGTAAGGTGCGGTTTCTGGAATGTCCGGTCGGACATGAGCGAGGAGTTTGAGGTATGTGTTGAGTGTAAGGAAAACGAAAGTTCTTATCAGTAATAACTACGAAGGAGATATCGCAAATAGTAAAAATAGAAGGCCGGGAGATTTGCCGCAGTATGATAATGCGGGGCCAGTGGCGGAACTTTATAAATGCCTACAACATGACTATTGCAGGTATTCGCAAAGGTGAAAATTATAGCTTACTGTCAGTGCTTCATTATTACGTAAAAAGGTGCAGAAACAAATACAGGAATACGTGTAGCAGGGGCATCAGCAGGATGGAAGAAAAGGCCATGAGATTGATTCAGACATACGGGCGGTCGAAGTGGCAGTAATTATAGTAAACTAAGTTCTTTGACATAATATTTTGTGGGGCGGTTGTACGTCCTTGGCGGGAGGGATTATTAGCCACTCCCGAATACTTTTTTTATTTTTTAAAATATTTGCCTTTTAAGGTAGTTGTAGTTGCAACTGATAGATGATAGCTACCCTGTCAGTAGTTGTAAAAGGCCCTAATTTGAAAGGTAGTTACAACTACTATTGCAAACAGGCAATTAAAATATGTGTTGTAGCAGGCCCTAATTTGAAAGGTAGTTACAACTGGACAATAAAACCCCTGGCGGTAAATTTAGTTGTGAGAGTCGGTAATTTAAAAGGTAGTTACAACCCTTTAGAACTAAGTAACCAGACAATAAGTCGCAATACTATAATTGCAGGTCATTCAAAAGGTAGTTACAACACTGCGCTCTCTTACCTGACTATCCTTGGTAAGGAGACGAAATTAAAGCATGAAAAAGTAGGTGCAACAAACAAGGAAAGTGAATTCATAAAAATCACATCACACACAATGGGTAAAAACAGATTTGACGAAGACTATTTTCTGCGCGGGGAGGAGAAGAAGATAATACAGGCGCAACTTACCGATAATGCAGAAAGGATTGATAACATTGACAATATTTTAGTTTTCCTGGATGATTATCCAGGAAGGGATAAAGTGAAGTAAATAAAAAAAATAGTTTAAATCTTAAAACAAACCAAGCATGCAAAACTTACCAAAAGAACTTCGGTTCAAAATCAGAAACACTACGGATAGGGATATTAATGACGTGACACTGGCCTTGTATAACATGGCTATAGACGAATCGGCCTGGGATACAGACATTGTTAATCAGAATAAAGACGGGATAATTATAGAATCTGATATAGAAGGCTTGTCTTTTGAGGCGCTTATAGCGCTTTGTCAAGGCCGCGCATTTCACTGCAATTTAATAATTGATAAGGCAATTCCTTATCGCCTTATACATAGGTATGACGTTGGCGTTGAGGCCGACCAGGACATTCGTCACGTGTTACCGGTATTTGAATCAATCGACTCAAGTATGGCTGGGAGCAATAATGCAGGTGCTGCCCCAACGACATTCAACAGGATTAATACCGCTCCTCAAAACAGTAAAAAAGTTGTTGGGGTGAAGATTGACGTCACTCCATATGTATGGATTTCGTTAAGATTTGACGGCGTCTTGGCGAACTCGGAGGTTATTGTAACGCTTGCGGATATTCAGGAAGACAGTGAGTTGCTAGATATGCCACCAGTGATGCAGCATGCCGCAGATGTGAAAAGTCTAGGGATTCCATATTCTATTTGTGTGCAGAATCATTCAAATAAAGTGATTAAAGATTTCCGTATTTTTCATGCTGTGACAGCGCTATATAATAATTCTCCTCTTGTTGCCAATGATGCAAATGGCATCACGGTTAAAACCAAAGAAGGGGTAGTATTGAGTACGATATCATCGAATGATTCAAGAAGGAGTTATCATGAAATCCTTAATAACTCCAATGTCAGGCCGTTTGATGTTGTCTTTACGCAATTGACATCCGCAAATAAACTGCAATTGGTTCAACAAGTCACATATGTCACAGCGGATAGTTGTGGACAGTACAAAAGTCGGATTATAAACAAAAAAGATTCGTATCAAAGGCTGGTTTGTGATGATGGTACGGCGGTAGACATAGCTAATGGCGTTAACAACATCATCTACAACTACCGGATGGATGGATTATCGAGACTGGAATTCGACCTGCTCCCTGAAACGGAAGTGACTATTAATGTTTACCCCAGGCTTGAATTATCGAAGCCGTAAGTCCCGGCCAATAGCGTTTCCCCTGACGACACAGAGACAAAAGTTCCCGAATAAATTTAAACATTAAACAAAACATACATGAAACTTGGTGCCTCATACAGCCTTTTCGACGGCGAAGAATTATTAGAGCACTCGATAAAGAGTATTCGTAATAATGTAAACTATGTATCTGTGGTCTACCAGAAGATATCCAACCATGGCGAACAGTGTAATGAGGGCCTTGAGCCTTTATTGCGGAGACTGCGCGATGAGGGGCTTATCGACAGGCTGCATATCTATGAACCAGACATTCAGAACACCGGCGGGGAAAATGCCTCCCTGAATGAGACCAAGAAGCGCAACATCGGGCTGGAGATATCTAGGGAGGTTGGGTGCACTCATCATCTAACCATAGACTGCGATGAGTTTTATACTGACGAGCAGTTCCGGTTCATGAAAGAAGAAATGGAGCGAGGTAATTATGCAACGGGCTACTGCCAGCATCTTCAGTACTACAAGGATTCAATATACCGGCTAAAGTATCCGGAGCAGGAATATGTGGCCACTATAGAGAAAATAACACCTGACACGCAGTATATATATAACATTGCGTGTGAGGTGCCTATAGACCCAACCCGTAAGACGAATAATGTGGCCAACGGCGGCGGCTATCGTATATTCGCGAGGGAAGAGTGCCAAATGCACCATTTGTCCTTTGTAAGAAAAGACATCAAGAAAAAACTCTGGAACCATTCGTCCAGGCGCTTCTTTACAGAGGCTGGTGTTGACAGGATAGTGGAGTATTATAAGAACTGGAAGTACCCGGAAAAGGTAATGTGGGCCGGAGAGAACCTGCTGGAAGTAATAGAAGTGCAAAGAGTTTTTGAAATATACAATGTAGAATAATTATGGAAGGATTTCTGAAAGTAATGATATTGATTTCGGCCCTGCTTTTTGTGGCATATTTTCTGCTGGCGGCATTAATAGTGCTGGTAGGCGTTGTTGATATAATTCTCGGCGCTATAAGCCCCGGAGCCAGCTTATCTTTTAGGAGTTATGTAGCATCAACTTTGAATGCCATAGATGTAAAACAACCAAAATCATGAGATTTTCAAACTTAAAGAAGGCCTGGGATGGCAATGTCGAAAAATGGCTAGCCGAAAGCCTAGACCTGACGCCATATCAAAAAGAGAAAATGAAAAACGACGAGGTGGTCAGGTCGGCTCCTTTTTACTTTTACGAAGAAAAAGAGGCGCAGAAATACCCTGCATGGAGACTGACGTTGCTGTTTTTCTTTATCTACTGGCTGATATCGTTATTGATTGTACTTCCTGCAAGGTGGTTGTTTACCGGCAGGTACGGATATGGCAGGAAATTCATGGACAATTTTCATAACGTATGGGTATATAAACTCGGTTTGTAACTATGATACAGATACTACTGCATCTTATTGGTGATTACTTATTCCAGAATGACTGGATGGCCGTAAATAAAGCGCAAAAATCAGAGCGTGGGTATATTGCATGCATGGTACATTGCATGGCTTACACGCTACCATTTGCACTTTATTATCAATCATTACCTGCTGCATCAATCATTTTCGGTACTCACTTCCTCATTGACAAATACAGGCTGCCTATATACTGGATAAAACTTGTAAACTGGAATTGGAGTAGTGGTAATTACGGATACAGTGATGCAAAGCCTGTCTGGATGTCTACTTGGCTGTTTATTATTGTTGACAATATTTTTCATTTGATTTGCAATTACATTGCGATAACATATTTTTTATGAATAAAGAAAAAACAGGCGGAGGTATGCACTGGGCAAACATCGGGGATTACATGTCGATACTTGATTTCTTTGCAACGCACGCAATGGACGGTATGTTCGCTAATAACCGCGCCGACGAATTAGAAATGCAGGAAATAGTAAAGCATTCATATACTGTTGCCGACAAAATGATGGCGGAGCGGGAATTAGTAGATTTACATTTCGGTGGATATGTTGGGATAACGCCATTAGATTTTGTGGCGGCACATGCAATGCGAGGCATGTTTGCTAACAAACTGGCCGCTAAACTGACGGCAGACCAAATAGTTGCGCATTCATGGAAGGCGGCCAAAGCAATGATGGAAGAACGCAAAAAACACATAAACTAACTTTACCTTAATTACCGAAGAACGCTAAAAAACACGCTACATGCATAATTATTATCCTCTTGTTGACGAAAGGGAAGAAAAGGTCGATAAGTATAATATATCTATAGGATTTGTGTTGGTTGCTACCGGGAAATACAGTATATATATACAGCCCTTGATAAATTCTATAGAAAAATATTTCCTGCCAAACAATAAAAAGCATTATCACATATTTAGCGATAAATCATGGGTCGTAGATGGCATAGGAGATAACTATTCATTTCATAATGTAGCGCATAAACCTTTCCCATACCCCACCTTATATAGATTCCACTATTTTAATAAATACAAAGAAAGCCTAACCCAGAATCAGATAATTTATATAGATGCGGATACATTAATAAAAAGTCCGGTAGGGACTGAGGTTTTAAGTGAAAGAACCGTAGTGCAGCATTGTGGTTTTGTAAATAACATGGGGTCTTTTGAAACAAGACCTGAATCAAAGGCGTATGTTGTGCCAGGAACGGAAAGGAATTATTTCGGAGGTGGCTTTTATTCATTCAGCAATAATGAGTTTTTCAAAATGTCTGCCGAGTGTAGTAGGTTAATAGATATTGATGAATCAAATGGTATAATACCCGTATGGCATGATGAATCGATGATGAACAAATATATGATAGACAATCCACCAAGTGTTGTGCTTAGTCCAGGGTATCATTATCCAGAAAACAACCCACATATATATAGTTTATGGAATGGTGTAGGATATGAATGCAAGATACTTTTATTGAGTAAGAATCATGAAGAAATGCGTAAATGAAAACAGCCATAATATCGTTTCATAAAAATATAAACAGATATCCAGAAGATTGGATATATTCGTATAAGAAATCGATACTTAGCCAAACGTATACTAATTTTGATATATTAGAGTTGAATTATGGTGGTGGTAAAGAGCGGATTTTTGAAAATTCTATATTTAGCTCTGTATATCTAACAGACCATGCGCAGGCCCATAATCGGCTGGTTGATATAGCATTCAGAATGGGTTATGATTTTGTATTGAATAGTAATGTTGATGATGTTTATTTTCCCGAAAGAGTTGATTTGCAAATAAAAGCTTTTGATGCTAACATACCAATAATATCCGGTAATTACCAAATACTGGATAGTGATTATTGTACAGCATTTCATTTATTAAATATAGACACGGAGTTTGCTAAAAATCACAATATAATAGCGCATCCTGCTTGTGGATATACGAAAAAGTTTCTGGAATATCGCGATAAATTAAAGTCACATGAAATACCGAAAGATGATTTTGCATTGTGGAAAAGAATCAGGGAAAAAAAGGCTTCATTTAAAATACTGCCAGAAATTTTATTTTATTACAGATTAAGTAGTTTAAAAACAAAAGGTTGATAATGCGAAAATTCAATAAAATTATACTGTGGGGCTATAAACTATACTCGCACACTAATTCATTCATTTATGCCGGGTTCAAAAAGGCATTTGAGCATATGGGTTATGATGCGAAATGGTATTTCGATGAGGAAGACCATAGTGCGGAAAATTTCAATGACTGTTTGTTTTTTGCATTCGAAGGGCAGGAGCGAAATATCCCCCTTAACAAAACATCACGATATATTTTGCATAATATAAATCCGGCAAAGTATATTGATGCGGGCTGTAAAGTACTTTCAATACAGACTTTTAATAAGGATGTATTCGCCTACGACAATATAATCAAGCTTAGTAATTGTACCGGATACCTGAAGGGTGAAATCTCTGATATAGTATTTATGCCCTGGGCAACAAACTTATTGCCGGGAGAATTTAATTTTGATTTACCAAAAACAAGATTTAACCAGTGTGTGTGGATAGGAACTTTTGGTGATTTCACAGGAACATTCCAGAATGGCAGACAGTTACAGCCATTTTTTGACCAGTGTACTGCAAAGGGTATTCCTGTTATAAAAATTGACCCGTGGGGCTCGCCTGTATCATTTGAAGAAAATTATGATTTGGTCAGGTCTTCAAAATTAGCGCCAACTATTCAGGGTGAATGGCAGGTTACCAATCAGTACGTGACGTGCAGGATTTTTAAGAATATAAGCTATGGCAATCTTGGTATAACAAACAGTAAGACCGTCGATGGAATATTTGATGGCCAGATAATTTATGCACCAGACAGCATTGACTTATTCAATAAATCAATCGAGGCAGCTAATAGCGATAGTGTCAATGAAAACATATTGTCTGCAATGGAGGAAGTAAAAAACAATCACACTTACATAAACAGGATAAATCTTATTTTTGAATACTTACCTTAAAAATAAAAAAATGGGAAAAAATAGCATGAGTTTAAAAGAATTATTTTGGTCAAAGGGATTCGGTTATTATCCAACAGACAAAGACACGCACCATAATTACTTAACAACATATGGTGAGCTATTTAGTAAATGGGAGAATAGCCCCATAAATATCCTGGAGGTTGGCACTGCGAAAGGCGGGTCAATCAAATTATTTGAGGACTACTTCGTTAATGCAAATATCATAGGGTATGATATAGTCCCCCCTGAAATAAAATTTGACAGGGCGACAGTAATTGTCAAGGACTTTTATAATATTAATCCAGATGAATTACCTGAACTCACCATAGCTATTGATGACGGCCCGCATGATGTGCTCAGGCAGGTGGATTTTGTCAAAATGGTATACCCAAGAATGGTTCCGGGCGGTATCCTGGTTGTTGAAGACGTTGTGACTGGACAGCGGCCACATTTTGATGCGCTTGGTATCCCATATACATTGGTTAAATTTTGCCCATACGATAATGTGGATGATAACCGGATTTTAATATTCAGAAAATAACTTGAAATCTGTTTATCGTCAACATCTTCTTTAAAAACCAAAATAAAACCAAAGCATGTTTAATCCAAGCAATCCAAGAGTCGCCATTTTTGTTGTGACATTTAACAGACTGGAAGTTTTAAGCGAAACACTGGAATCCTATAAGCATTTTACCGGTGACTATGATGTGGTAATAGTTGATAACGGTACTGATAATGAAAAATGCGTAGCGCTGCTTGAAGAGCTTGGGAAAGAATATAAAATATTTACCGGCCCCAAGATTTTCACAATGGATGAATTGACGCAGAATATAAATAATGCGGTTAAAAATTATTTCGACAATCATAGCACACCTTATTTTGTTGTATCTGATTGTGACTGTTGTATGGATATAGCTAAACACGACACACTGGAGGTCTTCATTGAATTGTGTGACAGGTATAATTATGCTGTTGGCCCGCATTATGCCATAAATATTCCTGAAAATTACGCACTGAGGTCGCGTATGATGATAACCGAAAGCAGGATTTTATATAAACGCAGGATGACGCATCACAGGGATGATATATTTTATTCCTCTGATGCTATAGACACTACGTTTGTATTGTTTCCAAGAAGCCCTGAATTTAAAAGGCTGCAAATGAGCACTATAAGGGTAATGGCTCCGTATGCAGCAAGGCATCTTGACTGGTATATAGACTTCCTGAACCCAACGGAAGGCAATCTCATCTACGCCAACAAAGACAGCTCTGTAGGCAGTTGTGGTGGGTCATTCATAAAAGGGTTTCTGGGTATGTTTATGAAGTCCCCAAAAGATACTTTTGACTTTTTTCTGAACAGTGATAAAAATCCAAATGATTTTTGTTTAAATTCGCTGTACCTATCATGGATGTACCAGTTTGGCCATGGGTGCGATATAGATATTGAAAAAGCAAAATATTGGATGATTAATGCCTGCCCTGATACGGGCGGCCCGGAATATAATGCACGCCTGAGAAAGGATGACTTGATAGAAATGATTTTTAATAATAATTTTAGTTGCCTAAATGGATAATAAAACAGTAGTATTCGGTGGCTCCGGCGGGCTTGGGACAGAGCTTGTAAAGCTGATGGCGGGCAAATATGATGTTGTCTGCCCATCATCACAACAGGTTGATGTGACAAAATTTAAAGAAGTAGCGGATTTTTTCGCAACTACGAACCCCGGAGTTGTTATAGGGCTTGCCGGATTTAATCATGATTCTTTTCTGCATAAAATCGGGCAGGAGAACATAGAAAATATACTTAAGGTAATCAATGTCAATGCTATCGGTTCTTTAAATATCATCGCTTGTGCACTGAAAAAAATGCGGCAACAGAATTACGGAAGGATAATACTGGTATCCTCAGTACTTGCCAGGAAGACGGTGGTTGGCACATCGGTATATAGCGCTTCTAAAGCTTTCATAGATAATATTATAAAAACGGCCAGTGCGGAAAATATTGCCAAAGGGATTACCTGCAACAGCATTCAGCTTGGTTATTTTGGGGGCGGCATGTGTAACAGCATGTCACCGCAGAACAGGGACGCCATAAAAGATTCAATACCGTTGAAGCGTTTCGGTGAGATAACTGAACTGTATTCAACCATAGAATACCTTATCAACAACGAATACATCACTGGTCAAAACATAGAAATAAGCGGCGGATTATGAAAACGTATACTATACCTGAAAAAAATGTAAACATTGAAGCCGATGAAATAAACATAGGCAACAATGTAAAGTTTGGTACTGATATAAATATCAAAGTGCGGGGATTGTTTTCGATAGGCCACAATAGCTATATCGGGGATAGGTTTAAGGCAAATTGCGAACAGTTAACTATTGGGGATTATTTTTACAATAAGCCAACAGATAACGGCGGTATGAACATCGGCGGCGGCGGCAGTAACCTTCCATTTTCAAGGTTAACTATTGGAGACAGGTGCGTATGCCATACCGGTCAGATAAATCTAGCCAGGGGTGTAGAAATAGGTAATGATGTAGGGCTATCGCACGATGTAGATTTAATCACACACGGGTTCTGGTACTCCGTCCTGCAAGGGTATCCGGCTATCTTTGAGGGCATTAAGCTTGGCAATAACGTCATACTGGGCTGGAAATCTACGGTGATGGCAGGAGTGCAGATAACGGATAACGTGGTTATTGGCGCAAATGCAACAGTCGTAAAAAATATAACAGCAAGCGGTATCTATGGCGGTACGCCGGCAAAACTTATCAGGCTTATTGAAGAACCGACACTGCATGAAAAAATAGGAATAAGCAGTAAAATTGTTCAGGAATTCAAAGAGCTGATGTGCTTTTATGATGCCGAATGTGTAATTGATTTTCAGTATCCGGTTATAAGAATAAATGAACTTACTGTAGATATAGAAAAGTTTACCTATTCTGGCAATCATGATAAGGTGACTGATGCTTTCAGGGATTTTTTAAGGAGATACGGTATCAGGATTTATGCCCCCCAGGGGTTTATTTTTAACTTAAACAGAAAATAGGCATAATGAAACTATTTGGGTTTGATAGGGTACTTTGTTTGTCACCACATCCGGATGACGTGGAATATTCTATGTCCGGCACCATCAACAGGTTTAAGGGCACAGCCTTTGATATATTTTGTTTGTCTTGCGGAACGTCTACGGATATAAGCTCATCATACGAACGGATTAAAGAAGTCCAGCTATTCTGGGAAACATCCGGGATGAAAAACATAAACCTTATTATGCCGGAAAACATGTCGCTTGATAATCTGAATCAGGCGCAGCTAATAACACTTATTGAAAACATAACAATAAGAAAACACAAATACGATGCGATATTTGTGCCGTCCGGTGAAGATTCACACTACGAGCACCGGCTTGTAAATGATACCTCTATGGCATTAGTGAGGAATAAGCCCATATCCGTGTTTGAATACAGGACATCAAGCTCTTTACATAGTTGGGTGCCGGATGTGTTTATCGATATAGACGGCTACTATGCTGAAAAAATAAATACACTTCGGGCCTCTTTCAAATCCCAGATAGACAGTATCTATTTTGAGCAGGAGAATTTAGAGTTGTTTCATAAGGACTTTATAAGCAATAAAAAAACAGCCCTGCACCGTGAATTGTTTAAAACTAAAATAATTTATACCTGATGGTGAACATCTACACTATACAATTTAATGACGCTGATTTTCTGCACTATCAATTTGTGACCTTCGGCAGATTTTTAAAGGAAGAGCACAAGCTGATATGTGTCAATAATGCCTTTGATAATATTTCCGAAAAAGAAGCAATAGAGCGGAAGGCCAGAGAGCTTGGTATTGATTACCTGGTTCCACCAACAGATTTCAGGCAAGGCGGCCATGCACACCAGACGGCCCTTAATTGGATATGGAAAAATTATATTGCAGGCAGCAACGACATAAACATCATCATTGACCACGATATGTTTCCGATTAAAGAATTTTGCTGTGATTTGCAACATGACATTAGTGGTATCATGCAGGCGAGGATTGGGCAGGGTGGCGAAGAAATACAATACTTCCATCCGGGGTTTATGATTATCAATAATACACTTAAAGACCGGCAAACTGTTGATTTTGTTGGAGAAAAAATATATGGCACGGACTGCGATTCGGGTGGCAACTGGTATCATTATATTGCCGCGCACCCCGAGCTTAAAATAAAGGCATTTAACCTGGTGAACATAGCTCAGGAGCATGGCAATATGGATATTTTGACAGAACAAATAGCTGGTCAATATAACGAAGCAGACCCGTTCCAGCTTTGTGAAGATTTTTTAATTCATTTCAGGAACGGGTCTAACTGGGCGCGTACTGACAAGGATTTATATAATTTAAAGAAACACCAATTGCTGACAATTTTAAACCGCCAAATGGAATTATGAATTATCAATCACAGGCTTTACAGGACAGGTTTGTAGCTAATATAACCAAATTCAAGAGAGACGGCTATTATTTGGATATTGGGAGCTGCGATGCAATATCCACCAACAATACCTTCTGTTTTGAAGGCCTTGGCTGGAAGGGCATATGCATAGAAATAGACGGTGCTCATAATAATAGTTATAGCAAAAGGACATGCAAATACATCAATGATGATGCAACGAAATTGGATTATAGCCACATACTGGCAGAAAGTAACGCCCCCAAAACCATAGATTATTTATCACTTGATATAGACCATCTGAGTACCATAGTTCTTGAAAGGCTACCTTTGGATGATTACAGGTTCAATGTAATAACTATTGAGCATGACTATTACATACATGGGGGCATATACAGGGATGCCCAGCGCAAGCTGCTTGCTGCTTCTGGCTATATATTGTTGTTTGAAGATGTGCTGGTTCCTATAACGCATGATACAAAACCGGATTGCTCTTTTGAAGATTGGTGGGTGCATAAGGATTTTGTAATCCCGGACATTGAAAAAATAAAAGGCGGCAATAATTTGTATCCTGACCAAATAATAAGCAAATTCTCATGATAGCACTTTTTGCACATATCTATTATCCATTTTTATGCGATGATATGATTGAGCGGTTTAAAAAAGCACCCTTTGCTTTTAATCTTTACGTTAACCTGGTTGATGGTGTTAGCGACCATTTGGCAAACAAAATATTATCGGAATTTCCCGGCGCAATAATCAACATATCGCCCAACCAGGGGATGGATTGCGGCGGGCAACTGAGAACCCTGAATTATTGGCTGAAACACGGCCATAATGAAGAGTTTATTGCTTTCATACAAACAAAGAAAGATGATACGCTGAGGGCTTTGTTTTCAAGCATCATATCGCCGCAGAAGTATCCTCTTGTTGAAGAAGCATTCAGGAACGAAAAGACCGGCATGGTCGGCGTTAAGGAATGGAACCTGTACCCCGGCGTTGAGCACGGCAACCCTATTCATTATTGCGATTATTATTGTGATATACTGAAGCTAAACAATTTCGAGACTAATTCCTTCGGCTTCATAGGCGGCACTATGTTTTTTGTCAGGTCATCAATATATAAAAAAGTATTTGAAGACGTAGATATATTGATGATAGTCGAAGAGCTGGAGCCCTATTCAAACGGTGGTAAGATACATGCCCTGGAGCGAATATTTGGTTATATAGTACTAAGTGAACAATATAAAATAGAAGGTATATGACATTTAAAAAAGTAATTATCTGGGGCCATAAGCTGCATTCGCATACGAGTTCGTATGTGCATAGTGCATTTTACAAAGCATTTGAATATTTGGGCTACGAAGTACACTGGTTTGATGATAGTGATATGGTTATAGATGCTCAGGCGCAACAAACAATAGAGCGCCCGGAAGATTCGCCGGCCCTATCTGAGTCGTTTGATTTCGAAAATTCACTTTTTATTACAGAGGGGCAGGTGGATAAAAACATACCGATAAGACAAGATTGCCATTATATACTCCACAATTGCTATGATAAAAAATACGATGCTGTAAAAGATACCTCTATCACTTTACAGACATATTCGAATAAAACGCCAAAAATAGAAGGTATAGAAAAAATAAACAACTACGTCTATATAGACAGGAGTGGGGTATATGAAACTATCAGGAATCCGGAATATGAATCAATACCGAGGACTACTTTATATATGCCATGGGCTACAAATCTTTTGCCGCACCAGATAAACACAAGGCCATGGCAGAGCAAAAAAAATATCAGTAATTGGATTGGCACCATCGGTGACGGTTTATTTGGTAACAGAAATGAATTACAGCCATTTATTGATGCTTGTAATAATAATGGGATAGAATTCAAGCATCACGCCAATGTCAGCGAAGAAGAAAATATGAGCTTGATAAGCGAATCCTATCTGGCACCAGCTATAGTAGGCACCTGGCAAAAAGAAAACGGATATGTACCATGCAGGATTTTCAAAAACATTAGTTATGGGAATTTAGGTATAACAAATTCAGCGGAAATAAAAATGATATTTGGTGATTTAGTGATTTATTCAAATGATGAAAGTGCATTGTTTGACCTTGGGAGACAGGCTATCTTTTCAGATAAACACAATGATTTGCTTTCAGAACAGATAAATTATGTCAAAACGCACCACACTTATCTGAACAGGATAGAAGAAATATTAAAACTTATTAATGTAAAGTAATGAATGCTATAATTATCGGTATCAACGGGCAAGATGGTTTTTATATGAATGCCTTATTAAAAACCAAAAACATAGAGGTGATAGGCGTGTCGCGTTCTGGTGATTGGCTGCATACTGATATAAGCAAATACGATGAAGTTGCTGATTTAATAAACCAATATAAACCAGACTATATATTCAATTTTGCTGCAAACTCATCTATGGTTCATGAAGCATTGTTTGAAAACCACAATACAATAAGCGCAGGCTCGCTGAATATATTAGAAGCAGTAAAAAACATATCACCAAATACTAAGGTCTTTTTTTCCGGGAGCGGGCTGCAATTTGTAAATAAGGGATTGCCCATAAAAGAAACAGATTCTTTTATGCCAACCAATAATTATTGTGTCAATAGAATACAATCTGCTTATATTGCAAGGTATTATAGAACGTTGGGGATAAAGGTTTATTTCGGCTATTTTTTTCATCATGAAAGCCCTTTGCGGCAAGAACGGTTCATCAGTAAAAAAATAACCAATGCAGTGCAGAGAATTGCTAAAGGGAGCGATGAAAAAATAGTAATAAGAGATATAGAGGTTAAAAAGGAATGGACGTTTGCTGGTGATATAGTAGAAGGTATATTTACATTGGTGCACCAGGACAACATCTTTGAAGCAAACATAAGTTCCGGGGAAGTTTTTTCGATAAAAGAATGGCTGATTACATGTTTTGATTTGATTGGTAAGAATTGGCAGGATTATTATTTGCCGGAGGAAAACCCTACTTCAGATTATAAAATTCTTATTTCAGACCCGTCATTAATTTTTTCTTTAGGATGGAAACCAAAAACTTCATTCAGGGATTTGGCAAAAATGATGTTAGAAACTTAACAAGTTGGAAAACAGGGAGTTTAATATTTTACCAGAATTATGTTTTAGTATGGCAAACAAGGGATATCTTATAAGAAGCATTAACGGTGTAAAAGAAATACGGGAAGGTGATGTCCGGCCACCCTTTAAAATGACATACGCAATGCGTCACGCTGGTGGTAACCTTATGTGGAACGCTTGGTGGGATGCTGAATTAGCTTGGAAATTTGCCAAGGTTATTCCAATTCATCCGGGATTGTACTGGGCTTTCCCTGAAGAGGATGGGAAAATTGAATTTGCTCTGTACAATGGGTTTGCCATTCCAACAAATATTGCACCCATCATTACAGAGCCGAAAGGGAAGCGTGTTGACGCCGGTGCCATGCATAGAAGGTATGAGCGAATGCTACACCCGCTTGACGGAGGTTATAGAGCAAGGCGCAATGCAAGGGATGGTGGATTATAAAAAAACAAAAAAGCATAAGATATGGAAAATAGCGCACAGGTAACAGATTTTACAGAGTTCACTATAGACCGCAAGCTAGATAATAGGCGCATACCGGTAGATATTTGCCTAGTTAAGTTTTCGTACATCATGGGTGACAAGAAGATAAAAAGAAAGTCGGTAAGATTTAAAAGCCGCTCCGGATACTGCCTTGACGCAGTTGATAATGGGAAGTCGGTATCTTTCGGCGATATTGGAAAACTTAATATTTGCCACAGCGCCAATACCAATGCCATGAACCCGCAGTATGAAATCTACGCTTACGAGCACAAAGAAGATAATGCACTCGTGGCACTTTGTCGCGCACTTGAGAAATATAGAAAAAACTTACTAAACCTCGCAAATTCAATACCACACCCATGAGAAAAGTTTTCAATTAAATATACAATCGTCAATGATAACCAACATAAGCGAAAAAATATACCCATTCACGCTGGAGAAGATATACGGCAAGTATTGGGGGTGTCCGTGTAAGTATAAGGCAAAGGATGGAGGCTGGCGTATAGGCCGCGTGGGCCTGAAGACCATGCATGCGGTTATTGACAGGCAGTGTGTGATGTTCATGAAACCGCTGACTAAAATTGACATAGATATTGTGAAGCGGTTGTTTTCTCTTATGGGTGAGAAATTTGAAGAGGATGGTGACTTTAAGCTCGATGAGTATATCCAGCACCTGATAGAGCATATAGACATGGCTTCCTACGTAATTGTTGATTATCTGCGCAAAGAGTTCTTCCATGTGCCAGTATTCGGGCTGGACTTATTCAGGGCCGGCATTGCGCAGGAAATTGACGAGACGAGGTGGGTAGATAGGCGGGATAGTAAGAGGCCAGGTGGGGAACAAAAAAGTAGTTTTCCGGACAAGCACAGTTCGGATACATACAACAAACGACCGAATTTAATGTACAACAAAGACGAGGATTTGATTTTATAAGTTTAAAAAACAAATACGGCGCATGGGCAAAATAGCATTTATTACAGGTGTTACGGGACAAACCGCAAGTTATCTTGTGGAGCTTTTATTAAGTAAGGGATACACTGTACATGGCCTTAAGAGGAGGACATCTTTAATAAATACAGAGCGTATTGACCAGGTATATATAGACCCGCACCAGGCGGGTGATTTTCATATGCATTACGGCGACATGACAGATGGCGCAAGCTTATTCCGGCTTATAACAGAATTAAAGCCGGATGAGGTATATAATCTGGCGGCAATGAGTCACGTTAAAGTTAGTTTTGAGATTCCGGAGTATACGGCAGATGTTGCGGCAATGGGTACATTGCGCCTATTGGAGGCTATCAGGAATTCCGGAAGAATGAATGAAATCAAGTATTACCAGGCATCGTCTTCAGAGCAGTATGGGAAAGTACAACAAACACCACAGACTGAAAATACTCCATTTTATCCGAGGTCACCATATGCTGTTGCGAAGGTCTTTGCTCACCAGCTAACGGTTAATTATAGAGAGTCTTACGGCCTGTTTGCATGTAATGGGATATTATTTAACCATGAATCCCCTAGACGAGGGGAAACCTTCGTTACCCGTAAAATAACCATAGCGGCAGCAAAGATTGCATTAGGTATAGAAGAGAAGTTATGGCTGGGCAATCTTGACGCAAAGAGGGACTGGGGACACGCAAAAGACTATGTAATGGCCATGTGGCTGATGCTTCAGCAGGATATAGCCGACGATTATGTGATATCCACTGGTATAACTACATCGGTAAGGGACTTTGCTATAATGGCATTTGGTCAAGCTGGCATAAAGCTGGCATTCAGTGACGAGGGCCTAAATGAAGTAGGTGTAGATATAAATACGGGTAAATCGGTCGTGGAAGTAGACCCGCGTTATTTTAGGCCGGCGGAGGTAGACTTACTTATTGGTGATTCAACTAAAGCAAGGAAAGTGCTGGGATGGAAACCAGCGTATGACCTTGCTGGTATTATAAAAGAAATGGTTCAAAGTGATATGAAAATTTATGGAAAAGGATAGCCGGATATACATAGCCGGGATAAATGGCATGGTGGGCGCTGCAATAAAGCGGCATCTTACCAGTGAGGGGTATACTAATATATTTGGGTTCTCCAGTAAAGAGCTAGACCTTAGAAAGCAAGCTGATGTGAATGACGCTTTTGATTCAGGGGGGTATGAGTATGTATTCTTAGCGGCGGCAAAGGTCGGAGGCATACTTGCTAATAGTACATATAAGGCTGATTTTTTGTATGATAACCTTATGATACAGGCCAATATTATCGAGGCATCGAGGTTGTACGGTGTAAAAAAGCTATTGTTTTTAGGGAGTAGCTGCATATATCCCAAAGATTGTCCACAGCCTATCAAAGAGGAATACCTGCTTACCGGGCCTCTTGAACCAACTAATGACACCTATGCGATAGCGAAAATAGCGGGTATTAAAATGTGTGACGCCTACAGGGCGCAATACAAAAGCAACTTTATATCAGCAATGCCCTGTAATCTATATGGCCCTGGCGACACCTATCATTTGCAAAATTCACATGTTATACCGGCGCTTATTAAAAAGTTTCTGGGCGGGGATTATGTATTGTGGGGGAGCGGACGGCCATACCGGGAATTTATGCATGTGGATGATTTGGCATCGGCGTGCGTGTTTTTAATGAAAAATTATAATGACCCCGGCCATATAAATGTAGGCACCGGTTGCGAGATATCAATAACGGGCCTTGCGGAAATGATACTTAATATATTAGGCATGGACGATTGTAAGATACAATACGATACCACTAAGCCGGACGGGACGATGAGAAAGATAATGGATAATACCCGTATTATGAAAATGGGGTGGAAACCAGCATATACACTGAAGCAAGGATTAACTGAAATAATAAAAAGTCAAACAAAAATTTAAGAATGACATCGGCAAAACTAATGGGCGGACTTGGAAACCAGATTTTCATGATGGCCGCCGCGATTGCACTTGCATTAAGGAATAATACAGAAGCGGTATTTGACCTTGAAAAATGCAGCACGGAGCTCCAGGGCAACGCGGCAGAGAAGTACAGGGACAATTTTTATCTGAATATAAAGTCCGCATCTATTTCGCTGGACGGTGCTAATATCTACAAGGAGCCTAAATTCACGTATGATGCTATTCCTTTTTTGGATAACATCGTGCTGGAAGGGTATTTCCAGTCGGAAAAATACTTCAGTGACTGCAAAGAGCATATCAGGAATTTGTTTTACTTTGACCCGGAGACTAAGACGAAGATTCAGCAGTACTTTGATTCAGTGGGTACAGATAAGCCAATTACTACCGTTCATATCCGCCGTGGAGATTATTTACAGTTTCCTGATATCTATTATATCTGCGACAAAGACTATTACGAAAGGGCAATGGCATTATTGCCGGGTAATAATTTTGTTTTTGTTGCATACGACAAAGACATGGACTGGGTTAAAGAGAACTTTTCCGGAGATAATATATTTTACTCGCCATTTACAGAGGAGCTAGATGACCTGACCTTGCTTACGATGGGAGCCAATAATATCATAGCAAACAGTGCCTTTTCCTGGTGGGGGGCATGGTTTAATGCTAATCAAAACAAAAAGGTAATAGCGCCAGAAAAGTGGTTCATGCCTCAGTGCGTGCTATCTGCGCAGGATATGTATTGTGAAGGGTGGTTGGTTATTTGATAAAAAACAATGGTACCTACTGACCTAAAACAGGTCGGTAGTTGCCAAAAAAATAGAGAACAGGAAATGCAGAAAGGAATAAGGGAAGTAAGGAGCAGGAAGAGCGGCTGGAAGAAACCGCCTAATACAGTGTACGTTGGCCGACCCACTAAGTTCGGCAATCCATTCAGGTTATTTAAAGGGAAAATATATGGTGATGCCTCCCATCGCGGGGAGCCGTTTCTTTTTCTTGAAGACGCTGTAAGTAGCGATGCGGCGCAGAAACGCGCCATTGAACTATACGCGGACTGGATTGCCGGTAAAAATCCATACAATGTAATCCCATGTCCGTTTACTGTGCAGGATATGATAGATGAACTGGAAGGCTATAATCTTGCGTGCTGGTGTAAGTTGACGGATGACGCTGGCAATCATTTCCCTTGCCATGTTGATGTATTATTGAAGCATATTTACGGGTAATGGGCAAGTACTTCGCAAACTGCCATACGCACGACCAGTTGCAAAGCGAATATCGGCACTGGTCTAAAAGGCTACACCCGGACGTTGGAGGCTCTGATGCAGACTTTCGGGAAATGAAGGATGAGTACGACAGGGCCAAGTGTGATATTGATTACGCAACAGTACATTGCACTTTGCCGGAATATTTTGATGAGAATACGTCGTATGAATATTTCCGCAGGCCCGTTAAGTTTGCTGGGACGGTGTGCGGGCATTACTATAAGTTCGAGCAGGAGTTCGGAGCCGACATATTAATAACACAGAGCAGGATAAACCTAATTTTCACAAGGAATAAAGAATTGGCATAGGTTACATGAGACGGGCAACAAGGGTAAATCCATACGACAAGTTTCTTTCCGAAGAAGATATAATTCATTCGAGCATTATTACGTATGTGGGCCTTGCTTACCCAGGCATACTGATTATGCACGCGCCGCTGGAGGGGAAAAGAAGCGATTTCGAAAAGTATAAAGCCAAGAAGCTGGGCCTTAATCTAAGTAAGGGATTCCCGGATTTTTACTTTGTTTATAAAGGGGAGGTGTTATACCTGGAGGTGAAGACTATTACCGGTGAATTGTCAAAAGAACAGGAAGGTTGGATATCGGGCCTGATAAACAATGGCCAGGATGCGCAGGTGGGTTATGGCTTTGATGCATGCAAGGATATTATAGATGCTGCTTTCGGGCCGCTGAAGAGTTGTTTTTTCTAAAGGTCACTACTCCCGGAATCCTAGACATCTGCCGTTATGTATAATAGGCTTGTCGAAGACGTGTACCCTATGCCCCTGTAACCTGCCATTGAGAATTATGGGCTCTCCCCTTTGCTCAAACCTTATTACCCGACCGTATTCGTCCGATATAGGTACAAACTGGCCGGTATCAAATAGGTGCTGCTGCTGTTGGTTATAATGAATCATGCGGATGGGTTTTCGATATTTGGCGTAATGAAATTGTCTATATAGTAATCCTTCGAAGCGGGTATGTCAAGGGAATTAATGCCTGTCCATTCCGTGCATCCAGTTAAAAAAGCCGACTCAATTTGGTCTTGCTCTACTGGGAGAAGCTGGTTAATTCTATTGACGATATCCTGCATGGCATTTCTGTATGCTGTGGAAGCAGCACCTGAATTCACTGTTTCTGTACACTCTGATTTTAGTGTCTGTAATGCTGTTTTCATGATGGTTGTTTTTATCTATCGCTATTTTATAGCGTATGTTTCCGTGAAGTAATTATCGAAGTCCCAACTATCCGCCGCGACCTTACACCCATCTCCGTCACACGATGCATTATCGCTACCTGCGTTAAAGGCGTTTAAAATCTGCCCCTTTTCGACACTCAGCAGTTCGGTTAGTATATCCAAAACAAATTGCAATTCAGAATACGCATTAGGCTTACCATCGCACTGCGACTGCCTTTCCTTAATTTTATCAATGCATTGCTCTATCGCTGTTTTCATAATTGTTTTCGCTTTTATACTATGGTCTTTTTCTTAACTCCGCATTTGCCTCGTATTCAGCTTTATGCAGGGCCATATCGATTTCGTCACTTTGGTCGTAAATTATTTCCACCATCTTATAGACGTTGTACGGCTGGAGCCTATGGTAGGTGAATTCGATTTCAACTTTACTATAATCTCCATCGCCGGCCATGTCGGCTTTTATCATGTTCTCCAAGTTGTCCTGGGAGATTGAGCAGATGAAGAAATTATTTTTACGGCCAAAGATAATGCCCAGCCCAATATGCAGGCGCAGGTACAATTGGCGGATAAAAATAACGAAGTTGCTCTCTTTGCTTAGTAGTTTCATTGTTAGTTCTGTTGGTCTGGTAATGTGGCTAATAAATTATGTGTAAGTCCTTCCCAAACGCCAAGGCAGTCGAAGTTATCCATGCCATAAATACCCAACAACTCTATATCCGCAAGGCTACGGGCTTCTATTGTGTCGAACGCCAAAACGGGAACATCCCGGTATTGCATATCCGGGAGGCCAATGTAACCAACTACAAATGACTGTTTGTCACCTCCGGTATTCCTGTATTCGGTTGGTTCCTTATATTTTTTCATGATGTTGGTAATTTGCTATTTTCCTTATTTTGGGCGATTTTAAAATTCATGGCCGCTACATATTCCCTGCTGGTTAATGGCTTCAGGCAGGGCTCTGCTGGCTTGCAAATGAAAGTCCAGTAATCTCCTCCTCCCATTCTGGCCGATGGCCGATTACCTGGCGGTAGCTGCTCAACCTTAAATCCTAAAACGCAATTAGCGCTGAATTTATTACCGGCGCTATCGTCATAGGCCCAGCACCCACCGCAAGTTCGGCAATTTTTTAATTTCAGGACTACTGGTTTTCTCATTTTTCCTCTGATATTTTAAAATGATACTCCATAAATTGGTTGTCCCATTCGCATTCTATATCATTGTATATTGCAAACTCATTCAGCCTGTCTGGCACAGAAATTACTATACGATTTGGTAAATCAATGATAGCAGGAAACAACTTAATGGCCATAGTATTTGACATTCTGTAAGTCTCTCCGCTCTTTACCCATTTGAGCAGTGTGCGTAATGTTCTGTCTCTGGCGGCAGCTTCCATCATGTTAGTTATATCTTAGTACTCGTATTAGATATGATTTTGGTAAAATAAGAATGTTGCTGTCTTTGCGCAACGATGCTCCCATAGGCAAGGCCTCTATATGGGCCTGCGCTAATTGCTGCGGTTCCATTTCAATTTCAAAAAAAACGGCATCAAACGAATCTATTTGCAGGATATTCACGGTCATGTTTAATCCGTTCGCGTCTTTGTATATTGCTTTCATAGTATAAAATTAGAAATTATGATTTCTTTTGTGGCTTTATCGTAACTAAAACTGGCTCTACTTGGTAGTCGTACATGTCGTTTATCCAGTAAATAACATCAGCCTCTTCCGTTCTTAAAGATTCCAGGAAGTATCTCTTTTCTCCATCCACTATTGTATATGCAATATACTGCGGTATATTTTTCATAATGTAATGGTTTATTAAAACTTTACCTCCAATTCTGTTCCGCAAAGCATATAATATAGATTCTGTAGCTGGTGCAGATATTGAATGTTTACTTTGTATTTTTTTTCATCAAAATTCCCGCTTCCGGAAATAAAAAACTCCTTATTGTGAAAATAGAATTCCATCGGCCCATCCCCCAGGAAGACGTACTCACCGGTAAACTGTCTCCAGAATCCGCATTTCTTCAGTAGTTTGTTTGTAAGCCGTATCGGTTTAAGGTCAGCATAACTATAAATGGCAAGCGGATTCATGCACAAGCGCACAGATGCGGTGTGAATTTCCTTCACCTCATCTATGAGTATGTTTTTTCGGCCCTTATAAAGCACCTTGTTGCCTACCCTTAATTCTTCTTTTTTCATGGTGTTTTATTAAAAACCACCTCCAGCTCTGTACCGGTAAGTGCAAAGTAAAGATTCTGGAACTGATGCAGGTACTTAATATCTATCTTGGTTCTGTGCGTCTCTACAGAGTCTGCCGGCTCCGACTGAAAATAAATGCCCTCTTCCTCAACACACAGATAGATGCCCTCTCCAAGTGACGTTAATTCAAAAAAGTTTTTACCGTATGCTTGCGGACAATTTCGCAGTAGTTCAGGTGTTAGCTCAATAGGCTCAATGCTGCCATCTGTCAGTTTTCGACTATCCCACTTAGTAAAGCCATCGTCAAAAATAAAGTAGTCAGGCCCTGTCGCTACAACAGTTCCGTTAAATATCTTATTCCCTATTCTCAGTTCTTTTGCGACTATCATTAGTTTTGTTTGAATTATGATTTAATTAATAATATCGATAGTAACCGCGCAATACACCGACAACCCCACAAGCAATAGATGCAGGCAAAACAACTTCGTCGAAGTGAATACCAGCTTGTAATATGTAGGTATGGTACCTGCTGCAAGATGCTGCTTAACCGCTGTATTGAGCATCAGGTACAAGCACGCCCCAAAGCAGATGCGAAGTAATATTTCCGGGAGTAATTCCATCAGTTACACGTTTTTATTGTCAATAATGGTTGCCATGGTCGCCTCGGCATCTGCTTTATGCAGGTAATCCCCGGTCTTGTACGCCCATGTCATATCGCCAAACAGGGATTTCTTTTGCTGCTGGATAATGTAGTACGGCTTGAACCATATATGCACCCACTTGCCAGGCTGCCCGGAGTCATCATTAAGCTTTTCATAAGCCTGCGTAGGTAGCCATGCAAATTTTTCCTTTACCCTGTAATTCGACTTCCGGTATATCGGTTTGTAAAACATAGTCCTGCATCCATTAAACATATTTATAGAAAATAATAGCAAAGTAATTAAACGAATTCTTTTAGTATAAATCTGCAACAATCGTGCCGGATTTTGTATATTTGATGTATTGCAACATGAAGGATAAAAGCGGGAATAGCATAACATTGGTTGAGCGGCATAAGATAGGTGCCGGTCATGTTCATTTCGAAGAAATAGACAGGTTGTGCTTTCTGTCCAAGAATCTGTATAATGCCGCTAATTACCGTATCCGTCAGTTGTTTATTGATAGCGGTAAAGAGAAACTGGAAGGCAAGCGGGAGCATGCGCTCTGGCTCCGGTACAGCGACCTGCAAAAGCAGCTACAGAATGAGAAGCAATCGGACTACACGGCGCTCCCCGCCAAGGTCAGCCAGCAGGTATTAATGCTGCTTGATAAAAACTGGAAGTCATTCTTTACCGCCATTAAGGTATGGTCGGCCAATAAGGATAAGTTTACCGGACAGCCAGCCCTGCCTAAGTATAAGGACAAAGCCCATGGGCGCAACGTGCTCACCTATACCATACAGGCTATATCAAAGACGGCGTTAGAGAAAAGCATCGTATCCTTATCGGGCACTATGATAAGAATACCAACAAAGCAAAAGAATATACAGCAGGTACGCATAGTGCCTGAATGCGGGTTTTATACAATAGAAATAGTATACATTAAACCAAAGGAGGTAATACGAAGCCTGCTCAAACAAAACATAGCGGGCATAGATATCGGCGTAGACAACCTTGCGGCTGTAACATCAAATGCAGAGGGGGTGACACCCTTACTCATTAACGGCAGGGCGCTAAAGAGCATCAACGCTTATTATAACAAAAAACTGGCAAGACTGAAATCGCTTATTGGCACTGGCACATCAAAGAGAATCAGACGGATGACCGAAAAGCGCAACAGCAAGATTGACCATTACCTGCATTGCGCAAGCAAGTACATTGTGCAGCACCTGGTGAGTAACGACATCGGAACGCTGGTTATTGGCAAGAACATCGGCTGGAAGCAGCAAATCAACCTCGGCGATAAAAACAACCAGAACTTCGTGCAGATTCCGCATGCGAGATTCGTCGGTATGTTGCAGTACAAGGCTGATATGGTTGGTATAGACGTGATTCTTGTTGAAGAGTCACACACCAGCAAATGCAGCTTCATCGACAATGAACCGGTACAACATCAGGATAAATACCTTGGTAAGCGGGTGAAGCGCGGTTTGTTTGTGAGCAAAGATGGCTTGTTGATTAATGCCGACTGTAATGGCAGTGGCAATATTATCAGAAAGGTATTCCCTAACGCATTTGCCGATGGGATACAGGGCGTTGTAGTTCGTCCAAGGAGGGTCTCTAACCTAAACCCGCTCTCCAAAAGCTAATAAACATGGGAAAAGTGGATTTCTATACTTTTCTGTGAATTAGTGAACTATGGCCAGCTCCCACCAAGGTGCATTTTTTTTGAAAAATGAGCTCGATTGTTATATAAATTGTTAATACCGATGCTATAAGTGCAAAAAAGAATAATATAGCCATAAATGCTTGTTTGGATACTGTAAAGCAAATGGCGTGCCAAATTAGCAAGGTAAACTAAGTTTTTTTTGATTTTACTCCTTCAAACCCTTTTTTAGGTAAAATGTTTCTAATATATCCGTGTTGTACCCCATTGCGCGTAATGCTTCTTTCTGTGCAAGCGTCCATTCTTTAGGGTCTGGGGTGCAATCTATGGCGGTTTCCCCGTCATCTATCTCAGAATAGGTGTATCCATACCAACCGAGTGTAATCAGGTCTGGATTCTCAATGCCGTATTGTGATTTTTTCTTTCTCTTTGACTTTTTCACCTTTGGAGTTATGGTAGTCTCTTGCGGCTGGGTGTGTTTATGTATTTCGGCCAGTTCCTTCAGTGATTTATCAAATTTTACTGTCAGGTCAATGCAGATGATGTTATTTAGTACGGTGCCGTGGTAGTCTTCACCGTCAAGGTGAATAGGTGTTAATTTCTGCCAGGTATCATCTTTTATGATACCGGAATCCACTAAAAGGTCATGAATTGTTTCCGCCTTATTTGTACTATCGCGGCCCATGTTGTTGCCCCAGTAGAAATATATGGAGCTGGTGCAGGCGTCTATAGGGAATGACAATCCGTACTTAGCATATTTCTTGTGCCAATAGCTTGCCTGTTCTACCAGGATGGGAATAGTCCGTGCGACAAAAGCAAGGTAGTTGTTGTTAGGGCGTATGTATGCCTTTAAATTATCTTCTATAAGCTGTAATACCTCCTCGACGGGCTTCGTCTTGTCTACCTTTGACTTGAGAAACTTAAAGTTGTTGCCGGCTATCCACTGATTCTTTTTACTGGGCAGGGTGTTCTCTAGCACAAAATGCACGGTCAGGTATCCCTTGTATACTTTTTTCTTCCGTGGCGGAATGATAATGCCGAATAAGGAAGTAATGCGGTTTTTATATTTGAATGCCTCTTTGTTTACCATTTGTTTCTCTTTCGTTTTTGCCGCTGGTTTTTCTTTTTGAATGCGCCAGGCACGGTGTCAATGAATGGCGGATAACGAGCTTTTGTTGTTTTACTATCCTGTATCTCAATTGCAGGGAGCGGGTTAGGCATTACTACCCTGGATGGGTTTATGTGCTCAATAGAACCCAGCATTAAATTCAGGCAGCCTGCTGTCATTATTTGCGAATCAGGGAAATCAGGCCCCTCAATTAGTAGTATGCCTCGTTCCAGTATGCCACTCGGTACACCATGAGCGTCCATAAATGGAGCCTGTGGCCCGAGCGTGGCCACCGAAGTACCTTTCCCGCTTCCAATTAGTACAGGTTTGATGTCAGGCATGGTATAGGTTGAGTTATTTGAAATACCCACTTCTTATTTGCATAGGGGTGTTTTTCGTAGAGTCATAATGCCCTTTATAGACCTTGTGTATTTCCTGGTACGTTATTCTGCATTCTTTATTGCTCAGCCATACCAAATGAAGCAAAAACAAAGAAGCTACAGCGCCAAGCAATCTTATTATTGTAGCAATGTATTTCATAATTATAGTTTGATTTGTAATTCAGTCCCATTAATGGTGTAAAAAAGGTTTTGAAGCTGGTGTAAGTACCTTAAATCACTTCGCAGACAAACCACCCCATCGCTTTCTCTTGGCTCATCCTTTCTGCCTTCGCGCATGAAAGCATAATACTGCGGATAGCTTTTGTCATTGTTGTAGTTAATACTAATATGCTTGTATATTCTCGGATGGTCACTACATTCGAGATACATGCCAGTAAACGAATGCAGCCCACCGCCTATAAACCCATATTGCATCAATATTTCATCAGTAAGCTCAATACCCTCTATCTCGCAGGGCTTATATTGGTTTTCGTTCTCCAGACACAGGATAAGGTGGGAGTACATTAATTTATGGTTTTCATCCACATAGGTGAGGGTATTCCTGTTGGTGTTATCCTCAATGGACAAAACGGTTTGTACGCCCGCCACGCCCCTGAATTTATTGCCTACTCTTAAATCGCTTGCCAGTATCATAGTTTCTTAATTGTTTATTCTTTACAAAAAATAAGTTGATTTAACGAGTACCAGTGCCAGTCTCCGCATGCCTGCACTCCAATTTCCTTCAAACAAAAAAATGTAACGCCAGATATTTTAAACGACGGTTCATCTATAAACATAAGGCTCATTTCGTATCTGCCGCCCATGTGGCAATATTGATAAACCCGGTAATCTGAATCAGGGTTTCCAATTTTAAATAATTCCTCATATTCTTTACTCAACAACGCACCATATTTCGTCAGTTTCGCAATTCTGCCTATCAGGCTTTGATGAGGAGTTATGTCTATTTCCACTGGCTATTCCCCGGCAACTTTTAACCAAATATGCTTGTTCTCGTTGGTAATATACTTTGCCTGCCTGATAAATGTCGCATTACCGGTAAGGTAATCCCGCAGGTGCATCCAGTAGAAACCTTCATGCGTTTTCCCGGACAAACATGCGCCAGATATTTTATTATCAGGTAGCCTGTTGGCCTCGGCGGCTTCTTTTATAGTTTTATATACAGCAAGGCGATGGTGCTCTGCCCGGTAATAACCAAGTTTTACAACTGCCGTGCCTTTCGATATCACCGGTATCTTCTTATACTGCCCGGTAATGTACGGTTGCAGGATGTCGTCCGAATTACTGGCGCACCATTGGATATTGTCTCTCCGGTTGTCTGTTTTTACCCCATTGATGTGGGTTCTTTCCGGAAGGTCGAACGGGTTGGCCACGTAGGCTATTGCCACCATTTGCGTGATGTCTATCTTTGTTGCGCCGATTACGACATATAAATACTTGTCGCTGTTTGTTTTTTGCTTCAGTATGGTGGCTTTCCCTTTTTTATCCTGCTTTACACGGCCATAGCTAGAAATATATACTTCGACATTCAGCTTGTCAAACAACTTGTACAGCCGTGCTGTGCGCATGTGATGCCATACCTCTCCCGGCATGGTATCGGGACTGAGGTTCTGGTAGGCGCTATGCGCAGGGTATGTGCTTGTGTCGGTCAAGTTATTGTTGGTTTTAAAGGTCTAAAACAACGTAAGCGGTAACGTACCTGTCAATGTTCCCGTGTCCGGAAAACACAAAGCCATCTCTAGTGTACTCGGCTGTGATTACGCCCTCTTCACAAAAGCCAGGACATTTGCACAGGCAGATGTCCCCTCTTTGCGGCTTATTGCCCTCATTGTATTCTTTGAATTTTATTTGCATGTTGGTTTTGTTTAACTATTTCTCATTAAAATATTAAAAACAGTCTCAGACGTCTTCATCTCTATAGCTCGCCCATTATATTGTACCGGGCTGCCTGCAAAGATACCTTCGGTAGCCTTATCTCCAAACCACATTTTCGCTTTTAAGTCCAATATTTTACCATCGATGACAATCCAGTAGTGTACGGGGATGTGGATTTCACCCATAGAGGCACTGCCAACCATGACTGAATGCTGTATCTCATTCCTTGTCAGCAGGTGGGCAAGCACTCTGGTAGCGCCATCGCATTCGAGCCTGGAAATCTTCCCTGTTACCTGGGTAATTATTTCATTAATTTTATTTTCGGTTTTCTTTGTCATTTGGTTTCTTTACTGGTTTAACATAGGTGCCGTATTTTATAGTCAGGTGATATCGCTCGCCTATTTCAGGCAGCCAGGCAGTATTCTCCATATCTTCCTCCAGTTCGGCAATTCGTTGCTGCAAATTAGGCAATAAATCAGCGTTGGGGATTTCGCCACCTTTCAGGTTCAATAGCTGCGTGGCCATACCTATGCCAGCATTCATTGCAGGGTTTAATACAACTGCTTTGTTGCCGCCACCCATTACATATGTATAGGCAAGCAGCTTGCAGGCAAAATCAGCGTTAATAGCTGAGTGGCCTATAGACATGAATGCGGATTGTATATCCTGCGCTAACTTAAAGTCCTGATGGCTCATTGATTGCTTTGTTTTTTAACTTCATAAAATGACCCAGACCTAATAGCGCAAGTACGCCCATAGCCAGAAAAGGCGGCATATCGTATAAAGCTATCTTTCTTTCAAACAAGGAATCTATCTTTTTTGATACTCTTTTGTAATAGTATATTGTTACCTTCTGGTTTTTGTTTATAAAAATAGGGTCATATTTCCCTTTATAATTCCTGCGTGACCTGCAACAATAAAGGCTTTTACAGTTCTTTTTTATAGAAGCGGAGATATATGAAGCATATTTAAGCTTGCTGACAGGAAATGCATTCCAATATAATTCCCCAAACCCACCTATTTTAAATCCTTTGGCCCTGTCCTCAAGAATTAACTTCCTGAAGTTATCATGTAGCTCTTTGATTGTTATCGTTAATGGTTCTTTGTAAGGCATATCTTAGTCTTTATAAGGGTCAAATTCATTACCTCCGGCCATGGCCACGCCAATTGGCGTAAGCTTATGCAGTATCTTGATTGTGTCTCCTTGGTAGGCTAAGACGTCTGACAGGTTCTTGTAACATCCGGGGGCCTCATCGGCACCAGCTCCGCGTAATTCAACATTGCGTTCTGTGAGTTCGTGACGTACCTGGTCAAAGTCAATAACGCCCTTGCCAACCGTTACGGGCTTTTTTTTGCCATCCGCCCCCTTGACCCACTTCTTCTTTCCGGCAGCCTGTGTGCGCGATAAAATGCGGCCCGCTCCGTGTACGGTAGAATACAGGCCATTACGGGATTGTTCCGTATCTACACCTTCCACGATAACGGATATGTCGCGCATGTTGGCCCCGATAAAACCTCGTTGGCCTGGAAAGGCAGGTGTGCATCCTTTTCGTACTACCCAGTAGTCTTCACCAAAGTGGTTTTCCTTCCATGCGAAATTATGGTGGTTGTGTACGGAGAAAGTAACTTCCGGATTACCCAGTATGCCCAATACTTTATTGATAACGGTCTCCCGGCCCGCATAGGCGTATTCCCCGCAAAGGTTCATAGCGTCTATATAAGCTTGCCCCAGTTCTGTATTGGTGGCGAAAAGCGTAGGTGGCGCATCCATGGACTCGCCTTTGGCACGTTCATCGAAATCAAGCCCCTGGGCCATGGACATAAACCCTGACGCTGTCTTATGGCCGAAGCCACGGGAGCCGAAGTGTACGCCTATCCAGATTAAGCCATTTTCGTCTTTGAAAATATCTACGAAATGATTCCCGCTTCCGACGGTACCCAACTGGCTCTTGGCCAACTGTGCCATTTTGCGCTGTGGTGCAAAGTTCGATTGAGATATCTTATCAAGCACCTCATGGTCTACCGGCTCATTGTTTGGGCGGCCCACACCAAAAGATATAAGTCGTGCAATCTCATTCATTACATGGCTGGCATTAATGTCTGAGGCCAGTACATTGGTTTGCACGGCCATATTTCCACATGCGATATCATATCCGACGCCTGACGGGGATATCATATCCTTGTAGGCTATGCACCCGCCAACCGGCATGGAGTAGCCCTTATGGGCGTCGGCGGTAATTACGCCTATTGCATTATCTACCATGCAGTTTTGCAACTGGATGATGGTCGATTCATCTATTATTTCTTTGCCGAATATGGTTATGTTCATGATTATTGGTTGTGCTTTGGTATAAATAATGCTGGTATTGATGGTTTAGGGAATTCAGTAATTCCCAGTTCGGTCATGTCCATGTATCTTAGTGCATAATGGCCTTTTGCGTATAAGGCGACGTGCAATAATTTGAATTGTTTCATGTGCGTGTTTATTTTGTTATTGTAATTGTGCAAGTACCTTTGTGAGCAGGTTTATTTTCGTAATCTCGCTCTTTGCGCCAGGTATTTCATCATGATTTTTACGGGTTGCTAAAATCTCAAGCAATATTTTCATTTTTTTGAAGTCTTTCACCGGTAAAGAAATGTCGCCATCTGCCTGAGAAATATACAAGCCGTCATAATTTATGCCGTTTTCGCCCGACAGCGCCTGTGATGCTGCCGTAACAATACAGTACATTACATCCGAGTAGCATTTGTTTATGTCCGTAAGTAATGTCACTTGTGTTCTCAGGTTTTTCAATTCAGCTTCAGATATAGCGTCCATTTTCAGTGTTTTTTATTGGTTTACATATTATTTTTTAAAAAGACTTTCCGGGATTCGTTTCAATGGGCCTGCGTCAACTATTTTTATACCGGTTCTCTGCTGCGTAGACCGCATTAGCTTCCCTATGGTCTCGTCGGACGTTCTTCCGCATTCCCACGTTGCGGTATCGTTTTCGAAACAGGCGTGGTAGTCGCCGGCTCCATTGTTGGAGCCATTATTACGGTAGGTTACAACTATTGCATCCATATACAGATGATGTGATTTTGGTTAAGTTTTGGCGTTATGCGATTCCATTTCTTCATGGTGTCTGCTGATTCGTATTCTGTATCAGAATCGGTTGGGACATGCAGGCTTTTTACCTCCAAAAGTATTTTCTTGGGACAGCCCTCCTCTATCCACTTATTAACATCCCAGTCGCTAATTAAGCGCATACCTGGTAATGCAGGGTATGCAGCTAAGACAAATCTATCGGTGTCAGATTGCCTGCGCTTATGTAACTCGCCGCTTTCCGTCAATACATAGCCGCCAAAGGCTAACGGGTCATCGGACGTCACAAGAAAGCGCTGAGGTATTTCAGTATGTGATAATTTGTCGAGGTAATTATATGCCCACTTATCAAGTGTTTTGTCAAAGGCAAATATCCGCTCCCCTATAGCACAGTATTTGTGTTCAATCGGTATGGGTTGTATTGAGTATTGTTCGTTCATTTTATGATTGTGTTTCTTTTGTTGGTAAAGAGGTGAGGTATTCCATTGGAATATATACATCTGCATGCATCCATCTGTTGCCGCTATCGCAATACCAGCTATTGCCATCTTTTTTAAGGCGGCCTACAAGCGTACCATTTGTTGCAGAGTCCTTTGCTAATACTATCTCCAGCTCATTGCTCTTTCTTTCGGCGGGTATGGGTAGCCAGTATAATTTATTTGGTGGTGTCCTGTCTGCTCTGTTGTGCGCCTGGTTTTGTAATGCTTGCGCTGTGTTATTTGCTCGCGGTGCACCGGCGGAGTCTTTTAGCTTATCCGGTAATGGCCCACCAAACATGACTTCCAATGGCCAGATAATTGTTACATGACCGTCTGTGATTTTCGGTTGAAGTTTAAAATCCTCTGCCGGATTCGGGCTAATCAAACATTCTAGCGACGCCTCTTTTGGGCAACCGGCATCTATCCATGTGCGTACATCAGATAGCCGGATTGATGGGAGGTCGTTTATTACCATGTCTTCCACAATAATGGGCTGGTAAGATGCAATTACTTTAAAGTGGTCGGCCTTGCCGATAAAGCCAGCACTGGTATAATGGCTATAATACTGTATCTCTATAAGAGTTTTGTACACTTCGTCAGATACTGTACCGTCATTTTTAGGCAAGAACGCGCGGCCTATATAGCCAGTTCTGGCCTCCATACAAACATCCCCCTCCTGAATATCGGAATTTGTATCTACAATCAGCAGGTTCATTGGTGAGTGGGTGCCGCTGTCGGCCTCGGCGCTCCATGTAGATATAGATACGGTGTCCACAGGCGACTCTTTGTCAAAACGCTTGATACCAGTCGCCTTGACCCTTTTGACGATATCGTTGACTTCCGGTAGCATACCATCGTTTGGTATTAAAATAAATTCGTGCATTTGATTTGAGATATATTTCCTGTAATGCAATTTGCGTGCCAAAATATTTACTATCGCGTTTTTTATATAGCCTTTCTCTTGTTGTATTCAGCCATATAGGCCTCTTCTTTCTCAACCCTTATTTTTAACTCTTCGGGTGTTTCCAGCCTCGCCCCTGATATTATCAAAAGAGTCGTGCTATACAGCCCTTCATCTGTTTCGCGCGTCCAAAATGCGTGCTCTTCCGTAACGCCATACTCACGGAGTTTGGCTAATGTCAGCACGCCATCGCTCCCGCTACCTAGTTCTATTTCTTTCTGAAATCTAACCAATTGCGGCTCCCTCTTAATTATTATTGGATATGCATATGCTGGCATAAAATGAAATTTACTAAACTGTGAATGTATTGGCTGTAATGCAATTTGCATGCCAGATTATAGGTAGAGAATAAAAACTTAGTTTTTTATTTGGCACGGGAATTGCTCTATATAGGGAAAGAATAACAGATAATGGAAAATATTTTAACAATAAAAATGAATATTGAGCCTGGTAGCGATTTGACCTTAGAAAACGTATGTAAGGTTGTCGTAGAGCAGATACATGCAGGTATGGTCTCTGGGTCATTGATTATAGGGCCTAATGACCGGCCATATGCTACGGTAGAATATTCGCTCACTAACTGATTGCAAAACTAATTTGGCACGCAAATTGCACTACAGGTAAAAAACAAGCAATGGCTAAAAAAAGGTATTATGTTCGGCTCGTACCTATGAGCTATGAGAATATTACCAATAGGGCGGGTGATATTATAATGGTCGGAGGTAAACCGGCAATAGCTGGCAAGCATGACCTTGGTAACCAGGCTATGAATATGGTGCTAGTTGATATAGAGGCCCAGGTGATGGAAGGTCACTGGTATTATGGCATGCAGAATGGTGTTTTGACCGTAAAGAAGCGTGTGCGAGTAGGTGGGCATCTACCTATAATATATGCAGCGTGGGAAAAAGTAGTGGCGTCATACGGGTTTATACATAAGGATTTGTCTCCAATAAGTTTACGTGATGTAGAATCGTGGATTGCCAGAGGCGGCAACTATGGGGATACTATTGAAGTAGAGGTGGGGTGTGAAGATTTAAGTGAATTGCCCGATGATGTTGCCGCCATGAATAAGGAGCTCGCTGAAGTAGAGCAGATATACCAGGATGCCTTGACTGAAGTGGGAGTACTATCTGGCGGCAAGTATAAGACCAGCGTCATTTTAGACCAGCTAAGGGATATGGCAATTCGTGCGATAAAAGAAAAGCATGCAAAATAAAGCTCCTGAAAAGAAAGAGAATACCTACCCGGATTACGACGTGTTTTATAAAAAATACGGTGTGCCTGCGGTTAAGCCTTACCGGATTGCGGCCACATCCGAAAACTGGGCCAGAAGTAAGTTTAAGAGATTCAATACCGGTTGCTCCATCATTAAAGTAGAAAAAGTAATTCCTGATACAGATAAAAATCAAAAATAATGTCGTCACCAAAAAAAATAGACATAACCGATATCCCCGGAGAAGTACGCACTTATATACAATCTGCACGTGGGTTGGTAAACAAGGATTTGTGCGTTGTTGCTAATCCATGGAAGGGTACATGCTACCTTGAGGTTGTAGTGCATAATAGCTCGAATCCTGAAGCGTATCCATTTAATTACATGCAGAGAAAGGAGGCCGTAGATAAATACAATTCAATAGCTGCGCCTGTTAATGTAACGGAACAGGATATAGCTAATAAAATAAAAGTAGGGAGTACTTATTTCCCAATAAGCAACAGCAGGGAATCCGTTGATTCTGTACAGAAGGGTGTTTATATGATAAAGGGTAAACTGTACGCTAAAGATTTAACTAGATACAATAGAGTTTCCTGCTCACTGCCTGGGTTTGTGAATATAAACGCAATAAATAATAAAGGGAAAATGGAATTTCACCAGTGCATACGTGATATGCATGAGATGTATACGGAGGCTAGCCATGAGCCAATGTCCGATGCGGTTACCGCGAAGGATATTGCTAACAGGGTCAAAATAGGCAATGGCTATTACAGGAAAGGAGCTGGGCGTACAAAAATAAGACCGGCAAACATTTACCTGATAAAAGGTAAGGCCTACGCCATAGACGGTGCAGAATATCATATAGCAACCTGCGACTTGCCTGGATATGTAAATGTGAACGTGTTGAATCAGGATGGTCGCATATCATTCCACCAGGTATGGCCAAGAGACCATGTGTTTTATCAAAATGGAATAAGCTAACTGTATACATAAAGCGTAATAAAAATAAAACATGAAAATCGTACACTATTCAAGAACTGGCTACAACGGCGATTACACTTACACATCAGTATGTGGCAAGAACGTTCACACGCATAAGGACAATGAAGAAATCTCAGTATCCCCCGAACTGGCAAACTGTAAAGAATGTCTGGCAACCAGTGAATATAAGGCCGATACCAGCGAAGCTAAAAGCGGCATCAAAATAAGAATATACATCGAATCAGACATTTTACATGCCAGTGAGTTCAGGAGCGCACAAAGGGAGGTGTTGGATTTCGCAAAAGAGCAGGGGCTGGAATGTGTCGACAGGGTATTTTCCAAGGTGCTTGACCGCGCATGGCATAACTTGGAAAGCACCTGGCAGGCGGTAAAAGATGCAGATGAGATTTACGCCACCTCTTCCCTTATCCCGTTGTGTGGAGACCCCAGAATGGGCGCGCCTGTAATATTCAATGGCATGTGCGAAAGAGCGGTAAAAGAAAAAATTACCGGAAAGTCGGTAATAATACTAAATAAGTTAGAAAATATTAACTGGGACTACATTGATATAGCGATGATGAAAAAAGCGTTTAAAGCAAATTCATTATTTATGCAAGACGACAACTTTGATTTGGTTAAAATAGAAGTTTCCAAAATAAAAAAAAGACGGTAGTAATTAATAAGATAAAAACATGCTCGTAAAAGAACTACCTGAAGAAACGAATCTCAAAGCCATAAAGGTGGAGCTGCCAGACGTAGTCCACCAGCTTTATATCGACTATTGCATGCACCCAGGGCCTGTAGAAAAACAGGTGTGGCTTGTTGGTTCTATGATGGGCGACTGGTGGGTTTCTCCGGATGCGCCTGGGCAACCAGGAAGCAGGCGTCTGTACCCGATGCCAATGGGTATATATCCGTCTGATATTATGGACTGGGAGGTAGTGGAAGTATGGAAGCTGCTCAAGGACGATAAAGCGCCGAGGAGTAGCAACTACAAGAAGCAGTGCAATAAAATAGCTAAAATACATAAGCACATCTCCGACCATCGCCTTGACGGCCTTCATAAACTGACTACCTACCTTGCTAAAAACCACAGCGAGGTAGTTATTGAGAATTTGAATGTCTCTGGCATGCTGAAGAACCATAACCTCAGTAAACACATAGCCAACGGGAGCTTCTACGAGTTCCGCAGGCAATTGGAATACAAGGGACTATGGTATGGGTGTAAAATAACGGTAGTCGACAGGTTCTTCCCAAGCAGTAAACTATGCAGCCACTGCGGGCATATAAACCAGAACCTTAAGCTAAGCGACCGTGAGTGGGACTGCGATATATGCAACACCCACCACCAGCGAGACAATACTGCGAGCGTGAACCTGGAACAGTACCCGGTAAAGCACGCGCATAAATACGAGAAAAAAGAAAAACAAGATAAACAACCGATAGGCGGTTATGCGGCAAGTTCTGCCGTGAAAGACTGTGGAGCGTGGAGTTCTGTAGCAGAAATGCTACATAGCCCCGCTGTGAAACAGTAAACAAACACCAAACCTGTCTTTGGATAGATTTGGATAGGTTTTGTAGAACGGTCTTCATTCCTGCAACAATTAAGTGGATAAGAAAAGAGCGAAACGGTAAGGTGAGGGCGTTGTCGTCTTGGGAGTTGATGCGTGAATTTATTTCAGAAAAATCCGGCTTAAAAATAAAATTTGGTGAAATAGTTGATTGATTAAAAAACATTACTACTTTTGCACTGGAGAATTTGAGCACAGCTATTGTGAGCATTTTCTTTAATTTTTAAAAATCATGAGATACACTGTAACAATGACTTCGACTTTCTGTTGGTTTAGTAACGTAACCAGCGGGCGAATCATTGTGTAAAAGCGTATTCGTTTAATACTCCTCCCGCCTGGTATACCACGGCGGGATTTTTTTTGTTTACATGGTGCGTTGGATGAATGGTTAGTCACTGGCTTGAAGACCCAGCTACACAAGTTCGATTCTTGTACGCACCACATACGGGCGCATGCTAAGGCGGCGAAGCGGTCTCCAAAACCGTTTGTGGTAAGTTCGATTCTTATCGCCCGTGCACATAATAATGGCCAGGTACCCAATGTTGTGATAGGGGTGCGTCTGCAAAACGCATATAACGAGAGTTGAATTCTCTCCCTGGCCTCAATAGTAAAATAAAGTTTTTTCGTTTAAAAAGTATTACTACATTTGCAGGATGAAACAAGTAACTCTATATAGTTCATTATATCTCTCGTTGTCGGAACGAGCAGGGTATGTTATGACTGTATAGAACTAAAATATACAATTAAAACAAAAATCCCTGCTCCTTCCGAGCGGGGATTTTTGTTTATGGGTTATGCCCTCCTGGTGGAACTGGGAGACACACTGGATTTAGGTTCCAGCGACTTCGGTCATGAGGGTTCGACCCCCTCGGAGGGCACGTAAATAGGCAGTTTGGCGAAATTGGTAGACGCGCCGCACTCAAAAAGCGGTACCGAGAGGTGTAGAGGTTCGAATCCTTTAATTGCCACAGTGAATAATTTGCCTGGGTGGCGAAATTGGCAGCACGCGCTGGGCTTAAAACTCAGTGACCAGTAATGGTCGTGCCGGTTCGAAGCCGGCCCCAGGTACAGTAAAAATGGAAACGCCCAATGGGCTGAGGTACGTGGTCTTGAAAACCATGAGGTCAGCGATGAGTTGATGTACGAGTTGGATTCTCGTCGTTTCCGCAGGTAAGGAAAGTAAATCACCCGGAGGGGGTGGCTCAGTTTGCTAAACTGATGGTTGGCCGCTGGTCAATGTGCATCGTGCGCACTGCTTTCCGCCAGTAAGTAAGTGAATGATGTAAAAAAATGGGTGTGCGGCAACGACGGGGGAGTTGCGCCGGTCTGTAACACCGGTACATAAGAAACACAGCGAGTTCGAATCTCGCCACACCCACAACTTATATAATGGAGCCGCCTCTGTCTAGTATCTGGGATGCGTATTTTCTAACCAGTTCGCCTATTTTGATATGGGTATCATGGGAGCTCTCTGGAACCCAGAGTTCACACAAGATATCATGCTTTGCCTTTAGGATGACAAGCTCTTCGTCTGGTTCGACCTTTTTCTCGTTGGAAGTATCGTATACAGGCTCGAGAATAGCATGGCCTACCAGGAATTCAATAGACACAAGGTCTATATCCCTGCGGGTTGTCTCTTCATGCAGGTACTTCGCGTTAACGGGAATCAGTCCATCAGAGCCGATGACCTTGTACTTATAACCGATGATGTTTCTTTCTGTAGCCATGCTGCAATATTATGACCCAGCCACGGCTATTTCAGCGGCATCAGGGACGATTAACCATGTTTTTTGCTTGTGTACGTATTCAAGGTAATAGGCCATCTCTCCTTCCGAGAAGCAGAATACCGCTTTATCGGTATCTTCGTCATGCAGGATACATACCAGGCCTTCCTGGAATTCATCGGGTGGATTAATAATCCGGCCAGAGGCTTTCTGCATTAAGACAAAATCCTTTCCTTTATCCGGGAGCGGTTCACCACCAGGCAGGTATTTAATTATAAAGCCCATATTATTGTCCGTTGTTAGTCTGTTGTTTGGTAAGAAACTCGCTGTACTCTTCGCTTTCGTTTATCCTGGCCCCTGTGTCCGGGAACTTCTGAAGCAGGTACTTCACGAATTCCATTTTATTAAGCGCTATCGACCGCTCAGTGCACTCCTGGGCGGCACTAAGTTGATTTATCATAACCAGCCTTGCTTTCATTAATTCAGTGCTGGGTGCACTCTGGTTGTTATTTACTATTGTCTGTTCCATAAAAACTGTGAAAATTGATTCATAATCATAAACATGTCAATTTCTATGCCAAACATCAAAAGGGCTATAAATATTTATTTACGTTATTTTAAAATATGGCACGCTATTTGCGCATGTTAAGTAAAATCAAACGAAAAATTCAAAACCAAGTTTATGTCGGAAATGCAAACTACGATACCGGAAGAGCAGGCTACTGCCGCCGTAATAACCAAAACGCCAAGAACGGATGTATGGCACGTGCTTTTTAAGCAATTGATATTTGCCCCTGAAGACAATATCCGCATAAAGTATAAGGATATAGAAGAGTTGATGTATTCCATTGTTGCTGCCGGGAAAGTTTTAAAGCCACTTTCTGTATACCGCGTAAGAGGTTCGGAAAACTTCAAGGTAAAGCAGGGGAACAGGCGCTACCTGGCCGTTAAGTTGGGTATAGAGAGGCTGCTGCTTAATCCCGATACCTTTCGCATCCGTGTAATCGTTGATAATCCCGAGAGTGAAGATGAAAGGCTGTTTAGCCAGTTGGAGGAAAACACCGGCGGTGTCCCTAATACTATACTTGAGGAGGCGGTTGTATATGCGCGTCTTAGTGAAATGGGTTATAGCCAGGAAGATATCGCCCACAAGCGCAAAAAGTCAATTACGCACGTTAGGAATTGCTTTAGCCTGCTTACTGCCGGGCCTGCATTGCGCAACCTTATAATTGAGGATGTGGTAGCGGAAACGCAGATAATAAAAATGCTGAAAAACAATACCCCTGCGGAGGTTGAAAAGATGATAGTGGATGCTATCGACTTTGAAAAAGAAAAGATAGCCGCAGGAAAGCCGGGTAACGTATCTGCTGCGCTCATGTTGTTTGGTGCCGATGATGATATCCCAACCCGCAAAGACAACACAAAGACGTCCGGCCCATCCGGTATGGATATTTCTTCGGATAGCGGCCCTGCGATAAGAATTACAGCCAAAAAACTTGCCAAGGATAAAGGAAAATCAGAGCGGTTCCATGAAGTAGAGGTGAAAAACCTTATCATGTCCGCTATGATGGCCATGACCGATTGGAGCCAGTACAGTACGCTCGATGCAACTACTCTACAGGGCCTCACCGACCAGGTGGAAGAGTGGTTCCGGGATAATAAGCATGCAGAGGGTGGATTCCGGTATTTTTCATCGTAGTAGCATGTAGACAGCAAAAAGAGTTACCACGTGGACATGCAGAATCTGGATGGTGCATTGTGTATAAGCTAAAGAACATTATTTATTTTCAACGAAGTAGCAACTATAAGCAATGCTGACAGCAAAAACACCGATAGGGCCTATAGCGGTTCCTGAATGGCAGGAAAGGGAGTTAACGCCATTGACCGATGACGAGCTGCTGCAAAAAGCCCTGAATGAGAATGAGCACTTTTGTATATCGCCAGCGACGTATGCTATGGTTGAAAAAAAGTTTTTGACAAGGGTGTTGCAGCAGAAAATTAATGCCAATGTGGGACTAAGGCATGATGCGCACTATCACACATGGTAAAAAAATAATCGTACTTTAAATAACTAATATGCAAGGAGATAAGCGCACTGATGTAGATTTTAGTAAGCACGAGGTCTTGGTGACCGAACAAGAGGGGTTGCTTATCCATTACCTGAAGAAGCCGGGAACTATATGTAATTCGATTAAATACATAAACACTAACGGTATCCTGGCTGTTACCGGTGATTTTGGAAACTGGATATTTTGCCGTGAATTCCATCCATCTGCGGAAGGGCATGTAAGTGATGGGTATTGGTGCGAAAAACTAAGGAGCGCATCTACTCAGACTTGTTCTGATTTCTCGCCAACAGAAACCGAAGAAGAAATAAAAAGGCTATTAGCAGAAGAAGAGGATTTAACTGAAGAGGAGATTGAATACTTGAACGACTGCTTAAGTGCAGTAGATGCAGGTGAATTTGATTACACCATTGTAGCTCATCGCCAAAATGTAGGCAGATTCCAAGACCATGAAAATGTGCCGCTATGTAAAGAACTAACCACATGGTTGAAGTGTGTTTTCGATGGCTTTGATGAGATTTGTCGTAGAATGAAGGAGGAGCAAGAGGGCCTGAAGGAGGGTGCGGATAAAGCGGAAGTGAACACGCCTATTCAATCCACTATCTCGGCATTTTTAGCGCTTAGTTCATACCAGAAGATGGCTGTTATTCGTGACAGCGGTGTCGATGTGGGTAACTTAAATAATGCACTTTTCTTAATTGATAAGGAATTTTTCACCCAGGTAAAAGAAAAAAAACTGCTGCCAAAGGTATGGGCCGCAATCCATAAAATTAAACCATTCCCAACCGATAAAAACCCATTTCTGTGAAAGCAACGGTAGTGCTTCGACTCTGCAAAGGCGCATATGACATAGAACTTACCGAGTCGGTTCTGCATGGTACGCTGGTGGTGTCTTTTAGAGACCCGGTACGCTGGAAGAAATACCAAAAAGGCTGTACGGACTGGAGAGTGCATTTTGGATTGGCAATGAAACAGTTTACCAGTATAAAAAGCATAGTGCAGAAGAAGCGGTTTACTGAGGTTACTATTGAAGTGGACTATTGAAAATAAAAAATGAAAACATGGCCTCTGTATCTAAAAAGAAAACCCAAACATCAGACAATCCTGAAACAAAAAATTTCTTTAACCCAGCCATAAAACAAGAAGTACCAGAATATATATTTAACAGCACACGTGCGCAGGAAATTAAGCGCGGCATTGAACATGAACTAAAAGAAGTATGGTTTCCTCCTGGAAGAATAGGGCCATTGCAGCCAGGAAGTAAGTTTAGGGAATGCTATGATGGTTGGTATCAGGTGTATAACGAAAAAGGAGAAAAGTTGCATTACAGGGTAGGAGAAATAATAATAAAAGAAATTTTCGGGGTAGAGGCTAATGCTGCTATTTAGTATCGTTGCGGCTCCGTTAAAGGTTCACTTTTTAATTAAATTTTTCATGAGTACAATAAGAATAAACAACAAAACCTTCCAGGGAAACAATATTGTTGTATCAAACAACAAAGTTTACATTGATGGTAAACTTCAGGAGCAGGATGGTGACGAAAGAAACATATCAATTGTCGTGGAAGGGAACCTTGACAAACTTGATGTAGATGTCTGCGATAAAATTGACATTAATGGGAATGTCGGTACGGTTAAGACGACTTCCGGATATGTGGCCTGCGGAAATGTGCAGGGCGCTATTAATACGGTATCTGGAGATATAATGTGCGATGATGTTGGCGGAAACATAAATACGGTATCTGGAGATATAAAATGCAAAAGCAGGAATAATCAATAGCAAAATAGCAAATCACAGTTTGGATATTGATTTTATTTTTCACATAAAAACACAAGCAATGAATTTCGAAATGAGGTTAGGTGCGATGTCTGAGGGTATAGCTAAGCAATTAAAGAAACAAAAATTACTTTTTGATAAGAAAACTGTTTCTGGCCTTCAGCGCACAGACGATTCTATATCGTATCTCCATATATACTCCTATATATCTTCTGCGTCTGCGTCTGGTGCGCGTAAGAAGTTGCTTAAAAAGATAAATACCCATGTGAATTCTATGAATAAAAAATCAGATGTATAAAGTTTATAAACGTGTAGCATGTGTGAACATAAAGATTTTAGGGGTGATATTAAGGTGGCGCGATTGACCTCCGAGGGAAGTACGGCTATTACTGGATTCTTTGCGGATATAAGAATAAACTGTGCCGAATGTGGTCAGCCGTTTGAGTTTGTTGGCATTCCCGGTGGTTTTTCGTTTTATGAGCCCCGATTAAGCGTAGACAGCACAGAGCTGCGGGCACCAATAAAGCCAGCAACAGGTCAATTGATAATTGAATCAAAATCTAACCTTAATTAACCATGTCTGAGGAAGCAAAAAGAATAGAGCGGGTTATAGCAGCGGTGAGGCGCGATATCCTTGCTAATAATGAAGTCGCGTATAGCTTCTTAAAAAACGTCAAGCTTACAGCGGAAAAGATTAATCCCGCTGAATTATTTGCTCGCATGGCGGAATTTGAAAACGAGCCAGCGTCTGATGAGCAAATAATAAAAACTTTGTCAGAGACTAAAACAATGAACAAGGAAGCTATCATAAGCGACTGCGGGAAGTACCGGTATTTGCTTATTCGGGTCTGGGACAGAAGTTTACCTCTTATAGGGTATATCGGCCTCAATCCGTCTACTGCCGATGAGAATGTTAACGACGCCACCATAAACCGGCTTATTGCTTTTACTAAGTCTTTCGGGTATGGAGGGTTTTATGTCGGTAACCTGGTGCCAATAAGAACAAAAAGCCCGAAAGTATTAAAGCAGGCCCTTAGTGAGTATAGCCAGCAGGAGCTATCATCTATGTTCCAGGAAAACTTAGCTTATTTGATAGTGATGAGAAGCCGCGTATCGTTTTTTGTGTTTTGCTGGGGTGCGAATGACTTCTGGGAAATAATTGCCGCTAAAAAGTTTGTAGAAAATAAATTTGATAAGAACTGTATGTGCTTTGGCCTGACGAAGAAGGGACACCCAAAGCATCCGTTGTATTTGAAAGGGACAACACAATTGGTAAATTATAATTAAAATAGACATGGATATTGCAAATCAAATATGCTCTTTAGAGCAGGCGAAAAAACTTTCAGAGTTGGGTATAACCGCACCTGCTTTTTTTATCTGGGTTGAGTACCTGGATGAGGCGGTTAATCAGTGGCAAACAAAAGTCTTGGCGCAATTTCAGGAGCAGCCTGATGATATTAAGTATGCCTTGGCCGATAGCAGGTATAATGCATATTCAGGTACTGAGGTGGGCGTTATGCTACCTGCATTCCCTAACTATAATTGGGAGACATATTACCATGAATCAGACAAGCAATGGCGTGTTCAGATAATGGGGAGGGAGTTTGGCGCAGTACCTACAGAGGCTATTGGCCGGACTATGATTTTAATTTACATGTTGGAAAACGATATAGTCACCGCCGAAGAGTGCAATCAACGGTTAATGCAATAACAATGAGCAAAATAATAAAAATTAGGGCCTGGAATAAAGAGTGCGAAGAAATGATATACGCCGAAGAAAGAAGCGGCTTATCTGAATTTTACTTTGACTTTAGTGGCTCCGAGTTTAAGCTAATGCAGCCGGTTGATGAGAGTTGGCCCGTAGTGGTTGATGCCATAATGATGCTATCCGTCGGCTTGCCAGACAAAAACGGGAAAGATATTTATGATGGCGATTTAATCAAAAGCCCATCAGATGATTTTGAATACTGTCTTTGCGAATGGAATAATAAAAAGGCCTGCTTTCAAATAAATGGATATGGGAACTCAATGTATTTCAATGAGGGTGGTGGTGAAGAGTTTTCCCAAGATATAACCAGGATTGAAGAAAACGTGCTGTTATTTGGTGAGGATAATGATATCGAGGTTGTCGGTAATATTTATGAAAATCCTGAGTTGATAAAAAGAGCATAAAAATTGAAAACCATAAAAACGACAAAACATGAATGCATTTAAGTTTAGGGCATGGGATAAAACCCAAAGCAAGATGATTACGCCAGAATTTCCGTTTGATGGCGCGGGGAGTGGCGCTAAGGAGTATGCCGTGCTGTTTTACGGCTCACTCGTTTTATTCAGCGTACATGGGTTTGAGCCAAGCAGCGTGTGTGATTTTTCTGTCATGCCGTCTACTGGGTTACCAGACAAAAACGGAAAAGAAATATTTCGTGGCGATATTGTAAAAGGTGACCTTATTTATCCGAATACAGAAGGGAGATTACCAACCATGGGCGTAGTTGAGTATTGCGATGGGTATGCTGCCTACTGTCTGGAAAACGAAGCGGGCCAAACATTGTTTCACAAACATATCATTAGCTCTTTTGAGGTTGTCGGTAATATTTATGAAAATCCTGAGTTGGTAAACTGGCGGACAAGTTCAACTGTAAAATAAGCAAAAGCAATGAGAATAGAACTACAAGTTTGCAGCCTGAAGTCGGCAAGGCGGTTAAAGAAGCTGGGTATAGCGCAAGTATCATTATTTAAATGGACTAATGAGCATGAACATCCAAGAGGCGGGTATGAGTGTAATTCGGTTTACAGGGTTTATGACCACGGACAATTTTCTGCGGGCGACGGTCGTACATTTGCAGCTTTTACCGCATCTGAATTGGGAATACTACTTCCTCCATTCTTTCCAACATTTGTGCATGAAAACTACCGATTTTCTCATTGTGAAAATTATCGCGTTGATACGTTCCCGCTGATGGATGGGGGCGAAGAGCATGAGCATACGCCAGCACATAAACTAAATAAGGAACTTATACCAATTATGGCTGGCGGGCACGAAGCGGAGTCAAGGGCCATAATGCTTATTTATCTTATCGAAAACAATTTTATCACAGCCGAGGAATGCAATTTGCGATTTGCCAAGGCGGCATAAAAAAATAACTATGGAATTACTACAAGGTGAAAAAATGCGCACACTTGGATTCTTTCAGCCATTCGGCTCCCTGATGCTGCACGGCAAAGTAGAGACCCGCTGGGTGCGTGAGGGTAGAAATGCACCATTCCCATTGGGTAAGTACCTTTTCTATACAACTATGACTCCATGTAATAGCAGTATGCTTTTGGACTGGTGCGGCCCGGATATAGCTGAGCATATAAAAGACACGCTCAAGAGTGACGCAACCGACAGGTTAAACAGGTATGCTATTGGTATAGGTGACCTTGTTGCTGTTCGTCACCTGACCGCAGAGACGCCAAATACATTTGTGAAATTTGTCGGCAGGAAAACCGAAATAATAAAAGGAGTGCCGGTAACAAAAATACAGTGGGGCCTGCATTTTGAGAACGTGCAGTGCATAGACCCGATTCCCTGGGAGTTAGGGAAGCAGGGCATTGGCTTTGTGCCAGATGAGGAAATGAAGAAAATAAAAATCATTGATTGCAGATGGTAGAATTCGGGGACTACTTGTTTATTGAGGAAGACCTTAAGGTCGTGGTGCTTGCGGAAACCTTTAAGACACTACCTATTAAATACGAACACCTGAAGCGGGATTACAAGATTGTTGGAAGAGCGAATAAGCTGGCCATTTTAGTAGGCGCAAATATGAACCCGGAGTTAACCATAGTGCTTGAAAAGAAAATAAAAGCAATTAATAAAATAGGGAAATAAAAGTTAGTTTTATGTTTGTGGACATCTTCGGCCAGCCAGCAAAACCATTAAATCCAGTACGCGTCAAAGGCGCGGCTATAGAGCTTGACTTGAGCAATATTGCCAAGTATATGTGGATAGGCCGTGCGGATATGACATGGTATGAAGAGGTGGAAAATGTTATTGTTAGTATATTTGGGAGAGCGGAGCTGCTTAGGTTTGCTAGAATATTGGCTGCCACCAGCATCCACAGTACCCTGAAGAGCAATTTGTCGCAAGCCAGGCGGGCGAAGGTGCAATTAGATACCGGCGCGGCCATTGAGGGGTATCTGCCAAATGTAAAAGCAAACCTTGAATTAATAAGGCAGGGCAAAGATTTATCAGGTCAAAAAATTCGTAAATTCGCTAATGCAATCGCGGGCGATAAAGATGCGGTAGTGGTAGATATCTGGATTCTCAGGGCCTTTGGACAGGATAGGAAATATGTACGCTCCGCCAACATGAAACCGTTAAGCGGCGGAGCCACAGACCGGCAGTACTCTATCATTGAAAAGTGGATTCAGGAGAATGCGCGTATCATGGGATTGCAGCCACGACAGTTTTGTGCAATGATTTGGAGCGGCGTCCGGCAGGTGCATACGGGACGAGGAAATACAACGAGGTATCAGGAGTTGTTGATGGAGCAGTACAAACCTAAAAATAAATTCAATTTTTAAATGGCGCTAAAGCTAGAGACCGGTAAAAAGTTGGAAGAAAAAAGAGCGAAGTGCATTTGCGTTGTTAGGGGCTGCAATGATAATGCGTATATATATAGAGGGGAGAAATCAAGCACAAAATCTCCATATTGCCTCAAGCATAGAAAGGAATACAGTAAAGAAAAATCTCCAATAAACTATGTGTACCATACTTTAAAACAAAATGCAAAAAGGAGAAAAAAAGAGTTTAAGATATCGTATAAATACTTTAAGCAGTTCTACATTGACAATAATTATATGGAACGGCGCGGACGTTTTAAGGGGAGCATTACCATAGACCGCATGAGGGAGGAAGAGGGGTATGTGGAAGGAAATTTACAAATACTTGAGCAGGTCACCAACCTTAGAAAAAGATATATCCCGTACTGGATTGCGCTGGAGGAATCGTTTAGTAATATATCGATGGAAATGAGAGTGGCTGGGTACATAGAAGAAATGGAAAATGAAGAAAAGAATAAAGGGCTGGATATTCCGCCTCCACCAGAGGATGATGTGCACGTGCCGTTTTAGGTTTTTTTAGGTTAGTAAATGGGACTGGACTGTTCTCAGTCCGGTTGTTTTTGAAATAGGAGAAATTTAGTTTTTGGTTTTCGTTTATTAGTGGTTGGGTTTTAAATGTATAGAGATGTCGGTAAATATTAAGAAAGATTTTGGCAGCACAAGGAGCAGGAAACCAGACCTGACTACAATGGTTTACGGAAAAGTGCCACCGCAGGCCCCGGAACTGGAAGAAGCCGTACTCGGGGCATCAATGCTGGAGAAAGATACCTTCGCCCAGGTACTGGAGATAATACAGAGTGAGGAGTGTTTTTATGTAGACGCTCACCAGAAGATATATGCAGCGATGCGGAACTTGTTTGAAAAAGGAACCCCAATAGACCTGCTGACCATTACTCAGGAGCTGCGAAGGACAAGTGAATTGGAGCTAATAGGCGGGGCGTACTATCTTACCAGGCTTACCATGAGCGTACTTTCCAGTGCTCACGTAGAGGCCCATGCGCGTATAGTCATGGAGAAGTTCATACAGCGGGAACTTATTCGTATCAGCGGGAGTGTTATTGCCGATGCTTACGAAGATAGCTCCGATGTTTTTGACCTGCTTGATAAGGCTGAGTCCGGCCTTTATGAAATTACCGACAAGCATCTGCGCAAAAATTTTAGAAGTTTGCAGGATGTTCTCGTCAGAACCATGAATGAAATCGATGAGAACAGAAAAAAGACAGATGATATTACCGGTGTTCCATCCGGATTTACGGCCCTCGACAGAATTACTTCGGGTTGGCAAAAAACCGACCTGATAATCCTTGCTGCCCGTCCGTCCGTCGGTAAAACCGCATTTGCCCTGAATCTTGCTATGAATGCCTCTATGAACGCTGGCCGAGAATTTCCCGTGGCGGTATTCTCCCTTGAGATGGGGGCGGGGCAAATAGTAAAGAGGATGCTTAGCGCTGTAAGTGAGGTGAACATGGAAAGTATTACACGCGGAAGAATGGATGAAAGCGAATTTGCGCAGATGTCACAGCGCATGTCAAAACTCGCCAAGGCCAAAATATTTATTGATGACCAGGCGGCCCTGAATATGTTTGAGCTCAGAGCCAAGGCCAGAAGATTAAAGCAAAAACATAAAATAGAGCTTATACTGATTGATTACCTCCAGTTGATGCACGGTAGTTCAGAAAACAAAAACGGGAACAGGGAGCAGGAAATAAGTAAGATATCCCGTGACCTGAAGGCCCTGGCCAAAGAACTGGAAGTACCTATTATAGCCCTCTCCCAATTAAATCGTTCCGTGGAGACTCGTAAAGAATCCAAGATACCGCAGTTAAGTGACCTTCGTGAGTCCGGAGCTATAGAGCAGGATGCAGATATGGTCATGTTCCTTTACCGCCCAGAGTACCACGGCATTACCAGTGATGCAATGGGCGAGACCATTGAGGGGGAAACACATATCTATATTGCCAAGCATCGTAATGGCAGTACTGGTATGGAAAAGGTAAGGTTTATCAAGGAATACCAGAAGTTCGTGGATATGGAGTACAACCCGTTTGGCAGTGCCGCTTATGCCGGCCCTGGCGGGGGTGGGAATACGCCACCTTCGGGTAATTATGCCGCAGGGTCACATAATAGCGGGCCAACGCCTAACCCGCATGCTGGTATAAAACGTGATTACAGCGACTTTAGTGGCTCAAAAATGTTTATACCTGGGGGATTTCAGACGCATAATCGCAATAACGTAAACTGGGATGATGATACTGTAGGTAAGGTTCCCGGATGGGAAGATAAACCGGATACCAAGCGGAACAAAAGTTTGGATGAAGATGCCCCTTTTTAATAAATAAATATAAAACAGAACTATAATGAATAGAAATTACGAAAAGTTCTTTACTCCAGAACATGTAGCTGCGCAGATGGCGGATATACTAGACGCGAGGGCGGGAGATGTAATTCTGGAGCCTAGCGCAGGCCGTGGAGCGTTAGTGCGGGCTGTAAAAAATCGGAACAAAAATGTTGGTGTTTATGCGGTGGAGATAAATCCGGAATACGAGGACGATTTAAGGAGCGTTGCTGAAAATTATGAAATAGGCGATTTCTTGCTTTCTTTTCATGATGACGATTATCATGGGTGTATATCAAATCCGCCATTCGGTAATGGAATAGACTTGCAGGCGCATGTCGATAAAATAAGAAGCGTTGTTATGCTCGGTAGAAAAATAGTCATGATTGTTCCGGCTGATTACTACCCAGGTGTGCCCCACTCAACTTGGCCAATAGAAAACTGGTCTACTAATTCAGACGGGACAACGACGGCTATAAAAATTATCTGCTTTAAAAATTAACCTATTTAATAAAATCAAATGAAAAACATAATATATAGTTCGCTACTCGGTGCCTTAATTTGCACATTTACGTTCTATGTTTTTTACATGGATTATAAAGACCGGCAGAAGCTACATGCAGCGCAGTCGTGCCGGCATAAAAGTGTGATATTTGAAGCTTCCGGGAACATTGATAGCGCTAGCTATTATGCTCATCAGGCAGACAGCCTGATAAATGAGGCATATCATCCGAAATCTGTAGACTATAAAAAGTAAATCAATGGAGAATCAAATACAAATAGTATTAGACACTAATGCCAAGCCGGAAATAAGTCGATTAGGGTTGAATTTTAATCCAGAACAAAGGATGTGGTTTAAGTTATTTCAAATAGTAAGTGCCGGGTATTGGATAGATGCCATCCATGAGGATGTTGTCGTTATGCACAAAATCAAAAAGTAAAATGGAGAACAAACCAAAGGAGAGGCAGTATTTCCAGCGTGTCGGTAGTGGCTGGATAAGGCTGCATGTGAGTGTATATGAAAGTTTGTGCCACATCTATACAAAGCAGGGCCGGACGTCAATATCGCCAATGGTAGTAGTGGAGTGTCCGGAAAGTAATTGCCGTGTACTGGTTCAAAGTAATGGTGGCCAACGCGGCCGACAAATGAGTGAAACCTGGTTAAAAAATAAAAAATAGTATGGAGCTATTATTAGTGGATTTCGAACAAGCTAAGATGCTGAAAGAGGCAGGGTTTGACTGGCCTACGTATAAACTATATATGTTTAAGACCAAAGCATTAAAAAACTTTACCGAAACTATCGGTGTGCTTAAAAATCACAATGCTACAGGAGCGCAGTGGATTTCTTGCCCTACGGTGGCGCTGGCATTGCAGTGGCTGCGCGAAGAGCGTCGGGTGCATGTGTACGTAAAGATGCGCCCAACGGTCGCGGGTTTGTATTATTGTTTTTTCATTCAGCAATTTATTGCGGGTGCAATTACAGAAATACAAGGAGACGGCATAACAGAATCCGGCACCTTTGCCGAATCCGATGGGTTGACAAAGGCGCTTGAATTATTGACCAATAAATAGTAGATAACAATGGGACAGGGGTTAATGCATACAGAAATAGAGTTGCCGCTTGTATCATTTGAGCAGGCAAAGATGCTTAAAGAAGTAGGATTCAATTGGACTACATATCATCTGTTTAAGTTTAAGACAAAAAAACTAAAGAGATACAATGAAGAAGTGTCGCGTGTTTTAAAAAAGCATAATGATATAGGAGCGCAATGGGTTAGCCGCCCTCCTTTATTAATGGCGATTTCATGGCTTCGCGAGGAGAAGAGAATTTTTCTGTTTGGTATATGTGAAAAAAGATGGCAATGGACTATTTCCAGAGAAAATAAGTTTTACTTAGCAAAGGCTACAGAGACATATGATACATCTGCCGAAGCTGAATCCGCAGGGCTAACGCATGTGCTTAAAATATTATTAAATAATAAAAAACGACCAACAGTGAAGCAGAGACTAACAATCCAGATTGCAGGAGCTTATTTGAATGCTCAGATGATAATGCGCAAAGGCGTATACAATATAGTAGGGACTAGCTTAGATTCGGGCATTTCAAATGGTATTATTTTGTGTCACCAACAGTATAAGATATTTCGTACTGCTAAAATAGGTGCCTGCAAGCTAATTCTTACCCCTATTCCTGAAATAACGGATGAGCATATTGTACAGGCTGCGAAGCTGGCCAGTTATCACCCGGACTTCAAAGAGGACTGGGATAATATCATCGCTGATTTCCGTGTGGACGACATCATCAGGCATCCAGACAGAGTAGAGGTAAAGCACACCTGCATTTGTTTTGAAGGCTCGTTTAACCTGCGGCATGACGGCAGTATGTACTTTACCGGGGAGGATGAGGGCGTAAGTGCCCAGCCGACAGTTTATCTACCGCATTATGCAATCGACCACTTACGCCAGAAGAATTACGACTGCGGTTATGCGCATATACCCAGTTTGATAGACGCAGGAATTGCCATTAATAGTAACAGTATAAAATCATAAACAATGGACATAAACAAACTCACTGGTGTAATCCCAGACAATGTACGCTTAGCGCTCACCCCGGACTTTCTTAGTAAAGCCGGCATAGATGGCCCTAGGAGGCTGTCCAATTTCCTTGGCCAGGCGGCCACTGAATCCGGAAACTTTAAACTAATGTCGGAGGACTTGCATTATAAGTTGCCGGCCTTGTTTTCTACAGACCCGGAGAAACCAGCTTTATGGAGGAAGTACTTTACTTCCATTGAAGACGCCACTCCATATGTGCGTAAGCCAGAGAAAATAGCCAATAGGGTGTATGCCAACCGCAATGGTAATGGTGACGAGGCGTCCGGGGATGGCTGGAAATACAGGGGGCGTGGATACATCCAACTAACAGGTAAATCTAATTACCAGGCTTTTCATAACTGGCTGAATAAGAACAATCCTGTTCCGGTTGATATCATGGGTAATCCCGACCTGGTAGCGACAGCTCCGTACAACCTGCTTAGCGGTGCATGGTTCTTTACTGCCAATAAGATATGGGCGTTGTGCGACAAGGGCGTTGACCGGATATCCGTTACAGGCGTGACAAGAAAAATAAATGCCGGGCTTCTAGGCCTTAAGGAAAGGGCGGAGCATACGCAGAGAATATATAACGCCCTGTGTGGGTAGTAAAAACATTAAGTATGGAATTTAGATTTATTTGCATAATAATAGTTGTAGTTCTTCTCCTTTGTGGGATATGTACAGTCGGTTCAAAAACAGAAAAATGAAAACAATCATCACACTACTACTAGTTGTTTCGTGCTTTCAGATGAAAGCTCAGATAAGAATAACGGCGCAGCCACCAACAGCGACCAGTTATGTTATTTATCTGCCAGAAGGAGATAAAGATATAGACTTTCTGTCGATATTTTCCGCCACACACGCTCTGATAAAAGCCCAGGATGAGCTTATAAACCATCTATACTTATGCTTGGAGCGTGGGTATAATGTGGAAGCATTCGATAGCGTCAGGCAGTCTCTTCAGCGGGCGGTTATTTATAGAAAAGAAAAATACAAACAAGCAATACATGGTCAATATGAGTGAGACATTAACAGCCCGAGCGTGGCTAATCAAGGAACAGGATTTTACCCTTCCGTTTGGCAAGGAAGATGTTATCGCATATTGTGAGGCGTATCATCGTTACAGAATGGATAACATGGTTGTCTCTGATGACGCTGCAAGAGATTTTGCCCAGTGGCTGCATAATAACCAGTTCGTAAGGTATCTTGGTGATGTGCCTTATGGTGAGCATAAAGGTGTCCAAGACCCGCATAATTTAGTTTGGATTTCCACTAAAATACATTACGGGGCCGGTAGTGAGTACTTCACTACCTCTCAGCTTTACGATATTAAAAACAAGAAATAGAATGGAAAGTAAGATAATGACAGCAGGTGAATTTATGCATGATTACATGTATAAAAAGTACAGCAAATACAGGACAGATACCCAGTTTGAGCAGCCGAGCCACGAAGACTGCATTGATATGCTGAATCAGTATGTTGAATACCGGATAAAATCACAGACGCCGGATAAAGTTGAGCAAGCAATTGAAGCGGAGTACTCTACATTGCATAATGACGGCAGTGCTGAAATATCCTGGTTAAATGATGTGCAGGGCCATTTTAAGGGAATAGCCAGGAAGTGGTATGCTATAGGGAGGAGTGGTCAATTAGAATGGATAGACGCAGATGTGAATCCGCCTGTTGAGCACCAACCATGTGCGTTTATTGTTGAATCGCGCGATGAGCATTACAATGGCCGAATTTTTGGCGGTACTTATCAGGGTAGGAGAGGAGGAGTAGCGTACCACGAATTTGCTGTTCCGGGCATAGGATTTAAAGCAACGTTATGGCAATCACTCCCGGCAGCGCCAGCAGTACTAACAGATAGAAAACCAGAATAACATGAAGAAGCAAGCAGCTAAAATAAGAACATACGAATGCAGGATAGAAAATTATTTTGAAGGTTTTGACCTCGTAAGTACGCATATAGCGTCAAGTAGCTCACAGGCAAGGTATAGGTTCTGGCAGCATCATTGCGATTCCCTTGCTCCTTACGAGAAGTGTCTTTCGCATATTAAGTCAAAGTCATTGGGTGAGGTGAAGCCGGAACATTTCTTTGAGGATGCAGATATGTTTGCGCGAATCTGCGAAAAGAGAGGGATTCCCGCTCTAAGGCTGGGCATGGTGGTAGATGTTGCTGGCAAATTAGGGTATGTAGTGGGCGGAAACTGCCATTGTAATTTGAACGTGCTCATGGGTGCATCGGTATGCAATGTGCATCCTACCTGGGAGACAACCTACTATGACGGGGATACTATTGTTTATGATTTTAAATCCAGCAAGTAATGGAAAGGGGGAAAATAGCAGATGCCGAAAGGTTTGCGCTTAATGAACTTGACAAATGGAATGGCGTAACGGGCCAATTTGCACCTGGCTCTGGTTATTATTACGAGATGCAAGGGATAATAGAAGACGCGGTGCATATCGGCATACAGATGGCCCTGCATGGCAAGGTTAATTACGATGCAGATGGTAATGTGGTCAAACAAGCGTAATTTCGTGGCACGGTTTTCATTATATAAGGTAAATCAACCATAATCATCATGCTTCTAGCTGCAACTCTCTCTTCAGGCCCGGTAGTGAAAATCATTATTGTTATTATAGTAGTTGGCATCCTTTTGTGGGCGGTCAATTCATATATTCCAATGGCTGAATCAATTAAGAAGATACTCAATTGCGTTGTGGTGGTAGGGTTAATCGTGTGGTTGTTGAAAGTATTCGGACTTTGGGCCTCCATTGCCAATATTCATTTCTAAGTAGTTCATCAATTTTTTGGCACGCAATTTGTTGTACGTTATTAAAAATGTATCAAATCGTAAAATATGTTACAAATTTATTTAGCAAAAGCAAATTTTGCATGGCCTAAACGCAAGGCCTCTACTAACTATCATTTTTACGAATGACTCGTCAGCTACATTTGATTTTAACGCTATGCCTATGGCCCCATTTACGTCCGCATTCAGCACTTTGCCTGTAGCGCTTTTAAACAGACCGCGCGACACCCTTGTCCCTGAATACCTTTCGTGATGCTCCATCTTTTCTCCCGCCAAATGGTCTACCTTACTAGTGTAGCTCTCCTCCTGCTCCACGATTTTTATACCCACCAGTTGCGCTTTGTATGCTAATTTACCAATTAGCTTCGCATGCGGAATCTGAACAAAATTCTGGTTGTTTACCTTACCAATATTTATGTTCGTTTTCCACTGTTTATTTTTCCCTACGACGATAATGCTGATTTTGTTCTTTACGCAGTAGTCAACAATATAGCTACTGGTCTTATGCAGGTAATCTTCAACTATTTTGTTACGCCTGAACGTAAGTAAATTAATGCGGCGGGATGCGCCTTTGCCGCCTATATGGGTTTGTAGTTCTGCTTTCTTCTTGTTATAGAACTGATTAACTGATTTTAGCTGCTTCCCGTTGATAATAAAAGGCGGTAAGCCTGTATTACTGATTGCGGTAGCTAAATTGTTTACCCCCAAATCTATACTTAAAAAAAGCTTTTCATCGGCAGGGGCTTTAACTTCTTGCTGCTCGTAGACAACTTCGGCAATGATGCATCCTGTTTGCGGACTTAATCGCACCTGCGCTATGTTGTCATGCAGCGTCTTGACAGGCTCTATATTCGTGGCTTTAGGGAAATGAATATATCCGTCTTTTATTTTTATCTGCTGGCTCGTGAACGTAACAAGGGCCAGCTTTTTACCCTTCTTATATCCGGGGTACTTAGGCTTTCCTTTGAATTTAGAAGGGTCTTTTGTACGGGCTTTCATTGCCGCAAAAAAACCTTTCCAATTCTTAAATACCTTCTTTACAACCTGCTGCGCAGTTTGTGCGGGTAGATTCTTGTAGTCCGGTTGGCTGAACTCAGCGCATAGTCCCGTAAACTCATATTCCGAAAAGCGCTCCTGGTAACCTAAGACCGCTTGCTTGATATGGTAATTAGTGAAGTTTTGCAACAAACCGGCATTGTGACAGATTTGCTCCATCGCCTTATTGCCTACAAAAATATGTCGCTCAACTAATTGCATGTTACCAAATTTAATACATTTTATTGAATTAGTTTCGTAATGTTTAACTATATTTGTTTTACTACTCATCCTTTATTGGAAAAACGAAACTTATTTTTAGGTAACTATACGAGTGCTCCGTCTTGCTGCTCAGCAGCACTTAACCCCGCCGAAAGGTGGGGTTTTTTAATTTGGCACGTAATTTGCTTTATTAAGTAAAATGGAAACAGCAAACCATAGTAAAGCCTTTTTATTAGAAGGTCAAATAAGTCATGATAGGGAAAAACACAGCCCGTTTAGCGGTTCCTACAAACAGTAAAAAAAAATGAACACAGAAAACAGATTTACAGCTCAGGCTGCCGGTGCGTATTTAGGATGCGAGGTATACACCTATTCCGGGCAAGGGGTGCTAGAGCGAGTGGGCACCAATGGGGTGTGGTATGTTGACTTATATAGTGGAGGTGGCACCGTTGGTAATCTGAATGATGCGTATACGGAGTATCATGGGAAAAATAAGGATGCATTTCCGGAGGGTCATCCCACAAAGAGTATATTAAGGCCGATACTGTCACGACTCACCTCTATTGACGATGAGGATGCCATTGAAGTAGCTAAAATTTGCGGTATCGATAACGAAAAGATAGAAAAACTTTATTTAGGTGGTCAGCCCAGGGATGTACAAATTTATATAGGTAAAGGGATTGTGTTGTTTCACCTATGTGTTGTTTCACCTTGGGCCGATGAAATCAATGCCCGATTCCCCGAGTGCGATAACTCTAAAAGCCGGAGTGCCATATCGTTTGTAAGCCCCTCCTTCTTCCGGAAGATTATAGATTTCCTGCGCTCCAGTGTGCGGCCAGACGGCTCTGCTAAGCAGGCGTATGACTGTGGGTGTGGGGAATACAGTTCTTTGATTGATGCCGGTATAGCAGTAGAGAGGGTAGTAAAACATAAATCATAAAAACGAAATGGAACTTCAATTAGTAGATTTTGAACAAGCCCAGTTGCTGAAAAAACTTGGTTTTGACTGGAAGACAGCCGACGGCTGGAGTTATTTCAACAATTCCTGGAATATAACTTTTGCTGGCCCTGATACCAGAACCCAGAAATGGGAAGGGCCGCTCGATATTTCCAGGCCAACAGTCGCCTTGGCTTTGAAGTGGCTCAGGGATGTTATGGGCGTGCATGTAGTAATTCGACTAGAGCCCAGTATTGCGTCAACGCACTATATATTTTCTACTCACAGAACAATCTCACCAACTGTGGTAACAAGACGGTCGGATTTCGGCAGATTTGCTACATACGAACTGGCTGAATCCGCGTTTTTAACCAAAGTACTTGATTCACTAAAACACGAACAACATGAAGCGTGATTATTCAAAAGTAAAGTTTATTGACACATCGGATATCTGGCATATGTCGACAGATGAGGTGATAGCCGTTAGTAGGAATACTTACAGTGGTGAACTGAAGAGTACTGCTTCAAAGGCACTGAAGTCCAGGAAAAAGAAATTAAAGAAATATTTGTAAAACCAATACCATCATGATAGAAGGATTAACCAGACAGCAGATGCCCAAAGCCTTTAATGACGACAGGGTATTTGTGCATAACTATAAAAAGAAGAAAAAAGATGCGAATGGCAATATGATTGACGCTAACGCCTGGGAATGGGCTACGGTGGAATCTGTCCGGACTGGATGGTACAGAAACCCTGAAACAGGAATTATTTCATACCGGCATGCATATGATGTTGTCTTGGAAAGACAGACAAAAAACAAATGGGGTGAATGGGTGAGTGCCTTGCGCCTTACTGTTAATGATGACGGGTTACAAACTATTACTGGAGAATAATCAGGTAAACATGACTATAGCGGAATTTTCTCAGCAAATACAGAAGCTGACCAAGGAGAACATTACTTTTGCTAACTGCAATAGCGAGGGTGTGTCGCATGCGCCCACAATAACCATTGATTTGGTGTTGCCGGGTGCCATAAAGTATTCAGGGCGAGGCAGTAATAAGTTTGAAGCCAAGAATATGGCCATACAAGCTGCGCTAAATGACTTTTGTTTTGAAAAAGTATTATTATCTAAAAAATAAATAAAAAAACAGGAAATGAAGAACGTACTGATTAACTTAAAACAGATTGACCAGAGCAAAGTAAATCACACCGACAAGGGAAATGATTTTGTTGCACTTAAAATGGTTAAATTGAAAGAGCCGCGCGGGACTGTAACGCACTTGTTATTTCATGCGCCAGGCAAAGCGGAGGCAGGGCAACCGCGTGTATTTGATAAGCAGTATGTCGGCACGGTATGTTCTCATGATTTGCCAATTGAGAAAATAGAAGGCGATAGCTTTCATATGCTTTTTGTGGAAGGGGGTTCTGCGCCTACAGCCAAGCATGGTTCTCGTCAGTCGGCAAAGAAGCAGGCAGAGCAGTTGGCGCTGGGGACAAAAAAGCGGGTGTATATTTTGGCGGCCATTGAGGTTGTGGAATATGAGGAGCCGCCAATTGAAGAAATGATTGCAGCGTCTGAAATGCTGGAGCCGGAAAAGATACCGGATAGCGAGATGCTATTTTCCAGCGGCAAACCTAAAAGGAAAAGAATACCCAAAAAAGCATAGTTATGGAGCTATATAAATCAGTCGATGTAATAACGGAACCGCAGAATAAAAAGTTGCCGCAGATAGGCGATTTGGTGCGTAACGTATGTGGTGTTTTTGTCGGGAACGTTACCAGTAGTTTTATTAACGATGGATGGCAGCCACTGACTATGTATATTGTCGATGATGGCAGTATACGGGAGAATGACTGGGTTTATATACCCACTTCAAAAACAATCAAAACCATACCTACGATAGTTCAGGTAGGTAAAAAATTTCCGATAGATGATAGGTTTTATTCAAAAGACCGCAGTTTTATTCTGCACAAAAATTACGTTGCGTATAAGAGAATATTAGCTACTAATGACAGCACGTTGAATACGCTGAAAAATATACCGACTATATCTAAGGAATTTATTGAAGAATGGGCAGACTGCCAGGGTGATTGCCGGGTTATGGTGGCCCGAGCTTTCCCATCCTATGGCGATTATTACGCAGACCTGCCCAAGCTATCGGGAACCGATATAGTGTTGCGAATAGAGCCGAAGAAGGTTGCTGAAGTGAATGAGGTGGCGGATTCCTTCTTTAAAGAGGTGCTTCGGGCAGGCAACGATTTTGCGGAAAGTATACAAGGGCATATATCTGGCGATGAAAAGGCTTGCGTAAGGCTCGGGTTTGAAAAGGGTGTAGAATGGTACAGGCAAAACAAAGAAATAAATTGGCTGGAAATAGACAAAAGCAACATGCCAGTCGGTATTGTTTTGGCTATAAATATAGATAACCGTGATAATATTAATATTGGCAGGTTGATACGTCATGGGCGTATTAAGGTCGTTTGCCAGGATTATACTGGGGAGGAATTTATGTGCACACACTATTTGCCGGAACAAACGCTCATTAATCTTTTAAATAAAAACACACCGACAACATGAAGCAAGTTTATGTGATAATGCAAAAGGGCACCGGTAATATACTGGCGTGGTCAAACCAGTGTTGGTTAACAAAGGATGCTGCCCAGAAATGCATAGATGACATTGCGCAGGGTGACCAAGAGTATTTAAGTAAGTGGTGGGTACGGCCATTGATGGTTATGGATTCCGTAGTGATTGTGGGGAGCGCAGAGCCTGGAGTGCGAGATGCGGTGACGCAATTATGGCTGGAGGCATGTACCTCATATAATCAAGCGCTTGAAAGCGCTAAAAAAGAAGGTACTGGTCGGAATGACGATACTTGGTATTACGAGGGGCAGCGCAATGCTTATGGCAATGCGTTAGACCTACTGGTGCCGGAAGAAGAAAAGACATTGATAGCAGCCTCAGCCACCCCGGCATTGCCATCTTCCTCTAAGGATGGTGGTGTCCCCGCAGACAGCGTGGTGTATACCCGGAGCAAGTTTCGGTTGATTATGGGTTTTTGCATTGCAATAAGTTTGTTTCTGGGTATGTTCATTGCTCAATTGCCTTTTATTAACTTCCATGTTATTTTAGTACTCTTGATAACTTGTGTTATTGCATTTGTTTTCAAAACGTTTTTCGGATTGGATTAAAACCATATATTACATTGCGCGTGATGATAGTGCGGGTAGTCGAGAGGCGTGCCGACTGGCCTTTTTTACATTTCTGGCACGTAAATTGCACTACCAATTGAAACAGAATATATGAAACAGTTTCAGCAGAAGTCAGTAGCGGGCACAACAACAGGTTCTTTCATGAATTATATGATGGGCAATAATGCTACATTGCCCCAGGTTGGTGCAGGCTGCACTATGTTGTCATGGACTGACAGGCATGCATATGAGGTTATTAGCGCGTCTGAAGATAAAAAGCGTGTTGTAATTCAGCAATACCAGCCAGTTCGTACTGACAATAACGGGATGTCAGAAACACAAAACTATGCATACACCATCCTGAACGGGTTCAACGAAATTATAGTTTGGAAATGGGGTGCCTGGAGGAAAGAGGTGAGTAAAATTATGTTCACCGAAGAGTATGCGAAAACTATTGGCCCGAAATGGTTCGATTCAGATGACCATAAGCTGCTTTACCCTAATGACGGGGTTGAGTTGACTGTGGTTATCCCCGGTAAGACTGAAATCAGGAAACAATACAGCAAAGTAAATATCCTCTGGGGCGTCAAAGACGAATATCACGATTATTCTTTTTAAATAATGCTATGAAAACCAAGAACGGCATAAAGCGGGTAAAAGTAGGCGAAGATATCCTTAGACCAGGTAAGCTGGGCTATACCGCCTCGGGCCGCATGAATTCTACCATAAAAAGACTTGAATCTACCTTTTCGGATTCCCCCAAAGCCACCCCCGGTAAAAAATATATAGTAGAGTGCCCAGCTTGTGGCAGGCGTTTTAAAAGTAATAATGGGAAAATACCAGACCACCTGCCAAGATTTGCTAAGAGTAAAAATACTGGGAATTGCCATCAGATTAAGGACTGGCGTATACCACCTAAGATAGAGAAGGAGCTCCCCTTGGTAGAAATAAATACGTTTGAAGTCAGGAAAGGGGATGCAGTTGCTTTTACTACATATCCTAATCACGTTCCATTCCAGGATTGGCAAGCACTTACCGAACATAACGTGGCTGGCATATATTTGATGGACAATGGACATATTTATCTTAAGCTAAAAAACATAGATGAGTATGTGCCAGTTAGAATGTTCGTTAGGAATTTCATAAAACTATAAACAAGTTATGAAGCAGATTGACGGTTATTTATTCGACATGATAAACAAATGGTATACCTGTAAAAAATCAGGAGTGCAGCCAGGCGCTTATAACCTAACCAAGGGTAAAGAAAAGTTGATGGTACGCCAAGGCTGGATGGAGAATACCTTTGATTGGTTTGTGACGCCGGTTTCCGACCATGGTAGTAATGGCAAGCTGATTGGTGAAACAGTCATATGCGCAGAGTGGCGTGGCATTGTCAGTTGAGTAGAAAATAAAAGTGGCGTAACAAAATTTTCGTACATTTACGCTACAGTTAAGCTAGTTGTTTACAGTCAAGGAAGAGGTCTGGTGGCTCAAGGAGCAGGTCCAGGCCTTTTTCTTTGGTAATATCGAATGAGTTACTATCTTTGTAGTCACTGTTTATTGCATATAGTTTCCTTTCACGGGGGAAAAGTCTGGGGGCAACACCAGGCTTTTTCTTTTTTGGTGATAGCTCAGGAATATTTTTTGATGATTTTGCGGAATATTTTTCGACCATTTTGCAAAAGCCAATGCGCGTCTTACGCATCCACTAGCTTCCCGGCCCGCAGGAATCCATGATAACCTGGAAGTGAAATACTGCCAGCCCCAGCATTACAGGTGTTGCCTGCCTTATCCACGGTGATATCCGGCGCGTCTCCGTGTCGCACCCAGCATTTATGGATATTATCTTCAGGCAGGCCACAGTTGGAGGCCCTGCTGTCGATATGCCATATGCCTCCTGGTGTCATTACGCACAGGCATTTTCCGTCAGGGCCGCAGTAGTTGAGCATATCTTCCATCCAGTCGGCGAACCACATGGCTCCAGGCGGAGCTGAGTGTATGGAATCGCAACAGAACTCCCTGCTATCATTCCGCACCCATACATGCCGGATATCGAGTATATAGGTATCATTATCCCACTGAAACATATAGTCGCAGGCGTCGCATTTTACCGGGAATGAGGATGGCGGCATTGTGTGTGGCGTCCGCATATGCCAGGAAGATTCATTGTCGGTAACAAGTCCATCAGCAAGGCGAATAGAAGCCCTGTGTGGGTGTCCGTAACAGGCATCGGGGTTATGGCCCTGCATGGAGATATATCGGTGCGTGGTGCCATCCGGAACGATTAAGAAGCAATTAATATCCATGCATACGAAATTACAAAAGAAATTCCGCATATGAAACAAGGCATTCAAGTATCGCTGGCGTGGAAATTTCGGTAGAAGGGTACCTGCTGGGCCGCGAAGTTAAGAAGTGATATTGGTGAATAAAAACATGATTTTTATGAAATTCATGAACTCCTTGTCCAGCTTGCGTTTCGCCGGTAAAAAAAATAGCGAATGGCGGATAGGAAAGGTGAAATTGGTGAATAAAAGGTGAAATTAGTGAACCCCTTGTCCAGCTTGCGTTTCATCTCATTACACCTGCTTTTAAAACCAACATATTAGGCATTATAAAATCAGACTACAAAAACTACATTTCCAGCCTGGTTCCTGGCTTCACCACTACCCAGGCTATACGTAAAAAAACTTTCTTTACTTTCCTAACTGGCAGAAAAGGAAAGTAAGGAAAGTTTGGTGATGGTCTCTGGAATGGAGTAAGGCATCATAAATCAAACATTGCAATTTTTGAGAATAGCCGGATGTGGTTTACGTGGTTTATGTGGTTTATGTGGTTCGGTGATGGCCCCGGCAGGGTGGCAAGGCATTGAGGTTGTTTTAACTCAAACATATTATGCATGCGCAGATTTATAAAAGCCGGTAGGCTCAATGGGATTTAATACTAATGGTGGCTGGAGCCGGCGCAGAGAGATGTTTCCCTTACTGGTGAGGGAAACAAGGCATTTGAATTGGTAAGTAATTATTTATTATATTTGCGTAGTGATACTGTGAAATATATAAGGGAGGAACAATGCGCTCTTGCAAACGACCCACGTATGGTTTATGCCGATGAAGGCGAAGTGGTTGAAATGGCCGAAATGAATACAATATAATTCTTTATATTAGCGCATAATGCAAAAAACCGAACAATTTTCGGTAAACGTCTGATTCTTAGTGTAAAAGGGGCGATGCTTTTGTGCCGTTTTAAACGACATATAAAAATCCATAAACATGAAGAAGATATTTTTTATCTGTTTATTATTTTTGAGTATTAAGGCATTAGGCCAGAGTCAGCCGTATTATACGATATACAACTATGGTAATGCGTTCCAGCGTTTGGCTGCATCTACATCATTTTTGATGCCATTGAAGGATACTACCATGCTTACGGACAGTACCAGGGCGGGTAGCATAACCATGCAGCCAGGTACCTTTGATGTATACGTGTACAATGGCACATACTGGGAGGCGGTGGGAGGCCAGGGTGGTGGTGCATATACGGCATCTACGGGTATAGCAATATCTGCGGCAAATGCGATATCCGCTCATTTATCTACGGGTGTTTCCGGAGGGCAAGCGGGTATCGGTGGTACGGGGGCGGGTGAGAATCTTACATTGTCGAGTACAAGTAATGGGACTAAGGGTAAACTTATAGTTGAGAGTGGAACATCTTTATTTGCATTAAGTGCTGATGGAACAAGTGGTTTTTTTGGAAGGTCAGGTAATTCGATAGATAAAGTAATAGCAGGTACAGCTTATGAAACTTGGGGTACTTCAGCAGGACAAGAAATGCTTAGTATTTTTGGTACACTTGGTTTTTGTAGCGCGACTACATCAGCTGTAGCTGCCGATGCTTCACTTACTCGTATTTCAGCAGGAGTATTAGGTGTGGGAACGGGTGCAGTAGGAAGTTATGCAGGTTCTTTAATGGTATCAACGGTTATTGGTGGTACAGGGGCGAGTGAGAATCTTACATTATCATCTACAAGTAATGCCACTAAGGGATTAGTTATATCAGACAGTCGGGTGTTAGCCCCTGCTTCAACCTCTACAAGCACAGGCCCTAATTTCGCATTTAATGATGTTGCTAATTCAAATACTGTTACAGGCTTTGATTATTGTTTCCCTTGCTTGTCCGTGCCTTCAATAGTTGTTAAATTGAATACATCAAATGCAATTGTTTTTAGCGGCGGGGCTTATGGTAATTATACTCGTTCTGATGCAACATGGGGGTTTACCTCTTCAAATAATTGCTACGGAACTTTACCCGATGCTGCTATATCCCGAATTTCAGCAGGAGTTATTAGTGTAGGCAATGGAACTGCTGGTAATTTTTCAGGTTCACTAATGGCATCAACGATTGTCGGTGGTACAGGGGCAAGTGATGTACTTACTTTTAAGTCTACAACAGGTAATCAGACAAGTGGCGATGCCTATGTGTGGACAGGTGGCAATAATGGGGCAAACACGTTGATGAGTATGTCATTCAATGGGTCACTTACAACTAAAACTATAAATGTATCAGGCGGAACATTGGGCCCATTTTCATTTGGCCAATGGTTGATAAGAGAATCTTCGAAATGGGATTTCAACAAATACTGGTGGTGTAGAAGGATTGTCGTTTCTACAAGGGGGGACGCTGGTTGCATCGGCAGGGAATCTTGGATTAAATGTGCCTAACGGAGTTGTATTTGGATTTGCTGCTTCACCATCAGTTGGAGCACCTAATGCAGCTATTTCGAGGATTTCCGATGGTGTAATTGGTGTAGGAACAGGTGCGGCAGGAAGTTTTGCAGGTTCATTAAAACTAACGAATTTAACGGCTGTAGGTACTCCAACATCAATTAACATAACGGGTAACATTGATTGCGGGAACAATAATGTTGATATTGCCAACCCTTACAATTTTGGAATTAAAACCAACAATGTTACTTATACATTCTTTGCGCAGCCAAATGCAGCAACAGTATTAAGGGGATATGCAGATACATATCCAGTTCAATTAAACCCTACCGGAGGAGGAGTTCTTATACAAGAAACAACACCCGTTGCATCTTCTGTATTAACGGTATCATCAACAACACAAGGACTGCTTCCGCCAAGAATGACTACCACTCAAAAGGATGCAATTAGTTCACCTGCGGAGGGATTAATAGTTTACGATTTAACGTTGCATAAACTATGCCTTTATACCGGAAGTGCATGGGAAACAATAACATCATTATAATGAAGAAACATTTAAACCATGAGAAAGATAATAGAAAACCCCGAAAAATTAAATTGGCTATTTCTGCTACTGTGTTTGGCGGCTTGCCTTTCCTGCTTTGCGCAAAAGAAAGACAGGAGCCTTCGTAATTCATTAGGGGCGGTAACGCTTGCGGCAGGTATGAACGCACTAATGGATACGCAAAAAGACCATTACGGTGTATCTGTATTCAAAAATGCAGACCCTAACTTTTGGAATCCAAATGTAAGCTGGGCAACAAGTAAGACAGTTGCAGGATACCACATTGACGCGTGGCATATCGAAAAGAGCATTATGGTTGGTGCATTGTTTGTCCCTGTAGCCGAACTTATGCACCGTACACATCCGATTATAAAAGGTAACGTTTTTTGGGATAAAGCCCTTTGGTGGAGCATTACAGGGTTTACGTGGAATCTTGTATTTAATGTGAATTATGAGTATGTTTTAAAGAGGTGAAGGTCAGGCATATTATGCATGCGGTGGGACAAGACCTTAGATTACCAAGGCATTTGAATCAGTTTATATCATTTATTATATCTGTGTAATGATACCAGGTGAAAAGATAACAGGGCCAATGAAGCCAGTATATGCTCCGGATGCCCAGGCTCGGGAGGAGCTGTCCTTGCAGTCCCGGATGGAAAGGCTCAGTGCCGTGGTTCCGTTTGCGATAGGGGCGGCAATACCGGCGTATGGTCTGTATAAGCTGGGTAAGTTGCCGGATTACATTAAAGGAGAGCGTATAGGCACTGGAATAGCTATAGGTGCTGGTGCAGTCATGACCATGGGGATATCAATAGGCATGGCTTTGGGCGGCGGCAACAACAATAATCCTGTAGCTAAAGCCCTGTTGGCTATATCTGAAGTGGCATTCGGTGGTGGCGTCGGGTACCTGGCTGCCAGAACCTTATTTGGCAAGTCTCCCAGTACATCATTGATTGCCGGGGCTGTGCTAGGCATCTCGCTGGCCATATACGCCAATAACCACGACGCGATTAACAAGAAGGCGAAGCAGTTCCTCGGCCTACCATCTCCCCAGCCGGCACCAGATATATACGTAGGCAAGCCCGCAGTGGCCGTAAAGCCTATTCCAATTCTCGCCCAGTAATTCCCCGCAGGCTCCCGCTGTGAGAATAAGGCATTTGAGCCAATGCCTTATTCTGGTTTTAAACCAAACATATTAAACATTCGGAGATTAGACTACAAAAACTACATTCCCACTACAAAAACTACATTACGCTGACCCTATAAGCATTTTTACTTTCCTAACCTTCCGTACTTTCCTTTTTGTGAGAGGTGAGAGGTGAGAGTTGTGAGAGTTGTGAGAGCTCTGGCTCCTAGCTCCGCAGCTACATGGGCGGCCACTGGATGATAGGTGGGAGAGTTCCCCGGTGTGTGAGCTGATGCTTGGCGCTGGCCCGCGTAGGGGGACAAGGCATTAGTTATTCAAGGCATTGACATGCTTTTAAACCAAACATATTAAACATTCGAAGATTAGACTACAAAAACTACATTTCTCTTGGCTCCTAGCTCCGCAGCTACCAGGGCCGGCGCTGGGTGATAATGGTGATAATGGTTGCAAGGCATTGGATGGCCGGCAGTATGATACGCAAAATACCCAAAATACACTTTGGTGCATTTCGGGTATTTTGCGTATCGTAAATATTTGGTGGTCTGAATAATATTTACTATTGCATGCGCACACCAACTGAGTGACATGGATGTCACTCAGTTAACTCCTGGGCCGCCAGTAAATATTTCCGACAGGCTCGTCGGAAAGAAAGTTAAATAAATATTTGGTGGTACGAATAATAATTAGTATAGACATTCACAAGCATACCCACCCCCACACAT
>Ga0172380_10000074_pt1 | contig 211665 bp, 176 predicted proteins | sample Leawe162metaG_FD_119747 | JGI IMG/M metagenome (GOLD analysis project Ga0172380, IMG submission 119747) | Leachate microbial communities from a municipal landfill in Southern Ontario, Canada - Leachate well 162 metaG | ecosystem: Engineered > Solid waste > Landfill > Unclassified | place... | reverse complement strand
TCGCAAGGGCCTGCGTGATCGCCGCCGTCAGCGTCGTCTTGCCGTGGTCCACGTGACCAATCGTCCCGACGTTCACGTGGGGCTTGGTCCGCTCGAATTTTGCCTTGGCCATTGGATCACTCCGCGTTTGACTGCCGTTCCTGCCGGACCGCCATCCAGCAAAAAAAATCCACCCAATGGCGGATCCGAAAAGCTGTCACATCCCGAAAGAGCTCACGACCGGATTCGAACCGGTGACCTCATCCTTACCAAGGATGCGCTCTACCGACTGAGCTACGCGAGCACGGTGTGGAAGCGGGAGACGAGGCTCGAACTCGCTACCCTCAGCTTGGAAGGCTGATGCTCTACCAAATGAGCTACTCCCGCACGCAGGCAAGCCGTTGGTCTGTGAAAGCATGCGCCTTCCTTCGCCCATCGAGTTGCCGGCAGTGGTAGGGGTAGGGTTCGAACCTACGTAGGCATTCGCCGGCAGATTTACAGTCTGCTCCCTTTAACCACTCGGGCACCCTACCGTGTTTCAAGGAGTCCAGCGCGCCGAAAACGGCGAAACTCGTTGATGGCGCGCCGCTTCGCTCCTTCTCTCCGTCCAACCCGTCAGCCGGACGTGAAAGAAAACGACGAAGAATGTGGAATATAGCGTTCCCACTCAGAAAGTCAAGAAGAGACATCGAGCCACGCTCGAAAAACCCGCTGTGGCAGAGGGCGCGAGCCCCATCAGCCAACCGCGATGGACACCACTCCAGGCGCTACGCGCTTCCGGAATCTGAGCGATTTGCCCGCCAGCCAGGGTTGCACCTTTTCGTGGTTCATGGCCAACTGCAGGACGGCCTCGTCCTCCAAGGCAGCGTCCACTTCCAGCGTGGCCCGCACTTTTCCATTCACCTGGACGGCCACCTGCAGCGTGGATTGCCGGCAATGCGCCTCGTCCCAGCTGGGCCATGCCTCGTAGGCCAGGCTGGCCGGGTGACCCATCCGGTTCCACAACTCTTCCGCCAGGTGCGGCGCAAAGGGCGCCAGCAACAGGAGATAGGTCCGGGCCAGTTCTCGCGGCAAGACATCCAGCTTCACGGTCTCATTCAGGAATTCCATCAGACGGGCGATGGCCGTGTTGAATTTCATTTCGGCCAATTCCTGGGAGACCGCCCGGATGGTGCGGTGCAACAGGTTGAGCGCCGCGGCGTTGGGCGCCTGAGCCTGGATCCGGGACGAGAGCGCGTCTTCCTGGTCGATGTACAGATTCCACACGCGACGCAGGAAATTGGCGCACCCGCGGATGCCTTCCTCGGACCAGGGTTTGTCGCGATCCAGCGGACCCATGAACATTTCATAGAGGCGCAGGGCGTCCGCCCCGAATTGCCTCACCATTTCATCCGGGTTGACCACGTTGAGCCGGGACTTGCTCATCTTTTCGATCTGGGATTCCACGGGTTCGCCCGTGGCCTTGACGATCCAGTCCTTGCCCGCGCGCTCCACCTCGGCGCGCTTGAGATACTTGCCCCGGGGATCGCGGTAGCTCTCCGCCAGGATCATCCCCTGGTTGAACAGCTTCTGGAAGGGTTCCTTGGTGTGCACCAGACCCATGTCGTACAACACCTTGTGCCAGAAACGGGCGTAGAGCAGGTGCAGCACCGCATGCTCCTGGCCGCCCACGTACAGGTCCACGGGCATCCAATAGGCCTCGGCCTCCGGACTCCAGGCCTGTTCCGAGTTGCGCGGATCACAGAAGCGCAGGTAATACCAGCAGGAGCCCGCCCACTGGGGCATCGTGTTGGTTTCCCGGAACAGCACCTCGCCGGTGTCGGGATCCGTGACCCGGCACCAATCCTCGGCGCGGGCCAGCGGCGGACGGCCGTCCGCGGTGGGCTTGAAATTGTCCAGCACCGGCAACTGAACCGGCAGATCCTCCTCGCGGACCGCGCGCACCGTGCCGTCGGCGGTCTGCAGCAGGGGGAAAGGTTCGCCCCAATAGCGCTGCCGGCTGAACAGCCAATCGCGCAGCTTGTAGTTCACGACACCCTTGCCGCAGCCCCGCTCTTCCAGCCAGGCAATGATCCGGCGCTTGGCCTCGGGAACCTTCAGGCCGTCCAGCAGGCCGGAGTTGACCAGAACCCCGTCTTCGTTGTCCGTGTAGGCGGCCTGGCGGATGTCTCCGCCGGCGACGACTTCGACAATGGGCAGTTGGAAGGCACGGGCAAACTCCCAGTCCCGCTGGTCGTGGCCCGGCACGGCCATGATGGCGCCGCTGCCGTAGCCGCCCAGCACGTAGTCCGCCACCCAGATGGGCAATTCGCGGCCGTCCACCGGATTCACGGCGCAGGCCCCCGTGAACACGCCTGTCTTCTCCCGGGTGGCGTCGGCGCGATCCACGTCGCTGCGCGACTGGGCGGCCCGGACGTAGGCGGCCACGTCCGCCTGCTGCGCGGGCGTGGTGATCCGCTCCACCAACGGATGTTCCGGCGCAAGCACGCAGTAGGTGGCCCCGAACAGCGTGTCCGGGCGCGTGGTGAACACGGTGAACTCCAGCGGCTGTCCCGCCACGGCGAACACGACTTCCGCGCCTTCGGAGCGGCCGATCCACTCGCGCTGCATGGTCTTGATGCCTTCGGGCCAGTCCAGTTCGTCCAAGTCCGCGATCAGGCGTTCGGCGTAGGCCGTGATCCGCAGCATCCACTGGCGCAGCTTGCGCTTCTCCACCGGGTCGCCCGTCTCCACGTAGCGACCGTCCTTGACCTCCTCGTTGGCCAGCACCGTGCCCTGGGCCGGGCACCAGTTGACCGGGGCCTCGGACGTGTAGGCCAGGCCCTTCTTGTAGAGCTGGAGGAAGATCCACTGGGTCCAGCGCACGTACTCGGGATCCGTGGTGGAAAACTCACGCTCCCAGTCGTAGCTCAGGCCGAGGGCCGAGATCTGCCGCCGGAAGGTGGCGCAGTTCTTTTGCGTGGTGACCGCCGGATGCTGGCCGGTGCGGACCGCGTACTGCTCGGTATTCAGGCCGAAGGCGTCCCAGCCCATGGGATGGAGCACGTTGTAGCCCTGCATGCGCTTCCAGCGGGCGATGATGTCCGTGGCCGTGTAGCCTTCCGGATGCCCAACGTGGAGCCCGTCGCCCGAGGGATAGGGAAACATGTCCAGCACGTAATACTTCGGGCGGCTGGGGTCGATCTCCGAGCGGAAGGTGCCCTCGCGCTGCCAGGTTTCCTGCCAGCGGGCTTCGATGCGGGCGGGTTCGTAGGAGGACATGCCGTACTCCGTCAGTTGAAAGTCCTGCACTTGCAGGTCCAGAAACACGAAATCCGCCGGTTTGCGGAGGCCCGCCACCAGCGGATTCGTGCATTGCATCGGGGCGACTGGATTCGAACCAGCGACCTCTCGGTCCCGAACCGAGCGCTCTACCGGACTGAGCCACGCCCCGTCAACAGGAAGCTGAGAAGATAGAATGCCGGCTTCCGAGAGTCAATTCAAACGGCGATCGACGGGCATGAAAAAGGCGCCCCGCCAAAATGACGGGGCGCCGGAATTCAGACAGGATCGTGCGAACCTAGTTGGCGGGGCACATTCCGTTGTAGCCCACCACCTGATAGAAGAAGCGACCCGAGGAAGGAACCGTGTCCTCGAAGGTCGTGGTGCCGGCGGGCAGGGTGGCCAGCGGGGTGCCCGGCGTGAAGTAGCCGTCCTCGCTGCGATACACCAGGTAGCCGTCCACGGGGCCCGGGGAGGTCCAGTCCAGGGTGTAGGTGCTGCCGGCGCGCGTGCCCGTCAGCTCGATGCTGTAGGGGATGACCGATTCGATACCCCAATCAACCTGCATGAACATCTGCAGATCGCCGGCCCACGGGGTGGCCGTGTTGTTGGTGTAGTTGTAGGAGAAGGTGTGGCCGACCCAGTAGGGGCCACCCTGCTCTTCGGACAGGCCCACGACGCCCTGCTCGTTGTCCAGGCTGCTGCGCAGACCCATCCACAGCTCCTGGTCCACGCAACGCAGCTCGGGGATGTTGCCCACGTAGCGGATCAACGTGTTGGGATAGATGTCTTCCGGACCGGTGATGGTGGTCACGTACTCGCCGATCACAGGACCCGGGGTCAGGCTGTCCGCACCCTGGGAGTGAATGACGAAGTGGACCTTGTCGCCGGCCACCATGTTGTAGACGCGGGCGAAGAAGAACTGGCCGGTCCAGGGCTGGGCGATGGGATCGAAGCGCACCAGGCGGCCGGTCTCACCGTCGTTGGCCGGGATGGTCCAGGCGCTGGAGGTGTCGTAGTCGTAGCGCAGGATGCCTTCGTTGTTGCCGAAGATGTACACGTCGACTTCGAGGGAGTCGTTGGCCTGATTCTCGTCACCCACGAGCTCCGTCCAGAACTGGACGCGATAGCCACCCTCCGCCGCCGGGAACCACTCCCAGAGGTTGGGAACGGCCGCGGTCTGGGCCACGCGGTTGGAGCCCAGCGCCGGAACGGCGAAGGCAACCTGATTCATCGGCTGGCGGGCGCGGATGGTCGTGCTCGTGCTGTCGTCCAGCACGCGCCACCACACGCGGACGTTCTCCTGGGCGGCGGCGCCGTGGTTCGTCACCTCGGCGGCGGGCAACTGGGAGACCGTGATATTGCGCGGGTAGTTCATCCAGGCCTTGTTCACGCCCAGATCGTTGGTGGGCACGTTGGCCATGGTCACGCTGACGTTGTCCACCCAGAGGCCCGTGCCGTCGCCGCCGTCGATGTCGGCGTCGGTGCGCATGCGGTAGCGCAGCTTGAACTGCGTGCCCGTGGCCAGGGTGAACTGCAGGGCGCCGTTGAAGACGTCGGCGTTGGTGTACGTGTAGTAGGAGTTCATCCAGTCCGGACGCGTGTCGCCGGCATAGTCGTAGGTCAGCGTCGTCCAGACCGCGTTGTCCGTGCTGTACTCGACGTAGAAGTAGTCCTCGAGGAAGCCGTCGTCGTTGCCGTCGGAGTCCGGCAGGTCGCAACGGATGTCCTGCTCGACGGTGATCAGCGTCGGGGCCGTGTAGGTGATCCAGGGGCTGACCACGTAGCAACCCAGGCTGGGATCATCGTCGCAGACCCACTCCGCACCCGTGTAGACCCAGGAGTCGCCATAGACCCAGAAGCCGTGGGTGGGGGCGCCGCCCGTGTTGTTCACGCCGTCGTCGGCCCAGAGGGTGCCGCCGGCGGAGACCACCACGTTGTCCACCTGCATGCCGATCAGGCTGGCGTCGTCGATGACGTCGAAGCCCGGATCCGCGCACATGACGAAGCGCAGGCGCACGTCACTCTGGCCCACGAAGGAATTCAGGCTGAAGCTGGCGTTGGACCAGCCCGCGGCCGTGCCGCCCCAGGAGGGGATGCCCGTGCCCATGCCGAACTCCGAGCCGAAGGCGTAGGAGCTGGTCACGTTGTAGGCGGGCGTGCCCGAGATCACGGCCCACGTGGCGCCGCCGTCCGTGGAGGCCCAGACGTTGCAGCCGTCCCAGCCATCATAGCCGACGGGCTCGCCGCCCGGGGTTTCCTGCGCGTAGAAGAGGGCGAAGGAGAGGCTGGGGTTGACGGCGCCGACCAGATTGATGGCCGGAGTCTGCAGGTAGACGAAGGAACTGCTCAAGTAGCCACCGGTGGCGGCGTCCGCGCTCCACCAGGTGTTCGTGTAGGTGCCGCCGTGGCCCGTGGGCTCCACGTGCCAGGTGTCGTTCTGAAGACCCGTGCCAAAGCTGCCCCAGCCCTGGGCGGATCCATCGAAGTTGTAGCTCTCGTCCCGGTCCACGCGCTCGGAGGCGCCCGTGTCCTGGTTCAGAACCGTCACGGGGATGACGGTCCCGGCGCCGGACTGCGGGTGCACCCGGGGGGCGCTCACCACGGCGGCGCTTGCCACGCCGGCCAGCAGAACGGAGCACATGAGGATTTTGCTCATAATCAACCCTTTCAAAATGAAGCGACAGAAGTTGGCAGGTTTGGCCGCCCTGATCCTCTTGGCGGATGATCTGCACGAGCAAAAACCAGACCAAGCCACTCTAAACCTAACCTGATTGCTGGACAACCTGTTAGCGTATGCACGAACCCGGGGGAATCGCTCAAGGTGACGGATTTCGAACAGCCCCTGGCGGGCTGGGCTGCCCCTTGTGTGATCAGTGGTTCAGCCTTCCCGGGTTCCCAAGAACAGGGTGGAAATGCCCCCGCTGAGTTCCACGGCCCGGGCGTCGGCGAAGCCGGCCTCCCGCATCCAGGCCAGAAAAGGCCCGCGTCCGGGAAACTGCTCCACCGAGGCGGGCAGGTAGCGGTAGGCCATGGCATCACCGGACACCAGTCGGCCGATCAGGGGCAGGACGAAGCGGAAGTACAGTCCGAACAGTGTGCGCAGCAGGGGATTGGGAATCCCCGCCAATTCCAGGATGACCAACCGGCCGCCGGGCTTCAACACGCGGCCGCACTCCAGCAGGGCCTGCCGCTTGTCGGGAAAGTTGCGGATGCCGTAGCCGATGGCCAGGCCGTCCAGGCTGCGGGGCTTGAGGGGCAGGCGCTCGCCGTCGCCGCGGATTCGGCTGATCTGCCCGCTCTGCCGGGCCGCCCGGGTCTTTTCGCCCAGCCGGGCCAGCATGCCCAGGGACAGGTCCACGGCCAGCACGCGGCAGCCGGGCTCCCGGCGCAGCATGGTGAAGGCGTAGTCGCCCGTGCCGGCCGCCAGATCCAGGTAGACGCCGCCGGGCCGCAGACGCAGTTCGCGCACGGCCCGACGGCGCCACAGGATGTCCGTTCCGCCGGAGAGCAGGTGGTTGAGGAGGTCGTAGCGCCCGGCGATGCGGTCGAACATCGCCTCCACGCCCGCCTTGCGCCGGCTGCCCGTCTCCCGGGAGAGGGCCTGGGGATCGGGCAGACTCATCCGTTCTGGCGCTTGGCGGCTTCCGCCTTGAGCAGCGGATCGCGGTGGTCCAGGCGCGGCATGGAAGCGGCCTTGTGGAAGACCTTGCGGGCCTCATCCTTGTGGCCCATCACTTCCAGCGTCTCCGCCAGTTCGTACCAGGCGAAGACCCACGTCGGCTCCAGTTCCGTGGCCTTGCGCAGATGACTGAGGGCTTTCTCGTCGCCACCCTTGGGCAGGTCGCCGAACAGCGTCTCGGCGGCCTTGCGCTTGGCCCAGCCCAGGTGGGCCATCTCGCGGTAGTAGCGACCGATCAAGCCGTGAGCGCGCCCGTTACGGGGGTCGATCTCCAGGGCTTTCAAAGCCTCGCGCTCAATCTCTTGCGCCAGGCTGACCTTTTCCTTGCCGCCGGCGAACAGCGCCCGGCGCCCCACCGCCAGCGCCCGGTAGTAGTGCGCGTTGCTCTGGCCGGGATGCAGGCGCACCAGTTCGCGGCTGGTGCCCAGCGCCTTGTTGAACCAGGCCTCCGCCTGCTTCACCTGGCCCTTGTCCTGGGCGTCCTCCCCCAGGTCCACCTGGGAGCGCACCACGCGCCAGAGGGCTTCGAACTGGCCCGGAGCCGCCTGCAGGGCCTGGGTCGCGCTCTCGTGGGCGCGGCTCAGGTCGTACTTGGCGCAGGCCTCGTCACAGGCCTTGAGCAGGGCCGCCGGATCCGCCGCGCGGGCTCCGCCACAAACCAGCAGGGCCACCAGAGCGGCCAGACGCAGGACTCTCGTGCTCATGTCTTCCCTTTCCCTTCCAGATTGACTGCCGATCAGGGCGCCACCTTGTGCAGCGGACACTCGCCCTGCGGCACGTAGGAGCGCAGAAACAACTCGCGGAACGTGTTCGGACAGAAGGGCCCCGCGTGCTCGAAGGTCTCGCTGCAGATGTCCACCTCCACCACCGAGGCCGGCCGCTGGAATTCCGCCTCCGGCAGCTGGAGCTTGGCGTAGACCTCGTTCATGAACTGGGCCCAGACCGGCAGGGCGGCCTGGCCGCCGGCCATCCCCGAACCCAGGCTGAATTGCGGATCGTCGTGCCCCAGCCAGACGCCGCAGGCCAGCAGCGGCGTGTAGCCCACGAACCAGGCGTCGGTGTAGGAATTGGTCGTGCCCGTCTTGCCCGCCGCCGGAGCCTTGAAGCCGTAGCGCCAGCGGGCGGCGGAGCCCGTGCCATCGCGCATCACGCTGCCGAGCATGTCGGTCATCAGGGCGGCGGTGCCTTCGGAGAGGGCCTCCTGGCTGAGCGGACGCTGGCGCCAGATCACGTGGCCGTGACGGTCCCGCAGCTCCTCCACGGCGAAGGGCGTGTAGTGGATGCCGCCGTTGGCCAGGCAGGCGTAGGCGCTGACCAGTTCCAGCGGGATCACGCCGCTGGAGCCCAGCGCCATGGCCAGGTCCGTCTCGATGGGCGTGGTGATGCCCATCTGCCGCGCGTACTTGACCACCATGTCCGGCGGCACCACGTCCATCAGCAGGCGCACGGCCACCAGGTTGTAGCTCTCCTTCAGCCCCGTGCGCAGCGTGGTCAACCCGCCGGTCTTGCCGTCGTAGTTCTGGGGCGACCAGAGCTTGCCCGTGCCGTCCTCGACGGAGACGGGGCCGTTGGAGACGCGGAAGGCCGGCGAGTAGCCGTTGTCGATGGCCGCCGTGTAGAGGAAGGGCTTGAAGGCCGAGCCCGGCTGCCGGATGGCCTGGGTGGCGCGGTTGAAGCGGCTGCGCCTGAAGTCCCGCCCGCCCACCAGGGCCCGGATCGCGCCGCTGCCCGGATCCAGCGCCACCAGTGCCGGCTGGACGGCCAGCAGGCTGTCCACCAACTGGCGGTGCTCGGGCTTGAGCCGCAGCTGCCAGCGCTCCTCGTCGCTCAGCTCGGGCCAGCGCTCCTGGGCCCAGGCCATCCAGTCCCGCCGCAGGAAGCTGTTCTGCGAAATGGAGTCCAGCCGCGCCACGCCCGCCGCGCAAGCCCGCTCGGCGGCGGTCTGCATGTCCAGGTCCAGCGTGGTGCGGATCTCCAGCCCGTCCCGGTAGATGTCCACGCCCAGTTCCTCCTGCAGGTCCTCCAGCTGCAGCCGGACGTACTCGCAGAAGTAGGGCGCCGCCAGTTCCGCCCCGCTCAGGTCGCCGGCCACCACGCCCAGCGGGGCGGCCTGCGCCTCGTCGTACTGGCTGCCGCGCAGCAGGCCGCGCTTGCGCATGACCTGGAGGATGACGCTGCGCCGCTCCAGCGCGCGGTCGGCGTGCAGGTAGGGCGAAAAGTGGCGCGGGGCCTTGAGCAGGCCCACCAGCAGGGCCGCCTGGGTGGGGCCCAGCTCCCGGGCGTCGGTGCCGAAGAAGCGCGCGGCGGCCTGCTGCACGCCGTAGGCCCCGTGGCCGAAGTAGGCCTGGGTCAGATACATCTCCAGGATCTCGTCCTTGGAGTAGTGGCGCTCGATCTGGATCGCCGTGAGCACTTCGCGCAGCTTGCGCAGGAGGCTCTTCTCCCGACTGAGGTAGAGGTTGCGGGCCAGCTGCTGGGTGAGGGTGGAAGCGCCCTGGGCGTAGCTCAGCGTGCCCAGATCCACGGCCAGGGCCCCCACCACGCGATAGACGTCCACGCCCCAGTGCGAGCGGAAGCGCCGGTCCTCCACGGCCACCACGGTCTCCACCAGCCAGGGGGAGATCTCCTCCAGCGGCACCTGGACGCGCTTCTGCTGGAAGAACTCGCCGATCAGCCGGCCCTCGCGGTCCAGCAGGCGGCTGGAGAGCATGGGTCGGTAGCGCTCCAGCTCCTCGAGCGGGGGCAGGTCGCGGCTCAGCCACCACAGCCCCAGCCCGCCCAGGGCGCCCAGCACGCCCAGGACCAGCAGGGTCCAGAGGATCACGCGCGCCGCCAGGCTGGATCTCATCGCAGCCGCTCCTCCAGCAGGGCCGGCGCCAGCTCCGGGCGCAGGTACTCGAAACTCAGCCTCTCGCCGTCCCAGATGCAGAAGCCGCGCGACTTGTGGACGAAGGGCGGCAGGGTGCCGACCACCGTGGAATCCCACAGGAACCGGGCCGCCACGTGCACGTGGCCCATGGCCAGCAAGCGGTCCTCCGGCTGCAGCAGCAGCGGCAGCCCCCGCTTCAGGTAGGCGGTCAGCTCGGCCCGACTCCAGACGTGGGTCCGATCGCCGGCCCCGGCCCAGTCCGCCACGCGCATGCCCAGGTCCGGATGCAGCCAGCGGAAGGCCCACTGGGCCCAGTTCGAGCGGAAGACCCGGCGCATGAGCCGGTAGCCGCGCTCCGCCGGATCCAGCCCGTCGCCGTGGTGCAGCACGATCTGCCCGCCCAGGGCCGTGCGGCGTTCCCAGTCGCCGGGATGGCGCAGGGCCAGCCGGGTTTCCAGCAGCCCGCCCAGGCGGAAGTCGTGGTTGCCGGGCAGGATGGAGATCGCCAAGCCGCCCTCCACGGCGCGCAGCAGGGCCGCCAGCCAGGGCAGATGCCGGCTGGGCAGCACCTCGCGCCACTCGAACCAGAAGTCGAACAGGTCGCCCAGGATGCAGAGCTCGGAGCCCTCGGCCCGCGCCCGCTCCAGCACCTGGACGAAATCCGCCAGGCGCGCCGGGTCGTCGGCGTCGTGGCGGATGCCGGCGTGGATGTCGCTGATCAGGAATAGCGGCTGCATGGCGCAAGTTCGGAAAGAGCGGGCTAGCAGTCTGGCGGGCTTGAGCACTTCCTGGGCAGGGGATCCCCCGGTCGAGCCGGGGGATGACGAGACGTGCTTAGGCCGGGTCGGCCTCCACCACGAAGGCCCCGCCGCGCCAGTCCAGCCGCAGCGCGTGTTCCAACTCGCCGGCGATGGCCAGGCTGGCGACGGGATCCACCACCTCGCGCTGCAGCAGGCGCTTCATGGGCCGGGCGCCGTAGACGGCGTCGAAGCCGGCCTCCGCTAGCCGCTCCACGGCTGCGGAGCTGACGCTAAGCCGGATCTGCCGCGCGGCCATCCGGGTGATGATCCGCTCCAGCTGGATGTCCACGATCCGGCGCTGGGTCGCGCGGTCCAGCGTCCGGAAGACCAGCACTTCGTCGATGCGGTTGAGGAACTCGGGTTTGAGCGCTTGGCCCAGGATTTCCAGGGCCTCCTGCTCCAGCTCCAGACGCTCCAGCAGCGGATCGACCCCCATCATGTCCTTCAGCCTGGAGACGAGCTGGGCGCTGCCCAGGTTGGTGGTGAGGATCACCACGCAGTCCCGCCCCCGCACCACGCGGCCCTTGCTGTCCGTCAGGCGCCCGTCGTCCAGCAGCTGCAGCAGCAGGTTCAGCACGTCCGGGTGGGCCTTCTCGATCTCGTCGAAGAGCAGCACGGACCACGGATGCCGGCGCAGGGCCTCCGTCAGCTGCCCGCCCTCCTCGTGGCCCACGTAGCCGGGCGGCGCGCCGATCAGCCGGCTGACCGAGTGCTTCTCCATGTACTCGCTCATGTCGAAGCGCAGCAGGGTGCGCTCGTCGTTGAACAGGGCGTCCGCCAGCGCCTTGGCCAGCTCGGTCTTGCCCACGCCGGTGGAACCCAGGAAGAGGAAGGAGCCCAGCGGGCGGTTGGGATCGGACAGGCCGCTGCGGCTGCGGCGGATGGCCGCGGCCACGGCCTCCAGGGCGTGATCCTGGCCCACCACGCGCAGGCGCAGCCGGTCTTCCAGGTGCAGCAGGCGCTCGCGCTCGCCCTCCACCAGCCGGGTGACGGGGATGCCCGTCCAGCGCGAAACCACCTCGGCGATGTCCTCGGCGCCCACCTCCTCGCGCAGGATGGCGTGGGGCTGGCGCGTCTCGTCCAGCTCCTTCTCCCGGGCCGCCCGCTCCAGTTCCAACTGGCGCAGCGTGCCGTGAGTCAGCCGGGCCGCCAGGTCGAAGTCGCCTTTGCGCTCGGCCTCGTCCAGTTCGTGGCGCGTGCGCTCGATCTCCTCCTTGGTGGCGCGCAGGCGCTGGATCAGCTTCTTCTCCTGCTGCCACTGGGAGCGCAGACCCGCGCTGACGGCGCGGATGTCCGCCAGCTCCTTCTCCACGCCCACCAGGCGCTCCCGGCTGGGGGGATCGTCCTCCAGCCGCAGGGCCCGGGACTCCACCTCCAGCTGGCGCAGGCGGCGCTCGTACTCGTCCAGCTCCTCGGGCAGGCTGTCGATTTGGATCCGCAGCCGGCTGGCAGCCTCGTCCACCAGGTCGATGGCCTTGTCGGGCAGGAAGCGGTCCGGGATGTAGCGCGCGGACAACTCCGCCGCCGCCACCAGCGCCGCGTCCTTGATGCGAATGCCGTGGTGCAGCTCGTAGCGCTCCTTCAGGCCGCGCAGGATGCTGATGGTGCTCTCCGCGTCGGGCTCGCCCACCTGCACGGGCTGAAAGCGCCGCTCCAGGGCCGCGTCTTTCTCGATGTGCTTGCGGTACTCGGCCGTGGTGGTGGCGCCGATGCAGCGCAGTTCGCCGCGCGCCAGCAGCGGCTTGAGCAAGTTGGCCGCGTCCATGGAGCCCTCGGCCGCGCCCGCGCCGATCACCGTGTGCAGCTCGTCGATGAACAGGATGATCCGGCCCTCGGAGTGGGTCACCTCCTTCAGCACGGCCTTCAGCCGATCCTCGAACTCGCCGCGGAACTTGGCCCCCGCCACCAGCGCGCCCATGTCCAGCGCCAGGATGCGCTGGCTCTTCATGGGCTCGGGCACGTCGCCGTCCTTGATGCGCAGGGCCAGGCCCTCCACGATGGCCGTCTTGCCCACGCCGGGTTCGCCGATCAGCACGGGATTGTTCTTGGTGCGCCGGGACAGGACCTGCAGCACGCGGCGGATCTCCTCGTCGCGGCCGATCACCGGATCCAGCCGGCCCTTGCGCGCCTGTTCCACCAGGTCCACGGCGAAGCGCTCCAGCGCCTGGTAGCGCGTCTCGGCGTCGGGATCGTTGACGCTCTGATGGCCGCGGATCTCCTTCAGCAGCTTGAGCAGCGTGTTCTCGTCCAGGCCCCGGCCGCGCAGCCAGCCCGCGCCGTGATCCGCGCGACTGCGGCCGGCCTCCTCCAGCTGGGCCAGCAGGATGTGTTCGGCCGCCACGTACTCGTCGCCCAGCTTGTCGGCCTGCAGTTTGGCCTCGCCCAGCAGCTGGACGAAGGGCCGCGACAGGTGGACCTGGCCGGCGCCGCTCACCCGGGGATGGCGGGCCACCCGCTCGTCCAGCGCCGCCAGCACGCCCTGGACGGGCAGCCCCAGCTTCTTCAGGGCCGTGGTCAGCACGCTCTCCGGATCCTCGGCCAGCACGCGCAGGAAGTGGTCGCCCTCCACCTGCTGGTGGCCCAGCCCTTCGGCCAGGCGCACGGCCTGCTCCAGGCTCTGCTGGGTGCGATGGGTCAGTCGATCAAGGGACAACATGCGCTCTCTCCTGCCAGCGGCTGCCACCATCGGGCAGAATGCGGCCGCCGGGCTGTCAGACTGTCAGGCGCCCCCGGAGTTTTCCCGGGTTTCGCGCGAACGGCCTGGACAGGGCAAGTCCCGGGCCAAGTGGCGGCACTGCGAGGCTACGCCGTCAGCTCGGCCGCCAGGGCCGCGGGATCCAGCGCCTCCAGCAGGCGGTCGGCGCTCTCCTCCCACAGCTCCGGGTCGTCGGGCTCCGTCAGGCTCTCCAGCAGCAGGCCGCCCCACTCCGGCGACGCCGCCGGGCCGACGTCCCGCCAGCGCGCCCGCAGTCCGGCCGCCAAGAGGCGCGCCGCCAGCCGGGGCAGGGACTCGCCCGCCCGCAGGCCCAAGCCGGGATCCACCGTCCACAGGTCCGCCTCCTCCACCCGCTCGGGCAGGCCCAGCCACTCCCGGCGCAGGCGCAGCCAGAGTCCGCCCGCTTCGCGGACAGTGGCCGGAATCCGCGCCAGCCAGTCCACGCGCAGCAGCTCCTCGCCCAGCTCCAGCAGGGCCTGCTCGCGCCACCAGGCCTCCCAGCCCGGCTCCAGGTCCTCCAGCAGCCGGCCGGCGCACTCGGGGTTCCCGGGCAGGTCGGCCAGCAGGCGGCCCAGGGTGAAGGACTGCAGCGCGCGCTGAGCGCAGGCCGGTCCCGGCTCCTCGCCGCGCTCCCGCAGGCTGACCGCCGTGGCCTGGCGGGCCAGGGACTCGCCCAGTCCGTGCAGGGCCCGCCGGGCTCCCCAGGGATCGGCGCGCAGATCCAGCAGAACCACGGGCCAGCGGCCCTCGGGCCCGGACACCAGGCCCTGGAGCAGCTCCGGCAGTTGCTCGGCCTCGGTCACCCAGGGCTGCAGCTGGGCGCCGATCTCCAGTCCCAGCAACTCGGCCACCTCCTGGAGGAGGTCCAGCGGCGGTTTGCGCGCCAAGGTGCGCAGGAATCCGCCCGGCGGCAGGCCGTCCTGACCAGGCGCTCCCGCCGAATAGAGGGCCCCCCGCCGCAGGGCCGTGGCCTCGGGGTCCGCGCCGCGCCGGGACTCGGCCGCGGCCAGGATGGCCGGACCCAGCCGGGCGCGCAACTCGTCCAGCCAGCGTTCGGGACGACCGGAGTCCAGACCCAGCCGCAGCGCGCGGCGCTCCAGCGCGCCGGACCAGCCCCCGGCCCGGGCCGCCTCGTCCTCCAGCCGCAGCCACTCCAGCAGTTCTTCCGCTCCCGCGGGACCGGGCGCCGTGAGGGCCTCCCAGGCCGGGGCGCGTTCCTCCGCCAGGCGGGACTCCGCCAGCACGCGCCGCAGGTCGCGGCGCGGCAGGGCCTTGCCGAACACCAGCGGCCGCTGCCTGAGCCAGCGTTCCTCAATCCCGAGCTGCAGTTCGTCCTGGCGCAGGCGCAGGGCCTTGTCCCCCTGGCCCTCGGCCAGCTCCTGGAACAGCGCCAACAGGCGCGCCTCCAGGCCGGGATCCTCCAGCGGGCTGAGCAGGGCCTCCTGGACCTGGTCCAGCAGGACGGGATCCGCGTCCGCGCCGCGCAGGGCGGACTGGGCCCGCAGCATGGCGGGGGCGTCCAGGCGTCCGGCCAGGAAGCGCAGGCGCGTCTCCTGCCAGGCCTCCAGCAGCGGCTGCCGGACGGCGCCGTGGGCCTCCACGAGTTGGCGGGCTTCGTCGATGAACATGCGGCGTCCTTTCTGCGGAGACGGGTTTTTTGCAGCGCCACAAGGTAGCACGGGAGCCGGGGGCCGCGGCCTATATTGGGGCGAATGCCGGTTCAATCCCTGTTGGAGAACTCGTGGAATTCCTGGCCGACCTTCCGTCCTGGCAGCTGGGGCTGCTGATCTTCTGCCTGCGCATCGTGGATGTCTCCATGGGCACGGTGCGCACCCTGGCCGTGGTGGCCGGGCACATCCGCATCTCCGTGGTGCTGGGTTTCCTGGAGGTGCTGATCTGGGTCTTCGCCATCAGCCAGGTCATCCAGACCGTGGCCGAGAGCCCCTTCGTCCTGCTGATGTACGCCGGCGGCTTCGCCACGGGCAACGCGGTGGGCATCCTGGTGGAGCGGCGGCTGGCCATGGGCAAGCGCGTGGTGCGGCTGATCTCCCAGTCCCGGGGCAGCGAGATCGCCGCCGCGCTGCGCGAGTCCGGCCAGCCCGTGACCACTTTCCGCGGCGAGGGCCGGGACGGCGAGCGGCTGATGATCTATTTCCTTTGCGAGCGCAAGGGTCTGCCCGAGATCATCGCCAAGGCCAAGGACCTGGATCCGGAGCTGTTCTACGTCATCGAGCCGGTGTCCGAGAGCCGGGCCCTGCCCAACCTGCCCCTGCCCCGGGCCACGGGCTGGCGGGCCTGGATGAAGCAGAAGTGATTCCCCGGACCTGCAAGACTGGAGGCAGCATGCGCACGACCCAATGCACCCGGAACCCGCTCCCCGCGCCGGGGTGGAGCGGTTGGCTCCTGCTCGCCCTGCTCGGCTGGAGCCTTGGCGCCAGGGCCCAGGCGCCCACAGCGGACGACAAGCTCGACACACTGCTGGTGAAACAGCAGGAGCTGCTCGATCGGCAGGTCCAAGAAACCCGGGGACAACTGGACTCGCTCTTGGCCAAGCAGCAGCGCCTCTTGGAAGGCCAGGCCCGCATCGAGCGCGAGGTGGTGCCGCAGGATCCCTTCCCCGACGGGGCGCTGGGTTTCGCCTTCAACCTGCCCCTGGCCATCGCCGCCACAGTGGACGAGACCCGCATGATCAGCGCCTCGCTGTTCTGGTTCCCGCCGCACAGCCAGCTGGAACTGGTGGTCCCGATCTGGATCCGCACCGTGAACGAGGACTCAGAGTTCCGCGGCACCCTGGTGGACCTGCAGGGCCGCTACTATTTCAGCCCCAAGCGCGCCGGGTTCTACTGGCTGGGAGGCCTGCGTCAGGCCTGGCTCTCCGGCCGCGCGGAAGACCGGTACCTCGAGGACTTCACCCTGGTCGAGGGACGGCACACGAGCTTCTCGAAGAGCGGCGTCTACGGCGGCGTGGGCTTCCGCGCCCATTCCAAGCGCTTCTACTGGAACTGCAACGTGGCCTTCGGCCGCTATTTCGGCGGCAGCTCCACGGAGATCCGGGACCAGCGCTTGATGGGCGAGGATTACCTGCTGGACGCCGAGTTCTTCAAGTTCGGCCTGATCTTCTGACCCGAAGTCGCCAACCGAAGCCGAAGCGGGAGGATCCGATGGCGCCCTGGTTCCGCCTCCGATGCGGCGCAAGCCTGCTGGTGCTCCTGGCCGGACTGGCCGCTGCCACTGAGCCGACTCCGGCCGCGACGCAACCCGTGGCCGCACGCAGCTTTTCCCTGGCCCTGAATCCGTGGGAATTGGCCTTCCAACCAGTGCTCCGCTCCCTTGACAATCCCTCGGGCTCAGGTGGCTCAGGTTGGTTTGAGCGGGGGGGTACGCATGGCGATGATCCACTGGTGATTCAGGTGCTGCCCACCTGGCATCCGCCCAGGTCTGCCTGGGGGCTTGCCCTGCCTGTCTACTGGCGGAGCATAAAGGATCAGGACTTCCAAGTACTCCTCACCGATGTGCGGGTTCAGTGGTATACGCCGGGTTCGAACAGGAAGGGCTATCTGCTGGCCGGCGTGCGCCGCACGTGGGAAGCGGGCCGCCTCCAGGACGACCACCGGCGGGTGCAGCTCAACCGATTTGGCGGATTCGTGGGCTCAGGCATTGAGTTTTCCAGCGGCCGCTTCTTCGCCTCCTTCGCCGTCATGGCCGGCATGTATGGCGGTCCGGAACCGCCTGACCTGGCCGGCCACAACCTCCAGGGCAGCAAAGTCCTCTTCCACGTGGAGCCGTTGCTGCTGGGGATTCGATTCTGAGGATTGAGGAATCGTGCGGCCCGGTCGTCCCCCCACTCCCGCCACCGGGAGTCTCTGGGGCTAGGGAAGCGGGGCCGCGGACGGCTGGGACAGGTGCTCCGCCGCGCGCAGCAGCGGATCGGCCAGCGGTCCGAAGGGCGGGCTGTAGGCCAGGTCCAGCGCGGCCAGCTCCGCCGCCGTGCCGGCCCGCTGCAGCAGGGCGGCCAGCGGATTGATGCGCAGGGCCCCGCCGCAACCTTCCGAGAGAATCGCGCCGCCGCGCAGGCGGCCGTCCGGTTCCGCCTCCAGCCAGACCTCCAACCGTCCGGCGCCGGGCAGAGCATGGCCAAGCGTTTGGCCCGCCGCCCGGGAACGCCTCACGGCGGCCGGTGCGGCCGCGCTTGGACGGGCCGCGCGGGCCATCCCCAGGCCCAGCAGTCCGCTCACCGGCGGGATGTCCACGACGGCGGGCGCCGCCGCGACCTCATCCGGTTCGCTCAAGCGTCCGCAGCGCGCCAGTTCCAACCCGAAGCAGCGCAGCACCTGGGTCAGCGTCCCCGGGGTCGCTTGGCGCTCGTCGGCCCCCGCGGCGGCGTTCCAGCCGGCCACCCGGCCGCCCGTCAGCGCCTCGCGGGCCTGGGGATTCCAGACCCGCGCGGACTCCCCCGCCCGCGCGGGCACCGCCGGTTCGCGGCAGGCGCAATCCCCCGCCGCCCAGACGGGCAGACCGCCCACCCGCAAGGCGGCGCTCACCGCCAGCGCCCCGGCAGCGGTCCGCTCCAGGCTGCGGGGCAGGAACTCCGTGTTGGGCGTAATGCCCGCGCAGGCGGCCACCAGCTCCACTTCCTCCAGCGCCGTACCGCCGGCCGGGGACTCCAGCTCCAGGCGGCAGGCCAGGGGTTGGTCCTCCGCCCGGCGGATGCTCCAACCCAGCCGGAGGCGGACGCCCTGCCGCTCCAGCTCCGCGGCCACGGCCGCGCGCAGCTCCCGGGGCCAGCCCTTCAGCGGCAGCGGTTCCGGATCCACCAGCAGGACCTCCAGTCCCAGCTGGCGCAGGGCCTCGCACAGCTCCAGCCCCAGCGGCCCGGCTCCGGCCACCGCCACGCGGCGCAGCCCGCCCAAGCGTTCCTTCCAGGCGCGCAGATCGTCCAGGGTCTTGAGGGGAGCCAACCGCGTGGCGGGCAGGCCGGGGATGGTCAGCTCGCGGCTGCGGGCGCCGCTGGCCACCACCAGGCGGTCCCAGGCCAGTTCGAGTCGCTCGACGCCCCCGGCGCCGCGACGCTCCAGCTGCAGGCGGCGGGCCGTCGGGTCCACGGCCAGCACGCGCTGGCCCAGCGCCAGTTGGATGTCCTGTTCGTGGAAAAAGGCGGCGGGCCGCACGCGCAGATCCTCCGGGGCGCGGGTCGGATCCGCCAGGTTGTAGGGCAGGCCGCAGGCGCCCCAGGAGATCTCGCCGGAGGCTTCCAGAACCAGGATGCGCAGGTCGGCGCGCCGCCGCCGGGCCGCCAACGCCGCCGCCAGACCCGCCGTGTTTCCGCCGATGATCACCAGCTGTTCGTCCACGTCCGCTCCCTGTCTTGGCAGCCTGAGGGGCTGCGCGCGGCCAATGTAGGTAAGCACCTGCGTAGCCATATTGGGCCCATGGAAGAGCAAGCCGACACCCCGCTGCCCGCGGACTTCGATCCCGCCTACCTGTCCACCGTGGATGAATTGTATCACGACGAGTGGGCGCTGCACAAGTTGCTGCGCATCCGCTGGCTGGTGGACTCCATCCAGTCCTTCTGGCCGCAGGGCCATCCCGCCCGGTTGATCCACGTGGCGGGCACCAACGGCAAGGGCAGCACCTGCCGCCTGCTGGAGGCCGGGCTGGCCCTGGTGGGTCCGGCGGGCGCCATGACCAATCCGCACCTCTTCGACTTCGCCGAGCGTTGCAGTCTGAACGGCGTGCCGCTGCCCCACTCGACCTGGAGCCGGCTGTGGCGCGAACGGATCCGCCCGCACTCCTTGGATCGCGCCGAACGGGGACTCGAACGCGGCCTCAGTTTCGCCGAGGCGGGCATCCTGCTCAGCCTGCAGGCCTTCGCCGAGGCCGGCGCGCGCTGGGGCATCCTGGAGACGGGGGTGGGCGGACGCTACGCGCCCAGCATGGCCCTGACGCCGGCCCTCTGCGTTCTGACCAACGTGGGCAACGACCACCCGCGCACCCTGGGGCATGCCGTCTGGCAGCGTGCGCTGGAGAAGGCCGGCATCGCCCGGCCCGGCGTGCCGTTGCTCACCGGGGCCCGCGGCCAGGCCCTGGAGGTGATCCGCCGGGTGGCGGAGCAGGAGGGCGCGCCCCTGCACGTGGTGGACGAGGCGGCGGTCACCGGGCTGCGCCTGCGGGCGGCGACGCTGTGTGACACAACCGGTCTGCCCGAGCACGCCTGGCGCAACCTGGCCCTGGCGCTGGCCACCCTGGAACGGGCGGAACCCGGGCTGGAGCCCAATGAGCTGCTGCGCACCCTGCTGGCGGTGCCGCCCCTGCCCGGGCGCTTCTGGCAGCCCCGGCCCCACCTGGTGGCCGACGTGGCCCACAACCCGGACAAGCTGGCGGCCCTGGCCGCCCAACTGGCCGAAGTCTTTCCCGGCCGGCCGCTGGTGCTGGTCTTCGGCGTGAGCCGGGAGCGCGCGCTGGCTCCCATGCTGGCGCCGCTGGCGGATCGGACGGCGCACGTGGTGCTCACCGGCGCCTCCTATGCCGGGCGCGCTCCCGGCGCGCTGGCCGACGAGTGCCGCGCGGCCTTTCCCAATCTGCCTTTGCAGGTGGAGCCCGATCCCGTCCGCGCGCTGGCCCTGGCGGAGGCCGGCCGGCGGGACGACGAGCTGGTGGTACTGACCGGCAGCGCCTACAGCATCGACCAGGCCCTCAACCCCGACCCCTGCCTGCGCCGGCTCAACGCGGAGTACGGGCGCCGGGGCCGCGCCGGTGGCCCGGCGAATCATTAAAATCCTGACAACCAAACCGGAGGACCCATGTCCGCTTTCAACAATCTGGTTGCCAATACACTGCCCTACTTCCCCAAGAAACTGGTGGGGCACCTTTCCCGGCACTACATCAGCGGCGAGCAGCTGGACGACGCGGTGCGCGTCGGCCGGGAGCTCATGGCCGAGGGCTGCTGCCTGACCCTGGACGTGCTGGGCGAGCATGTCCAGCGCCCCGAGGAGACCCACGCCTACGCCAAGCTCTACCTGCAGGTGGTGGAGCGCATCGCCCGGGACGGCCTGGACGCCAACGTCAGCGTGAAACCCACGCAGATGGGGCTGGCCCTCGACCCGGCCCTCTGCCGCGCGAACTACCGCGCCATCCTGGAGCAGGTCGACCGCCAGGGCAGCTTCCTGCGCATCGACATGGAGGACACGCCCTTCACCGACGCCACGCTGGACCTGCACGACGAGCTGCGGGCCCAGTTCCCGGGCCGGGTGGGCGTGGTGATCCAGGCCTACCTGCGGCGCACGTTGCCGGACATCGAGCAGCGGCTGATTCCCGCCGGAACCCACCTGCGGCTCTGCAAGGGCATCTACAAGGAGCCGGTGGAACTGGCCTACCACGGCTACCAGGAGATCCGCGACAACTACCTGCGCTGCCTGGAGGCCCTGCTGGAAGCCGGCAATTACGTGGGCATCGCCACCCACGACCGCTTCCTCGTGGAGGGGGCGCTGAAAATCATCAAGCGGCTCAAGCTCACGCCCGACCGCTACGAGTTCCAGATGCTGCTGGGCGTGCTGCCCGGGCTGCGGCGCGAGATCGTGGGCCAGGGCCACAAGCTGCGCGTCTACGTGCCCTTCGGCGAAGCCTGGTTCGCCTACAGCACCCGGCGCCTCAAGGAGAATCCGGACCTGGTCATGCACTTCGTCAAGGATTTCTTCCGCAAGCACTGAGCGCGGATTCAGCCGTTTCGGGGCCGGAGGAGATCTATCCAACGGCCCTTTTTCGTTCCTGCCCGGCCAGCCCGGCCCCACGGACCCCGTGACTTGTGCAAATTCCGGCGCGAGCCCCGCCTCGACTTTGGAACGATGCGGACGCTTTCTTCGTGGTCAGATAGCCTGTTTCACGTCCGGCGGGCCGCTCCAGAGGGCCTGATTCTTGCGCAGGTATCCTTGCCCAATCCACTTGTTCAACATCCTGTTCCTCCCCGCCGGGGGACCAACCGCAGCCGGAGTGTGCCATGAGTTTCCTGTCGAATCCGGTCCGTCGCTGGACCGGTCTGGGGTGCCTGCTGGCCCTACTCGCCACCGTTGGCCCGGCCCGGGCCCAGGTGAGCGCGGGCGGCACGCCGCCCAGTTTCCGTCACCCGCTGGCCGAGACGGTGCCCAGCCTGTCTCTGCCCGCCCCCGACGTGGCGCGCTATCTGGCGGAAGACGCCGGCGCGGACAAGGCCAGCACGCCCTGGCGCTTCGGCGCTCCCGTGCCGGTGGATCTGGGGCTGGACAACGCGGGGGTCTGGTCCACGCTGCCCGACGGCGGCCGGGTCTGGCGCCTGCGCCTCGCCAGTCCAGGCGCCTACAGCCTGAACCTCCAGTACGACCGCTTCCAGCTGCCCGCCGGCGCCGAGTTCTTCCTCTACCTCGACGACCAGAGCCAGCTCATCGGCGCCTTCACGGAGTACAACAGCGCCAGCTCGCCGGACGGCAGCTTCGCCACCCAGCCCACCCCTGGCGACGCCGTGGTGCTGGAGTATCACGAGCCGGCCTGGGTGGCCTTCCCGGGCGACCTGCACGTCAGCTCCGTGGTGCACGCCTACCGCAACGTGTTCGGCCGCGTGGAAGACGAGCGCGCCTACGGCGACTCGGGCAGCTGCAACAACAACGTCAACTGTCCCGAAGGCGCCCCCTGGCAGACCCAGAAGCGCGCCGTGGCGCTGATCCTCACCAGCGGCGGCTCGGCCCTCTGCAGCGGCGCGCTGGTCAACAACACGGCCCAGGACCTGCGCCAGTATCTCCTTACGGCCAACCACTGCGGGCTGTCCACGGGCAGCTACATCTTTGTCTTCAACTACGAGAGCCCGGGTTGCACAAACCAGAACGTGAGCTACACGTCGGTGACGGGCTGCACGCTGCGCGCCACCAACGCGGACTCGGATTTCACGCTGGTGGAGCTGACGGAGAACATCCCCGCCGCCTACAACGCGCACTTCGCCGGCTGGAGCGCCGTCAACACGGCCAGCACGCTGAGCGTGGGCATCCACCACCCCTCGGGCGACATCAAGAAGATCAGCTTCGACAACAACGCCACCAGCAGCGACCGCTACCTGGGCACCTCGGGCGTGGTGGACTCCCATTGGAAGATCACCCAGTGGGACGACGGGACCACCGAGGGCGGCAGCTCGGGCAGCCCGCTCTTCGACCAGAACCACCGGATCACGGGCCAGCTGCACGGCGGCTACGCCAGCTGTTCCAGCCTTACCTCCGACTGGTACGGCAAGTTCTCCATGAGCTGGAACCGCGGCTCCAGCGCCGCCACGCGGCTGGTGGACTGGCTGGATCCCGGCAACACGGGCCTCACGGTCCTGGACGGCGTGGATGACGCGCCGCTCACCGTGCCGGTCCTGGCCCTGGGCGGCGTGACTGTCTCCGACGGCGACGACGGCGCGCTGGATCCCGGCGAGACGCCGACCCTGGTCATCACGCTGGCCAACTCCGGCGCGGCGGCCAGCAGCATCACGGGCACCCTGAGCGAGACCAGCCCCTACATCAGCGTCAGCGACGCCAGCGGCGCCTGGCCCGCCATCGCCACGGGCGGCAGCGCGGCCAGCAGCAATTCCTTCGTGATCAGCGTGGATCCCGCCACGCCCGTGGGCCACGTGGCCTCCTTCAGCCTGGTGATCAGCGCCGCGGGCGGCTACAGCACCACGCTCACTTTCAGCCTGACCTCCGGCCTCACCACCGAGGGCTTCGAGAGCGGCGACTTCAGCGCCTGGAGCTGGAGCCAGAGCACCCTGCCCTGGACCGTGGGTACGGGCACCGTGCACGGCGGCAGTTTCGCGGCCCGCAGCGGGGTCATCACCCACAACCAGACCTCGAGCATGAGCCTGGCCCTGCAGGTGGCGTCCAGCAGCAGCCTGTCCTTCTATTACAAGGTCTCCTCCGAGGCCACCTACGACTTCCTGCGCTTTTACGTCGACGGCGTCGAGCAGGGCGCCTGGTCGGGCGAGCTGGACTGGACCCTGGCGAGCTACACGCTGGCCGCCGGCGCCCACACCTGCACCTGGACCTATTCCAAGGACGGCTCCGTCAGCACCAACAGCGACGCGGCCTGGGTGGACGACATCGTCCTGCCCGCGCTGGGCCAGCCGAGCTACCCGGACATCTCCGTGACGCCGGCCAGCCTGAGCAAGACCCTGGCCCCGGGCCAGACCGGCACGGAGAGTCTGACGATCCTCAACACGGGAGAAGCCACGCTGACTTGGAGCGCCGCGGCCTCCACGGTCAGCCTGCAGAGCAGCCTGCCCTTCCTCAAACTGGCCAAGGGCGAGGCGGACCCGCGCCCGGGCACTTTCGAACGCAACGCGGGCGGTCCCGACGCGTTCGGCTACCGCTGGGAGGATTCCAACCAGGCCGGCGGCCCGGCCTACAGCTGGGTGGACATCAGCGCCACGGGCACGACGGTGAGCTGGGCGACGGGCACCAGCGACGACGGCCTCAGCGCCGCGCTGCCGCTGGGCTTCCCCTTCTCGTTCTACGGGACGACCTTCAGCACGCTCAAGGTGGGCAGCAACGGCTACCTGAGTTTCACCACCAGCGCCACGACCTACACCAACCAGGGCATCCCCGGCGCGGCGGAGCCCAACAACCTGCTGGCGCCCTTCTGGGACGACCTCAACCCGGGTTCGGCGGGCAGCGTCAAGTACCTGGCCGACGGGGCCAACGGTCGCTTCATCGTGCAGTGGACGGGCGTGCCGCTCTACGGCACCGGCAGCTACCAGACCTTCCAGGCGCTGCTGTTCAGCGACGGCCGGATCCTCTTCCAGTACCAGACCGTGACGGCCGCCACGGGCTGCACGGTGGGCATCGAGAACGCCGCTGGCACGGACGGCCTGCAGGTGGTGGCCAACGCCGCCTACCTGGGCAACGGCCTGGCCATCGAGTTCAGCTCCCAGACGCCCTGGCTGAGCGTCGCGCCGACCAGCGGCAGCGTGAATGCCGACGGCAGCAGCGCGCTGAGCGTGACCTTCGACGCCAGCGACCTGACGGCCGGAACCTATACGGGCCTGGTCACGCTCAGCAGCAACGACCCCGACGAATCCAGCGTCGTGGTGCCGGTCAGCCTGCTGGTGGGCAACGTCGACCAGAGCGCACCGCTGATCAGCCTAAGCTGCCTGGACGACAGCTGGACCGACCAGCCCCGCGCCGTCACGGCCAGCATCACGGACGCCAGCGGTGTCGCCTCGGCCAGCCTGCTGTTCAGCGTGGACGGCGGCGCGCCGCAGTCCGCCGGGTTGACGGCGGCCGGCGGCGACCTGTGGACGGGCGACCTGCCCGGCCTGCCGGCCCCCGCGACGGTGCAGTACCAGGTGCAGGCCGTGGACGCCAGCCCGGCCGGCAACTCGGCCCTCTCGGCCGCCTGCGACTACCAGCTGCTGCTGCTGGGCGTGCCGCAGACCCAGATCCAGCTGCTGGCCGGCTCGATGATCCAGCTCAGTTGGACGGCGATTCCGGGCGCCCTGGGCTACCACGTCTACTCGGCGCCCTCCCAGGGCGGCGCGTGGAACCTGGCGGGCAGCACGGCAGGCACCAGCCTGACCCTGCCGGCGGGCGCCGACGAGCTGCGCATCTTCCAGGTGCGCGCCACCCACTGACCGATTGACAACCTGAAGCGGAGGCGGCTGCGGCCGCCTTCGCTCTCTCCGCCGCGTCCCATCTCTCCAAACCTACCGAGCGGGGTTGTTCACCCCGCCGGAAATCGAACGCCAGTCGGCTTTGCCCGTATTCACGAAAGGGCCTAGTCATGACTCGCCATTCACGGACTCTCCGGAATGTGCGCGAAGTTTGGGAACCGCTTTGACTGGCATATGGATTGCTCGCCCGGGCTCAGCAAATCAAACGACTCGCATACAAACATCGAGATGTGTCCAAGGAGGGCTCCATGAAGGCCTTGTCAATCCTGCTTGTTGGTTGTCTGGGTCTGGGCTCCAGCGCCCTGGCCAGTTCGACAAACCCGGCAGGCACCCGGCTGCCGTCCCAGCCCGGGCAGTACGGTCACGCCCGCACGTCCCAGGAAGTCCTGGTGGTGCGTGATTACCAGCCCTGGGGCGGGGACGTGGTTCCCCGGTTCACGGAGCGCGGCGTCAACGTCACCGTGGCCAGCTCCATGGATCTGCGCACGGCCGACCTGAGCACCTATTGCCTCGTCTACGTCACCGGCGCCATGACGGAGAACGGCGACGACACTTCGCTCAACCTGAATTCCCTGGCCGCCCGCAACAATCTGGCGGCCTACGTCACCGACGGCGGCGCGGTCTTGTACAACACGGCCAGCCTGGGCGCCACCCTGCGCCTGCCCGGCGGCGTGAACTCGGCCGTTGCGCCCCAGAGCTACAACCTGTTTCCGGACGTCAACCCGCTGAGCGCGGGCATGCCCTTTCCGCTCTTCGAAGGCGGAATGGCCAGCCACGACAGCCTGATGAACCTGCCCGGCACGACACTCAGCTACATCACCGACCTGGACGGCCACGTCACGGGCGCGGACTATCCCGTGGGCGCGGGCCGCGTGCTGGCGCTGACCCAGCCCTTCGAGTACTACCTGGGCGATGGGGCCGGGACCTTCCCGCACATGCTGACCCTGCTGGACAACGCCCTCGGCTACGCCCTCTCCATGGGCCAGTGCGACGGCCAGGTGGTCCCCGGCGAGCTGAGCCTGTCCATGGACGCCATCAGCGCCTTCGGCTGCACCGACGAGCTCTACAATCCCGCCGCCGGCGATCTGGCGCTCACCATCACCAACGTGGGCGGCTCCGCCTGCCAGGGCATCACGGCCACCCTGCTGGCCGGCACCGGCCTGCAGGCCGTGGGTTCCCCCGTCCAGGGCGCCGACCAACTGCTGCCCGGCGAGAGCATCACGCTGACCTTCCAGGTGGCTCCGCTGGGCACGCCCTGCGACGAGTCCCTGCACTACGACCTGCTGGTGGACTGCGCCACCTGCCCGGCCCTGGCCACCTCCGGCATGATCTGGGTTCCCTGTTGCGGCGTGGTGGACGCGCTGGACGCTCCCCGGGCCTTCGAGCTGCGGGGCAACCACCCCAACCCCTTCAACCCGGTCACGACCATCGACTACAGCCTGTCTGTCACCACGGACGTGCGGCTGAGCGTGTTCAGCCTGACCGGCGAGCGGGTGGCCACCCTGGTGGACGGCCCGCAGGCGGCCGGCGCGCATCGGGTTTCCTTCGACGCCAGCCAGCTGAGCAGCGGCCTCTACCTCTATCGCCTGGAGGCCGAGGGCCGCACCCTGACCGGACGCATGCTGCTGATCAAATAACCGTTGGTCCCCCCCCAGTTCGATTCCAAGCCCCGGCCCGCAAGGGTCGGGGTTTTTCATGGGTGGTTGGACGAGCGGGTTGGACCGGGCGAGGGGCAGGGCAGCTGGAACCGGAGCGGGCATGGCAGCGCGGGCCGGCCACGAAAACGGCCACCGAAGTGGCCGTGGGAAAGCTGGGCTGCAGGGACTCGAACCCCAATTCGCGGAACCAGAATCCGCTGTCCTGCCATTAGACGACAGCCCACTGAGTAGAAGGCCCCTAATATAGGCCGCGCTCCGGCAAAGTCAAGGGTGGGCCGGAAAAAGCCCGCCGCTTGCTACGTTGGGCCGTGAAAATGGGGATCCGGCCATGGGCTTCAACATCGGCACCGACTTCGACCGCGCCATCCAGTGGGACCTCCGGCTGGAACGGGAACTGCCCTTCCTGCGCGCCTGGCTGCGCAGCTGGAACGCCCGCCACGTGACGGATCTGGGCTGCGGGACGGGCCGCCATTGTCTGGCTCTGGCCCAGGCCGGCTTCGAGCTGACCGGCCTGGACAGCAATGAGGAGATGCTGGTAGCCGCCGGGGAGCTGCTGGACGGGCACCCCGAGCTGGCCGCCCGCTGCCGCTTTCTGGCCGGCGACCTGCGCCAGCCCCTCGGCTTGCCCCCCCAGGACGCCGCGCTCTGTTTGGGGAACAGCCTGTGCCTGCTACGCGATCTGGACGAAGTGGCCCAGGCGCTCTCCGTCATTCGAGACAGCCTGCGTCCCCGCGGCGGCCTGATCCTCCACGTGCTCAACTATTGGAAATTCCGCGACCCCGCCCGGGCCTTCTTTCCCCTCAAGACGGATGAGGAGGACGGCCAAGCTCGCCGGCATTTCCTCAAAATGATTGAGCTGCATGAACATCACGCGCTGGTCCACCTGATCCGGATCGAACAGGATCCCGCCGGCCACTGGGCGCGCCAAGTGCGCAGCGACCGGCTCCTGCGCCTGGACGCCCCGCTGTTGCGCAAGCTGCTGCTGGGCTGCGGCTTTCGCGAACTCCAAGCCTATGGATCCTTGCAGGGGGAGACCTATCAGGCGGACAGCCACGATCTGGTGCTGTGCTGCCGGAGGAGTTAACCGCCCGCCCCGTTGCCGGGGCGGGCTTGCCTTGGGAACCTCAGCGGTACGGGCTCCCAAAGCTGGAGGGGGAATGTCTCAGCTTTGGCGCAAGGCGGAAAGTGCATGTTCCTGACTGAACATTCAATGGCGAAAGTGCCCGTTCGAAAATGCTGATTCCATTTTCTCCCTACGCGCCGGCCCCCCTGCCCTGGTCCCGCCGCTTCGCCGACGCGGCCAACAGCTCGCGCTCGAAACTGCCCGGGCCCGCCTCGCTGGAGCGGGTGCGCAAGCTGTCCGTGCCGCCCGCCGACACGCCCGGGGTCTGCCTGTCCGCCCCGGGCGCGGGCCTCTCCCTGGTGCGTGGCGCCCGCTTCCTGCAGTGGGACGCCGAGGGCGAGCCCGTCCGCCAGATCGATCTGCAGACGGGCACGCCCGGCGCGGATTCCCGCTCCGAGCCCGCCACGTCGCACGCCTGGGGATCCGCCCTCTGGCTGGCGGGCGGCCGCTGCGTGTTCGTCAGCCCCAGTCGCATCCTGCTGCTGGACGCCGACGGGCACTTCCGCCGGTTGGGCGACACGTCGGAGTCCGGCTTTCACTCCCCCCTGGGCATGACGGCCTCCGCGGACGGGCGCCTGCTGGTCTTCTCCGGCGCCGGCGACCTGCATGTTTTCTTCCATCAGGACGAACTGGCCCTGCGCCTCAGCTTCCGACGCGACGGCCAGCTCTCCGCTGCCGGTCCGCCGCTCTATCCGCCCACCCTCTACCGGGACGGACGGATGGTGCTGCAGCACGAACTGGGCTGCCTGTGCTGTTCGGCCATGGGAGAAGTGGAGTGGTGGTTTCCCGGCGGCGATCTGGCTCATCCGCCCGTGCTCAACCGCGACGAGGATTGCGGCTTCCTGGACGCCGCCGGGCGCACGGTCTTCGTGGATCGCCAGGGCACGCCGCAGAGCGAGATGGGCGAGCCCCTGCTGCTGGCCGCGCGCCCGCGGGGCGGCTGGCTGGGCCTGGGCCAGGACGCGCTGTATTCACTGGATCGCAACTACGACTTGATGTGGCGCCTGCCCGTGGAGTCCGCCGGCCTGCCGCCCGTGGTGGACAGCCGCGGCTGGATCTGGCTGCTGGACCAGACAGAAGGGCTGCTGCAGGTCGCGCCGGAGGGGCGGATCAGCGGCCGCCTGCCCCTGCCCGTCCGGCCGGGCCTGCTGGCCCTGACCGCCCGCGGACAACTGGCCTTCGATCTGGGCGAAGAGGTCTGGCTGATCGGCTGAACGGGTCTGCGCTCAGCGTTCGGAGAGGGAGTCCAGCCCGCGCAGGGAATCCGCCAGCGCGCGGCTGGATTCCAGCGCACGTTCCCCTTTGCGCAGCAGATCGCCCGTCTGCTCCACGGCGCCCCGGGCCACCCGACCCGCGCCCCGGGCCAACCGGTCCACGTCGTCCGGCACCTGCTGGCCCGTCAACCGGAACCAGGCCACCAGCCCGACCACCACCACCAGCAGGAAAAGCGCCAAGGTCAGCAGGCGCTTGATCAGCGCGTAGACGAACAAGGCCGCGGCCGCCACCAGGGCGGCCACCAGCCAGGGATGTCCAGCCATCCCGTCCAGCAGGTCCATGGGTTCCTCCCACAGAAAAAAGGAAGGGGCCCTCGATCTGGCCCCTTCCAACACTCGTGATTCCGGGCGGCCTAGGCCTCGTCGTCTTCCTCGCGCCCCTTGGCCGGGGTCGCCGGGACTTCGCCGCGGGCCAGGGCCTCCGAGGCCGCCACTTCGGCCTCGATGGCGGCGCGCACCAGGGCGTCCGCATCGGTGACCAGCACGCGGGCCTGGGCCGAGATGTCGCCGTAGAGCTTGATCGGGACGAAGAACTCGCCCAGCGCCTTGATGGGCTGGTCCAGGCGAATCCGCCGCCGGTCGATCTCGATGCCCGCGACGTGCAGCAGGTCGGCGATGGTCTGGGCCGTGACGCTGCCGTAGAGGCGGCCCTGCTCGCCGGTCTTCATTTCCACCTTGTACTGGTGGCTCTCGATGCGCGCGCGCAGGGCGTCGGCCCGGCTGCGTTCGCGCTCGGCCGCGCTCACCAGCTGCAGCTTCTCTTCCTCGAAGCGGCGCAGGGCGCCCGGCGTGGCCGTGTAGGCGAAGCCCTGGGGAACCAGGTAGTTGCGGGCGTAGCCCGGCTTCACGCTGACCAGTTCGCCGATCTTGCCCAGGTTATCGATGTCAGTGCGCAGAATGACCTTCATCATCCACCTCCTTAGGCCGGGTTGTCGGACACGAAGGGCAGGAGCGCCAGGATGCGCGACCGCTTGATGGCGGTGGAGAGCATGCGCTGATGCTTGGCACAGGTGCCGGAGACCCGACGGGGAATGATCTTGCCGCGCTCCGTGAGGAAACGGGACAGCCGCTTCTCGTCACGATAGTCGACATACTTCACGCCGGCTTCACAGAAGCGGCAGATGCGTTTGCGTTGATAGGCCATGATCAGTCCTCCACCCGCTCGGGACGTCCACCTTCGCGATACCCGTCGCGGTAGCCTTCACGACCGCCACCCTCGCGGGCGCCCGGACGCGTGGCGGCGTTGCGGCGGTCCATCTCCTTGCGGAAGTGGTCCATGGTCAACGCCTTCAACTTCACATCGCGATCCGTCATGCGCACGGCCAGATGACGGAAGACGTCCTCGGACAGGGCGAACCAGCGCTTGAGCAGGGCCACCGCCTCACCGGGCATCTTCACCTCGGTGTAGATGTAGTAGCCGTACTGGCGCTTCTCCACCGCATAGGCCAGGCGCTTCTTGCCCATGCGTTCCACCTTCTGCACCTCGCCACCGTTCTTTTCGATGAATTCGGAATACTTCCCCACCAGGGAATTCACCCGCTCATCGTCAAAATTGGGCTCGGCAATGAAGGTGACTTCGTAATTGCGAAGCTCACTCATCGCATCTCCTTGTGGACTAAGGCCATCCAACCCATCTGGATGGCAAGGATGGGCCCCCCGATTCCGGCGGGGCCAAAAAGCAAGCCGAGAGTATAGCGGAGGAGGAGGGAAATCGCAAGGAAATCCCCTCAGAATCAGGGACTTCCGTCCTGGATCGGGCGAGGCGGACTCGTTATCAAGAATGGAATATCAATTGCCGATACCGGTGGGCAGGGATACCGAAACAAGGGAGACGAGCGAGATGGACTGCGACTGCATTCAGGCCTGTCCCTTCTTCAACGACCGCATGGCCATGAAGCCGGCCATGGCCGGCGTCTACAAACAGCGCTACTGTCTGGGCGCGTTCAATGAATGCGCCCGTCACATGGTGTTGAAGGCCCTGGGCAAACCGGCCGTGCCGCCGGACCTTTTCCCCAACATGGCGGAGCGGGCCAACCAACTGATCCAGGCCGCCCAGTCCGGCTGTTAACGGGAGCGGGAGACCCAGTCCGGCACCACCCGGCCCCGTTGGCGCAGGAGCAGATTCAACTGGGCCGCGCCATGCTGCACGTGCCGCAGGTTGTAGATGTGCAGCTCCAGCCGGCTCAGGCCTGGCCGGATCCCGCAGGGCCGCGCGGCCTCCTCCAGGTCCAGCCGGGCGCAGGCGTCCCGACACTTGCCACGGCCGTGCTCCAGGTAGTCCAGCAACTCCTGGCACGTGTACACACGCGACGGCAGTTTGCCGGCCGGATCCAGCTCCTCCAAGCCGAAGGGCACCGGCGGGGCGAAGCCCTCGGCGGTGGGCGACAGGTAGAGATCCAGCCAGAACAGGGTGTGGAAGGCCGTGTACCAGAAGCCCGGCGTGTCGGAGAGATCGCCCCAATCCTCTGCGGGACAGGCGCGCAGGGCATTGCCCAGCATCTGGAGAGCGGCCTGGAACTGGGTTCCCAGCGCTTCGCGCAGCAGTTCGCTCATGAGGATCTCCGGTTTGGGTCGGGGTTCAGCGTCTGCCGCGCAGCCGGCGCTTCCAGCGGCGCCAGCCCTGCACGGCCGCATTGCGCGCCTCGGCCACGCGCCACTTCCAGCTCCCCTGCAGGGGCAGCAGCGGCAGGATCTCCGGCCGGCAGTTGCGCAACAGCACGAAGTCGTAGGCGTCGTCGGCCAGCAGCGGCCGCAATCGTCGGGGACCGGGATCCAGCGCCACCACCTGGCCGTCGGTCGCCACCAGCCAGTTGGCCAGGTGCGGGTCGCGGTGACACAAACCGGCGGCGTGCAGGTGGCTCAGGATCTCCACCACCCGCGGCCATTGGCGTTCGGTGACCGGCCCGCCTTCCACGTATTCGTAGACCAGCCAGGACTCGACCAGCAGGCCCCAGCGGCGCCGCTCCAGCAGCAACAGGGGGCGCGGCGTGGCCACGCCGGATTCCAGCAGCAACAGACCGGCGCGAAAGGCGCGGCACATCTCGCCGGGCTGGAACAGCGAGACTAGCCGGTTCCAGGCGCGGCCGTCCCGCCAGAGCGGACGCTTGAGCACCCAGGGGGCCGGGGCGGCGTGGATCAATTCGGGGGGGGTGCCCGCCGGGGCCTCGCGCAGCAGGAGCACGCGGCTGCGCGCGTCGTCCCGCAGGCGCTGGTCCGGGTGGCGCGTGGCCGCGAGCAGCAGGCGGCCCAGAGCCGGCGCGTCGCCGATGAAGGGGCGCGCCCAGGGGGCGGTCCGGATCCGCCAGCTCATCGACCCGGGTCGACGAGGCCCTGGATGCGGTAGAAGCCGCTCCCCGAGGGCAGCTGGGCCGAACCTGTCCAGAGCGTGTCCGCGCTTTCACCCAGCAGCGTGAAGGGGCCCCAAGGCTGGTCGGCCTGGTAGATCCGGAAGTGGTCGTAGCCGCGCCGGGGCCAGCTCAGCCGGACCTGTCCGCCACTCAGGGCGATGCTCACCGGACCGGGTTCCGGGAAGCGCTCCAGGGCCGCCGGCAGATTGACGACGCCCCAGCCGAAATCGTTGTCGGGCAGGTTGGCCCGGTCCGCCGTGCTCATGAGGGCGGCGCGCACCTGGGCCGGCGTCCAGAAGGGATGGGCCTCCAGCAGCAGGGCCGCGCAGCCCGCCACCAGCGGACAGGACAGGCTGGTGCCGGCGAAGTAGCGCAGGTTGGTGGGGCTGTCCCAGCCTGCCGCCGCCACGCCCACGCCCTGGGCGCTGACTTCGGGCTTCAGCCGGCCGTCGTAGGTGGGACCCGGGCTGCTGAACCAGGCCAGCTGTCCGGCGGCGTCCACAGCTCCCGTGCTGATCACGCCGAAGGCGTCCGCCGGCGTGCCGATGTGGCCCCACTCGTCGTCCCGGTTGTTGCCGGCCGAGACCACCACGCAGAGGCCCAGCCCCACGGCCAGATCCACCGCCTGGGTGGTGATGGCCGTCCGGCCGTCCAGATCCTCCCACTGGTACCAGTCCGTGTAGCCCAGCGAGGCCGAGGCCACGTCGGCGCCGCGGGCTTCGCCCCACTCCAGCGCCGCGACGTAGTAGTCTTCCTCGACGGGCGTCTCGCTGGCCGTGTCCTCGGTCTTGGCCAGCAGGAACTGGCAGGCGTAGGCCGGACCGTAGAGCTCGCCCGGCCAGTGGCCGCCCAGGGCCGTGGCCGTTGCCGTGCCGTGCCGGTGCTGGGCCTCGGGGTCGCCGGGCTGGTTCTGCGTCTCGCCGTCCTGGTTGATGAAGTCCCACTCCTCCAGCACGCGCCCCGTGCCGAAGGCCTGGTGATCCGTGTAGAAGCCCGTGTCCAGCATGAGCACGCGAATGCCCACGCCGCTCAGGCCGGCGTCATGGGCGGCGGGCACGCCCAGCATTTCCAGCTGGTTGAAGGAGGTGCCGTACTGCAGGCGCGCGGCGGCGTCCGGGCGTCCCACCATGCGCGGATCGGGCCGGCGCCGGCCGGTGGCCACCGGGCGCAGCTCCCGCACGAAGGGCAGGGCGCGCAGCTTCTGCAGCTGGGCGGGAGTGGCGGAGACGGAGACCGCGTTGAACCAGCGACTCTGGGTGCGCACGCGGACGCCCGTCTCGCGGATGCTCTTCAGGTAGGAGGCGGAGACGCGGCGATCGGGATCCTCCAGGCGATCCCGCCGGCCCCGCACCTCGCGCCGCCAGCGGGCATGGGGATCGGGCGTGACCCGTTCGACGCCCCGCTGCCCGCCGTGTCCGTTGAGGAAGACCCAGACCGCCTGGCGGCTGGCGGGAGCGGCGGGCCGCGCGGGCTCCTGCAGGCCCGGCCACGTCAGAGCAGACCCGGCGTCCGCGGCCCGGCCGGGCGCGCTTCGGGCGCCGGCCAGCGGAATCGCCAGCAGCACGATCAGGCTGACTGCGCGCAGGATCGGACGCACGGGATTCTCCTGTGTGTGGGAAAGGGCGGGAGCCCTGCTCCGTTGGTAACTTGGCATTTGAAGCCACAACAAGCAGCGGAGACGGCATGAGCCAGCAACCCGACATCCTGGCCCTCTGGCCCGAATTGGACTGGATTGAAAACGACGCCCTGCGGGCCGCCACCGCCCGGGCCTGGGAGCTGGCGCTGGAGCGCAGCCCGCTCAGCGGTGCGGACCTGCAGCGCATCCCCTTCACCCTGTTGCACGCCACGTCCGTGACCTTCATGGCGCACAAGCGCTGCGTCGTGCACATCGCCCGGGAGTCCGCGCGCGCCATGCAGGCCTTCATGGGCGACCAACTGCCCATCGACCTGGACGTGGTGGTGGCGGGGGCCATCCTGGCGGACGTGGGCAAGCTGCTCGAGTATGAGCCGGATCCGGCGGGGGGCAGCCGCCAGAGCGCCCGGGGCAAGTACCTGCGGCATCCTTTCACGGGCGTGGCCCTGTGCATGGAGGCCGGCGTGCCGGACGCGGTCTCGCACATCGTGGCCACCCATGCGGCGGAGGGGAATCTGGTGACCCGCAGCGTGGAGGCCTACATCGTGCACCACGCGGACTTCATGAGCTACGATCCGGTGGCCAAACGCCTGCAGGTGTAGGCGTCCCGGTAGTTCGACAACCGCTTTCGAAGAGCGTCACGGGCCGGCAAGTTGTCCTGCCCCGCGACGGGGTGCGGCACCTTTCCACTTGCGGGTGGTGAAACTTCGGGAACCCGTCCCGACGGATTCCCGTTTGGCCGCGCGGCCCCCGGAACCTCCCTTCTAGGGGCGGGCGGGGGGTAAGTGGGAGGGCGCGTCAGTTCAATTTTCGGAACTCCCGCGACGTTTCCTGCCCAGCCCTCTCTCAGCGGCCGAGGTCCTCAATTGTCCACGGCGCCCTGATCGATCCAGTCCCGAATCACGTCAATCTGAAGCGCCGGCAATTGCCCCCCCGCCGGCATGCGCAGCGCCGGATTGCTCTCCTCCAGCCGCGCCACCAGCAGACTGGAATCCGCCGCGCCGGCGACCACCACGGCGCCACTCACCCCGCCGGCCCGCAGGCCCGCCAGACTGCCCAGGTCCAGCCCGCCCGAACTGCCGTCCGCGCCGTGGCAGAGCGTGCAGTTGCCCTGCAGGATGGGCTGCACGTCCCGGGAGAAACTCACATCGCCGTCCACCGGCGTCGTGCCGGGCTCGTCGCCCAGATCCGCGCAGCCGGCCAGTCCACCCAGGCAAAGCAGGGAAAGCAGCAGGCCCCCACGCGGGCTCATTCGACCACCGCCCACAGATCCACCGTGACCTGCATCTGCTCGGCGACTTTCATGAACAGGAACTCGGGGCGCGGAATCCCGTGCTCGGCCAACCCCACGTCATAGCGACAGACCACGTGCAGCACGGGCCCCCTGGCCTTGGCCGGCGTCTGGGAACCGTCGGGAAACCAGGTCACGTCCACGGGCAGTGTGCGCGGGCGCGTGACGCCGTGCAGCGAGTACTCTCCTGAGGCCGTCACGCGCGTAGTCTTGCCCGGCGCCAGGGCCGCCACTGGCACGCTCAGGCTGCGCAATTCGAAGCGCGTGAGCGGGTACTTGTCGGTGTGCAGGTGGTTTTCCCGCATGTGTTTGTTCCGCAGGGACATACCGGTGTCCAGACTCTTCAGCTCCACCTGGAACCAGGCGGACGAGCCCTGCCCCAGCGCCTCGGGATCCACCGTCAGCTGCCCGCTCACCTGGCGCGTCTTGCCGTCGAAGGATTCCACCGTGGCTTCCGAGTGGAAGGTGACCTGGTTCCAGGCCTTGCCCGGCTGGATCACGAAAGTGCGGGCCGCGGCCACCGCGCCCTGGCTCAAGGCCAGCAGCAGGGCCAGCGGAATCAGAATGCGTCGCATCGTTCTCTCCCTACAGGAATAGATAGAGTTGCAGGTCCGCCTGCAGCCAGTCGTCCGCGGCGCTCTGCTCCTCGTGCCGCAACCAGCTGAGCGCCGGCTGCAGGGCCACGCCCGGCACAGGAATCCAGTCCAGGCCCGCTCGCTGCCGCAAATCGAGGCCCGTCTTCAGGTCCAGATCGGGATCATAGAAGTCGTGGACGTAAAGCAGATCCAGGCCCGGGCGCAGTTTCCAGGCCCACTCCTGGGAGAAGGCCAGTCCCGCCACGTCCGCACTCTCGAAGCGGTTGAGTTCGGCCGTCCAGGTGAGCGGACCCCGGGAGAACCCGGCCAGCAGGCCCGCCAGCGTGCGGGAAGGCGCCGGCGCGTGGTCGCTGACCCGGGCGTTGGCGCCCAGGCTGAGCGCGCCGCCCAGCGCCTCGTGCTGCCAGAGCACGCGGAGGGTCAGGGCCTTGCCCGGGTCGCCGTCCAGCGGCCCCGCGTTGTCGTTGCCCACGGCCAGCGCGAGGCTGTAGTGGTCCGGATGCAGCTCCACCTCGACGCCCGTGTCCAGCTGGCCCGCGCCGTAGCCCAGCGCGCGGCGCGCGGCCGTCTCGTGGTCCACCCAGTTCCAGCCGTAGTTGGGCAGGAAGCGGCCGGCCTTGACGCTGCCGTGCCAGGGCAGGACGCTCAGCAGGCCGTAACCTTCTCCTGTCCCGTTCAGGCTCTTCTCCAGGACCACGCGGACCTTCTCGTGCAGCTTCAGGCCCAGGTAGATGTCACCCTGCATCAGAAAGAAGCTGCTCCGTTCATGCTTGGCCAGGGCGGTGGCCGGGTCACTGGACTGGGATTCCTGCAGGAACATGCCGCGGAAGTCCAGCCCGATCTCCACCCGCTTGCTCAGGGCCGGGCTGAGCTCCTCCAGCTGCTCCTGGGCCAGCCCCTTGGCGGCCAGCTCCGTGCCGGTGAAGAACTGGCTGCCGTAGCTCGTGCGCAGCCCGCCGCCCGCCGGGTTCACGTGGCAGAGGTGACAGCTCTGGCCGTACTGGGCGGCGAAACGCGGCAGGGCCCACGCCGATCCGGCCCCCGCCAGCAGGCCCAGCCCCAAAATCCACGAAAAAACCGTTCGCATGCGCCCTCCTGGTTGCCGTCCCCGTCCGCTCCGCAACTTGCTGATTTTTTGTTCGTCAGTCCAAACACTTTTTGCCTCACAATCTGTTCATTTTGTCACAATGGATCTCGGGAAAATCACAATTTTCTGATCAGTCAAGCCGAAAATTGTACCATCGCAACTTTGCTTGTGATTATTTTGCCAACTTTAGTTTTATGAACAAGCGATCAACAATCACTGAGCTTCGTGATTATTCGTGATAAGCCGATCAATTGCCTTCTCATTCCGAAAATTTTGCTCTCACTCGTGTTAAAATCTTGATGTTTGTTCTTGCGACTTCCCTTTCCGCGGCTATATTCCTGCCGCTTCACACGGGAGGGACCCATGTCGGAACCCCTGCGCATCGGCATCTATTTTTGCTGGAAGGGCACCGCCCCGGCGGAATGCCTGAACCTGTCGGCGGTGGCAACCTATGTCGCCGGCCTGCCGGGAGTCTGCCGGGTCCAGGACCTGGGAAGCCGGCCCAACCCGGATCCCCACTTCTGGTCCCAGGAAATCCGCCGGCAGCGGCTGAACCGGCTGGTCCTGGCCGGGGATTCCCCCGGCTTCTTCAAACCCACCTTCAGCACGGCCATGCGTCAGGCGGGGGGCGACCCGACCGAAGTCCGGCTGGCCTCCTTCCGCGAGCACGGCGCCACCCAGGGCGAAGGCACGGAGCGGGCCAAAGCCGTCACGGCCTGCGCCGTGCTGGGGGTTCCCTACGGCCTGGCCGCGGTGCCCCAGAGCACGACCGTGCATCCGGACACGCTGGTGATCGGGGGCGGGGTCGCCGGCATCCAGGTGGCGCTGGAAATCGCCGACGCCGGCAACAAGGTGATCCTGGTGGAGCGCAGCGGGACCATCGGCGGGCACATGGCCATGTTCGACAAAACCTTCCCCACGCTGGATTGCGCGGCCTGCATCCTCACGCCCAAAATGGTCTCCGTGGGCCAGCACGAGAACATCTCCCTCTGGACCCTGGCCGAGCTGGAATCCGTCGGTGGCCGGCCGGGCGCCTGGACGGTCAAGATTCGGCGCAAGGCCCGCTACGTGGACATCGAGGCCTGCGTCTCCTGCCACGCCTGCGAGGAGGTCTGCCCCGTGCAGGTCGACAGCGAGTTCGACAGCGGCATCTCCAAGCGCAAGGCCGTCTACCTGCCCTTCCCCCAGGCCGTGCCCAACGCCTACATCATCGACGCCGAGCACTGCACGCGTCTGCTCAGCGGCGGAACCAAGTGCGGCGCCTGCCTGAAGAAGTGCCTGAAGGAAGCCATCCACTTCGACGAGGAAGACCAGCTGACGGAGCTGGAAGTGGGCAACATCGTGGTGGCCACGGGCTACGACGTCTTCGACGCGGGGCGGATGGAGCGCTACGGCTACGGGATCCTGCCCAACGTCCTCACGGCGCTAGAGTTCGAGCGCCTGACCAACGCCGCCGGCCCCACGGGCGGACGGATCGTGCTCAAGTCGCTCAAGCTCAACAAGCGCAGCAAGCAGGAAGAGTGGGTCTTCGACCCGGAGGGCGAGTCCCCCGGCAGCGTGGCCATCATCCATTGCGTGGGCTCCCGCGACCACAACTACAACCCCTACTGCTCGCGCGTCTGCTGCATGTACTCGCTCAAGTTCGCCCACCTGGTGAAGGAGAAGCTGCCCGAGGCGCGGGTCTACGAGTACTACATCGACATGCGCACTTTCGGCAAGGGCTACGAGCAGTTCTTCGAACGCATCAAGGACGAAGGCGTCTTCGTGGTGCGCGGGCGCTCGGCCAAGGTGGGCACCCAGGACGGCCGCATGATCATCAAGGGCGAGGACATGCTCAGCGACCACATGCTGGAGTTCCCCGTGGACATGGTCCTGCTGGCCGTGGGAATGGAATCCGCCGCCGGCACCGGGGAGCTGGCCGCCTGCCTGGGCATCCGCCGGGACGAGGACGGCTGGTTCCGCGAATTGGACTACAACATCGATCCCACCGGCACCGAGCGCGGCGGCGTCTACATGGCGGGCGCCTGCCAGGGACCCAAGGACATTCCCGACACCGTGGCCCAGGCCTCCGCCGTGGCGGCGCGCGTGTTGCGCAGCATCGTCAGCGGCTGCGGGCGGGAAAGCCGTGACACACTGCCGCTGGCAGAGATCGAGGCCCGGGCCCGCGCCCTGGCCGGCGTCAGCTAGACTCAGGCACGACGGGAGGGCGAATGGCGGTCCTGTCGAATCCCCGGTTGATCGGCGAACTGGAGAAGTACGGCGCTGAACACGTGGTGAAGTGCTACCACTGCGGCAATTGCAGCGCCACCTGTCCTTTCTCCCGCGAGCCCTTCCTCTTTCCGCGAAAATCCATGCGCTACCTGCAGATGGGCCTGGAGGAGAAGCTCAAGGGCAACCTGGAGCCCTGGCTCTGCTACTACTGCGGCGAGTGCAGCGAGCAGTGCCCGCGCGAGGCCGAGCCCGGCGAGACCATGATGAGCATGCGCCGCTGGCTGACCGCCCAGTACGATTTCACCGGCATCTCGCGGCTCTTCTACCAGTCCTGGCAGCTGGAGGTGCTGGCCCTGCTGCTGGTGGCCGCGCTCACCGGGCTGGGCTTCTGGCTCTACGGCACGACCCACGGCAGCCTGGCCATCTACGACGGACCGGGAGCCTTCCTGCCCGCCTCCGCCGTCCACGTCTTCGACTGGGCCATGGCCGGGTTGCTGGCCGGACTGCTGGCCGTGAACTGCGCGCGCATGTGGTGGTTCACCCTGGGCCGGGAACAGGGAATGCGCGTGCCCCTGGGCGCCTACCTGCGGCACCTCTGGCTACTGCCCGTGCACTTCCTGACGCAGAAGCGCTACCGCGAGTGCGAACGCAAGCGGCCCTGGGCCATCCACCTGGCCCTGATGCTCAGCTACCTGACCATGCTCGTGCTGATCATGTTCTTCCTCGAGGACATGCAGCGCGGCCCGGGCATTTCCTGGAGCGTGCACGTCCTGGGCTACCTGGCCTCCCTGGGGCTGGTGGCCACCGCCGTCTATGCGCTGCGCGGCCGCCTGCTGCGCCGGGAGACGCACTACAAGTACTCGCACGAGACGGACTGGATCTTCCTGATCCTGCTGCTCTACGTGGCCCTGACCGGCGTGGCCCAGCACGTCCTGCACCGGCTGGGGTTGCCGCTGGAGGCGAATCTGCTCTACCTGGCCCACCTGATGGGCGTGGTGCCCATGCTGGTGCTGGAGGTGCCCTTCAGCAAGTGGGCCCACCTGGCCTACCGGCCACTGGGCATGTACTTCTCCTGCCTGCAGGCCGAGGCGCTGCGCGCCCGCGCGCCCGCCGGGGCGGGCCAACCGGTTGCGCACAACGTGTGAGGAGGCGCCGATGAGCTGCCGGATCGGGGTCTACGTCTGCAATTGCGGCACGAACATCGCCAAGGTGGTGGACTGCGAAGAGGTCGCCCGGGCCGTGGGCGCGCTGCCCAACGTGGCCGTGGTGCGCTCCTACAAGTACAACTGCTCCAACCCGGGCCAGGAGATGATCGTCCAGGACATCCGCGACCTCGGCCTGGACCGCGTGGTGGTGGCGGCCTGCAGCCCGCGCATGCACGAGCCCACCTTCCGCCGGGCCCTCTCCACGGCGGGCCTCAATCCCTACTTCCTGGAGATGGCCAACATCCGCGAGCAGTGCAGCTGGGTCCACGACGACCCGCGCCTGGCCACGGACAAGGCCATCGCCCTCACCCGGGCCGCCGTGCTGCGCGTGGCCCTGCACGAGCCGCTGGAGAAGCGCTACGTGGACATGAACCCCTCCACCCTCGTGCTGGGCGGCGGGATCGCCGGGCTCACCGCCGCCCTGGAGTTGGCCATGGCCGGGCAGCCCGTCATCCTGGTGGAGCGCGAGGGGCAACTGGGCGGCAACATGGCCCGCACGGACCTGACCGCGCCCTTTCTCGACTCCGCGCGCGACCTCCTGCAGGACCGCATCAGCCGCGTGACCGGCAATCCCCACGTGACCGTCCTGCTCGACTCGGAGCTGATGGAGCTGCAGGGCTTCGTGGGCAATTTCATCGCCCGGGTGGCCGCGCGGGGCGACGACAGCCCGGGTGCCGGCCGCAGCTATCCCGTGGGCAGCGTCGTGGTCTGCACGGGCTACCAGCCCTTCGACGCCGCGCGCATCGCCTCCTTCGGCTACGGACGCCTGCCGGACGTGATCACGTCCTTCGACCTGGAGCACATGCTCAAGGAGGGCCGCGTGCTGACCAAGGCGGGCCGGCCCCCGCGCTACGCGGCCATCATCCACTGCGTGGGCAGCCGCTCCGAGACCTGGCACCCCTACTGCTCGCGGGTCTGTTGCATGACGGCGCTCAAGTACGGCCACGAGATCCGCGCCACCAACCCGGACTGCTTCATCTACGACCTCTACATCGACATGCACGCCTTCGGCAAGGGCATGGAGGACTTCTACCGCCGCAGCGCGGAACTCAAGACCATCTTCCTCTTGCACGAGAAAAACTCCGTGCCCGAGATCCTGCCGGCGGAGCCCGGTCAGGACTTCGGCATGCGCATCCAGGCCAAGGACCTGCTTTGTGGTGAGCTCGTCGAGATTCCCGCCGACTTGGTGGTCTTGATGGTGGGCATGGAGGCCCGCCGGGACGCCGGCCGGGTGGCCCACGTGGTCAACATCAGCCAGGACAAGGACGGCTGGTTCATCGAGAGCCACCCGAAACTGGATCCCGTGGCCACCACCACCGACGGCGTGTTCATCGCCGGCACCTGCTCGTCGCCCAAGGACATCCCGGACAGCGTGGCCCAGGCCCGCGCCGCCGTGGCGCGCATCCTGGCCAAGATCAGCCGCGGACAGATCGAGGTGGACGCGGTCTTCGCCGAGGTGGACGACGGCCACTGCTCGGGCTGCCGGGTCTGCAACGAACTCTGTCCCTACGCGGCCATCGAGTACGACGAGGAGCGCCGGCGCAGCCACGTGATCAGCGCCCTCTGCAAGGCCTGCGGCACCTGCGTGGCGGCCTGCCCGTCCGGCGCCATCAAGGGCCGGCATTTCACCGACGCGCAGATCTGCGCCCAGATCGAGGGGGTGCTCTGATGGCCTTTGAACCGAAGATCGTCGGTTTCCTCTGCAACTGGTGCTCCTACACGGGGGCCGATCTGGCGGGCACCAGCCGGGTGAAGTACCCGCCCAACGTGCGGGCCATCCGCGTGATGTGCTCGGCCCGCGTGGATCCAACCTTCGTGGTGAAGGCCTTTCGCGAGGGCGCCGACGGCGTGCTGATCTGCGGCTGCCACCCCGGCGACTGCCATTACAGCGAGGGCAACTACAAGACCATGCGCCGCGTCCCGCTGCTCAAGCGCCTGCTGGCGGACTACGGCATCGAGCCGGAGCGCGTGCGGTTGGAGTGGGTCAGCGCCAGCGAGGGCCAGCGTTTCGCGGAGGTGGTGGGCGAGATCACCGAGGCCGTGCGCCGGTTGGGACCCTGCCGGATCAAGCACAACCTCGAGACGGACCTGGCGGAGCGCTGAACGCGGACGGAAGCGGCGAGGGGAGGTACGGCATGGCGGAGCGGAAACTGCAGATCGCCATCTACTGGGGCGCGGGTTGCGGCGGCTGTGACGTGGCCATCCTGGACACGAACGAGTTCATCCTCGACGTGGCGGCCCTGGCGGATATCCGGCTCTGGCCCATCGCCACGGACGGCAAGTACGCCGACATCGAGGCCCTGGCGGACGGCGAGCTGGATCTCACGCTGTTCAACGGCGCCGTGCGCAACAGCGAGAACGAGCACGTGGCCCGCCTGCTGCGCGCCAAGAGCCAGCTCATGGTGGCCTTCGGCTCCTGCGCGCACCTGGGCGGCATCCCGGGCCTGGCCAACCTCTCCAGCAAGCGCGAGATCTTCGAGCGCGCCTACCTGGACAACCCGAGCATCGAGGCGGGCAGCACGGCCCAACCCCAACCCCGCAGCCAGGTGGCGGCCGGCGAGCTGGAGATCCCCGTTTTCTACCAGCGGGTCTATCGCCTCGCCGACATCGTCGAGGTGGACTACACCGTGCCCGGCTGCCCGCCTGCGCCGGACCAGATCAAGGCCGTCCTGCTGGCCGTGGCCCAGGGCGCGCTGCCGCCGCGCGGCGCCGTGGTGGGGGCCAGCGAGCGCTGCGTCTGCGATGACTGTCCGCGGGTGAAGAAGGAGAAGAAAGTGCGGGCCTTCCACCGGCCCTGGCAGATCCTCCAGGACCAGGAGTTGTGCCTGCTGGAGCAGGGCATCCTCTGCGCCGGCTCGGCCACGCGCTCAGGCTGCGGCGTGCGCTGCCCCAACAGCGGCATGCCCTGCCGGGGCTGCTACGGCCCGGCCCCCAACGTCAGCGACCAGGGAGCGAAACTGGTCAGCGCGCTGGCCTCGATCATCGACAGCCGCGACCCCGAGGAGATCGAGCGCATCCTGGACGGCGTGCCGGACATCATGGGCTACGCCTACCGCTTCGGCCTGCCCGGTTCGACCCTGCAGAGGAGCCACGCGCATGCCTAGGACCATCACCATCGATCCCATCACGCGCCTGGAAGGCCACGGCAAGGTGGCCATCTTCCTCGACGACGAGGGCCGGGTGCGCGACAGCTACTTCCAGATCCCCGAGTTGCGCGGCTTCGAGCGCTTCGTGGTGGGCCGGCCCATCGAGGAGCTGCCGCGCATCGTCACCCGGATCTGCGGCGTCTGCCCGGCCAGCCACCACATGGCCAGCGCCAAGGCCGTGGACGGCTGCTTCGGCGGGGAGATCGCCCCGCTGGCCCACAAGCTCCGCGACATGTACTACCACGCCCACTTCATGCACAGCCACATCGCCCACTTCTACGCCCTGGCGGCGCCGGACTTCGTCTGCGGGCCGGACAGCGACCCGGCCACGCGCAACATCCTGGGCGTGGTGGCGAAAGTGGGGCTGGAGATCGGCGGAGCGGTGATCAAAGCCCGGGCCATGGCCCAGCGCATCCAGACCATCCTGGGCGGCCGCTCCACGCATCTGGTCTGGTGTCTGCCTGGCGGCGTCTCCAAGGGCCTGAGCGCGCCTGAACTGGAGGAAATCCGGCCGCTGGTGCGCGAGCTGCGCGAGTTCGCGGCGTTCTCCCTGCAGCTCTTCCGCGACGTGGTGCTGGGCAACCCGGCCTACGTCGACTTGATCCTCAACGGCCCCTACAACCTGCGCGTGCAGCAGATGGGACTGGTGGACGAGCACGACGCCGTCACTTTCTACCAGGGCCACGTGCGGGTGGTGGACTGCGAAGGCGCGGAGATCTGCCGCTACGCGCCGGAGGACTACGCCCGGCACGTGGCCGAGCACGTGGAGTCCTGGAGCTACCTCAAGTTCCCCTACCTCAAACAGCGCGGCTGGCAGGGTTTCGTGGAGGGCGTGGACAGCAGCATCTACTGCGCCACCCCCCTCTCACGCCTCAACGTGGCCGAACGCATGGCCACGCCCGGCGCGCAGGAGGCCTACGAGGAGATGTTCTCCGTGCTGGGCGCCAAGCCCTGTCTGGCGCTGATGGCCCAGCACTGGGCGCGGCTGGTGGAGATGGTCCAGAACGCCGAGATGCTCCAGCGCCACTGCGACGACCCGGAGATCACCAGCCCGGAGTTCCGCGTGATCCCGCAGCGGATCACGGGCGAGGGCGTGGGCATCGTGGAGGCCATGCGGGGCACGCTGACCCACCACTACACGTGCGACGAGCAGGGCATCTGCACCTCGGCCAACCTGATCGTCGGCACCACCAACAACAACGCGGCGATCCAGATGACCGTGAAGAAGGCCGCCGAGGCCTTCATCCAGCCCGGCCAGGAGCCGACCCAGGGGATCCTCAACCGGCTGGAGATGGGCTTCCGGGCCTTCGACCCGTGTTACAGCTGCGCCACGCACACCCTGCCCGGCCAGATGCCGCTGGAGGTGACGGTCTGGCAGGGCGGCAGCGTGCTGCGGGAGTTCCGTCGCAACGTGGACTGAAAGGCGGTCGGCCGTGAAGACCCTGCTGCTGGGCCTGGGCAATCCCTTCGTGCGCGACGACGCCGTGGGCATCCGGCTGGCCCGGGCGGCCCGCCGCGAGCTGGGCGACCGGCCGGAGCTGGACTGGCGGCCCGAATGCTCCACCGGGGGCCTGGATCTGCTACCACTGCTGGAGGGCTACGACCGCCTGCTGGTCTTCGACGCCATCCGCACCCGGGGCGGCCGGCCCGGCGACTGGTACCGCTTCACGGCCCGGGAGCTGCGGGAAACCCGCCATCTGGACAGCGTGCACGACGTCAACTTCGCCACGGCCCTGGAACTGGGACGCCGGCTGGGCATGGTCCTCCCGCCCGACGGGGAGATCCACATCCTGGCCGTGGAAATTCTGGCCAACGACGAGTTCGGTCAGGAATTCTCGCCACTCCTGGAACAGGCCTGGCCCGGGCTGCAGCGCGAGGTGCTGGCGGAGGTCCGCCGTCTGCTGGAGGCGGAGACAGATCCGGCCGACTGCCCGGCAGCCCAGCGGTCAGAGTCCGGCCATGCATGAGCTGGCCGTGGCGGCGGAAGTGCTGGAGCTGGCCCAGCGCGTGCTGGACCGTGAAGGCGCTCGGCACGTGCGGGTGATCCGCCTGCGCGTGGGTGTGGCCAGCTGCCTGGCGCCGGACTCGCTGGCTTTCGGCTTCGAGGCCCTGGCGGCGGGAACGGCGGCCGCGGGCTGCCGGTTGGAGTTCCAGCGTCCGCCCGCGCCGGTGCGCTGCCCGGCTTGCGGCTGGAACGGTGAACTGGAGAGCCTGGACGAGCTGGCCTGCGCGATCTGCGGACAGGGCCCGCTGACGCTGCTGGGCGGCCGCGACCTGCGGGTCGTCTCAATGGATGTGGAGTAGCCATGCACCTGGTGCACGTGGAACACAAGCTGCGCGAGCACGTGGACGAGGCCGGCGGCCGCAACCGGGAGGAATTCCGGGCCGCGCGCCTGCACGTCATCAACCTGATGAGCGCGCCGGGGGCGGGCAAGACCAGCCTGCTCGAACGCACGCTGGAGCGCGCCGCTGGTCGCTGGCGCCTGGCCGTGATCGAGGGGGATATCCAGGGCGACGCCGATGCCGACCGGCTGGCCCGGTTCGGCGTGCCCGTGCGCCAGATCCACACCCACGGCGCCTGCCACCTGGATCCCGACCAGGTGGCCGTGGCGGCCACCACCTTGAACCTGGCGGAGCTCGACATCCTGTTCATCGAGAACGTGGGCAATCTGGTCTGCCCCGCCGAGTTCGACCTGGGAGAGGAGGATCGCGTGATGCTGCTCTCCGTGCCCGAGGGCCACGACAAACCGGCCAAGTACCCGCTGATGTTCTCCACCGCCGATCTGCTGCTGCTCAACAAGTGGGACCTGCTTCCCATGACGGACTTCGATCCCGCCGAGGCCCGCCGGGCGGCCATGGCCCTCAACCCGGGCCTGGAGACGCTGGAGATCAGCTGCCGGGACGGCCGGGGGCTGGACGACTGGCTGGACTGGCTGGAGCGGCGCCATCGGCACAGCCTCGAACACTGGAACGGCCACGCCCATTCCCACGCGGAGCTGTAGGATGTGCCTCGCCGTGCCCATGCGGCTGGAACGCTGCAACGGACTGCTGGGGATCGCCGCGCTGAACGGCGTGACCCGCGAGCTGCGACTGGACCTGGTGGAGGCCCGGGAGGGCGACTGGGTGCTGGTGCACGCGGGCTACGCCATCCAGGTGCTGGACGAGGCCGCCGCCGCGGAGACCTGGGCCCTGCTGCGTGAACTGGAATCCGGCGCCGGACAGCCCGACCCAGCCGCCCCATGAGCGCGCCCGCCGGGCCCTTTCGTGATCCACACGCCGTCCAGACCGTCCTGCGGGCGCTGCACGCGCTGCCCGCCCCCCCGCGCCAGCTGAGTTTCATGCACGTCTGCGGCACCCACGAGCAAGCGCTGGGCCGTTGGGGTCTGCGCCGCCTGCTGCCGGACTGGCTGCGGCTGGTGGCCGGTCCCGGCTGTCCGGTCTGCGTCTGTCCCGCGCTGGAGATCGCCGCCGCGGCCCGGCTCTGCCTGGAGGGGGGCGCCTGGCTGGCCAGTTTCGGCGACATGCTGCGCGTCCCGGGCGCGGGCACGCTGGAAGAGGCCCGGGCGCGGGGTGGCCGCGTCCAGACCGTGCTGGGCGTGAGTCAGGCCCTGGAGCTGGCGCGCCGGGAGCCCGCCACGCCCGTGGTCTTTTTCGCCGTGGGCTTCGAGACCACCGCCTGCACCACGGCCGCCGCGCTGCTGGACTCGCCTCCGGACAATTTCAGCGTGCTCTGCGCCCAGCGCCTGATTCCGCCCGCGCTCGGCGCCCTGCGCGCCCGGCCGGAGCTCAATGTGGACGGTTTCCTGCTCCCGGGCCACGTGTTGGCCGTGACGGGCTGGGAGGACTACGAAACCTGCCTGGCCGGCCTGCCCGCCGCCGTGGCGGGCTTCGAACCCCTGGACCTGCTGCTGGGCCTGCACAGCCTGGCGCTCCAGGCGCTGGAGCGGGCTCCCCGGCTGGACAACCTCTACCCGCGGGCCGTGCGACGCGTGGGAAATCCTCGGGCCCGGGCCGCCCTGACGCGGGTCTTCCAGCCGGTGGACGCGGACTGGCGCGGACTGGGCCCGATCCCCGTCTCGGGGCTGGAGCTGCGCGCCGAGTTCGCCGCCTGGAACGCGCGCGAACGCTTCCGGCCCCTGCTGGAGAATCTGGCCGGGCGCTTCCCCAGCCTGGACGCGGAGCTGCCCGGCTGTCGCTGCGCTGAGGTGATGGTGGGCGCCTGCGACCCGCCGGACTGTCCGCTCTTCGGCGGGGCGTGCACGCCTGACGCTCCGCGCGGCGCCTGCATGATGGGTTCCGAGGGCGCCTGCCGCGTCCGTCACACCTGGCGCGAGGTCTGAGTTGCGGGGAGGATCCATGTCGGAGAGTGAGTGTGTCACGCTGGGCCACGGCGCCGGCGGTCGGCTGACCCGGCGGCTGGTGGAGGAGATCCTGCTGCCGGCCTACGGCAATCCCTGGCTGGCCCCGCTGGGGGACTCGGCCCTGCTCGAGCCGGTCGGCCGGCTGGCCTTCACCAGCGACGGCTACGTGGTCACGCCGCGCTTCTTCCCAGGCGGGGACATCGGCAGCCTGGCAGTCAACGGCACGGTCAACGATCTGGCCGTGGCCGGCGCCACGCCGCTCTACCTCAGCCTGGCCTTGATCCTCGAGGAGGGCCTGCCCCTGGACGAGCTGCGCCGGGTCGCGGCGTCCGTGGGCGTGGCCGCGCGACGGGCGGGCGTGACCGTGGTCACCGGTGACACAAAGGTGGTGGAGCACGGCCAGGGCGACGGACTCTATCTGGTGAGCAGCGGCATCGGCCGGCTGCGTCCGAACCATCCGCGGGCCGATCGCGGTCCCGCAGCCGGAGACGCCATTCTGGTGAGCGGGCCGGTGGGCGACCACGGCGCCGTGATCCTCTCCCTAAGGCGCGGGATTGAGTTGGAGAGTCCCCTGCACAGCGATTGCGCGCCCGTCACGCCGCTGGTGGACGCCCTGTTCGCCGCCGGCGTGGCGCCGCTCTTCCTGCGGGACCCCACCCGGGGCGGCCTGGGAGGCGTGCTCAGCGACCTGGCGGGTGAGGAACAGGCCCGGCCGGCCTATGGCGTGGAGGTGGAGGAGGCGCGGATCCCGTTGCACGCCGCCACTGCGGCCATCTGCGAGATCACGGGGGTGGACCCGCTGCTGCTGGCCTGCGAGGGCCGAGTGGTGGTCGTGGTGGAGGCCGCCGACATCCCGCGGGCCCTGGCGGCCTGGCGCGCCCTGCCGGCGGGGGCCGGCGCGGAATGCGTCGGCCGGCTGACGACGGAGCATCCCGGCCAGGTGGTGCTGCGCAACGCGCTGGGCGGACGGCGCGCCCTGCTGCGGCCCAGCGCCGATCCGCTGCCGCGGATCTGCTGATGGACCCGGCCGGCCATCCGCCCGCGCGCTGGCGGCTCACCGTGCGCGGCCTGGTGCAGGGAGTGGGCTTCCGGCCCTTCGTGGCGCGGCTCGCCGCCCGGCACGGCCTGGCCGGCACGGTGGACAACGGCCCCGAGGGCGTCGGCATCGTGCTGGAGGGGCCGGTCGCGGCACTGACCGCCTTCGAGCAGGAACTGCGCCCGCTGGCTCCGCCCCTGGCCGTGATCTCCACCCTCAGCCGGGAGCAGGAGGAAGCTGCCGGGCTGCAGGGCTTCCGCATCCTGCCCTCCCGGCACGGCGGCACCGGTCCGACGGCGCTGATCCCACCCGACGTGGCTACCTGCCCGGCCTGTCTGGCCGAGCTGCGCGACCCCGCCGACCGCCGCCACGACTACCCCTTCCTCAATTGCACGAACTGCGGCCCGCGCTACACGCTGGTGGAATCCCTGCCCTACGACCGGCCGGGGACCAGCATGCGCGACTTCGATCTGTGCTCGGATTGCCGCCGGGAGTACGAGGAGCCCACCGACCGCCGCTTCCACGCGCAGCCCACCGCCTGCCCGGCCTGCGGACCTCGCCTGCGCCTGCTGGAGGCCGACGGCCGCGAGTGGCCCGGGGAAGACCCGCTGGGCGAAGCCCTGGCGCGCCTGGGCCAGGGCGCCATCCTGGCGCTCAAGGGGGTGGGCGGCTTCCAGTTGGCCTGCGATGCCCGCTCCGAGACCGTCGTGGAGCGCCTGCGCCAGCGCAAAAACCGGCCCCACAAACCCCTGGCCGTGATGGTCCGCAACCTGGTCTGTGCCGCGGAGCTGGCCCTGCTGACAGAGCGCGAGCGCGAGCTGCTGGCCTCCTGGCGCAGCCCCATCCTGCTCTGCCAGCCGCGCCACCCCTCGCCGCTGGCGGCCGGCGTGCGGGCCGGCAGCGCCTGGCTGGGCCTCTTCCTGCCCTACAGTCCCCTTCACCACCTGCTGCTGGCGGGTCCGCATGACGCGCTGGTGATGACCAGCGGCAACCGCGCGGGGGAGGCCCTGGCCCACGGGAACGCCGAGGCCGTGGACCGTCTGGCGGGGGTGGCCGACGTCTTCCTGGTCCACGACCGGGAGATCGTGGCCCCGCTGGATGACTCCGTCGCCCGGGTAATGCGGGGCCGGCCCGTGCTGCTCCGGCGGGGTCGCGGCTGGGTGCCGCAGCCCGTGCTGCTGGCCCGCCCGGGTCCGTCGGTGCTGGCGCTGGGCGCGGACTTGAAGGGCGCCGGCTGTGTCACGCGCGGCGACCAGGCCTTTCCCGGCGCTTGCCTGGGCGATCTGGCCCAACCGGAGAACCTCCGCGCCCTGGAGGATTCCGTCCGCCACCTGCTGCGCCTACTGGACGCGCGGCCGGCCCTGGTGGCCCACGACCTGCATCCGGACTACCACAGCACGCGGCTGGCCCAGCGGCTGGCCGCGGAGCTGGGGGTCCCGCTACTGGCCGTGCAACACCACCACGCTCACGCGCTCTCCGTGCTGGCCGAGCAGGGCCGGCCGGAGCCGCCGGCGCTGGCGGTCTGTCTGGACGGCACAGGCTATGGGCCGGACGGCACGGTCTGGGGGGGCGAGTTCCTGCTGGTGGAGGGACTGCGCTGGCGGCGGCTGGCTCACCTGCGCCCCCTGCCCCTGCCCGGCGGGGACCGGGCTGCGCGCGAGCCCTGGCGCATGGGTCTGGCCGCCCTGACGGCCGTGCTGGGGAGCTCGGAGGCCACGGCGCTGGCCCCCTGGCGCGGACTACCCTGCTTCCAGGCCGCCCGGCCCGCGCTGCTCAAGGGCGTGCTGGTGGAACTGGCCCAACCGGCGGATCTCCCGCAGTGCAGCAGCGCCGGACGCCTGCTGGACGCCGCCGCCGCCCTGCTGGGTCTCTGCCAGCACATGAGTTTCGAGGGTCAGGCCGCCGCCCGGCTTGAAGATGCCGCCACGGGCGCGTCGGGTGACGGGGGCTATCCCTTCCGCTGGGAAGCGGGTCTGGCCGGGGAATCCCCGACGGAGCAGGCGGGCGTGCTGGATACCCGCCCGCTGTTGGCCGCGCTGCTGGCCGACGTATCACAGGGAGTTTCGGCAACCTGCTGCGCGGCGCGCCTGCACGTCGGGCTGGCGGAGCTGATCCGCCAGGTTGCGCGGGCGGCCCGGGACCGGCACGGCCTGGAGACGGTGCTGCTGTCAGGGGGGGTCTTCCAGAGCCGCCTGCTGACGGAATTGAGCGCCGCGCGGCTGGAAGCGGACGGCTTCCGTGTCCTCGGACAGGCCCAGGTCTCCCCCAACGACGAAGGCATCGCGTTGGGACAGGCCTGGGCCGGTCTGCTCAGTCTGGGCGCCTGAGGCCTCAGTGCAGCGGGGCGCCCGCCGCCAGCCAAGACGCCTTCTCCTCGTCGTTCAGCAGGTAGCGCTCCTGCCAGCGCTCCGGGCTGACCCGGCCGATGGCCTCCACCAGCCGGCGGCGCGTGGACTCGCTCATGCTTAAGCCCAGCAGCTTCTGCACGCGGGCCCGGCTGAACTCCCGGCCGTGACACAACGCCAGCAGGCCCAGCTCGCGCGTGGCCTCGTCCGCCAGCCAGCCCTCCACCTGCTCCTGCACGGCCGGATGCGCACCCAACCACTCCAGCAGGGCCGGATCCGCCGCGACGGCGCCGGCGCGGAACCACTCCAGCGCCAACTCGGGGCCGGGCTCCGGACGCTCGCCGGGGGCGGCGGCCAGCAGAATGGCCAGCAGGCGCTCGCGGGCCTCGCCGCGGGCATCTTTGCGCAGCAGGTCCAGCGCGGCGGCAGGCGACAATTCCCCCCGCTCCAGCAGCAGGGCCCGGGCCTCGGCGCCCAGGATCGGATCCGTGGCCAGCCCGGTCAGGACGCCGCGGAACTCCGGACCCGCGGCGGCGAAGCAAGCCGTGTCGCCGCGCCGGGCCGGATCGCGGAAGGCCGCGGCCAGCAGGCGCAGGCGGGTCGGGGCATCCAACAGGCGGGCCCAGGCAGCCTGCTCGGCTGGCTCCAGCGCCTCGTTTCCGCCCAGCACGCCGCGCGCCAGCAGCGGCAGCGCCGCTTCGGCGGGCAGCTCGTCCCCGGCCAACTGCAACAGCCAGCGCGGATCGCCCGTGCGGCGCCACCAGCGCAGCACGCGCTCGCGCCGACCCTCGGCGGGCAGGGGCAGGTCCTCCAGCAGCCACGCGGCGTGCTGGCCGGACAGGCGGCGCAGCCAGGCCTCCTCGTCGCGCGGCGGTGCCGCCAGGATCAGGGCCGTCCACTCGGCGGCGTCCCTCAGCGGTCCGCCCTGCAGGCGCCGGGCGGCGGCGGCGGCCAGGGCCGGAACCTTCAGGGCGGCCGTCAACAGCGCGCGAGGCAGCGGGAAGCTCATGTCCTCGATCAGTTGACGCCCCACCTGGCGCGTGCCGCCGAACACGGTCTTCAGCAGCGCGGGGTCCTGGACGATGGCGCGCTTCACCCACTCCAGGCCTTCCGGCGACAGCCCGCGTCCCTCGTCCAGGGCCAGCACGGCGGCCAGCTCCGGCGGCCGGTTGAAGACCACGTCCACACCCGACCAGCGGCCGGGACCGCCGGATTTCAGCTCGTATTCCAGGATGTGGCCGGGATTGGCCACGAAGGCGCTGCGCAGCCGGACCAGCACGTCGCGGCCCAGCGGATGGAAGTCCGCCACCCAGGCCGTGCCGTCCTCCTCGATGCGCCGGATGCGTCCGAAGGAGCGGCGCACGGGGGCCGCGGGTCGCTCCGGCGCGGGAGCCGGGCCGTCCCCCGCCTGTCCGGGCTCTTCCGCCTCCGCCACCGGCAGGTCCGCCGCTTGCGGCTCGGCGGCCGGATCCGTTTCCGTCGGCTCCTCCATCGGCTCCGGCAGCGGCTCGGCGCCGGATTCGAAGGCTTCGGGTTCGTGGAATTCGTCCGGGGTCGGGGTCGGGGTGAGTTCGTCGCTCATGAGGTCCTCGCTTGGGTCCTGTGCAGAAGGCCACCCAATATCGCATTCCGCTCCGCCTCCGGCCTCCCCCGCCGGGCGGCTGGGGCGGGCGACCTCGAATGCTACCTTGCCCGCCGAACACAGGAAGGGCCCCATGGACCTCTCTCTCATACAACGCGCCGGCTGCGTGGGCATGGGCGGCGCGGGCTTCCCCACCCACGTCAAGCTGGCCGCCCGGGTGGACACGCTGCTCATCAACGCCGCCGAGTGCGAGCCCCTGCTGCGCAAGGACAACGTGGTGATGCAGCACTTCGCCGAGGGCGTGGCCCAGGGCATCCGGGCCGCCGCGGAATTCACCGGCGCCGGCCGCGTGATCGTCGGCATCAAGGGCAAGAACACGGCCTCCATCGCGGCCATGCGCGCCACCAGCCTGGGTCCGGCGGGCAGCGGGCTCTACGAGGTGGGCATCCTGGGGGACTTCTATCCCGCCGGGGACGAGGTCACGCTGGTCTACGAACTCACCGGCCGCGTGGTGCCGCCCGCCGGGCTGCCCCTGGACGTGGGCGTGGTGGTGCTGAACAACGAGACCGCCCTCACCCTGCACGAGGCCCTGCAGGGCAAACCCGTGACCCACTCCTTCCTCACGGTCTCTGGCGCGGTGCGCCAGCCCATGACCGTACGCGCCCCGCTGGGCACGCCCTTCCGCGACCTGGTGGAGGCTGCCGGCGGCACGAAGCTCAAGGACTGGGTGATCCTCGACGGCGGGCCGATGATGGGCCGCATCGTGGAAGATCCGGCCACGCCCGTGGTCAAGACCAGTTCGGGCGTCATCGTGCTGCCCCGCGACCACCCCTACGTGACACAAGAGCTGCGCAGCCGCGAGGCCAAGCACCGCATCGGCAAATCCGTCTGCGACCAGTGCAGCCTCTGCACGCAGCTCTGCCCGCGCTACCTGCTGGGGCATCCGCTGGAGCCGCACCAGGCCATGCGCCAGCAATTCGTCACCGAGTACCCGGCCCACAGCCGCTGGGGCCAGATCTGCTGCGAATGCGGACTCTGCACGCTCTTCGCCTGCCCGGAGGGCCTCTTCCCCCGCGAGGCCTGCCAGGACAGCAAGCGCAGCCTGGCCGCCCTGGGCGAGCGCTACAACGGGCCGAAAGTGGTCACCCCGCACCCCATGTACGAGCACCGCCGCATCCCCACCAAGAAGCTGCTGGCACGCCTCGGCTTGTCGCGCTTCGAGCACGACGCGCCCTGGACGGTCTGGCCAGGCACGTCCACGCCGCTGCGGCTCCGGCTGCAGCAGCACATCGGCGCGCCGGCCCTGCCGCTGGTGCGCGAGGGCGAGCCCGTCCAGGCCGGGCAGGTCGTGGCCGCGCCACCGGAGGGCAAACTGGGCGTCCCCGTCCACAGCCCGCGCGCCGGCCAGGCGGTCAGCGTCACCCAAGCGGAGATCGTGATCCAATGATGCGCAACCAGAGCAGCCAATTCACCAGCGAACGCCCCGACAACGCCGTCGGAATCATCGAGTTCAGCAGCATCGCCCGCGGCATCGAGGCGGCGGACCACATGCTGAAGACCGCCGAGATCCGCCTGCTGGTCTCACGGACGATCTGCCCGGGCAAGCACATGAGCATGATCGCCGGGGACACGGCGGCCGTGCGCAGCGCCATCGACGCCGCCGCCGAGCTGGGCGAGCGCGAGGTGGTGGACACCTTCATGATCCCCAACCTGCACCCGGACGTGATCCCGGCCGTGGAGGGCACGGTCATGTACGGCCAGATGGAGGCGCTGGGCATCATCGAGAGCTTCTCCGTGGCCAGCCTGATCGAGGCCGCCGATCAGGCCGCCAAAACCGCCCAGGTCAAGCTGCTGGAGATCCGCCTGGCCATGGCCATCGGCGGCAAGGCCTTCGTGACCATGACCGGCCAGGTGGCCGCCGTGCGCGCCGCCGTGGAGGCCGGTGCCGCCAAGGTGGGCGCCAAGGGCCTGCTGGTGAACAAGGTGGTCATCGCCAATCCGCGCCCGGAAGTGATGCGCGACCTGATCTGAGCGAAGCGCGGGTTGGTACGCCAATCCGCGCCCGGACGTGCTGCGCGACTTGTTCCAGACATCCCACCCGCTGAAGGAAGCTCCGCTCCGGCGGAACAAAGTCGCCCGTCCGCTGCTTGAAGGGCCCGTGTTTCGTCCGCTGAGCCGCTGGAAGGCCCGGGGGCGGACACGCCTTCCCAGTTCTCATCCTGCCGAGGTGACACATGCTGCCAACCGATCCGCTGGCCCGGCTGGGCCAGAGTCTCCGTCAATCCGCGACCTTCCGCCTGCTGGGCATCGGCGCGCTCATCCTGCTCCTGCTGATTCCCGCCACTATGTTGGGCGAACTGGTCCGCGAGCGCAGCCAGCGCCGGGACGAGGCGCTGCTGGAGATGCGGGCCAAGTGGGGCGACCGCCAGACCATCATCGGGCCCGCGCTGGCCATCCCCGTGCTGCAGCGGGTGCCGGGGCAGACCGCGGTCACGCGGCGGATCGTCCACCTGCTGCCCAGCGAGCTGAACGTGCAGGGCCAGCTGGCCCCCGAGCGCCGGCGGCGCGGCTTGTTCGAGGCCGTCTTCTACCGGGCCAGTTTGGAGCTGGCGGGCCGCTTCGATCCCGCCGAGCTGGTGCTGCCCGGCGTGGCACCCGAAGACGTGCTGTGGAAGGAAGCCGTGCTGGAGCTGGGAATCTCGGATCTGGGCGGCGTGGCCGAGCGGATCGAGGCCCGCTACAACGGCCAGGACTGTCGCGTGGATCCTGGACTCAGCGGTCCGGGCCTGGCGGCCTCCGGCGTGCGGGCCCTGCTGCCGCCGGGCGGCGCGGGCCAGGACAGCTTCTTGCTCAAGCTCGAACTCAACGGCAGCGAAGAGCTGCTGGTCAGCCCCGTTGGCCGCACCACGCGCCTGACGCTGGGCGCGCCGTGGCCCGATCCCAGTTTCAGCGGCGGCTTCCTGCCCGCCGAGTCGCAGATCGACAAGGCCGGCTTCACGGCCCGCTGGCAGGTGCTGGACCTGAACCGCAACTTTCCCCAGGTGCTACAGGCCCCCAACGCGGAACTGGCCAACGCGGCCTTCGGCGTGCGCCTCTACGACGCCAAGGACGTCTACCAGCAGGCGACGCGCGTGGCCAAGTACGCCGTGCTCTTCCTGGTGTTCACCTTCGCCGCCTTCTTCCTGACGGAGACCACCAGCCGGCGCAGCGTCCATCCCATCCAGTACCTGCTGGTGGGCCTGGCCACGCTGCTCTTCTACCTGCTGCTGCTGGCGCTGGGCGAACACCTCGCGTTCGGTCTGGCCTACCTGCTCGCGGCGGGTTGTATCACGGTCCTGGTGGCCGGCTACTCGCGCGCTGCCGTGGGCGGCACGGGCTTCATGTGGATCGTGGGCGCCCTGCTGGCCACGCTGCACGGCTACCTCTACCTCGTGCTGCAGCTGGAGGACTACGCGCTGCTGATGGGGAGCCTGGGTCTGCTGGCCGTGCTGGCCGCGGCCATGTACTTCACCCGGCGGGTCGACTGGTATGGACAAGGGAATTGAGGTGGACACTTGTTGAACGCGGGGACACAACGGCGGCAGAAAACCCCACAACTCCGTGTCTCTGCGTCTCTGTGTCTCTGTGTTGATGATCTGAGGGGAGCTACCGCCCCAGTTTGTCCCGCAGCAGGTCGGCGTAGGCGCGCGGCTCGGCCGGCACACCGTAGAGGCCCAGGCCGCGGATGATCCGCTCCAACTCCGCCCGGGCCGCGGCGGGCTCTTCGCCCTCGCGCAGCACCAATTCCAATTCCACGAAGGTGCCCAGACCGGCCACGGCGTCCAGGTGCAGGCGCGTGCGGCCCAGCAGCACCAGTTCGCGACCCTTGCGCACGTGCGGACCCAGCCCGTGGACGCGGCTCAGCTCCGCGTGCAGGGCGTCGGGATCGGCCACGGGCGTGCGCTCGTAATCGGAGACGCGGGCGTCACCGGTGTCCTCGCGCAAGTAGCGGATCAGCTCCGCATGGGGCAGGGCCTGGCCGTCCGGCAGGTGGCGGATCTCCCGGCGCAACTTGAGCCGCGTGCCGTCGGCGCAGGTGTAGAACTGGTCGTCCTGGGTGAGACGCCCGTCCAGCTTGCCGCCCAGGGTGCCGGCCCGGCGTTTGACCTCGTCCAGGGCCTGGCAGGGCAGCTTGAGTTCCAGGTTGCGACCCTTCTCGGCCGTGCGCTCCCCATCGAACAGATCGGGGACGGGTGCCGGGACAGGGGTCGCGCCTTTGGTAGGCGCACTTTTCCGGGTCCGGGCCACGGGGGCCACTGCCGTCATGCTCGGTGCATCGTTCTTCATGGGCGGGTTTCCCGTTCCAGTTCCACGCTGCAGGGCCGTCACACCCCGCCGGGCCCGGGCCACGGCGGCCACGGCCAGGCGGTCGCAGCGCTCGTTATCGGCATTTCCAGCATGCCCCCGCACCCAGCGCCAGTCGACTTCGTGAAACTGGGTTTGATCCCAGAGGGCGCGCCAGAGATCCTCGTTCTTCACCGGCTCGCCGGACGAGGTCCGCCAGCCCTTGCGCATCCAGCCGTGGATCCAGCTGGTAATGCCGTTGCGCAGATACTGGCTGTCCGTCCACAGCTCCACGCGGCTGGGCTCCGACAACTCCTCCAGGCCGCGCAGCGCGGCCAGCATCTCCATCCGGTTGTTGGTGGTGGCGGTCTCGCCGCCGCTCAGCTCCAGCTCGCCCTCCGCCGAGCGGATCAGGCAGGCCCAGCCGCCGGGGCCGGGGTTGCCCGAGCAGGCGCCGTCGGTGAACAGGGTCGCGCCGGGCAGCTCAGGCATGGGCCTCCCGCTCCACCTGCAGGAGGAAGCCCTTCAGATAGCCGGTCTCCAGCACCTGGGGCAGTTGCGGATGATCCTGGCCCTGGCCCAGCTGGCCCAGGATGCGCAGGCGGCAGCCCGCCCGCCCGGCCGCCAGGCGCAGCACCTCGCGGAAATTGTCCACGCCCATCTGGTGGCTGCAGGAGCAGGAGGCCAGGAAGCCGCCGTCCTCCACCAGGGCCATGGCCATCCGGTTCAGGTCGATATAGCCCTGCCGACCCTCGGCGAAGTGACGCTTGCTCTTGATGAAGGCCGGCGGATCCACCACCACCAGCCGGTAGCGCCGGCTGTGGCGCAAGAGGCTGCGGATGCCGTCCAGGGCCGGGGCGCAAATGCGCTCGCCGGGCAGATCGGCCAGCTCGTTCAGCTCCAGGTTGCGGGTCACGCGGTCCAGCGCGCTCGCGCTGCGGTCGATGAAGTCCACGCGTGTGGCCCCGGCGCGGGCGGCCTGCAGGCCCCAGCCGCCGTGGTAGCAGCAGATGTCCAGCACGGCTCCGCCCCGGCCCAGCGCCGCGGCGCGGCTCCAGTTCTCCACCTGATCCAGGAAGAGCCCGCCCTTCTGCACGGAGCGGAAATCCAGCTCCAGGCGCAGGCCGTCCAGCTCCACCGGTTGCAGGGCGCTCGCGTCCAGCTCCTCGGCGGGCGTGACGTTCCAGCCCGTGCCGGCGGGCGTCCACCACTCGCGGCTGCGCGGCAATCCTTCCAGCTCGCGGAAGGCCGAGCTCCCGTCGAAGTGCAGGGCGCGTGGCGCGAACAATTCGCCCAGCGCCGCGGCCAGCTCGCCCCGGCGGCGCTCCAGGCCCTGCGTGAGACACTGCACGCTCAGCACGTCGCCATAGCGGTCCACGATCAGCCCGGGCAGGTCGTCGGATTCCGCGAACACGATGCGGCAGGTGTCTCGATCCAGGTGCGCGCGGCGGGCCGCGGCGCGCCGGATGCGCTCGCGGAACCAGTCCACGCTGCCGGGCTCGCCGCCGCCGGGGCCCGTCATGCGCACGGCGATCAGGCTGCCGCGGCTCCAGAAGCCCTGCCCCAGCGGGCGTTCCTTCTGGTCGCGCACTTCCACCAGGTCACCGGGGACGAGGCCCGCGGGCAATTGGGCGATTTCATTGGAGAAGATCCACGGATGGCCGCCGCGCACGCGGCGTTCCATGTCCCGTTTCAGATGCAGGATGGGCACGCTGTCGCTCATTTCAGATAGACCAGCCGGCGCACGTCCACCACTCCCGCCGCCTCCAGGCGCGCCAGGTAGACGCCGCTGGCCAGCTGGCCGGGACGGAAGACGGCGCGGTACTCGCCGGCGCGGCGGAAGGCTTCGTCCAGCAGCACGGCCACGCGCTGGCCGCGGATGTTGTAGACCTCCAGCCGCACGGCGCCGGGTTCGCGCAGGCGGTAGGGAATCACGGTCTCGGGGTTGAAGGGGTTGGGATGGATCCGCCCCAGCTCCGCCGATTTCATGGGTGGCCCGTCGAAGGGGCCGGACGCGGGCGGTGCCGGGTCCACGCGGATGCTGTCCAGGGACCAGCCGTTGCCGTAGTTGCCGTGATACGCGAAGCAGAGGCGCAGTTCGCCGCCCGTGCCCGTCGGCGCCAGTTCGCGCTCCACCCGGGTCCACAGGCCGTGGGGCACCCCGCAGAAACTGACCGTGCCGGGCACGTAGAGCGAGTCCGTCGCCACGTCATCCGACAGCAGTTCGGACCACGGTTCCTCCTGGTCCCCGCTGCGCGTCTGCAGCAGCACGCGGCACATGTCGCCGCCCGCGCCGCCCGCCAGCGTGGAGAATCCCAGGACGGCGCCGCTGGAATAGATCAGCCAGGGTGTGAACAGGCTGTCCGTCTGGATCTGGGCATCGCCCTGCAGATCCGAGTTGACGAACAGGAACTCGCCGCGGGTCAGGCCGGCGGGGTCCGTCTGCAGGCCGGGCGGAACGAAGGTCCCCGCCGGATCGGGAAAGAAGCAGTGGCTGCCCACCGAGCTGCCGTTGGCTTCCGCCACGGCCGAGCTCTGCCAGCCCGGATCCGTGGCCGTGCCCAGGTCCGTGCGCGTCCAGCACTCGAGGTCCGGGAAGGTGGCGTCGAAGTCCGCCACGAAGGGCAGGCCGCGGTCGCAGTCCAGCGGCTCCAGCAGCGCGTCCACGCGCAGGCGGCCGGCGGGGATCCGGGCCCAGCTGTTCTCCAGCGGCCGGTAGGTCCAGGAACAGGCGCCCACGTCCAGCTCCGCGGCCGTCTCGCCGGGGGCGAACCACTCCAACAGCGGGGCCGTGGGCAGCAGCACTTGTGAGACGTGGGAGTAGTCCAGCAGCAGCCAGACCCGCTGGCCCTGGCCGACGCCGATCTCGTTCAGCTGGAAACGGGCCTCCAGCCCGCCCGGGCAGGCGCCTGTCCAGCCCACCGTCTGCAGTGGAGCCAACTCGTCCCACCCGCCGCTGCCGGGCAGGGGCGGCGCCGCGCCCTCCGCCACCACCAGCCGCAGGCGCAGGGAATCCGCCGCGGGCGGCTCGTGATCGAAGCCGCGCACGTGCACGCGCGCGCCCGTGACCACCATGGCGGTGAGACCGTGGGCCTGGGCGGCGGCGCCCAGCTCCACGGGCACGGCCAGCACGCTGCCCGGGGCGATGGGCCAGCCCGGTTGCCAGCTCTGGTCCGCGCGGCCGGTTCCGGCATCCCAGGTCCAGGCCTCGTCCGGCCGCAACCACAGGGATTGCAGCGTCTCGTTGCCCGCCAGATCCCGCGCCCGCAGCTGCAGTTCCTGGGCCAGGCCGTCGGCCAGCAGGAGGGAGGCGGGCAGCCCGGCGCCCCACTCCTCCCAATCCGCGTCGATGCCGGAGCGGCCCAGCCGGCTCAGGCCCAGCTCACCGCCGGGCAGGAGCGGGGACAGCACCCGGACGGTGTCCACGCCGCTCTCCTCGCGGACGCGCACGCGCAGCGGCAGGCTGTTCCGGGAGGGATGGCAGCTCAGCTCGCGCGGCGCGTGCAGGGCCGGTGGGTTCAGGTCCGCCTCCGGCCGCTGGAAGAGCAGCCGGACGTTGAGGTCGCGCTCCAGGGGCTGGAAGTCGGCGGAGAGGGCGGGCACCCGGATCCAGGAGCGGTTGCCCGGCAGGCAGTCGTCGTCCGCCGTGACCCAGACGGGACTCCAGGGCTGGGCGCGCACCAGATCCACCAGCACCGTGTCCAGGCCGTCAAGGGACAGGTCGGCGCCCAGCAGCAGGGTGTCCAGATCCTCCGAGCCGCGCAGGAAGATCTGCGCGCTGTCCAGCAGGGCCTGCCCCGCCGGGTTGCGCACGATCAGCTGCAGCATGGTCATGGTCAGCGAGTCGTGGCGCGAGCCCGCCAGACCCACCAGCAGCCCGTGCAGCGCCCGGCCGTCCGGGACTTCCAGGGCCACGCGGTAGGTCACCTCCGTGCCGGGCAGATCGGGCCAGTACCAGGCCGGCGGGCCGTCCAGCCCCACCTGCAGGAAGGGGCCCTCGTCGGTCTGCCGCGACGGGGTGCCCGGCCGCCCGGCGCCCGGCTCCAGCGGCCGGCCGCTCCACGGCTCCGCCGCCCCCAGGGAGAGGGCCAGGGCCAGGAGGATCGTCGCACACAGGGCCAGGGGTCGCTTCACCGGTAGCATCCTTCCCGTTCGATGTATTCGCCCACGCCGGGCGGCAACAGGTGACGGCAGCGCCGGCCGGCGGCCAGGCGCTGGCGCAGCCAGCTGGCGGACAGCTCCATCCCCGGCCAGCTCAGCGCCCGGTGGGGCACGGCGTCCGGCGGGCAGGTCCAGCCCGGCCGGTTCACCACCAGCAGTTCGGCCAGCTCCAGGATGCGCTCCCAGTTCCGCCACTCGCGGAAGCGGGCCAGCTGGTCGCCGCCGATGAGCAGGGCCAGCGGTCGGGCCAGCTCCGCGTGCAGCTCTTCCAGCGTGTCCACCGTGTAGCTGGGCGCGGGCCGCAGGCCCTCGCGCTCGTCCACCACGAAGTCCGTGTCCGCCGTGGCCAGCCGCAGCATGGCCACGCGCTGCCCGAAGCTGGCGCCGGCCTCATCCCGCAGCGGACTGCGGGCGGCGGGCAGCAGCAGGACGCAGGGCGCCCCGGTCTCCTCCTGGGCGAATTCGGCCAGGGCCAGGTGCCCCGCGTGCACGGGGTCGAAGGTCCCGCCGAAGACGATGATCCGTGACACAGCCGCTCCGGCTACTGCAGGTTGGACAGTTCCTGGCGGACCGCCGCGGCGTGCTCGCCGTCGGGCCAGGTCGCCAGGTATTCCTCCAGCGAGGCGCGGGCGTCGGCCAGCCGCTTCATGCGCAGCTGGGTGATCCCCTTGAAGTAGAGCGCGCGCTCCATCACGTCGGGCTGGTCATACCAGGTCTCCAGCACGTCGTTGAGGTAGAGCAGCGCGGCCGGCCACTGCTCCATCCGCACGTAGAGCTCGGCGCTGCGCAGATCCTTGAGCGCCAGCTTGTGGCGGCAGGCCGAGATGCGCTCCTCGGCCAAGGCGCGGTGGGGGCTGTCGGCGTAGTCGTCCAGCAGACCCTGGTACTCGTCGATGGCGCGGATGGTGTAGGTCTGGTCCAGGGCGTAGTGCGGGGAGAGCTCGAACCAGCAGTCCGCCGTGCGCAGCCGGGCCTCGTCCACCAGCGGGCTGGTGGGATAGCGCGTGATCAGCTCCTGGTAGAGGTCCGCCGCCAGCAGGTACTCGTTCAACTGGTACTGGCACTCGGCCTCCATGTAGCGCACGGAGTCCATCAGCGAGCTGCCGGCGTAGTTCAGGCTCATCCGCGTGAAGCGGTCCAGCGCGTCCACGAAGCGGCCCTTCTCGAAGGAGCGCATGGCCCGCGCCATGACCTGGTCCACGGGATCCAGCTCGCGGGGCTGCTGGCTGCAGGCGATGAAGACCAGCAGGAAGCCCGGCAGCAGCAGGAGGCGGCAGGATTTGAACATCAAACACTCCTCACGAAGATCGTCGGTGAAACAGCAGGGCCAGCAGCAGGGCGCCGGCCAGGATCAGCAGCAGATCCAGCGCCAGACCGGCGGCGCCCCGGGACAGGCTGTCGGCGACCGCCAGACTGTCCGTCGTCGGCAGGGGCGCGCGCAGCAGGCTGTCCGCTTCCCAGGCGGGCACAGCCGCCCGCAAACCTGCAGCGAAGGTAGCAATCCAACCCGCGGCCCGATGCTGGGGATTCAGCGCGGCCATCGCAGCCCGCCCGTCCAGATGTGGTCCGCGCGCCGGGCGGGATCCTGCAGCCAGGCCACGTCGACCTGGAGGCCGCCCAGCGGCAGGTCCAGCGCCCAGCCCAGTCCGCCGCCCACGCAGGGGAAGCCCTGGCTGTCCGTGCCGCGGTTGGGCCAGTAGACGCCGCCCCGCAGGTCCAGCCCCGCGGGCAGGCGGCCTTCCACGCCCAGATGCAGCTCCTGCCGGCCGGCCAGGCTGCTCTCCTGGGTGACGTTGCGCACGTCCAGGGCCAGCAGCGCCGGACCCCGGCGCCCGCCCTCGTCGCGACCCCAGGGATAGCAGGCCAGGCCCACGTTGATGCTGCCGTCGCCCAGCTGGTCCAGGGCGCTGCGGGTCTCCAGGGCGCCCACGGGCTGATAGAGGGCCTGGGCCCCCACGTCCATGATCCGATTGGCGCGGATGACCGCGCCGTAGGCCACGCCCACCCGGCGCCGGTCGTGCCCGGCGTCCAGCAGGCCCGTGGCCGCGACGCCCAGCCGCACGCGCTGATCCAGGGCCAGCGCCACCGTGAGGGAGGGGGTCAATTCGCCCGAGGGCGGCCGGGCCACGTCGTAGCTCCGGGCCAGGGAATCCGTCGCGCCGGGATGCCACTCCGCCGGAGTCAGGGCCAGGCTCAGGTGCCGGCCCCGCCACTCCAGCCGGCGCACGGGCAGCAGGGCGGGCAGCAGCGGTGCCCAGTCCCAGTCGTCCGCCTGCGCCCGCGGCCGGATCCAGGCGGCGGAACCGTCCAGGGCCAGCTTGAAGCCCGGGCGTCGTCCCAGCTGGGCCAGTCCGGCGGGATTGAAGAGGTGGGCGTCGTCCGGCGTGCTGAGCGCGGCGAAACAGCCGCCCAGGGCGCGCACCCGGGCGGGCGCGGCCGGCAGCCAGCGGTCCTCCGCGTGCGCCAAGCCCACGGCCAGCAGCAGGCCCGCTGTAAACAGCAGGCCCGCTGTGAACAGCGCGGCCTTCACCGGGAGCGTCCGGGCCGGATGAACAGCGCCAGCAGCACGGCCCACGAGGCCAGCAGCAGACAGAGTCGGGGCAGCAGGTCGCCGGCGCGGGTGAAGAAGGTCTCCCCCGTAATCAGCGGAATGCGCACTGACAGCGTGCCCAGCTCGCCCTTGGGCAGCTGGCGCACCACGCGGCCGGTCGGGTCCACGGCGGCGCTGTAGCCGTTGTTGCAGGCCCGCACCAGCCAGCGGCCGGTCTCCACGGCGCGCAGGCGGGCGATGGCCAGGTGCTGGTCCAACTCGAGGCTGGTGCCGAACCAGGCGTCGTTGGTCTGGTTGGTGAGCAGCTGCGCGCCGTCCCGCACCATCCGGCGGGCCAGGGAGGCGAAGTTGCCCTCGAAGCAGATGCTCCAGCCGAAGCGCAGGCTGTCCCCGCCGGCGCGCGGCAGGCGGCCGGCCTCTTGGCGCAGGCCCGGGGCGAACTCGGCCTGACCCATGTTGATTTCGCCCAGGCCGGGCAGGAAGCGCTGGCCGGGCACCCGCTCGCCGAAGGGCACCAGCCGCACCTTGTGGTACTGGTCCACGATGCCGGCCTCCGTGATCAGGAAGCTGCCGTTGTAGGGCCGACGATCGGCGGCCAGCCCGGGCTCGTCGTCGTTGGCGCCGGTCAGCAGGGCCAGGTGGTTCTCGCGGCAGAACTCGGCCAGCAGCTCCACCAGTTGCGGACGCCGCCGCAGCTTGGTGGGCACGGCCGTCTCCGGCCAGATCACCAGTTCCGGCCGCGCGCCGGCCTCCAGGGCCTGGCGGGTCAGGTCCAGGTGCTTGAGCACCGTGTCCACCCAGGGGAGTTCCCATTTCTCCTCCGGGTCCACGTCGCCCTGCACGAGCAGCACGGCCAGCTCGCCGCCGCGCTCCTGGGTCCCCAGTTGGGACAGCCGGCCCAGCAGCGGCACCAGCGCCAGCCAGAGCGCCAGCCCCAGCCAGGCGCCGCGCGCGCGCCCGTGGGATCCCAGCAGCCGGTAGAGCAGCGTGGCCCCCAGCACGAGAGCCAGGGTCATGGCGTGCATGCCACCCAGCGCCGCCAGCGGCCGGAGCAGCGGATTGTCCACCTGGGTGGCGCCCAGCAGGGTCCAGGGAAAGCCCATCTCCGTGCCTTCCACCAGCCAGTCCACGCTGACCAGCAGCGGACCGAAGACCCAGAGGGCCGCGGGGCCCAGCCGCCGCAGCAGGCGGAGCAGGATCCAGCCGCAGAGGCCCCAGAGCAGGGAGAGCCAGACCACGGCCCCCGCGGCGCTCAGCCGGGCCAAGAGGGGTGGCGGGTCGGAGTTCAGACCGATCCAGTGGACCACCAGGCTGTGATACACCAGCCCCGCCAGGAAGGCCGCGCCGAAGCCGCCGCCCTCTTCGAAGCGTCGGAACAGGAGGGGCAGCGCCAGGAAAGCCAGGATCCAGGCGGGCGAGGGGGGAAAGGCCAGGGCCGCCAGCAGGCCGCAGGCCAGGGAAGGCCAGTGCCGAAGCCACAGATTGCGGAGGTTCACGCGGCGCCGCCTTCCGGCAGCCCGGCCGGATCCGCCAGGGAATCCAGGTATTCCTGCAGCAGCAGGGCCGCGGCCGTGCGGTCGAGTTCGCCGTCCTGGCGGCTGCGCCGAGTGTCCCGGGCGCCGCGCACGCCGCGCCGGGACTGGTTGACGCGCAGCAGTTCGGCGGCCCGCTGGCTGCTGCCGCCTTCGTCCTGGAAGACGACCTCCAGACCCTCGCGACGCAGCACGTCCGCCAGGTGCAGGATCTCCCCGTCCAGCGTGCCGGGTTCGCCCCGGGCCCGCAGCGGCCGGCCCAACACGATGCGGCTCACGCCCTCGCGCTGCACGAGTTCACGCAGCCGCTGCAGCAGACCCGCGCGCGCCTCCAGGGTCACCAGCGGCCGGGCCAGCCCGACCTGCTCGTCGCCCACGGCCACGCCCACCCGCACGGTCCCGTAATCCAGTCCCAGCACGCGAGCCATCAGGGCGTGGCTCCCGCGGGCGCGTCCAGGCTGTCCGACTCCTCGGCTGGCTCGGCCTCCGGCAGTTCGGCGGAGTCCTCCTGGAAGATCAGGCCCTGCAGCCGGGTCTGATAGTCCCGGTAGCCCGCGCTGTCCGCCGGCTCCTGCTGCCAGATGAAGGTCCAGGCGAAAGCGCCGCGGTTGAAGACGCGCACGTCGTAGAGCAGCACGAGCGTGCTGTCCATCAATGGAAAGGGCTGGATCAGCAGCGTGCGGCCCAAGCCCTCGGCATTCACGGCCTTCACGTCGAAGGTCTCGCCCTCCTCCAGCAGAAGCGGCGTGCCGCCCAGATCCAGTTCCTCGGCCAGATGATCCAGCAGTTCCAGCCGCCGCAAGCGCTTGCGCACGGTCAGGCGGGCCAGATCGGGTTCGTCGCCGCTCAGCAGGTAGAGCGTGGCCTCCCCGTTGGGCCGCACCAGGCTGGTGGCCTGGAAGGCGGCCGGCATGTCCAGGTGGAAGCCCAGCGGCCAGTCGCCCGCCGGGGCCTTGGGCTTCCCGCAGCCCGCCGTCAGCAGAACCAGGGCCAGCACAAGGGACAGGCGCCGGAAAGCGCCAGCGCGGAACCGCAGCCAGCGCGCGGAGAGGATCATCTGCCGCTCCCGGGATTGGAATGAAAAAGGGCCGACATCCCCGGATGCCGGCCCTGGAATCGGCGCATGCGAGGCGTCTAGAACAGGGACTCAAAGTAGTGAACGAGTCCCACCTGCAGACGCATGCCATGGGCTTTGGGGGCGTAGTGGATCACGGCGCCCGTGTTGTCCTCGATGTCCTGGATCTTGCTCAGGACCACGTCCGCGCCCGCCTTGAAGGTCCAGGTCTCGCTCAGGGGGATGCGGGCACCCACGCCCAGGTTGAAAGCCAGCCCGCTGCGGGTCGTGGTGCCTTCGGCCAGGGTCACGCCCAGGCTCTTCAGCTCATAGTCGTAGGACAGGGTGCTGACGCCCATGCCCAGGTCGTAGTAGAGGTACTTGGAGTTCAGCACCGGCAGGGGCATCAGCGTGGCGGGCAGGCGGAAGGCCAGCAGCAGGTCGTGCTGGTCCAGCGACCCTTCCACGTTGGCCGTGAAGCTGCCCGCGCTGGTGGTGAAGTCGACGGACTTGTCGTCCGCCGGGCTGGTGCTGTAGTTGTACTTGATCAGCACTTCGAAGGGCCCCTTGCGGGAATCGAAGCGGTGCCCCAGGGCCGTGTTCAGTCCAAAGCCCATGGCCTGGTCCCCGACCAGGGGGAACACGTCCGTATCGTAGTCCACATCCTTGTTGTCGGCCTTGTAGAACCCGCTGTCGAACAAATAGCGGATCCCCACGCCGAGCTCAATGATGTCGTTTGTCGCCGCTTGCGCCGTCCCACCCAGGAGACTGCTCGCACAGACCAATCCTAGCAGCAGATTCCTCATGCCATCCTCCGGTTATGGTCCAGGCCAAGTCTGAGGTGCCCGGGTCTGTGGGGCCGAAATGTTTACGGAAGGTCTGAACCTTCAGACAGCCGTCCAGCGCCTTTTGCCGGGAAATCGTGAAATACCCATCAGCCTGGGCTGATCGGCGGCAAGTTTGCAAAAGTCATTCCAATTCAAACCCGAAAAACCGCCGGGCTCAGTTCGCCACCCATTCACCCAGGCGCTCCACTTCGCGCAGCAGGGCCGTCTCGAAGGTGGGAGCCCCCTGCCAGCTTAAGGTGTCGCCCCGGGTCAGGGCGATGGAGTTGTCCACAGCCAGGCACTGGGTCAAGCAGGAATCGAAGCGCTGGGTGTAGTAGAAGACCTGGGCCGTCAGCACGCGGACGTCCTGCCAGTCAACGCTTTGCTCGTGCTGGAAGCGCCAGGCGGGCCCGGCCTGCAGCATGGAGCGCGCCCGGTTCAGCAGCACGTCGGCCGCGGCCCCGGCGTCGCGCAGGGCGAAGAGTTCGCCGGCGCGCGAGTCCAGCCAGTCGGCGTCGCCCACCAGGCTGCTCTGGAAGGCCTGCCGCGCCCCGGCGGGATTCAGCAGGTGCAGGCGCGACCAGCCCAGCCCGCCGTAACTCTCCGCCAGCTCCACGTCGTCCAGCGCCAGTTCCTCGAAGAGCGTGGCCGCGCTCTCGTACTGGCCCAGCCGATAGCGGCGCCAGGCCTCGTCCAGCTGGTCGGAGGAGCTGGAGTCGCCGCCGCCGCCGCTCACCCCGCAGGAGAAGGCCGGCAGCAGCAGGCCGGTCGCCAGTCCCCAGCGCAGTCCCGCCGCGCGTCCACGGCCCAACCGCCGGATCCACTGCTTGCGCATGTTTCCCACCTCATCCTTCCGCGGACGCCCGGCGCCCGGTGATCGAATCGCTTTGTCGCCGGCTACTTCAGCAGCAGCAGCTTCTGCACGGCCTGGCGACCATCCTGGCGCAGGCGGGCGAAGTAGACGCCGCTGGCCACCGGCACGCCGGCCTCGTCCCGCCCGTTCCAGCGCAGCTGCCGGCTGCCTGCCGGCTGCGGACCCTCCAGCAGCGTGCAGATGCGCCGGCCGGCCAGGTCGTGGATCTCCAGCCGCGCCACGCCGTCCCGGGGCAGTTCGAGGCTCAGGACAGTCTCCGGATTGAAGGGATTGGGCCAGGCGGGATGCAGCGCGAAGCCCGCGGGCTGGTCGCCGCCGTCCGGATCCCCAGCGCGCAGCGGCCGCACCAGACAGGCGCCCACCGCGTCGTCTTCCGCCGTCACAAGCCGCCAGCCGCTTTCGTCCAGCACCTCCAGCGCCTGACCCACGCCCGCCAGCCGGACCCGGCCGCCCGTGGGCCCGCTCACGCGCCAGCTGCGCGTCTCTTCATCCCCCAGTTCGCGCACCACCCAGCGGCCGTTGCTCAGCCCGGACAGCCAGTCCAGGCGCAGGCCGCCGTCCGGCGCGGGCAGCCCGTCGCCGGGTCGGGCCAGCAGGGCCGAGCCCAGCACCAGGGAATCTGTGCTGCTGTTGCCCGCCACCTGCGGATAGCCCGGCAGGTCCACCGCGCGGATCCGCCAGGTCTCCACGCCGTCGGGGGCGACGAGGTCCGCCCGGTGGATGCGCACCGCGGGATTGGACACCACCATCTCCGTGAAGCTCAGCGCCGCGCTGTCGGCCAGGCGCGTGCCCGTCAGGCTGCGCAGGGCCTCATTGCTCACCGCCACCACGTCCAGCAGGCGGGGTTCCGCCGGGTTGGGCAGCACGGCCAGTTCCAGCAGGGGCGGCTCGTTCTCCAGCGTGGTCAGGGTGATCCACTCCATGTCGCTGTTGCGGGCCTGGTCCGTGGCCACGGCGCCGATGGGGTCCGTGCCCCGGTGGGCGGGCTCCGTGCCGATCAGCGCCCGGTCGTGGACGGGATCCCAGACCGTGTGCACGGCGCCGCCCGGCGGATCGACGAAGGACCAGCTGATCTGCTCGTTCGCATCCTCATCGTAGACCCAGCTGGAAAGGGAGGCCAGCGTGTCCGTCTGCCCGGCGATCACGAAACGCGGGGCGAAGGCGCTGACGATGGGCAGGTTGCCCTCGGAGACGTGCACGACCAGCGGGCCGTCGGCCACCTGGCCGTCGGGATCCTCCACGTGTAGCTGCAGAGTCTCCGTGCCTGGCGTGAACCCGCTCTGCAGCAGCAGGCGCCGGTCGGAGGCACGCACCGTGCCGGTCACCAGGCTGCCCGCCCCCACGCTCCAGGTCAGGGCCTCCGGCGGATCGTCGTAGTCATAGGCCGCGTTGTCCAGGGAGAGGCTGGAGTCCAGCTCGTTGACCCGCATCCAAATCTCCGCCTGGGGAAAGATCACGGGCCGGCCGGAGGGATCGATCACCGCCAGGCTGCCGATGTCCTCGGCCCAGTGGCCCTGGGGATCCTCCGCGCGGTAGTAGGAGAGGTCCGTGGTGCCGGGCAGCATGGGCGCCGTGTAGATCACGCGCCGGGCCAGCGTGTCCAACTGGGTGTAGAAGATGCCGGCGTTGTTCACGGCCCAATCCATCTGCTCGTCCGGCGTGTCCAGGTCCCAGACGTGCGGGTCCAGCTCCAGGGTGTCCCGCGTGCCCGGCAGGAAGACCAGGTCGGGCACCAGCGCCACCACGGGATTGCCGCCCTGCAGGGTCACCACCAAGAGCGAGTCCACGTCCGTGTTGTCGTTGGGATCCCGCACGTGGGCCACGGCCCACTCCACGCCCGACCAGTTGCCCGGCGCGTTGAAGGTGGCCAGGTGGCTCAGGGCGTCCACCACCACCGAGACCTGCTGCAGGCCCTCCAGCCAGATGGTCAGCTGCCCGTCGGGGTTGTCCAGGTCGGAGACGAAGGCGTTCAGGTCCAGCTGCGCGCTGCTCCCGGCGGGGATCAGCAGCTCGCCCAGCGGCTCCCAGATCGGCGGGTAGCTCGAGACCTGCAGGTGCAGCGGCTCCACGTCCGTCAGCAGGCCCGAGTCCGTCACTTTCAGGTCGATGTCCACGAAGGTCCAGAGGGGCACGCCCTCCCGCACCTCCAAGCTCAGCGTGTGGTTCTGGTGGTTGACGCGCGCGGCCACCTGGCTGGTGTCGCCCAGCACCTCCCAGAACAGCATGTCGTAGGCGTCGTCGATGTCGTGGGTCAGCTCCTCCAGGTCCAGCACCAGCACCTGGCCGGGATGGACCTCCACCAGCTCCGGCAGGTCCAATTCGGGCGGATCGTTGACCGGCGTCACCAGGGTCACCAGCCGCGAGGTGTCCGCCATCCCGCCGGGGTCCGCCACGCGGACCAGCAGCGTGTCCCCGCCGAACCAGTCCGGCGGCGCCGTGAAATGGCCGCGCCGCAGGGCCGCGTCCAGGGTCAGGGTCACGGTGTAGTTGCCGCCCAGCAGGCTCCAGCTCAGGTTCTCCACCGGGTCGTCCAGGTCCGTCACCCAGTCGTCGAAGTCCAGCCAGGTCTCGCCGTCCTCGGCCCAGGTGACGAAAGGCTCGCCCGCGGCCATCCCATCGTCGATGATCGGCGGGTCGCCGCGGTAGACGCGCAGGGTGTCCAGGGCGGTGAGGTGCTGGTAGTGGGCCGTCACCTCCAAATCCACCATGGTGCCCGGCCCGGTGCCCGTGAAGCCCAGCCAGTAGGCGCCGGGCAGGCGCAGGGTGTCCAGGGCGCAGACCTGGTTCGGCCCCAGCGGGCTGACGGAGTACCAGACGCTGTCCGGGTTGACGTTGAGCATCTCGTCCAGATAGCTGACCAGATTCAGGCTGTCGCGCGGCGCCTCGCTGGTGAGGTAGACGTCGGGCAGCGGTCCGAACTCCATTCCGATCACGTTGATGACCAGCGGATACTCCCGGAAGAAGGGGTACTCGATGGCCGACTGGCCTTCCCAGAACAGTGTGTTGCGGAAGTGGTTGTTGTCGTGGTCGAAGCCCAGCACAATGCCCTGGGCGGGCTGCAGGAAGCGCAGCTTGAAGCTGCAGGCCGTGCCGTTGACCGTGAAGGCCGGACGCGGATTGCTGACCCCGGTCTGGACGCACCAATCCAATTGATGGCCGGGCAGCGGATTGTCCGGGAAGCGGAAGTCGTGATCGTCGGCGAAGATGACCTGTCCGTACACGCCGAAGATGCCCCGGTCCAGAAACCAGCCCGTGGGAGTCTCATTGTAGCGGACCGGGGTGGCGAAGCTCTCAGCGACGTGCACAAAGCTCTGGAAGCCCGAGATGGCCGTGCCGTTGCTGTTGACGCGAACAAAGATCTCGAGGACCTCCCCCACGCGCACGGTCACTGTGTCCTCGTAGGCGGCGTCCGTCAGCCAGATGGTCTCGTTGACGGCCATGGCGGGCCGCGCCAGCCAGAGCAGCAGCACGGGGAGGAGGAAGCGCAGAGTGTTCATGCGACGGCCTTGGGCAAGCTTCATGCCAAGCTGGAACGATGCCCGGCGCGTTTTTGTGGCAGCTTTCCCGTTGTCCCGCAACGTCTTTCCTGAACCTGTTGCGACAACGGTCGCCACGGGGCCACGAATTTGCCCCCGGCAAGGCAAGGCTTTCCGCCCTAGCGCAGCAGCAACAGGCGCGTGCTGACGGCCGCGCCGCTCCCCGGCAGGCTCAGGCGCGCGAGGTAGAGTCCCGAGGCCGCCGTGGGAATCCAGTCCAGCTGGCTGGCCCCCGCCGGCAGCGGACCGTCGTGCAGCAGCGCCACGCGACGGCCGCCCAGATCGAACACTTCCAGCCGGGCCCGGGCCGCCGTCTCCAGCCGGCAGGCCAGCCGGATCCGCGGGTTGCCCGGGTTGGGCCAGGCCGCCAGCTCCAGCCCGGCGCCGGGCCGCTCGCGCGGGGCCAGGGCGCTCAGGGGCGGCTGGATGTCCACGATCATCCCCTCCAGCACGGTCAGGCTGAAGGGCAGTTCCTGGGGCAGCAGGTACCAGCCGTCGTAGGCGCCCTCCCAGCCGAAGTTCAGGTGGAAGTAGCCGTCGCCGTTCCAGCCGTCCACCACCAGGTTGTGTCCGGCGTCCCAGGCCGGCGTGACCACGGCCAGGTGCGCGGGCAGGCCGCTGCGCATGTTCTCGCTGAGGGCGCCGTAGGGATCGTGGTCGTCGGCGTCCAGCAGGCGCGCGCCGCTGCAGCCCAGCCGCTGCCAGCCGCTGTAGGCCTGGTCCACCCCGAAGGTGCCGGAGCCCTGGTGGTGGTAGACCTGGCGCGCCGCCGTGCCGCAGGCGAAGATCAGCGCCGCCTGCTCCCCGGCGTCCGCCTCCGCGCCCGCCGCCCAGTGGGCCGCCAGGCTGTCCAGCCGCTCGTTGAGCTGCGGGAAGGAGGGAAAGCCCCGGGCCTCCCAGTCGTCGTCGATCCAGTAGCTGTTGCCCGCGTAGCTGTGGTGGTAGCGGTCGGCGGCGCCGAACCCGCCCTCGCCCGGATTGCGGTGGTAGGCCAGGATCTGCCCCATGGTCACCGCCGGACAGCCCGCCAGGCCGCGCTGGCCCGTGCCCGAGCGCGGACAGTCGTCGTTCCAGGGCGGGCCCTGGCCCCACTGGGTCTCCACCCAGCCGCCCGTGGACGTGCTGCCCTCCGGCGGAAAGACTTCCTCGCGCGAGCCGCTCCGCACGGGCGCGGAGCCCAGCCACTCCTCCCAGGCCTGGTGGCGGGCCGCGCGCTGCTCCGCGCTGAGCGCGGCCTGGTGCTCCAACCGCCCGGCCAGATCGGCCTCCAGCAGCGCCAGCAGGGGATTGCTCGCCGCGTCCAGCGCGCCGAACCCGGCCGTGGCGGACCAGGCGGGCACCGGCGGCAGGCGCGTGTCCGCGGACACCACCACGTAGCCTGTCTCCAGCCGGATCAGGTGGAAGAGCCCGCCCACGGGTTGGACGGCCGCCGCGGGCCGGAACTCGCGACCCTGGCGGGCCAGGAAGCGCTCGGCCACGCGCTGGGCCTGCCCGGCATCGATGCCCGCGACCGCGGCCTCCAGCAGCAGTCCGGCTCCCAGCAGCCCGGTCAACATCCAGTGGATTCGCGCCGTCATGGACTTCTCCTCCCTGCTGTGCGATGCGTCACTCGCCTGAACCTTGTTAAACGATTGACTGATCTGCAACCTGAATGCAGTGGGCCGCTCGCCGGGCCCTCACCACACACTCACAGCCCAAGGAGATTCCCATGTCCCTGCTGCAGCGCTTCGGCGTCCTGCTGCTCCTCTGTGCCGGCGGATCGGCCCAGGGGCTGGTCATCGATCACACCTGCACGGATCCGGGCCTGATCCCGGCGGAGCTCTTTCCGACCATCCGCGCGGACCGGCACCTTGTCTACAACCACACCTCACATGGCAGCCAGCTGGTGAGCGGCATGGAGGCCCTCCGCGCCTTTCCGGACTTCGCCGGCCGCTACGACTTCTCCTGGTCCGGCTCGGCCACGGAATTGGAGCTGCGCGACGGTGGAATTCCCGGCGTGCCGGACTTGAGCCAGGGCGACTGGCTCGACGGCAACGGCGTGACGCCCTGGGTCACCAGCACGCGCGCCTACCTGGACGATCCGGCCAACTTGCACATCAACACCGTGCTCTGGAGTTGGTGCTCGATCAACGGACACGACATCCCGCGCTACCTGGAAAACATGGAGATCCTGGTCGCCGAGTTCGGCCCGGGCGGCAGCCGGCCGCGCGCCGCCACCCACCCGGTCAGCTTCGTTTTCATGACCGGCCACGCGGAGGGCCAGCCCATGGACGGCTTCATCCACCTGGCCAACGAGCAGATCCGCGCCCACTGTCTGGCCTACCAGCGTGTGCTCTACGACTTCGCGGACATCGAGGCCTATGATCCCGACGGCGTGTTCTACCTGGATCGACCCATGTGGGACAACCTGGACTACGGCAGCGGGGCGGAGGCGGGCAATTGGGCGGTGGAGTGGATCACGGCCAACCCCCAGCACGAACTGAGCCGGCTCACCACCGGCGCGGATGTGCCCGGCTACAGCGGCTGTCCGGGCTGCGCGCACTCGGACAGCCCGGCGCTGGCCGAACTCAACTGCATCCTGAAGGGTCGGGCTGTCTGGTGGCTGCTGGCCCGCCTGAGCGGCTGGGATCCTGCGACGCCCCCTCAGGCCACCATCCAGCTGGACGGAACGGAGGTGCTGATCGATTGGAGCGGCCTGCGGACCGGCGCAGACTACACGGTGGAACACAGCACGGACGGCCGCAGCTGGGGCCTGCTGACGACCTTCCAGGCCACGGCCGCGACTGCCCAGACCCGCCAGCCGGTGGATCCCGTCGGGCTGGGCCTGTTCCGGCTGCGCGCGGTGGAGTCCGCGGGCGGGGTGAACTGAGCCGGTGGAAGCTGGGCGGACCCAAAAAAAGAGCCCCGACCGAGTCGGGGCGAAGTCCGGAACGATTCGCTGCCGGCGTTGGGGTGCCGACATTGTGAGTGCCTGGAGAAGACCAAGGGGAAGCGGCCCTTCAGACACCCAGCCCAACCATTGAAGGAGAAAGTGCGAGAACAGTCGAATTCTCCCTCTCCCCCAAGGCAATCCGCGGGCCAACCCGGCGGAGCCGCCGATCTGTTTGATTCGCATGAGTAGGCGGGTTGACTGAGTGCTTGTTCAATTTTAAACGGCCAAGGATTGTCCATTTTTGGGGCCGTGTTTTGTCCTTTTGCCCACGATTGAGACTCCCCGCCCGGGCTGGATTCTTCCCCCGACCGGCCCCACCTTGGCCCGGTCAAGCCGCGGGCCCCGCCGGCCGATATGCGGAGGGATCCGCGTCGTATGACTCGGCCGCTCCGGCTCAGCAAAACAGGGACATGGCATGAAACATCGTCGTTCGGGCGTCCTGCTGCATCCGCTCTCCCTGCCCGGCCCGGCCGGGTGCGGGGATTTCGGCGCCTCCTCCGAGGCCTTCCTGGATTTCCTGGCCGCCGGTGGCCAGTCCCTCTGGCAGATGCTGCCGCTGGGGCCCACGGGCTACGGCGATTCCCCCTACCAGTGCCTGTCCTCCATGGCGGGCAGCCCGCTGCTGATCAGCCTGGATCCCCTGCGACAGGCCGGCCTGTTGCACCAGGGCGACCTGCGCGCGCCGGACATGCCCGCCGGGAGCATTCCCTACGCCGAGGTCCGGGCCTTCAAGCAGGTGGCGCTGGAACGCGCCTACGTCTCGCTGCAGGCCCAGCCGCTCCACCCGCTGCGCGCCGAGTTCGAGGACTTCTACACGCGGGAAGGCTGGTGGCTGCACGATTTCGCGCTGTTCATGACCCTGCGCGACCTGCACGACCAGGCCAGCTGGAACCAGTGGCCGGAGGGCCACGCCCACCGCAAGCCGGAGGCCATCCAGCAGCTCAACCAGCAGTACCAGGACCAGATCCTGCGCCACAAATTCCAGCAGTTCCTGTTCTTCAAACAGCTGGAAGAGCTGCGGCGCAAGGCCGCCCAGCGCGGCATCCTGCTGGTGGGCGACATGCCGATCTTCGTGGCCTTCGACAGCGCCGACGCCTGGGCCTGGCGGCACTACTTCCGCATCGACGAGCTGGGCCGGCCGGTGGTGGTGGCAGGCGTTCCGCCGGACTATTTCAGCGCCACGGGCCAGCGCTGGGGCAATCCGCTCTACAACTGGGCGGCCATGCGCATGGACGACTGGTGGTGGTGGCGCAGCCGTTTCTACATGCAGATGCGCCAGAGCGACGTGGTGCGCGTGGACCACTTCCGCGGCTTCGAGGCCTGCTGGGAGATCCCGGGCGACCAGCCCACCGCCGTGCGCGGCGAGTGGGTGACCACCCCCGGCCGCGAGTTGTTCGCCGCGCTGCGCCAGCATCTGCCGCAGCTGGCGCTGATCGCCGAGGACCTGGGACTGATCACGCCCCAGGTGGAGGCCCTGCGGCTGGACTTCGACATGCCGGGCATGAAAGTCCTCCAGTTCGGCTTCTTCACGGACTCGCGCGATCCCTTCCTGCCCCACAACTACGAACAGGCCTGCGTGGCCTACACGGGCACGCACGACAACAACACGCTGCGGGGGTTCTATCAGCAGGAGGCCACGCCCGAGCAGCAGGCCTGGCTGCGGCGCTACCTGGGGTTGGCGGACGAGGCCCAGCTGGTCCCGCGGGCGCTGGAGCTGCTCTGGCGCAGCTCGGCCAACTGGGTGCTGGCGCCCATGCAGGACCTGCTGAACCTGGGCGCCGAGGCGCGCATGAACGTGCCCGGCACCACCGAGGGCAACTGGGGCTGGCGCATGCCCGAGTCCTGGCCCCAGGCCGAGCTGGCCACGCAATTGCACGAACTGGGCCTGCTCACCAACCGCAACCTGCCGCCCCGTCCCAAGGGTTGAAGCACCCGGAACCAAATGAAAAGCGGCCGCATGCGGCCGCTTTTTTTTGTGGCTGTAGGGGTGGATCACTCCGCCGCGGGCTTGCCGATGCTGGCGGTCACGCAATAGAAGGAGGCAGGCAGCGGATCCGGATCCTGCCAGGAGGTCAGCGCGGTCTCGGCCACCAGGTTCCCCGGCTCCACCAGCTGATAGGGCTTGCTGCTGCGGTAGACCCGGTACTGGACCTTGATGGGCAGGCCGTCCACGCTGAATTCCACGGGCTCCCACTCCAGCGGATCGTCGCCGTCCACCATGGGCCCCGTGTCCACGCGGAACACGGGCCGGGGAATCACCAGCGGCTTGATGGGCTCCGACTTGTTGTCCACGTAGAGAACCGGCCCGTGGGCGGGCGTCCGCAGGTTCCAGAAGCAGCCGCGCGCCGTCAGCGGCAGGCCCGTGGAGTTTTCCAGGCCCAGTTGGTGGGTTTCCACGAAATCGCAGTGGTTGAGGGACAGGCTGGCGTTGTCCGTGATCCTGAGGTCGCGCTGGTTGCCCTGGAAGTGCACCGAATCCAGCAGCGCGCTGGAGCTGCCGCCCACGCGCACGCCGTCGCCGCAGGTCAGAATGGAGCAGTCGCGCAGCTCCAGGAGCGAGGACTGGCAGTCCAGCGCCACGCCCGCGGCGGCGGCGGTGATCACGCTGCCGCGGATCTCGGCCCGGCCCTGGTTCAGCGTCAGCCCGGCGCTGCCCGGCTGCAGCAGCGAATTGTGGATCCGCAGGACCCCGCCGTCCACCCGCAGGCCCCGGCTGCCCGCCAACAGGTGGCTCGACTCCACCTCCAGCGTGCAGGCGGCGCCCACTTCCAGCATCTGGGCCAGGTCGCTCAGCTCGACGCTCTCCAGCCGCAGGAGCGAACCGGGGCCGGCGTCCAGCGCCATACCGCCCAGGATCCCGTTGCTGGTGGACAAGGTGCGCAGGTCGGAATCCAGCTGGTCCGGGTTGCCCGACACCGTCAGGCGACCCTCCAGCCGCAGCGGCACGGGGCTGTCTCCGCCCCAGGCCGCGCCGGCCAGCAGATGCAGCTCGGCCCCGGGCGCCACGCGCAGGGAGAGCGGCTGCCAGGGGTCCGTCACAGTCAGGCGGCCGCTGACCAGCTCTAGGTCCGCCACCTCCGTGCCGAAGGGCAGCAGGAAGTCGTCGGGCAGGGCCACGGCGCCGCCCAGATGCCCGGGATGGGAGCCGGCGGGAACGGGTTGCAGAGTCAGGCCGTCGTGGCGCGCGCTGCCCAGGGGATGATCCGGCGCGGGGTCGTGGAAGGCGGTGGGCCAGGCCACCCAGCGGCCGAAGGCGTCCCCCGCCAGCAGCTCCACGGCGCCGTCGCCGTCCAGATCCACCAGGCGCGGCGGGCCGCTGACCAGGGTGGGCAGCCACCAGTCCGGCTGCTCCAGGCTCCCGTCCGGGGAGACCAGCAGCAGGCGCGCAGCCCAGCTGGCGGGCTCCCGGGGTTGCACGGTCACAAGCCAGCGCGAACCGGCCGGACCGCCTTCCAGCAGCAGCGGGGCGAGGCTCGCCTCGCCGGCCTCGGCCACGAGGGTGCCCGAGGCCGCCGTCTCCAGGCCCGCGGCGTCCAGCTGCACGAAGCGCACGCCGGCCGCGTCGCGGGCCAGCAGCGACACTTCCTGGCGGCCGTCGCCGTCGCCGTCGGCCAGGGCCAGGGCGCCCGGCAGGCCCTCACCCAGATTGTGCGTCCAGCGCAGGCCGTCGGCGTCCAGCGCCAGCACCAGGCCCTGTCCGCCGGCCAGCACCAGTTCCGGCCGGCCGTCGCCGTTCAGGTCGCCGGCCTGCAGGCCCGTCAGACCCGGGTCCAGCATTTGATGGAAGAGGCTGAGCGCCCCGCTCTGGGCATCCAGCACCTGCAGACGCAGGAAGCCGTTCAGCCGCAGGGGCAGCACGACATCCAGGCGCCCGTCGCCGCTCAGGTCCGCCAGCAGCGGCCGCGGCCAGCAGGGGCTGCCCTCCAGCGGCAGATTCTCCACCAGCGTGAGTTGTTCGTCGAAGCGGCAGAGCCGCAAGGTCTCCTGCTGGACCCAGAGCAGGGTGTGATACCCCGCGCCGGGCACGGGCAGCAGGACGGGTTCGCCCAGGATCAGGCCGTCCACGGCGCTCTGGGCCACCAGGCCTCCGGAGCGGTCCAGCTCCAGCACGGCGGTCTTGCTCACCAGCAGCATGTGTTCCGCCGCGCCGCGCCGCACGTGCAGGGGATCCGAGTGGGGCGAAAGGGACTGCAGCAGGTCCGTCAGGCTGAGGGGCCAGCCGGGCAGCGCGGCGCCCTGGCCGTCCAGCCAGACCAGCTGGCCGGCGGCCACGCCCTGGCGCTCGCTCTCCAGCGGGCGGACCAGCAGCACTTCGCCGTTCACGCTCTCCGCCATCAGTTCCTGATCGAAGGGGATGGCCGCCGGATTCTGCTGATAGGGCCAGCCGGGCAAGGTGGGCGCGCAGACCACCAGCAACTGCTCGTCCGTCAGCGGGGCCGGGCCGCCCAGCAGTTCCAGCACCAGCCGGTGCGGCCCCGCCGGCAACGAACCCTGGTAGACGGGCTGGTCCGCCGTCACCGCGCCGCTGCCCGCCGCCAACAGGACGGGCGTCGTCCCGGCCTGTTCGTCCAGCAGGCGCCAGGTGCCGGGCTGCGGGCCGTGCACCTCGACGGTCACAGCGACGGGTCCGCTGGTCAGGCTGCGGTCCGCGGGGGAATCGATGCGCGCCACCCAGGCGTCCTGGGCGAACAGGCTGCCGGCCGAGGCCAGCACGACTCCCGTCGTGAGCAGGCGGGGGCGGATTCTCATGCGGTCCTTCCCGGATCCGTCGGCGGGTCGTCCTCGGAGAGGTTGCGGCCCTTGCGTGAACGGATCCCGTATTTGGCAAGCTTGTACTTCAGGGCCCGGGCGCTCAGCCCCAGATCCTCGGCCGTGCGGTCCCGGTCACCCTGCCGGAACTCCAGCACCTGGCGGATCAAGCGCCGTTCCAACTGCTGCAGCGCATCCTCCAGGTTGATGGAGGCGTCGTTCTTGATCCGCCCCAGCAGCGAGTCCAGCCACTCCTCGTGGGACGCGCCCCCCTCGCCCTCCGCCGGCCGGGCCGCCGCCTGGGGCAGACCCAGATCCCGGGCCTCGATCTCGCGCTGGGCGATCTGGAAGCCGCGCAGCACGGCGTTGCGCAGTTCCCGCACGTTGCCCGGGAAGGCGTAGAGATTCAGCGCTTGAATGGCCCCGGTGGCAAAGGACTTGGCCTGTCCGTGTTGCCGGTTCAACTTCTCCAGCAGACTGCTGGCGATGAAGTACACGTCCTCCCGCCGCTCGCGCAGGGGCGGCAGTTCCAGCCGGAAGGCGCTGATCCGCATGATCAGATCCTCGCGGAACTGGCGCTGGGCGATCAGCTCCCCCAGGTCGCGGTTGGTGGCCGCGATGATCCGCGCGTTGGAGAAGTGGACCTGGCCGCTCCCCATCCGCTGGAATTCGCCGCTCTCCAGGAAGCGCAGCAGCTTGGGCTGGATGGAGAGCGGCAGGTCGCCGATCTCGTCCAGGAAGATGCTGCCCTCGCCGGCCAGCTCCACCAGGCCCTTGCGATCCTGGTCGGCCCCGGTGAAGGCGCCGCGCACGTGGCCGAACAACGTGCTCTCGAACAGGGTCTCCGGGATGGCCGGGCAGTTGACGGGCATGAAGGGCGCCGCCCGGCGCGGTCCGGACTCGTGCAGGGCCCGCGCCACCAGTTCCTTGCCCGTCCCCGTCTCGCCCAGCACCAGCACGGGCAGATCCGAGGGCGCCAGCGCCTGCACGTCGTGCAGGATGGCGCGCATGGCTTCCGAGACGGCCACGATCCCGTGCTGGGTGATCAGGGCCTCCATCAACTCGAAATCGTCCGGCCCGCGCTCCTCCGGCAGCTGCAGGATATCCTGACAGGTCTCCTGCAGCCAGTCGTCCCGGATCTCCAGTTGGCGGCTGAGTTCCAGAGCCTCCGTCGCCAGGCGCCGGGCCTCCAGGTTCAGGTTCTCCGCCCGGCGCAGGCAGGCCTGCTTGACCAGGATCTTGGGCAGGTAGCGGGCCAGCCCGTGCCGGCGGGCCGTGTCCTGGGCCTTGTCAAAGAAGATCCAGGCCTGGTCGGGGCGGTCCAGCTCCGCCAGCAGCGTGCCCATGTTGATGTCCACGCGCAGCAGGCGTTCGCTGTCCTGGCCCGCCAGGTGGCGCGCACGCTCCAAGTGGCCCGTGGCTTCCACGGGCTGCCCGGTGGTGTAGGCGTGCACGGCCAGGTTCAGCCGAATGTCGCCCTCCAGCAGGCTCTCCCCGTACTGCACGGCCAGCGCCAGGGCCTGGTCCAACTGCTCCTTGGCCGGCTCCAACTCGCCGCGGCGGGTGTGCAGCGAACCCAGCAGGTTGCGGATCTGCATCTCTTCGGCCGGCTGGCGCAGCCCGTTGCCCGCCAGCACGGCCCGGTAGAACTGGATGGCCGTGCCCGTCTCGCCCAGGTCCTTGGTGGCCAGACCGGCGTTGAACAGCGCCTTGAAGCCGATGGCCCGCCACTCCGGCCGGTTCCGGTGCTGACGAACCTCGCGGTACAGGTCGAAGTAGAGATCCCGGGCCTGCCGGGCCTGCCCGCAGCGCAGCAGGGCGTTGCCCCACAGCAGCCGCAGCTGCAGGCGGTCGCCCGGATCGGACAGCCGCTCCAGGTCCCGGGGAAAATTCTCCAGGGCCGCGGGGAAGCGCCGTTCGCGCAGGGCCACCACGGAGGGCAGCCTCGCTATGCTCTTGCGTTGGCTCAAATTTCGACTGCTGTCACACTTGGTTGGTTGGTTGGTGCGGGAATATGGAGCATGCCCCCCCGGCCGTCAAGCGGAAAATGCCCCGAGTGGAAAGCAGAGCCAGCTTTGGGACGAAGCTCGGCCGGGTTCACTGGATCGCTGGGCGCGGGTTGGGGTCAGGATAGGGGCGGGGGAAAGGAGGCAAACAGGGTCCCGGACGCAGCGGCGCCCGGGACCCGCAGCAGATGATCAGGGCAGGAAATCGTTGACCACGTCCAGCACCGCCGGGTTCTTGTCCTGCTTGAAGGCCTCGCGCAGCCGCGAGTAGCGGACCCCGAACGATTCCGTGTGCACGTGGTAGATCACGCCCAGCTGATAGGCGTCGCCGTTGTTGGCCACGCTCAGCGCCGCGTTGAAGTCGTGGTGGTCGTGGCCCGTCTGCTCCAGGTAGGTCACGCCGTCGCCCTGGTAGTCCTTGTACTGGGTCTTGCCCCGGAAGGTCACGCAGGGGGAGAGCACCTGGACGAAGCTGAAGCCCGAGTGCTTGATGGCCCGGGAGAAGATCTCCGTCATGTGCTTGATGTTGGTGGAGACCGTTCGGGCGATGAAGGTCACGCCCGTGGCCAGGGCCAGGGTCACCGGGTCGATGGGCCGCTCGATGTTGCCCAGGCTGCTGGTCTTGGTCACCAGGTCCGGCTCGCTGGTGGGGGACAACTGGCCCTTGGTCAGGCCGTAGATCCGGTTGTCCATCAGGATGTAGGTCATGTCCAGGTTGCGCCGGGCGGCGTGGGGGAAGTGCCCCATCCCGATGGCGAAGCCGTCGCCGTCGCCGCCGGCCACGATGGTGGTGACCTGGGGGTTGGCCAGCTTCACGCCCGTGGCCAGGGTCAGGGCGCGGCCGTGCAGGGCGTTGAAACCGTAGGCCGCCACATAGCCCGGCAGGCGGCTGCTGCAGCCGATGCCCGAGATCACGGCCGTGTTGTGGCGCTCCAGGTTCAGGTCGGCCAGGGTCTTGTAGAGGGCGTTCACCACGCCGAAGTCCCCGCAGCCCGGGCACCAGACCGGCTTGAGGTCACGCTTGTAGTCCTTGGGCGTCAGGGCGGGCCTGGGCTCGCTGCTCTCAGGCAAGCTCATGATGCACCTCCTCGATCTTGGCTTTCAATTCCTTCACCGGCAGGGGCATGCCGTCCACGAAGTGCAGGTCCACCAGCTTGGCGGGGGGCAGCACGACCTGGGTCCGCAGATAGGTGAGGAACTGGGCGCTGTAACTGGAATCCGCGACGATCACCTTGTCGCAGGCGTCGATGAACTCCTGCACCGTCTCGCTGTGCAGGGGCATCAGGCAGCTGGGAATCAGCATGCGCGTGGCGATGCCGGCCGCCTCCGCCTGCAGCATGGCCTGGCGGGCGGGGCCCTTGGAACTGCCCCAGCAGAGGATGCCGATCCGCGCCTGGGGGTCGCCGTAGTGGCGCATGAACTTCATCTCTTCCTTGATGAAGTCCAGCTTGCGGTAGCGCTTGCCGTGCATGGTGCGGTGGATGCCCACGTGGGAGACGGGGTAGCCCAGCTCGTTGTGCTCGATACCGCTGGCGATGTAGTCGGCGTTCTCGATGCCCGGGAAGCTCATGGGCGAGACGCCGTTCTCCGTCAGCTGGTAGCGGTGGTAGCGGTTCTCGGCCAGGGCGGCGGGGTCCGGGGTCAGGCGGTCGCAGCGCCGGATCCAGCCCTGCTCGATGCCTGTCTCCAGCAGCTCGCGCCGGGGCACCGACTCCACGCGCTGCCCGACGAACTGGTCCAGCAGGACCAGCACCGGGAGCTGGTACTTCTCGCTGATGTAGAAGGCCTGGGTCATGGTGAAGGCGCAGTCCTTGACGTCCGTGGCGGCCAGCACCACGTGGGGCGCGTCGCCGTGCGTGCAGTAGCAGGCCTGCAGCAGGTCGCTCTGGCTGGTCTGCGTGGGCATGCCCGTGGAGGGCCCGCCGCGCTGCACGTTGATCACCACCAGCGGAATCTCCGCCATGCAGGCCAGGCCGATCATCTCGCTCATCAGCGAGATGCCCGGGCCGGAGGTGGCGGTCATGGACTTCACGCCGGCGAAACTGGCGCCGATGGCCATGCCGCACGAGGCGATCTCGTCCTCGGCCTGGATCATTGTGCCGTCGAAGCGCGGCAGGCGCTTCTCCAGCCACTCCATAATGTCCGTGGCCGGTGTGATGGGGTAGCCCGAGAAGAACTTCAGGCCGCTCCAGAGCGCGCCCATGGCCGCGGCTTCGTTGCCCGACAGCACCAGGTTGGGCTCGCAGGGCGTGAACTCGGCGAAGCGCGGCAGCTCGGGCTGGAAATCGCGCTCGTAATCCTCGGCCCATTTGCGGCCCACCGCGATGGCGCCCAGGTTGAGCTCGATCAGGTCCGCCTTCTTCTTGGAGAAGCGCTTCTCGATCTGCCCGGCGATGCCCTTCTCCGGCAGCCGGAAGAAGCCTTCCAGCACGCCCAGGGAGACGATGTTCTTGGTCAGCGCGTTGCCGACCTCCACCGAGGCCAGCTGGTTCAGCGGGACCTTGATCCAGGTCTGGCTGCCCAGGATCTCGATGGGCAGATCCTCGTCGCCCACCTTGTCGTCGGTGTCGGAGATGATCACTGCGTTCTTGGCCAGGCGGATCTCCTCCGTGAAGCGCTTGTAGTCGCCCCAGCTGTAGCAGAGCAGGATCTGGGTCTCCTCCCCGATGCTCAAGAGGGGCTCCACGGCCAGGCGGATCTTGCAGGAAGATTCACCGCCGCGGATCTGCGGACCGAAGCTCTTCAGCAGGAAACAATGCAGACCCTCCGCCGCGGCGGCCTTCACGATGATTTCGCCGGCGCTCACCACGCCGTCGCCACCGGAACCGACAATGGCCAGGGTCAGATCACGGCATTCCACAGCCGTATCCTCCTTTTATGGGTAGCGCCGTGTCCCGGCGCCATCGTTCAGACAGGCCCGCTCAGATGAGCCGGGCGATGGACGCGTCCGTCAAGTTGACCAGGGGCTGCCAATATAGGCCAAACAAGAGCGTCAAGGCGCACAATCCGGCGATCAGCGCCGCGTGGACGCGCGGCAGCGGGGCCGTCTCCAGCACCTCGTCGCCCGCGTCGAACCACATGGCCTTGACCACGCTGAAATAGTAGTAGAGCGACACCACCGAGTTCAGCACCGCCACGGTGGCCAGCCAGTACCAGCCGCCGCGGATCACTTCGCCGAACAGCACCAGTTTGCCGATGAAGCCCGCCATGGGCGGCAGGCCCACCAGACTCACCAGGAAGACGGTCATGGCGAAGGCCAGGCCCGGATGCCGCTTGCCCAGGCCGCGGAAGGCCTCCAGCCCCTCGGAACCCGTCATCCGGCCCACGGCGTCCACCAGGAGGAAAGCGCCGTAGTTCATGAACAGGTAGACCGACAGGTAGAAGAGCATGGCGGAGAGGCCCAGCGGCGTGGCCAGCACCAGGCCGGTCATCAGGTAGCCGGCGTGGGCGATGGACGAGTAGGCCAGCAGGCGCTTCACGCGCGTCTGGCCGATGGCCGCCAGGTTGCCCAGGCTCATGGTGAAGGCGGCCAGAATGCCCACCAGCAACAGCGGGTCGAAGCCGGGCGCCACCAGATTGACGGCCGCCGTCTCACCGGCCAGGCTGGGGAAGAGCACGCGCGCCAGCAGCAGCAGGCCTGCGGCCTTGGGTCCCACGCTGAAGAAGGTGGTCACCGGGGTGGGGGCGCCGTCGTAGACGTCCGGACACCAGAAGTGCATCGGCACCATGGCGATCTTGTAGCCCACGCCCGCCAGCACCAGCAGCGTGGCCAGCAGCAGGGTCAGCCCGTCCATCCCGCCCGCGGCCAGGCTCTGCTGGATCAGCACCAGATCCAGGCTGCCCGTCAGGCCGAAAATCCAGCTGGCGCCGAAGAGCAGGGCGCCGGAGGCCATGCTGCCGAAGATCATGTACTTCAGCGCCGCCTCGCCCGAGCGGGTGTCCCGACGCTCGAAGCCCGCCAGCACGTAGCTGGGGACCGAGACCAGCTCCAGCGCGATCACGGCCATCAGAAGGTTGCGCGTGCCGGCCAGCAGGTCCATGCCCAGCACGGCGGCCAGCAGCAGCACCAGCAGCTCGCCCTGGTGCTTCATGCGGAAGGAGACCAGCACGATCAGGGCCGTGGAGAGGGCGAAGAAAAGCTTGCCGAAGGCCGCCAGGCTGTCGGCGGCCAGCATGTCGAAGAAGAGCGTGCGCGGCTCCAGCCCCAGCTGCAGCCAGGCCGCCGCGGCGGAGGCCAGCAGGCCCAGGAAGGCCAGCCAGCCCGGAATGCGTCCGGCGAAGTGGTCGCCGGTGAGGGCCCGCCCGCGACCCGCCAGCAGGTCCGCCAGCAGCACGAGCAACAGCGTGCCCGCCACCAGCAGCTCCGGCAGAAAGCCGCTCAGGCTGCCCATGATCTGGGCCGTGGCCTGGGAGAATTCCATCTCCACCCCCTTAGAAAGTCGTCACCAGTTGGACCAGGCGCAGGGTCGCGTCGTCCATCAGGTCGATGACCGGATTGGGTTGGACGCCCAGGTAGAGCACGATCACGCCGATGGGCACGAGGGTGAACAGCTCGCGGCCGTTGATCTCGGGCAGGTTGGCGTACTTCTCGTTGAGCGGGCCCAGGAAGACGCGCTTGATCATCCACAACAGGTAGCCGGCGGTGAGGATGATGCCCAGGGCGGCCAGGAAGGTGAGCAGCTTCCAGCTCTGGAAGGCGCCCAGGAAGACCATCAGCTCGGCGATGAAGCCGGAGAGGCCGGGCAGGCCCATGCTGGCGAAGAAGGCGAACATCGCCACGCCCGTGTAGATCGGCATCACCGTGCCGATGCCGCCGAAACCGTTGATCTGGCGATGGTGGGCGCGGTCGTAGAGCACGCCCACCAACAGGAACATCATGGCCGTGATGGTGCCGTGGTTGAACATCTGCAGCGCCGCGCCCGTCATGCCCTGGTCCGTCAGCGCCGCCATGCCCAGCATCACGTAGCCCATGTGGGAGACGGAGCTGTAGGCCACCAGCTTCTTCAGGTCGTCCTGGGCCATGGCGCAGTAGGCGCCGTAGAGGATGTTGATCACGCCCAGCACGCCGATGGCGTAGGCGAAGTACTGCATCGCGCCGGGGAAGATCGGCAGGCTGATCCGCATCAGGCCGTAGGTGCCCATCTTCAGCAGCACGCCGGCCAGGATGACGGAGATGGCCGTGGGCGCCTCCACGTGGGCGTCGGGCAGCCATGTGTGGAAGGGCCAGACCGGCACCTTGATGGCGAAGCCGATGAAGAAGGCCACGAAGATCACCCGGGCGAAGTTCAGCCCAAAGATGGTCAGGTTGGGGTCGGCGAAGGTGCGGGCCTGGGCCATCAGGTCGAGCAGGCTGAAGGTCTGCCCTCCCTGGAAGTAGAGGGCCAGGATGCCCACCAGCATCAGCACGGAGCCGGCCAGCGTGTAGAGGAAGAACTTGATGGCCGCGTACTCGCGCCGCGGTCCGCCCCAGATTCCGATCAGGAAGTACATGGGCAGCAGCATGACTTCCCAGAACACGTAGAACAGGATGAAGTCCAGGCTGACGAAGGTGCCCATCATGCCCGTCTCCAGTAGCAGGAAGAGGGCGAAGTAGCCCTTCACCTGCTTGGAGATCCCCCAACTGGCGAAGATGCAGAGGAAGGAAAGCAGGGCGGTGAGCAGGACCATGGGCGCGGACAGCCCGTCCAGCCCCACGAAGTATTGGATGTGATACGCCGGGATCCAGTCCAGCCGCACCACGTACTGGAAGCCCGCCAGGTCATCCACACCCGCCATGCCCCGGTTGAAGGTCTGCCAGACCCAGAAGGCCAGCAGCAGCGGCACAGCGGCGAAGGCCGCGGCCGTCCAGCGGATCAGGTTGTGTTGATCCTTGGGCAGGAAGGTGATGACCGCCGCACCCAGCAGCGGCACGAAAGTCATCAGCGTCAGCACCCACTGTTCCATCATCACTCTCCTCTTGGCGTCGGAACCGGTTTCCGCCGTGTGCTACAAGACCTGCCAGATCAAGATCACCACCACCCCCACCAGGGCCTTCACCAGGTAGCCCTGGATGTCGCCGCCCTGCAGCAGGCGCAGGCCGCCACCCGCGGTGCGGGCCAGCCAGCCCGTCCCGTTGACGGCGCCGTCCACCACCACGTTGTCGAAGCGGCCCACGAACAGCGCCTTGCGGATGGTCACCGCCGCGGCGCCGTTCACCAGTCCGTCGATGATCACGCGGTCGAACCAGGCGCAGATCCGCGCCACCAGCAGCGTGAAGGCGATCACCGTGACGGCGTAGAGTTCGTCGAAGTACCACTTGTGGAACAGGAAGCGGTGCAGGCCCGGCAGGGCCGCCGCCACCTTGGCGGGATCCACCTTGTGCTTGAGGTAGACCAGCCAGGCCGCTGTGATCGAGAGGATCACGATGATCACGCTGATGACCATGGCCCGGACGTGGGCCAGGTGCTCGATGTGCTCGACGTGCCGCAGGTGCTCTTCGTGGGCGGCCTGGGCGGCGGGATCCTGGCCGTGGGACGCGCCGTGCGCGGCGTCCGCGGCCACCAGCGGCGCAGTCTCGTGGGTTGCGGCGGGCGGCGGCGTCTCCGACTCTGCCGGCAGCGCGGATTCCGTCTCCGCGCCCTCTGCGTGAGGCGTTGCCAGGGTGTCGGCGGCCATGGCCAGCCGCAGGCTGTCGGCGCGCGCGGCCTCCAGCACGGCCAGTTCCTGCACGCCCAGCCAGGTGGGCGCAGCCTGGGCCGGCGCCAGGGTGGGGTGCAGGATGGCCTGCTCGGGCTTGGGAATCAGCCGGTAGAACCAGCCGCTGGCCGCGTTGGTCGGGTTGGGCGTGTAGAAGAAGAAGACCGACAGGCTGGAGAGCACCACCAGCGGGCCGGTGATGTTGGGCTTGTTCTCGTGGAACAGCTCCAGCTCGCCGGGCTTGCCCTTGTGCTCGCCGTGGAAGGTCACGAAGACCAGCCGGAACATGTAGAAGGCCGTCAGCATGGCCGCCGTGAAACCGAAGAAGGCCAGCGGCCAGTGGGCCGGATGCTCCATGGCGAAGGCCAGGCTGCCCGCCAGAATGGCGTCCTTGCTGATGAAGCCGCTGGTTAGCGGCACGCCGGCCAGGGCCAGCGTGGCCACCAGGAAGGTCCAGTAGGTGATCGGCAGCTTGCCCTTCAGGCCGCCCATGTTGCGCATGTCCTGGGGGTCACGGTGATGGTCGTGCACGTGGTGATACACGTGATGCATGGCGTGGATCACCGAGCCCGACCCGAGGAAGAGGCAGGCCTTGAAGAAGGCGTGCGTCATCAAGTGCAGGAAGCCCGCGCTGTAGGCGCCCACGCCCACGGCCAGCACCATGTAGCCCAGCTGGCTGATGGTGGAGTAGGCCAGCACGCGCTTGATGTCGTGCTGGGTCAGGGCGATGGTGGCGCTCATCAGGGCCGTGAAGCCGCCGATGTAGGCGATCACCAGGCTGGCGTCGAAGGTCAGCAGGAAGAAGACGCGCACCAGCAGGTAGACGCCCGCCGCGACCATGGTGGCGGCGTGGATCAGGGCGCTCACCGGCGTGGGGCCCTCCATGGCGTCGGGCAGCCAGACGTGCAGCGGGAACTGGGCGCTCTTGCCCACGGCGCCACAGAACAGGCCGATCCCCGCCAGGGTCATCCAGAGCGCCAGGTCGGCGGGCAGGCCCGGGCCGAAGCCCGTGACGATGGCCTCCAGCTCGCTCAGGTTGAAGGTCCCGAACTGCCACATCAGGATCATCAGCGCGCCCAGGAAGCCCAGGTCACCCACCCGGTTGGCGATGAATGCCTTCATGCCGGCCTCGGGCGGGCCCTTGCGCTCGAACCAGAAGCCGATCAGCAGGTAGCTCGAGAGGCCCACCAGCTCCCAGCCGGTGAAGATGCCCAGCAGGTTGTCGCTCAGCACCAGCCAGAGCATGGAGAAGCTGAAGAGCCCCAGGTAGCCGAAGAAGCGGCCCTTGCGCGGGTCGTCCGCCATGTAGCCCGTGCTGAAGATGTGCACCAGGCTGGAGACCGTCGTCACCACCAGCAGCATGACCACGCTGATGTTGTCGATGCGCAGGCCCAGCGGCATGGCGAAGTCGCCGATGCGGATGAAGTCCCACGTGGCGGTCACGCTCCAGGCCGGGTCCCCGGCGGGCAGCATGTGCCCCAGGAAGAGCCAGAGCGCCAGCGCCAGGTCCGTCAGGATGGCGGCGGTGGGCACGTACCAGCCCTGCCCCGGCAGACGTCGTCCCCCAAAGATCTGGACGGCGAAGGCGGCCAGGGGCAGCAGCAGGATGAGAGTCGCGGCGAGAATCGGCGTCATGGGCTAACCCTGCAGTTCGCGCGCCGCATCGACGTCGATGCCGCGCTGCTGGCGATAGAGATTCAACACGATGGCCATGGCCACGGCCGCCTCGCAGGCGGCCAGGATGATCACGAAGATCGCCGTCGCCTGGCCGTCCAGGGCGCGGGCCTCGGTGAAGCGCGAGAAGGCCACGAAGTTCAGGTTGGCGCTGTTGAGGATCAGCTCCACGCCCATCAGCAGGGCCACGGCGTTGCGCCGGGTGATCATGCAGACCAGGCCCAGCACGAAGAGCAGCGCCGCCACCACCAGGTAGAAATGCAGGCTCATTTCTCCCCCCCGGCGTGGCGCGCCAGATGGAGGGCCCCCAGCATGGAGCCCAGCAGCAGGATCGAGACCACTTCGAAGGGCAGGATCCAGGTGGTCATGAAGCCCGTGCCCAGGCCGCGGGCCGTGTTTTCCGGCAACGGCGGAAAGGACAGGGGCCAGCCGGCGCGGAAGATCGCCAGCAGCAGCAGGCCCAGCAGCAGGGCGCCCAGCGCCAGGCCCTGGCCGCGGCGGGTGGGACCGACGCTCAGTTCGGCCGTGGGCATGGCCGTGGTCAGCAGGATGCCGAACAGCAGCAGCACCAGGATCCCGCCGATGTAGACCAGCACCTGGGTCACCGCCAGGAAGTCCGCCCCCAGCGTCACGTACAGCCCGGCCACCCCGAAAAAGGTGAAGAGCAGGCTGAAGCCGGCGTGCAGCAGTTTCGGTGAGAAGGCCACCCAGGCCGCCGACGCCACGGTCAGCAAGCCGAAGAGCAGCTCCAATAGGGTTTTCACGTCCATCCCGCCTCCCTGAATCAGGCCTGGCTGCCCGCGTCCGTGTTCGTCTCCGGGGTCGGGGCCTCGCCCTCGGGCGCGGCCGGAGCCGCTCCGGCAGCGGGGGCCGCCTCCGCCGCCTCGGCCTCCGCCTTGGCCCGTTCCGCCTCCGCCTTGGCCTGCTCCGCCGCCAGCTTGTCGGCCGCAGCCTTGGCCAGCGCGGCGGCCGCAGCCTGGCGCTTCTCCTCCTCCAGGGCCTCCTGGGCGGCGGCGATCTGCCCGCCGTCCATCTGCGCGAAGCGGAAGTAGAGGTCCTGCACCGCGGCCGTGCTGTAGTCGAACTTCTCCGTCATGATCAGGCACTCGGTGGGGCAGACGTCCACGCACAGCCCGCAGTAGCAGCACTTGGCCATGTCGATGTCGAAGCGCGCCAGCAGCAGGGTCTTCTTTTTGCCGTTGCTCGTCCGGCCCAGGTCCACGCTCTTGGTGCTCTTGATCGTGTCGATCCCGATGCAGTCCACCGGGCAGGCCTTGGCGCAGTTGCCGCAGCCGATGCAGTCGTCGATGTTGTTGAACAGCTCGCCGCGGGTGCGGGGCTTGGTGGTGGCCGGCTCGTGCGGCCACTGCACGGTGTTGGCCTTCTCGCCCAGGTGGGAGAAGGTCACGGCCATGCCCTTGACCGTCGTCAGCAGGCTGTCCGCGATGTCCCCGAAGTAGCCCATCGTGTCCTTTCCGGCCGCGCCAGGCGCGGCGCCACTTAGCCGATCAACAATTCCCACAGGCCGCCCAGCACCAGCACGCCCATGGCCGCCGGCACCAGCACCTTCCAGCACACATGCATCAACTGGTCCACGCGCAGCCGCGGCAGGGTCATGCGGATCCACATCTGCAGCAGCACGAAGCCGTAGGCCTTGCCGAACAGCCAGAGGGGTCCCGGAATGAAGCCCAGCGCCGGGTGCAGGGGCTGCCAGCCGCCCAGGAAGAGCACAGTGGCCAGCATGCCCACGGCCAGCATGTTGGCGTACTCCGAGAGGAAGAAGAGGGCGAAGCGCATGCCCGAGTACTCGGTGTGGTAGCCGCCCACCAGCTCGCTCTCGGCCTCGGGCAGGTCGAAGGGCGTGCGGTTGACTTCCGCCAGACTGGCGATGAAGTAGATCAGGAAGCCCAGCACCAGGAAGGGATTGTGGTGCAGGCTGAGGCCGTGCCAGTTCCAGAAGCCGCCCGCCTGGGAGACGCAGATCTCCTGCATCGACATGGAGCCCGAGACCATCACCACGGAGAGCACGACCAGCGAGATGGGCACCTCGTAGCTCACGGCCTGGGCCACGCTGCGCATGGCGCCGTAGAGCGACCACTTGTTGTTGCTGGACCAGCCGGCCATCATGATCCCCGCCACCACAAAGGCCGAGATCGCCAGTGCGAAGAAAATGCCCACGTTCAAGTCCGCGGCGGCGTGGCCGTCGGCGAAGGGCGTGACGGCGAAGACCGCGAAACTGGCGCCGAACACGATGTAGGGGGCCAGCTTGAAGAGCGGGCGGTCGATGCCCCGGGCGATGATGTCCTCTTTGAGCAGGAGCTTGACGGCGTCGATCAGCGTCTGCAGGATGCCGTGGGGGCCGTTCTCCATCGGGCCGAGCCGATCCTGCATCCAGGCCGAGACCTTGCGCTCCATGTAGACGGAGAACAGGGCATTCACGGTGATCACGATGGCGATCACGACAGCGCTGAAGGGCGCCCAGAACCAAAAGGTCTGCATGAGTTCCGTCACGGGAATCCCTCTTCTCCTTGTCCGCCAACGAGCGGGCTAGCGGTCGATCTCGCCCAGCACGATGTCCAGGGAGCCCAGGATCGCCACCACGTCGCTGATCAACGCGCCGTGGGAGATCTCGTCGATGATGCACAGGTTGCTGAAAGCCGGGGCCCGCACCTTTACCCGCTCCGGCAGGTTGCCCCCATTGGAGACGATGTAGTAGCCCAGCTCGCCGCGCGGCGTCTCCGTGCGGCAGTAGATCTCGCCCACGGGCAGCTTGACGCGGCTGGGCACGGCCTCGCGCACGTCGCCCTCCTTGGGGCGCGCCGCCAGGGCCTGGCGGATGATGGAGAGCGACTCCTTCATCTCCAGCACCTTCACCCAGTAGCGGTCCCAGCTGTCCCCCAGCTGGCCCACCAGGCCCTCGCCCACGCAGACCTTCCACTGGAAGCGGTCGTAGATCGAATAGGGATCGTCCCGGCGCAGGTCGAAGGAAACGCCGCTGCCGCGCAGGCTGGGGCCGGACAGGCCGAAGGCCCAGGCCTGCTCCGGAGTCACCACGCCGATCCCGGCGTTGCGGCCGATGAAGATCTTGTTGAAGGAGAGCAGCGGGTTGAGTTCGTTGTCGATGCGCGCCTCGAAGTAGTCGCAGAAGCGCAGGATCTTGTCGTCCATGCCCTCCGGGAAGTCGTGGCTTAAGCCCCCCACCCAGATGTAGTTGTAGAGCAGGCGCGCGCCGCAGATCTCCTCGAAGAAGTCCAGGATCATCTCCCGGTCGCGGAAGCAGAAGAAGTAGGGCGTCAGCGCGCCCAGGTCCAGGCCGCAGGTCCCGATGGCCACCAGGTGGCTGGCGATGCGGTTCAGCTCCGCCACCACCACGCGCAGGTACTCCACCTTTTCCGGCACCTGCAGGCCCAGCATGCGCTCGCAGGCCACGGCGAAGCCCAGGTTGTTGTTCATGGACGCCAGGTAGTCCATCCGGTCGGTGTAGGGCACGATCTGCGGCGGCGTGAGCTTCTCGCAGTGCTTCTCGAAGCAGCGGTGCAGGTAGCCGATGTGCGGCCGGATGGAGGCCACCTCCTCGCCGTCGGTCTGCAGCTCCAGCCGCAGCACGCCGTGGGTGGAGGGATGCTGGGGACCCATGTTGAGGGTCATCAGGTCGCCGTCGGGACCCCGCTCGGGGACCCGGCTGCCTTGGATGAAGAGCTCTTGGTTTTCCATGGATGTCCTAGTCCAGCGGCATGCCGTTGTAGGTGGCCGGGGTGACGTAGTCCTTGCGCAGCGGATGCCCTTCCCAGTCGTCCGGGCAGAGGATGCGCCGCAGGTCGGGATGGCCCTCGTAGACGATGCCCAGCAGGTCGTAGGCCTCGCGCTCGTGCCAGTCCGCGGTGGGCCAGACGCCGGCCACGCTGGGGCAGGCGGGGTCCACGGAGTCCAGCACGACCTTGACGCCCAGCTTGTGCCGGTGGCGCGGGCTGAACAGGTGGAAGATGCTGGCCAGCCGGTCGCCCTCGCCGGCGCCGGCGGGTAGGTGGGTGCCCGACAGGCACATCAGCTGGGCGAAGTCCAAGGCGGGGTCGTCGCGCAGCAGCAGGGCCAGAGCCGGCAATTGGGCGCGCGCCACGAGGATCCAGGGGCTGAAGGCCTCCGGGTGTTCCTCCAGCACGGCCTCCGGCAGGGCGGCACGGATGTGCCCGAGCAGTTCGGCGAATTCCATCGGTACCTCAAGCAGTCCGGGCGGCCGCGCCCGGGCGCGGCTTCTTGCCCCGAATGATGTCGCGCAACAGTTCCATGCCTTCCAGCAGGGCCTCCGGACGCGGCGGACAACCGGGGATGTAGACGTCCACGGGGATGATCCGGTCCACGCCCTTCAGCACGTGGTAGCCGTGCTGCCAGTAGGGTCCGCCGCAATTGGAGCAGCTGCCCATGCTGATGACGAACTTGGGCTCCGGCATCTGCTCGTAGAGCAGCTTGACGCGGCTGGCCATCTTCATGGTCACCGTTCCCGCCACGATCATGCAGTCCGCCTGGCGCGGGGAGGGGCGGAAGACCTCGCTGCCGAAGCGCGCGATGTCGAAGCGCCCGGCGCCGGCGGCCATCATCTCGATGGCGCAGCAGGCCAGGCCGAAGGTCATGGGCCAGAGGCTGCGCGCGATGGCCTCGTTCACCAGCCACTCGGCGCTGGTCAGGATGATGTTGCCGCCTTCGTGACGCTCGATGGGTAGGTTCACGCGGGCTGTCCTTTCTCCACGGCGGCGGCCGGCTTCAGGAAGCGGCGGCTGCGCACCCAATCCAGATCCCCCTTCGCCCAGGCGTAGGCCAGTCCCAGCGCCAGGATGCCCACGAAGACGAACATCTCCACGAAGGCGAACAGGCCCAGGCTCTTGAACACCACGGCCCAGGGAAAGAGGAAGACCACTTCCACGTCGAAGAGCAGGAAGACCAGGGCCACCGTGTAGAAGCGGTTGTTGAACTGCATCCAGGGCGTGCCCGTGGGCAGTTCGCCGCACTCGTAGATCTGCAGTTTCTGCTCGGTGGGCTTGCTCGGCCGCAGCAGCGAGGAGAAGGTGATCGCCACGATGCCGATGAGCAGGCCCATCAGCAGAAAGACCAGCACCACGCCAAACGCGAATTGCATGCGCTCCTCCTAGTTCCGCAGGCGGGCCAGCTGTCGGCCCAGTTGCTCGGACAGCTCCTGGCACAGGCGGAATTCATCCGTGTAAGGGCTCGCGGCGAACTGCAGGCGACACTGCCGGGCGATCTCCCCCAGCAGGGCCGCGTTCTGCTCCGCGCGCGGCCGGCGCTCCGCCGGACGACCCGGGCCGGCGGCCGGCTCCAGCTCCAGGCCCGTCTTCAGCAGCAGGGCCTGCAGCACGGCGTCCACCCCCGGTCCGCCTTCCGCGGCGCCCAGAATGACCCGGGCGCGCCAGTGCAGCTCGCGCAGGTCGGCCGCCAGGGAATCCAGCTCGCTCAGGAATCGGGCGGTGGGTCCGGAGCGCAGGTCCTCCAGCCGCTCCTCCTGCCGATGCAGCAGGACCGCCAGCAAATAGACGCCTTCCAGGGGGGAACAGACAGCGGGCACGCGGATGGCCTGCGCTTGCATCACGGCTGGTCCTTCCCGAGTACGGCGACAATTCCCTTCTGCCACGTGAGGCCCCCAGGGAGCGACACGCCCGCCCAAGGTAGCGCTGACCCCGACAACAGTCAAGAAGTTAACAACGTGAACGGTTCACCTTTGGAGGCTTGCATCTAAATAGTGAGCGTGAAGCTGTCTGGTCGGCGGGCGCGGCCGCCCTGCGACGGGTCCGAGTGCGCCCGTGAATTGCCAGTTTGCCCTCCGCACAGAGCCAGGAGACCCCATGCGCCACGAGACCGGACGACGATTCATCAAGCGACTGCGCGTGAAGCTGCCCGACGCGCCGGGCTGGCTGGGCCAGTTCACCACCCGCCTGGGCGACCTGGGCGTGCGCTTCGGCGAGATCCACACCGTCCACATCGGCAAACGCGACCGCATCCGCGACCTGGACGTGCTGCTGCCCAGCGCGGCGGCCCTGGAACAGGCCCTGGAGGCCATCCGCGCCATGGCGGGCGTGGAGCTCTTGGGCATCACGGACGTGGTGCGCGAGCGCCACCTGGGCGGCAAGGTGGAGATGACCCCGCGCGTCAAGGTGGAGACGGTGGACGACCTGGGCATCGTCTACACGCCCGGCGTGGCCTCCATCTGCCTGGAGATCCACCAGAACCCCGAGCTGGCCCTGACCTACACGGGGATCCAGAACACAGTGGCCATCGTGACCAACGGCACCGCCGTGCTGGGGCTGGGGGACATCGGGCCGGTGGCCGGCATGCCCGTGATGGAGGGCAAGGCCCTGCTCTTCCACTTGCTGGCCGGGATCAGCGGCATCCCCATCCTGCTGGATGCGCGCGACCCCGAGGAGATCATCGCGGCGGTGAAGGCCATCGCCCCCACCTTCGGCGCCATCAAGCTGGAAGACATCAAGGCCCCGGAGTGCTTCGAGATCGAGGCCCGGCTGGACGCCCTGCTGGACATCCCCGTGATGCACGATGACCAGCACGGCACCGCCACCGTGGTGCTGGCCGCGCTGCTCAGCATCGCGCGCCAGAGAGAACTGGACCTGGCACACGCGGAGGTGGGAATCGTCGGGCTGGGCGCCGCCGGCGCGGGCATCCATCAGCTGCTCAGCGCCTACGGCGTGAAGACCATTTACGGCGCGGACATCAATCCGCTGATGAGCGAGCGCTTCGCCTCCAAGGGCGGCCAGCCCACGGATCTGGCCGGCGTGATGGCCCGCTCCTCCATCGTCATTGCCACCACGGGCGTGCCCGGGCTGATCAAGGCAGCCCAGGTCCGGCCGGGACAGGTGATCCTCGCCCTCTCCAACCCCAACCCGGAGATCGAACCCGACGAAGCGCTGGCGGCGGGCGCCTCCTTCGCGGCGGACGGCAAGGGCGTCAACAACGCCATGGCCTTCCCCGGGCTGTTCAAGGGCGCGCTGACCGCACGGGCCCGCACCATCAACAACGAAATGAAGATCGCCGCGGCCCGGACCATCGCCTTGAACGCGTTGGAGGGCGACCTGACGCCCAACATCCTGGACCGCGCCGTGCACGCGGAGATCGCCGCCGCCGTGGCCGCCGCCGCCTGGGCGTCCGGCGTGGCCCGCGGTGGGGGCGACGAATCGCACAGCCACTATCAGAAGGAGATTCCCGCATGATCCGCAGCGCAACCGCCCATTGGCAGGGCGACCTGAAGGCCGGCCGGGGCACCCTCAGCTCAGCCAGCGGCGTGCTCCAGGAGACGGCCTATTCCTTCCACACCCGCTTCGAGGACGGCGCCGGCACCAACCCGGAGGAGCTGATCGCCGCGGCCCACGCGGGCTGCTTCTCCATGGCGCTCTCCGCCCAGCTGGGCGCGGCGGGCTTGACGCCCACCTCCATCAAGACCGCGGCGCAGCTCAGTTTCGAGAAGCTCGAGGCCGGCTTCACCATCACCAAAATCCAGCTGACCTGTCGCGCCAGCGTCCCGGGCGCCACGCCCGAGGCCTTCCAGACCGCCGCGCAGTCCGCCAAGGCCGGTTGTCCGGTGAGCCGCGTGCTCAACGCGGAGATCAGCCTGGACGCCGCGCTGGTCTAGCATGGCCGAAGAGCTGGGCTTCAGTTGGCGCGAGCAGGGCGATGATGAGTTGGCCATCCAGCGCCACGGCAGTACGGTCACGGTGCTGCGCGGCGCCGCCGCCCGGCGCGCGCGAGCCCAACTGGCGGGACTGGAAGCCGATGCCGTCCAGCAGCTGCTGGCCCGTCTGACCGGCAACTACCGGCGGGGCAACGAAGGCGTTGCGGCACGGCATCCGCGCAATCGCTGAGGCCGCGAGGCCAGTTGTTTCGACAAGCGCTGGGCGGCCCCTTCCCCCTGCAGGGGGAAGGTTGGGATGGGGGTTTTTCGCGATTCGGCAGTCTGCCGGGTTGCCTTGTTTTCCACCTTTCTGCTGGCGCCAGAAAGGTGGAACGGCCGGTTAGGTGCCAAAGAGGCGCTTTTTTCAGCGGCCGTAACTAGGCGGCCTCGCGGCACGGGCGGTTAGCCCGCCGTCAAACAGACGGCCGGATGAAGTGATTCCTGGTCCAGTTGTAGTTGGTTCGCCCTTCGGGCTTCACCCATTTTCTGGTTCAGCGCTGCGCGCTTAACCTCACTCAACCAATTCGTCATCCCCCGGCTCGACCGGGGGATCCCATGGCACAGTGACTGTCATTCCGGCGAAAGCCGGGATCCCATGGTCCGTGCGCGGCGAAGCCAATTCCCTTCCCTCGCCCCCGGCGGGGGAAGGCCCGGCTTCGCAACGCGAAGACGGGATGGGGGCACGCGAGAGTTCAGGTCCAGCCTGCCGCGCAGCACCTGGTCTTCCGATCCCCCATTTTCCTCTGCACCCGCCGCCCGCCGATTCCCAACTTGCAGCCGCAACCCGTCCTCCCCGCTGTGGAGATTCGCCCCATGTCACGCTTTCCGCAAGGACTTCTTCTGCTGCTGTTCTGGGTCGGCGCGGCCCAGGGCCTGATCCGTGTCCCCCAGGACGTGGATTCCATCCAGACCGCCATCGATTTGGCCATGGATGGCGACACGGTGGTCGTGGCCCCAGGGACCTGGTACGAGCGCTTGCACATTAACTCGGGCCAAGTCACGTTGTGCTCGAATTTCCTATTCAGCCAAGACAGTGCGGACATTGTGGCCACCATTTTGGATGGGCAGTTCCAGGGCACGATCCTCAGCGTGGATATGGATGCTGAAAGTCGCCTTGAACTGAATGGATTCACGGTTACCCGTGGACAAGGTGCCTATGACGCGGAGACAGGAGATCGAGTCGGTGGAGGAGTGGATTTCATTCAAGCGGGGACCGTGTACCTGAGCAATCTGGTATTTCATAACAATCGTGCGCCCCGCGCGGGATCAGCTGTGTTTTACATAGATTTTCAACATCCTAGCTCTGCGCGATTTGTTCTCAATAATGTCAATTGCTTCGAAAATGAATACACCAATTCTTACAATGCGGCTTATGGGGCAATCCACATATCTTATGCAAAGAGAATTGAAGCAAGTCGACTTAGAATTTCAAATATTAATCAGTCAATGTATAAACAGTACCTGTTAGTTGCAAGCGACACATTAGAAGTTGATGATTGCTCGTTCTCAGGACTAACAAACATGTTGGGGATGCCCTATAAATTTGGTGCTTATGACAACTACGGAAGATCTATGTATATGCAATTAACTAATATCAACATTTCTGAAAATGTATTCAATAATGTGGGGGGATTTGCTTTTGTGCAAGGATACAATGGTTTTTGCAGACTGCACAACATAAGGATGGAAAATAATGTTTTCCCCAATGGAGGAATGCAGTTTGAATTTGGGAACTATGGAACTTATTTAGCAGATAGTATCTTCATTTGCGGTAACCAATCGGCAAAATCGTACGCATTGTTCAATTGTCAGATTCCAGGCACCATTACTAACCTCTTTGTCATCGGCAACCACATGGGCAGCCATGCTGAGTTCGAACCGACTTGGCCGGGTGAAAATGCCATTATGGAGGATCTAAGTATTGACGGGGCCATCTTTGCGGACAATGTGCTGGAGCGGTCCTTGGCACCGCCGGGGCAATATACGAGCGGGGGGCATCTTCTGCATTTAAGTGGACACACCGCTGATTCGCTCTTTTATCGAAACATGAGTTTCATCAATAACCTACATATTGATCCGGATGTATATGAAATGGCAGATGTGTATGCAGGGATCCCCGGCGCAAATGATGGTCGTTTAATTGATGGCATCTATGGTGTTCGTCCTCATTACTTTGAGATGGATTCATGTGTGTTCATTGGGAATCGACAACCCAATATCATCCCTGAAGTTGAACCAGTGAATTCGCCAGGCGCGCAGTTTTACATTGGAAGCAATGTATGGATTTACGGGGGGACAGACATTTTCACACGAATTGTTAAAAATGTTCAAATGATTGATTGTGATGATGGTGGTATTGTAATAGGAAACAAGGGAGATTTGTTTGTTGACAATGTGATGATTATAAATAACAAGCGAGCGGGATTGGCTATTGGCTGCAATGATACTAATTACACTGCCAATGTAAATAATGTTTATATCTCAAATCTTCAACAACAAGAATCCTACACGGAATTTCCATATTATAGCTGCCACCAAAATGCTTTGTCTTTAGTTATTAGGAGTAATCAAGCGAATGATATATCGAACATTACAATAGAAGGATGCGATGTTCCGTTTATTATTAGAAATGAAGAATCATATGAAGGAACGATAATTCGGAATAGCTTGTTCTCAGAAAATGGATCGATTGACTTTGAAAACCCTAATGGGCAGCCAATTACATTTGAGTATTGTCTTTTGCCAGAGGACCGTCCAGGAGTCGGCAATTTGGTTGAAGTTGATCCCCTATTCGATGAAATGCTTGGCCCACCGTGGCTTTCGGTCCTATCTCCTTGCATCGATGCCGGCATTCCGGATCCCATGTGGGATGATCGTGAGGACCCCACCAATCCAGGTCACGCCCTTTGGCCCAGCCAGGGCACGTTGCGGAATGACATTGGCTATACCGGCGGTCCGCATGCCACTCTTTACGATACCACGTGGACCCATCTGCCCAAGTGGGAACCTAGGACAATCCCCCAGGTCTTTTCCCTGGGCGCGCCCTGGCCCAACCCCTTCAATCCCGTGACCTGGATCCCAATCACGTTGCAGAGTCCGGCAGCCTTCACATTAGCTGTGTACAATCTGCTGGGGCAGCAGGTGGGACTTCTTCACCACGGTCCCTTGCACGCCGGAACCCATGTATTCCCATTGGAAGCGCAGTCCTTGGCCAGTGGCACCTACGTCGTCACCATGACCTGTGCCGGTCGAGTGCAAAGCCGCGCCATTACCCTGTTACGCTGAGCTGCCGTCGGGCAGCCGCAATCCGTCCTCCCCGGTGTGGAGATTCGCCCCATGTCACGCTTTCCGCAAGGCCTTCTTGTACTGCTGTTCTGGGTCGGCGCGGCCCAGGGCCTGATCCGTGTCCCCCAGGATGTGGACTCATTGCAGTCCGCCATCGATTTGGCCATGGAGGGCGACACGGTGCTGGTGGCGCCGGGCACCTGGACGGAGCGAGTTCACATTCCTTCAGGGACCCTCTGCCTGGCCTCCAACTACATCTTCAGCGGCGATAGCACGGACATCGTGAACACGGTACTGGACGGCCAATTGGAAGGCACGATCATCTCCGTGGAGATGGACGAGGCTAGCCGGCTGGAGATCAATGGCCTGACCTTTACCGGCGGCATGGGAAGCTTCATCTTCGAAACGAGCGATCTCATTGGCGGAGCCATTGACATCGTCACGTGCGGCCATGTCAACTTGTCCAATCTGGTTTTCTTTGGGAATCGTGCGATTGGCAGTGGGCCACCAGCCGTATGCTACGTGAATCTCGTGGTACCAACGCCTGAAGCTCATTTCGTGCTCACGAACATCAACTGCTATTCGAATATTTCCCCATCGAATAACGATCACGCTATCACTATTTCGAATGCCATGACAGTATATGCAAACCGTTTGCGGATTTCTAATCAAGGATCCACAGTAACGACTCAGTACAGGTTGAGCGCTTGCGACAGTATTATCGTCAGTGATGCTGTTTTTACGGGGTTGGATAGTCTGCGTCAAAGCCCCTTCTATTTTTCTACTCGTCACAACTCGGGCTGGCCAGCGAGGTATGCATCATTCCGAGACATCTACTTCTGCGGAAATACCGTAACTGGCGATATGACCTACACATTCTCGACGGCTGACTTCGGTGAAACGATTGCGCGGAACATCCACTTCGAGGACAACTACTTTCCCGAAGGCAGCCTATCGCTCACGTTCGGCTACCGGGGCCAGGTGGATGCGGACAGCCTCTACATTCGTGACAACCGGCTGGACCAGAGTTACAATCTTTTCCAACTCCTGGCGCCAGGTGAGGTGCGGAACCTGATTGTAACGGGAAATCGGACCGGGCGGGTGGAGTACTTCTACACGGGGAACCCAGATGATCATACCCATTTTGAGCGCGGTAACCTATACCATGCACTGTTTGAGAACAACACATACATCGCGCGTCAGATGGAGGACATTGATCTTGGGGTCGGTGGTTCCATGCTCTACGTGGGGGGGGAAGAGGCGGACAGCATGGTCCTGCACAATGTGCAGTTCTTGAACAACCTCTATGTGGATCCGGACGTGTACGACGAATCTCATATGGCGGAGGCGGACTTCTGGGGCATTGGCCCCAACCTTGGACGCCTGCTCTTCAGCGGCGCCAACTACGCCTATCCGCCCGGAGCCCTGGTTCTGGACTCCTGCGTCTTCGTCGGGAACCACCAGCCCAACATCATGCCCGATGGCGTGACCGCGATGCTTCACACCGTGGGGAGCAGTGTTGAGATCAGATCGGCGTCCCAAACCGAGCAATTCAATCTTTACATCCGCAACTGCCGGATGATTGATGGCGATGACGGAGGCTTCTGGATCCAGAATCGGGGTGGAATCACGTCCATCGAGAACCTGGAGATCATCGACGTCGGCCGCTTTGGTCTCACTTGTTACGCAGCCAGCGATTCGGACCATGCCTACAGCACGCTCCGAAACATCTACGTGAAGCATGTCTTTCGCCAGGAGTACTATGGGAGCATTCCTCGCGAGAATTCGCTTCACCATGCACTGTTCCTGGGCAACCTGCAGCCGGATCAATATGATGTCAGCAACGTCACCCTTATGGACTGCGACCTGCCGGTCCTGCTGCGCTGCTCGAACAACGGGCCTGGATTCACAATGCGGAACTGTCTGCTGGACAACAACGAGGCGGACTGGTTCTTCCACCCACTGGGGCAGGAAGCGGGGTTCGAGTACTGTCTGCTTCCTGGGAGTTTCCCAGGTGCCGGCAACGTGTGGGGCGTGGACCCCGGATTTGATCCCGAACTGGAGGCGCCCTGGCTGGCGGCGGACTCCCCTCTGATCGATGCGGGGGATCCGGATCTAGGCTACAACGACCTGGAAGACCCACTCGCCCCCGGAGTCGCCCGCTGGCCCAGTCAGGGCGCGCTGCGCAACGACATCGGGTACACGGGCGGTCCTGCGGCCAAGTTGACGGGCGTGTTCTGGGTGGGCGTGCACGAGAAGCCGGAGGTGGGGTTCCGGCCAGTGGATATCAGCCTGGGCGCCCCGTGGCCCAACCCCTTCAACCCCGTGACACGCATTCCCTTCACCCTCATGCGCCCAGAGGTCATTAAGCTCAGCGTGCATAATCTGATGGGTCAAGAAGTGGCCGTGCTGGTGAATGGCCTACGCATGGCCGGCAGGCAGGAAGTCGTGCTGGATGGCGCCGGGCTGGCCAGCGGGCTCTACTTCGTCACGCTGGAAGTGGGCGCACGGCGCGAAAGCCGCACCATCACCCTGCTGCGCTGACCTCTCGCGCTGGCGGCTCACCTCAGAGCCACGGAGTCACAGAGGCCGGATAGGTCTTGGCTTGGGTTGCGCGTGACACGTTCGAGGATCTGCCTGAGCACGAAGACTCAAAGGCTCGAAGACGGGCGGACTTGGGGGTTGAGCACGCCCCCATCCCATCGCGCCCCGGCGATGCCGGGTCGCGCCTTCCCCATGCCCACGCTTGCGTGGGCCCGGGGCATCGAGGGAAGGGAATTGGCTTCGCCTCGCCCAAGCCATGGGATCCCCCGGTCAAGCCGGGGGATGACGAAAATGGTTGCGTGAGGTGAAGGCCGCAGGACTGAACCAGAAACTGCGTGAAGCGCGAAGCGCGAACCAACTACAACTGGACCAGGAATCACTTCATCCGGCCGTCTGTCTGACGGCGGCCGTGAGGCCGCCTAGTTACGGCCGCTGAGAAAAAGCGCCTCTTTGGCTCCACCTTTCTGGCGCAAGCAGAAAGGTGGAAAACATGGGGCCCGCCAGGTCGGTGCCAGAGCAGTGTCCATTTCTGGTGCCAGCGAAAAGGTGGAAACCAAGGGATCCGGCAAACTCCGGGGTGAAGGGGCGGGAGTCCCTCAGCTTGCCTTGCCAGCCTGGGGCAGGGAGCCGGGAGCGCCGCCCAGCTCGTCGTAGCGCTTGCGCAGGGCCTGCAGATCCTCCCAGGCGGGGCGCTTCCAGTGGATGTTGCGCAGCAGGGCGGCGGGGTGGTAGGTCACCCGCAGGGGCACGCCCTGGTAGCTGAATTCCTCGCCCCGCATGGATCCCAGACTGCTCTCGCGGCCCAGCAGCGTGTTGGCCGCCACCTTGCCCAGCGCCAGGATCAGCTTGGGCTTCAGGAAGTGCAGCTGGTGGTCCAGGAAGGGACGGCAGGCCACCAGCTCGTCCACGCCGGGATTGCGGTTGCCGGGCGGCCGGCACTTGAGCGTGTTGCAGATGAACAGATCCTGGCGGGCGAAGCCGATGGCCGCCAGCATCTTGTCCAGCAGTTCCCCCGCCGGGCCCACGAAGGGCTCGCCGCGCAGATCCTCCTGCTCGCCGGGGGCCTCGCCCACCAGCACCAGATCCGCGTTGGTCCGGCCCACGCCGAACACCGTCTGGGTGCGGCGGCCCGCCAGCCCGCACAGCTTGCAGGCGCAGACCGCGGCCCGCAGCTCGTCCAAGCTGGACCAACGCAATTCCAACGGGCGGACTGGCGGGGCATTCAGCGGCGCCTTTGCCGGCGGCGCCTTGACCGGCGGCGCGGCGGCGGGAGCGGTCGGCCGCAGGCTGCCGCCCGACCACGGGGAGGGTTGAGAGGTAGAAGCCGGCGCGGCGGGCGCCCCCGCACCCCGGCTCTCCAGGGCCTTGCGCAGGCGGGCCGGATCCCGGAACAGCGCCGGATCCACGCCGGCGGGCAGGGGCAGCGCGCCGAACTCGGCCTGCCCTTCCAAAAGCTCCAGCAGTCGGGCCTTGAGGGTGTCGCTCACGGCCGGGCGTCCAGCAGGTGGGCGGCGCGCCGCAGGATGTGGCGGGCGGCGTCGAGCTTGTCCAGCAGCGGCAGTTCCTCCACCGAGCCGTCGCGCCCCAGCAGCGTGACGCGGTTGGTGGGCGAGCCGAAGCCCGCGCCCTCCGTCCGTGGATTGTTCACGCAGACCAGGTCCAGATCCTTGCGGCGCAGTTTGTCGGCCCCGTGCTCCAGCTCCTGCTCCACCTCCAGGGCGAAGCCCACGTGGACGCGGCCGGCCCGCCCGGGCAGCTGGGCCAGCGAGCCCAGGATGTCCTCCGTCGGCCGCAGGGGCAGCAGCCACTCGCCGCCGTCCTTCTTGCGCTTGCCGGGCTGGAACTCGGGCGCGTAGTCGGCCACGGCCGCGCACATCACCACCAGGTCCGCGTCGCGGGCCTGCTCGCGCAGGGCCGCGGCCATCTGCGCGGCGGAGCGCACGTCCGTGCGACAGACCCCCAGCGGGGTGGGCAGCTCCACCGGTCCGGCCACCAGCCGCGTCTCGGCGCCCATCCGCTGCGCGGCACGCGCCAGGGCGAAGCCCATCCGGCCGCTGGAGCGGTTGCTCAGCACGCGCACCTCGTCGATGTCCTCCACCGTGGGTCCGGCACTGACCAGCACGCGGCGGCCGGCCAGTTCGCCCGTGCGCTGGATCTGCCACTCCAGCCACTCGTGGATCACCTCGGGCTCGGCCATCCGGCCGGCGCCAGTCTCGCCGCAGGCCAGCCAGCCGGAGTCGGGCTCCACCAGAGTGTGGCCGAACTCCTGCAGGCGCTGGCAGTTGTGGCGCACGGCGGGATTGGCCCACATGCGGTGGTTCATGGCGGGAGCGAAGAGGATGGGCTTGTCGAAGGCGCAGATCAGCGTGGAGAGGAAGTCGTCGGCGAGGCCCTGGGCGGCCTTGCCCAGGATGTTGGCCGTGGCCGGCGCCACCACGAAGCGCTCGGCCCAGGCGGAGAGGTCGATGTGCTCGGCGCCCTCCACCCGGCCCTCGGCGAAGGGATCCGCCAGCACCGGGTGACCCGAGAGGGTGGAGAAGGTCAGCGGCCCGACGAACTGGGCCGCATGACGGGTCATCACCACCCGGACGTCGTGACCGGCGCTGACCAGCCGCCGCAGCAGCAGGCAGGACTTGTAGGCCGCGATGCCGCCGGTGACGCCCAGCAGGATCTTGGCGCTAGCGGGATTCTCCATCGACCGGATCCAGGTAGTCGTACTTCACCGTGCCGTCCAGCATCTCGCGCACGGCCTGCACCGAGGGCTTGGTGAAGAAGGGCAGCTCCAGCTCCTCGGGCTCCTCGGGCGCATCCTCACTCAGGTTGAGGGTGGCCTGGTATTCCTCGTGGATCCGGCTGAGAATGGACTTCTGATGCTCGTTCACCTGGCGCGCACGCAGGCCCATCACCAGGATGGCCTCGTAGATGTTGTGGTTGCGCAGCTCCAGGTCTTCCTTGGTGGTCTCATGCAGGCTCTGCACGGCGTTCCTCCCCTTCTTCCGCCGGCTGCAGGAAGGCCTCCAGGCAGCGGAGCAACTCGAGATAACTTGATTCCAGCCGATCGTTGACCACCCGGCAATCGAAGCGGGCGGCCAGTTCCAGTTCCTCGCGACAGCGGGCCAGGCGGATCTGCACCTGCTCCTCGCTCTCGCTGCCCCGCGCCCGCAGGCGGCGTTCCAGTTCTTCCAGCGAGGGCGGCGCCACGAAGACCAGCCGGGCCTCCGGATACTGGCCCTTGAGGTTCAGCGCGCCCTTCACGTCCAGATCGAAAACCACGTGCCGGCCCGCCTGGCGCAGCCGCTCGATCTCGGTCTTGAGCGTGCCGTAGCGGTGGGCGAAGAAGGCCTCCCACTCGGCGAACTCGCCGGCCTGCACGCGCCGTTCGAACTCCTCCGGGCCGATGAAGTAGTACTCCCGGCCCTCCTGCTCGCCGGCCCGCGGAGGCCGCGTGGTGCAGGAGACGGCGAAGGCGAAACGCCCGTGCCCGGCCAGCAGGCGCTTGAGCAGCGTGCTCTTGCCCGCGCCCGAGGGCCCGGCCATCACCACCAGACCGCCGGTCATCGGGAGCATCCCGTCACGTCGCCCCGGCCGATCACTCGACGTTCTGCACCTGTTCGCGGATCCGTTCCACCTCTTCCTTGATCTGCACGACCAGGTGGGTGATCTCCGTGTCCGGCGTCTTGGAGCTGGTGGTGTTGGCCTCGCGCACCAACTCCTGCAGGATGAAGCCCAGCTTGGACCCCACCGGCTGCCCGCTCTCCAGCGTCTGGCGGAACAGCTCGCTGTGACTCTGGAAGCGCACGATCTCCTCGGAGATGTCCTGCTTGTCCAGCAGCAGCGCCACTTCCATCTCGAAACGCTCGGGCCGCAGCTCCGAGCCCTCCAGCAGCTTGTTCAGGCGCTCCTGCAACTGACGCCGGATCTCCGGCCGGTTGGCCTCCCAGGCGGCGCGGATGCGCGCGAAGGCGCTCTCGATGGTCTCCAGCCGCGCCACGAAATCCTGGCGCAGGGTCTCGCCCTCGCGGCGCCGGGTCTCGTGGAAGGCATCCAGGGCCAGACCCAACGCCTCGCCGGCCACGCCGAAGAGGGCGTCGTTCTCGCCCGCGGGCTCGCCGGTGGAAAGCACGCCGTCCAGCTGGAGCAGCTCGCGCGTGCCCAGGGTCTCGGGCACCTGCAGGTTCAGCGCCAGCCGGCGGGCGGCGTCGCGGTAGGCGCGGGCCAGGCCCTCGTCCACCTCGATCTTCAACTCGGCCTCCGCCGTGCGCGTCACGCTCATGTAGAGGTTGAGCTTGCCGCGGCTGATGGCCTGTTTGAGCCGCTCCCGGATGGGATGCTGGTAGGCCATCAGCGGCCGGGGCAGCTTGAGCCCGATTTCCAGGAAGCGATTGTTCAGGCTGGACAACTCCGCCTGCACCTGATATCCGGCGCCGCTGGCCGTTCCCCGGCCGAAGCCGGTCATGGACTGGATCATGAGATTCCGCGGTTCGGGCCCCGACCCCTTGCGGGTCGACGGCGCGTCGACACTGGCCGGGCGCTTAGCCCAGATAAGCCTTCAGATTCTTGCTGCGACTGGCGTGACGCAGGCGCCGCAGGGCCTTTTCCTTGATCTGGCGCACGCGCTCGCGGGTCAGGCTGAACTTCTCGCCGATCTCCTCCAGCGTCATGGGATGCTCCCGGTGCAGGCCGAAGTACAGCCGCACCACCTCCGCCTCGCGGTCGGAGAGCGTGGCCAGGGCCCGCTGCACTTCCGTGCGCAGGGACTCGCCCATCAGGTTGCTGTCCGGCGCCGGCTGGGACTCGTTGTGCAGGATGTCCAGCAGGCGGTTCTCTTCGCCCATGTTGAAGGGCGCGTCCATGGACAAGTGCCGGCCCGAGCGCTTCATGGTGTCCGTCACTTCGAAGGCGGACATCTCGAGCTCGTTGGCGATCTCCTCGGCGGTGGGCTCGCGCTCCATCTGCTGTTCGAGCTGGTTGTAGGTCTTGCCGATCTTGTTCAGCGCGCCCACGCGGTTCAGGGGCAGCCGCACCACGCGGCTCTGCTCCGCCAGGGCCTGCAGGATCGACTGCCGGATCCACCACACGGCGTAGGAGATGAACTTGAACCCGCGGGTCTCGTCGAAGCGCTTGGCGGCCTTGATCAGGCCGAGGTTGCCCTCGTTGATCAGGTCGCAGAGGTCCAGGCCCTGGTTCTGGTACTGTTTGGCCACCGAGACCACGAAGCGCAGGTTGGCCTTGGTCAGCGTCTCGAGCGCCGTCTGGTCCCCCTTCTTGATCCGCTTGGCCAGTTCGATTTCCTGGTCAGCGGTCAGGAGTTCCACCTCGCCGATTTCCTGGAGGTACCGTTCCAGGGTCTGGTTCGCTCGCACAGCGGCTCCCGTTAGTCTCCGAGGTCGATCGCCTCGATGGTCGTCCGCTTTTCCCGGATGATGTGCACCAGGACCGCGGACTTGGCTTTCGTCAGTTCCTTCTCCGCCGCGGCGTATTCCTTGGCGTTGCGGACCGGCGTCTTGTCCAGGCGGAAGATCACGTCGCCCACGTTCAGGCGGCCCCGCGCGGGGGAATCCCGCCGGATGGCCGTGATCACCACGCCGCCGTTCCGCTTCAGCAAGGCCTCGTCCAGCCGGAAACGACGAATCAGATTCTCATCGGCGGTGGCCACCTCCAGACCCAGCAGGTCCGGCTCGACGGCTTCCGGCGCGGCACCCGGGCGCACACCCTCCACCTTCATGGCCGCGGCGCGATCCGCCAGCACGAAGGTCAGGGTCTTGGCGTCTCCGTCCCGCAAAATCCGGGCCTTGACCTTTTCGCCCGGGGCGGTCTGGGCCACCTGCATGCGGAAATCGGCCACATCCGTCACGGAATGGCCGCCCCAATCCTGGACCACGTCCCCGGCCTGCAGGTCACCCGCGGCCGCGGGGCCGTCCTCCTGGACGGAATCCACGAACACGCCCTGGACGTCCGTATCCAGCCCCAGGGCCTTCTTCATCTCCGTCGTCAACTCGCGGGGCACCATGCCCAAGTAGCCGCGCACCACGGCTCCCCGATCCCGCAAGTCCTGGTACACCTTCTTGGCCATGTTGATGGGGATGGCGAAGCCGATCCCCTGGGCCTGGGTGTTGATGGCCGTGTTGATGGCCATCACCTGGCCATGGATGTTCACCAGCGGACCGCCGGAATTGCCAAAGTTGATGGCCGCGTCCGTCTGGATGAAATTCTGAAAGATCGGCGCGCCGCCGGCGATGTTCAGGTTGGCGCGTCCCGTCCCGCTGATCACCCCCACCGTCAAGGATTGCTCCAGCCCGTAAGGATTCCCAAGCGCGATGGCCCAATCGCCGACACGAATTTCATCCGAATTGCCCAGGGGCGCCGCCCGGCCGGCCGCGTGCTTGGCGTCGATCCGAACCACGGCCACGTCGGTGTCCGGATCCGTGCCGATCACCTCACCCTTGACCTCCCGCTTGTCGGACAGCACCACCGTCAGTTCGCTGGCGTTCTCGATCACGTGGTTGTTGGTCAGGATGTAGCCGTCGTTGTCAATGATGAAGCCGGTGCCCGAACTGGACATCTTTTCCAGATCCTGGTGGAACCGGTCGTCCGGGATGCCGAACATTTCCGGGCCGAAGCCGAACCAATCCCCGGGGTTCTGCTTCAGGTTCGACGTCACCTTGATGTGCACCACACTGGGCAACAGGCGGTCGGCCACGGCCACGAACGGAGAAGTGCCCCGGTCATCCACGGTCAACGGGAGCGAAGCGGGCATGATCCAGCCCCCCGCACTCCCGTCTCGGGAACCTGCGTTCTGCAGCATTCCAGCCAGGGCTGCCGGCGTCCATCCCTTCGCAGAAGCAAAAAGCACGCCGAGAATCAAACAACCCGTTGCAATGATGCTGGTCAGAATACTAGTTTTCAGCAGTTGCAGACGTTCAGACTTCATGGCATTTTTTCCCCAGAATGATTAAGGTAGCTCTCCTCCCCTGACAGGACAACGCTGTTCGGAAGAAAAATTGGACAGCAGCGGGTGTCCCTTGTCCTTCAACGGTCATCCTGTCTGAAGGGCTGGTCAAAACCACCCCTTGCAGCCATTTGTTCCATGTCGGACAGTTTTAGTTCAGATGGTGGGATTTCAATCCGGATAGAGCAAGGCGGTGCGGCGAAGTTCGCGAAAGGCCCGCTTGTCCCGCGCCAGCTCCTGCTTCAGGTCCGCCAGCGGGCGGCCCTCCGCCAGCCGCGTGAGAATCCGCTCCGTGCCCAGCGCCTTGCAGAACATCCGCCGCTGGGCTTCGCCGGCTCCCGCCAGGGGATCCACACCCCCCGCCTTCAGGCACTCCAGCAGCGCCAACTGCGCCAGCCCGGGATCCAGGCTGGGCAAATCCGTCACCAGCAAGCGGATGCCCCGACAGCTCTTGCCCGCCCAGGAACCGGCGCAAGGCGTCCAGCGCCAGGGAATGGCGCGCAGCCCGGGCACCAGGGCGGCGTTGAAGGCGGCGGCCATGGCCTCCGCGTCCGCCTCGACGGTGCCGGCCACCCAGAAGGGCGAGGCCGTGCCGATGCCGATGGAGACCGTGCCCAGCTCGCCCACCGCCCCCGTGATCCCCATGGCCAGGGGCGTGTCCCAGTTGGGGACATTGGGCGAGGTGGGAATCCAGGGCAGGCCCGTCTGGAGCTGGGTCATGCCCCGGCGCCAGCCGCGCATGGGAATCACCCGCAGCCGGCAGCCGATCTGGAAGGACTGGTTGTAGAGCTGGGCCAGCTCGCCGATGGTCAGACCGTGCACGTACGGCACCGGGTAGAGCCCGATGAAGCTGGACCAGGCCGGCTCCAGCGTCAGGCCGCCCAGCAGCTGACCGCCGGTGGGATTGGGGCGGTCCAGCACCACCACCTCCACCTTGGCCTTGCGCGCGGCCTTCATCACTTCCGCCAGGGTGGACGTGAAGGTGTAGGGCCGGATCCCGATGTCCTGGATGTCGAACAACACCTGATCCAGCCCCGCCAGCAGGGCCGGATCCACCTGGTTGGAGCCCTGGTAGAGACTGCTCACCGGCAGGCCGCTGCCGGGATCGCGCTCGTCCAAGATCTGCTCCCCGGCGGGCCGGCTGCCGTCCAGCCCGTGCTCGGGGGCGAACAGCCGGACCAGCTTGAGGCGGGGATGCGTGGCCAATAGCTCGATGCTGCTGCGGCCCTGGGCATCCCGGCCGGTCTGGTTGGTGACCAGCGCCACCCGCTTGCCCTGCACGCAAGCCAGAGAGTCGCTGAGCAGAACCTCCAGCCCGCTCAGCACCCGGGGCGCCGCTAGGGGACTGCGGAAGGGACCTTTGGCCCCCGCCGGCAACGCCAGCAGCAGGCTTAGGCCAACGCCGAGCCATCCGGCCGCAGCCCAGCGCAGGAAACTCATTTCAACTCCTCCGGCACCGACTCCAGCCAGGCCGCCAGCCGGGTCAGCACGCGGTTGCGCAGCCGCACGGCGTCGCGCCCCGCCTGCTGGCCGGAAATCAACAGGCAGAAGGCCAGGCGCGGGCCGCGCTCGCGCTCCAGGTAGCCCGCCAGACCCACCACGCCCCGCAGGGTGCCGGTCTTGGCGGCCAGCCGGACACCGGCCGGCAGCTTGGGTCCGTCCAGACGCAGGGTGCCTTCCCCCGTGCCCGGCAACAAGCCGCGCAGGAGGCCCGGATGCCGGCGCTCCATCGCGGCCAACAACTCCACGAACTGGCGGGGCGCGATGGAGTTGTAACGCGAGATACCGGAGCCGTCCACCTGCCGACGCCAGCCCCGCACGCCCAGCGAGTCGCTCAGCACGCGCTCCACCAGGGTCGCGGCGCGCTCCCAATTGGTGCCTGTCAGGCCGGGCCGGTCCAGGGCAAGCCCCTGGAAGAGGCATTCGGCGCCCAGGTTCCAGCTCTCGGTCAGCACGCTGTCCAGCAGTTGGGCCAGCGGCGGACTCAGGTGCTGTTTCCAGACCGGCGCCACGGGCAGGGCCAGGGCGCCGTTCAGAACGGGCGGACGGGCTTCGCCGAACACCTCCTGGGCCGCCTCGAAGCAGACCGAGCGGAAGAGGGAATCCGGGTGCTCCACGCTGCAGGCGGGGTCGGGCGGACGCACGCGCCAGCGTGGCGCCGGGCCGCTGGGCGGCGGGGCCAGCGGCGCGATAAAGAAGATCTCGTCCCGGGCCTCTTCCCAGCGGCGGGTCAGGCGGGCCTCCGCGCCACGGGCGGCGGCTTCGTGCTCCACACGCAGCAGGGCCGAGCCCGGCAGCTCCCAGCCCCCCGGGCCGGAACGCGCCACCAGGCAGTTGCCCTGCACGGTCAGGTCGGAGGGCCGCGCGGCGAAGGGCGCGCCAGCGTCGTCCCACATCCAGCCGGGACCCTGGCGCTCCGCGGCGAAGCGGTTGGGCAACACGCAGACCGGGCCGGAGACCTGGTCCACGCCGGCCTGCCAGATCTGCAGGAAAAGCTGGCGCAGATCCTCGGCCCCCAGGCTGGGATCGCCGCCGGCCTCCACCCACACGTGCTCCACCTGCAGAAGTCCGCTCTTTTTCTGGAAGCGCAGCTCGCCGGGATCGTAGGCCACGCGCGTGGCGATGCGATGGTCAGGGCCCCAGAGCTCCAGCGCGGCACTGGCCGTGCAGAGCTTGATCAGCGAGGCGGGGGTCTGGCGCAACTCGTCCAGGCGGCCGTAGAGCCGGCGCGCGCCGCCCGCCGTCAGCTCCGAGACGGCCAGCTGCACCAGCAGGGAGTCGCCGCCCAGTCCGTCCAGCCAGGCCGCCAGCGAATCCGGCAGGGCCAGCCCGGACGCTGGCCCGGTGGCCGGCGCTCCAGCGGCCGGCCCGCGGGGCGCCTGCGGCGACCCGGCCGGATTGACGCCGCGGGCCAGCAGGGCCAGCAGCAGGACGGCGGCGCTCCAACGTCTCATCAGGCCTGATCCCCTCCGCGCAAGCGCTGGTTGAGGGCCCGGCGCCGCGCGATGGCCGCGTGCCGGATGCGCGTCTTGTTGCCGATTTTCATGTCCGCCGAGCGCTTGACGTCCGTGTTGTCCGGGTGCCGGCGATAGCGGTAGAGCACCTCGTGGAGCTTGCCCACGGTGTACTTCTCCGCCACCCGGGCCACCAGGTCGTAGTCCTCGGCGAAGTCGCCGTAGTGCTCCTCGTCGAAGCCGCCCAGCTCCTCGATCACCGCCCGCTGCCAGACGCGCACGGCGCCGGCGCCATCCACGCGCAGGTGGTTGTTGGGATCGTACTCCAGGTGCTTGATGATCCCCAACTCCGTCAGCGGCTCGCCGTCCTCGGAGATCAACTCGTAGTAGGAGATGGCCAGACCCCAGTCCGGATGGGCCTCCAGCCCCTCCACCGCGGCCTCCAGGGTGCGCGGTGTGTACTCGTCGTCCGAGTCCAGCTGGGCCACGTAGCGCCCGCTCGCGCGAGACACGCCCAGGTTGAGGGCGCGGGCGATGACGTTGCGGTCGTTCTCCAGCAGCCGCACGCGCGGGTCCTTGTCCACCCAGGCCTGGACCACGGCGGCGCCGTCGTCCGTGGAGCAGTTGTTCACGCAGATCACCTCCACCTGCGGCCAGCGGCCGTCCAGCACCGAGGCGATGGCCCGGTCCAGGAAGCGGGCGCGGTTGTGGAAGGGAATGACCACGCTCACCGTGCCCGGCTCGCCCACCGGCTTCACGGTGGCGGGCAGGTGGCTCAGGTAGGCGTCGTGGGCGCGCAGGTAGTTCTTGAAGGCGGTCTCGAACTCCATCTCCTCCGCCGGCCCGTAGAACAGGTAGCTGAAGCCGCCCTGCGGACCCTCGCCCGGCGAGAAGACCTTGCTGGCCCCCAGCTGGCGCGCGGCCGCGCTCTCCAACGGCCGCGGCCGCATGGTGCAGAGCACGGCGTCCAGCCCGAACCACTCCCAGCGATCCAGCATGCGCAGGCGCAGTTCGTACTCGTGGGCCGTGTTGAAGGCCGGGTCGTAGTTGCCGCTCTGCAAGAGGGCTGTTCGGCGCAGGAAGACCAGCGGTCCGACATTGACGCGCTCGGTCAGGTCGCCGGGCCAGAGCCGCGGCGTCAGCACTTGCTCCTCCGGCCCCGTCGGGCCGTCCGCCACCTCGCGCACGCGGCCGTAGAACGCCCCGGCCTTGGGTTGGGTCCGGGCCGCCAGCACGGCGCGCTCCAGCGCCTCGCGCTCCAGTTCCAGACCCTCCGGCAACTCGGCCACCAGCTCGGCGGATGCACGCGCGAACAGCGCGGCCTTCATGGAACTGAGGTTGCGGAACTCGTCCGTGACCAGGCGCAAGCGCGGATCCGCGGGCAGGTCCACTGTGCCGCGGCCGTTGGTGCAGACCAGCACTTCGAAATCACCCAGGCTCTGGTTGAGCAGGCTGTCAAGGCTGCGGAGGCAGGCCGCGCCGCCTTCCAGCGCCGGCAGGAGAAGAAGGACCTGAGGCATGGGACTCCTAGGCTTGCGAGGCCGGGCTCGTTAGCGCGCCAGGAGCATCTTGCCCGTCCACGCGCGGCCGCCGGCCTCCAGTCGGTAGATGTAGACCCCGCTGGCCAGTCCGCGGGCGTCGAATTCCAGTTCGTGCGGCCCGGCAGGCTGCTCGCCGTCCACCAGCCCGGCCACCTGTTGGCCCGCCAGATTCCAGACGCCGAGACGGACGGGGCCGGCCGCGCCCAGATTATAACGGATGTGGGTGAGCGGATTGAAAGGGTTGGGCACGTTGGGCAGCAGGTCCCAGCCCCGTGGCGCCTGGACTTCCACCGCCGTAGTGGGAATCAGGCTGATCACGGGGTGCTCGACCCAGGGGCTGGCGTTGTCGTGCACGTCCAGCGCGCGGATCCAGCAGTAGAGCGGATCTCCCGGCTGCAGCTCCCCGAGCGGGAAGCTCAGCATGCAGGTTCGTTGCGTTCCCGCATAGGCCAGGACAGCTGTCGCCACGTCCTCCTCCCCTGAGATCCAGACTTCGAAGTGGGAGAAGTCCGCGCCGTAGGGATGGTCCCAGCTCAAATTCAGCAGATCCTGCGTGGGCGGCCACTGATCGTAGTACCAGTCCGAGTTGCTCACGTTGGAGACCGCCACCGGCCCGCGGTTGTCCAGCGAGAAGCCCGGGCAGACCGGCGCGAAGGCCGGCTGTGGGAAGTCCACGCTGTGCGCGGCCACCCGGAACTCGTGCAGGTTGGGATGGCCCTCCCACTGGTCGTCCCAGGTGCTGAGCAAGGTCTGCCGCCAGCCGCCGGGCGTGCCCGTGGCCGGCAGGAAGCCGACGGAGAACCAGGGATCGCCCGGCGCCGCGTCCGGATAGCGCTGCCAGAGCGAGTAGCCCAGCACGGGGTTGCGCGGGGAGCCGTCGTTGGGCGAGGCCTGGAAGCGCAGCCAGACCCGGCCGCCCTCGTCGTCGGGCAGGTCCGTCACCTCCAGCAGGCGCGGCGGCAGCAGCAGGTCGTACTGGTCGAAGGGCAGCGCGCCCATGTCCCCCGGCGTGCCGTCGGGATCCAGCTGCAGGGGGTCGTCCCACACGTCCACCACGCAGTTCACCTGACTGGAATCATTCGGGGCCAGCCAGGTGAGGTGATAGTCGCCGGCCGCGCGCTCCACGAAGCCCGGCTCGCAGGTCCAGTCCGGCGCGTCCATGGCGGGCGGGAAGCCGCTGGTCTGAGGAAAGAAGTCGGTGAAGGGGATGTGGGCGAAACCCTCGCCCGTCAGCTCCGTGCCCGCCGGCGCGGAGAAGGCGAGGATGGACATGTTGCTCTCGAACTGGGCGCTGGGCGACGCCAGGAAGACGCCGCCCGCCGTGCCGCCCGTGTTGTCGGCCACGGTGCAGTGATCCAGGAAGAGCAGGCCGTTCTCCCGCACCACGGCGGCCCCGCCGGCGCCGGCGCAGGCGTTGTGATCCACGATGCAGTGGAAGAGCCGCGCCTCGCTGCCCGGCCCCACTTCCAAGGCGCCGCCGTCGCCCGGGTTGTTCACGCCCGTGATCCGCACGTGGCGCAGCTCCAACCGCGCGCCGTCCCGCAATTCCACGCCGCCCCAGTCCTCCCCTGCCAATGTGATGGGTGCCTCCGCTGTGCCCTGGATGCGGAGCTCGCCGGGTCCCGCGACGATGAGACGCTTTCCAGGCTGGAAGTGCAGGCGCATGCCGGGATCGATGCACAGGTCGCGCGTCGACGGATGGAGGACGAGTTCGATGAGATCGTCCAGCAGGGTAACGACCCCTGACGGGTGTGCCTCCCAGGAATAGCACGTCCAGTAGGGTTGTCCGCACGAGACATCGCAGCCGGTATCGTCGGTGGGGATGATGCGATTGGGAAAGGAAACCCCGCAAGGATAGGGGATCTGCTGCGGGCGACTCACCATGTATCCGAACCCCGGCCCGCAGAAACGCGCCCGACGCTCGACAATGGTGTAAGTGGCGTCTCCCTCGCAGTTGTCCACCAGCGAGTCCGCGTCCGCCACGAACTGGTACGCCAAGGGGGAGCCGCCCGTCGAGATGGCGCAGGGAATGACGTGGAGCTCGCTCTCATCGTCGTCATTGACAATGGTGATTGAGCCCGCGTATGGCGCACAACTGTTGGGATCCCAGCAGTCGACGACCGCCATGTCCTCCACCCGGATGTCGAACTGGTAGATGGCACGGGCGGGCCAGGCCGCCAGCAGCAGAGAGAACAGCCACATGCGGGCACTCATGAATTCCCTCCTTTCGCCGTTCATCCCGTGGGCACGTCCTGTGCCACGGTGATCCGTGGGCACAACGCGCCGCCGCTCACTTGAGCAGCAGCATCTTGCGCTGGGCGCACTGCCCGGGCGTCTCCAGCCGGTAGACGTACACGCCGCTGGCCAGTCCGCTGCCATCGAACAGCAGCTCATGCCGACCCGCAGGTTGGTGGCCGTCCACCAGGCGCGCCACTTCTGCACCGACCAGGTTGAAAACGGTCAAGCGCAGCTGGCCGGCTGTAGGCAGTTCATAGGCAATGCGAGTCGATGGATTGAAAGGATTGGGCAGGTTGGGCTCTAAAACAAAAGCCGCCGGACGCCCGGGCTCCAAATCCATTGAAAGGATGATGTATATCATGGCTGGCCCGGCATTTCCATGGCGATCCACGGCCCAAATCCACAGGAAGTAGATGCTGGGAGGGCCCCCTTCGAGTGTAAGGGTGCAGTGGGCGTCGGTTCCCTGGTAAACCAGCTGCGCGGTGTCTGGATCTTCCACTTGAGAGCCCAAGACCACGAAGTGGGAAAAGTCCTGCGGTGTCTCGTAGCTCCAATCCACGTCGCAATTCACCCAGAAGGGAGGCCAAGGATCCACCTCCCAATCCGTGTCCCACACGTCCGTCACCGGCTCCGGCGCCCGATTGTCCAGGGAGAAGCCGGGCACGACGGCGGAGAGGGCGGGCCCGCTGAACTGCACGCTGTGGGTGCCGATCAGGAACTCGTGGACGTTTTCGTGGCCCTCGAAGCGGTCGTCCAGCGTCGCCACCGGCACGACGTAGTGCCGGCCGGGGTCGCCTTGGGCCGCCACGGCTCCGGCGGCAACCCAGTCATCTTCATTCATGCCCGGATAGCGGATCCACACGGAGTACAATGTGGTGGGATTGATCCACGAGCCGTCGTTGGGCGAAGCCAGAAACTCCACCAGCACCGTGCCGCCCTGATCCTCGGCCCGATCCGTCACCGCCAGGATGGTGGCGGGGCGTAGCACCAGGTGCTGATCGAAGGGGAAAGCGCCCATGTCGCCGGGCGTGCCGTCGGGATCCAGTTCCAGCTCGCTGATGGACACATCGATGGTGCAGTTCACGAGACTGCCGTCTTCCGGCGCCCAGAACGAAATGTGGAAGTCCCCGGCGGACGGATTGAGATAACCCGGATCGCAATGCCAGCGCGGCGGCTGCAGGCCGGCGGGAAAGTCCTCCAGCTGCGGGAAGACATCGGTGCTTTCGAGATGCACGAAGCCCGCGCCGCGGATCTCGCTGCCCGCGGGTTCGGCGTGGGTCACGAGGCTCAGGTTGGCCTCCAGCAAGCACTGGCCGCCCTCCAGCTGCACGCCTCCCGTGGCGGCGCCGCGGTTGTGCGCAATCGTGCAAGCCTGCAGGCTGAGCACGGACTCCCCCGCCAGCCAGGCCGCGCCGCCGTCGCCGCTGGATTCGTTGCCGCTCACCAGGCAGCGGGTCAGCCGCACCTGGGCCTGATCCGTCAGCCGCAGGGCGCCGCCCGCGCCCTCGTGTGTCACCGCGTGGATGCGGCAGTGGCTGAGCAGGCCGGTCCCGTCGCCCAAGAACTCCAGCCCGTCCCAATTCTGACCCGTGATGGTGATGGGATGCTCCGCGCTGCCCGGCGCGAGCAGCTCGCCCCGGACGGTGAACGTCACGCCCGGCAGGCACGTGATGGTGCTTCCGGGCGGAATGGTCAGGGTTTCGCCCGCCGGCACCTCGAAATCCTCGAGCAGCACGATCTCGCAATCCAGCTCGCAGTCCTCCGGCCAGGCCCACTCCACGCATCCGTCGCTGCCCGGGGCCGGAATGAGCCGCACGGGAAAGGGCATGTCACACGGATAGGGGACCCCGATGCTGTTCACCAGCTCGTATTGGAAGCCCGGACCCTCGAACAGGGCCTGCCGCTCTGTGATCGTGTAGCTCGCTCCGTCCTCGCAATGGGTCCAGTCGTCGGCATCCACGACGAAGGAGTATGCCAGGGGGACGCCACCCTGGAAGATGGAGCACGCAAACTCGTGGGTGACCCCCGGATCTTCGTCGCTGACAATGGTGACGGAGCCTGCCGTGGCCGAACAGCTGGCCGAGTTCCAGCAGTCAATCTCTTCCAGGTCATCCACCAGCACGTTGAACTGATACGCGGCCCCTGCGCCGCGCGCGCAAGTCAGCAACAGGAGTGCGCTGAAGGCCAGTATCCGCCGCTGCCATTTCATGTTCATCTCCTGTGTTACAAGAGAACTCCGTGGACCGCTGCGGTGCTCGCCAGGGCAGTGCTTCAGCTGGGCGTGTGGGGCGTGCGTCGGGGGGGAGGGAACAAAAAAAATCCCGGGGGGCACGCGGCCCCCCGGGACGATGGATCAGGGTCGGCTTACTTGACCAGGATCATCTTCTTCAGGTCGCTGAAGCCCGCGGCTTCCAGCTTGTAGAAGTAGACGCCCGAGGCCAACTGGCTGCCGTCGAACTTCACGCTGTAATTGCCCGCGGCCTTCTGGCCGTTGACCAGCGTGGCCACCACGTTGCCCAGCATGTTGTAGACGGACAGCTTCACCTGGCCGGCCTGCGGCAGGGCGAAGTTGATCGTGGTGGAGGGGTTGAAGGGGTTCGGGTAATTCTGGGACAGGGCGTAGGCGCGCGGCAGACGGTCCGCGATGCCCACGTAGTCCGCGCCGCCCAGCACCGGGGTGCCGACGTTGGCGTGCTCGTCCACGGCGGACACCCAGAAGTACAGGTGGTCGCCGTCCTGCAGCTCGCCGAAGGGCTGGCTGTAGACCACGGAGGTGGCGGGGCCCTGATAGTACTGCTCTGCCGTGCTGATGTCCTCGGACAGCGAGGTCAGCACCACGTAGTGCGAGAAGTCGTTGGCCGCGCTGCCGCTCCAGGACAGGGTGATCAGGTCGTTCTCGGCCGGGAACTGGTCGTACTCCCAGGTGCCCACGTTGGTGGAGGCCAGGACCGGCGGGGCCAGGTTGTCCAGGGAGAAGCCGGTCATCACGGCGGAGGCGGCGGGCACCGGGAAGTGCACGCTGTGGGTGCCGATCATGAAGGCGTGGATGTTCTCGTTGCCTTCGAACTGGTCGTCCAGCGTCGGGACCTGCACGAAGTAGTGCTGCTCGGGGTTGGCGATGGCGGCCACCGTGCCGGCGGACACCCATTCGTCCTCGCTCATGCCGGGGTACTGGATCCAGACCGAGTACATGGTGGTCGGGTTCAGCATGGAACCGTCGTTCGGGGAGGCCAGGAACTCCACCAGCACGAAGCCGCCCTGGTCGTTGGGACGGTCGGTCACGGCGAGGATAGTCGCCGGCATCATGATCTCGTGCTGATCGAAGGGGATGGCGCCCAGGTCGCCCGGGGTGCCGTCGGGATCGTTCTCGAGCTCGTTGACGGAGACGTCGATGATGCAGTTCACGACGGCGGGATCGTCAACCGACCAGAAGGACGGGTAGTAGTTGAAGTTGGCCGCGTCCACGTAGCCCGGATCGCAGTTCCAGCTCAGCACTTCCATGCCCTCGGGGAAACCCGTGCTCTGGGGATAGATGTTCGTGAAGCCGACGTTCGCGAAGCCCGTGCCCACCAGCTCCGTGTTGGCCGGGGAGGCGAAGCTCAGGATGGACATGCTGCACTCGAACTGGGAGAAGTCGCCGCCCACGTAGACGCCGCCGACGGTGGCGCCCATGTTGTCGGAAACCGTGCAGCTGTTCAGCGACATAATGCCGCCGTCCTGCAGGTAGGCCGCGCCGCCCTCACCCGTGGTGCTGTTGTGGGCGATGATGGAATCGTAGATCCGCACCCAGGCGCCGCTGGCGACGTTGAAGGCGCCGCCGTCGTCCGTGGAGGCTACGTTCTTGACGGTGACGTAGCGCATGGTGGCGTCGGAGTTGGCTTCGAAGTCAAAGCCGCCCCAGCCCTGGCCGTTGAAGACGATGCCGTCCTCCAGCGTGCCCTGGGCGTCCACGTCGCCGCCTTCCTGGACGATGATCTTGATGCCCGCGCCCATGTTGCCCTGGATGCCCGGCTCGACGAACAGGGTCTCGCCGGCGCCAACCACGAAGTCGGCGGTCACTTCCACCAGACCTTCGGGATAGTTCTCCCAGGTCCACTCCAGAATCTGCGGCGCCTCGTAGCAGCCGTCGTCGGCCGTGGGAATGATCCGCGCGGCGAAGGGGATGCTGCAGGGGTAGGGGATCATCTGGGTCCGCACGAGGTCGTAGCGGAAACCGGGGCCTTCGAAGTGGGCGCGACGCTCGGTGATGGTGAAGCTGTCGTCGCCTTCGCAGTTGTCCACTTGCTCGTCGGCGTCGCAGACGAAGCCGTAGGCTTCCGGAATGCCGCCCTGGATGATCGTGGCGGGGATGACCCGCACGTCCATCTCGTCGTTGTCGTTGACGATGGTGATGGAACCTTCCGTGGCCGCGCAGGTGGCCGGGTTCCAGCAGTCGATGACGCCCATGTCTTCGATGCGCACGTCAAACTGGTAGATGGCCCACGAGGAGCTAGCACCAGCCAAGGTCAACAATGTCAGCAGAGAGAGTTTCTTCATGGGAGACCCCATTTCATTTAGAGTTGCTGTGGCTCTTCTTGATGGACTTCCACGCCCCGAACTGGACCTGCTTGGGCGTGATATCGTTGAAGCCCGGCTGCGCTTTCCAGGGAGTGGTGTCGCAGTAGTGGCGGGCCGTGTCCTTGTCCTCGGAATCGTAGACGCGCACGATCACCTGCTCCCAGAGTTGGACGCGCGTGTCACTGGCATCGGGCTCTTCCACGAAGACCGTCATGGTGGCCTTCACCAGGCCCGGAAACTGGTTCATCAGCTCCTTGAAGCGCGGCTCGTTGTACTCCGGGTTGACGGTCTGGATGCGGTCGTCCCCGTCCGCGAAAGGGGGGTCCACTTCGCCCGTGACGGTGATGACCTCGATGTGGCGATGGGTCAGGGGCTTCATGCCGCCGGGCTCCGTCAGGGTGAAGCCCTCCAGCTGGGCATAACCTGGCAGGACCATGGGCATGCCGGGGGACGAATCGGGGGCCGCCTTGCGGGATTCGTCGGCGCCCTGGGCATTGGCCTGGGAACAGCAAAGGACAAGGCCGACCAACCCATACGCGGCGGTACGCAGGACGCTCACAAGTTTCTCCCGGTTAGCTGTTTTTCGTGTCGAATGTAAAGTTCCGAAACGATCCCACCAATGAAATCGGGGGTGGGAGCGGTGTGTACGCAGCCCTGAGCAAGCGCCATGCCATTGGGCGGCTCAGGAGAGCAGCAGCTTGCGGATCTCCCGCCGACCCTCCGCTTCCAGCTTCAACAGGTAGAGTCCGGCGGGCAGTCCCGCGCCGGTGAAGAGGAAGTTGTGAAGCCCGCGCTGGCGGCTGCCGTTTCCCAACGTGGAAACTGAATTCCCAAGCAAGTCAAGAACTTCCAGCCGCATGGCCCCTTCCCGTCCCAGATAGACCTGGATCGTGGTCGCCCGCGACTTGGGATCGGGCACCAGGCGTAGAAGTGCGGGGGCGGCGCCGGCGGCGCAGGGGGCCAGAGGCCGCAGCTTGCCCGTCAGGGGAAAGGCCGGACCGACGGGATAGCCCGCCTCCAGCTTGCCCGGCTTCCATTGGCGGTGTTCCTTGCCTACCTGCAGCTCCACCTTGTCCATCTGCTTGCCGCGCAACTCGTCGTCGTACTGGAAGATCAGGTGCCAGTGGGCCGGATGGCCCGAGGGGGTCAGAATGGCGCTGGCGGGCCAGGGCCGGGCACTGCCCACGCAAAACAGCCGGGCCTGGAGCTCGCCCAGGCAGGCCTCGTCCAGCGTGGCGGCGGGGAGATCCAGTTGCAGAATGGCGTCGGTCGCGCCCGCCCAAAGCAGCAATCCCACCAACAGAGCCCTGACGCGCATGCGCGCCTCCCTTTCTTGACATCCGAATATAGGGAAGCCCCTCCCGCCGGAGGGGGCCTGCGGACCCGCCGGCGAGCTCGAATTCCCTTCGTGAGCCACGAAAGCCAGGCTCCTTTGGTGACTCCTCTCCCGCAGTGCTCCCGCATCACTCCCGCAGCCAATCACTTCACCAACAGCAGCTTGCGCACTTCCACGCCACCCGCATGCGTGACCCGCAGCAGATGCAGGCCCGCCGCCCAGCCGCTCCCGTCGATGGGAATCTCATGGGCGCCCGCGGCCAGCAGGCCCTCCTGCAGCAGGGCCACGCGCCGGCCCAGTAGGTCGAAGACCTCCAGTGTCACGGCGCCGGACGCGGGCAGCACCAGCGTCACGTGACACACGGGGTTGAAGGGGTTGGGCCAGGGCTCGCCCAGCTGGAAGGCGGCGGGTTGAGGAGAAGGCCCCACGCCCGTGCCGCCCCACTCCCAGGCGCACTCCGAACCGTCGACATTCCAGCGGGAGTACACGCCAAGGGAGTCCAGGCTGCCTGCCATGGACCCGGGCAGGTTCCACCATTCGCCCTGGCGCACTTCCACCCACACCCGGGCGCCGGAATCCCGCCAGGGCTCCAGGTCCAGGCCGGGATGCCAGGCTTCGCTGTCCCACACGCGCAGGGCGGTGCTGTCCATGGCCACACCGTTCACCCAGGTGACCAGTTGGACGTTGGCCGGCAGATTCCACTCGTTCTCCGCAACCGTCAGGTTGATGCCAACCTGCTCGTTCCAGCCGGCCACGAAGGCGTCCGGATCGGTCACTTCGCCACACACCGCGATGCTGTCCGTTTCCAGCTGGATGTCCAACTCTGGTATCTGCCAGTGGGCCGCCGGCCAAAAGGGCGGGGCCTGGGTGAACAGGCGCGGGTCATAGCTGAAAGCGCGGTACTGGTATCCAATCATAGCCTGGCCCCAGGGTCCGACCGGGTTGCGGATCAGGAACCCGGCAGCCCGTTGGGCCAGGGAGCCATAGAAGAAAAACGTGCCGCGACGATCGTAGGTGGAGGACAGTCCCTCGCACCCATCACTTGCGTCCCAGATGCGCACGTGAGTATTGGCGCTTCCACCGCACTCGGTGATCTGTGGCACAGGCGAAGGAACCATGGCGCCAAAGGCGGTGGTCTGCCAGAACTCGCTCTCCAGGCAGCACCCCAGCGCCAGAATGGAGGCGGTGACCACCACGTCGCGGCGCTGCTGTTGGCATTGGGTGATCACGGGATCCGGATTGGGAAGTCCACACGCGGCGCCGGGGGAATCCGAGCCATTGGCGAATCCATTTTCCAGGCTCGCGGCGAGGATCACATTGTTCTCGCCGATGAGACCGATGAAGCGCGGTGAGTCTGCCGGCACGGTGCCGAACAAGCTGTTCTCCGGCGGCGGATCGCCGGGACAAGGCTCGAGGATTGTGTCCGAAGTGATCAGATCGCCGGTGATGAACAGGCTGTCGGAGACCAGCACCGTGACGGAGCCGTCCACCACGCCCTTGAGCCGGGCCACGCCCTGCACCCAGATGAGCTGGGGCTGGTCGCCCGTCGGCAAGGAGGTGGTCGTCCACGGCACCGTGTAGACCGTGTCCGCTCCCTGTACCTGGGCCTGGCTGAACTGGGCCGCGTGATAGACCGGGCCGTCGAAACGGATCAGCGTGGTGAGGGGCAGGCTGTCCAGCGCCGCCGCCCAGCGATGTTCCGGCAGGCAGGCGGAGCGCATGCTGTCCAACTCCTCATCGGAGTCCAGCAGCAGCCGGGCATGGGAGAAGCTGTTGTAGGTCCACACGGGCGGAGGGGGGATTGGCTCCACAACCATTTCGTCACACGTGGAAAGACAGATGATGCGGGCGCCAATTCCGAAATCGGGCTGTTGATTGAAATGGCACCACCCGTAGAAGGCGTTATTGACTCTCACGGGATTGCCTTCCGGCGCCAGAGGCACATCCTGTGCCCAAAGCAAGGCAGCCAGGCTGGTTGTCTGTTGCGCCGAGGCCGCGCCGCCCAGTACCAGAGCCAGTGTCAGCCACGTTCCCATTCGCACGCTCACCTCCTGTCCTGCCGGCCAATCCCGTCCGTTGGGATGGCTGTCCGGCAGTGCCTCATTTCACCAGCAGCAGCTTCCTCATCTCCACGCCCCCCGTGTGAGTGACCCGCAGCAGCTGCAGGCCCGCCGCCCAACCGCTCCCGTCGATGGGGATGTCATGAGCGCCCGCGGCCAGCGGACCATCCTGCAGCAGGGCCACGCGCCGGCCCAGCAGATCGAAGACCTCCAGCGTCACGGCGCCGGGCACTGGCAGTTCCAGCGTCACGTGACACACGGGGTTGAACGGGTTCGGCCAGGGCTGGGAAAGCAGAACAGTCGCGGGCCGGACTGTCGGCAGCTCCAGGGCATCCAGCTGCCAGGAACAGGCCTCGCCGTCCGTGTTCCACACCGGCCGCCATTCCCCCGCCACCCAGCCGTCATGGCTCTGCAGCACGTCGTTGCGCCGGACTTCCACGTGCAGGGTGACGGGATCGTGTTGCATCCAGGGGGAAGGATCCACTGTCGGCACCCACTCGATCAGCGGCTGATCGATCCCCAGCGTGCGCTCTTCCAGGATGATCTCAGAACCCTGAAAGTCCAGCAGCACCCGGATGGAAATGGAATCCTCGGCCATGGCCTCGGGCACCAGGGTCAGGCGCACGAGGCCCGCGTTCCAGTCCTCCAGGAAGGCCGACACGTCCGTGACGCTGCCGCAGGCGGAGTGGGTGCCCGTGATTAGCGTGGGATGCAGCTCCACGGGCGGGCGCCAGCGCAGCTGGGGCCAGTAGGGCGGTGGGTCCGCGGCCAGAGCGGGGTCGAACCGGTAACACCTGAACATGTACCCGATGTAGGCATTACCCCAGGCCCCCACCGGATTGCGACTGACGTATCCGGCCCGCTGCATCACACGCGATCCCATCAGGAAGAGAGTGCCCCGACGATCACTCAAGTCATTGCACCCGAGGCAATCCGGCCAGCTTCCGCCGGGTTCATTGTCCCAGAGCCGCACGTGCGTGTTGCTGAACCCGCCGCAGGGTTCCGCTTGGGGCGCGACAGGTGGAACCGTGGCTCCCCAGGCGGTCGTCTTCCAGAACTCCACTTCAAACGTGCAGCCGAGGGCCAGCACGTCTGCCGTGAGGATCAGATCGCGCCGTCGACTTCCGCACACCGTCACCACAGGATCGTTGGGCCAGCCGCAATCCACCCCTGGTGTCTGAAGGCCATTGGCGAAGCCGTTCTCCAATGTGGCGGCGACGATCACGTCGCGCTCGCCGATCAGTCCGATGCGGTTGGGCGAGCCGGCCGGCACGGTGCCAAACGGTGAGTTCTCAGCGGGCGGATCACCGGCGCAGGGCTCCAGGATGGTATCGGCCGTGAGCAGGTCGCCCATCAGGAAGAGCGAGTCGCTGCAGAGCACGGTGATCCGGCCCTGAACCACTCCTTTGATCCGCCCCACGCCTTCGATCCAGATCAGTGGAGCCTGCTGGGGCGCCTGCGGGAGCGGATAGACCGTCCAGGGCACGCTCCAGCTGGTGTCGCCATCCGCCACCTGGGATTGGGCGAACTGCGCCGCGTGATACACACCGCCGTCGAAACGCAGCAGGGTGGTCAGCTCCAGGCTGTCCGCGCGGGCCGGCCAATGGTGCCAGGGTTCGCACTCGGCGCGCAGGCGGGCCAGGTCTTCGCTGAAGTCCAACTCCAATTCATCGTGTCGACCAAGCACGTTGGGCAAGTAGCCCTCCTGGTCGGGCAACAGTTCCTCTACCTGGTTGGCGATCAAATCAGAGCCAAAGCCCGCGGGGTCGGGATAGAAACGGCCATTGGTATGGATCTGCCCAAATTCACGCCATACAATGCGCGCGGGGATCCCATCTGGAAATGCCTGAGCATCGCTGGCATAGGTCAAACCGGCCAGACTGGCGGCCTCTAGCTGGCCCAGGGCCAAAAGCGTCAGGCAGAGGACCGGCAATCGAATCATGCTCGCGGCTCCTTCACTTCAGATCCCATTGCCGGAATTGGGCTTGCGTCCCTCTATCCCGTCCCTGTCCCTTTCCAGGGGACATCACTTGACCAGCAACAGCTTCCTCATCTCCACGCCCCCCGCGTGCGTGACTCGCAGCAGCTGCAGACCCGCCGCCCAGCCGCTTCCGTCGATGGGGATCTCATGTGAGCCCGCGGCCAGCGGACCCTCCTGCAATAGGGCCACGCGGCGGCCCAGCAGGTCGAAGACCTCTAGCGTCACGGCGCCAGGATGGGGTAGTTCCAGCGTCACGTGACACACAGGGTTGAAGGGGTTGGGCCAGGGCTGGGAAAGCAGAGCGGTCGCCGGACGGGCGGGAATCACGGTTGTTTCCTGCCACGTCCACGAATAGAGCGCGCCCCCCTCGTTCCAGCGCTCCAACAGGTCGTATTCTCTGAGCAATCCCACATGGATGCCCCGCTGAACCTCTACATGCAAGGTGCCCGGCTCCGCTAGCCAAGGCGAAAGCTCCAGACTGGAAGTCCAGTGCATCACCGGCGTGTCCCGATTCAACGCCACCTCGGCGCTGTCCACCACGAGGCCATTGATCCAGGTCTGGATGCGCAGATCCTCGCCCGTCTCGCTCGAGTCGCCCAGTGCCTCGAATTCCAGCCGGACCTGCCCGGCAGCCCAGTCAAGCGCCAGGGCGGCGGGATCGTCCACCTCGCCCCAGTTGGATCCCGCCCCTACGTTCAAGGTGACCTGCACGGGAGTGTCGTCCAGCCAGCGTAGTTCGGGCCAGCCAGGCGGTGCCAAAGCCAATAGATTATCATCGAAATCCCAGCGCCGCTGAAAGTACCCGATGTAGGCTTGACCCCACGGACCTCCCCACGGATTGCGACTGAGGAACCCGCTGCGCTCGGCAGCCACAGAGCCGCTGAACCAGAGCGTGCCACGCCGATCATTGAGGGCAACGGCCCCCGGACAATCTGGCCAACTGCCACCCTGCACATCGTCCCAGAGGGTCACGTGCGTATTGCGCGGTCCCGGGCACTCCGAGAGCGTGTCGGCCACCGGCGGCACCGTGGCGCCAAACGCCGTGGTCTTCCAGAACTCCGTCTCGAAACTGGTGCAACGAGCAAGCAGGGAGGCATGGACCATCACATCACGACGCGCCTGGCCATTGCCCCAAATCACAGGCCGGCTGCTCAACCCACAGTCCACATTGGGCGTGCCTGCACCATTGGCCCAACCATTTTCAAGCGTGGCGGCCAGGATGATGTCTTTCTCGCCCACCAGACCGATGCGATGCGGTGAGCCAGCGGGTGAGCAACCGAATAGTACCGGGTCCGAGGCGTGGACCGTGTCCGTGTCCGCAGTGATCAAATCGCCCATGATGAACAGCGAATCCGCGGCCAGCACGGTCACCTGGCCACTGACCACGCCCTTGACTCTCGTCACACCCTCCACCCAGATCACCAAGGGCGCCGCGGGAATGGGCAGGGGAAGAGTGGTCCACGGAACATGCCAGACCGTGTCGATGCCTGCGCTGAGGTCCGGGATATACTGGGCCGCGTGATACACGGATCCGTCGAACCGAAGAAGTGTGGTCAGAGCCAGCGTGTCCAAAGATCCCAGCCAGTGATGATCGGGCAGGCATTGCTGGCGCAGGGCTTGCAGGTCGGCATCGAAGTTATAATCCAGCCGATCGTGCGGGAAACTCCAGCCACCCAGGAACACGGTGGGGAAATGTCTTTCGTCCAAACCGGCGAAATCATCTCCCGACTGCGAGTAGGGGCCATGGAAGAATGGTAGACCGATTGCTGGGGCTATCCCCACTCCATTGAGATGCACACGGCCCTCAAAACTCGCCTCAGTGCCGAAACGGAAGGCGCCGTGCTCCGGTGTGGACGGCTCATTCAAAACCAGTTGGAAGCGGGCAAGAGACGTAGCGAAGGCACTGCCAGCCACCCACATCAGTAGAAGAATCCAGCGCGGACGAATCATGGGACGACTCCTCACTTGACCAGCAGCAGCTTCCTCATCTCCACGCCACCCGCGTGCGTGACCCGCAGCAGATGCAGGCCTGCCGCCCAGCCGCTCCCGTCGATGGAAAAATCATGGGCGCCTGCGGCCAGTGGGCCGTCCTGCAGCAGGGCCACGCGGCGGCCCAGCAGGTCGAAGACCTCCAGCGTCACGGCGCCGGGTGCGGGCAGCGCCAGCGTCACGTGACACACGGGGTTGAAGGGGTTGGGCCAGGGCTCGCCCAGCTGGAAGGCGGCGGGATGCGCGGGCACCGGGGGCAGGGCGGTTTCGTCCCAGAACCAGGCGCAGTCAGTGCCGTCCGCATTCCAAATCGCCTGCACTTCCAGCGACTGGTCCTCGCCCCAGAAATCGCCGGTCTCCACCTCGAACCAGACCCGCGCCGGGCCGGCTGTCCAAGGGGAGAGACTGAAATTGGGGACCCACACCAGAACGGAGTCCCCCGCCAGGGTGAACCGGGAGAGGGCCTGGGGTTCGTGGTTCACCCAGGCGCGCACTTGGCCGTGCAGCGGGGTTTCCGCCTCCGGCTGGCTGCTGCGAATTTGCAGCGCCGGCGCGCCCCAGGCCCAGGCCTGAGCCAGCGCGGCGGGGTCCGTCACCACGCCGCAGGGCGGGGCCTCCGCGGTAGGTTCCACCACGGCCCAGCGCTCCGGCAGCCAGCGAGTGGCGGGCCAGTAGGGCGGCGGGCTGAGCAGGAAGTTGGAGTCGTGCGACTGGCGGCGGTATTGGTAGCCCACCGTGACGTTGCCCATGGAGCCGGGAGGGTTGACAATGTTGTAGCCCGCCCGCTGCACGGCCAGGGAACCGCAGAACCAAAGGGTGCCTCGTCGATCCTCGCTCGGGGAGGCATTGGGACAATCCGGCCACGTGCCGCCGGGCAGATTGTCCCACAACTGCACGTGGGTGTACGCCGAGTCGCCGCATGCCGCCTGCGGAAAGGGGGCCGGGGGATCGGCGTTGTAAGCGGTGGTCTTCCAGTACTCGGTGCCGAAGCTGCAGCCCGCCAGCACGGCGGCGCTGATGATCACGTCCATCCGTCCCTGCCAGCCCTGCTCCACCACCGGGTGATTGGGCAGGCCGCAGGTGACACTCGGGGTGTTGATTCCGTTGGCGAAGCCGTTCTCCAGGGTGGCGGCAATGAACACATTCTGCTCGCCGATGAGCCCGATGCGGTTGAACGAACCCTCCGGCACCATGCCATGCAAGGCCTCCGCGGTGGGCGGGAAGGGCGGATAGGTCTCGAGCAGGACATCCGCGGTGATCACGTCCCCCATGATGAAAAGGCTGTCCGAGGCCAGCAGGGTCACCTGGCCCTCCACCACGCCCTTCACCCGGGCCACGCCCTGCACCCAGATGAGCTGGGGCTGGTCGCCGCCAGGCAAGGGCAGGGTGGTCCACGGCACGGTGTAGGTCGTGTCAACTCCTTGGACCTGAGTCGGGCTGTACTGGGCCGCGTGGTAGACCGGGCCGTCGAAGCGGATCAGCGTGGTGAGGGGCAGGCTGTCCAGCAGCGCCGTCCAGCGGTGCTCCGGCGGGCAGACCTGGCGGATCAACTCCAGCTCGTCCTCGAAGTCCCATTCCAGCGGGGCATGGGGAATGCACCATCCCCCTTGGAACACCTCGTCATACTCACCTTCACTCATGTTGTTGACGGCAGGCTCCGTCTGGGAAAAGGGCCCCGTGAACAGGGGATAACCCGACGGGGAGCGACCCGCAGCGCCGTTCACATGCACCCTTCCGCTCCAAACCTGCCCGGAGGCAAAGTTCACCGGATTCCCCAGCGGGCTGATCTGGCCATTTGAGAGGTAGCCGAATCCGGTCAGGTCCACTTGTTGGGCGTGGATCACCGGGACATCGAGAGCCAGCAGCAGCAAGGCGACAGCTGGGAGAAGAGTACGGCACATGGTTCCTCCTGGCGCTGGCGGGCACGGCATCCCGCTGGCAAGGGCCGGAATGGCGTGTTCGGGATTCTTGACAAGCCGGCAGGCGGACTCGACGAGATGGTTGGGCAAGCAAGTGGAAACCAAGCTGTGCAGCTTGTGCGAGTCCGGATGGCAAACCATGCAGCAGAAACCATGCCCGTGGGGGATCAGGCAGCTTGGTTGAAGCAAGACTCCCGCACCCGGGCGTCAGATCAGCCGGTTCACATCCAGTCGCGGGCTGTCGGGCAGGGGCTGACCGATCAGATGCACGCCGCGGGCAGACAGCCGGCGCAGGCCGGCTTCCTGGTCAGGGGTGAGGAAGAGGTAGTTGGCCAGCTCTCGGGCGCCGGGCTGGTGGTGCAGGCCGCCCAGGATCAGCTCGGGCAGGGGCGCGCCCAGCTCCAGCAGGGTCTCGGCGGCGGCGGGATCCGACAACACGGCCAGGGTGGTTTCCCCGGGCGGGACGGCCAGGGCGGCGGCCAGCTGGGCCAGGGTCATGAACTCCAGGCTCTGCTCATCGGCGGGGCAGCAGGCGTAGAGTTCGCGCTCGAATTCGCAGGCGGCGATCAGGTCGTCCGCCAGCACCAGCCGCCGGATGCCCAGGGTGTCGCACCAGCCCACGCAGACCTGGCCGTGCACCAGCCGGTCATCCACGCGCACGATCCAGTGAGGCGCCTTCGTCATGCCGTCCGGTCCTCCACCATGGTTACAACAGGATGCCGGCCCGGCCCCGCTCCACCAGCAGGGGCAGCAGTTCCTCCACCGGCGTGGTCGCCCGGCGGTTCAAGAAGGTCAGCAGCAGGGGCAGGTTCACGCCCGTCAGCGGACCCAGCACGCGCCCGCGCTCCGCGCTGTCCAGGCCGCCCAGCAGCAGGCGCGCGGCCACGTGGGGCGAGGCCCCCGGCGCGTCCACCAAGAGCAGCAGACCATCCTCCGCCGGCAGTTCGGCCAGCCGCGCGCGCAACTCGGCCACCAGTCCGTCCCGGGAGAGACCGCGGTTGCTCAGGGCCGCCAGGCCCTCGCGCGGCCCGAGGATCTCCTCGGCCGTGGCCAGCAGGGCCGCGCCCAGCTCGCCGTGGGTGATCAGCAGCGCGCGCAGCAGGCTCATTCCGGGTCCCGTCGCAGATAGGCCCGCAGCCGCCGGCGCTCCTCCATGGTCTTCAGCAGGCGGCGGTTCAGCTCCTCCGCGCTGTTGTAGCCGTAGACCTTGAGGTGGTGGTTCAGCGCCAGGGTCTCGCAGATCACCGTGATGTTCTTGCCAGGGAAGATGGGCAGGCGCACCAGCGGCAGCTCGATGCCCAGGATCTGCGCCGACTCCTTCTCCAGGCCCGTGCGGTCGATGTTGCCGCGCTCCTCCCACAGGCAGAGCTCCACCACCATCTCCACGCGCTTCTGCATCCGCACGGCGCTGATCCCGTAGATCTGCCGCACGTCCAGGATGCCCAGCCCGCGGATCTCCATCATGTGCTGGAGCAGGTCGTTGCCCTGGCCCATCAGGATGCGGTCGGCCTTGCGCGTCACCTGCACGGCGTCGTCGGCCACCAGGCGATGCCCGCGCTCCACCAGATCCAGCGCCACCTCGCTCTTGCCGATGCCGCTCTTGCCCGTCAGCAGCAGACCCGTGCCGTAGACGTCCACCAGCGTGGCGTGCTGGGTCTCCGTGGGCGCGAAGAAATCGTCCAGGTAGTCCGAGAGCAGGTGATACAACTCCGTGGTGCCCATCTCGGACTGGAAAACCGGCACGCCGGCGCGCTCGGCCAGTTCCAGCATGGGCGGCACGGGCGGGTTGCTGTTGGTGATCACCAGGCAGGGGATGACGTGCTGGAACACCTTCTCGAAGGCCTGGCCGCACTTGTCCGCGCTCAAGGAGCGCAGGTAGGAGATCTCCGTGTTGCCCAGCACCTGGATGCGGTCGTGGGTGAACAGGTCCAGGTAGCCGGCCAGCGCCAGGCCCGGCCGGTGCAGGTTCTTCTGCGGGATCAGCCGATCCAGCTGCTGGGGGTCCGTCAGCAGGGTCAGGCGCAGCTCCTCGTGCTCCTCCTCGAAGAACTGGCGCACGCTGAGTTGCTTGCTCGCCGACTCGGTGCTCATGGGGCGCCTCTCCTTGGCTGGGCACGCGGACTCTCCGCGCGCGGCTGCAAAAGGTCAGGAGCCGCGGACCGGGAAACAAGCGGGCCGGTTCGGCCGGCCCGCGTCGTTGTCCGTCTACGGCTCAAGGGGCTAGTGCTTCTTCTTCAGCTTGTCCTTGAAGCGCTGCACCTGCTTCTCCAGCTTCAGCACCGCCGCGTCGATGGCCTTGTAGAAATCCTCGCTGGTCTCCTCCGCCACCAGACGTTCGCCCGGAACGTGAATGGCCAGTTCGGCCGTCTTGTTCTGGTGCACGTCGAAGGACAGGATCACGTCGCATTCCATGATGCTGTCGAAGTACTTGTCCAGGCGTGTGACTTCCCCCTCCGCATGACTCTTCAGCGTGTCACTGGCCCGGAAATGGCGTGAGGTGACGGTGGTTTTCATGGGACCTCCTTCGAGAGCTTGGGATCCTTCGGGTCGGTTCCGCCCGCCGGGGGATGCCCCGCGCGCGGATGGGCCGACTGGTACACTTCCTGCATGCGCTTCACGCTGACATGCGTGTAGATCTGGGTTGTGGAGAGCGAGGCGTGGCCCAGCAGCTCCTGCACCACGCGCAGGTCGGCGCCGCGGTCCAGCAGATGCGTGGCGAAACTGTGGCGCAGGATGTGGGGCGAGAGCGTGCGCCGGGAGCAGACCTGCTCCAGCCGCGCGCGCACCAGGCTCTCCACGCTGCGCCCGCTCAGGCGGCCGCCCCGACGGTTGACCAGCAGCGCGGGCTCCTCCGGCCGCCCGGCCTCCAGCAGCAGCTCGCGCCGCAGGGGCCGCCACTGCTCGAGCACGAGCCGGGCCTGCCGGCCCACGGGAATCAGCCGCTCCTTGGCACCCTTGCCGAACAGCAGCACCAGTTCGCCCTGCAGGTCGCGCAGGTTGAGCGCCGTCAGCTCGGACAGGCGCAGGCCGCCGGCGTAGAGCAGTTCGAGGATCAGCCGGTCGCGGCAGTCGGCGAAGGTGGCGGTGGGAATCCCCTCGATGGCCTCGCGCACCTCGCGCTCGCTCAGCACCTCGGGCAGGCGCTTCTCCTGCTTGACGGCGGGCAGGCCGGCGGCGGGATTGTCCTCCAGGCGGCCGCGGGACTGCAGCCAGCGGCACCAGGAGCGCAGCGCGGCCTGGCAGCGCGCGACGCTGCGCCGGCTCAGGCCCTGGCGCAGGCGCAGGCTGAGGTAGTCGCGCAGTTCATTGGGATCGAAGGGATCGGCGCCCTCCACCAGGGAGTCCAGGTAGCCCCGCAGATCGCGGCCGTAGGCCAGCAGGGTGGCGGGGGAGAGGCGGCGCTCGTGGCCCAGGTGATCCAGAAAGGCTTGCAGGGAGGCGGCTTCCCGGGTTCCAGGGGGGACTGTCACCGGCTGGACTCGCCTGTCCCGTGCACTCATGCCTGGCGCCTTTCCGCACCGGCCGACCCACGCGGCCGCTGCTGGGAATGGGCCGCCCGACCGGGGCGGCCTGCTGTCAAGATCGGCTGGCGCGGCCCCGGGCTTGAAGGTCCAGGCCGACAATTCCAGCCGAAACGCCCGGCCAGCGCGGTTGGCCCGCGCCTGGGCCGGATCAGGAGGCGTCGCTCTCCTGGCCCTCGCCCTGCTTCAGCAGCTCGCCGTCCTGGCTGAAGCCGCAGCGCGGGCAGTGCAGATCCGTGTCGCGGTCCCGGCCGGTCTTGCGGCCCATCCACGAGAAGCCGCAGCTGGGGCAGGCCACTTTTTCCGGGCGGTCCCAGGTGGCGTAGTCGCAGGCCGGGTAGCGCGTGCAGCCGAAGAAGGTCTTGCCGCGCTTGCTGCGGCGCTCGCTCAGTTTGCCGTCGCAATCCTTGCGCGGGCAGGCCGCCCCCAGGTCAAAGGGCTTGGTCTGCTTGCACTCCGGATAGCGGCTGCAGCCCAGGAAGGGTCCGTAGCGCGAGTGCTTGACGCTCATGGGCGCGCCGCAGGTGGCGCAGACCTCGTCGGTCTCCGTGGGATGGGGCGTGTCGCTGCCCGGATTGCGCGTGTAGCGGCAGTCCGGGAAACCCGTGCAGGCGATGAAGCGCCCGTTGCGGCCATGCTTGTAGATCAGCGGCTGGGCGCACTCCGGACAGGCCTCGCCCACCTCCTCGCGGGTGGCGGCGCGGATCTCCGCCCGGGCCGAGTCCGCCGCGCTCAGGGCCGCGGAAAAAGGTCCGTAGAAGTCCTGGACCACGCTGCGCCAGTCCCGGCCCGATTCCACCAGGTCCAGCTCCTCCTCCATCCGGGCGGTGAAGTCCACGCTGAAAATCTGGGTGAAGTGATTGACCAGAATGTGGTTCACCGTCACGCCCAAGGGCGAGGGGAAGAAGCGCCGCTCCTTCAGCTCCACGTACTTGCGCTTGAGGATCATGTCCACGATGGACGCATACGTGGAAGGCCGGCCGATGCCCAGCTCCTCCAGCGCCTTGATCAGGCTCTCCTGGCTGAAGCGGGCGGGCGGCTTGGTGAAGTGCTGCTCGGTCGCCAGCTCGGCCAGCGTGGCCGCCTCGCCCTGGGCGATGTGCAGGGGAATGGTCTTGTTGCGGATGGCCGGGGCGCCGGCCTTGGCCACGGCGCGACTCTTGGCCGCCGGCTTGGGTCCGTCGCCGTCCTCGGGCGCCTCGACCTCGGAGATGTCCTCGTAGACCTCCAGGTAGCCCTTGCGGGCCAGCACGCTGCCCGTGGCCCGGAAGAGGAAGCGCCCGCCCAGCAGGTCGATGGAGCGCTGGTTGAAGAGCGCGGGCACCATCTGGCAGGCCAGGAAGCGGTTCCAGATCAGGGCGTAGAGCCGCAGCTGGTCGCGGTTCAGGCTGTGCGAGAGCTGCTCGGGCGCCCAGGCCAGGCTGGTGGGCCGGATGGCCTCGTGGGCGTCCTGGGCCTTGCCCTTGCCCCGGTGCACGACGGGCTTGTCGGGCACGCAGTGCGGTCCGTAGCGCCCGGTCAGCAGCTGGCGGGCCTCCTGCACGGCGCTGTCGGACAGACGCATGCTGTCGGTTCGCATGTAGGTGATCAGACCGGCGCGCTCGCCGTTCTCCAGCTCGATGCCCTCGTAGAGCTGCTGGGCCACCATCATGGTCTTCTTGGGGCTGAAGCCCAGCCGGCGGGCGGCGTCCTGCTGCAGGGTGGAGGTGATGAAGGGCGGGGGCGCCTTGCGGCTCACCTGCTTCTCGCCGATGGTCTGGACCACCCAGTCCGCGGCTTCCATTTCCTTCTTAAGGGAGGCGGCCTCCGCCGCCGAGCGCACCTCGGGCTTCTCGCCGCCCTTGGGATTGCCCGCTTCGCGCCCGGCCGTGGCGGCGTCGGCGAAGATCCGCTGCAGCTCGGCCTCGAAGGACTCGCCCTGGGCGCTGCCGAACTGCCCGGTGAAGGACCAGTACTCCTGCGGCGTGAAGGCGTTGATCTCCTCCTCGCGCTCGCAGATCAGGCGCACGGCCACGCTCTGCACCCGCCCGGCGGACAGTCCGCGGCTGACGGTCTTCCACAGGATGGGACTGACCTGGTAGCCCACCAGCCGGTCCATCACCCGGCGCGCCTGCTGGGCGTCCACGCGGTTCTGGTCCACGGCCTCCGGGTGCTGCACGGCGGCCACGATGGCCTGCTTGGTGATCTCGTTGAAGCGGATGCGGTGCACGGGCACGCCCTTCTTGGCGTAGCCCTTGAGCACGTTGGCGATGTGCCAGGCGATGGCCTCACCCTCGCGGTCCTGGTCCGTGGCCAGCAACACCTCGCCGGCCTCCTTGGCCAGTTTGCGCAGCTCGGCGATCACCTTGCCCTTGCGGGCGGCCGGCTCGTAGGTGGGCGTGAAGCCGTTCTCGATGTCCACGCCCAGCTCGCGCTCCGGCAGGTCGATGATGTGCCCGACGCTGCTGGTCACCCGGTAGTGGTCGGGTTTGTAGCCGTCCAGATAGCGGCCGATGGTCTTGCTCTTGGTGGGAGATTCGACGATGACGAGGGTATGGGCCATGGTGTTGAACATCTCTGGCTTGGGCCGTCCACGCCTGCGGGCTTAGAGGACGGGAGGACCCCGCCGGGACGGGCACGTCGCCGGGTGCGGGGTCGACTAGTGTCGGCTGGCGTGGAAAGGCAGCACCACCCGGTTTTGTTGACCGGGGTCCAGGCGCGCCTGACCCAGCATGTAGTGGTCCACGAATGAACGCAGGTCGTCCAGGGGCACGCTGGTGCGGTGCATCCAGATCGCCCGTTCGATGACCGTCTCCGTCTCGCCGGGATCCAGCAGGCTGTGGTTCTGCAGCTCCGCCAGGAAGGAACGCGCCTCCGGAGTGAGGTAATGGGCCTCCGCCTGGTGCAGGATGCGGCGGCTGGTGGCGTGCACCACGTCGCCCGTCAGGCTCTCCGACGGCATCTCCAGCTTCTCCAGCAGCCAGCCCAGCGCCTGGGAGACTTCCTCCGCCTGGAAGCCCATGGCCGTCAGATCCTCGGCCAGCACCTCCGGACGGAGATCTGTGCCGGGCTCCTGTTCCATGAAGCGCCGCAGCAGGAGGATGAGCAGTTCAGCGAAGCGTGGATTCACGACACCCTTTCCGGTCGATGACGGCGGGATAATAGGATTCCACCTCCGAAGGGCCAAGCCGGAGCGCGGCGGCCCCGGGTTCCCGGCGCGGGGCGTCGCCCCCGCTGGACAAGGCGCCCCGCGGCCCGGGCAGGGCGGCGGTGCCCCCCGGGCGGCCCCCGGACCCGCCCTCCCGGCCCGGCACTGGACGGATGACTCTCCCCCCGTCCAATGCTATACTCGTCGGCCCTCCGCGCGACCCGCACTCGCGCCGGGCACTGGGGAACGTCATGGTGGAACAGGACAAACGATGACCCTGCAGGTTCTCAAATCGAAAATCCACAAGGCCCGGGTGACGGCCACGCATCTGGATTACAACGGCAGTCTGGCCGTGGATCCGGAGATCTACGAGGCCTGCGGCCTGGTCCCCTTCGAGAAGGTGCTGGTGGGCAACCTCACCAACGGCCAGCGCTTCGAGACCTACCTGATCCCGGCGGAGCGCGGCACGCGTGAAGTCTCCCCCAACGGCGGCGTGGCCCGGCTCTGCCAGGTGGGAGACCAGTTGGTGATCATGAGCTTCGCCTGGGTGGACGCCCAGGACCGGCCCCTGCCCGAAGTGATCGTACTGGACGAACACAACCGGATCATCGAGCGCCCGGACTATTCGGAGTACCTCGCTTGAGCCCTTCCCTGCCCCGCCTCGCCCTGCTTCTCCTGCTGCTCGGCAGCGTCCCGGCCCGCGCCCAATCCGCCGCCGACTCCCTGGCGCACCAGGAACAGCGCATCCAGGCCCTGCGCGACAGCCTGGACCTGGGCATCCGCACCTTCGAGGCCTTCTTCAACCTGCAGCAGCGCGAGGCCAACGACAGCCTCAAGCAGGCCATCCAGGCGGGACCCGCCGTGGACTGGCGCGACTGGGCCATCAAGGCGGCTCCCCGCCGCGGCATGACCGGCGAGGACATCCTGCTGCTGGCCGATCTGCACGCCCGGCTCAATTCCTTCGACATGGCCGGCTGCTACAACGAGCAGCTGGAGTGCTACAAGCGCGCCATGCTGATGCCCGGCACCGAGGAGCGCGCGCTCTACCGCCTGCACGCCGAGTACCTGTCCGCCGGCTTCGCCCCGGGCATGATCCAGACCGGCCAGCGCCTGCTCCAGCTGGACAAGCAGAAGTCCATGGACCAAGGCGTGGCCCGCACGCTGGCCCTGGCCTACTACTTCGTGGGCGATCGCAAGCAGGCCACGGCGTGGATCAAGAAACACCTGCGCGAGCATCCCCGGGACCAGCGGGCCCGGGAACTGAAGCAGCGCATCAAGGACATGCAGCCCCTCAAGGACTGATCCCCGCCCGGCGGTCAACCCTGTCCGCGCGCCAGCTTGCGCTCGCTTTTCCCAGCTTCAACTCCTAAGCTCCGGCGTCCGGCGCCCACCCCTTCTCGCACTCAGCATGACTGGAACCGCGCGGCCGGATTCACACAGCTTGGGAGTCATCATGTCCATTGTGATCCGACTGGCAGTCCTGCTGCTGGCCCTGCAGTCCGCGCAGGCCGCTTGGCACCAGGTGTTCGTTCCCCTGCAGGACAAGCAGGATCTGGTCCGCCTGCGGTCGGCGCTGGACGGGCTGGACCCCTGCGGCACGGTGTTCACGGAGGCGGGGGTGGAGCTGCCCGTGGACGACGCCGACCTGGCAGCCCTGAGCCGGGCCGGCCTGGCGCCCCAGCTGCTGGTGGCGGACCTGGAGGAATTCTACGCCGCGCGCTTCGGCGCGGACCGCAACTACGGCGCCTACCACACCTACAGCGAGGGCATGGCGGAGATCCAGCAGCTGCACGCGGATTTCCCTGAGATCGTGGGCGCGCCCTTCAGCATCGGCACCACGCTGGGCGGCAACACCATCTGGGCCTTCAAACTCTCCGACAACCCCGGCGTGGACGAAGCCGAACCTGAGGTGCTGTTCGGCGCCTACATCCACGCCCGGGAGGCCATCACCATCGAGGTGCTGCTCCACTTCCTGCATCACCTGACGGACAACTACGGCACGGACAGCCGGGTGACCGAGATCGTGGACGGCCGCGAGCTGTGGTTCATCCCCTTCATCAACCCGGACGGCGTACTCTACAACGAGGCCACCAATCCCGCCGGCGGCGGCATGTGGCGCAAGAACCGGCGCAACAACGGCGACGGCAGCTACGGCGTGGACCTGAACCGCAACTTCGGCTACCAGTGGGGCTACGACAACGTGGGGTCCAGCCCCACGCCCTCCAGCGACACCTACCGCGGGCCCTCCGCCAACAGCGAGCTGGAGACCCAGGCGCTGCGCACCTTCGTCAACGCGCACTCCATCTCCGCGATGCAGTCGTATCACAGTTACAGCAACCTGATGATCTATCCCTACGGCTACGCGAGCATCCAGTGCGAAGAGCCCTGGCACACGGGCTACGTGGCCATGACGGACCTGCTGAGCGCGGACAACGGCTACGCCTGCGGCACGGCCTGGGAGCTGCTCTACAACACCAACGGCGACGCGGTGGACTGGGGCCACGGAGCCACGGGCGAGCACGCCCGGGTCATGTCCATCACCACCGAGGTGGGCACCAGCGGCGACGGCTTCTGGCCCGCGGAGTCGCGCATTCCGGCCCTGGTGGCGGAGAACCTCGAGCCCAACCTGTTGTTCGCCGAAATCGCGGGCAACCCCTGGACCCTGGGAGCGCCCGCCGCGCCCGCCCTCAGCGGCCCGGCGGAGACCAACCCGGCCTTCACGCTGAACTGGACCACCGCCGCGCCCGACCCCAACAATCCCGCCGTCACCTATGAGCTGCGCGAATTGAGCGGCCTGAGCCAGGGCAGCGACGCCTTCGCCAACACGGCCAACTGGACCGGCGGCACGGCCGCCTTCGCGCTGAGCAGCGCCCGCTCCTTCAGCGCGCCCTCCAGCTTCTTCGGCGGCACGGGCAACAACCGCAACGCCGTCAGCCTGCTGAACCAGCCCATCTCGGTCACGGCCGGCATGCAGATCAGCCTGCGCATGTGGTACAACATCGAGCTGAACTACGACTACGCCTACGTGGAGGTCTCCCCCAACGGCACCAGCTGGACCGGCCTGGCGGGCACCGGCACCACCACCACCAATCCCTACGGCCTCAACGACGGCAACGGGATCACGGGCGCGTCCAGCGGCTTCGTGCTGGCCACCTTCCCGCTGACGGCCTGGGTGGGCCAGTCCATCCAGGTGCGCCTGCGCTACGAGACCGACGGCGGCGTGCTCAATGAGGGCATCTACGTCGACGACTTCAGCCCGGTAGTGAGCTTCACCTCCGAGACCACGCTGGCGGCCGCCCACCCCGCCACCAGCTATTCCTTCAGCGACCACTCCACCGGCACCTGGTTCTACAAGGTGCGCGCCCGGGACGCCCAGGACGACTTGAGCGGTTGGTCCAACCTGCTGCAGGTGGTGGTGACGGGCGGCACGGACCAGAGCGGCCCGCTGATCAGCCACACCAGCCTGCCCGACACGGGGGACGACCTGGGTCCCTGGCCCGTGGACGCGCAGATCAGCGACGCCTCCGGCGTGGCCTCCGCGACCCTGGAGTACCGCGTCAACGGCGGCGGCTGGAACTTGCTGCCGATGAACCTGACGGTGGCGCCCAACTGGCACGGGGCGATTCCCGGCCCGCTCAGCACGCCCTCGCTCGTGGAGTACCGCATCACGGCCGTGGACGCCTCGCCGCTGGCCAACCCCAGCGTCAGCCCGATCTGGGACTTCCAGATCCTGGCCCCGGTGGGCCTGCAGTACTGCCAGGACTTCAGCGCCGGGCTGGACGACTTCAGCGTCCTCCTCCACGAACCCGCGGGCAGCACGTGGGGCCTCTCCACCTACGAAGGCCAGGGCCAGACGGCCTACATCCAATACAGCAGCACCACCCAGGTGGACCACGCCAGCCTGCTCAGCCCGGTCTTCGACTGCAGCCAGCAGTCCAGCCTCCAGTTGGATTTCTGGCACTACCTGCGGATGGGCTACTCGGGCGCCTGGACCCTGGCCCAGGTGCGCGGCTCCGTGGACGGCGGCCTGACCTGGCCCTACCTGCTGGGCGAGTGGGCCTCCGACGGCAGCGCGGGCGAGGAGATCATCGAGGGCCCCAACACGCTGGACATCAGCGCCTGGGCCGCCGGACAGCCCCAGGTGCGGATCGCCTTCGAGTACTCCGACCTCTACGACTGGTACTGGTACGTGGACGACGTCTGTCTCACGGGCACGCTCTCCAACCCGGCCCCCGTGACCCTGCAGATCACGGCGGCGGGCGGCGACGCGCAGCTGGCCTGGACGCCCTCGGGAGCCGACGCGTATCACGTCTACGGCAGCGATCAGCCCTACACGGGCTACGGCTTCCTGGCCAGCGTGCCGGGCACCGCCTGGACGGACACGGGCGCCCTGTCCGGCGTCCAGCGCTACTATCAGGTGAAGTCGTGGCAGGGCGCGCTGCGGGCCGCGGATCCGGCGGGCATCCCGCAGCTGGACGCCCGGGCGGGCCGGCGCGCCGCGCCGCCGCTGGTGAAACAACCACGCGTGGACGAATAGCAGCCTTGGGAAAGGGCCGGCGCACGCCGGCCCTTTTCGTTCAGCCGATCAGCAGGCGGGCCGTGCTGAAGAAGAGCAGCAGCGTGCTCAGGTCGGTCAGGGCCAGGGTCAGGGGGCCGGCGGCGATGCGCGGATCCAGGCGCAGCGCGTGCAGCAGCGCGGGCACGCTCAGGCCGTGCAGGCCCGCTAGGGTGACGGCCAGGGCGATGGCCAGCGCCACGCTCAGGGCCACCGCGGGCGGCGCCTGCCAGAGCAGCGTGAGCGGCCCCACCAGCGCGCCGCAGGCCAGGCCCAGCAGCCCGGCCGAGATGGCCTCCCGCAACCATTCGCGCAAGTACCAGCGCAGCGTGGGCCGCCGGTGGCGCAGGGTCTGGACGGTCAGGGTCATGGTCTGGATCGCCACGCTCTCCCCCAGTCCGAGCACCAGGGTCAGGAAGAAGGCCAGGGCCAGCGAGCGCTCCAGCGTGCTACCGAACCAGCCCGTGAGGACGGCGCAGGCCAGTCCGCTGGCCAGGGTGGGCAGCAGCCAGGGGAAGCGGTAGCGGAAGGCCAGGACGGGCGACTGGCCCTGCACCTGGGAGACGCGCACGCCGATGGCCTCGAAGACCTCGTCCATCCGCTCGCGCTCGGCCACGTCGAACACGCCCTCGGTGAACAGGTTGACGTCCAGCAGGCCCTGGACGCGTCGGGCGCTGTCCACCACCGGCAGGGCCAGCAGCTTGTGCATGGCGAAGAGCTCGCAGGCGTCGAGCACGCGCGCCGTGTCGGGCACGCTGATCACGCGGGCGACGAGGATCTCCTCCAGCGGCCGCTCCAGCGGCGAAGTCAGCAGGCTGCGCACGGGCAGCACGCCGCAGAGGGCCTCGTGCTCGTCGATGACGTAGAAGTAGTAGATGGCGTCGGCCGGGGCGCGCTCGCGGATCAGGTCCAGCGCCTGGCCGCAGCTCAGGTGGCGGGGCAGCAGGAGCCCCGGCGGGCGCATGCTCTCGCGCACCGGGCGCTCCAGCGGGGCGATCTCAGGCGGGGCTTTCAGCACGGCGCGGCACTCCGTTCAGCGCGCGGCGAGGTGGACCGCTACAGGTCCTCCGCGGGCAGGGTGTCCACCAGGTGGGCCAGCGCCTCGGGCAGCTCCAGTTCCAGTTGCAGCAGGGCCTGGCCGTGGGTCTTGCCCTGGGCGTCGTTGAGCAGGGACTCGCTGCCCCCGCCGCCCAGGCTGTCCTTCAGGATGAAGTTGAGCGCCCGGAGGTTGTCCAGCTCGTAGCGGATTACCCCGCCCCGGGCGATGCGCGCCAGGTGCGCGCCCACGCGCTCCACGCTCAGGATCTCCAGGGCCCAGCGGTAGAGGGCCTCGTGGCGGAAGAGCACGCCCACGTTGCTGTTCGGGCCCTTGTCGCCGCTGCGGGCCCAGGCGATCTGCTCCAGTCGGATCTGCATCTCAGGCTCCCGCTTCTTCGACGTTCACGCTGGTCCGGATCAGCTGCTTGGGCACCAGCGCCGGCCAGTAGGCGATGATCTCCTGGGGCTTGGGCCGCCCGCCGGCGAAACCCGTGATCCCCGGGGGGCCGTTGGTGATCACCGGCGCCAGCTCCTTGCCGAAGCGCTCCACCATTCCCGCGTCGGGGTCGCGCACGCCCAGCCGCAGCACCACTTCGTTCAGCTGGGCGGGAGCGGGCCGGATGCCGGGGTGGCAGGAATCCAGGCCGAGGAATTCGGTCTCGGTGTGTTCGAAGCGGCAGCCCGCCTGGCGCAGCCGCTCCCAGATGATCTCCGCCACCCGGGCCGCTTTCAGCCGCGCGCGCGGCCCGCTGACGGTGAGCTGGCCGTGGGCCTTCCAGCCCGCGTGATACGAGAACGAGACCTTGTAGGTGTCCGTGGCGGGCAGGCCCCGCACGCCGCTGATCCGCACGCGGTCGCGGGCCTCCTCCTCGAGCTGGAAGGAGGTGAAGTCCACGCGCACGTCCGGGCTGATGTAGTTGTGCGGGTCGCCCATCTCGTAGAGGATCTGCTCGCCCACGGTCTCGCGCGTCACCATGCCGCCGCTGCCGGGCTGCTTGGTTACCACGAAGGAGCCGTCCGGGCCGGCCTCCACCACGGGGTAGCCGATCCCGGCCAGATCGGGCACCTCCCACCAGCGGCTGTGGTTGCCGCCCGTGCACTGAGCGCCGCACTCGGTGACGTGGCCGGCCAGCGTGCCGGCGGCCAGCAGGTCCCAGTCCGCGCGGCCCCAGCCGAAGGCGTGCACCAGCGGGCCCAGCGCCAGGCCGGGGTCGGAGACGCGGCCGGCCAGCACGATCTGCGCGCCCTGGTCCAGCGCCTCCGCCAGGCAGAAGGAGTCGATGTAGACGTTGGCCGAGCTGATCCGGTCGCGCACGGCGCCGAAGGACTCGCCGGTCTCGAGATTGCGGAAATTGGCGCCCGCGGCCTCCAGCTCGGCCACGCGGCCGAGGATGTCGTCGCCCTCCACCACGCCGATGCGCACGCGCTTGCCCAGCTTGGCCGCCACCCGGCCCAGCGCCTCGCGGCAGGCCCGCGGATTCACGCCGCCGGCGTTGGTCACCACGCGAATGTCGCGCTCCAGGCAGCGGGGCAGGATGCGAGCCGCCAGTTCCACGAAGTCCCGCGCGTAGCCGGACTCGGGGTTCTTCAGCCGCTGGCGCTGCATGATGGACAGGGTCACCTCAGCCAGATAGTCCAGGGTGAGGAAGTCGATCCCGCCGCGCTCCACTAGGTGCACGGGAGCGTCGATGGAGTCGCCCCAGAAGCCCTGGCCGTTGGCGATGCGCACGATGCGGTTCACGGAACCTCCTGTCGATGTGGGTCGAATCAGACCAGCGGACAGACCATCTCAGCCGTCAGGGCGCGCCCCGCCAACTCCCGCAAGGCCGGCAGCAGGCTCGCCACGTCCGGGAAGAGCGGCAGGGTGAAGCCGTCCAGCGGTTGGCGCTCCCAGCCCAGCAGCAGGACGGGGCGCTGGTGGCAAAGCGCCAGGCTGATCTCCGAGAGCGTGCCCGCCGCGCCCGGCAGGGCCACCACCACCCGGGCCGCCAGCACGTTGAGCAGGTTGCGCGCCATGCCCAGCCCGGTGGGCAGGGCCACGTGCACGTGGGCCGAGGCGCCGGCGGGGTCCAGCCCGGGAAGCAGTCCCAGCACCAACCCGCCGGCCTGGTCGGCGCCGCGCGAGGCCGCCTCCATCACGCCAAGAGGCCGCCCGCCGGTGAGCAGGACCCAGCCCTCCCGCGCGATGGCGGCGCCCAGCTCTTCGGCCAGGGCGTCAATGGCGGGCGTGGAACGGCTGCCGCCCATCACACCGATGATCACGCGTTGCACGCGGGGCTCTCCTCTCTCCGTCATCCCGACGCTCTCCTGGAGCCCGTGTTTGCCACCTTTCTGCTTGCGCGCAGAAAGGTGGCGCCAAAGACGCGCTCTTTTCACCGGCCGTAACTAGCCGGCCTCACGGCCGGCGTCGAACAGACGGCCGAGCTGTGGACTTCCTGACTCCGTGTAGTTGGTTCGCGCTGCGCGCTTCACCCATTTTCTGGTTCAGGCCTGAAGGCCTTCACCTCACATGACACAACCCACTTCGAGCCTTCGTGCCTTCGTGCGCAAGTGGATTCTCGAACGTCCAGCACCCGACCCAAGCCGAGTCCAACAAGCTCTCTGTGCCTCTGTGCCTCTGTGGTGAAGCTTCCCTCTCCGGCCTTCACCTCACGTTACACAAACCCTCTTCGGGCCTTCGTGCCTTCGTGCCTTCGTGCGCAAGTGGATTCTCGGACAACGACAACCCAACCCCGGCGAGTCCAATCAACACTCTGTGTCTCTGTGCCTCTGTGGTAAGAGGGAGCGGGCCAGGAGTCTAGTCGTCGAGGAAGCAGACCTCGTGACCCTGATAGACGCCGGCCTCGTAGTCGAAGCGCGCCAGGAAGCGGCGGCCGGCCAGCACCCAGGGCAGGAAGTGGCGGTCGCCCTCCCAGAGCGGCAGCTCCAGCAGCCCCGCGCGCGGCACCCAGAGCAGGTGGCCTTCCGGCGGATCCACCGGCTCGCCCTCCGCCACCTCCGTTCCGTGGAAGAGAAAGACCGACCAGTCGCGGACTCCGTCGAAGCGGGGAAAGGTGATGTGCCCGGCGAAGCGCAGGCGACCCACCACCAGGCCGCACTCCTCCAGGATCTCCCGCCGGGCGCAGTCCAGCGGGGATTCGCCGGGCTCGAGCTTGCCGCCCAAGCCGTTGCAGCGACCGTAGTGGTAATCGTCCGGGCGCTTGTCGCGGCGCAGCATCAGCACCTGGCCCGCGCGCTCCACGTAGCAGAGCGTGGCCTCGACGGCGTGGATCATCCCCGGCTGCCGGTCAGGTCCCAGGTGAAGGCCGCGCGCAGCTCGCGCGCCACCTCGTCCGGCGTCAGGCTGGAGACCGCCGGCGTGTCGTCCTCGCCCAGGCAGCAGGCCACCACGGGAAAGGCGCGTCCCAGCACGCTGGCGAAGGGCGTCAGCTCCTCGGCGCTCTGCCAGCGGCCGCCGCCACCCTCCCGGGCCTGCAGGCGGGCCAGCGCCTCCTCCAGCGGGGCGAAGCGGTAGTACCAGGTGTTGCTGGTCTCGCCTTCCCAGAAGCCCGGCGCGCGCCAGCGGTTCACCGTCAGCGCCCACATGTGGCCCGGATAGCAGAGGTCGTGATACCAACCGCCCGCGCCCTCCACGGAGACCAGTTGCACGCGCTCGCGGTCCAGCCGATTGCGCGCCACGGAGTGCAGCAGGCTGCCGTCGTCCAGGGAGGCGTTGAACTCGTTCACGCGCAGGGCGTCCGTCAGCCGGCCCTCGTGCAGGGCGGCAGGAATCTCGAAGGCCACGAAGCGTTGGTGGTGCAGCTGGCGACGCAGGCGACCCGCCTTTAGCCGCTGCACGGTCTCGCCCAGGGCGACGGGCACGCGGGTGGACAAGTCCTGTTTGAGCAGGCCGGGCAGCGCCTGGAAACAGTCGTGGTGCAACTGCAGCTCGTCCCGGCCGGCGGCGCGGCCGGCCGCGAGGATCTCCACCAGCGACTCGTAGAGGCCCAGCGCCCCGTCATCCGCCCAGGCCCAGAAATCCCCCGTTTCCGCCGCGGCCACCAGCTGCTCGCGATGCGCCAGAGCTGTCGCGGGCTCCAGCAGGGCGAAGGCCGAGAGGATGCCGTCCACGTCCAGGTGGTTGTTGATCACCAGTCCCTCCGCCGGCAGCCGGCCGAACACGAGGAAATTGAGGGCGATCTCCGTGGAGCTGTCGGCCTGGTAGATCTCCGGCGTGGTGCTGGGATTCCAGTGGCTGAGTTCGATGTCCCGGTCTTCGCGGATGCCGTGGCTCGTGCCGTCCACGTAGAGCCGGACCCCGGGGTGAGAGGGTGCGGGGACCCCCTCCGATTCAAGATGGAAGCTGAGTGGCATGGTGTTCCTGTTCCTTCCCTGGCTGCAAGGTAGCGAACAGGATCCCCGGGGAGAAAGGGCGGCTCAGGCCAGGCGCCCGCTGCGGCCCGGCCGCGCACCGCACCAGCGGCCGAACAGCTCCGCGCCCAGTTCCAGCGCGCCGTCCAGCCGGGCCGCGGGCAGGTCGCCGGGCGCGAACAGCACCAGCAGCAGGCGGCGGCTGGCCTCCGTCACCGCCGTGCGCGGGCTGTCGCTGGTGGGGCTGCCGAAGGGACCGGCGGCGTCGAAGAGGCCCAGCCGGCCCTCCAGGTGGACCTCCTCCTTGCGGATGCCCGGGTAGGATTCCCCCGGCCGGCCCCGCCGCAGCTCCACCGCGCCCTCGATCCGCCCGGCGTCGTAGAGGCCCAGCGGCAGCAGGGTGCGCAGCGAGAGTTCGTTGCCCGCGTCCACGGCGTTGTTCACGGCGGGCAGGCCCTGGCCCTTGAGCACGCGCCGCAGCAGGGCCTCGGAGGAGGGCCGCGTGCGGGTGGGATCCACCCCGGCGGCGTGATACAAGCGCCGCGCGGCCTGCAGACCCTCGATCTCCGCCGGCGTCCGGCCGCCGTAGAGGCTGAGCAGCTCGCACTCCAGCCCGGCGAAGGCCGTCGCCTGCTCGGCCCCGGCCGGGGCCACGCACACATCTTCCAGTTCCAGCCAGGCCGCCGCCACCCGGCCGCCCAGGGCGGGGTCCAGATTGATCATCAGAAGAAGCCCAGCTGCAAGCGCGCCGCGTCGCTCATCATGTCCTTGGTCCAGGTGGGTTCCCAGACCAGGTCCACGTGCACGCCCTGCACGCCGTCCACGTCCAGCACGCATTCGGTGACCCGCCCGGGCAGGGCCTCGGCTTCGGGGCAGTTGGGCGTGGTCAGGGTCATGCTCACCTGCACGAAGCCGTCGTCGGCGATGTCCACGCCGTAGATCAACCCGAGCGAGTGGATGTCCACCGGGATCTCCGGGTCGAAGACCGTCTTAAGCGCCGCGACGATCCGCTCTTCCAGGGCCTGCTTGTCCAGCATGTTTCTGCTCCTACCGTTCAACCCGTTTCACCACGAAGGGCACGAAGTCCGCAGAAGAACACGAAGCCGAACGCTTGAAGGAGACTCCCAACCACCCGCATGAAGTCCAGCGCTGAAATGACCGCCAGCGCCTGACTCACCCGGACAACGGCATCCATCCATCAAACTCTTCGTGGTCTTCGTTCCCCTTCCCGTGCTTCGTGGTGCGATCCCCGTGAATTACCCGACCCCGAGCAGGCGCAGGGCCTTGCGCAGGGCGGCCGCCAGGCGCTCCACCTCGGCTTCGGTGTTGTAGAGACTGAAGGAGGCGCGCACCGTCCCCGGCAGCCCCAGGCGCTCAAGCAGCGGCTGGGCGCAGTGGTGGCCGCTGCGCACGGCCACGCCCTCCAGGTCCAGCAGGGTGGCCACGTCGCTGGGATGGGCGCCCGCCACCACGAAAGAGAGCACGCTGACCCGCCGCGGGGCCCGGCCCACGCGCACGACGCCGGGAATGGCGTCCAGCTCGGCACAGGCCCGCTCCAGCAGCCGATCCTCGTGCGCGATGAGTTCGTCCAGCGGCAGGCCGTCCAGGAACTCCAGCGCCGCGCCCAGCCCGATGGCCCCCGCGATGTGCGGCGTGCCCGCCTCCAGGCGCCAGGGCAGCGTGTTGTACTCGGAACTCTCGTAGCCCACGTGGCTGATCATGTCGCCGCCGCCCTGCCAGGGCGGGAGCTGCTCCAGCACTTCGGGCTTGCCCACCAGCGCGCCGATCCCCGTGGGTCCGTAGACCTTGTGCCCGCTGAAGGCGTAGAAATCGCAGTCGATGGCCTGCAGGTCCACGCCCAGGTGGGCCACGGCCTGGGCGCCGTCCACCAGCACGCGGGCACCGGCCTGGTGCGCCAGGGCCGTCCACTCGGCCACGGGATTCACGGTGCCCAGCGCATTGGAGACATGGGTGAAGGCCGCCAGCCGCGTGCGCTGCGACAGGGCGGCGGCGAAGGTCTCCGTGGACACCACGCCGTCGGCGTCCGCGTGGGCCACGCGCAGCACGGCGCCGCTGCGCTGGCAGAGCAGTTGCCAGGGCACCAGGTTGGAGTGGTGCTCCAGGCCGCTCACCAGGATCTCGTCCCCCGGGCGGACGAAGGCGCGGCCGAAGGAGTCGGCCACCAGGTTGATGGCCGCCGTGGTCCCCGCCGTGAAGATCACGCCCTCGGTGCCGGGGGCGTTCAACCGGGCGCGGATGGTCTCGCGCGCGGCCTCGTAGCGCTCGCCCGCGCGCGCGCTCAGCGTGTGCACGCCGCGGTGCACGTTGGCGCAGTCGCCGCGGTAGTAGCCGTCCAGGGCGTCCAGCACGGCGCGGGCCTTCTGGGTCGTGGCCGCGTTGTCCAGGTAGACCAGCGGCTTGCCGTGCACCCGTTGGTCCAGGGCCGGGAACTGCGCGCGCAGCGCCTCCACGTCCAGCACGCTCATGCCTGCTCCGCCAGGGTGCGGGTCACCAGGCGGTCCAGCGGATTGACCATCTCCGAGGTGCGCACGCGGCCCAGCAGGTCCGAGCAGAAGGCGTGGATCAGCAGTCGGCGCGCCAGGGCCTTGGGAATGCCCCGGCTGCGCAGGTAGAACAGGCTGTCCGGGTCCAGGCTGCCCACGGTGGCGCCGTGCGTGCACTTCACGTCGTCGGCCAGGATCTCCAGCTGCGGCCGGGCCAGCGCCCGGGCCGTGTCGGAGAGCAGCAGGCCGGCGAAGGACTGCACGGCGTCCGTGCGCTGGGCGTCCCGGGCCACCAGGATGCGGCCCGTGAACACGCCGCGGCTGCGCTCCGCCAGGATGGAGCGGAAGGTCTGGCGGCTCTCGCAGTCCGGCGCCAGGTGCGTCACGTGGGTGTGGTTGTCCACCACGCTCTCGCCGCTCAGGAGGGAGAGGCCGTTGACCTCGCCGCGCGCGCCCGCGCCGGCCAGCTCCAGCTGGAACTCGTTGCGCACGCTGCGTCCGCCGGTGGTGAAGGTGTGGGAGCGCAGGTGCGCGCCGGCCTCCACGCGCAGGAAGGCGCCGGAGACTCGCCGGCCCGCCGGGCTGTCGCGCTGCACGCGCAGGTGCTCGAGGGTGGCGCCCGCGCCCAGGTGGAATTCGCTCACTGCGTTGCAGAAGTAGGGCGTGGGGCCGAAGCCGCCGTGGGCCTCCATCACGCTGGCCTGGCTCTCCCGGCCGGTGATCACCAGCAGGCGCGGCTGGGTGAGCAGCGCGTCCGCCCCCGGCAGCACCAGGGAGATCACCAGCAGGGGGCGCTCCAGCCGGACGCCGTCGGGCACCCAGAGCCCCGTGGCGTCGCCGGCCAGGGCGGTGTTGAGGGCGCTGAACATGCGCTGGTCGGGCCGGCAGAGGCTGTCCAGCCGCTCCAGCAGGTCCGCCGCCTCCTTCAGTCCCCCCTGGGCGGCCCGGGCCATGGCCCGCAGGCTGCCGAAGCCCACGCCGGCGGGCAACGGACCGATCTCGCAGAGTTCGGGCATCAGGCGGCCGTTGACCACCACCACGCGGTCCACGCGCACGCCCTCGGGCGTCAGGGCCGTGAGCTGCGGGGCCGTGGGCGCCGGGCCCTCGCCGGCCAGGAGCAGTTCCTCCTCGGCCAGGCCCTCCAGCCGCGAGTAGCGCCAGGCTTCGTCGCGGGCCGTGGGCAGGCCCAGCTCCAGGGCTCGCCGGGCCAGGCGCGCGCGCGCTTCGCCAGCCACCAGCCCGGCGTCGTCAGGCGGATCCGTCAGCCAACCCGTCAGGGTGCGGGCCCTGTTCATGCCGAGACCTCCTGGGTCAGCCAGCCGTAGCCGCGCTTCTCCAGCTCCAGGGCCAGTTCGCGCCCGCCGGTCTTGACGATCCGGCCGCCGGCCAGCACGTGCACCTGGTCGGGCACGATGTAGTCCAGCAGACGCTGGTAGTGGGTCACCACCACGGCGCTGAACTCGGGCGAGCGCATGGCGTTGACGCCCTCGGCCACGATCTTCAGCGCGTCGATGTCCAGCCCTGAGTCCGTCTCGTCCAGCAGGGCCAGCCGGGGCTCGAGGATCAGCATCTGGAAGATCTCGTTGCGCTTCTTCTCGCCGCCCGAGAAGCCCTCGTTGACCGCGCGCTTCTGCAGGCCGTCCTCCAGGTGCACGAGCTTGAGCTTCTCGCTGACCAGGCGCAGGAAGTCCTCCGCCGGGATCTCGGGCTGGCCGCGGTGCCGGCGCTGGGCGTTGAGCGCCATCCGCAGGAAGTAGAGGTTGGGCACGCCCGGAATCTCCACCGGATACTGGAAGGCCAGGAAGATGCCGTCGCCGGCGCGCTCCTCGGGCTCGCGGTCCAGCAGGTTGCGCCCCTGGTAGAGCACGTCTCCTGCCGTGACCTCGTAACCGTCGCGCCCGGCCAGCACGTTGGCCAGCGTGCTCTTGCCGGAGCCGTTGGGCCCCATGATGGCGTGGATCTCGCCGGGCTTCACGTCCAGCGTCAGGCCTTTGAGGATTTCCTTGCCCGCCACGCTGGCGTGCAGGTTGTGGATCTGCAGCATCGTCGCTCCTGTCTGCGCGCCGGGTCGCGTCGGCACGCCGCCTCCAGCCTCTTCCGCACGCTCCCCGCCGACCTTCGCCGGCCCCGGGACCGCACGCGCTTCTCTTCGCGGTTATCGCTCCGCGTCCAGCCCTGTGTGGCCGTCCGCGGAATCCACCCTCAGCCCACGCTGCCTTCCAGGCTCAGGCCCAGCAGCTTCTGCGCCTCCACGGCGAACTCCATCGGCAGCTCGGCCAGCACCTCGCGGCAGAAGCCGTTCACGATCATCGAGACCGCGTCCTCTTCCTTGATGCCGCGCTGGCGGCAGTAGAAGACCTGGTCGTCGCTGATCCGGCTGGTGGTGGCCTCGTGCTCCACCACGCTGTCGGGGTTGCGCACGTCGATCACGGGCCAGGTGTGCGCGCCGCAGCGGTCCCCGATGAGCAGGCTGTCGCACTGGGAGTGGTTGCGCGCGCCCGTGGCCTTGGCCCCCACCTGGACCAGCCCGCGGTAGCTGTTCTGGCTGAGCCCCGCGCTGATCCCCTTGGAGATGATGGTCGAGCTCGTGTTGCGCCCCAGGTGGATCATCTTGGTGCCCGTGTCCGCCTGCTGGTGGTTGTTGGTCAGCGCCACCGAATAGAACTCGCCCACGGAGTCGTCGCCCTTGAGGATGCAGCTGGGGTACTTCCAGGTGATGGCCGAGCCGGTCTCCACCTGGGTCCAGCTGATCCGGGCCTTCTCTTCGCAGAGCCCGCGCTTGGTGACGAAGTTGTAGATGCCGCCCTTGCCCTCGCGGTCCCCCGGGTACCAGTTCTGCACCGTGCTGTACTTGATGCTGGCGCCCTTCAAAGCCACCAGCTCCACCACCGCCGCGTGCAGCTGGTTCTCGTCGCGCATGGGCGCTGTGCAGCCCTCCAGGTAGCTGACGTAGGAGCCCTCGTCGGCGATGATCAGCGTGCGCTCGAACTGCCCCGTGCCCGCCGCGTTGATGCGGAAGTAGGTGGAGAGTTCCATCGGACAGCGCACGCCCTTGGGGATGTAGACGAAGGAGCCGTCGCTGAACACGGCCGTGTTGAGGGCCGCGTAGAAATTGTCGCGCATGGGGACCACGCTACCCAGGTAGCGTCGCACCAGCTCGGGGTGCTCGCGCAGGGCCTCGCTGATGGAGCAGAAGATGATCCCGCGGGTGGCCAGCTCCTCCTTGTAGGTGGTCTTGACCGACTCGCTGTCGAAGACCGCGTCCACGGCCACGCCCGCCAGCCGGGCGCGCTCGCCCAGCGGGATGCCCAGCTTCTCGAAGGTCTCCAGCAGTTCCGGATCCACCTCGTCCAGACTGGCCGGGCCCTCCTTCTTGCGGGGCGCCGAATAGTAGGAGATGGACTGGAAGTCGATGGGCGGGATGTTGAGGTAGGCCCAGTCGGGCACGCTCATCTCCTGCCAGGCCCGGTAGGCCTTCAGGCGCCACTCCAGCATGAACTCCGGCTCGTCCTTGCGGCCGGAGATCAGCGCGACGATCTCCTCGGAGAGCCCGGCGGGAATGGTGTCCGACTCGATGTCCGAGGTGAAGCCGTACTTGTAGTCCTGGGCGGCCAGTTCGCGGATCTGTTGGGTCTCGCTGCTCATGCCGCGCCCTCCGCCAGCTGCCGCAACGCCTGGGCCGACTTCGACACGCCGCCGCCACAGGCCATGGCGCCGCAACCATCGCCCTCGGCCGGGGCCATGTCCTCCAGGCTGATCCCCTGCAGCGCCTGCTGGATGGCCTGGTTGATCCGCACCCAGTTGGGCTGCAGCGAGCAGCCCGCCAGGAAGCGGCACTCCCCGGGCCCCGTCTCCACACACTCCGTGATGGCGATGGGGCCTTCCAGCGCGCGCACGATGTCGGCCACGAAGATCAGGCCGGCTGGTCGACCGAGCCGATAACCGCCCCGCGCCCCGCGCTGGCTGGCCAGCAGGCCATCGCGCACCAGCAGCTTGAGGATCTTGCCGACCATGGGCAGGGGCAGACCCGTCTCCAGGGCTAGGTCCCGCGCGCTCCGCGCCTCGCCGTTGCGCCGGGTGGCGAACAGGGTCATGAGCACGATGCCGTAATCTGTTTGTTTGGTGATGCGCAGCACGGCGCCCTCCAAAAGTAGAACCGTTCAGGTTCTGATTTTAGTCCTTGATGAACAAGGTAGAACTCGCAGAACGGGCTCGCAAGCAGTCAAGCCGCGGGAAGTGCAAAAAGAGGACTGGGGGCGTCTGGATTCCAGCCCGCCCCCAGGATGAATGGTCGGTCAGAATGCGGAAGCGGACTCAGGGCGTGGCGGCCCGGACCTGGTAGAAGCGGGCCGGGGTGGCGCCCAACACGTCCGCGTCCGTGAACTGCCCGTCGTAGGAGGTGCCCAGCCAGGTGGCGAAGGGTCCGGCGGGCAGCTCGCCGCAGTAGACGTTGTACTCCGGCGCGCCCGTGGGCGTCCAGCTCAGGACGGCGTCCGGTCCACTGGCGCTGATGCTCAGGTCGACGACGGGATCCGGGGTCGGGCCGGCCTCGGTCCAGGCGCTCACATTGCCGAAGAAGATCCCGCCGGCCACGCAATCCGTCGCGCGGGGCAGCAGCGCGAAGACGGCCGAGGTGGAGCCGCCGCCGTAGAGTCCGCCCAGGGGCGACCAGGCAGAACCGTCCCACTGCGCGACGTGCTCGGCCGGCTGGCCCTCCGCGTCGTCGAAGATCCCACCGGCGATCAGGCGCCCGTTCCAGCTGCAGAGCGCCAGCACGTAACCGTAGGGTCCGCCGCCCACGCCGCCGCCCAACGCCGACCAGGCCGTCCCGTCCCAGCGGGCCACCCGGCGCGCCGCCACGTCCCCCGCTTGGGAGAACAGGCCGCCGGCGATCAGGTCGCCGTTGTGGACGGTGAGGGCGTAGGTGATCCACGAGATCCCGGCGCCCAGGCCCGACCAGCTGCTGCCGTTCCACCGGGCGATGTGCGGGGCCGGCTGGCCGCCGGCGGTGGTGAAGAAGCCCGCGGCGATCAGCTCCCCGTTGTAGACGGTGAGGGCCATCACCTGGCTGTTCAGGCCGCTGCCCAGCGGATCCCAGTTCTCGCCGTCCCACTGCGCGATGTAGTTGGCCGGGCCGTTGCACTCCGTGAAGTAGCCGGCGGCGATCAGGTTGCCGTTGTAGACGGCCAGCGAGGTGACGATGCTGTTGGCGCCGCCCTCCAGGTCCAGCCACTGGGTGCCGTCCCACTTGGCGATGTAGCCCACCTCGAGGCCCGAGGCCGTGAAGAAGTGCCCGGCGGCGATCAGCTCGCCGTTGTAGATGGCCAGCGCGTTGACCTGGCCGTCCACGCCGCCGCCCAAGGGCTGCCAGTTGACGCCGTCGAAGCGGCGCAGATAGTCCGGCGCCTCGCCGCCGGCCACCAACTGGCCGTTGTACTGGGTCAGCGCGTGCACCCAGTAGGGCAGGCCGCCGCCCACGCTGTCCCAACTCTGGGCCCGGGCCGCGGGCAGCCAGGCCAGGCAGACCAGCAACAGGGCCAGCCGCGACAAACGCCGCAAGCCAGGTATCCGAGTCCGTGCGTTCGTGCTCATGGAGTCCTCCCGGAACCGTTGGTAGATGGGATCAGCCTACAGGTGCCACAAGAAGAATTCAACCTGGCGGGGCGCGCCATCCACCACGGGCGGACGCACCACGTTGCGGCCATTCACGACCTCGACGGGCAAGGTGGAATCCTGCCAGAGGGCGCCGGACTGCATGCCCCGTTCGCGTAGCACGAATCCTTCGCAGGGCCAGGGCCAGCTCAGGGTGGCCACCGCAGGGTCCACGGCGGAATCGTACTCCACCGTCAGCACGGGGGCAAAGACCGCGGTCAGGGCGTGGTCGCCATCCATGAACACATCCAGCAGCGGCCCGCCGCCGATGTTCACGCCGTTGTCCTCCCAGTGCCCGAACGTGAAGCCCGCTGCGGGCAGGGCCTCGAGCCCCGCGCTGGCGCCGAGGTCGTAGCTGCCCGCGCCACTGGCCGTGCCGCCCTCGGGCGGCCAGGCCGCCGTGGTGAGCTGGACCTGGGGCGGGGCCGTGCGCAGGGCGATGAAGTTGTCCGCGTAGAAGATCGTGGTGGAGTTGGGACCCTGGCCGGGCGGAATGTCCAGCACCACCAAGTTGAAGGGCACGGGCGAGCTCAGCCGCGCAATGCCCTCCGGATAGACCAGGATGATCCACTCCCCGCGCACCACGGCTTCGGCCACGGGCGGGTTGTCCGTGTTGTCCACGTAAGCCCGCAGGCGGACCTGCGTCGGGATGTCCGTCACCGATTCGTAGTCCCCCGTGCAGAAGGCCACCGAGACGTCGCTCAGCCAATGGTCGAACCGGAGCTGCAGGGAGTTGGTGAAGTAGCCCGACGGGAAGAGGAAGTTGCCCGAGAAGACGCCGGGCACGTAGCCCCAGAGCGTGTTCTGCACCGACCAACTGCTGGTGGGCGCGCTGAACTGGACCGTCAACCCGTTCTGGGTCTGCAGGGCCGGCATGGACTGGTAGGGCTGGCAGGGTGGCGAGCCGGTGTCGAAGTCGAAGGTGGCGGCCAGGGGAAGCTGCTCGAACTGGGCGACCAGCAGGAGGTCCGTCGTGGCCGTGAACGTGTAGCTGGGCGAGGTGCTGACCAGGGTGGCCCCCCACTCCAGCCAGCCTGTGAAGGCGTAGCCCAGGCTGGGCGTGGCCGTCACCGTCACCGGGGTGCCCGCGTTGTAGCTGCCGGCCCCGGCGAGTTGTCCACCCAGCGCCGGCCAGCCCTCCAGCGTGACGGCGCAGGCCGGCACGAAGTGGGCCACCAGGCTGCGGTCACCGCTCACCTGGATCGTGTACTGCGGATTGACGCTGATTTCGGCGCCGTTCTCCGTCCAACGCTCGAAGCCGAAGCCGGGACCCGGCGTGGCCGTCAGCGTGGCGCTGGAGCCCAGCGGATACACCCCTGCCCCGAAAACCGTGCCCGCGTCCACCGGCAGGGCGCTGGCATCGATGGTGGCCGTGGGTGCCGCCGACGTGTGCAGGCTGAAGACCAGGTCGCCCGTGATGGACTGGTACTGGCCCTCCGGCAGCTTGCGGAAGTGCGAGCCGTTGCCCCCGCTGCCGGTGGCGAAACCCCAGTCGGGGATGCCGTGCATCCAGGCGATGATCTGGACCCAGTAGCGCGTGCCCGCCGCCGCCTGGAAAGGCGAAGGCAGGGTGTAGTGGTAGTCGCTCAGCGCCACGCCGCCGAAACTTCCCGCCGGGGTCTCGCCGCACGTGCTCTCGGCCTGGTACTCGGCCAGCGGCACGTGGATCACGTCCGGCTGCCAGAGCGTGCCGTTGTTGGCCCAGATGGAGACGGTGAAGTCCAGCACGGGGGAGCTCCAGTAGGCGTAGGCGGGATCGTGCCCGCCCCGCCAGCGGATCTCCGTGATGGCCTGGTCGGCACTGAGCTGGAAGCTGTCCCAGACCACCTGATCGTAGTCGCTGCCGTCCGGATCCCACCAGGACGAGAGGTGGATGGCGCCCGTGCCGGTGTGCGGCTGGGAGTAGACTTCCGTCGCGCGGGCGGCGGACAGGCTCCCGAGCAGCAGCAGGGCCAGGAGCCAGCCCCGGGCGGCGGCGAAGAGTGCGTGCGGACCTGGGATTTGCTGCGGCATGCGTTCCTCCCGTCGGGTTCTGGGACCATTTGTCCGCCGCGCGGCGCGCGGGACGCTGGCGGTCACGGTTGAAAAATGAACCGCCGCCCGCAAAGTTCGCAGGACATTCATCAAGTCTGGAAAGTTTAGTTTCTAACCATGGCGTTTTCAGAACAAACTTAGGCTTGACCCTTATGCCGTTTCATGAGCTATTTTATGCTGTCCTGCGGCCATGGCACGGTGGCCCGACCCCTCACCCAAAGGGAAACCCATGAGAACTCTGCTGTTGTCCAGTTCCCTGAGCCCCACGTCCCAATCCCGTCAGCTGTGTCGCCGCGTGGCGGAGGCCCTGGCCGCCGAGCCCGGGGTGGAGCTGGATTTCGTGGACCTGCGCGAGGTGGAGCTACGCCCCTGCCATCTGGGCAAGACGCCCTCCATGCGGGACTTGGCGGAACGGATCGCGCTGGCGGACAACTACATCTTTGGAATGGGCGTGCACTGCTACAGCATCAACGACGGGCTGAAGCTGGTGCTGGACAATTGCATGAAGGGCTGCGAAGGCAAGTTCTTCGGCATCCTCTGTGCGGCGGGCGGCGAGAAGAGCTACTTGAGCACCATGCACCTCACCCAGATGTGCATGAACGAGTGGCGCATGCTGCAGCTGCCCCGGGTGGTCTACGCCCACGACGGCGACTTTCGCGACGGCGTGCTGGCCAACCCGGCCGTGGAGGAGCGGCTGGAGCTGTTCGTGCGCGAGTTCCGCAGCATCGGTCAAAAGCTGATTTCCTAGTTCGGGGTGGATGCCCCAGCGGCGGCGGGCGCTGCACCCGCCGGGTTTCGACACCAGGAGGACATCATGGGCGACAAGGGCGGCAAGAAGGACAAGGACAAGGCCAAGAAGCAGGACGTGGCCAAGCACGACCAGAAGGACAAGAAGAAGGCCGACAAGCAGGTCAAGAAAGTCTGAGCCCGCAAGGCGGGGAGTGCGCACCCGCCGGGTTCCTGACAGCGCGGCGCTACGCCCTGGTGGGGGCGTCCCGCGGCGGGCGCAAATTCGGCAACACCCTGCTGCGCGAGCTCCGCTCCCGGGGGCTGGCGGTGACGCCCGTCCATCCCCACGCCGGCGAGCTGGAGGGGTTGCCGTGCGCGTCCAGTCTGGCCGCGCTGACCGAGCCCGTGGAGGCGCTGGTGCTCTGCGTGCCTCCCGCGCAGGTGCCCGGGCTGCTGCGCGAGGCGCTCGCCGCTGGAATCCCCCGGGTCTGGCTGCAGCAAGGCTCCGAGAGCCCGGAGGCCGCGGCCCTGGGCCGCGAACTGGGACTGGAGCTGGTGGCCGGCCAGTGCCTGCTGCTGCACCTGGAGCCGGTGCGCGGCCTGCACGCGCTGCACCGCTGGTTCTGGCGCCGGCTGGGGCAGGGGCGGACGGCCCGGTGCGACCCGCCGGCTTGATTCATCCCGCTCGTGCCACAGGCAAACAGGGGTGATCCATGGCCCTCAGCTGCTTCGCAGACAACTCCCGGCCGCCGGACGCGGCGGAGCTGGCCGCGGCCCTCGGTCCCGCGGCGGCCCTCTGGGGCGAGCTGCGCCGCCGGGCGGAAGCCGCCCACGGGCCTCTGCAGGAGGAGTGGAAGCACCCGGGAAAGTCCTTCGGCTGGTCCCTGCGCCTGAAGCTCAAGGAGCGCGTGCTGCTCTACCTCACGCCCCAGCAGGGCTTCCTTTGGGCGGGCATCGTGCTCGGGGAGCGCGCCAGCGCCGCCGCCCTGGCGGATGCGGGCCTTCCGCCGGCCCTGCGTCAGACCCTGGCCGACAGCAAAGCCTATGCGGAAGGCCGCGGCCTGCGGCTGGAGTTGCGACCCGGCGCGGAGCTGGAGCCGCTGTTGCGCCTGCTGGACCACAAGCTGGCCTGATTCCCCCTTCCCACCGGCGCGGATCCAGCGGACGGCGCGAGCCGGCGGCCGTGACTCTCATCCGCCCGCCATTGCTGATATTGGGTCCCCACGCGAGAAGCAAAGAGGTGTTGACATGAAGAAGACCTGGATCATCCTGGCCGTCGTCGCGGCCGTGCTGCTTTGGGCGGTGCTCAGTTCCGTCGGAACCTACAACCGCCTGGTCACCCAGGAGGAAGGCGTCACAAGCCAGTGGGGCAACGTGGAGAACGTCTACCAGCGCCGGGCCGACCTGATCCCCAACCTGGTGGAGACGGTGAAGGGCTACGCCAGCCACGAGCAGGAGACGCTCACCGGCGTGATCGAGGCCCGCGCCAAGGCCACCCAGGTGACCGCCCAGCTCACGCCGGAAGCCATGAACGATCCCAAGACCCTGGCCAAGTTCCAGGCCGCCCAGGGTGAGCTCTCCAGCGCGCTGGCCCGCCTGATGGTGGTGGTGGAGAAGTATCCGGACCTGAAGGCGAACCAGAACTTCCTGGACCTGCAGACCCAGTTGGAAGGCTCGGAGAACCGCATCGCCGTGGAGCGCCGCATGTTCAACGACCTGGCCAAGGAGTTCAACGCCGGCATCCGGCGCTTCCCGGCCTCGCTGATCGCCGGCATCGCCGGGCTGCAGAAGCACGCCTACTTCGAGGCGGCCGAGGGCGCCGAGCAGGCTCCCAAGGTGGACTTCGGCAAGTAAGCTGCCCCGGACCGCCACGCTGGAGCGTGGCGGTCCCCCCCAACCCCGGAGGAGCCCATGTTCCGCCTGCGTTCCCGGCTCTGGCTGTGCATCCTGCTGCTCTTCCTGACCACGGGCCTGCTCCAGGCCCAGCAACTGCCCGACCCGCCCGCCCGTCACTTCGTGGACGAGGCCGGCCTGGTCTCCGCGCCGGAGGCCGACCTGCTGGCCGAGCAGCTCTACGCCTTCGAACAGCGCACGGGCATCCAGTTCGTGGTGGCCGTGCTGCCCGAGGCGGACGCGGAGATCGCAGACTACGGCAACCGCCTGTTCGCGCACTGGAAGATCGGCGACGCCAAGAACAAGCGCGGCGTGCTGTTCCTGGTGCTGCCCAATCAGCGCGCCTCCCGGCTGGAAGTGGCCTACGGGCTGGAAGAGGCGCTGCCCGACATCAGCGCCGGACGCATCCTGCGCGAGATGAAAGAGATTCCCCGCGATCCGGCGGCGGCCCGCCTGCAGTTCGTGATGATCCGCGTGGCCCAGGCCATCGCGCCGGACGATCCGCTGGCCCAGGGCCAGTTGCCCGCGGCGCGTCCCCAGCGCACCAAACGCCCCCAGGGCCTGGGACTGCTGGGACTGGTGGGACTGCTGGCCCTCCTGGGCATCTTTGGCGGCGGTCGACGTGGCGGCGGCATGGCGCCCTTCATCATCGGCAGCATCCTGGGCTCCACCCTGCGGGGCGGCGGCGGCGGTGGGGGCGGCGGATTCGGCGGCGGCGGGTTCTCCGGCGGCGGAGGCTTCTCCGGCGGCGGCGGCGCCAGTGGAGGGTGGTGAGATGGCACGCGACAGCAAACCGGCGGCCTTCCTGACCGAGGCTGAACAGGAGCAGGTCAAGCAGGCGGTGGAACACGCGGAGCGGCTCACCTCGGGGGAGATCCGCGTCTACTTGGAAGGGAGCATCCCCTGGTTCGGCCGCAATCCCTACCGGCGCGCCCGGCGGATCTTCGGCCGGCTGGGCATGCACGCCACGGCGGAGCGCAACGGCGTGCTGGTCTACCTGGCCACCCGCTCCCAGCGCTTCGCCATCGTGGGGGACGAGGCCCTGCACCAGCACGTGGGGGACGCCTTCTGGCGGGAGATCGCCCAAGACATGTCCACCCACTTCGCCGCCGACCGCTTCGGGGACGGGCTGGCGGAGGCCGTGAACCGGGTGGGCGGAAAACTGGCCGAGTACTTCCCCTACCAGAGCGACGACCGCAACGAACTCTCCGACGAGATCGCCTTCGGCCGCTGATCAGTGAGCGGCCAGCCCCAGCGTGAGACCGGCGGTGACGGCCAGGCTCGACCCGTCGCCGAACGCGCCGCCCAACCCCGCATCCAGCGAGGCTGTGCCGATGGACCGCCGCAGGCCCACCAGCCAGTTCTGGGTCCGCTTCAGATCGCCTCCCAGCTCCAACCCCAGATCCAGCGCGCGCCCGGGGCGGCAAAGCGCCAGGCCCCAGACCGGCTCGGGCTCCCGCGACAGCTCCCAGGCTGCGCCGGCGCTCAGGTCCAGGGTCAGGCCGGCCAACTCCCGGGTGCAGGCCAGTTCCAGATTGCGCGCCGCCCGCCCGGCCTCGCCGCCGCCCGCCAGGCTGAGCAGGCCCGGCAGCAGGGCGAACTTGGCCCCCAGCACCGTGCCGTCGAAGGAGCGCTCGCCCGCCGGCGCGTGGGTGAAGCAGACGCCCAGCGCCAGATCCAGCCGGGGCCCCAGGCCCTGGGTGAACCCCAGTCCGCTGCAGAGCTGCGCCCCGGCCACGTCCAGCACGGCCTCGAGCTCCGTGCCGCCCCCCGTGGTTCCGGCATCCTGGGTGGCGAAGGGCCGGGCGGCCAAGGACAGCCCCGGCAGTCCGATCATCACTCCCAGCAGGATCAGTCGTCTTCCTGTCCGCACCATCTCGGCTCTCCTTCCCAGGGGTGGCTGAGCCACTCATCGACCGCCCTCGACAACCGATTGAGCGCCGTCGCCGCGTCAATTCATTTCGATGATTCTTGAAACGGACTTGCACTCCCGCTCTCAGTTTGATTCTATGGATCCCGAATCAATTCTGGAGCGGAGCATGACGGAATCCACCGGTCTGATCGTGGCGCGGGCCCTGGCCGACCCGGCGCGTCTGGCGGTCCTGCGCGCGCTGCTGGAGCGTCCCCACTACGTCGAGGAACTGGCCGGACGGCTGGGCCTGGCCGCCTCCACCCTGGTCTTCCATCTGAAAAAGCTGGAGGAGGCGGGCCTGGTGAGCAAAAGCCGCGAGCAGTACTTCAGCATGTACTCGGTCTGCTGGCCCCCGCTGGAGCGGCCGCTGCTCGAGCTGGTCACCGGCGGCGAGGGCGCGGATCGCCGGGAGCGCGAGCGCCTGGCCGGCTATTGCCGGCGCGTGCTGCAGACCTTCGCCCCCGCGGGCCGGGTGGAGCGCCTGCCCGTCCAGCAGAAAAAGCGCCGGCTGCTGCTGGAGGAGTTCGCCGCGCTGCTGGAGCCGGGGCGCGAATATCCGGAGCGCGCGCTGAACGAGCTGTTCGCCGTCCACCACGCCGACTACTGCACCGTGCGACGGGAGCTGGTGGACGCCGGACTGCTGCTGCGCGAGCAGCAGGTCTACCGGCTCAATCCGGCCTGGACCCCGGCGGGACCGTCCTGGCTGCGGGAGATGGCCGCCGGACCCGCCCCGGCCCGGAACCCGGAGGCGGGGCCGGCCGCCGCCGGCGTGTATTGTATCACGCACCTGGCCAGCGGTCGGCGCTTCATCGCCCGGGCCAGCGGCGTGGAGAGCCGGCTGCGCTCCCAGCGCGCCCAGCTGGAACTGGGACTGCACCGCTGCGCGGCCCTGCAGGAGGATTGGAGTCGGGAAGGGGCGGCGGCCTTTCGCCTGGAGGTGCTGGCCACCCTGGAGCCGGCCGAGGAGAGCGCCTTCCAGCGCGGTCGGCGCCTGTCGGCCCTGGAGCGGGAGTGGCGCGTCCGACTGGACTGCCCGGGCGACTACGACTCGTCGTCGTCGTCCAGCAGCTCCCTGTCGTCGGGGCCTTCCTCGTAGAGCCGCCGGTCCGGCGCGCCGCGCCAGGTCCAGACGGCCGGCCGGGCGCAATAGGGACAGCCGCGGCGCTCGGCCTCGATGATGGCCTGGTCGCTGCTCCAGAAGAGGTTCTCCCGGCCGATCTGGTCCAGAACCCCGCCGCGCTCCATCATGACGCGCACCCGGTCGTGCACGCCCGCCAGCATCAGCTGCCCGCCGGTCTTGCGCAGGTGTTCACGCACGTGGGTGATGGCCTCCAGTCCCGCCGTGTCGATGAGCGGCACGCCGCGCATGGAGAGGATCAGGGTCTGGGTCGGGCCCAGTCCGGCGAAGGCCTCGTTGAAGTTGCCCACCGCCGCGAAGAAGAGCGGACCTGTCACGAAAGCCACGCGCACGTGCTGGCACCTGCCTGAGACCTCGATGCCCCGGGCGCGCAGCTTGTCAGGATCCACCGGCTGCACTTCGATGTCCAGGCTGGCGATCTGGCTGAGGAAGATCGCCCCGGCCATGAAGGTGCTGATCACAATGGCTTGGGTGAGATCCAGCGAGATGGTGGCCACCAGCGTCACCGAATAGGCCAGCATGGCCGTCTTGAAACGCCGCCCGAAGATGAAGCGGATGGCGCCCCATTCGTTCATCCGCCAGGCGGTGACCAGCAGCACGCCGGAGAGCGCCGCCAGCGGCACCCGGGCCATCAGCGGCGCCAGCAGGAGCATGCTGAGCAGCAGGCCCACGGCGTGCACGATGCTGGTCATGCGCGTGCGCCCGCCGGACTTGATGCCCACGCTGGTGCGCGCGATGGCCGCCGTGGCGGGCACGCCGCCCAGGAAGGGGATCAGCAGGTTTCCCACTCCCTGGGCCACCAGTTCCTGGTTGGCCTGCAGGCGCACGCCGGTCATGTTGGAGGCCACCATCCCGCAGAGCAGCGATTCCACGGCCCCCAGCGCCGTGATGGTCAGCGCGGGGTAGATGAAGTCCGACAGGTGCTCCCAGGGGATGTTGGCCAGGCTGAGTCGCTCGGGCAGCAGCGGCGAGGTGGGGATGACCCCGATGGTCGCCACCTGCCAGTTGAAGAGCCAGGCCAGACCCGTGGCCGCCACCAGCCCCACCAGGCTGGCGGGCACGCGCGCGCCCCAGCGCTGGGGCCAGAACAGCATCAGGCCCGTCACCAGCAGGCCCAGGAAGAGCGTGGGCAGGTCGGGGCTCCAGCCGCCCTGGAAGTAGCCCAGCAGCTTGAGCAGGGAATTCTCGTGAGCCGGCGTCTGGGTGCCCAGGAAATTGTCCAGCTGCCCGATGGCGATGATCAGCCCGATGCCGCTGGTGAAGCCCGTGATCACCGGCGCCGGGATGAAGGCGATGAAGCGTCCCATCCGCAGCAGGCCGATGATCAGCAGCAGCGCGCCCGAGAGCAGGCCGGCCAGCCAGACGCCCTCCAGCCCGTAGCGCTGGGCCAGCAGGATCAGCACGGCGCTCATGGCGCCGGTGGGACCGCTGATCTGGTAGGGCGCGCCGGAGAGTCCGCCGATCACCAGGCCGGCCAGGATGGCCGTGACCAGGCCCGCCGCCGCCGAGGCGCCCGAGGCCACGCCGAAGGCCAGGGCCAGCGGCAGCGCCACCGCGGCCACGGTGAGTCCGGCCATCAGGTCCAGGCGGAAGATGCCGAGGTTGTAGCCGGCGAATTCGTCGCGGAGCAGGCGGGTGAGGCTGCGGCGGGGCATGGGGCTTCCTTCGTTGAACCGCCTTGAATGTAGGGGACGCGAGGGGGCCGGGAAATCGCGCCCGCCGTCCAGCCTCCTTGTATCTTGTGCCTCGAGCGAGCGCCGCGCCGGCGCTCCCGCCAACCCCCAGCGCACAGGACTCCCATGATCCACGTGGTGCAGGAAGCCCGCGGTGAATCCCTCTTCGACCGCCTGGCCGAGGATCTGGCCGCCGCGCCGCCCGGGCCCGCCGCCCGGGAGGTGGTGATCGTCGAATCCGTGGGCATGGCCCGGCGCCTGCCGCTGGAGCTGGCCGCCCGCCTGGGTGGAGTGGCCGGCCTGCACACGCCTTTTCCGGCCCGCTTCCTCTGGGAGGAGCTCCTGCACCCGGCCGGTGCGGCCGATGACGCGCGCTCGCCCTGGGAGCCCGAGGCCCTCGCCTGGCGGATCGCCGCCCTGCTGCCCGCCTGCCTGGAGGGTCCGGGTTCCGAGGCCGTCGCCCGGCTGCTGGAGCGGGACCGGACCGGCAGCCTGCGCCACGGGCTGGCCCGCCGCCTGGCCGGCCTCTTCGACCAGTACCTCGTCTACCGGCCGCGCTGGCTGCTGGACTGGGAAGGTCACCCCGACGCCGCGCGCCTGCCCGGCGGGGAGTCGCCGCCCGACTCGCCCACGCTGATCTGGCAGCGCCAGCTCTGGCGGCGCCTGCGCCGGGCGCTGGCCCAGCCCCACCGCGCCAACCTGCAGGCGGACTGGCTGGCCGCCCTCGAGCGCTCTGGCCCGCCCGCCGGACTGCCGCCGCGCCTGAGCCTGTTCGCCCTGGGCAATCTGCCCCCCGCCCAGCTGGACCTGTTCGAGGCCCTCGCCCGCCACCTGCCCGTGCGCCTCTACCTGCTCAATCCCTCCCGCGAGTACTGGGGCGACTTGCCGGGCCGCCGGCCCCGCCAGGCCCTGGACGAGGCCGAGGGGCGCGCACCCCTGCTGGCCACCTGCGGCAGCGAGCTGGGAGCCTGGATCGACGAGCTGCTCGAGCGCGACGCCGAGTTCAGCGGCCCGCGGGACGAGCCGCCGGCCCCGCGCACCCTGCTGGAGCACCTGCAGTCCAGCCTGTTCCACGTGAGTCCGCTGCCCGATCCGCCGCCCCGGGATGACAGCCTGCAATTCCACTCCTGCCACTCGCCCCAGCGCCAGGCGGAGGTCCTGCTGGACTGCCTGCTGGACCTGTTCGAGCGCGAGCCCGGGCTCAGCCCGGGCGACATCCTGGTGCTCTGCCCCGAGCTGGAAAGCGTCCGGCCGGCTTTCGAGGCGGTCTTCTCCAGCCAGGAACCCACGCGGCAGATCCCCTGGCGCGTCCTGGGACCCGCCGCGGGGCGTGGCCTGGGCGTGGTGCTGGCCGAACTGCTGCAGCTGGCCGGCGGGCGCTGGGAGAGCGGGCGCGTGCTCGCCCCGCTGCAATGCGCGGCGCTGCGCCGGCGCCAGGGGCTGGACGGGGACGCTCTGGCCCTGGCCCTGGACTGGTGTCGCGCGGCGGGCATCCGCTGGGGCTGGGATGCCGAGGCCCGCGGGCGGCTGGGGCTGCCGGCGGTGGACGAACACGGCTGGCGCGCCGGCCTGGATCGCCTGCTGCTGGGCTACGCCATGTCCCGGGACAGTCTGGTGGAAGGTCTGGTGGCCCTGCCGGCCGCCGGCGAGCAGCCCGAGCGCCTGCAGGCTTTCCTCGAGTGGCTGCAGGTCTTGCGCCGCTTCGAGGCCGGGAGCGAATCCCCCCGCACGCCGGAGGATTGGACGCGCTGGCTGCTGGAGTGGCTGCCGCGCTTCTTCTCCCCGGACGAGGACGAGGAGCGCGAACTGCAGGAGCTGCGCGAGCGCCTGCTGGCCGGCGAGGCCGCCGCGCGGGCCGGTGGGGCCGCCGAAGTCCTGCCCTTCGCCTGTGCCCGGGACTTCCTGCTCCGCACCCTGGCCGGGGACGAGGGCATCCGCGGCGGCGGTTTCGACGGCCGGCTGACCCTGGCCCCCATGCTGGCCTGCCGCGGCCTGCCCGCCCGGGTGGTCGTGCTGCTGGGCCTGGACGACACGGTCTTTCCGCGTCCCAGCCGCCGGGATGAGCTGGACCTCTGCCTGGGCGCCGCGCGGCGGGGGGATCGCCAGCCCCGGCTGCAGGACCGCGCGCTCTTCCTGGAGGCGCTGGGCAGCGCGCGGGACAACCTGCTGCTGTTCTGGACCGGACGCGACGTGCAGGAGAATCGCCGCCGGCCGCCCTCCACGGTGGTCAGCGAGCTGCTGGACCTGCTGGGCGATCCCGCCGGGCGCGTGCGTGAGCACGCCCTGCAGGCCTTCAGCCCCGCGGCCTTCTCCCCGCAGGCCCGGCCGGCGGGCCACCATCCCGGCTGGGGCCGGGCCGCCCTGCGTCTGGACCGGGCCCGGCGCGAACCGGCGGAGCTGCGGGCCAGCCATCCGCTGCTGGGTGAGCTGGATCTGCCCGAACCCGCCGCCGAGCTCACGCTGGAGGAACTGGAGGCTTTCCAGACGAATCCAGCCCGCAGCCTGCTGCGCCGGGCGGGGCTCAGCCTGCCCTGGGACGGCGGCCATCCGGCCGAGGAGGAACCCTTCGCCAGCGACCGCCCCACGCTGGGGCGACTGCGCCACACCCTGCTCCGCTGGGCCGGGCAGGGACTGCCGGAGGATGAGCAGGAGCCCAGGCTGCGGGCCGCCGGCCTGCTGCCCTGGGGCCATCCCGGCCGCGCCGAGTTGCTGGCCGGGCGGCGCGAGGTGCAGGATCTGCTGGCGCGCCGCACGCTGGTCCTGCAGGGCGAGGTCCTGCCGGAGGTCCGCGACGTGGAGCTGCGGATTGATGGGTTCATGCTGCGGGCCAGCCTGCCGGCTCCCGCGCCCCGCCGCGTGGAGTGTTGGGCCCGGCGTCGCGCCGGCTCGGCCCTTGGCACGCCCTGGCTGCGCCATCTGGCCTGGAGCGCCCAGGGCGGCGCCGGTGTCACACGCTTGATCTTCCTGGACGAGGAGCTGGAGTTGCCCGTCGTGGCGGACCCCCGCGCGCGGCTGCGGGAGTGGCTGGAGGCTTGGCGACTGGGACAGCGGGCTTGGCTGCCGTGGCTGCCCGCCGTCAGCGAGTCGCTGGCCCTGGAGTGCCTGCAGGCGCAGGGCGAGGGGCGCGAGCCCGATCTGGAGAAAGAGTGGTACCGGCAGCGCGAGTACCTCTGGGAGGATCCGTGGCTGCAGACCGTGCTGGGCGGCGCGGATCCCTTCACCCACCCGGGGATCGCGCCCCGACTGGCGGAGTGGGCGCTGCGGCTGGGCGCCCCGCTGCAGGAGGCCCTCGCATGAACCACCCCGTGCATGATCCCGTCCGCGTGCCGCTCCTGGGGACCCTGCTGGTGGAAGCCAGCGCGGGCACGGGCAAGACCTGGACCATCGGCGCGCTGGTGTTGCGCTTTCTGCTGGAAGAGGGGCTGGAACTGCCCTCGCTGCTGGTGCTCACGTTCACCGAGGCCGCCACCGCCGAGTTGCGCGACCGGCTGCGCCAGCGGCTGGAAGAGGCCCGCCGGGCGCTGGAGGCCAATGGTCCGCCAGCGGATCCCTTCCTGGAAGAACTGCGCGCCCACCTGCGGGCGGCCGGCCGTTGGGACGACGCGCGGGCCTTGCGCCAGCTGCGCATGGCGCTGATGTCCTTCGACGAGGCCTCGATCTTCACCATCCACGGCTTCTGCAAGCGCGTGCTGAGCGAACGGGCCGTGGCCCTGGGACTGCCGGCGGAGCTGGAGCTGGGCGAGGATTCCGTCGACTCCCTGCGGCAGGTGGGGCTGGACGAGTTGCGCCGCCTGTGGCAGGCCTTCCCGCCCGGCCTGTTGGACTGGCTGCGCAGCCAGGGCGGCCTGCTGGATCCCGGTCCCTGGCTCCACCTGGCCGAACTGGGCCGGCGGCATCCCGGTCCCGCGCTGCCGCCCGTCAACCTGGACGCTCCGCTGGCCGGCCTGCCGGAGCTGGAGCACCGGCACGCAGAGTCCGCCCGTTGGGCCTTGGCCACCTTGCTGGCTGTGGGGATCGAGGATCTGGCTGGCTTGATCGCCGCCTCCAGCCTGAACAAGAACTCCTACCGTCCGGCCAGCGTCACCAAGTGGCTGGGCTGGATCCGGGACTGGCTGGAGCTGGGCGCCACGCCACAGGGTTGTCCCGACGCGCGCCGCTTCACGCCCGCCATCCTGTCCACCAAGTTGACCAAGGGCGGCACGTGCCCGCAGCATCCGGTGTTCGAGGCCCTGGCAGCGTTGCTGGAGCTGGACGACCAAGTGGGCGCGGCCTACACCTCCGTGCTGGAACAGCTGCAACACGCGGCGCTCCGGGACTGGCCCGCCGCGGCCGCGCGACTGCGGCTGGAGAGCCGGCGGCTGGACTTCAGCGACCTGCTCAGCCTGGTGGCCGAGGGGCTGGCCGGCCCGGGCGGCGCGGAGCTGGCCCGGGCGCTGGGCCGGCGCTGGCGCGCGGCGCTGGTGGACGAGTTCCAGGACACCGACCCGCTGCAGGCCGGCATCTTCCAGCGCGTCTTCCAGGCCGAGGGTCTGCCGCTGATCCTGGTGGGCGACCCCAAGCAGTCCATCTATTCTTTTCGCGGCGCCGACCTGCACGCCTACCTGGCGGCGGCCCGGGCAGCCGGGCGGCGCGAGGAACTGCGCACCAACTGGCGCTCCGGAGCCGGCCTGCTGAGGGCGGTCAACGCCCTGTTCGACGCTGGGCGCTTTCCCGCGCAGCGCGGCGCGTTCCTGCGCCCGGACATCCACGCGGCGGAGTTGCAGCCGTCGGGACAGGTGGTGGAACGGGAGCTCTGGCTGGACGGCCGGGCGCTGCCGCCCTTCCGCGTGTTGCAAGAGGACGTGCCCGACCTGAACCGGCCCCTGGCCGGACGACGGGTGGCCCGGCATCTGGCGCGCCTGCTGGCCCGTCTGCTGCGCCCGGCCTCCGGACAGCGCACGGGCTGGCTGGGACCCGATGGCCTGGTGCCCGTCGAAGGCCGGGACGTGGCCGTGCTCGTGCGCAGCCACCGCCAGGGCACGCTGGTGGCGGACGCGCTGGCGGAACTGGGACTGGCCTGCGTGCAGCTCAGCCCGCGCTCCGTCCTGCAGAGCCTCGAGGCCGTGGACCTGCAACGCCTGCTGCTGGCCCTGGCGCGCCCCCACGACACGCGGCGCCTGCGCACGGTGCTGGCCGGCCCGCTGGCTCTCGCGCTGGGCTCGGACCCCCAGGCGGCGCTGGGTTCGGCGCCCCTCCAGGAGGAGCTGCAGGAGCGCCTCCACGCGGCCCTGCAGACGGCCCGGCGGCTGGGCTCCAGCCGGGCCTTGCGCGGGCTCTTCGAGGAGCTCGGTCTGCCGGAGGCCCTGCTGGGTCTGCGCCGGGGCGAGCGCCGGCTCACCAACTGGCTGCAGTTGCTGGAGCTGTTGCCAGGGCTGGAAGGCCCCGGTGGCCTGACCCCGGACGAGCTGGCCCTGCGGCTGGAATGGAGTCGCGATCAGGAGAGCGCGGCGGCCGAGCTGCGGCTGGAGAGCGAGGACAACCTGGTGCGCGTGCTGACGCTGCACAAGAGCAAGGGGCTGGAGTTCCCGCTGGTGGTCTGCCCCTTCCTCTGGGACGAGAGCGGGCGGCGGGACGAGTTCGGCGCGACCCTCCTGCACGACGGGGAGGAGCGGCCGGAGCTGGTGGCCTGGTCCAAGGCCCGGCCCCTGTCGGACGCCCGGCGCGCCGCCCGGCAGGAGGAGGAGCTGGCGGAGAGCCTGCGGCTGGCCTACGTGGGCCTCACCCGCGCCCGCCACCACACCCTGCTCTACAGCGTGGCGCCCAGTCCGGCGAGCCGGCGGCGGCCCAGCGCGCTGGATTGGCTGCTGCTCGCGCGCCGGCTCCCGGAGGACGCGCCCGGCGCCGGGGAGTCCTGGAGACCGCTGTGGGCTGAGGGTCCCGGACCCCAGCGGTGGGCCTGGGAGGAACTCGCCCGGCCCGGAGTGCTGGGCGTGGAGGCACTGGAACTTCCACCTGCCCCGGCGACGGGTGATACGCGGTCCACCGCCGCGGAACCCCCGCGGATCCGGCCCTTCACGGGTCGCATTCTGGCGGGCGCGCGGCTCAGTTCCTTCTCCAGCCTGCTCACCGACGCCCACGCCGACGAGCGGCTGGACGAGTGGTTCGCGGGCGCGGCCCCGGCGGCGGAGCCGGCGCCCGGCGAGCCCGAGGACTGGCGCGGGCGCTTTCCCCGCGGAGCCACCGCCGGCACCTGCCTGCACAAGCTGCTGGAGCTGGTGGACTTCAACCCCGGCCGCGGATCCGCCCAGCTGGAGAACCACTGCCGGCGACAGCTGCGTGCCCACGGCCTGGACGAGGCCCTCGCCCCGGGCACCGCCCGCTGGCTGGAGGAGATCCTGGACACACCGCTAACGGCCCGGGGCTTCCGGCTCTCCGCGTTGGGGGACGGGCAGCGCGTGTCCGAGCTGGAGTTCCACCTCTGCGCCGCCCCGCTGCCGGCGGCGGAGTTCCGCGCGCTGCTGGAGCGCCACGGCCTCTTCTCCGCGACTCGGCTGGGGCTGGCGCCGCCCTGGCCTGCCAGTCCGCCGCCGCTGCCCGGCGACCTGCCGGCGGGCTTCCTCAAGGGCTACATCGATCAGATCCACTGCCAGGACGGCCGCTGGTGGGTGCTGGACTGGAAGTCCAACCGGCTGGGCGCCACGGCCGCGGCCTATCCACGCCGCGCCCTGGCCGACGAGATGGCGCGCTCCGGCTACTTCATCCAGGGCCTGTTCTATCTGGTGGCCCTGCACCGCCACCTGGCGCGCACGCTCCCCGGCTACCAGCCCGGCGAACACCTGGGCGGTCTGCGCTATCTCTTCCTGCGCGGCGTGCAGGCCGAGCACCCGGGGCAGGGCTGCTTCGAGGACCGTCCGCCGCTGGAGCTGATCCTCGAGCTGGACGGCCGACTGGGAGCGAGCCGTGACTGACGCCGTGACACACGCAGACCCGAGGTCGTCCATGGGGGATCCCATGCTTGAACTGGTGCGGGAGGAAGGGCTGGGAACCCTGGACCTGGAGCTCGGCCGCCTGCTGGCCCGCCTGGACGGCCGCCCGGCGGCTGCCCCCGCCATCGGGCTGGCCGCCGCGCTCTGCAGCGCCTGGCGCCGGCATCAGCACAGCTGCCTGCCCCTGGCTCACGTGGCCGGCCAGCAGCTGCCCACCGCGGCCGACGCACCCTGGGGAGAGCGGATCCCTTCACTGGACGACTGGCAAGCGTGGCTGGTCTCCAGTCCCGTGGTGGCCGCCGCCGGCGAGGAGGATCGGCCGCTGGTGCTGGAGAACGACCACCTGTACCTGGAGCGCCTCTGGAGTGCCGAGTGCCAGGTCGCCAGGCAGGTGTTGGCCCGCCTGTCCCTGGATGAGGCGCCCGCCGACCCGGACGGAATCGACGCGCTCACGGAGGATCCGGAGCAGCGCACGGCGCTGCGGGCGGCCTTCCAGCGCCGCCTCCTGCTGCTCACCGGCGGACCTGGCAGCGGCAAGACCACCACCGTGGCCCTGCTGCTGGGTCTGGCCCTGGAGCGTCGGCCCGACCTGCGCCTGCGCCTGGCCGCACCCACGGGCAAGGCCGCCGCGCGCCTGCAGGAAGCGCTGGCCGGTCAGCTGGAGCGCCTTCCCGACGCGACGGCCCGCCGGCTGCGCGAGTTGCCGCCGGCCTCCACTCTGCACCGCCTGCTGCAGGAGGCGGATCCCCGGGGCCGGCTGCGCCAGCTGGACTGGCTGGTCGTGGACGAGGCCTCCATGGCCGATCTGCCCCTGATGGCCCGCGTGCTGGCCGCCCTGCCGGACGAGGCCCGCCTGCTGCTGGTGGGGGATCCCGACCAGCTGGCCTCCGTGGAGGCCGGGGCCGTGCTGGAGGAACTCTGCGCCGGGCTGGAGGAGCCGACATCCGTCGACCCGTTGCCTGTGGTGGTGCGCCTGCGCGGCAGCCGGCGCTTCGCCCCGGACAGCGGCATCGGCGGGTTGACGGCCCTGCTGCGCGAGGGTCGCGCGCACGAGCTGCCGGAGCTGCTGCGCGCGGGTCGGCCGGATCTGCTGTGGCTTCCGCCGGGTGGACCGGATTGGAACCGCCGGCTCGAGGAAGAGCTGGAGTCCGGCTATGAGCCGCTGGTCGCCGCGGAGTCCGCCGCAGCGGCGCTGGCGGCGTTGGGACGCTTCCGCGTGCTCTGCGGCCAGCGCCGGGGCCGGCTGGGCGTGGAGGGCCTCAACTTCTGGTGCGAGCGGCGCTGGCGCGGCGGCCCCGTTCCCGCGGTGCGCGCCCCGCTCCTGGTGACGGCCAACGACGCGCGGCTGGGCGTGTTCAACGGCGACGGCGGTCTGCTGGAAGGGCGTGCCGGCGAGGGCGCCCGCTGCCTGCTGTCCGGCGGCGCCGGGCCGCGCGAGCTGCGTCTGGCCCAACTGCCGGGCTGGGCCCCCGCCTGGGCCCTCACCGTGCACCAGAGCCAGGGCTCCGAGTGGGACCACGTGCTGCTCATCCTGCCGGAGGCCCCGTCCTCCCTGCTTTGCCGCGAACTCCTCTACACGGGCGCCACCCGCGCCCGGCGGCGGCTGGTGATCGTGGCCTCCGAGGATGCCCTGCGGCTGGCGGCGGGGCGGCGGGCGGTGCGCTGTTCAGGTCTGGCCGCGCGCCTGCGGCCACCCGTCTGAATCGGTCCGGCGCCCAAGCGTTACCCTGCGTGCAACCGGAGGACCCCATGAATCCCATCGAGCGCGCCCTGCAGGCGCATCAGGCAGGCCACGCCTGCTCCCAGGCCGTGCTGGAGGCCTTCGCGCCAGAGTACGGCCTGGAGCTGGAGACGGCCCAACGGCTCGCGGCGGGCTTCGCCGGCGGCATGCGCCAGGGCGGAATCTGCGGTGCGGCCAGCGGCGCCTTCCTGGTGCTGGGGCTGGCCCTGGCCGGCCCGGATTGTGTCACCAAGGAAGGCCGCAACCGGCTGGCCGAGGTGACGGGCGAGTTCACGCGGCGCTTCCGGGAGCGCGTGGGCGCGCTGGATTGTCCGGACATCCTGGGCTGCGACGTGCGCACTCCCGCGGGGCTGGAGCAGGCCCGCGCCCAGGATCTGTTCGCCACCCGTTGCGCGCCCGCTGTCCGCATCGCGGCCGAACTGCTGGTGGACCTGTTGCCGCCCCGCGCCACGGTGCCGGCGTGAGCCGCCCGCGTTCCGCGCGCCGGTCGTCCGCCCCGCGGGAGCCGTGGTGGCGCGGCAGTCGCGGCGAGGCCTGGGTGCTGGGACAGGTCGTGCTGATGGCCCTGGTCTTCCTGGGCCCACGTACCCTGCCTGGTTGGCCGCACTGGGTCCAAGCGCGCCTCTTCCTGCCGCTGGGCTGCGTGTTGATGGCCGCCGGCGGACTGTTGCTCTTCGCGGCGGCGCTGCGGCTGGGACCAGCCCTGACGCCCCTGCCCTATCCCCGGCCCGCGGCGCGTTTCGTCCGCACCGGCGCCTATGCGTTGGTGCGCCATCCCATCTACAGCGGCGGGCTGATCCTCGCGCTGGGCTGGACCTGCTGCGTGCAGGGCTGGCTGACCCTGGGCTACACGCTGCTGCTCTTCCTCTTCCTGGACCTGAAATCCCGGCGCGAAGAGACCTGGCTGCTCGCCAAGTACCCGGAGTACGCCCACTACCAGCGCCAGGTGAGCAAGCTGATTCCCTACGTCTATTGAGGTCGGATCAGGACACGCGGGGGAATTCCATGACGCGGCGAACCTGGCGACTCCTGCTGCTGCTCGCCCTCTGCGGAGCGATCTCGTGCGGACGGACCGCCAATCGTCCGCTCCAGGACGGCGACCTCATCTTCCAGATCTCCCTCTCCGGCCAGAGTCGCGCCATCCAGGCGGCCACGGGCTCGCGCTACAGCCACGAGGGGCTGATCTTCCACCGGGACGGCCAGCCCTTCGTCCTGGAGGCGGCGGAGTCCGTCCAGGCCACGCCCCTCGAGGAGTTCGCCGCCCGCGGCCGGGACGGACACTTCGTGGTCAAACGCCTGCGCCACGCCGACCGGCGCTTGACGCCCGAGGCGCGGGAGCGCATGTGGGAAGTGGCGCGCGCGCTGGAGGGCCGGCCCTACGATCTGGCTTTCGCCTGGTCCGACGAGCGCATCTATTGCTTGGAACTGGTCTGGAAGATCTACGAGCGCGGCGCCGGCGTGCGCATCGGCCGACTGCAGAAGCTGCGCGACTTCGACCTCACCTCCCCGCCCGTGCAGGCCAAACTGCGCGAGCGCTACGGCGCCTCCCTGCCCCTGGAGGAAACCGTGATCTCCCCCGGCGACATGTTCGACAGCCCCGAGCTGGAGCTGGTGGCCCGATTCTGACGAAGCGCGCCAGGCACCGACCTGGCACCGACCTGGCACCGACCTGGCACCCACCAGGCACCCACCTGGCACCCACCTGGCACCCACCTGGCACCCACCTGGCACCCACTTGGCACCGACCTGGCACCGACCTGGCACCCACCTGGCACCGGCCTGGCACCGACCTGGCACCGGCCTGGCACCGGCCTGGCACCGCATGTCGTCAATCCGTGGATAACCGCCCCGCCTGCTGTTTCCCCGTCCAGCCAGAACGACAGGCCCGGCGGAGAGCGGCCCCGGATTGAAACTTCATGCAGTGGAAAAAACTTGCTCCAGGGGCTTGACTCTCTCCTGGGTGTTTGCGTGGTTTAGTGGTGTAGTCTGATACAACACCAAATCAATGGTGAGGCCATGCAACAACACTGGAACGAGCGGGACCCCATCTTCCTGCAGATCCGCGACCTGATCGTGCGGATGGTGCTGGGGGACGCGCTCAAAACCGAGGAGCAGCTGCCCTCGGTCCGCCAGGTGGCGGCCGAATACGCCGTCAACCCGATCACGGTCATGAAGGCCTACCAGCTCCTCGCGGACGAGGGCGTGCTGGAAAAACGGAGGGGACTGGGCATGTTCATCCAGGCGGGAGCCCGCGAGCGGCTGCTGGCGCAGGAGCGCAAGCAGTTCCTGGAGGTGGAGTGGCCGCGCATCCGGCAACGGATCCAGGCCCTGGGATTGAGCACGGGCGAGCTGCTGGCCGCCGCGGCGCCTGCCGCGCCGGCTGTCGGCCAAGGGGAGGGCGCACGACATGCCTGAGCTGATCCACGCCGCCGGCCTGGGCAAGCGCTACGGGCGCGTCCAGGCCCTGACGGACCTGAACCTGAGCATCCCGGCCGGTCGCATCGTGGGCCTGATCGGTCCCAACGGCGCCGGCAAGTCCACCCTGCTGAAGAGCATCCTCGGTCTGCTGCGCTTCGACGGCGAGCTGACCGTGCTGGGCCTCGACCCGCACCGCGAACGCGCCGCCATGTTGGAGCAGGTCTCCTACATCGCGGACGTGGCCACGCTGCCCGACTGGATCCGTGTTCACCAGCTGCTGGAGTACTGCTCGCAGGTCCATCCGCGCTTCCGCCGTGAGAAGGCCGAGGCCTTCCTGGCCAAGACCGAGCTCAAGCCCGATTTCAAGGTGGCGCGGCTCTCCAAGGGCATGAAGACCCAGCTGCACCTGGCGCTGGTGATGGCCATCGACGCGCGGCTGCTGGTGCTGGACGAGCCCACGCTGGGGCTCGACATCCTCTACCGCAAGGCCTTCCACAGCAGTCTGGTGACGGACTTCTTCGACGAGGAGCGCACCATCCTCATCTCCACGCACCAGGTGGAGGAGGTGGAGCACATCCTCACGGACCTGCTGTTCATCCGCCAGGGGCGCATCGTGCTGAACCTGCCCATGGACGAGGTGCCCGGACGCTTCGCCCAGCTGGTGTGCGGGCCGGACAGCGCCGCGGCGGCGCGGGAGCTTGCGCCGCTGCGGGAGGAGTCGCTGCTGGGCCGCCACGTGTTCCTCTACGACGGTGTGTCACGGGAGCGACTGGCGCCCCTGGGCGAGTTGCGCACCCCCGGGGTGGCGGACCTGTTCGTCGGCCTGATGGGCGAGGGAGGCGCGGCATGAGCGCAGTCCCCGTCGCCACCGCCAACCCCGAGTATCAGGGCGGCTGGCGGCGCCTGGCCATCCTGGTGCGGCGCGAACTGTGGGAGCATCGGGAGCTGCTCTGGGTGCCCGTGGTGATCGGCCTCCTGCACCTGGGTCTGGCGCTGGCGGCGCTGGTGCTGCCCCAGCACCTGCACGGCAACATCGAGTTCGTCCAGGCGAGCGACGGAGACCTTTTCGAGGACTCCTCCGACCCTGGGCGCAAGCCCGCGCCAACCACCGTGACACGCCGCGTGGACTGGGAGACGATGAACCTCTCCGGCCTGCTGATGGTGGCGTCCCACACGCCGGTGGCCGAGCGCGGGGAGTTCCTGCGCGAGGTGTCCATGGGCCACGCCCGGGTGACCCTGGCCATCGGCGGCTTTCTGCTCCTCATCCTGTTGGGGCGCATGCAGAGCCGGGAGCAGCAGACCCGCAGCAGCCTGTTCTTTCAATCCATGCCGCTGGGACCGTGGGAGTACCTGGGCGCCAAACTGCTCACCGCCGTGCCACTGGGCCTGGCCCTGCTCTGGCTCACCATCGTACTGTCCCAACTGGTCTGGCTGCTGGTGTTCAGCGCGGCGGCCTGGGCCCACGGCCACTCCGCCCTCGACCTGTTCTGGCGCCCCGCCCAGTTCCCGGCGGGCTGGTCCGTGCTGGCCGCGCAGATGGTCGTGGACACCCTGTGGTACCTGCCGGGCATCGGCTGGACCCTGCTGCTGGGCAGCCTGGGTGTCAACGCCCGGCGGGGCCAGCGCAACGGCATGTGGATTGGCGCAGGCCTGTTCGCCGCCGTCATGGTGGACCGCCTCTACCTGACAGGGGGCGGGCTCATGGCCTGGCTGCTCCATCACCTGCTGCCCGTCGGGTTCTCCTGGAGCTGGCGCGGACTGGAGTCCACGTCCGCCTGGTTGGGCGCGCCGGCGGGTAGAGGAGGTCCGCTGGATTTGTGGAGCGGCGTGCTCCTCGGCCTGCTGATGATGGCGGCCGCGGTCAAGGTCCTGCACTGGCGCGAAGAGCGCTGAACCGTTCGCGCGACCGAAGGGAGATGACTCATGACGGCTCAAACCGACACCCCCGTCAATCCGCACTTCCGCGGCAAGTTGCGGCGCCTGGGCATGCTGATGCGCCGCGAACTCTGGGAGCACCGGCCCATCTGGATGCTGCCGCTGATCCTGACCAGCCTGGTGCTGGCGGGCAGCCTGCTGGCCCTGGTGCTGCCGGGACGCATCGACGCCAACCTGCGCTCCAACCAGTCCACCATCCACTTCAACGGCTCGGACAGCGAGCCGCCCACCGAATGGCGCGACAGCCTTAGCTTCCACGGCTCCCACAGCAACCTGGCCCGCCTGATCCCGGGACTGGGCGACAGCGGGATCGTGGTGGAACTGGGCGACGTCACCGTGGCCAACCTACTGGACTTCTTCGGGCGTCTGCCCGTGCAGGTGCGCTCGCACATGCTGCTGCTGGTCCTGCTGGTCATCGGCAAGTTCACGCTGCTGCCGCTGGGCTTCATGGCGGCCCTCCTGACCCTGAACATGTTCCGTCAGGAGGCGGCCAACCGCAGCATCTACTTCTTCAAGTCCATGCCGCTCACCGAAGGCGAGGCCGTGCTGGCCAAGGCCCTGGTGAACGGGCCGCTCCTGCTGGTCCTGATGCTCGCCACGGCCGCGGCGGCCCAGCTGATTCCGCTGCTGGTGCTGTCCGGCGCCGCCCTGGTCCACGGGATGAACCCCGTCCCGCTGCTCTGGCAGCCGGCCCCGCTGGCGCAGATCTGGGGACAGATGGCCCGCGAGCTGCTGCTGGACTTCCTGCTCTTCCTGCCCGCGCTGGGCTTCTGCTACGCGCTCAACACCTGGCACTCCTCCCGGCGCTTCGCGGCGCTGGTGGCCGTGGCGGGCCTGGCCATGCTGGACCGGCTCTACCTGACGGGTGGTGAACTGGCCCAGTGGATCACCCGCCACATCGTCCCGCCGGGCTGGTCCTTCCGCGGGCCGCAGGGCGACGTCTACGTGGAGGCCATGCAACTGGCGGAGGAATCAGTCGTCTCGTGGCCGGACCTGGCCGGCGGCGTGCTGGTGGGCCTGGCGCTGCTCTACGCCTCCACCTGGCTGCTGCGCTGGCGCGAAGAAGCCTGACCCGAACCCGTGACACAGTCGAAGAGCCGGCCCCGCGCCGGCTCTTCCCGTTGCGCGTGCTCACGAAACCGCGCCAAACCCTCGGCCCTTCGATACCTTGCTCCCGGCATCCCCCCAGACCACAGCCTTCGTGTGACACCACAGGAGACCCGCGCATGACCACCGCCGCCACCAGCCAGGGCCAGAACTCCAGCGGCGACCGCGGGCACTCCTTCGCCCTGTTCCTGCTGCTGGGCTGGATCGTGTGCGTGGCCGGGCCGCTGGGCGACCGGGGCCACCCCGACCTCTGGGGCCTGCTCGCCATCTTCCTGCTGCTCTGGCAGGGCTGTCGGCTGGTCCCCTGGCGGGGCCTGACCCTGCGGCGGCACCTCAAGGGCTGGGCCTGGGCCTGCCTGACCGGCGCGCTGGGCTCTGCGGGCACGGCCGGGTGGCTGGCCCTCGGCGCGAGCGACCCTGAGCGGCTGTTCCTCGCGCTCTGGCTGGGGATTCTGGCCGCCCTGCTGGTGTGCGCGTCCCTGGTGCTGGCGGCCGCCCTGCGCTGGGTGCGCGGACGGGTGGAGCGGGACTGGTCCGGCGCGCCCGCCTGGCTGCCGGCCTCGCGCAGCCTGAGCTTCCTGGCCCTCAGCGCCCCGGTGTTGAATCCCGGCTGGCTGGGCCTGGACCGCCATCCCTACCCGCTGGGCAGGGAGGCCGTCCCCGGGCTGCTCGTGCTGATGCTGGCCGTGCTCTGGCGCCGCTTCGGACGCCCGGCCCTCTCCGCCCGGCTGCTCGAACACCCGGCGTGGCTGGGACAGGCCGTGGTGGCCGGCTGCGGGCTGGCCTGGGCCCTCGACCTGACCTGGCTGGTCCACGTCCACCGCCTGCCCGCCCTCGTGCTGGAACCCATGGTCTTCTGGCCGGGCGTCCTGCCGCTGCTGGCCGGCGCCGAGTTGCTGGTGCTTACGCTGCTCTGGCACCGGCGCCCGCTGCCCGACGCGCAGCCCCGACCGCTGGGCCCTCTCCCGCTCTGGTGCTGCGCGGCCGCCCTGCTATTGGCCCTGGCGGCCCATCGACCCGGACTGGCCCTGGCGGCGGGACTGCTCGCCGGCTGGCTGGAATTGTTCCGCCCGGCGGCCCGCTCCACCCGCTGATTCCAGCGTCGGGACCTCCGCCTTGCCTCTGGAGGCCAGTCCTGAAGCCCGGCAGCCTGTCCAATTTCCGGCGGGATGGGCAACCCGGTGGAATCAGTACGGGTTTGCTTCCATTGCATCACGTTGAATATCAAAGGATCAACAGCTGGATCGGGCTGGCGCTATTTTTGCTCTACAGCGTAGGCTGAAGGAACCCAGAAAGGCAGCCCCCCATGCTCCTGCGCCCATTCCAGTTGTCTCTGCTCACCGCCCCGGCCCTGGCCCTGGCGGGACTCTGCCTGGCGCCCCTCGGTGCCCCGGCCGCCCCCGCCTCTCCGCCCGCGGGATTCACCCCCGGACTGCGGCTGCTGGCCCTGGATCCCGCCGAGGGCGGCATGTCCCCGGCACTCGACCTCAGCCTGGCCTGCGCCGGCGTGCGGGAGGGCCGTGGCGTGCTGCGGCTGGGCAGCCTGGCACCCTGGGGAGACGGCCGGTTGGAAGTGAAAGCCCCGGACGGTCAGCGGCTGGTGCTGGAGGGACGGGAGCGTCTGAGCTGGCAGATGTCGACGGCTGGCATCTGGAAAACCCTCGCCAGCGTGCGCCCGGAGATTCGCCGGGAGCGCGGCGCGGCCGTGCTGGAGCTCTGGCTGCCGGCGGAGTGGACCCTCTGGAGCCGCCTGCTGGAATCCGGCACCGGACTGAGCCTGGCCACCCGTGCCGGAGCCGGCGCGCCGCTGGCCGACGAACTGGAATCCGCCCGGGAGGGCGAGCGCAGCGATCATCACGTGGCTTTCGTCCACCACGGCAACCAGGGCCTCACCTGGACCGACGTGCTCTGGGGCGACGAGGCCGATTCCCACGAACAGCACTGGAGCGAGTACCTCGACACGGGCAGCGAGCACCGCGGTTTCGATGAGCTGCTGGGCCTGCACGACGTGCTCGACGTGCCCGGCAACTTCCACGTCAGCGGCCCGCTGCAGAGCGCGGCCCAGTGGTACTACCCGGACGGCACGGTGGAGGGCTGGAACGACTGGCTGGCCCGCGGCGTGACCGAGGGCTGGGCCGGCATGCTCACCAGCGCCTACGCCCAGCATATCATGCCCTTCGTCCAGGACAGCATGAACGACTGGGCCGTCCACACCCACAGCCAGATGACCGCCTGGCGCTACGGCTACACGCCCCACGTGGCCTGGGTGCCCGAGCGCGTCTGGGTCAGCCCCGAGGACAACGACGGCAACCCCTGGAACACCGCCGCCCACGTGCTGGACTGGATCGGCGACGACTGGCTGCCCCACGGCGTCTACGGCGTCCTGCTGGACCAGGAGGAGCACTGCGACTACCAGAACAACTGGGCCAACGACCGCCACATCTACACCATCCCCGTGCCCGGCCAGGGTGACTTGAACGTCATCCCCATCAACGGCTCGTTCACGGGCAACTGCCACCACGACGCCGGCGCGGCCTGGAACATGATCCTGGGCACCTCGCCGGACGAGCTGCTGGTCTACGGCACGGACTGGGAGGTGGCCGCGGAGGTGGCGGGCTTCGCCGGGCAGTTCCCCAGCGCGCTCAACAACATGATCTGGCTCGTGCAGCAGATCGCCGCCAGCGGCGGCTCCGTGGAGTCCATGAAGCTCGACGCCGCCCTGGGCGGTTTCGGCGGCGGGGCCATCAACCTGCAGAACGGCACCTACGGCCTGCTGGGTGGACGCGGCGGCTACGGCAGCGACTGGCTCAGTCCCGGCACGGCCAATTCGTGGTACGGGCACTTCGCCGGCGCGCCCGCGCACAGCGACCAGCACGTGCCGCAGTGGAACTACGGCCAGGCCTGGAACGACGCCTGGAGCTGGCTGATGGGCAACCCGGACAACAAGCTCTCCACCCTGGCCTGGTACGTGCTGATGACCAACGTCTACGAGACGGGCTGGCACGACGGCGGCGAGATCAGCGGCTGGATCCACCGCTATTCCTCCCATATCAAGAACGCCCGCGTCTACGCCGAGGCGGGCCGCTGGTGGGGCGGGCAGGCCTGGCAGGGCACGGGCGCCCAGCTGGCGGACGTGGACGCCGACGGCGTGGAGGAACTGGTCCTGCACAGCGACCGCGTGCTGGCCGTCTTCGAGCCCGCCGGCGGCCGCGCGCCCTGGATCTTCGCCAAGGATTCCACGGACGCCGCCAGCCTGGTGGGCAGCTGCAGCGCCTACTGGGTGGACACCGAGGGCGACTTCAACGACGGCTCCTCCAACAACCACGTGGCCGCGTTCAGCGATGTCAGTCCGCTGCTGGAGAACGATCCCTACGCCCTGAGCGTGGATTCCGTCGGCGTGGGCTTCGCGCGCGTGCGTCTCAGCCACGCCTCGGGCCTGGTGAAGACCTTCAGCCTGCGCGCCGGCGAACCTTTCATCACCTGCGACTACGACACGCCCAGCGAGACCCTCGTCAAGAGCGGTTTCACGCCGGACTACCTGGATCTGCTCTGGAACGGCTCCACCACGCGGCTCTGGGATCCCGGCGCCGCCTGGCCGCAGAGCGACTGGCTGGGCCAGCGCAACACCACCACGGGCTGGACGGCGGCCCTGGTGCTGGGCAACGGCGGCGCGCAGCACGCCGGTGATTTCCAGGGCACGCTGGTCAAGGGAGATGAGATCAAGGGCGACGGCCGCTTCCGCTTCCTGTTCTACGCCGGGCGCAGCACGGCTCCCGACGCGCAGGGTCAGGTGCCGGAACTGGTGTCCCTGGCGCTGACAGACCTGGACGTGAAGGGTCCCGAGCTGGCGGACAGCGCCCCCTGGCTGGCGCCCGACCTGGCCGTGCTGGACTTCAGCGAAGCCGTGGACGAGGCCAGCGCGGAGAACCCGGCCCACTGGAGCCTGAGCGGCTTCCCCGGCGGCGTCAGCATCCTCTCGGCGGAGCGTCAGGCCTGGACCCGGCGCGTGCACCTGCGGCTGGCCGGCCTCTCCGGCGGGGTGGGCGGCAGCATCACGGCCACGGGCGTGACCGATCTGGCGGGCAACCTCGTGGACCCGGCCCACGACACGGCGCTCTTCGCCGTGCCCAACGGGCTCACGCCGCACACGCCCCTGGTGGATGGCGCGCAAGACTTCATCCGCGCCACGGAACTGCTGGAGAATCGGGCGGACAGCCTCTTCCTCACCTGGGACGCCCAGGCGCTCTACCTGGCCTTCCGGGGCCGCAACCTGGCCACGGGCGATTTCTTCGTCCACCTGGACACGGACGGCGTGGCCGGCAGCGGCGCCCCGCGCGACTCCTGGAGCCGGATCGGCTTCAGCAGCGCGCGCCGGCCCGAGTACTCCGTCGCTGTGGAAGGCGGCGGCAACAGCATGCAGATCAACCACTGGACGGGGGCGGCCTGGACCTACATGGCCTTCGGCAGCCACTCGGGCAGCAGCTACGAGGGCTGGAGCGGAAATCTGCTGACCGAGCTGCGCATTCCCTGGAGCGAGCTAGGCAACCCGACCCAGCTGGCGCTCTGCGCGGGCTTCACCCAGGAAGCCAGCCAGGTCACCGTGCTGGCCTGGCCCCAGGCCAATCCGGTGGGGACCAACGTCACCTACGGCAATTGGTTCACCTTCACCCAGCCGCCCATGGACGGACCCATGCCCCGGATGGGCGTGGCGCCCAACAATCCCGTGCCCACAGCCCCGGCCGCGCCGCTGGTCAGCGTCACGCTGCTCGCCGACGGCACGCTCAAGCTGGACTGGGAGCCCGTGGCCGGCGCCCTCAGCTATCGGATCTACGCTCTCGCGGCGCCCTGGGACGAGCCCGGGCCCACCCCCCTGGCGGAGACGCCCGCCAGCGAATTCATCCTCCCGCCCTCCGGCACGAGCGGCTTCTTCGTCGTGCGGGCAGGCAACACCCAATCGCAACCCAATTCAAGAGGTCTTCGATGAAACTCTTTCCCCGACTTTCCGCCGTCGCCGCCCTGCTGGCCCTGCTGGCCCAGCCCGCCGCGGCCCTGGTGGAGCAGAGCTACTTGCAGTGGCAGGAGTCCGGCGACACGGTGCCCAACAGCGCCGACGTCCGGGTCTACGCCCGCTACCTGAAAACCGGCTGCTCGGGTGCGTGTGACAGCACCGAATGCGCCGACGTGACCAAGACCCTGTTCTACCGCGCCCAGGGCGAAACCACCTACTCCAGCGTGCCCATGCAGCTGAACATCGGCGACTGCTACGATCCCCTGGACGAGCATTTCGCCGACATCCCCATGGCGGCCCTGAGCGGCGACAGCGTGTTCTTCTACTGCGAGTTCGCCGACGTGGACGGCGCGGCGGCCTTTACGGCGCGTCCGGGCAGCCCCGAGGCGACCTTCAACGCCGCCTCCCCGGCCTTCTACCTGGTGGAGAACGCCACCACCGAGGACTTCACCCTGCACGTGGTGGGCGACTTCCACTGTGTCACCAACAACGGCCAGGGCCCCGGCATCTCCGGCTCCTTCAACGGCTGGGTCTACCAGGCCATGACCCAAGTCAGCCCGCGCGTCTACGCCACCGACATCGTCTGGCCGGCGGGTTCCGCCCTGACCATCGAGTTCAAGTTCCGCAACGGCACCGACTGGGAAAGCCTGCCCGGCGGTCCCTTCGCCAACCGCGAGTTCACCGTGCCCTCCGGCGCCACCACCGGCGAATACAGCGGCTACTGGAACGACGAAGCCGAGTGCCCCTGCGTCGAGGCTCCCCTGGGCGCCAACGCCATGGTGATCTTCGCCGTGGACCTGCAGCACCAGGATCCCGCCAGCTACGCCGGCGGCGTGGGCATCCGCGGCACGCGCGCCCCGCTCAACTGGGATACGACCCTGGCCTTGAGCGACGTGGGCCATCCCGGCCTGTTCTCGGGCATGGTGATCTTCCCGGCCGGCACCTTGAACACGCTGGAGTACAAATTCCTCAAGAGTGCGGACGGCACGGCCTGGACCTATGAGGACGGCGTCAATCGCCGGCTCTGCATGGCCCCCGGCTTCACCGCCCTGCCCAACGCCTTCTTCAGCAACTACGTCCCGCCCGCGGGCACCACGGTGCCCATCACGGCGCACTTCAGCCAGGACATGAACTGCATCGGCACCGTGAGCGGCGTCTCCCTGCAGGGCAACGTGGCCCCGCTGGACTGGACGGCCGGCAGCATGCCCATGACGGATGCCGACCTGGACGGCGTCTGGGAAGCGGACGTGACCTTCCCCGCCGGCTCCGTCTTCGACGTGGAGTACAAGACGGCCTTCACCACCGACGGCAGCACCTGGAACTGGGAGGACAACATCACCAACCGGCCCTTCACGTTGGATGATGCCACGCCCAACATGACCCTGCCGCCCACCGCCTGGGACGACTGGTTCTGCCCGCCCAACCTGGAGATCGTCTACTCCAGCGGCCAGGTGACCCTGAGCTGGACGGCCGTGCCGCTGGCCACGGGCTATCGCGTCTACAGCCAGATCGACGGCTATCCCGCCCCGGCCACGCTGGAGACCACCACCACCAACACCACCGTGACCCTGCCGGCCACCGGCCGCGCCTTCTACGTGGTGACCGCCGAGAAGTAAGACTCCCGGCCTGCGCCAACTGCAAACCGGCCCCCTGCGCAAGCAGGGGGCCGGTTCTTTTTGTGCGGTTAGGACGGACTGGCGCGGCTTTGCGAACCGGCCCCGCCGGGGGACGCGCCAGCCTACTTCAGATAGAGGATCTTGCGCGTGACCGCCCGGCCGTCGGATTCCAGCCGGCACAAGTAGAGGCCCGAGGCCAGCCGGGAGGCGTCGAACAGAACGTTGTGGACACCGCGCGGCATCCGGCCCTGGGCCAGCGTGCGCACCAGTTGGCCGCCGGGGTTGTAGACTCGCAGAGTGACATCCTGGCTGGCGGGCAGCGTGTAACTGAGACTGGTCGTCGGGTTGAAGGGGTTGGGCTGGGCCTCCCCCAGGGCGAAGCTCAGGGCCTGGGGCGCGGCGCCCTCCTCCAGGGCCGTGTCACAATCCAGGGTGTCGAAGACAGGCATGGCGGCGGGCAGGTTGACGGGAAAGGGCGTGCCGAGCTGGTAGGGGTAGGCGAAGTTGACGCCCCGGGACCAGCTCAGGACGGGGCTGCCGGCCGGGCAGCTCAGGCGCAGCTGGACGTCGCGCAGCACCACGCTGGCGCCCTGGTTCAGCAGCTCTTCCAGCTGGTGGGCGGGATCGGAATCATAGGCCCAGATCAGCCCCACCATCACCGGGCTGCCGCCCACGACCCGCTGATTGGCGGCCAGCCGGACCACGGCGACGCCGTCCACCTCCAGCAGGGCGTCCGCCGACAGGAACTCGACGCCGTTGTAGTCCCCCGTGCCCAGGCGCTCCAGCGGGAAATTCAATTGCAGATTGGCCTGCGCGCTGGCCGCCCACAGCCCCAGGCCCAGCCATCCCAGTCGAATGCGCATCGCCGTTCCTCCCGCTCATCGTGAAATCCCTGCGCCGGCAAGGAAGCACTCTCGCCGCAGCCGCACCAGCCAAGTCGCCCCGCTCTACCCGTCAGGCGCGGTCGCGGAATCCCTGCACCCGCACCCGCACAACCCGCCGTCCACCGCGGTCAGGGGGCCTGCGCAGACGCCGGCGTCATCCGGCCAGAGCGAAAACGCCCCCCGAGGGAGGGCGCTTCGGTTTCGACAGCGTTGGGATGGCGCCTACTTGACTAAGAGCAGTTTGCGCGCGGCGGCGCTCCGGGTCGCCGAGGTCAGCGTGCTTACGTAGACGCCGGAGGCCAGCTCAGCGGCGTCGAACACCACCTTGTGCTCGCCTCGCTCCACCAGGCCGTTCACCAGGGTCCTCACCAACTGGCCCTGCGTGTTGTACACCTTCAGCGTGACGACTTCGGTCTCCGGTACCGAGTAGCTCAGGGTCGTGGTGGGGTTGAAGGGATTGGGAACGGCCTCGCCCAACCCAAACCCGGCGGGCCCTTCCGTCGCAGCCACTTCGTCGTCCACGACGCAGGTCACCACACCGTGCGTTGTCACGATTTCACAACTCGTTGGACCCGCATGGCTGCCGACAAAGGTGACTACCACCTCCTGACAGGAATCTCCTGGCACCAGATACTCTTCCGGGAAAACGGAAAAGGCCGGGCATTCCGCCACCAGGCTTCCCGCCACCGGTGGACAGGCCACGGGTCCCGGATTGCAGATCCAGAAGGACATGCTGACCGGGTCGGCCTGCCCGACGCGTCCAAAGTCCAGCGTGGAGGGTGCAAGCGCCAATTGCCCCGTGCAGCCACATACCAGGGTTGGAAAGGTTTGCGGCGGACAGGACTGCGTAAACCAGGTATGGGACCCTAGCTCGTAGAGGATGGGACTGCTCCCGCAGGTCTGGCTGAGGGAGTTGCTGCCGTCCGGGCAGGTGAGCGTCAGGCGGATGTTGCGCAGTTGCACCAGCGCACCGTCACCCTCGAGCCACTCCGCGAAGTCGCTGTCATAGGCCCAAACCAAGGACACCTGCTCCGGACTGCCCCCTTGGAAAATCTGGTTGGCAGGCAGGCGCCCGGCGATTTCCACGCCATCCACCACGAGAATGGCGTCCGCACTCAGGTTTTGGACGGTGTTGTAGGGTCCCGTTCCCAGCCGCGCGACCGGGAAGCTGAACTGCACGTTGGCCCGGCTGTCCAGACCAAGCCCAAGCAGCAGCACAAGCCACAGACTCCAACTCTTCATGGTCCCCCCCTGCCGGCGACACGAACATAGGATCGACTCATGCCCAGTGGCCAGCGCGTCTAACGGTGATGGACTTCCAGGTAGGCGGGCGCAACATAGGACCAGGAAGTGCCGGTCACAAGCCGAATCCTGCGGGTCAGGAAATGCGCCCCGACTCTGTCAGATCAAGTGGACAGCTGACCGTTGACAACGGGCAACGGGGGCGGACAAACTCGAGCAGCCACAAAAAAGCGCCCCCCGCCAAAGCGGGGGGCGCAGGATCAGCAGGCTGTGAAGCAGCTTACTTGACCAGGACCATCTTGTGCATGGCGCTCTGGGAAGCGGTCTTCAGCGTGTAGACGTACACACCGGATGCCAGGTCGCTGGCGTCGAACACAACCTTGTGCTCGCCACGCTCGACCATGCCGTTCACCAGGGTCTTCACCAGCTGGCCGTTCGTGTTGTACACGCTCAGCACGGCTTCCTGATTCTCGGGAACCGAGTAGCTCAGGGTCGTGGTGGGGTTGAAGGGGTTCGGATAGGCTTCGGACAGCGCGAAGACCGCGGGGGTCTCGGTGCCGGCCACGATGTCGTTCACGATGCAGGTCACGGTGCAGTCGCCCAGCAGCAGGTCGCAGACGATCGGGCCGGAGTGGTCGCCGACGAACTCGACCAGGACGCTCTGGCACTCGCCAGCGGCCAGCAAAAAGTCAGCGCCGGCTACGATACTGAAGGCCGGGCAGCTCTCGGTCACGGTGCCCACCAGGATGTCGCCACCGACGTTGCAAACCTGGAAGCTCTGCTGCACGGGGGCAGGATTGTACACGGTGCCAAAGTCAAGGCTGGTGACATCAACGCCACAGATCGGGAACGGATCGCACATGAGGGTGGCGAAGACCGGCATGGAGGTCGGCAGGGTGCCTGGGAAGGGAGTTCCAAGGTTGTAAGCGTACTGATTATTTGCGCCACGAGCATACGTGAACACATAATTTGTGTAGTGCGGGCAGGTCAGGTACACTTTGACGTCGCGGATGGCCACGAAGGCACCCTCTTCGCCGATCAGGAACTCGAGGTTGTAGGTGGCGTCCGAATCGTAGGCCCACACCAGGGAGACGGCCAGCGGGCTGCCGCCTTCGAAAATCACGTTGGCCGGGATGCGGGCGACGTCCGTGCCGTCCACCGTCAACATGGCGTCGGCGGACACGTTGCCCACCACGTTCTCGGGGCCGACGCCGAGCTTCGTGGAGGGGAAACTGAGCTGCAGGTTGGCCGAACTGGTCGTGGCCAAACTGCATAGCGCCAAGGCTGCGAGCACATGCTTCATCTCTTGTCTCCTTGCTACAGGTTGAGCTTATCCACTTGGGGCAAAGCCCTCTTGGGTTACGGAAACAGCAGCAATTACAAGGCCAATCATTCGATAACTGAAGCGGCGTGCCGTCAATGCTCCGTCCAACACAACTACGACCACACTACAAAAAGCGCCCCCCGCCGAAGCGGGGGGCGCAGGATCAGCAGGCTGTGAAGCAGCTTACTTGACCAGGACCATCTTGTGCATGGCGCTCTGGGAAGCGGTCTTCAGCGTGTAGACGTACACACCGGAGGCCAGGTCGCTGGCGTCGAACACAACCTTGTGCTCGCCACGCTCGACCATGCCGTTCACCAGGGTCTTCACCAGCTGGCCGTTCGTGTTGTACACGCTCAGCACGGCTTCCTGATTCTCGGGCACCGAGTAGCTCAGGGTGGTGGTGGGGTTGAAGGGGTTCGGATAGGCTTCGCCCAGCGCGAAGACCGCGGGGGTCTCGGTGCCGGCCACCTGATCGTCCACAGTGCAGGTGAACACGCCATGGTCGGTGATGATGTCACAGACCGTCGGTCCACCACGGACGCCCGTGAAGGTCACGGTGAAGATCTGGCACTCGCCCGGGGCCAGCACGTAGTTCAGGGGCTCAACGGAGAAGACGGCGCAATTCTCGGTCACCGTGCCACCGATGGGCGGGCAGTCACCAACAGCCGTGTTGCAGATTTCGAAGGTCGTGGTCTGCGGAACATTGGTGATCACCGTTCCGAAATCATAGCCAGCCGGCGCAAAGGTGAAGCCAGGCTCGCAAGCCGGACCGCAGGGCTCCAAGGTGGCGAAGACCGGCATGGAGGTCGGCAGCGTGCCCGGGAAGGGAGTGCCCAGGTTGTAGGCATACTGGTTGCTCACGCCACGGGAATAGGTCAGGACCTGCGGCGGATCGCAGGAGCTGGTCAGGTACACCTTGACGTCGCGGATGGCCACGAAGGAACCTTCCTCGCCGATCAGGAACTCGAGGTTGTAGGCGGGATCCGAATCGTAGGCCCACACCAGGGAGACGGCCAGCGGGCTGCCGCCTTCGAAGATCACGTTGGCCGGGACGCGGGCGACATCCGTGCCGTCCACCGTCAACATGGCGTCAGCGGACACGTTGCCCACCACGTTCTCGGGGCCGACGCCGAGCTTCGTGGAGGGGAAATTGAGCTGCAGGTTGGCCGAGCTGATGGAAGCCAGGCTGACAACGGCCAGAGTTCCGAGCAGAATCTTCTTCATGGGTAAACTCCTTGGGTTATGATTGATGCTTTTGCTTCAGTTGCGCTTAGTTCAGCTCGACCGACGTGGCAGCCTTGGCGACCTTCATCGGAGCCGTGCTCGTGGTGGCCACAGCACCCGTGGGGATGGTGTAGTCCCAGGTGAAGGCGGCGCCCGTGCGCATCACGTAGGAGCGACCGGCGGTCAGGTCATAGCCGAAGCTGCCGCTGTACACGTAGGTCAGCCAGCCACCGTTGTACTCCAGGACGATGTCGCCGGTGTTGAAGCCGTCGGCGACCAGCGTCAGGTCGTTGGTGTCCAGATCCACGTCCATGGGCAGGGGGTTGCCGAAGCCGACGTAGGTATTGGCACCCGGGAAGGTGGCCAAGGTCACGTTGGTGCCTTCGGGGATGACGTCGCCCGCGACGACCAGGGTGGCGGCGGCGCCGTGGTTGTTGCGATAGATGTACATGCCGTTGTAGTCCAGGGTCAGGCCGCCCCAGGTGTTGTCCGGCGTGTAGCTGTAGGTCAGCCAGCCACCGTCATAAGCCAGGATCTGATCGCCGTTGAAGCCCTGGGTGCCCAGGACGCTGACGGCCGGCATGTCAACGCCCAGGCCCTTGGGGCAAGCGCTGAAGGCCGTGTAGGAACCGGCGGTGGTGGAACGGCTGATGAAGCCGACGGTGTTGGAGGGCTCAGACTCGACGGCCAGAGCGGCGGCGGCCAGGACGCCCGTCAGTGCGAGGGTCAGCAATTTCTTCATGGGGAACTCCTCTTCGATGGGTTATTGTCACAGGTTGAATCCTGGGGAACTCTATGCAAAGGCAGGGCCAGTTTTGATGCACCTGGCGCCCTGCCGCCATTGGGCATAATTCCATTCTACAACAACCACTTCCGCTCTCACTGCAGCCTGCCGGCGCCACCTGTCCCACCGCCCACCCGGCAAGCGTGACTCCAGGGCCACGTGACTCCGGCGTCCCCGTGTGACTCTCGCGTCACTCAATCGACCCCGTTCTATGTTGATATGGATCGCGCGCCACCCCAAAGCCGGAACTCCCCAGGCCGTTCAGTTTGGGTGGCGATCGGCTCATCTGTGGCGCTCAGCTCTCCTCGGCCGTGAGAGTTTTGGTGCCCATTCCGTGAGGCCCTTGAACACGAAGGTTCGAAGGCTCGAAGTGGTTGCTGGAGGGGTCGGTGTGGCTCTTCAACACAGAGTCACAGAGGCACAGTGAAGTCGTGCGACAGGTGGAGTCATTGATCGAGTGAGGTGAAGCCCACAGGGCTGAACCAGAACCAGGTGGTGACGCCGTCAGGCGGAACCAACTACACGGTTTCAGGAAGGCCAATCGCCGGCCAGCGGAAGGCCACCGCGAGGTGGCCTGACTCTGGCCGCTGAGAAAAAGCGCCTCTTTGGCTCCACCTTTCTGGCGCAAGCAGAAAGGTGGAAAACATGGCGCCCCAGCCCCCGCCAGGATGACTGATCAGGGTTGGGATCCCCCGGTCAAGCCGGGGGATGACAGGCGTTGGGCCACCATACCGGCGCTAGCAGAAAGGTGGAAAACATGGCACCCCAGCCCCCGCCTGGATGACTGATCAGGGTTGGGATCCCCCGGTCAAGCCGGGGGATGACAGGCGTTGGGCCACCATACCGGCGCCAGCAGAAAGGTGGACTCAGGCCCGTCGCGGCCGGAACCAGCGCAGATTTTCGCAGAGGCGGCCCTGGACGATTTCTTCTGCCAGCCCCTGGGCGCAGCGCCACGCCAGGCCGAAACCGTGCCCCGTGAAGCCCGCCGCCAGGTACTGGCCCTGGCGACCCGGCACCTCGCCCACCCAGGGCAGGCCGTCCCGGGAGAAGCCCATCACGCCGGTCCAGGCGCAGCGGATGGCCGCGCCCTCGAGCTTGGGGAAGTGGCCTTGCAGGAAGGTGGAGAGCCCGGCGTGGATCTCCGGGTTGAGCGTCTCCGTCAGGACGCCGATCTCCTGCTCCTGCTGGGACCAGCGCCAGCCGCCCAGCACCACTTCGCCGTTGGGGGCCTGGCGCCAGTACTCGTAGCCGTAGTTGGCGGCCATGGCCATGGGAATCACCTTGTGCAGGCGCTCCGTGGCCAGCATCTGGCCGCGCACGGGGCTGATCAGGTCCGTGAAGGCGGGCAGCAGCTGGAAGGTCCAGGCGTTGGTGCAATGGATCACCACCGTGGCGCGCAGCCGGCGGGCGCCCTCCGGCGTGCGCAGCTCCAGGCGCCAGCCCGCGGGGTCGCTCTCCACCGCCAGAACCTCCGTGCGCGAGGCCAAGCGGCCGCCGGCGGCGCGCAACTCGTCCGCCAGGGCCCAGACCACGCGGGCGGGCTGCACCTGTCCGTCGTCCGGCGAGTAGCGCGCCCCCAGGAAGGGACTGCGCCCCGTGCGCTTCACCAGCTGCTCGGCGCTCCAGAACTCGCTCTCGAACCCGTCCTCGCGCAGCAACTGGGCGGTCTGCTCCAGCTCGCGACGCTCGTGCTCGGTGGTGGCGCAGGCCAGGTAGCCGCAGCGCTGGTAGCCCGTCTCCACGGGCAGCGAGAGCAGGTGGGCGGAGAAGTCCTGCTGGTTGGCCACGGTGAAGGCCCAGATCTCCCGGGCCTTCTCGCGCCCCAGCAAATCCACGGCGCGGTTGTAGTACTCGGAGGTCCCGGCCAGCAGATGGCCGGCGTTGCGGCCGGAGGCCCCCGCCGCGGGATGCTCGCGCTCCAGCACGCAGACCTCCACCCCCAGCCGCCGCAGGTGCAGGGCCACGGAAAGTCCGGCCAGGCCGGCGCCCACCACCACGGCCTCCACGGCCTCGGGCAGCGGATCCCGGATCTCTGCGGGCCGGTCCTCCAGCCAGAGGACGCGCGTGGGGGGGAGCGCCGTCGTCGTCAATAGACCACTCCCTGCAACAGCCGGGTCAGGCTGGCCGGCCGGTTGGTGGAATCCGCCGTGAAGGCCCGTGGGCGCCAGGTGAATCTGAGGCTGTCCAGCCCGTCCTGGGTGTCCGACAAGGGCCGGCCCCAGGTGAAGAGCAGGGCCAGGCTACGCAGGATCTCCGTGTCCAGCGCCCCGCCGGTTTCCGCGCGGACCTGGGCGTTGAAGGAGCGAGGCCGGCCGTCGTGACGCAGCACCAGGTCCAGCTCCAGTTCCGGCCAGCCCGCCGCATCGGCCTTCTGGAAATCGTTGAGCAGCCACTCCAGCTGCGCCAGGCCGGGCTCGTAGCGGGCCGAGTCCGCCACGGAGACGGCGCTCAGCACCTCGCTGAACAGCAGGCCCTCGGCCATCGCCTTGGCCGCCCGCCGGAACTGCCGGCGATCGAAACGCAGGCGCTGGGTCACCTGGAGATGGTCGCCCGGAGCGATCCGCAGACTGTCGGGCAGGCGCATGCCCAGCTTGGGCAGGACCTTCAGCGCGTGGGCGCCGAAGTCGTAGCGTTCGTCGGACTCCCAAAGCACCCGCGGCTCCAGCAGGGCGCCCAACGAGTCCATCCCGTACTCCAGCGCCACGTCGCCTTCCCAGACAAAGCGCTTGGCCTTGCGCGGGAAGCCCAGCGCCTTGACCAGCGCCTTGGGCGCCAGCGGGCTGAAGGGCCGCGGCTGCCGTTTCAAGAGGCTGTCCAGCAGGTGGGTGGCCTCGCTCTCACCCTTGGCCCAGCTCAAATGGTCCGCCGGCACTCCGGCGAACACCACCGGGAAGAGCAGGCGCGACTGCACCATGCCGGATTTGCGGAAGCCCGGCGTGAAGGTCAGACCCTCCGCCAGCCGGCGGGCCTGCTCGCCCAGACCCAGCTCGGGGGGCCACTCGTCCAGCACCAGCACGCTGTCCAGCGTGCCGCGGGCATCCACGTCCAGGGCCAGCATCACGCGCCCCGGAGCGCCCAGCCAGCGCATGTGGTTGAGGGAGCGCTCCAGCTGCCGCAAGCGCGTGGGCGGCGTGGTGCAGCGCGTGTCCGTGTCCAGCACATTCTGGAAATAGCGCGCGCCGTCCAGCGCCACTTCGGCGGTCGCGACGGAGTCCGCCCGCGCGGTCTCGCCCTCGCCCAGCCGGGTCTCCTCCACGGCGGCGGGCTGGGAGATGGAGAGGGAATGCTGCAGCAGGCGCGCCCCCGTCCCGCCCGGCTGCCACTGGGCCAGCGTGTTCCAGGCGCCGCTGAGCAGCAATCCGCCCTTCCAGGGCAGCATCCCGGAGACCACCGTGGGCAGCGGCAGGCGTTGCTCCAGCCACTGACCCGTGGCCAGGTCCAGCAGGGCCAGCCGACCGCCCTCTCCGCCCACGGCCCAGCCGCCGGGTGCGGGCGAGAGGTGCCGGGCCACGCCCACGGGCGCCACACCCAATTCGCGGCGGCCCCCCGGTCCCCGCACGTGCAGGGCGCCGGAGCGTTCCAGCACCATCAGCGAGCCGTCCGGCAGCTCGGCCAGATCCACCACGGCGCCGGTGCAACCTTCTGCCGCGCTCCAGTCCAGGCCAAGATTGCTGCTGCGGTAGAGGCGTCCGCCCGCGCCCCCCGCCCACCAGACGCTGTCCTGGCAGAGCACGGCGTGGAAGCGCATGGGCAGCGGGGCCGACAGGGTGTCCCAATTCACGCCGCCGTCCAGGGAGCGGGCCAGCAGGCCCTCGTCCCCGCCCAGCAGGCCCAGCCGGTCGTTGAAATCGAGATCGCGCACGGCGCGCTGGCCGGGCAGCTGGGCGCGTGTGACACGGCCGCCCGCCACGCGCAGGACGCGGGCGCTGTCTCCGGCGCAGACCAGGGCCTCGTCCCACCAGACGGCGCAATGCAGGGCCGCCCGGCCGGGTTGGGCCACGCGCCGCAGCAGGCTGTCCGACGGCCCGCGGGCGATGAAGCCCGAGTCGCCCACCGCCCACAATTCCTTGCCGGAATTCACCAAGGTGGAAATGAAGAGCCCGCCCGGCGCCGGCCGGCGGGTCAAGGGCAGGAAGGGATCCACCTGGGCGCTGTCCCGGGCCAGCGTGTCCTTGGGGGCGGCCAGGGAGCGCCCCGGCTGCGGTCCCGCCAGACTGGTCGCGCCCTGGATCAACAGCCAGAGGAGGATCAATCCCGCCCAGACGGGCAGGCGATGGGTGGCAAGTCGATTCAAAAGGAATGCCCCTGTCCGATCTGGATCATGGCTCCATGCGTGGGCGACCAGGCCAGGTCCACCCGTCCCACCTCCACGAACGGCGCGTAGAGGCGCAGACCCACGCCCGCGCCCCCCGCCGCCAGCCGCCGGCCCTGGAACACGTCGCTCCAGACCAGGCCCCCGTCCAGGAAGGCCACGGCGCCCAGCCCGAAGTCCACGTGCTGGAAGAAGACCTGCCTGGGCAGAAGGGTCATCCGCAACTCGGCGCTGCCGTGCCACAGGCTCCAGCCCGGCCACTGGTCCACGCCGCCGGCCCGCACTCGGCCCCGCTGGCCAAGATAGTGCTTCATGTAGTCCGCGCGCCGCCCCGTCAGCAGGTCGGCCGCGCTGTGCAGGCCCAGCACCAGGTTGTCGCCCAGGGGCTGGAACCGGCTCAGGGACAGCCCGGCGGCCAGTCCCGCCGGCATCTCAGACCCCCCCAGCCCGAAGGCGCTCAGCCCCGCGCTCTGCACCGAGCCCGTGCGCGGACTGGCGTGGTAGTCCGTGGTGTTGCGCTCCACGACCAGTCCCAGCCCGCCGAACACGTCCACGCCCAGCGGATTGCTGGTGGCCGGCTGCGCCAGCGGCCGGCGGTCGTGCACGGTGACCTCCTGCCAGGAGGGATGGACCCCCAACAGCGTCTCCCGGTCGAAGTAGTGCTGCCAGCCCAGCCGCACTTCCTTGTTGACCTTGCGGTAGTCGCCGTCCGCCGAGTCGCTGCGGCGCCGGTTGACGTAGAGCGAGACCGGCTGGCGTCGTCCCAGGAACCAGGGTTCCTGCAGGTAGAAAGAATAGCTGAGGTGTTCGCCGAACTCGGCCTGCAGGTCCAGCCGGCGCCCCATCCCGCCCTGGTTGCGGTTCATCAGGGCGAAGCCGTAGACCCAGCCCAGCCGATCGGTGGGCGTCAGGATGGGATAGGCCAGCCAGCTCGGCCGCTCGCTGACCGCGTAGACGATGTCCACCGCCTCTTCGCTGCTGTCCGGGTTGACCGAGACCACCAGCCGCGCGAACAGGTTGGTGTTCTTGACGGCGCGCGCGTCCTCCTGCAGCAGCCGGTCGCTGTAGCCCACGCCGGGCCGCAGCTCCAGCTCGCGCAGGATGACGCTGGAGTCCGTGTGCATGAGGCCCGTGCAGTGCAGGCTGCGCACGCGCCATTCGGTCCAGTCGCCCGGAGCCGGCCCCGCACTCTCGTCGGGCTCCTCCTGGGCCAGGGCGGCCAGGCAGGCCAGCAGCAAGGCGGGGAGCCAGCGCGCGCTCATCTCAGATCCTGGCTAGCAGCGCGGACAAGAGGGCGGAGAAGCGCTCGCGGGCCTGCTCGGCCACGTCCGTGACCTCGGCGTGGTTCAGCGTCCCGGCGCCCAGTCCGGCGGCGTAGTTGGTCACGCAGCTGATGGCGGCCATGGGCAGGCCCAGGTGGCGGGCCGCGATGGCCTCGGGGATGGTGCTCATGCCCACGACGTCGGCCTCCAGCCGCGCCAGCATGCGGATCTCCGCCGGCGTCTCGTAGCTGGGGCCCAGCAGCCCGGCCATCACGCCGCACTTCAGGTCCAGGCCCAGTTCCCGGGCGGTCTCGCGCGCGCACTGGTTCAGCCCCGGGTCGTAGGCCGCGCTCATGTCGGGGAAGCGCGGACCCAGGGCATCGTCGTTGGGGCCGCGCAGGGGATTGCGAAACATCAGGTTGAGCTGGTCTGTCAGCAGCACGAGGTCCCCCGGCCGCAACAGCCGGTTGACGCAGCCCACGGCGTTGGTGGTGACCAGGGCCTTCACGCCCAGCGCGGCGAACAGGCGGATGGGAAAGACCACCTGCTCCTGGCTGTAGCCTTCGTAGGCGTGGACGCGTCCTTTCAGCGCCAGCACGGGCGTGCCGTCCAGCCGCCCGGCCACCAGCCGGCCCGCGTGGCCGGGCACGGTGGAGACCGGGAAGTGCGGAATCGCCGCCGTGGACAGTTCCCGGGCCCCGTCCATGTGGTCCACCAGGACGCCCAGCCCGCTGCCCAGCACCACGGCGCGCGGCGGGATCTCGCCCAGCTCTTGTCTCACGAACGCGGCGGCCTGCCGGATCTGCTCATGCATGGATATGCCGATCCTTCGCTGTCATCCCGGCGGAGGCCGGGATCCGTGATTGCCAACATCCAGCCGACTCCGCAGCGTCCGATCCGACGGGAACTCAGATCATCATGCCGGCGATGCAGGCCGTGATCCAGGAGGCGATGGCGCCACCGAACATCGCCTTCAGCCCCAGCCGAGCCAAGTCCCCGCGCCGCTCGGGCGCCAGCGCCCCGATCCCGCCGATCTGGATTCCGATGCTGCTGAAATTGGCGAAGCCGCACATGGCGTAGGTGGCGATCACCTGCGCGCGCGGCGTGATGCTCTGGGTCTGGATCAACTCCGCCAGGGTGGAGTAGCCCACGAATTCGTTGATGCTGAGCTTGATGCCCAGCAGGTTGCCCACGGCCCCGGCGTCCTGCCAGGGCACGCCCATCAGGAAGGCCAGCGGCGCGAGCAGCGTGCCGAAGAAGGTGCGCAGGCTGCCCGGGAACCAGCCGGCGAACTCGCCCGAGGGCAGCGCCGCGCCACCCAGCAGCCGCCCGTCGATCAGCGCGTCCGCGCCGCCCAGCATCCAGTCCACCAGCGCGATCAGCGAGATGAAGGCGATGAGCATGGCGGCCACGTTGGCGGCCAGTTTCAGTCCGTCGGTGGTGCCGCGAGCGGCGGCGTCCACCACGTTGTCGCCCACGTTGATGACGGGCAGTTCCGTCCTGCCCGCGGTCTGGGAGACGCCGGTCTCCGGCTGGATGATCTTCCCCACCACCAGGGCCGCCGGACAGCTCAGCACGCTGGCCACGATCAGGTGCCCGGCGTTGACGCCCATGGCGATGTAGCCGGCCATCACGCCGCCGGCGATGGTGGCGAAGCCGCCCACCATCACGGTCAGCAGCTCGGAGTTGGTCATGCCCGCGAGGAAAGGTTTGATCAGCAGCGGGGCCTCGGTCTGGCCCACGAAGATGTTGGCCGTGCAGCTCAGGGTCTCCGAGCCGCTGGTGCCCATCACCTTCTGCACGGCGCGGGCCATGCCCTTGATGATGACCTGCATGATGCCCAGGTAATACATAATGGACATCACGGCCGAGAAGAAGATGATCGTGGGCAGGACCTTGAAGGCGAACTGGAAGCCGAAGCCCGGCCAGAAACCCCCGCCGGGAAAGAAGTGCTCGGGCCGGGTGAGGTTGCCGAACAGGAACTCGGCGCCCTTGTCGGACAGCGCCAGGAACGAGGCGACGCCGTCGGAGAACCACTGGAAACCCGCCCGCCCGGGAGCCCAGGCCAGCAGCAGGCCGCCCAGCGCCAGCTGCAGCAGCATGCCATAGAGAATCGGTTTCGCCTTCACGTGCTTGCGGTCGTTGGACATCAGCCAGGCGATGCCGAGCAGGGCGAAGATGCCCGCGAAGCTCATCAGACGTTCCAGCATGGACGCTCCTTGTTCCGCTCCGCCAGTGGATCAGTCCAGTTCCGGACTGTGGTCGAACAACCGCAGCTGCTCCTCGCTGGGCACCTGGAAACAGTGCCGGCAGCGGGCCTCGTAGACGTCCCCCGCGCCCAGCAGCACCTGCTCGCGGGCCAGGGTCTTGCGCTGGGAGAAGTTGGCCGGGTTGCCGCAGACCACGCAGATGGCGTGCTGCTTGGTGACGAACTCCGCCACGGCCATCAGCCGCGGCATCAGGCCGAAGGGTTCGCCGCGCCAGTCCTTGTCCAGCCCGGCCGCCACCACGCGCCGGCCGGCCCGGGCCAGCTCCTCGCAGACGGGCACCAGCTCGTCGTCGAAGAACTGGGCCTCGTCCACGCCGATCACCTCGGCGTCGCCGGCCAGCTCGGGAATCTGCCGGGCCCGCGCGACCACCAGGCTGCCCAGGCTCTGCTCGTTGTGGCTGACGATGCCCGTGCTCGAGTAGCGCGTGTCCAGCTCGGGCTTGAAGATCTGCACGCTCTTGCGGGCGATGCGCGCCAGGCGCAGCCGGCGGATCAGCTCCTCGGTCTTGCCGCTGTACATGCTGCCGCAGATCACTTCGATCCAGCCGCTGCCGGGCCTCATGAATAGCATGCCGTCCCTCTCCCGCATCGATTCTGTTGACCTGTTCCGGCCGCCCGGGCGCTGGCACGTCCGCCAGGGGCCGGCGCGCGCGGCGTCAATCCTTGAGCAGGCTGGCGATCTTGGTCTGCAGCAGGTCGATGGCCACCAGGTTCTGGCCACCCTGGGGGATGATGATGTCGGCGAAGCGCTTGGTGGGCTCCGCGAACTGCAGGTGCATGGGCGCCACCACGGTCTCGTACTGCTCGATGACCCCGTCCAGCGAGCGTCCGCGCTCCTTCACGTCCCGCCGCAGGCGCCGGATGAAGCGCACGTCGGCGTCCGTGTCCACGAAGACCTTGATGTCCATCTTGCGGCGCAGCACGGGATCGTGCAGCACCAGGATGCCCTCGAGGATCACGCAGAGGTGGTTCTCCACCCGGATGGAGCGCTCCCGGCAGCGGGCGTGCTGCACGTAGTCGTAGACCGGCATGTCCACGCCGTCGCCCTTGAGCAGCTTGCGCACGTGGTCCAGCAGCAGGTCGTGGTCGAAGGCGTCGGGGTGGTCGTAATTGACCTTGGCGCGCTCCTCGAAGGGCAGCTCCCAGTTGGCCTTGTAGTAGCTGTCCTGCTCCATCACAGCCACTCGGTCGCTGCCCAGCCGCTCCACCAGGGTCCGGGCCACCAGGGTCTTGCCCGAGCCCGTGCCGCCGGCGATGCCGATGAGGATGGGGCGCCGCTTCATGGGCGGGCCAGGAACTGCTGGTCGAAACCGTAGGGATAGAGGTCGGCGAAGGGCAGATCCAGGCGTTCCTGGGCGTTGGCCATCAGCACGCGGACGCGGGGCGCGTAGTCTGCCAGCAGCTGGCGGCAGGCCCCGCAGGGCGGGCAGACCTGGGGCGCGTCCGTCACCACGGCGATGCGCGTGAACTCCGCGGCTCCCTCGGAGAGCGCCTTGAAGAGCGCCACGCGCTCGGCGCAACAGGACAGGCCGTAGGAACTGGATTCCACGTTGCAGCCGCTGAAGACACGACCGTCGGCGGCCTCCAGGGCCGCCCCCACCGCGAATCCGCTGTAGCCGCAGCGGGCGGCCTTGCGGGCCTCCCAGGCCTTGCCCAGCAGATCCTCGTCCGTGATTCCGCTCATGCCGCGCACCTCCTGCCGCTGTCCCTCCTGCCCATCCGCCGCCAAGGTAGCAAAGCAGGCGTCCCAGCCTCAGTGCCCGGGCGGGGGAGGCGCGGAGTCCTCGCGCAGCACCTGGGCTTCGAAGACCTCCAGGCGACAGTCCTCCCGGCGCCAGGCGTCCGCCGCCAGCCCGGCCTTGCGGGCCAGCTGGGTGAGGGTCTCCTCCAGCGTCCAGCCCTGTTCCGGAGCCACCTGGGGCAGGAAGACCGCCCGCCGGCCGCGCGCCGCCAGGATCACGCCGTGCCGACCCAGCTGGATCTCCTCCGGTCCCGCCACCGGCCGGGCGGGCTCCAGCACGGTGATCTCCACCGCGCACTGGGCCAGCTCCTCCAGGCGCAGGGCGGGAAAGCGCGGATCGTCGAAGGCCGCGTTGCGCGCCACGTGGCGCAGCACGGCCTTGAGCGGTTGGTCGGCCTCCAGCCAGCCCATGCAGCCGCGCAGATGACCCGCCTTGTGCAGGCTGACGAAGGCCCCAGCCAGCCGCTCCAGTTCCGGCCCGGCGGGCAGCTCCGGCTCCGGCCGCTGCTCCAGGTCGGCCAGGAGCAGCTCGCGCACGTAGCGCAGCGCGGCCGCGCCAGTGTCCGGCGCGAGGCCGTGCGTCGTGTCCTTCATTCTTCCTCCCGGCGCGCCACGGGCCCGCACCATGCGTTCATCGGACTCAAGCGAGCACGATCCGGTCGATGGCCGCGCAGACCGTGGCCAGCTCCTCCCGTTCGTGGACGGGGAAGTGCGCCAGCCGCAGCGAGGTCCCGCGCCAGTCGCCGTAGCCGCCACCCACCACGATGCCCTGCGCGCGCAACGCCTGCTGCAGGGTCGTCAGCTCGCCGCCGTCCCGCCGCCGCAGGGCCGTGACCGTCAGCGAGCGCGCCGCGGGATCCGTCACCGCCGCCACCAGCGCGGGATGGGATTCCAGCCAGTCCAGACAGGCCGCGCGCAGGTCGCGCACGTGGGCCTCCACCGCCGCGGGGCCGCGCTCCGTCAGCCAGGCCGCGGCCTCGGACAGGAGGTGCAGGCCCAGGCTGTTGGGCGTGCAGGGGGATTGCCGCCGGGCGGCGTTGTCCGCCAGCCGCGCGAAGGAGAACCAGGCCCCCGTGTCCCGGCCCTCCGCCTCCAGCTCGCGCGCCCGGGCCACGGCCCGCGGGCCCGCCAGGATTACGGCCAAGCCCGGCGGACAGCCGAAGGCCTTCTGCACGCTGAAGAACCACAGGTCGCCTTGCTGCCAGGGCAGGCGCTGGGCGCCCGCGCTGGAGACGCAGTCCACCAGCCGCAGGGGATCGCCGGGCCGCGGCGCGGGCCAGCGCTCCAGCGGCAGGGCCGTGCCCGTCGCCGTCTCGTTGTGGCAGAGCAGCCAGGCCTCGCCGGACCGCCAGGCCGGATCCTCCGGCGGGGCGGTGGGGGCCGTGCCGGGCGCGCTCCGTGACACGCAGACCCGGCGGCCGGTCAACTCGGCCACCTGGGCGAAGCGCCCGCCGAAAGCGCCGGCCACCAGGGCCGAGCACGAATCGCGCACCAGATTGCGCACGCATAGTTCCATGGCGTAGCTGGCCGAGGAGACGAACCAGACCTGAAAGTCCGCCGGCAGCTCCAGGCAGGCCCGCAGGCGCTCCACCAGCCGCCCGGTGAGTGCGCCCAGTTCGGGCGAACGGTGATGCAGGCCGCCCAGGCCGGACTCCAGGAAGTTGGCGGCGGCCCGGGGCATCAGGGGCAGCAGGCGCGAGGGTCCCGGCGCCAGATTGAAGCGGATGCCCGGGTCCTCAGGGGGTGTCATGGCTGCGGCCCGGCCCCCAGCGGCCGTCGGTCAGGGGCTGGATCTGCTGTTCGGCCCGGGCCCGGGCGATCAGCATGTCCCGGTCGATCACGCCCGTGCGCCGGGGCCGGATCAGGCTGTCCGCGGGCTGGCGGAACTGGTTCCAGAGGAAGTCGCTGAGCGCCACACTGTAGGTCTTGTCGGTGGCCAGGGGCTGCGAGCCCACCAGGATGCTGCCCACACCGCCCTGTTCGTCCACTCCCACCCGCAACCCGTCGAAGTGCAGGTGCAGGGAGCCGCGGGCCACCTCGTCCACGAAGAGCTTGCGCAGCTGTCCGCCGCTCATGGGCGCCACCAGGATCTCGTTGCCGAAGGGCGAGATCTCCCAGAAGTCCCGCACCCGGAGCGGCCCGGCGACCATGCCCTTGCGGATCCCGCCGCTGTTCCAGAGCCCGATCTGCGCGCCGCTCTCCTGGCGGATGGCCGCGCAGAGCCAGTTGCCCAGCGCCGATTCGTTGTGCGCGTCCGCCGGCCAGTCCCCCAGCAGGGTGGCCACCTGGCCGCCCAGCTGCTCGTTGACCTGCCGCTCGTGGCCCTCCACCACGGCGGCCACGTCCGCGGCAGGCCCGGCGGCGCCCTCCAGCACGGGCACCAGACGGCCCGAACAGCGCTGCACGCCCTTGCCCGGCTTGACCCAGAGGGTGTCCACGCCCAGATAGCGGCCCTTGTCGCCGGCCTGGACGATCCAGGTTCCGCCCACCTTGACGGGCTGGGCCAGCGCCGTGTGGCTGTGTCCGCCCACGATCAGGTCGATCCCGGGCACGGCCAGGGCCAGCAGGCTGTCGGCTTCGAAGCCGTTGTGGGACAGCAGGATTTTCACATCGGCCGTCACGCGGGTCAGCCACTTGCGGGTCACGGCCTGGCTGGAATCCACCTTGAAGCCGCTGGTCAGGCGCGGGTCGCAGACCCGGTGGAGCTGGTCCGTGTTCAGGCCCAGCACGGCCACCTGCAGGCCGTTGCGGTTGATCAACAGATCCGACGGGCAGTAGGGCTGGGCGTGTCCGACCATCCGCACGTTGCCCTGCAGATAGGGAAAGGTGGCGTTGCTCAAGGCCTTGCGCTGGGCCTCCATGCCGTAGTCGAATTCGTGGTTGCCCAGTTCGAAGGCATCCGGGGCCAGCAGGTTGAGCACTTCCACACAGGCCCGGCCCTCGGTCAGCGTGCTGATGGGCGTGCCCTGGAAGATGTCGCCCGCATCCAGGTAGAGCACCTGGCCCGGATTGTCCGCCCGGAACTGGCGCACCAGGCCGGCCAGGACGGGCGCGCCCCCGAAGCGGGCGGGCTCGCCGCCTTCCAACTGCCCGTCATAGGCGGCAAACCAGGAGTGGATATCATTGGTGTGTAGAATGATCAGCGTCTTTTCCCGGGATCCGCACCCGAAGGGCAGACTGGCCAGGGCCAGAACGAGCAGGGTCCAGCGGAGCATCCGCGGGCGGCGAACGAAGGGGATCATGGGGCGGCCTTTGCTTTGGCGATGATGGCTGACGGGCCGAAGGTAAAAAAGGGGCGCCAGCCCATCGGCAGCCCCGGACGCCGGCCGGACCGGGCCGCGGATCCACCGGGCCGCCCGGAAGCGAATCCGCGTCCAAAAAAGTTGTCGCCGGTTGGAACCTCGACCCGCTCCGCGGGTATAAGGGGCCCTGACTTCGAAACCGGCCCCGCGGCTGGCGGGGTCAGCCTCCTTCACCAACCTCCAATGCCGCGCTCAGCGGTCTTTCCTGATCCAGTGACAAGCAGAGGAAGCCTAAGGCTTCCTCTGTTTTTCTCCCGGAAGCTCCCGTAAGTGCGCTGTGACAAAGACTTACGAGATGGTCAGGTGTTGGGAAACTCCCGGCGGTGATGGCCCTGTCACGGAAAATCATTTGACCGGCATGTGACCGAAATGTCCAGAGAGCGCCGAAGAGGAGGATGAGATCAATAAAATGGCCCCCAGGCGGGGGGCCATCGATCAGCAATTTGATCTCGTGAATCGTCCCACGGTTGTCGCCTCCGGGAACCTCGGAACCAATGGTAACGGGGCGGTGGGACATTTCAAACGACACCCGGCATGAATGCTAGGGCGGGTGGCTGAGCCCCAGATGCAATCGCCGGATCCGCAACTCGTAGCCTCGGTCTCTTTTGCCGGGCAACCAAACGCAGCCGACGCCTGATGCCGGATGAGCTGCCGGCCTTCTTCCGCGCCGTTGAGGAGGAACCGAACCGGGCATGGGTGCGTTTGATGGACAAAGGGCTCCGCCGAAAGGCGGGACCCTTTTTCGTTATCGGTCTCCTCCCCGTCTCCTTGGCTCGGCACCCGTCTCTTTCCAAAGGAGACAGGACCATGGATCCCCAAGATTGCCACAGTCCACCTTGATCCTGCAAACGAATCCCTGGCACGTCCGCATACCTGCCCGGGGCCAAAGTCTTGAAGGAGAGAGCATCATGTTGGTCACGTACAAAATGTTCTCAATTGAAGGGCACCGCGAGGTGACGCTGCCCGTCTGGGAGGCCGTGGAAGAACTCGCGCGTCTCAGCGCCTCAAGCAAGTGGGTCTACGTTGATGGCCGATTCTGGGATGGAAAGCCTGATGACTACACAGAGACAATGCTCCTAGAAGCCGAGGACATCACCGTTACCACTCAGCTTGCTGGAGGATGAACGCGGTCTATTCTGCACTTCGCAGGACCTTGAAGTAGCGACCGATCCGGACGACGTAGCTCCGCGTCTCCTCAGCGTGCCTACCTGTGACTTTGTGCAACTGGGCAGCCACCGGATCCCACTCCCTTGATTGGCCGCCCGGCACCATAGTCTGGGCCTTGATGATGTGTCCCGGGCCGGCGTTATAGCTGGCCAGGGTGAAGGCGATCTTATCCATCAGCGGGCGCGGAGCCTTCCAGATCGCCCACATGCGGGCGTCGTAGTAGATCCCCGCCTGGATACTGTCCTTCACCAGCCAGGGCGAGGTGACGCCCAGTATAGGAGCGATGCCCGCCCAGGTGCCCGGCATGATCTGCATCAGACCCTGGGCTCCGCACCAGCTTCTCGCCGTCGAATCCAGACCGCTCTCGGCGATTGCCTGGGCCTTCCACCAGCGCCAGTCGAAGTCCGCCCCGAAGTATCGCTTGGAGTATTTCCGGAAGTGGGGATCGAACCGGGTGGTCCACCCGGCCCCTGCCAGTGTCGTGCAAAGGACGACACCGAGCAGTGCCATTCTTGACCACGATGCCATAAATGGCGCTCCCATCAGTTCAATCCCGAGGACACCAACTGGGCGCAGAAGAGCAGCAGCACGCCGGCCAGGATGGCCGCGGCCACGTTGCCCTTTCGGATCTCCGGGATGAAGTCGATGCCCGGGAAGAGCCAGCAGTCGGCGGCCTTCCACAGGCCCACGGCCAGTAAAACCATCAGGGCCGTGTAGCCCAGGTTCACCGCAGCCGCGCGCACCAGTTGATCGAACATGGATCCCTCCTATCAGAATGCCCTGAACACGTAGACGCCCACGGCCCCCGCGCCAGCGGATACCGCTGTGCCCCAAGGATCCAGCCGGGCGCCGGCAATAACCCGCGGGTGGCCATCCTGCACGCCCAATCCAGCCAGCGGGTGCAAGCGCTCCCAGAAGCCAAGCTCCCGCGGCTGCACGGCTAGGGTCACGTCGGCGGTCAGCGCCGGGCTGCCCGTGCGGGTGATGGCCCGCCAGCCGTCCTCGCCCTCCACCAGGTCGATCTCTACCCGGCTCCGGTTTTGCAGCACGTCCAGCCGGACGGCCAGGCTGGGCAGCCAGTCGGGGCCTGGCTGGTCCAGGGCCACGTGCCCGGCCAGGTGCACGCCATCGAGGCTGTCCCCCTGGTCCAGAGTGAAGGGGACCTCGTAGCGCGTCAGGCCCGAGTCCGCTGGCGCGCTCCGCACCTGCTCCAGCTGCAGCTCGGCCTCCGCCAACTCCACGTCTCGCAGGTCCAGCATCATTTCCAGGGTCAACTGGGCCCGGCTGGTTGCCTTCAGCTCGCGCGTCAGTCGCCGGATGCTGGCATCCCGCTCCAGCAAAATGCCTTCCAGCCCGCGGGTGACCGTCGTCGAGTCGTCCACCTGCAGGGGGACCTCGGCCTGGACGGCCGCGCGCCTGACAGCGCCAGCGGCCTCCTGCGCCTCTTGCACCCGCCATTCCTGCCAGGCAACGATGCCCAAGAGGGCCAGGAACAGACCCAGGACCACCCGGAGCTTCATGCGGGCTCCCGCTTCATGTGCAGTCGCCGGATCTCGCCCACCTCGTCCTCCAGCCTGGAAAGGGATGCGGCCTGCGACGTTTGGGCACCGACCACCTGGGAAAGACCACCCTCGATGCGGCCCAGGGCCTGCTGGATCTTGGCCTGGGTCTCCACGTAGATGCGCAGCGTGGTCTCCGTTTCCACCTGCTTCTTGCCCAGCCCCTCCAACCGCTCGCGCTGGTCGTCACGCAGCGCTTCCATGCGCCCCTCCTGTTCCCGCCGTAGTTCGGTCAGCCGGTCGGCGTGTGTTTGCGAAAGAGTCTTCAGGTCCCGCTCGGTTCGCAGGCCCCGGTCGCTGATGGGCTTGATGACATAGGCCAGGATGATGGTCACGAGAAGGGTGACAGCGCCGAACAGCCAGCCGCCCCATGTCGCCAGTCCCGTGTCTCCCAGCATTCCGTCCTCCCTTCGTCAGGAACTGAACCCGCTCTCGATGCCTGCGCCATTGAAGGCTGTCGTCCCAGAGCGCACGTAGATCCCCCGACTGCCGCCCATCGTCACGGCGAACCACTCCCCGTCGATGACCTGGCTAACAGTGGGCATGGACGTGAAGGTCTTGAGCATGACGACGCCAGCCGCCGCGTTCAGGGTTTTGCCACTGGGTAAGGTTGCCACATTCCCGGACCCCGTCAGGATGCCGCCCGAGACCTTGGTCAGGCTGCTGACGCTGCTGGCCAGTTGCGTGGCGCCCACCGCGCCCGAGCCAATCTTGGTGGAAGTGACGGCACTGTTGGCCAGCTGCGACGTGCCCACCGCCAGGGCGCCGAGCTTGGTTTGGATGACCGCGCCGTCCTGGATGACTGCGCTCGTCACCGCATCCTTGTCGATCTCTTTGCTTGAGACCATGTCCTTCAGGGCCAGCGCACCGCGGTTCTTGATGCCCGTGGACGCCAGATCGAGCTGCCCCGTGCCATCCAGAGCGGTCTTTCTCACGCGACCGTAGGTGGAACCATCGGCAATGGCGTCCAACGTGGTTCCTTCCACGAGCAGGCTGGGCGTCCAGGCCGGCAGCCACTCGCCCGGGACTGCCTGCACGGCATCCACGTATGCAACGCCCGTGGCCATGCCCACGCCATCCGTGATGCCGAAGCGCAGGCGGATGAAGCGCGTTCCGGCTGGCATGGCGCTCTTCTTCACTTGGGCCATGTACTGTGTGAAGTCCGCACTCAGCCCCGCGTGGTCGGCCCAAACGACTTCGGATCCCAGATCCGTGCCCAGCACACTGAAGAAGTGAACCTCCGCCTTCAGACTGGCGGCGCCGGTGAAGGTCTCGCCCGACACCCAACAGGAGAGCATGAGCGAGGTGGCGAAGTGCTGCACGTCAATGGCGTTGGACCAGCCGCACCAGAAGTCGGCGCCTATGGCCTCGATGCGCATGGTGAAGCCACCCAGGAAGACGCGATTGGTGGACTGAGTGGCGCTGCCCGTGGCCATTACACCCAGACTCCTGTCTCGAAGGAGCCGTTGATCACCAAGTTGACGGTGGACAGCTCCGAGAAGACGCCGGCGTCGACCTTGTCGCGCGTGACGGCTCCGGTGGCGAGCTTGGCCGCCGTCACGGAGTCCGCGGCCAGCTGGTTTGTCCCGATGGCCCCTGCCCCCACATGGCCGGCCCCCACGGCCCCGGAAGCGAGCTTCGTGCCCGAGACCGCGCCGTCCGCTAACCGGTCGGTGGCCACGGCGCCCGGGGCGATCTTGGCTGTGGAGACAGCCCCGTCGATGAGCTGGGACTGGCCCACCGAGGCCGAGCCCATCTTGGTCTGGGAGACAGCGCCATCCGACAGCTTCGCTGTGCCCACCGCCGCATCCGCTAGGTTGCTGGAGCCCACAGCCCCCGCGCTTAGCTTGGCTCCCGTGACCGCCCCATCGGCCAGTTTGGCGCTTGTCACAGCGCTGGCGCCCAGCTCGGTGGAGCCGACCACACCTGCCGCGATCTTGCCGCTGGTGACGGCGCCCGTGGCGATCTTGGAAGCCCCCACCGATCCGTCGACGATCTTGGCCGCGGAGACGGAGCCGTCCGAGAGCTTCGTACCCGTCACCGCGCCCGTGGCCAGCTTGCCGCCCGTCACCGCCGCGTCCTGCAAAGCGCCTTCGGCCACCTTGGCGGCCCCGATGAGGCCCTGGCTTGTCACCACTGTGGACCCGTCTGCCAGATGCACCAAGGGCGTGCCGCTACCCAGGGCGACCGACCCGTCCGCCTGGCGCTGCAGGGAGTTGCCCGTCAGCTTGCCCAGCGAGGCGTTGTCCTGGGCCAGTCTTGTGTTGTCCACGGCGTTCGTGGCGATCTTGGTTGTGGAGACGGCCGCGTCGGCGAGCTTGGGCGTGGAGACAGCGCCGTTGGCGATCTTCGCGTTGGTGACCGCCGCGTTGTCCAGCTTCGTCTCGGTGACAGCCCCCGCCACCAGTTTGGCGTCCGTCACCGAGCTCGTGCCCAGCTGCGTGGTGCCGACCGCGCCCGTGCCGATCTGTGTGGAGCCCACGGCCCCCGCTGCAATCTTCCCCGAGCTGACGGCGCTATCCGCAATGGCGGCCGTGTTGACCTTGCCCGGGGCGATGTTCCCCGAAGAGTCGGTCAGCTCGATGAGCTTTCGGCCCGTTGCCACGGGCGTATTCCAATCCCCCGTGCCCTTCAGGTCGTGGATCGTGTTGGTGAGGTTGGGATCCGCCTCGCCGGAGACGACAGCCTTCTTCACCAGGGCATTGCGCCCCAGCGCCCCCACCGTGTTGCGCCGGCTGTAAAGCACGTCGAAGTGGGTCACGCTCACGGCGGGGAACGCCGAGAGCTTGATGAAGACCGTGGAGAGCGGAATGGCGCCACCGTCGTTCAGCCACCAGCCCGCACCCAGACTGGATCCTGATTGCGAATCCCCAGGGGAGATGGGCGTCGTACCGTTCTGGTTCAGGCACATGCCCGTCACACTGACCGGGTTGCCCCCCGAATCCAGCAGGTCCCCGCCCGCCGAGTTCAACAGGTCAAAGAGGCCGGCCAGGGTATCACCCGACTCGCCAATGTTGATGGCCGCGCTCGCCGCCTGGTAGCCCAAGCGGTAGGTGTAGACCCCGCCGCCAGCGCTGTGGATGCTTCCAACGGGGATGTTGCCGTCCTCATAGGGCTCGGCAATGGCACGGGTGTGCAAGGAAGCGGAATTGCGGATGACCGTGTCGATGACCGAGCCGTCCGAAGCCTTCAGGTCCGAGGTCACTTGGCCTGTGGCCGTGTTGATCAAGGTTCGGACCCCACCTGGTGCGCCGGCATCTTCCTGCACCAAGTTGCCCCTAACCCGACCGTCCGTGCGCAGGGCGGCCAGCTTGCCCTGGGAAGCCGAGTCCAACTTGGTTTCGGGCAAGAGGTTGTCGGCGATCAGGCTGGGAAGCTCAATACGCGCCAGGTTGGCATTGGGCAGTTCCCCCGTCACCTTACTGCCAAGGTGGACGGCCCCGTCCTCGATCTTGGTCGTGCTCACCGCCCCATCAGCCAGCTTAGGGTTCACCACCGCCCCGTTCTCAATGGAGCCAGGCGTAATCATGCCGTCCCGGGAGACATCTATCACCCGCTTGAAAACTTCCCCATCGGAAACCAAGTCCAGGGAGTCCTGCTCCTTCAGACCATAGGGCGTCCAGTGGGTGGGGAACACCCCCTGCTCCGCCTTGACCGCGTCCACGTAGGCTGTGCCAGACGCCAGGGCGCCGTCCCAGCCAAAGGAGAGCTTGATGAAGACCGTGCCCAGGGGCAGCTCACCAGCATCACCGAGCCTCGACATATCGAAGCTGCGCCAGTAGCGCGTGAACTGAGTCTCCCCCGACTGCGTCAGCACCGTCCAGTCGATGGGCACCATGGGCATGTGGTCTTCGTAGTAGGGCGTGATCCGTGCGTATAAGGTGCCGGCATTGCGCAGGTGCATGCGGATGTATGCCGAAATGCAGACCTTCGACAGACCACGCAGGTCGATGAAGTTGACCTTCAGCAGATCCGTCGCCACCGGCCCGCCCTGAGCCTGGATCTTCATCGAATAGCCGCCGAAGACCGAGCACTCCGTGGATCGTGTGATTGCGTTCGCCATGAATCCTCCTACCAGACTTCCGTTTCAAACGACCCGCCTCGCTGCAGGTTGACGGATCCATCTCCTGCCGGGGCGTCCCCCGTCGTCGCATTCAAGACACGGCTGGTCCCGCGGAATCGTCCTTCCACTGTCTCCTGCCGGATCCGAAAGGCGTAGCAGGTCCCGCCCTGAAGCCCAGCCGCCACCAGCCGGCGCGCCTGGCGGTCCCGGGTTTCTGCCACGTCCTCCCAGACGGGACTTCCCGTGCTTTTCGCCTGGGCCACCACTCGGTGCCCGGCGAAGCCGTCCGCCGGATGGGTCCAGGTGAGCTCCACTTCGAGCCCATCCGCCATGGCAGTGAGCAGGATGACCGGGGGCGGCACCACGTGCTCCAGCCGCCGGCGGAAGGAGGCCCGGTCCCCAACGTCGATGGAGAGCCGGGACTGGTTCACCAGGTGAAGCGGCCGAAAGAACAGGGCGTAGTTGGAGTCGCGCAGGCCGGGCAGGGACAGGACACCCGTCTGGGGCACCTTGCCCGTGCGGACCAGAAGGCCGTGCTGCCGGCCGCCCCGGTCCACCAGGAACAGATTGTCCTGGAGGACGTAGACGGCGCCGACCGGCAGGCCGCTCTGGACCAGCGTGGCCATCACGCACTCGCCTGCAGCTCTTCCAGGGTCTTGACGACCGTGGTGAACTGCTCCTGGGTGGGCGCCTCGGCCAAGAGCCGCTGGATCTGGAAGACCTGCTCTTCCAGGTCCGTGGCCATGCGGTCACGCTCCACTTCGAAACGGGATCGATCCTGACTGCGCCGGCGCGCCAGGATCTGGGCCAGGGTCTCG